>Ga0209606_1000005_pt1 | contig 495091 bp, 381 predicted proteins | sample AD_UKC057_MetaG_FD_184412 | JGI IMG/M metagenome (GOLD analysis project Ga0209606, IMG submission 184412) | Active sludge microbial communities of municipal wastewater-treating anaerobic digesters from USA - AD_UKC057_MetaG (SPAdes) (version 2) | ecosystem: Engineered > Bioreactor > Anaerobic... | reverse complement strand
GCGCAGTCGAGCCCTCCCGGGTGTTTGCCTCGGCGCCGTCCGGGTTGACCATCGGCATCACCCAGAGGTCGACGTCCGCGGGCAGCAGGCCGGGGTCGCGGGCGATGTCCCGCACCAGGTAGAGCAGGGCGTCCTTGCCCGAGACCTCGTCGCCGTGCTGCTGGGCGTAGAGCAGGATCCGCCACGGCCGCTCGCCGGCACCGGTCAGGTGCACGACGTAGAGCGGACGGCCGGCGCTGCTCCTGCCCTCGATCGAGAGGGTGACGCCGTCCGCGCCCTCGACCGAGTGGAGGAACGCCTCCATCTCGGCGAACGAGGTCGTCCTCGTCAGGGTGCGGTGATCGTCGGGGAGGCTGAAGCCCGCGGCGATGATTGGTGCGGCCACCAGGGCGGCGCCGACCACGACGGCGGCAGCGAACAGGAAGCGCATTCGCATCGCAGTGGATCCCCTCATCTGAAGCCGTACACGCGGGCCGCGTTGTCGTGGAACACCGCCTGCCAGTGCTCGCGCGGGATGGCTTCCGCGAACGCCCGCAGGTAGGGCTCGATCCGCACCAGCGGCCAGTCGGTCCCGAACATCAGCTTGGCCGGGTCGGCGACGTAGTCGAAGATCCAGCGCACCGGCGCGACGAGCTGGGTGTCGACGATTGCCGTGGGAACCGACGCCAGGTCGCCGATCAGGAACGCGGAGCCGTCGATGACGACGTTCGGGTTCTTGTAGGCGACCTCGGCCGCCGACTGGATCCACGGGTTGCCGGCGTGCGCGAGCACGAAGGTCACGCTGGGGTGGTCGACCGCGACCTCGTCGATCGTCAGCGGGTCGGCGTACTTCAGCTTGGCCTTCGCCGAGTCGGTGTCGCCGGTGTGGAAGACGACCGGCACGCCGAACTTCTCGGCGAGGCGGTAGGCCGCCTCGTAAGCCGGGTCGTAGGCGTACTGGTGGACGTAGCCGAGGTAGATCTTGATGCACCGGTAGCGGCCGGAGGCGAGGTCGGCCTCGAGCTTGCTCTCGTCCACGACCGCTTCGAGGCCAACGCAGTGCACGATGTGCAGGTCGCCGAGGTCGGCCCACGCGTCGTCCTGATGATCCATGGAGACGGCGCCGACGACGTGGTTCTGCCTCATCTCCTCGGCGAGGCCGTCGCGGCTGTCCATCACCTTGCTGTCGGGATCGAACCGGTCGTCGAAGTTGGTGTGCAGGTGCGCATCGATGACCGCGAGCGGGACGTCCGGGGCCGCCTCCGGCTGAAGGGCTGCCGAGGACGCGCATCCGGCAGCAGTGAATGCGAGCGCGGCGACCGCGGCGCGTGTGATGGCGGTGAATCTCATCCGCGGGCCTCCCGACCGTCGCATCAGAACGGACCCCAGTGGACTACAACCGGGGGCACCAGCAGCACCAGGCTCAGCGCGACCAGGATCAGCATCAGCGGCAGGAACCAGCGGGCCCAGGTCTCCCACGGGATCTTCGCCATGCCGAGCACGCCCATGGTGACGGCCGAGGTCGGCAGGATCGGGTTGATGAACTCGCAGAGCTGGAAGGCGTAGACCGTGGTCTGCCGGGTCAACCCGATCAGGTCGGCGAGCGGCGCCATGATCGGCATGGTCAGGGCGGCCTGGGCGGTGCCGGAGTGGATGAAGAAGTTGATCACCGACTGGACGACGAACATCACCTGGGCGGCCATCACCCCGGGCAGCCCGCCGATCAGGCCCGAGCTCGCGAACAGGATGGTGTCGAGCACCAGGCCCTCACGGGCGATGATCAACAGCGCCCGGCCGCAGGCGATGATCAGGCTGACCGTGACCATGTCTTTGGCCCCGGACACGAAGCTCGAGGCCATCGCGCTCGGCCGCAGCCCGGCGACCGCCCCCATCAGCAGGCCCATGGCCAGGAACAGCGCGGCGATCTCCTCGATGAACCACTTCTGGTCGAGGATCCCCCAGACCAGGGCGACCATGCTGAGGAGGAAGATCGCGATCACCGCGATCCGGCGGCCGGTCCACGGCTCGACCTCGTGCGTCGGCCTGAGCGCGGAGAGGTCGCGGGCGCGGTCGAGCTCGTAGACCGGGCTCAGCTCTGGCCGGCGCTTGACGCGCGCGGCATAGACCATGACCCAGGCGATGATCACGGTGGTGCCGATGAGCCAGGTCAGCACCCGGTAGCCGAGGCCGGAGTAGAGCGGAAGACCGACCAGGCCCTGGGCGACGCCGACGGTGAACGGGTTGAAGAAGGCGGCGGCGAAGCCGGACGCGGCGCCGAGGAACGGGATCGAGGTGCCGACGATCGAGTCGTAGCCCAGCGACAGCGCGAGCGGCACGAAGATCAGGACGAACGGAATGACCTCCTCGGCCATGCCGAAGACCGAGCCGCCGAGCGAGAACACGATCATCAGGACCGGGATCATCAGCCGCTCGAGCGCCGGCCGCGCGGTCAGCCCCGCCGTGATGCGCCGGATCGCGAACTCGATGGTGCCGGTGGCCTGGACCACGCCGAACACGCCGCCGATCATGAGCAGGAAGGCGATGATCAGGGCGCCGTCGAGGAAGCCGCGGATGGGCGCGATCATCAGCCATTGCGGGCCGAGGTAGACCTTGTCGACCTGCTGGTAGGTGCCGGGAACCGTCACCTGCCGCCCGTCGCGGTCAGCGCGCTCGTAGGTGCCCGACGGGACCACCCACGACAGCACGAGCACGAGCACGATCAGGCCGGCCACGATCACCAGGGTGTGGGGCATGCGGAAGGTGCGCTGGGTCGCGGCGTCGGCCATCGGCTGGAGCCTCCCTGACTGTAACGAGCGCTCGGACCGGCCGGCGCCGGGACGGCCTCACGGGAGCGCCGGAGTGCGGCCGATCATAGGGGAGCCGGCAGCCCACCGGCAACCCCGCGCCGCGGGCAGGGCATCACAAGGTGGCGAGGAGGTCTGCCAGCAGTACGATCCGGCGGTCGAGCGAGCGCAGGTCGAGCCACTCGTCGCGGGTGTGCATCCCGTTGCCGACCGGCCCCAGGCCGTCCACCACCGCCACGCCCGCAGGGTCGGCCAGGTAGTTCGGGAAGGAGACCCCGCCGCGGTCCGTTTCGACCTCGAGGCGGAAGCCGCGCGCAGCCGCCAGCTCGACCGCGCGGCGGACCAGCGCCTCGCCGGGGCCGTGCGGGTCGACCGGCGGCACCGTCGCGCCGGTGGTCAGCGTCGCCTCGACCTCGTGCTCGGCCGCGACCCGCCGGGCGAGGTCGGCCAGCTCCCCCATGGCGGCGATGCCCTCGGCGGATGAGAGGTAGCGGAGCTCGCCGTCGGCCACCGCCCGGTCAGCGATCACGTTGCGCTGGCCGGAGCTGCCGAGCAGCTCGTGGCTTTCGCCGAGGCGGTCGACAAAGTCGGCCGTGCCCGCGACCAGCCGGCCGACGTTGACGGTCCGGCCGGGGCCCGGGACGGACATCCGCTGCGCCCTCAGGCACCAGTCGGCCGCGGCGGCCAGGGCCGAGCGGCCGGCCCAGTAGGCGAGGCCGGAGTGGGACGCCCGGCCGACCACCTGGAGCTGCCACTCGGTGAGGCCGCGCCGGCCCGCCACCAAGGTCTCACGGTCCCCGCGCGCCTCGCCGGGCTCCAGCACGAGCACCGCCCTCGCGCCCTCGCTCCAGCGGCGGACCACCTGCTCCGAGATCAGGCCGCTCGCCTCCTCGTCGGGCACCGCCACGAGCACCAGACCGTCCGGCACGCGATCGCCCCTCGCGGCCATCAGGTCGAGCGCGCCGAGGAGCATCGCCAGACCGCCCTTCATGTCGAGGGCGCCGGTCGCCTCGAGGCGATCGCCGTTCAGACGCGGCGGGATCGCCGGCAGCACCGTGTCCATGTGTCCGACGAGCAGCAAGTGGCGATCGGCTCCGCCCGGGCCGCGGGCCAGCAGGACCGGATGCAGTTCGCCGTCCGAACCGCGCAGCCGCTCGATCTCGCAGGCGAGCCCGCGGCGGCCGAGCTCGGTGTGAAGCCGGGCCGCCATCGCTCCCACACCATCCGCATCGCCGCTGGGCGATGACAGCGCGCACAGCTCGAGCAGGAGCTGCCGCGCCCGCCCGGAGAGCTCTCCGGGAAGCGACTCACGTTCTGCCGTCATCTCTCCTCCTGGCGGCGCGAGTCTACACCGCCGCTCCACGGCGCCGGCCGCGGCCACCCTCCCACCCAGCCTGGCGCGCCGCCGGCCGCGGAGCGGCCCGGGGTCTCGGCAGCAATGCCAATCAGGCGGCTCACGGCTCCGACCGATTATTCACCATCAGACCACATGCGGGCGATTTCGACCCAAAATCGGTACGATCTTGGACCTTCATGACCACTTCGACCCCAAGATCAGCGAAATCTTGAGTCCTTCGACCACTTCAGGACGACCAGGTCAGCGAACGGAATCTCTATCCCCGGACTCGACGGCCGCCGAGACGAGAACGGTCCGGGTCTTCAGGTCGAAGACCTCGCCGCGCAGCACGACGTGGATCTTCAGGTCGTGCACGCCCAGGTCCTCCTGGCCGGTCGTGCCCGGCAGCCGGCTCACCGTCGCGCCGTTGGCGTCGACCACCATGACGCATCGGTCGCCGAGCACCTGGAAGGTCCCGTCCGGGCGGACCCACACCGCCGTGTCCTCGTCGACGCCCACGCCTAGCAGCCATGGGTGCTCGAGGATCACCGAGATCAGCCGGTTGGAGCGCTGGCGGGCGATGAAGTGCTGGTCCACGATGACGTCGCGGAAGAAGCCGAAGCCGCGCCACAGCTCGACGCTGCCGGCGCGGATGACCGTGAAGTCGCCTTCGCCGGTGATCATCAGCGGGCTCTGGCAGGCGGTCCCGGCCGAGGTGCCGCCGACCACCGCGCCGCGCGCGAAGGCCGCGGCGATCGCGTCGCCGACCGGGGTGTCGAGGATTGCCCGCGTGATCAGGGCCTGGTCGCCGCCGCCGAAGAAGATCCCCCCAGCCGCGGCCGCCCGCTCGACGAAGTCCGGCCGCGCCGCGTCGGCCCGGTTCTTGATGTCGAGCGTGACCACGTTCGGGCAGCCGTACTGCTCCCGGAACAGGTCGGTGTAGTAGTAGCCCACATCCGAGTCCGTGGACGCGGTCGGAATGGCCACCATTGGCGCCTGCGGCCCGCCGGCGAGCTCGATGAACTTCGCCATCGCGTCGGCCGGCTTGTCGCCGCCGCCGATCAGCACGAGGTGCCCCTTCGGCGGGGGACCGGCCATGACGCTGGCGGCGGTCAGCGCAGCGAGCGCGAGCGAAGTCAGGAACCCGAGCGTGGATCGCATCGTCGCACCGCCCTTCTCGTCCGGCAGCGGGGCTCACGAAAAGGGGCGGCCGAGAACCGGCCGCCCCTGACTCACGAACGCTTCGCCGCTAGAACGACAGCCGGAGACCGGCCCGGATCTGGCGCGGCGACTCGATGTCGGTCGGATCGCCGTAGGAGCTGCGCGGGTACCAGCCGTCCGCGCCCTCCGAGGGGTAGTAGTTCGCGTAACGGGCGGAGACCTCCCGCACGGTGTCCGAGTTGAAGACGTTGAAGCACTCGAGGGAGGCGGTCAAGGTCATCGTCTGCCCGAGGCTCGCGTTCCACGCCAGGCGCAGGTCGAGCAGGCTGCGGTCATCCAGCTGCTGCGAGCCGCGCGGGGTCAGCCAGATGTAGTTGCCGGTCGACGAGTTGTAGTCGAGCTCGTAGATCCGCGCGTATGGCGTCCAGTACCAGCCGGAGAGGAAGGTGTACTGGCCGCCGAACTGGAAGTTGAGCGGCAGGTCGACCGAGCCGGACAGCTTGTACTCCCACTCGCTGTACTTCTCCATCTGCCCGTCGGCGTTGATGAAGCCGTTGCGGTCCAACCACTCGGCCTCGTAGGAGTTGTTCTTGAGGATGTTGCCGTCCATGTCGCTCCAGACGATCGAGGTCTGCAGCTGCCAGCCGCGCGAGTAGCGCTTCTCGAAGCGCAGGATCGCCGCCTGGTAGTCGCGGAAGCCGCCGGCGTCGGTGGTGAGCACGAACTCGGGCTCCGAGAGCAGGTTCCAGACCGGCAGGTCGCCGCCGAACGGGTTGCCGGGGGCGGACCACAGCTCGTAGTCCTCGTTCGTGTTGATCATGGCCATGATGCTGCGGAAGCTGCGGTCGATGAGGTCGACGCCGATCACCATCTCCTTGCCGAGCTGCTGCTCGAGGCTGAGCAGGAGCTCGTCGGCGTAGGGGTGCTCGGTCTCGCCCATGGTCCCCATCTGGGCCACCGGCTCGGTGCAGTCGGTGTAGTCCTGGGTGTCCTCGCTCCAGTAACAGTCCATGGTCGGGACGACCGCGTTCCCCGACAGCTCGCGATCGTACATGTAGGTGAACATCTTCTCGTGGTAGCGGCCCCAGTGCGCCTTGAGGGCGGTGCGCGCGTTGCCGAAGACGTCCCACACGAAGCCGACGCGCGGGTCGAAGAAGTCGTCGTCATAGACGGACGAGTCGCCGTGCCCGTCCTGCCATCCGGCGTCGTAGGCGCCGTAGCGCAGGCCGAGGTTGATGGTCAGCCGCTTGATCCGGACCGAGTCCTGCGCGAACAGCGCGAGCCCGGAGTACTCGGGGTGCGCGTTGTACTCGCCGTCGCCGCGGTAGATGGAGGCGTCGGTGCTGACCGCGCACGAGGGGTCGGCAAAGTAGGCCTCGAGCGAATCGCACATCGTCGAGTCGTCGTAGTAGGTGAAGCCGCCGTTGCGGAACCAGACGTCGGAGGACCTCGCTTGCTCGAAGAGCACGCCGAACTTGAAGGAGTGCGAGTCCTCAGGGGCGATCCAGCCATCCTTGAACAGGCTCCACGATCCGTCGAGGGTGAGCACGCGGCGGTAGTTCAGCTCGGTGGTCGTCGCGTTGTTCCACGTGACCTCGGTGTCGTAGTAGTCGATGCGGGCCGGGACGTCGGGGCCGTTGTAGGGCAGGTAGTCGTCGCGGCCGTCGTAGCCGGTCGCCTTGACGTTGAAGAAGTTGTTCGAGTTGACCAGCGACTCCCAGTTGAGGCCGACGGTCCAGCCGGGGGCATCCTGCTTCGATGACGCCTCGGGCAGCACGTCCCACGCGATGCCGCGGCGCTCGTTCTCGAGCCCCTCATACTCGACCATGGCCATGAGGCGGGTTGCGTCGCTCGCCTGCAGCGTGAGCTTGCCCAGGAAGCGCGGAATCTTGCGGTCCGAGGTGTCGGTGGCGCCATAGGGCGTGGTCACCTGGTTCCAGTACTCGAGCGAGGTGAAGTACCACAGCTTGTCCTTGGCGAGCGGCCCGCCGATGCTGAGCGCGGCGTCGTAGAACTTGAACTCGTCGTTGTCGGTCTCCGGGTCGTTGTCGGCGGTCCACGAAGCCGGCTGGTAGTAGACCTCCGCCTCGCCGTGGAACTCGTTGCCGCCCGACTTGGTGACGCCGTTGATGATGCCGCCGGTGAAGCCGCCGTACTCTGCTGGCGCTCCCAGTCCGCCGACCTGGATCTCCTGGAACCACTGGATGGCCGGCAGGATCCAGTGCTGGCCGGCGCCGGCGTCGGCGACGTTGACGCCATCAAGGGTGAAGGCGTTTTGCCGCTCCTCGGTGCCGCCGTAGGCCAGCATCGCGCTGCCGCTGGACTGGAAGTAGTCCATGTTGACGCCCGGCGCGGAGCGGATGATGTTGTAGTAGTTGCGGGGCAGCGGCTGGGTGGTCAGGAAGTCGTCACCGAAGCTGGTGGACACCGAGTTCGCCACCACGCTCACCAGGGGCGCACCACCGGTGACGACGATCTCCCCGGCCACCTCTGCCATCGTCATCGCCAGGTCCACGGCCAGCGCCTGGCCGAGGCTGACCCGGACGCCCTCCTGCCGCGCCGTCTTCATCCCGGCGAGGCTGGCCTCGATGACGTAGCTGCCGGGCGGCAGCGAGGGGAAGCGGTAGTTGCCGCCCTCGTCGGTGACCGTCGTCTGCTGGCCGGTGATCAGCACCGCCGACGACGCGGTCACGGCCACGCCCGGCAGCCCGGCGCCGTCCGGGTCGGTGACCGTCCCCCGCACGCTGCCGGTCACGCTGCCCTGGGCGGCTGCCGTGGCGGCCACGGCGAGCACCAGGCCGATAAGGATTGTCATTCGCATCACGTCTCGTCGCATGTCTCCTCCTCCGGCGCCGCGCCTTCCGGACGCGGCTCCGCCCTTCACGATCATTGAGAAGCTGAAGCAGCAGTGGGTGGGGTTGCGGCGGGCGCGAGACTGCCTCTGGAGGAGCGAGTGCGACAGGCCGTCGCGCAGCCGTGAGAGCTCGAGCTCCCGGGATCGCGTCTCGCCGAGAAGTGCCTTCGTACCAAAGCCCCCCGCTTGTCTCGACCCGGCGACGATACGCGTCCGCCAAACTCCGTGTCAAGCGAGATTCTGCGGCCGCCGCCGGTGACGCCGGCGGCGGCTTCATGGGCTCGGCCTCTGCCTCGATCGCGGCGGCGTTCGCCCCAGGGCCAGGACCGCAACACGCTGGTATTATGGGTGTTGCGCCTCCAGATGAGGTGGCGGGGCGACCCGTGGTCGGCCGCCGGGAACCGCACGAGAGGATCTGAAGCCGGCTCGACTCACCCCCACAGCCACGCGGCACCGCGAACGCCGCTGGCGTCACCGAAACGGGGGGGCACCAGCGGGGTCAGGACACTGTCGGAGAAGACGTACCGGCCCCACAGGCGGGGCACGTTCTCGTACAGGCGCGCCAGGTTCGAGAGGCCGCCGCCGAGGACGATGACGTCCGGATCCAAGACGTTGATGACCTGGGCGAGGCCGCGGGCGAGGCGGTCCTCGAGGCGGCGCAGCGCGGCCTCGCACTCCGGGTCGCCGGCGGCGGCCGCCGGCGCCACCTCGGCGGCGGGCAGCTCCGGCCCACCCGCCGTGCGCAGGTCCCGGCTCAGCCCCGTCCCCGAGACCCACGTCTCCAGACAGCCCGCCTTGCCGCAGTAGCACGGCGGGCCGGGCCGCTCGTCGTCCCGCGGCCACGGCAGGGGGCTGTGGCCCCACTCGCCGGCGATGGCGTTGGGGCCGGTGAGGACCTGTCCGTGGACGACGACGCCGGCCCCGCAGCCGGTGCCGATGATCACGCCGAACACCACCTCCGCGCCCGCCGCCGCACCGTCGGTGGCCTCGGACAGGGCGAAGCAGTTGGCGTCGTTGCCGATGCGAACCGGCCGCTCGAGCCGGCGCTGCAGGTCGTCGAGCAGCGGCATGCCGTTGAGCCAGGTCGAGTTGCAGTTCTTCATCCGGCCGGTGAGGCGGGACACGGCCCCCGGGGTGCCGATGCCCACCGGGCCGCTCGCGGCCAGCTCCCGAACGGCACCCTCCAGCAGCCGGGCGATCGCCTCGACGGTGGCCGGATAGTCATTGCGCGGAGTGGCGGTCCGCCGCCGCACCAGCTCCCGGCCGTCCGGGTCGAGGGCGATCAGCTCGATCTTGGTGCCACCCAGGTCGATCCCGAAACGGACGTCACCGTCAAAGTGTGCTTGACCACTCATCGTCGTTCCCCTCACCAACGCCCGAGTCGGGCAACCGGCCACACGCTGGCCGCGAACAGGTACACGCCGAGGGCGGCGAGCGCCAGGGCGGACAGGAGCAGCAGCAGCCGCAGCCCGGCGGGGCCGAGGAACCTCGCGCTGCCTGCGGCCGCGAAGGCGAAGCCGCCGCCAATCACGATGCTCTCGAGCATGCTGGGTCCAGACGGGGCGGGGATCCGGCGTCAGCGCACTGTGCCAGAGGGTCGCGCGGCCAGGGCCTCGCTGATCTTCTCCTGGATCCCCCTGGCGTCGCCCTTCCAGTGGCCGTGGCAGACGATCGGCTGCGATCCGCCGGTCGTCTCGATGATGACGTCGGCGAAGAGCAGGCCGGCGCTGATCCGCACCGAGGCGATCTGGTCGATGGAGATCGTCTGCTCCTCGTGGCCGATCCACTTCGGCGTGTAGCGGATCACCTTGGTCGGGTAGACGGCGATCTGGGTCGGGAAGATGTGGTTTCCGGAGGTCCAGCGGGAGGCGGTGAACACGGCGGCGTCCTTGGTGAACGGGCGGCTGGCCATGACGACAATCCCTCCAACGAGCAGAACCAGGACCGCGAGCATGATGACGATGACGAGGGCGACTTTTCTCATCGGGTCTCCCCGCGCCCCGCTCTCGGGATCGGGACTTTCCAGGCGGGCCGAGTCTACCACCTGGAGCGGGGCGGCGCCCGCCGCGGGCCAGGCCGCCGCGCGGCCCGCAGCGTGCCGCCGGCCCTCCCGTCACGCTCGCCGGACGAGTCCGAGTACTATCAGCTCACGATGTCGCTCCGAACGCGTGCCGTCGGCGTCGGGCTTCTGCTCGTCGCGGTCCTCGCCGGCCTCGGCCTGTGGCTGGCCCGCGACCTGCCCCGCCGCCAGGTCGAGCGCGCTCTCTCGCACCGGCTGCAGGGCGAGGTCCGGGTCGGCCGGCTCACGATCGACGCCCTCGACCGGGCGGTGCTGGAGCGCCTGGAGGTGCGCAGGATCGCCGCCCTGCCCCAGCTCGAGTCGCTCACGATCGCCCGGGTCGACGCCACCGGGCCCCTGCGCGAGCTGGCCCGCGGGCAGTGCGGGGTGCTCCGTCTCGAGGGCCTCGAACTCGTGCTCGCGCCCGACCCGGCCCGCCCCACGATCGGAGGAGCGGCGCTCACGGCGGATGTGCTGGAGGTGCCGGGCGCGAAGGTCACGCTGCGGGCCGGAGATGAGCGCGCGACGTTCGCGCTCGATGCCACGCTGCGTGATCTCGGCGGCGCTCTGACCGGCGAGGTCCGCATCGCCGGTCCGCGCCTGAACCTCGCCACCCTCGGCGCGTTCGCCGGCGCCGCCGAGAGGCCCGCCGCCGGGATGGTCGTCGAGGGCGTCGCGGCGACCGCGGTCCTCGAGCCGGGAGGCGGGGCCCGGCTCTCCGCCGCCGCCGAAGCGGTCACGATCCGCCGCGGTGACCGGCAGGTCACCCTGGATCGACCCCGCGTGGAGGCCCACGCCACCGTGACCGAGGGGCGGGTCCTGGTCACCGTCGTGCCGGCACTCACCGGCCTCGGCTCGGCGCGAGCCGAGCTCGTGATCGCGCTCCACCCGCTCCGGCTCGAGCAGATCGACGCCCGCGCCAGTGCGCTCGAGCTCGGTCACTGGCTCCCGCCGTTGCCGGGCAACGCCCGCCTCGCCGGCCTTGCCGAGATCACGGTCGACGGGTCGCCGTCGTCGGGACTTCGCTCGCGGGTGGTCGTCGAGCGGGCCGTGCTCGAGACCCCGGCCGCCGCGCTCGCGGGCTCCGTCCGCGTCAGCGGCACCCTCATTCTCGCCGGCGGGAGCCTCCGCGGGCCGGTCGAGGCCGCCGTCGAGCTCGGGCCGGGCACGAGCGGCTGGCCCGCCCTCCTCCTGCCGGCGCGCCTTGCCGCATCCGGGGAAGCCAGCGTCGGCGCGCGGTCGCAGCTCGCCGGCCGCTTCGAGGTCACGACCGCCACTGCCGGGACCGCCACCGTCGAGGGCACGGCGGCCATCACCGATCAGATGGCGCTCGATCTCGCCTGGCGCTGGCAGGGAGGCGACGCCACCAGGCTGGCCGAGCTCGCGACCGCGATCGGCGCCGTGGCGCCGCCCGCCGGGTGCACGCTCGACGGCGCGCTGGCAGCTCGGGGCACTGTCTCCGGCACCCTCCAGGCGGCGGCCGCCACCGCCGAGGTCACCCTGGACCAGGCCCGCGCCGGCCCGGCCGACGGGGAGGAATCGTGGTCCGTCCTGGTTCCCCGGGCCCGGGTCGGGCTGGCCTGGAAGCCGACGACCCGTTTGCTGGAGGCCTCGCTACCGGCAACCGCGGTCGCCGTCCACTTCCCACCCCTTGAGCCGCTCGAGCTCCAGCTCAGTGCCGACGGCACTCTCGACCCGGCCGCGCGCTTCGTCCGCCTCGGCCGGCTCGAGCTCGAGGCGCCGGGCATCGGCGGCGCCCATGCCACCGCCTCGGGCGGCCGCGCAGCACCGGCCTCGGTCGAGCTCCACCTCGAGCTGGCGGACGTCGAGCAGGCCCGGCGGGCGCTTCGTCCGCTGGTCGACGCCGCTCCGGACGACGTCACCCTCGCCGGATCCGCCAGCGCCGACCTCGCCGTCACGCTGACCGCGGCCAGCGCCTGGAGCGCGGCCGGACCGATCACCCTGCGCCAGGCCGGGTTCACGTCGATCGACGGGGCCCGGGTCGCCGAGGGCGTCTCCGGCGCCTTCGAGCTGCGGGCCGACGGCACCGCGACTGCCCTGCACGCCCGCGCGACCGGTGAGGCCGGTGGGTTCCAGATGCTGTGGGGCACCCTGTTCGGCGACTGGTCGCAGACCCGCTTCGGCGTCGAGCTCGACCTCGACGCCGCTCGGTCGGCCGCGGCTCCGAACTGGAGCTGGCAGGCGGGCGCCGCGCTCACGTCTCCCGGCGGCCTCCGGGCCCGGGCGACCGTCGACCAGGCGCCGGGACACCCGCTCGGTTGGACGGCCGAGCTCGCCGCCGACGACCTCGCCGCGGTGCTCGAGAGCTCGTTGCAGGGGCCGCTGGCCGGTGCGCACCCGCTGCTCGCGTCCATGGCGGCCAGCGGCAGCGCCGCTGCCCGCTTCGAAGGCACCCTCGGCCAGCAGGCCGGCACTGCCCGCGGCAGCGTCCGGCTGAGCGGCGTCGACCTGCGCGTCCCGCCCCTGGAGGTGCAGGGCCTCGACGCCGAGCTCCCGACCGACCTCGCCTGGTGGCGGCCGGACCCGGCTTCGCCGCTTTCGGTGTCCGGGCCCCGCCTCCAGGGCTCGCTGCGCCTCGCGCGGGCCGCCGCGGGCGGGCTCACCGTGCCGGCGACGTCCACCGGGTTGGTGGTCGAGGCTGACCGGGTCACTCTGGACCAGGGCCTCGCGGTGCCCCTGTTCGGCGGCGAGGTCGAGCTCGAGGAGCTGGCACTGGCCGACCTGCTGCGCCCCACCCGCCACCTCGCGACCTCGGTCGAGCTGCGCAAAATCTCGCTCGCCGAGGCGAGCCGGCTGCTCGGCCTGCCTCCCCTCGAGGGATCTCTCGACGGCGCATTCCCGCGCGTGCGCCTAACGCCGACCACCCTTCGCGTCGACGGCGCCGGGCAGCTGGCGCTGTTCGGGGGCACCGTCGAGGTGAGCGCGATCAGCGGCCAGGACGTGCTCGGGCGCTACCCGCGCCTGATCTTCGACGCCCGCCTCGCCGACATCGACCTCGCCCAGCTGACCCGGACCTTCGACTTCGGCAGGGTCACCGGCATCCTGGCCGGCGAGGTCACCGGCTGCGAGCTGTTCCGCGGCCTCCCGGTGCGCTTCGTGGGGACGCTCCACACGGTGGAGATGCCGGGCGTCCCCCAGCGGATCAGCCTCAAGGCGGTCAACAACATCGCCATCGTCGGCACCGGCAGCGGGATCACCGGCCTGGGCACCGGCCTGGTGGGCCGTTTCGTCTCCAGCTACGCGTACCAGGCGTTCGGCGTCTCGATGGTCCTCGACGAGGACCGGTTCCTGCTGCGCGGGCTCGAGCGCCGGGGCGACCGCGAGCTGTTCCTGCGGGGCACCTCCCCGTTCCGCCTCGACGTGGTCAACGTCGACCCCGGGACGACCGTCTCCTTCAGGACCATGGTCGACCGCCTGCGCAACCTTGACTTCTCGGCGGTGCAAACCCAACCTTGAAGCGCGGAGGAACGCACCATGAAGACGTGGCTGGCGCTCGTCGCAACGAGCCTGTTCGCTGTCGTCGCCTGCATCACCATCAACGTCTACTTCCCGGAGGCGGCGATCAAGGACCTGTCCGAGCAGATCGAGGCGCAGGTCGAGCAGCAGGCCGCCGGCGAGGCGGCGCCCGTCGAGCCGAGCCCGACTCCGACCGCGACCGGGGGCTCGCCGCTCGCTGCCCTGCTGTCCCTCGGTGCGTCGACCGCCTGGGCCGCCGAGGAGGAGGTGGCGGCTCCCGAGATCTCCAACCCGGCGATCCGCTCCATCATCGCCTCCCGCGCGGCGCGCCTCTCCGCCCTGAACCGGTGGAAGGCGGCCGGCGTGATTGGCGAGAACCAGGAGGCCCTGGTCGAGGTGCGCAGCCTGGACGCGGTTCCCGGGCTCAAGGACCGGGCCGACGTCCAGCGCCTGGTCAAGGACGAGAACGCCGACCGCGAGCAGCTGTTCCGCGAGATCGCAGCGGCCAAGAACGTCGACCTGTCGCAGCTGCCCAAGATCCGCGAGACCTACGCCTCGACCCTGCGCGACAACGCCCGCCCCGGCGACTGGATCCAGCAGCCTGACGGCGCCTGGGTGCAGAAGCAGTAGCCGAGCCCGGGCCCGGGTCGCTCGCCGCTACCGCTTCCTGCGGAGGAGGAGCAGAGCTGCGCCGACCACGATCGCGCCGACTCCGGCCCACACCGGGATCCGGACCGTCTCCTTCTCCTTGACCGCCAGCTCGATCGGGCCGATGTTGGCGTCGTGGGTCGTCGTCTTGTAGGTGATCCCGCCGTACACCAGCCCGATGACTCCGCCGATGATCAACAGGATTGCCACGATCTTGAGTGCAGTCATTCTGGGTTCCTCCAGTCCTCGCCGCGTGGAGCTGTCACACGCTGCCGCCGACGGCGCGCAGTCGCCGGTGGCGCCGCATCCGCCGGATCACGGCACCGTTGCCGACCAGGCGGAGGTGTCGCCGGACTCGAAGCCGTCGTCGAACAGCCCGTACTCGATGGTCGGGTTGTCGAGGCCCAGGTTCCAGCCCTGGAAGATGAAGAACATGGTCGGGTCGCCGTAGAAGAAGCGCACCTCGGCGACATTCGTGATGAGGAGGTTCCAGTCCGGCTCGGGGGGGCTCGACGCCCCGAAGGCAATGGTGGCCCAGCCCGCCGGCAGCGCAGTTTCCTGGGAAGGCACGTCGAAGGAGTAGGAGATCCAGCCCTCGCCCGCCAGCGGAACGTTGGCCGGGCCCATCAGGTAGGCGGCCCAGTCGTCGTCGAAGTTCGAGGGCGTGCCCTGATCCGAGATCAGCATCAGGGTCAGCGGCCGCCCGTCGGCACTGAAGTCGACCGAGTGGGTGATCAGGTCGATGCCGATCCTCGTCGCGCCGAGCCGCCGGAGGTCGCCGGTGAAGATCGACGGCTGCGAGGTCCGGGGCTGGGGGGCGAAGGTGTCCACGAACGAGTCGTGGAGGTAGGCCCCCGGGTTGCCCCCGCTCGGCTCGAGGACCTCGTTGCCGGTGCCGAAGGTCCAGCCGCCGGCGTTGCTGCCCCCGTCGAAGGTCTCGGTGAAGGTGGCGGCCGGCACCGGCGCCGCCGCCAGCACCAGGAGCGATCCAAGGACTGCTGCTCGTATCATCGGGCCCTCCGCCGCCTCGATGGCGGCACCGTCGTCACGGGCCATAACATGGCGCGCGCGCGGCTCGTTCCACTGGGACTGGGTCACCTCCGCCGTGGCCAGGTCGAAGGGCCGGCTGATGGTCACCGTGTGCGGCGGCCGACCGTGGACGGGGGCGCATCGAGTCGCTGAGCGGCTCGGACCGGCATGCGGCCAGCCCAGCACCCGCTGTCAGCTGCCATGTCTCGAACTGTCTCATATGTCTCTCAGTGTATCATGAGACGCGGCCCGCAACCGCGTGCCTTGCCCTGACGGACGATCTAAACCATATCAAGGAAAGGATTACTCAAATCTGGCAAGCTCACTTCACAGTCGGCACGCATCTTGCAAATCGAACGCCCCGAGCCAGGCCAACTCGGGCGTGCGGTGGTGTTCACGGCGCACGCTCGCGTCGCCGACTCACGCCTGGTGACCTGTCGTCGGGAGGGTGCTGGGGGGCTGCTTCGGGACCCTCTCGGGGCCGTCAGACCTTCCACTCGGAGGTGAGGTCGTGGTGCCGGCCGCCGAAATTCTGGAGTTGATCGCGGCAATCCACCAGGCCGGGCTCGAGCCGCAAGGATGGACGGACGTCATCGTGTGGATTGCGGAGCTGGTGGGGGCGTGCAGCGGGAGCTTCCACCTCCTCGACCGGTCGACCGGGCGCCTCGACGTGATCGGATGCCACGGGTTCGACTCCGCGGCGTGCAGGGGGTACCGGGAGCACTATCACCGCATCGACCGGCTGACCGAGGCCGTGCTGCAGTCCCCAGCGGGGCTGTGCTTCGTCGGCGAGCAACTGGTCGACCGGGAGCGCTTCGAGCGCAGCGAGTTCTTCACCGGCTTCCTGAGCCCGCTGGGGATGTGCCACTTCGTCGGCGGGCGCACCCTGGAGGACGAGGGTGTGGCGGCGATCGTCGGCTTCCACCGCTCCGCTGACCGGGGCCCATTCGACCCCCGCGACGCCACCACGCTCGGCCTGCTGTTCCCGCACCTCGCGCACGCGGCCCTCGTCCACAGCCGGATGGCCGAGATGCACGCGCACGTCGAGGCGCTCAAGAGCATCCACGACCGCTGGCCGACCGGGGTGATCTTGACTGAAGGCGACGGCGTCATCGTGTGGTGCAATCGCACGGCGGAGGGGATCCTGCGACGAGCGGACGGTCTGTTCACGCACCGGCGACAGCTGATGGCGGAGCGCCCGGCTGCCAATCGCGAGCTGCGAGAGCTGCTGCGGCGGGCGGCGAGCGGCGATGGCGATGGGCGGTTCGGCGGCGTCACGATGGTGCCCCGGCGCACCGCCGCCGACCCGTACTCGGTGCTCGTCGCCCCGCTGCCGGCTCGAAACGGCGCTCCCAACGGCATCCTCAACCGGCTGATGGCGGTGGTCTTCGTGTGCGATCCGGCGCAGGTGGTGAGGACGCCGGGCGAGGCGTTGCGGCGCCTGTACCGGCTGACACCGGCCGAGGCACGCCTCGCCGAGGGGCTGATGGCCGGCAGCCGGCTGCGCGAGGCGGCGGACCGGCTCGAGATCACCGAGGGCACTGCCCGCTCCTACCTGAAGCGGGTCCTTCGCAAGACCGGCGCTCAGCGCCAGTCCGACCTGGTCCGAGTGGTCCTCTCGGGGTTGGTCCCGCTCGCGGCCGTCGCCGACGACGTCCGTCCGCTCGAGGTCGCACCGGAAGCGATCGACCGGCGGATCGCCGTCAGGCGACGCCGCACTTAGGTGACGCCTGACACTGGCTCGACGCCCCGGATTCGCCACGTCGCGTCGGGCTGTCGGACGCACGTGATCTCGTAGGTCCCACTCATCCCGTCCTCGCCGGTGAGCCGGACCGTGTGCACGACGCCGGCGGCGCCGAGGTCGCGCGGCTCGCCGAGGGATTCCCACCGGTCAAATGCGGGGACTGGGTCCGCCTCGCCCACCGGGGGTTCGTCGTACAGCTGTTCGATCACGCTCGGATCGCCGAATCGCCACGCCGCCAGGAGCGAGTCCCTCACTGCGTCGGACGAGCTCACGTCGACCGCGGCCCAGAGGCCGTCGCCCCCCCGCAGCATGCCGCTGACGTAGATGGCAGCCGAGCGGAACTCGGGATCCTCCCGCAGCCGGTCGACACAGGCCGCCCCCGCTCGACCCAGTCGCTCGAGCCGGCGCTGCGCCTCGCGCGCCTCCTCGCCTCCGCGGCCGAGGTTGCGCAGCAGCTCGCCGCTCATCTCGCACTGGCGCAGCGCAGCGTAAGCGCTCGCCCAGCTCGAGGTCGCGAACGCGCCGTCCGGCAGCTCGCCGACGGCATCCAGGTCCGCCGGCACGATGACCGCGGCGAGGCCGCTGGCCACGAACGCTCGAGCGTCGGCCGCTGTGGCGCCGAGGCCGATCGCGATCCGCGGGTTCGCCTGGACCAGCTCCCGCACCCGCTTCGCATGGCGCTCCTCCGGACTGAGCGAGGCCGCGTCGTCCGCGAGCAGGAGAACCGGCCCGGGGGGCAGGCCGCGCCGCTTCATCCAGGCCTTGAACTCGGCCGCCGCTCTCCCCTCGACCTCGGACAGATACACCAACTGGTTCCGCTCCGCGAGTTCCAAGAGCACGGTCGAGCCGGAGCCCTCGACGCTCTTGACTGCGGAGCCCGGCGCATCCGACTGGACCGAACGGGTGACGTCGAGCTTGACCAGCAGCAGAGGCCGCTCGGCCGGAGGCACCACCACCTCCATCCGAGCCTGAACGACGGAGACCCGCGCCAGCCGGGCTCCAACCTCGAAGCTGCCGGTTCCGGCAGGTCCCGACCACGCCTTCGGGCTCCACCCAAGGGTCGCGCGCCCCTCGCCGTCGGTCTCCGCCGTCCCGATGGGCGCGGGATCAGCCAACCTTTGCCCACCGACCGCATACAGGAGGAACTCCACGGCTTCACCCGCCACGGGCCGGCCGAAGCCCGCCCCGTCCGGCGCCTCTTCGACGCCGACGCTCAGGGTCACCGCCGCGCCCGGCACGCCGAGCACGTCCGAGCCGTACACCAGCAGCGCACGGCTCTCGCCGGCGCCCGCCGCGACGAGCCGCGCGCCCGCTCCGATCAACACCACCATCTGCAGGGTCCGCTTCATCGGTCGACTCCATCGCCTGTCGGCGCGCCGCGCTGGGCAAGTGCAGGCTTCGCCTTCCTGTCTAGTTTCGGCCCCGATCGATCTTCCGGCTGCCCCCATTTGGGGGTAGCAGGAACGCGACTCGAATCCGATACTGCGTATCAATTTGATGCGTGATTCATTCAATCCCTGGCCCAACCCGAGCCCGCCTGCCACGAGAGTTGGCAGGGACGAAAGGAGCATCCGTGAACCCGAGGAACCCGCTGCGTTACTGCGTCGTTGCCCTCTGCTCGCTGGTGATGATCGGGGCCGTCGCGCCGGCCCTGTCGATCGAGCTCGACGGCAACCTCATCGACGGATCCGACAACCGGTGCGATGACTTCATGCTCGACTCTGCACTGTCCGGCCTCGATTTCCTCCCCCTGATCGGCGGCCTCTTCGCCGACCGCGACATCCCGGACCCCGCCTGGGTGCTGGTCAACCAGAGCGACAGCTCGCTGCCCGAGTTCCGTTCGGCATCGGGCACCGTCGTCGAGACCTACTTCGCCTGGGAGGACTACCCGGACGTCCACGACTCCCACGACGTAACGATCGACTTCCGTCCCGACCCCATCTACCTGAACTCCCCGAGCCTGCCCCTGCTGTCGAACGGCAACTCGAGCAGCAACGGCGAGGGGCCGACCATCGACGAGGTCTTTCCCAACCCCGCGTACTCCCCCGACACCCTGCATGTCGAGTGGGAGGCGGGCATCCTGGCCAACGAGTACACCGGCGACGGTTCGGCTCACTTCTTCCCCAAGTGGGCCTGGCCGAACGTCGGAGACCGGGTGTGGGTGAACGGCTCCTGGATCTTCGACTGCGGCCACCCCAAGAAGCTCCCCCTAACGCCTGAGGAGTTACAGACCTGTTTTGACTTCGTTGCACAGTCCGGTGGCTTCCTGACCTATCCCGCCGACTGCGATGTCCTTTTCGAACAGCGGCAGGCAACCAAGGCGGAGATCCACCCGATCCGCGCCATCGCCTCGATGCGCCAGCAGGTGGCCACGCCGCCGGGGGGGGCCGCGCCGATCCCGGTCACCGCGACCGACCTCCACATCCACGGTCAGGGCGGAGTGATCACCGACATCCTCGCTTGCGGAGGGAGGGTCCTGCTGGACAACCGGACCTGCCCGGGATCGTCGGAGCTGAGCGACGAGGAGCTGACCGAGTGCGTGCCGGCGCTCAGTGACTTCAACGACATCCTCAACCTCAACATCCCGTACCCGGAAGGCTGCTCGTTGTTCTTCGGCAACCCAGGCGAGACTCCCCCGGGCTGCGACAGCTCCGGCTCCTGGGGCATCGATTACCCTTGCCACGACGTCGTCAACGACCACGTCGGCGTGCCGATCGACGAGAACTTCGACTTCGAGGTCTGCCTGCCGCCGGCCCCCTCTGCGGGCGCGGTCCCGGTCTGGTGGTTCGAGGAAGGGCCCGGCAACACGATCGGCAACATCGATCCGCAGATCGTCGATGTCGCCGTCGGCGACCCCAGCGTCGACCCGTGCGCCGACGCCGCCTTCGGACCGAAGAAGCTCCAGGTTTCAATCCCACTCGCTGGGACCGGCGTCCAGCGCACGGACATCTACGCACGCAGGATCATGGCCGGCTGGGCCGCGCCGCCAGCGCGACGTCTGCGTCACTTCCGCCTGACGCTCGAGAGCGCCCAGTTCAACACCGACAAGGACGACGACGGCATCGGGAGCACCAACTCGGGTGAGATGTCGTTCTTCTTCGTTGGACTGGACCGCAGCCCCGACGAGTGGCTGCGCCTTTCGGGCCACGCGCTGAACTCGAGCGGCGGGACCCTCATGCAAAGCGTCACTGCTCCCGAGGAGGTTCCGCTGACCGACGCGTACTTCGATTTCTACGTCGAGGACGGCGCGCCGTTCACGATCCGCGGCGTCGGCTTCGACGGCGGCGTCGGCGAGGGGGCCTGGGACCCGAAACAGGACTGCCTGGACGAGCACGTCGCGCACCACAACTTCTCGGAGCACGTTGACTTCGGCCTGGGCGAGTTCCCGGACTTCTGCATCTCCTGGCTGGCGATCGATCCGGGCGACCCGAACAACGACCCCTTCAAGGACATGGAGGTCACCTTCACGCGCGATCCGGCAACCGGGGACTACGGCGTTGGAGCGGGAGTCGTGCCGTGCCTCCTGCGATGCGACGTGATCATCCATGCCGGATTCCCCTTCCGCCTGGACGACATGCCATGTGACGGGCCCGAGCACGACGCCCTCGTCGCCGAGCTCGACGACCTGCCCTACTCTTACGAGTTCGACAACTGGTACGAGTGGGAGCTCAACGTGTACCTCGAGGAGTTCCCGGTGGACAGCGACGGCGACGGCCTGCTCGATGACGACGAGGTCAACGTTCACGGCACCGACCCGCTGGACCCGGACACCGATGACGACGGCCTCGACGACGGCGATGAGGTCAACGTCTACGGCACCGATCCGCTCGATGCCGATACCGATGACGACGGCCTCAGCGACGGGGACGAGGTCCACGTGTACGGCACCGATCCCCTCGACCCGGACACCGACGACGACGGGCTCATGGACGGAGTGGAGGTTGCGACGGGGATGGACCCGCTCGACCCCGACACCGACGACGACGGCATCCTCGACGGGCAGGACCCGGACTTCATCCAGAACTACGTCAACTCACTGCCGGCGGAGGTCTTCCAAAGCACGGGGCCGGGGACGCGCACGGCGGTCCTCGCCCGGCTCGAGGCCATCGAGGGGCGGATCGCGGCTGGGCAGATGGCGAACGCGCTGCAGCAGCTGTCCAACCTCCGGATGCGCATCGACGGCTGCGGCGCGAGCCCTGACACCAACGACTGGGTCCTCGAGTGCACGGCCCAGATCCAGCTCCGCGAGTACCTCGACCTGCTCGCCGCCAACCTGATGGCGCCATGACCGGTCGAGCCTGACGACAACGGGCTGTCCGGGCCCCCTGGGTCTGGGCAGGCACCTGGAATGAAGACGATGGGAGGGGCGCGATGCGTCGCGCCCCTCCCGGCGTGGTAGTGAGCGCCTCGACGCCTTCTGGCAGAAATGACGTGGGGGTGGTGCACGTCCCCAAACCGGCGGCTGTCCACGTCGAGGTCCGCGCTCGAGGCGAACAGGTCACTGTGAGGTCGCATCGCAAGCGGTCCCTTGAAACCCTGGCTTGACGCGCCAGGTCGCAGGTCTCCTTGTGGTCGGCATGGGTCAATGTCGGGCGTGGGAGCTCGGCAGCCCTTCGGTGGGGGTCGTCAGTGCCCAGCGAGCGCTACGTCGCGGACTCGCACTTCACCGGGGTCTTCCGGCAGGTCGCCGGCGGGTGGATCGGCCTCGTCGAGACGCGCCCCGGTGCCCACGACCACGGCGCCACCGAGGAGGACGCTCCCGACAGCCTCGGGCAGGCCATCCGGTTCGTGCTCGAGGCGGCGCGCGAGCTGACCAGGCTCGAGAGCCAACGTCGCGCAGCCGCACCCGGGCGTCGCCTCGGTTGACATCGGGGGCAGACGGCGAAAGGCGACGTCCGACCGCACCTCGGCGGTCGGCACGGGCCGGCTCACGGTCCGACTCAAGGAGCTGCCCCACTCCGCCCTCGAGCAGGTCGCCCGCGCCATCAAGGTCCGGCTCGCACTGGAACCGTCACCAGGCGGCTGCCGGCGACCCCGGCGGGTCAACGAGCGAGGCGATTCCATGCCGCGCCGTCGTTCGCCGACTGCTCCGGATCCGGCGACGCCTCAGCTCGGGACGCGGCGGCGCCGCCGGTGATGCTCAGGCACCGCGTATCGCGGAGGTGCACAGCACGAACGCCAGAAGCAGCCAGGACAAAGCTGTGAGATACGTGGTACCCACGAGGCAATCATGGCTGCTGGACGAGGTTCTCCTCTTCGTCGGGCGTGGCGACCGAGCCGAACAGGACGTGCTTGGTCGCCCCGAGGGCGTCCACCAGGAAGAGCGGCTCGGCGCTCTCCCGCGCCAGCTCCTCGATCCGCCGCTGCAGATCGGCGACCTTCTGCGGCTGCTCCGCGGCGAGGTTGGTCGTCTCCGACGGGTCGCGGGCGATGTCGAAGAGCTCCAGGCTGGACGGAAGCGTCGTCTTCCAGACCAGCTTCCAGTCGCCCTGGCGCACGGCCGCGAAGAACGGCCCGACGTTGTAGACGATCTCGCTCCGGGGCGAGGGCCTGCCCTCTGCGATCGTCGGCCAGACGTCCCTGCCGTCGAGCGGCTTGCTCGCGGCGAGCGTCGCGCCGGCGAGGCCGGCGAGCGTCGGGCACATGTCGACGATGTGGACCGGCTCCTTCACGACCGAGCCCGCCTCGATGTGTCCAGGCCAGTTGGCGAGCGCCACCACCCGCGTGCCGCCCTCATAGAGGGTGCCCTTGCCGTCGCGCCAGGGCCCGTTGTCCGACGGTATCAAGCTTGCGGACATGTCGATCTCGCCGGTGAACTGGGCGGATCGCGGGCCGCCGTTGTCGCTCGAGAAGACGATCAGCGTCCTGTCGCGCATGCTTCGCCTCTCGAGCGCCTCCAACACCCGGCCGATCTGCTCGTCCATGGCCGTGATCATCGCGGCGTAGGCGCGACGGCTCGGGTCGGCGATGTGGGCATACCTGTCGAGGTACGACTGCGGCGCCTGGTACGGCGCGTGGGGCGCGGTGAAGGCGAGGTAGAGGAAGAGCGGCGTGCCCGGATCGTGTCCGGCGATCACCCGCACCGCCTCGTCGCCGAGCAGCGTGGTGACGTAGCCCTCCTCCTCGACGAGCTCGTTGTCCCGGTACCAGTCCACCGTCCCGTGGGCCGAGTGGGTGAAGTAGTCGATCTCACCGAGTACCGGACCGTACTGCAGGTCGAAGCCGCGCTGGCGGGGCCAGTACTTGCGGTCGCCGTGGCCGAGGTGCCACTTGCCGACGATGGCGGTTGAGTAGCCCGCCTCCTTGAGCGCCTGGGGCAGCAGCCGCTCGTCTGTGGCGAGGCCGTACTCGCTGGCGGACGGGATCACCGCCGTCTGCAGGCCGTAGCGGAAGGGATAGCGGCCGGTCATCAGCGCCGCCCGCGACGGCGTGCACATCGGCTGGGCGTAGAACTGCTCGAGCCGCGCGCCGCTGTTCGCGAGCGTGTCGAGACTCGGCGTCGCGATGTCCGAGCCGTGGAAGCCCACGTCCTTCCACCCGAGGTCATCGGCCAGGATGTAGACGATGTTGGGCCTGAGGGCGTCAGGCTGCGCCGCGCCGAGCGGCGCAACCATGCCGCTCACCAACAACCCGAGCATGAATGGTACGACCCACTGCCTGGACCTCATCACGCCCCTCCTTCTCACCGGGAATCCGGTGAACCGTCCAACCGGCCGGATAACTCGTCCATCTCGACCGCAATTTCACATCGGGGAATCACCATGGACATCACGTTCACCCCGGACTTCACCGTAAACCACGCGAGCTGCAAGGCAACCACAGGCGAAAATCTCGCCGAGCAGGCTGAGCTGGTCGACCAGTGCGGACTCGCCGGCCTGCGCGCCGAGCTCACCGCGCGACGCCGCGACTCGGGAGCGGCGAGGGGCTCCTCGCGGGTCGCTCGCGGACTGCGCGATCCGATGCGTGACCGGCGGATCCTCTACGCCGCCGCCTTCGCCCGCACCCTCGCAACTGGCATGGTGGGAGTGCTCGTCGGCATCGACCTCGCCAAACGCGGATTCGACCCCGGCTCTCACCGGCAACGGAGCGTCCGCCCGCCACGGCGAGGGCGCCAATCTCGGTGGGAAGCCGACGCATCCTCGGAGGATGTTCCCGCGGACGTTCCTGTTGACGTGCGGGTCTTCGCGACCGACATTGAGCACAGGCTGACAGGCCTTCGGACACCGAGGATACGATGGCGAGCCAGCAGCTCATGCGTCGGTTCGTGGCGCTCGTGGCGATCGCTGTGGGTATGGCCGCAACGCCCGCGCTCGCCCAAAGCGTTTCGGGGGCTGTCGGACACGCGTCAAACGTCACAATCGCGGATCCCCGTGACGGGCCGGCGGCGCCATGGTCGCAGGAGCAGTATGCATATCACAGCCAGATCTCGAATCCGTCGGGCGGCGGTGCGCCGGCGCAGGACTTCGAGGCAGCCTACGACGCCTACGACTGCTCGGTCGGCGACGACTTCCAGGTGACCTGGCCCGACGGCTGGCAGATCATGCAGATTCACACCCCAGGCAGCTACAACCTTGCCGGCCCGGCGCTCGGCATCGTCTACGGCTTTTTCAGCGACGCGGGCGGCCTCCCGGGCACGACTCTGTGCAGCGGCACTGCCGCGATCGTGTCCGACGTCAGCGGCGACATCGTGTCCGAGCTGCCGTTGACGTGCTTTCTTTATGTGCCCGACACCTACTGGGTGTCGGTGGCGGCGCGCATGGACTACGGGTCGAGCGGCCAGTGGTGGGTCAGCGCCGAGACCGTGACCCACGGCAACATCGCGCGCTGGATCAACCCCGGCGACGCCTTCGGCACCGGTTGCACGAGCTGGAGCAGCTGCCTGCTCACGGTGGTCGACGCGGACTACCGGGACATGTCGTTCGAGCTCCTCAGCTCCGTTCTCTTCGTCCCCATCTTCATTGACGACTTCGAGTCCGGCGACACCTCGTGGTGGTCTTTGACGGTGCCGTAGCGGGGAGGATGGCGCGCAAGGGAAAGCCTGGACCGGTGCTGGCCCTCGAACCGGAACCGCGAGCCCGGTTCGACACTCGACGTCCGAGCGGTCCTCATGATCAACAGGGGATGGAGCCGCCGGCTCGCGGGGCGGCTCGGGGAGCTCTCCAACTCGGACCTCCAGCAGGTCGCCCGCGCCATCAAGGTCCAGCTCGCCATGGAGCCCTGACCGGGCAGCCCACGTCGGGCGACGACACGGGGCACGGGTCGACTCCGAGCGCCACGCAGTGGCGGATAGGGATGCCGCGCACCCACCTTCCCGTTGACAAAGTCGTTGCCGGGACCCACGTTAGGGACATCGTGGAAATCCGCAGCAGGGGGCGGCACATGAAGCGTCGGCGGCGCATGGCCCACGCGATGACGTTCCCAATCTGGTTGGCGGTGCTCGGGTGTCTTCATCCCACGTCCGCCCACGCGCAGTGGCAGCTGGTTGTCGGCGATGGCTTCGGCGAGCCCGACAACCACTCGGCCGGCGCGATGGTCGTGTTCGAGCAGCAGCTCTACGTCGGCACCAGCAACTATGAGGACGACGCCGAGATCTGGCGCAGCCCGGACGGGTTGAACTGGGTCCAGGTGGTCAGCGGCGGGTTCGGCGACTCCGCGAACCACGAGGTCTCCGCGATGGCCGTCTCTGACGGCCAGCTGTATGCGGCCACCTACTTGGGGATGGTCACCACCGGCGTCGAGATCTGGCGGACCGCCGACGGCGAGTCCTGGGAACAGGTGAACGACGACGGTTTCGGCGACTCCGCGAACATCGGCTGCGGAGCGTTGGCCGTGTTCGGCGGCGACCTGTACGTGAGCACCTTCAACCCGCCGACCGGGGGCGAAGTCTGGAGGAGCGGCGACGGCACGACCTGGGAGCAGGCGAACAGCGACGGCTTCGGCGATCCCAGCAACAGCGGCGTGTTCGCGATGGCGGTGTTCGGCGGTCATCTCTATGCCGGCACGTATAAGCAGAGCGTCGACGGAGCCGAGGTGTGGCGGACGCCCGACGGCACCACGTGGACCCAAGTGAACGCTGACGGGTTCGGCAGCTCGTCGTCGTACTTCATTCGCTCCATGACGGCGTTCGACGGCCAGCTCTATGCCGACGGCGGCTCCCGCGACCTCTGGCGGTCCACCAACGGCACCGACTGGGAGCAGGTCGTCGGCGACGGTTTCGGCGACGACCGCAACTGGGGCATGGAGTCGATGGTGGAGTTCCGAGGCGAGCTCTTCGCCGGGACCTACAACAGCCTGACCGGCACCGAGGTCTGGCGAAGCCCGGACGGCGAGCACTGGCACCAGGCCAATGTTGATGGCTTCGGCGAGCCCATGAACTGCTCGTCGGCGTCGGCTGCGGTCTTCGGGGAGCAGCTCTACGTCGGCACCTACAGCTGCGGTCCCCTCTGGATTCCGCCGTTTCAGGTCTGGCGCACCGTGGGGTGCCTCTTCGCCGACGGCTTCGAGTCCGGCGAGACCTCGGCGTGGAGCTCGACGGTGCCGTAGCCAGTCCGATGTACCACGTATTTCAGACTTGCGAAGTGGCACCGGCGCCACCGACCAGAATGCACGAGTGAGATACGTGGTGCCACACGCCGCAGGATGAGGTGTCAGGACGCGGGTGCGCTGGACCCATGCCCTTGCTGCGGTGCTCGCCGTGCGGCGAAGCGCCCCGTCGCAGCGTCAACCAAGACGGCGAGGCCGACACCGAGTGCGTTCGCGGCGAAGTCGACCGGGTCGTACACGTTCGACATGAACCCGAAGCCGTTCGTGGCCTCGAACGCCTCCACCGCCAGGAGGGCGCCCGCCGCTGCGACGACCTTGCGGTGCCTCGAACGCTCTGCTGCGATGGTGGCCAGGAAGTAGCAGGCGAACGAGATTGCGAGATTCCCGCCCCAGCGGTGGACAATCCCGGCCGAGGGCAGAACGAACCACCCCTTCAGGACCAGCGCCGTGACGCCGAGCAGCACGAAGAAGACGCTGCGGGCCTTCTCGCTCACCGCCGCTGCCTTGTGAACCGCAGACCGGGGGCCATCGGGCACGGGACGTCCGCCTCCGAAGCTCGACTCTAACACGACTCGCTGGCCGGCCGCAGGCGGCCAGCGGACGCCGATGTCAGCGGCACCGCGCGGTGCTCACCCCGTCGTGGCGGCGTGGGGGCGCCGTCGCCACCGGGGCGCCGTCTGCGCCCACCTTGACGCTGGCCTGGAAGGTCCCTACGATGAGGCTGGTTCCAGGCGGCGCGACCGCGCCGGCTGCGATCGACTCGGATGCCGTTCTTCGCGTCGCCGCCAGCCGACGGCGGTCATCGCCCGATCACTGGGGCGCCACGCCGGAGAAACCCACCTGCTTCGCGAGGAGGCGTCGGCCCGTGGCTGCCCTCGGCCGCCCGACCAGATCGAGCCGGCTAGGTCAAGCGCCTTGTGCCGGGCTGGCCTCGCGAAGGTGAGCGGGGCCTCCACCCGGCGGCATGCGCAGGTTGATGTTTCTCAGTCTCGGGTCGGGAACACCTGTCGAGGGATGGACCATGACAGCCCTAGTGGATTCAACGACGAATGCAACGCCCGCAACGCGGCTCGACCATGAGGGAACGGGGCCCGGAGCGCCCCCGCCCCCGGGGGACGAGCACCGCGCGCCTGTCCCGGATGACAAGCGGCAGGAGGCGGGCGCGGCGACCAGCGAGGTCCAGGCCCTGCTGATCGCCCGCTCGCGCGCGCTGGCCGAGCGGGTGAAGGAGCTGAAGTGCCTCCAGTCGCTGTCGAGCATGGTGAGGAGCAGCCACAGCGACCTCCACGACATCCTGCAGAAGATGGTCAACGTCTTGCCGTCCGCCCTCCAGCACCCCGGGCTGGGCTGCGCCAGCATCAAGCTGAAGAACCGGCAGTACCAGACGCACGGCGCCGGCGAGCCGAGGTGGTTTCAGGAGGCCGGCATCCCGGTCGGGGGCGAGACCGTCGGGACCCTGCTGATCGGTTACACCGCGCCCCTGGCGGACGGAAGCGTCCCCGAGCTGTTGCCGGAAGAGCAGGCCCTGCTGAACATCGTGGCCCATCGAATTGGAGACATCGTAGCCATCAAGGAAGCTCAGGCACAGCTCTCCACCAACGAGGAGCAGCTGCGGTCGCTGGCGTCCGAGCTGTCGTTGGCCGAGGAGCGGGAGCGGCGCCGGCTGGCGCTCCTGCTCCACGACCGCATCGGTCAGGGCCTGGCGGTCGCCAAGCTGAAAATCGAGACCCTGAAGAGCCTGCTCCCGGCCGAGCACCACCCGAGGCTCGAGGACATCTCCATGCTGATCAAGGAGATTGTCCAGGACACGCGCTCGCTGACCTTCGAGATCAGCCCACCGATCCTGTACGAGCTCGGCCTGCAGCAGGCGATCATCTGGTTGGGCGAGAGCGTGAAGCGGCAGTACGGGCTGCAGGTGGACGTGTGCTGTGACGAGAAGGTCAGGGACCTGACCGAGGGGCTGCGCGTGATGCTGTTTCGCGCCATCCAGGAGCTGCTGACCAACACGGTGAAGCACGCATGCGCCACCCGGGCGACCGTCAGTCTGCGCGACGACGCCGGCGGGGTTTCGGTCACGGTCGAGGATGACGGCGTCGGTTTCGAACCGGACGCCTGCACGCGGTACCCATCCGCTGCCAGCGGCTACGGGCTCTTCAGCATTCGCGAGCGCATCGGCCATGTGGGTGGACGCATGCAGGTCGAGTCTGGAAAAGACGCAGGCACGCGGATCAGGCTCTTCGTGCCCGCCGCGAGCTCCGCCGAGGAGAACGGAAAGGGGGCCACCGGTGAGAATCCTGCTCGCTGACGACCACAAGCTCTTCCGCGATGGGCTGCGGACCCTGTTCGAGCAGAAGCCGGGGATCAAGATCGTCGGGGAGACCGACAACGGTCGCGCGGCCGTGCGCCTCGCTCGCGAGCTGGCGCCGGACGTCGTCGTCATGGACATCGGCATGCCCGAGCTCAATGGGATGGAGGCGACTCGCCAGATCCGCGCGGAGCTGCCCCGCGTCAAGGTGCTCGCCGTCTCGATGCACGCCGACCGCCAGTACGTCGCGGGCATGCTGGCAGCGGGCGCGTCCGGCTACGTGCTCAAGGACAGTGCCTTCGCGGAGCTCGCCGAGGCCGTGGCGGTGGTGATGAAAGGCGGCCGCTACCTCAGCCCGGAGATCGTCGGCGTCGTCGTCGACGACTACGTGCAGAGGATCGTCCCGGCCCCGGAATCTGCGCTGGCCAGGCTGTCGGAGAGGGAGCGCGAGGTCCTGCAGCTGATCGCCGAGGGGCACTCGACCACGGACGTCGCGGCGCGCCTGCACGTGAGCCGCAAGACGGTGGAAACCCACCGCAAGAACATCAAGCTCAAGCTCGACCTGCAGAGCGTCGCCGAGCTCACCAAGTTCGCGATCCGCGAGGGCATCACGTCCCTGGAGGCGCCTTCGGGCAGCGTCAAGTAGGGCGCTACATCGAGCCACGTCGAGGCGTGTCCGCCGCCGGCGCGACCGGTGCTCCATCCCTCTGGCCGGGAAGGATCGCCCGCCGGAGCGCGTGGCCGGCGCCGCCTCGATCGCCCTAAGGCGATCCCTGAAGGCCTTTCGCGGACCCAGATCACGGCTCTCCGGCGGATCCCCGCCCAGAATCTGGCCGCGCCCGATTCTCGAGCAGCGGGACGGCAGGTATACTGAATATGAGCGACGGCGCCGGAGCGCCGACCGGAGCAGGACGGGGCCCGGCCCATCGCCCGCGGGAGACCGGAGGCGCGGTGCGGGTCGCGGCCCGCGCGGCGGGCGACCGCCAACCCACCGGCGATCCGATGTCCGCGGAGGACGTGCATGTACCGCAAGATCAGCTACTTCTACACCAGCATCGACGACACGGTGGGCGAGGGCTTTCGCCTGCTGTCCCGGCTCGCCGCCCGCGACGTTGACCTGACGGCGGTGACAGCGGTGCCGTTCGGCCCGTGCAAGACCCAGCTGACCCTCTTCCCCACCGACGCCGCGCGGCTGGTCGCCGCGGCGAAGCGCGAGCGGCTGACGCTCGACGGACCGCATCCCGCGATCCTCGTCCACGGGGACGACCAGGTCGGTGCGTTTGCCGAGGTGCTGGCCAAGCTCGCGGCGGGGAAGATCAACGTCTTCTCGGCGCACGCGATGACCGATCGGCAGGGCGGCTTCAGCTACATCATCTACCTGAAGCCGAGCGATATCACCAAGGCTCTGGAGTCTCTCCGCGAGCCCTGACGGGAGCCGTTCAGAACCCGTGGAGGCGCACCGGCAGCCGGGCCTCCAGCCGGACCACCGCAGCGGAGCGAGCGCGCAGAAGGCTCGCGTCACAGGAGCGGTCCGGTCGCGTACAGGCGGGCGCAGCGGTGCGGCGGCCCCGCCTGGAACGCAACGGTGTGGAGCCGAGCAGGCGCGCGTGACGCCGGACGCACTCGCAATCGGAGGCACGCCGCGACCGAGAAACGGAGGGGGACGTGAAGAAACCCGAAATCATCGTCACGAGCGCGGACGCTGAACGCCTGCGGGAGATGCTCGACCGCCACTCGGATGGGCGCGATCAGGAGGCGGTGAAGCTCCTCGAGGCCGAGCTCGCGAGGGCCCGCGTCGTCCCGCCGGAGGAGATCCCCGCCGACGTGGTGACCATGAACTCGCGCCTCGGCTACTTCGTGGAGACGACCGGGGTCGAGCGGGTGGTCACCCTTGTCTACCCGGGCGACTCGGACTTTCGCGCCGCGCGGGAGTCGGTGCTGGCCCCGGTCGGCTGTGCGGTGCTGGGGCTGGCGGTCGGCCAGGTGATCGACTGGCCCCGGCCCCACGACGGCCTGATGCTGAAGATCGCCGTCACCGAGATCCAGTACCAACCGGAAGCCGCGGGCGACTACCACCTCTGACCGGTCACAGCGGTCCTCGGTGCAGCCTGATCGACGCGAGGCCGCGGCTCGTCGAGCCCGACCCTCAGTGCGGCGCCCGTGCGCTCGGGGCGGACACCGCTCCGCGCCGCCAGATCGAGCCCCCGGTCGAGTGCGGCCACCGCCATGCCCGCTGCGGGCGCGAGCCGGGCCGGGGTCCGCCCGATCCGCGCCCGCGTGGGCCCGTCTTCACCCTCCGCCCAGAGGCCACCCTTCGATCGGACTCACGCGGACCTCTCCTTGATCCGGCGCGTGTACCGGGCGTGGAAGCTCCCGAGCCGGGCGACCATCTCCTGGATCTCGTCGCGCGGAGGCAGGAACGTGGTTCGGAGGTGCAGCGTTCCCGGGAGCTGGCCGAAGCCGGAGCCCGGCACGACGCAGATGCCCGTCTCCTCGAGCAGGGCCAGGCAGTATGCAGCGTCACGTCCCGCCGCGTACCGTTCGCGCTCCGAGTCGGACATCGCGCCGAGATCCACTCCCGGCTCTTCCGGCAGCTCGAAGCGGACGAAGGCATACATCGCACCCTGCGGCACGTCCACCGACATTCCGGGGATCTTGTTGATGCCCTCGCCGAGGATTCGCGCCTTCGTCCTCAGGTCGTCGAGGATCGCGTCCCGTTCCCGAACGTAGGTCGCGTGGCTCTCCTCCCCGGGCGCCGGCGGCGCGACCATCAGGTAGGTGGCGATCTGCCCCGGCACGTTCGCACAGAGGTTGATCGACTGCAGCTTGATGAACTCCCCGAGCACGTCGTCCGGGACGTTTCTCAGCTCGAGGTACCCTCCCCTGTGCCCGCACTCGCCGAGGAAGCCCTTGGACACCGAGTGGAGGCTGAAGAGCGGGGTCGTGGTGTCGCCCAGGGAGTGGAGCACCTTGGCAAACGAGTGGAAGGCGCAGCCCGAGGCGTACACGTTCTCCTGGTAGACCTCGTCGGCGATCACGGCCAGCCCGTGGCGCCGGGCAAACCCGATGATCATCTCGATGTTCTCGCGCGTCAGCACCGCACCGGTCGGATTGCCCGGGTTGATCACCACGATGCCGACGGCGTTGGTCCCGCTCCGGCGGGCGCGAGCGAGGCTCTCGGTGAGGATCTCCTCGCTGAGCTGCCAGCGGTTTCGCTCGTCCAGAAAGTAGCCGATCGCCCGGCCGCCGAGGAGCGTGAGGCTGGCGCTGTAGAGCGGGTACTGCGGGATCGGGATCATGAAGCCGTCGTCGGCGGTCCTGATGAGCGCCGTGAGGACGGCCTGCGCGCCCTTGCTCGCGCCGTCCGTCAGGATGACGCGTGCCGGGTCCGCGGGGATGCCGTCGCGGCGAGAGATGAAGTCGGCGACGGCCTGGCGGATGAAGGGGATGCCGGCGCTCTGCGTGTAGGCCCCCAAGCCATGGCCATGCCTGCCAAGCACGAATCGCGCCCTGTCGACGATGTCCCGCGGGAACCGGGAAAGAACGGCGCCGTCATCGAGCAGCTCGGGGTACTCGAGCAGGCAGAGAAGCTGGCGAATGTACGTCAGCGGCCGCTGCTTGAGTGCCTGGGGGTTGCCGATGTTGCAGTAGATCACCTGCCGGCCCTGGGCCTCCAGCTCCTGCGCCCGCTGGACGATCGGCCCGCGCACCGCGTACTCGGCGCGGAGCAGTCTCTCACTCAGGCATTTGGTAGAGATCATGACGCCTTTTCCCTCGCCAGGACATCGATTTCCTGCACGCTCTCGAGCAGCTCGGTCACGGTGGCCTTCGCGTCACCGAAGAGCAGCAGAGTGGACGGCTCATCATAGAGGGAATTCGGCACTCCCGAGTAGCCCGGGCGCTCGTCGAGGTTGCAGACGAGGACATTGCGGGCCTCGTGTGCATTCAGGATCGGCATCCCGGAGATCGGCGTGTCCGCAACCCTGATCGCCGCCGGGTTGACCACGTCACAGGCGCCGACGACGATGGCGACGTCGGTCGCCGCAAACAGGCGGTTCACGTCGTCCATCTCCAGGAGCTGATCGTAGTCCACATCGGCCTCGGCGAGAAGGACGTTCATGTGCCCGGGCATTCGTCCCGCGACCGGGTGGATGGCGAAGCTCACGGTCTTGCCCATCTCCCCCAGCCGCTTCGCGAGCGAGGCGACCTCGAACTGGGCGCTCGCCAGGGCCATGCCGTAGCCCGGGATGATGACGACGCTTTCTGCTTCCTCGAGCAGGTCCTTGGCCACGGCCATCGCCTCCGAGAAGCTCCTCTCGATCCGCGTCGGCGCGGCAACCGTCAACGATGGCGCCGCCTCGGCCGCTGCAGGCGCGGCCGGCTTGCTTTGTCCGAGCACCTTGATGAAGCTCCGATTCATCGCCTTGCACATCACCGCGGTGAGGATGGAGCCGGACGCGGCCACCGTGGCGCCGCAGGCGATCAGCAGCCGGTTCTGGATGACGATGCCGCAGAACGCCGCCGCCAGGCCTGCGGTGGCGTTCAGGAACGAGATCAGGACCGGCATGTCAGCGCCGCCGATCCGGATGGCGAACACGTAGCCGAGGAGCACCGACGCGACCAGCGCGCCCGCCAGCAGCAGCGGCAGCGCCAGCCCGTCCGCGCTGACGGAGGCGACGCACAGCACCGCGATCGCGACTACGAGCCCGAGCAGCAGCAGGTTGTGCCCCGGGAGCACGGTCGGCGTCTGTCTCAGCTTGCCTGCCAGCTTGCCGCTGGCCAGCATGCTGCCGCTGAAGGTCGCCGCACCGATCGCCAGTCCCAGGAACCCTGACACCACTCCGACCACATGCGCCGGCATGCCGGCACGGGTGAGCTCGACGAAGGCGATGGCGCACGCCGCCACTCCGCCCGCGCCGTGCTGGAACGCCACCATGGCGGGGATCTGAATCATGGTGATGCGCATGGCGATGATGGTCCCGATGATGCCGCCGACCAGCAACGCCATCACGAGCAGCGCCGGATCCCCGATGTGGTTGCGATACAGCACGAGCGCGATCGCGAGCAGCAGGGCAGTGGCCGCGGTGGCGTTGCCGAGCCGGGCGCCGCGAGGCGTGCGGAACTGGGCGATGCCGACCACCAGCAGCAGGATGATCGAGAGGTCGATGACGAGAGAGATTGAGCCAGTCATGTTCAGCTCCATGCGAGCCCACGTGATGCATGGGCGCGCTCGACGGCGAGGGCGAGAGCCCTCGGGTTTGACCGCGTCATTCGGCGGCGACTCCACTGTCCCTTGCAGGTTCCTGATGGGTCTTGAACAAGCTCGTCATACGGTCGGTGATCACGAACCCACCGACCAGGTTGAATGCAGCGGTGACGAGCGCGACCGCGCCGATCACCTTGTCGCCGGCGCTCATCGGAGCGGCGAACAGCAGGATGGCGCCGAGGATGGTCACGGCCGAGATGGCGTTGGTCATCGACATCAGCGGCGTGTGGAGCAACGGCGGAACCCGCGAGATCAGTGCGTAGCCCACACCGAACGACAGTCCGAAAACGAGCAGCATGAGTGCCAGGTCGGCCATGACCAATCCTCCAGTTCGTTCACGTCACGAGGTCAGCGCTCGCCCATCGCTTCCAGGGCGGGCCCGAAGACGATCCGGCCCTCCTTGGTCACGAGCGACGCGCGCGCGATCTCGTCGTCGAGGTCCGGCGTGCCCGGGACCTGCTTGAAGAGGTTGTCGATGTAGTGGAACATGTTGTGCGCGTACAGCCAGGCGGAGTGCATGGCCATGCGGCCGGGGATGTTCTGGAGCCCGCAGATGCGGACGTTGTTGAACATCACCTCCTGGCTGGGCCTGGTCAGCGCGCAGTTGCCGCCCTGATCGATGGAGACGTCGACGATCACCGATCCCGGCTTCATCCGCGCGACGTGCTGCTCGGTCACGATCACCGGAGCCAGCGAGCCAGGCACGAGGGCCGACAGCACGACGATGTCCGACCCGGCGATTACGTCGGCGATCGCCTCCTGCTCCTTCTTGAGCCAGTCCTCGGGGAGGAGCCTGGCGTAACCGCCCTCGGCGATCGCCAGCTCCTTCGGCACGTCGAAGCCCACGACCTTCGCGCCCAGGCTTCCGGCCTCGACGCGGGCGGCCTCGCGGATGTCCCACGCCTTGACGATCCCGCCGAGGCGCTTGGCGGTGGCGATCGCCTGCAGACCCACGACGCCGGCGCCGACCACCAGCACGTTCGCCGGTTTGATCGGGCCGATCGCGGTGCCGATCATCGGCAGGAATCGGGGCAGGTGCTGGGCGGCGTCGAGGACGGCGCGGTAGCCGGTGACCGTGCTCATCGACGTCAGCGCGTCCATGCGCTGGGCGCGGGAAATCCTCGGGATGCCGTCCATCGTGAACGCCGTGACCTTGCGGTCGCGGAGCTTGCGCACGATGTCGTGGCTGTCGGGCGCGGCCGGATGGAGGAAGGTGACGAGGGTCGAGCCCTCGGGCATCATCTCCACCTCGTGCTTCTTCTTCTCCTCGTTGAATATCGGCTGCTTGACCTTGAGGATGATGTCGGCTCCGGCGAACAGCTGCTCGACGTCCTTGACGATCGTGGCCCCTGCCTTCTCGTACTCGGAATCGTCGATGAAGATGCCCGCGCCGGCGCCGCTCTCAACGGCGACGTCAAACCCCTTGCTGCGCAGCTTCTCGACCGTCTCGGGGATGGCTGCGACACGCTTCTCTGCGTTCAGGATCTCCTTCGGGACTGCGATTCGCATTGGATGAACCTCCTTGATGATCTTGGTTAGGGCTACGCGGCACGCTGCGGGTCGGACGGGCCGGAGCCCAGGAAACCCGCGGTGATGCGGCTGAGGGCGCTCGAAAACTCAGCGAAGTCGTCGAACTGCCACGCGCGCTGCCAGACCTCGTGCGGGGTCTCCTGGCCCTTGTCGGCCAGCAGCTCCGCGCCGAGCAGCCACGGAGTGACGTGAATCTGGTACCGGCAGCGGGTGGCGGTCGCCGGCAGACGGGAGGCCTTCTCGAGCTGCTCGAGGCCCACGCTGACGGGCATCCCGGTCGACGCCTTCATGTGCCACTCCGGGTTCGGCGTGCCTTCGGCCGGCTCGCCTTCGGACCAGTCAAGCCTCACGAGCACGGCGGACCCGTCCTTCCAGAGCGGCAGGACACAGTGGGTCTGGACGAGGCGGCCGTCCACCACGCCCGACACCTCGGTGGCCAGCGCGGCCAGCGGCACCCGGGCCAGGACCGGGACCCCGTCGATGCTCGTCAGCTCGTCATAGGCCTGCCGGGTGGCGACCCTGAGCTGCTTGTAGACCGGGAACTTGATGATGTTCGGAAGGTCGCCGCTCAAGGCCTTCTCGGTGACCGATCCCGAGAACGCTCCGACGACAAAGCTCTTGGCCCCGTCGGGAGGGATCTCCACCGGGACCGGGGCGCTGGTCCAGATCGGGAACTCGCACGACGCCAGCTCGGAGAACTCCGTCTGGATCACGATGTCTCGTGCCTTGATGAGGAGGCTCGTCGCGTTCGCGCCGCGATCGCGGACTTTGACGTCAACAGGGTTCGTGTTCATTGGCTCTACCTCCGTTGGCAGGGTTCAGGGGAAATGGACCGGTTGCTGAGAGAGCCGGTCCTGCCGACACTCCACGCCGAGCGGGTGCAGGGGTCGGGGAGCGAAGGCGGGTTGCGATTCCGAAAGCAGGCGGCAAGGCGTCAGGTCTCCTTTCATCGCCCATCAATGTGATCCCCGCTCGAGGCGTTGGGTATCGGGGGCCTCCTGATTCCGGTGCCTGCCAGGCAGGAGTCCGGGCTTCTTCATGACCGAGTCCCCGATTCGCAGTTGCTGGAACATCTGAGCGAATCTGGCGCAACGGGAGGCGCCGCCCTGGATGACCGGCATCGGGCAGCGCCCTACTCCTCGCGAGCCGGCCCGAGCAGCGGTCCCGATCCCGGACGACGTGGTCGCCGCGGTGCGGGAGTCGGAGATCCGCAGTTTCCTCCTCGGCCTCGGCGCCCAGGGGCGGCTCGATGCCGTCCGGGCGGGCATCGACACGAACGACGTCGAGACCCCCAAGGCAGTGGTCGGCGCCCCGAAGGTCCTCTCGCTCGTGCCCGATGCGATCCGAGAGGCCGCCGAGGAAGCCCTGCTCCGCGGTGTCCAGCCGGAGAAGCTGCAGCGAAGCCGCGACCTCAAGCTCGCGGCAGCGTACTTGCGAGAGGCGGTCTCGTTGGCGAAGTCCGCGATCCTCCGGGCGAGCGGGACCGAGCCGACGCTGGCCGAGCGGATTCGCCCTGTGGTTGGCCGTCGCTCAAAACGGCACTCCGACTCCTCGGTAGTGCGAACGAGCCTCCTAGACGGGAGACCTCATGGGTTCACTGCGAGGCGGCGGGTTGGATGGCGCGGCGGATCGCAAACCGCGTTGCTATCGTGTAAAGAAAGTCCGACCCAACCCCGGGCCAAGTGAAGGTACCCCTCAGCGACCACCATATCGCGCAGGTCGGGGTCGAACTGTGCCGTGCCCGACTGTATCGGGCTTGAGGGAACCCCGAGGTCGGCTCTCGACACGCCGCCCGAGATCCGGTAGAAGACGAATCTCCCGGCCGACGTCATTTGAGGGGCTTCGTAGAAATGAAACAGCGGTGTGAACGAAACGCGCATTGGAATCGAGGGATTGCTGGCATCGACCACGTGTAGTCCGTCGTAGCTGGAGTAGCTCCCCCACTCGTAGAGGACCACGTAACCCACTGATGCTTCAACGTCTGTGAAGAGATGTTGAGCGTCGGTAGCGTCGTACCACGCCAGCGCAATGGGATTGTCGGGACTAGTTACGTCGACCACCAACATTGACCGACTGGTCACAACGTACGCGTACCCGAGCGAAACTTCGACGTCGTAAAGGGGGGTGTCCATTTCCAAAACGCTCACCTCGACTGGCAAAGACGGCGTGCCCACATCGACAATTCGAAGGCCCCTTTCGGATCCTTGATCCCAGTACGTGAAGTAGGCGTACTGCCCCTCGATGTCCAATCCCGCAACATGACCCGTAACCATCGACGCTACAACATTCGGCTGCGAGGGGAGGCTCACGTCGACAATGGTCAGACCACTATCGTCGCCGATGAACACATGGTTGTTCGCGGCCGAGATGACATTCGGGTGATCGAGCTCGACGTCGCTGAAACCGATCTGCCTCGGGTTCGAGGGCGTCGTGACATCGAACACCCGCAATCCAAGCTCGTCGACGACGAAGGCGAGACCGTCGGTCGCAGCGACAAGGTCCGCATACCCCGGTGTAGGAATGCCTCCGATCAGGGGCACCCCCGCGGTTGCAGATGGGTCGCTGACATCCATGATCGCCACACCGGCCGCGCCCGCTGCCAGGAACGCCCGCGCACCCGCCACGGCGATCTTCACGGCGTTTCCACCGGTGACACCGTATCCGACGTACGAAGGAGCTGCCGGTTCACTGACGTCGAAGATCCGCAGGGCCCCGGCTGCCATGAACGCGAATCCACCCGCCACGGTCATGTCGTTTCCGGGACCGTCCACGTCATCGATACGAGCGATTTCCGCTGGGTGGCTGGGATCGCTGATGTCGAGCACTCGCAGGCCGTCGTGCACGCTGACGAACGCGTAGTCACCGCTGATCCCTACGGCACCCACACTTAGATGGAACGGGTCCTCATACAGAGATACCTGATTCGGCGACGATGGAGTCGAGATGTCGAAGATGAACACGCCCGGGACTGTTCCCTGGGGGGACGCAGCTACCAGTGCCAGCCCATTCGCGATGGCGAGATGAGCGATTCTCATCCACCCAGGGTCCTGCACCGAAGGTGCAAAAAAACCGACCTCGGTGGGTCGCGACGGGTCGCTCACGTCGACGATCATGACGCCGCTGTACCAATCGACGACGAAGACATATCCGTTTCCGACCTCGACCTGAGTTGCGGAGCCGTCGATCGCCAGCCATCCGACCTCGTGCGGCTGCTCGGGGTCTGCCACATCGAGCACCCACAGTCCATCCGCCACGACGAAGGCGTGAGGTCCAGCGACCGCGATGTCCGCGATGCCATTTGGCAGGGCGACTTCGCCGAGCACCCGAGTTGCGCTCGGATCCGAGGTGTCGGCGATCTTCAGCACGGCCCCGGAGCCGATGTAGGCGAAACCGCCTGACACCGCGACCGCCCCGGCCGGGCCGTACGGCCACCGACCGACCTGTGGAAGGCACTCCTCGGCCTCCGCGATTTGGGTGGTCGCGTGCGGCGAGGATATTACGACCGCGAGGGCGAGAAGCGCTCGGCGCCACCAAGTCATGCGGCTCTCCCATCTCATGAGGATCTGGTCACCTGTCATCCGATTCTATCAATGGCGAGCTCGCGACAAGGAGGTTCCGTCTATTCGCCCAAGGCAGTCTTCTCATCGCCTGGTCTTGGAGGTATCTCGTCTCTGGCAAGGATGGAGCCAGTGCAGGGGCACGGTGCTGCGGGCCGAAGAGCGGGCAAATCGTTGACCAGAAACTGCGTTCACGTCGCCGGAGACTGCCGCCGCGCAGGTCGAAACATCAACCACCGTGCCAGGCACCTATACGTCCCAAGGCGTTGTGCAACACCACAACATCAACCACCATGCCTGACACGCCGACAGTCGCGCGAGGATCGCGTCAGATCGCGCGGCTGTCGCTTAGGCGGCACGTGTCAATCCGGCTTCGGTGGCTCTCAAGCATGCGCTCAGGTTCACTCCTTCGCGGGGATGGCTCCCTCATGCTCATGGTGGACCTGTCCGGGGGGCACACTGGCGAGCTCTTCGATCTCCTGCGAGCCCTTCGGGGGCGGTAGGGTTTCGGCGCAAAGCACGACGCTCGCGTCCTGGAACTCGGTCTGCGAGGCGACGCTATGCCACAGGATCCGGTCGAAGGTGAATTCGACGAACATCACGCCCTGGATTGTCAGTTTCGAGCTTCGCCAGAGTACGTTCTGCAGCTTTGCCATCTTGGCGTTCGTGAGCCTGATCCACGCGACCTCCTCGCTCGCACCTCCCCCGTTCTCTCGGAAGAGCCGGATGAACACCGCCGGGAAATTCCGGCCCCTATCGAGGTAATCTTGCAGGGTCGGGAGCACCGACCAGTCAGTGAAATAGACCCGCATCACGGTGTAGCAGGTGGAGTCGTCGCCCGGCACTAAGCTTGCCAGGTGCTCGTAGTGGACCGCGCAGACCGCGTTCTCGTACCCGGGGTAGCTGCAAGAACCCGGCAAATCCTCTATGACCAGCGCGATCTCGTCATAGGCGGCCTGAGGCGCCGTGGCCCATCCGTTGTTCGCCAGAATGATCAGGAAACACAACATGAGACATCTTGGCAGAGCGTTCATCAGAGCCCCCTTCTCAGCATTTAGTCACTACGTTTCTACCACAGGCGAACTCTAGTGACGGACCCCCGTCGCAGACTAGCCCCCCAGGCGCGCCAGGATCGCCTGTGCTGCGTTCTGGCACCGTCCAAGTCCGCGAAGAACGTAGGCGAAAGGCGCGCGATTCTAGAGCCGTCCTGACCCAGTGTTGACCCAGTAAAAGAGGCCGGGTTTGCACCCGGCCGCTAAGTCCTTTGCTTTCTGGAGCCAACGGTCGGGATTGAACCGACGACCTAGTGATTACGAATCCATAATAGGCCATTTTCCACCCCCTTGATGGTCCACGACTTGCGGTCTCGGCCTGTTGCCAAACTACTCTCAAAGCTATCATTTATGTGACTTTCCGTGCGCTTGTGTCGTCGCCTGTCGCGGCGAGTGTTCTTGAGTGCTTTGGAATATGAGGGAGTCAAAAGGGAGGCAAAACTCGGAGCGGCTTCCCCTCGATCACGACGAAGTACACAGGTTGACAACCTGCGTTGATCCACAGGACGATGATTGCGGAGGATGTGACATGGTGACCATCAAGCCGCTCGTCAACTTCGTCTGTCCTGCCGACCTCCTCGACGAGGTCGACACGTTCCGACATGCCCACAGATTCCGCTCCCGGGGTGCCGCGCTCGTGTGGCTCCTCAGGCTCGCCCTCTCCACCAAACCGCAGCCGGGTGACCAGAGGCCGAAGCGTGGCTGACGAGCCGCCCGATCGCCCCAAGGGACCGCGCGTGCCGCCGGCGCGGATGCCATCGCCCGCCCCGGTGCGCCTCAGCCGGGATGAAACCGAAGAGGGCACCCATGACCAAGGCCGAGATGACGTTGTCAAGTTGCAGGTGGCCGCCGGCTGGTGGCAGCCCGCCCATCTCCAGGAGGGGGCCGAGCAAGAGTTCGCAGACAGACTGCAGGCGGGCGTTGAGGAGGCCCTCGGCTGGTGGTCGACGTACAACGCGCTGCTGCCGAGCGGGCCGACCAACGGTGATGTACTGCGATGCCTCAGAAAGCGCCTCGGGGAGCTGGAGGCGATGGACCCCGGTAACTGGTCGGGCACATCGCGACGCGCGGTCCCTGAGCCCCGCAGCACCCCTGTCACCCACGTCGACCACCGACCGTCAACCGCGCCACCTCCAGACCCGAGGGATGAGCCGGACGTGTTCCCGGTGGCCGACCTCCCCCTCCTGTCTGACGGCATCGTCGAGGGCTGGTCAAACGACCTGCTCCCGACCTGGAGCACCACGAACGCCGATCACGCGGCCCAGACCGAGGTGATCTTGGCGGCTCAAGTCCCGGGAAACGAGCTGCCCCCGGGCGAGATGGCCGCGATGTGGGGCGGTGACTTCCGCAACGAGAGGATGCGCGCCGAGTACATGGCGGCGGTCAGGCGCGCCATCGCCGCTGTGGCCGATCGCGACGGCCGCGGCCACCCGCCCGATCGCGCCCACCGTGCCCTCGTGGATCGGCTGGTCTGGACGTATCTGCAGTTCTCCTACCACGGGCGGACCTGGCGTCACGGGGCCTTTGGCGTTTCCCAGATTGACCTCAACATCGAGCGCACCATCACCGACTTCGTCTACACCGTCGCCAAGCTTGCCGGAATGTCTCTGGAGATGCCGAGGCGGAGTGCCGGGACAGTACACGGATGGGTCGCGGAGGCAGTGAAGGCGTGGTGCAGGGCCGCCCCGGACGATGAGCCGCGCCGGATCGACAACGACCAACCCAAACAAGGGAGGAGGTGAGATGCGCGTCAGGAGGGTGATCGGCGGAGATTCGTTTGAGGTGGAACTCACGACCAACCATCGAGCCGCGACCAACGGCCGGCCGGTGCTCGTGCTCAAGCACACCGGCGAGGCGCTCGAACCATCCGAGATATCCGGCGTCGAACTCCTGATCACGGACCTGGACGAACTCGACGCGCTGGCGGCAGCCGGCTACGGGCTGACGAGCCCGGGGAGTGACGGTCCGTAGCGGGCCGCGTCCGGTGGACTAGGCCGCAGTCGCCGCCGCCGACCGCGCGCTCGGGACGTGGTGACCTAGAGCCGGCCGGCGACGCCGCGCAGATCGTCGGCCAGTAGCCAAGCCTGCTCCGAGATGACCGACGCGCGCTTGGCATTCATGCCGGAGCTGCTCAACTCCTCCCCGATCCTCACGAGCTGGTCCGCCACGAGTCGCAGGCGGGCCGCGGCCTCGATCCTCACCGATTCCGCGTCGAAGTTCTCAGCCTTTGGGGTGCTCATGGGTTACTCCTCAAGTCGATCGTGGAGCCCGGGCGTGACGTTGTCAAGTGTCGTCTCTTCATGCACTTAGGTATTGATAACGCAATACCCCGAACGTCCACAAGGCCGCCAGATCGCGCGACTTTCGGGGCGTCCAAGGATACGCACCATAGGGCCGCGCGCGATCCTGGGCGATCCTGAGCAGGAATCCGGCCGGCGGCAGCGCGGTCGGTCACGACGGAGGCGTCGCGGTGTACTCTCTCGACGTGCTCCTCGCCGCGCTCGGCCTCACCGCGTTCGCCGTCGTGCTGGCGGCAATGCTGATCGTGTTCATCCGCTCCGAGAACATCCGCCACAATCGGGAGCGCGCCGAGTTCGAGCGCGAGCACCAAGCGGTGATGGACGCCGCCGACCGGGCGATCGAGGCGTCGAGGCGCTGCCGGCGCACCAGTCAACCGCCGTAGAGCAGCGCGCCGTAACGCGCGGTCGCTTCCGCCTGCATGGTCGGCGTGACGTGGCAGTACACGTCCATCGTGAACGCGGCCGAGGCGTGGCCGAGGCGCTCGCTGACGACCTTGGGGTTGACTCCATCGGCCAACAGTATGGTCGCGCATGTGTGGCGCAAGTCATACAGCGTGAACGCCGGCTCCCACGTCGACGCGCGACGCGGAGGCTTCGGCGGGATCTCGGTTGCTAGGCCAGCATCCCGGGCAATCCTCACGAGGTCCCGAACCGCCAAGTTTCGGATCTCCAAGGGCTCGCCCGTTCGCGTGGTGAACACGAACCGTCGCTCGCCCTTCCACGCGCTGCCCGCCGCGATCTTCTCTTCCGCCTGTCGCGCCTTCCACGCCTTGAGTGCTGCGACCGTCTCCTCGGGAATCGGCACACTACGCCTGCTCCTGTTCCGCTTGGGCTCGGTGATCTTCCAGGCGTTGCCCGTCCTCACGAGGCTGTGTTTGACAGTCACGAGCGGGGGCCGAGCCTTGAGGTCCAGGTCCGCCCATTGGAGCGCGAAGAGTTCGCTCGGCCTCATACCGGTCGACAGGGCGAGTTCGAAGTAGATCCCGAGTCGGTGCTTGGGCTCCCCCTTGTCGTCAACGGCCCGGGCCGCGTCGAGGAGTGCCTTTGCCTCAGCCTTGGTCAGCGGGCGCATCTCCCGAGTCGGGTCTTTCTTGGGCAGGTCCTCAACAAGGGTTGCGGCGGGGTTGGTCGACAGGAGCCGCCCCTTGACGGCCGCCTTCAAGGCCCGCCTCAGGACAGCGTGAGCATAGGCCACAGTCCGCGAGCTGAGGCCGCTTGCGAGGAGCCGGGTGTACGCGCCGTTGATCAGCGCCGGAGTCAGGGCTTGAAGCGGAAGCTCCCCCAGCTGGGGCACGAGGTAGTTCTTGACGATCCGAGCGTAGCTCGCAGCGGTGTTCGCGCGAAGTCGCGGCTTGGCTGACTCCAGCCACTCGGGGAGGTACGCCTTGACGAGCTGCGCGGAGGGCTTGACAACGCCGCCCGTCTTCCGCTCTGCCACTTTCTCATCGAGGAACGCCTGAGCCTCGGCCTTCGTCGGGAAGGACTTGAAGAGGTACTTGACCTTCCTCGGAGCACTCTCGGCCGGCTCCCCTTCCTCGCCGTTGGCCGGCGCGGCCGTCTCGCCGATCGGGAACTGGACCTGCCACCCGAACGTCTCGACCTTGCGGCCCTTCCGGTTCGTCCGGGTCCACGTCTTCTTTCGGATGAGGGCTGGCATGGCTGGAATCCTCCCGCACACAACGTTACAGGAACATACTCAGGGAGTCAATAGGGAGGCATGAGGAATTTCACCATTGGACACAAATGAGTTAGCCTATGATGTGTTGACTGCGGATCTCCACATCATTCCTCTCCCCGATGATCGCGGCGGTAGCGTCGCACGTAATCCCGCCAAGCCGCCGCCCCTAACAGGTCACTTGCCGCTTGATCCTCGGGGCACTTCACATAGGGGTCTCTCCCCCGGAGCCGGTCCTCGGCGAAGTACCGTGGTCGGTCGCCCCATGTCCGGGGCCGCCCCGCAATCCTGTGGTAGGCCGCCGGCGCGCGGGTGAACCGCCGAGCCCACCACGCCGCCAGCGAGACGGCGAGAACAAGGTCGTCATGTGCGTTCTCGCGCCAAGTCCCGTATTGAACGCTGCCCACGGCGGAAACCCTGATTTCGAAGTTGGACAACTCCTCTAGCAGCGTCTCGGCCAGGCGGAGACCCCGGGCCACCAGGAGCCGCCGGCGGTGGAGTAGGCTCTGGATCACGGAGACGAGGTCTTTCTTTGGGACCCTCCAGTGGCCTGACTCTTCGTCCTGATGGGCATTCTCGCCGCTCGTGATCGAGACCGGCACCGGCCGGAGGTTGGCCTCGCGGATCATGTCGACCACCGCGCGCCCGACCCCGGTGGCGTCGACCACGAGGGCGGCATCCTGTAGACCCGGCATCGCCCGCAGCTCGGCCAGGCGGTCGACGACCTCGACGTAGCTGACACCCCTCCAGCGGTCGAGGTGTCGAACGCGGACCTCCAGCTCCGGCTTGAACTCACCCCTCCACTCGGACTCGATCACGACCGCGGCGGTGTAGTCGTTCGCCTGCCCAAGATCAACTCCAACAGTGAAGCGCGGTGCGCTCATCTTGCCCTCACAATCAACGGCTTTACGTCGTCACTCAGCGCGGCGCGGATCAGGTCGGCGTTAAAGGCGGCGTCCGCGTTGTCGGCGAACTCCGTCATGTACTCCTGGCGGAAGTGCCAGTCGTCCATCTCGGCCCGCTCGTGTTCCAAGAACTCCGCCGAGATCCGGGGGCAGTCGTGAGCCGTCACCCTCACCCGCTCCCAGCTCGGGCCGCCATCCGACCACGCCTCGAACCACCAGCCCCTCCGGCCAAAGGGCGTGCTCAAGGCGAGCAACCGACCACCCGACACCGCGAGCATCGGCCGGCAGGCGACGTACAGGTCGTCGTCGATCCGCGCGGCTTCGTCGAGGATCAAGAGGCTCACGCCGGAATAGCCTCTGATCGTCCCCTCCGCCCCGGGCAGGGAGATGATCCGGCTGGAGTTCTCAAGCTCCAACCGGAGGGCGGACTCGGCGCGGATCGCGACCGGCTCACCGATCGAGCGGTAGACCGAGCGCGCTTTCGTGAACAGCTCGCCGCTCTGTCGCTGGCTTGGAGAGATGAGGAGGATCAGCGAGCCGGCGCGATAGGTTGCGCGGTGGACGGCGAGCGCGGCGGCAACGGTGCTCTTTCCCGACTGCCTGCTGGCATTCCAGAGCATCCGAGGTGCTCGTGATCGGAGGGCGTCGGCCTGCCAGGCGTCAGGAGGCCCAACCGCAAAGGCGAACATGAGCGCGGGGTCAAGGCCGAGGGCGAGGTCACCGGCGAGGCGCATTCTCGGCCTCTAGCAGAGCGCGGCCAGCCGCGGCCCTGGCATCGGGGTACTCCTCCAGCGCGTCGAGGAGGATTGACCGCAGGCGGCTCCACTCCGGCGCTGAAATGATGTTCGCGACGTTGACCGTGGTCCCCGTCTCCAGCTCGCCGGCGAGCTTGCCCAACAACTCCACGCACCCCCTCACCTCACGGATCGCGGCGGTGGCATCGCGCAGCCTGCCCGCGGACTCAGCCTGATCGAGAATGCCCAGCGCGCGGGCCTGTAAGGCTCTGAGGTCGGCGAGGAGCTGGTCGGCATGGGTGATCTCTGCCGCCTCGACAGCGACGCTCAGGGTGGCCGGCAGGTGTTCTTTCGCGTGCCTGTTCATCGCCGACTCGGATACCGAATGATCCGCCGCTATTCTCCGCAACGGCTTCGCTTCGACGATCGCCTGATTGATCGCCGCGACCTGCGGGTGCATACACACAGTGCATTTCCGCGGCATTCAATCGCTCCCCGTGTCCCTCTCGGCGATTCGAGTACTCATCGCTTCCTCGATCTCTCTCTCCGCTCCCGCTGGAGTCGGCTGATCCGCTCGGCGGTTTGCAGGAGCGATTCGAGCGCCGCCTCCCGTCCCTCCGGTGTCGCTTCGGTTCGCAACCTGTAGCCCTCCCGGGCGGCCTGATCCACTGCCCGACGCTCGATCTCACCCTGCGGGCGGTATCGCTCGATGTACTGCCGGTGCAGCCGTTCGAAGCTCAACTCCGGCGGTCTGCTGTCATCGCTCATGTCACTCCTCCCCGCGGGCGCGCCTTGCTTCCTCGCGCTGCCGCTGCATCTTTCGGACGCTGTCGACTTGGCCGAGCATCTCGACGTGCAACTCCGCGCGTCGGTCGGGATTCGGCTCCATCCGCAAGGCCCAGACCGTATCCGCCAGCTGCCGCACTGCCCGCCGTTCATCGCTGCCTACAGGGGCGAGTTGATGGTTGAGGGCGTCGCGGATGACGAGGAGCCGCGGCGGCGTCCGTGAGCCGATAGGCTCGATCAGCTTCTCGATTACTTCGTTGTCACTCATCGTCACCTCCGAGTTGATTGAAAGCGGGAGGGACGAGCGGGACTGAAACCCGCCCGCCCTCCCAAGTGAAAGGAGACCGCGCCGTGGGCCGGGGATCTCGCCAGAGGCCAGCCCTCGACGCCTCCGAGCGCCGCATGATTGCGCCCGGAACCTTAGAAAACTGGGAGCGGCCCCGAGTGGCCGACCAGACGGCCAACGGCGGGCGCGCACCGCCGCCGAGCGCCTGCTCGGACGCGCTCCACCGAGAGCAGGGTCGCTCCCTTTTTCGAAAAGACGGGGGCAGGGCGGGAAGATCAGGAACCGCCCCACCCCCCGCGGCGGCCGACACTCAGCCCGCCGCATGACCATCGCCAACGATTCCGGCCTCCAGCGCCCGCAACCCCGCCACGCCGGCCGAGCCGATCGCGGTCTCTAGGGCGTGAAGGAACACCTTCTCGCACACCGGATTGTCGAGATCGCCCTTGTTGAAGTCGGCCAGCTCACGGCAGGCGGCGGCCTTGCGGAGGGTTAGGCCTTGTTCGCGCGGCGTCAGTGCGTGGTAGGCCTTGAGGATTCGTTCGCGGCACCCGCGCCGGATCGGGAGCATCCCGCCGGCGACTTCGGCGAAGGCCCCCTCCCACTCCTCGACGGTGAACGGCCATTCCGCCGAGCTGACCATCGCGTAGACCGCCTGCTCATCGACGACCCGATCGCCGCTGTGATGCAACGAGCCGAGGAGCCGCGGCCAGTGGGCAGGCAGCGGCTTGCCTACGTCGAGGCCGGCGAGGTTGTAGAACTTCGCGCCGTCATGCACGAGGCCCGCCGCAACCTTGATTCCGAGCGGCCCGATGCCGTGGGAGGAGTAGTGGTCGGAGACCAGGACGCGCTCGCCGGGATCACCGACGACAGCCAGCGCGTACTCGGTCCCGAGCACCAGCGCCCCGCCGGCGGCGATTCGGAACTCGCGCTGAAACCGGGCGGCCTCGACCAAGGCGACGGCTGGAATCTTGATCAAGCCGGGGTCGCCGGCGCACCGCTCCCAACCGGGAGGCGGACTGCCGAAGGCTTGACCCCGACGTTCCTCTTGAGAGTACGTGTTTGCGATCACCGTTTGACCTCCTCACTCATCGGCTTCCTCCCCTTGTTCTTGGTACTGCTCGCGCACGCGGACCATCGCCTCCTCGCGAGGGACGCCGGCGCGCTCCAACTCGGCGACCGCACACCGCGGCACACCGGGCCAGTGCCGGAGGTCGGCCTCCAGCTCGGCCAAGGTCACGGGCGGCGGCGGGATGCTGACTTCGGTCCAGTCACCGGGGGCTTTCTTCGTTTCCTCGTTTAAATTCGTGCTGTCGGGCTCCTCCGGGGACGGCTCCGAGGTTGGTTCTGGGGAGGGCCGAGGGCACGAAGTAACACGAACTAACGAATTAAGCCCCTCGGCCCCGCTGGCGATCAGTCGGCGGATCGTGTCGAGGGCGCTCATCGCCTTGGCCTCCAGACGATCGCGGGCCTGCCGCCCGTCTTCGTCAGTCGCTCCATGAAGACGAGGTCGAGACCTTCCAGGTGTTGGAGGGCGGCGGTGATCCGCGCCGCCGGTACGTTGCGGCCGAGCGCGTCATGGAGCACCGTCATCGTCGCGCCCTCGGGAGAGGTGCGGATCGTGTCGAGGAGCCGGTCGGCCACGGGATCGCCGAGGGCAGCGCCGAAGATGTACCGCGCGGAATCCTCGGCGTACTGCCAGAGGGCCAAGGCCGCGGCCAGGTGCTGCACCTCGATCACGGGCGAGCTATCAAGGAGCGCGTAGAGGAGAGACAGCCGAACGCAGTGGGCCTCGGCCCGCGCCGTCATCGCCCCAAGCAACCCGGGGCGGTCGGCCGATAGCTCGGGGTAGATCGCGGCCCAAGCCTCACGGGCCGCCGGCGTCCTCTTCAGCTCGCCACATCGTCGGCCGTGGTCAAGAACTTTTTGGAGCTGCCGCACGAAACCGCTGAACTCATCCCCCATCAATCCGCCGCCCTCGGGGAGTAGCCGAGCCCGCCGCACCAACAACCACATGACGCGGTTGGCGAAGCCGTTGGCGCACTCCGTTTCGAGGAGGAGGGCGCGCAGCTCCTCGGCGGTGATGTGGCCCAAGATGGAGATGTGGGGAGCCGTCGCCCGGGCGGGGCTGTTCTTGGTGGTTGTCCGCAGGTCGTGACCGTCCCAGCTGTCGCGGATCACCGGGCTCAATGTGGAGCCGGGGCGCTGGAGCACCTTCAACACCGCACCGAACTCGGCCTCGGTGACGAGGAGTCGCTTGTCGGCGACGCCCGAATCGACCACGACCTCCGCCCCCTTCTCGAACTTCACAATTTGGTCGCGGATCGCCCAGACCAGACCTTCCCCGGAGCCGAGGCCGGAGGCGTGGCACTCGCTGGACCATCCCTCATCGGCACCTCGGAGAAGCCTCCTGACGTGACCGAGGCTCGTGCCCTTGCGACTCCGTGCGGAGCGCCCGACCAACACGATGAACTCGTTGACTCCATGCCTGTCGGCCTCGACCATGAAGTACGGCGCGCGCCCGATCGCGCTGCCGACCGCGACCAGCAGCTGCGCCAAGATCGCGACCGGGTCGCTTTCGGTTCTCGGAGCGATCGCGCTGACGATCTCGCCGGCGAGCCCGTGCAGCGCCTCGGGTTGCAGGGTGGGCCACTCGGGCGCGCTGGGGGTCTCTGGGGCGGCGGGCCGCGGCCTGAGCTGTTCGAGCGCGGCGATCGCGGTGGTGACCGCCCCCTCGTCTCCGGCCTTCGCCCGCCGCAGCGCCGCATCGAGGCTCACCTCGGCGGTCGCGCGCTTGATGATCTCGATGTAGGCCTCGACCCGCTCCGGGTCCGGGCAGGAGTCCATCAAGTCGCTGACCCGGCTCGCCCCGCCGGCGGCCTTGAGCTTGTCCGCGGCCTCCAGCTCGGCGACCACGGTCAGCACGTCGAGGGCAACTCCGCGTCCGATCAGGCGCTGGATCGCCTCGAACACAACTCGATGCTGGACCTGCGGGAAGTCGTCGGCCTCCAGGGACTCGGCGACCGTCTTGGCGGCAGTCACGGAGATGAGCGCGGCTCCGAGGGCGGCCTCGATCGCTTCGCGGATGGTGTCGGCGGAGGCGGCCATCATGCGCGACCCGGGGAGACGGCCTTCGGCGATGCTCTCCTCTTCTCATTGAGGACTCGGCGAATCGTTCGGAGGTGCTTCGCGATCTCGTCGTAGAGGCCGGCGATCTCGTTGTCACACTCGGCAGGTGAAAAACCGGACAGGTGGTTGCCGATCCACTCCAAGTTGATCTCGATGTTCCTCAGGACCCTCCTAGGATCGATAGGGCGGAGCCGTCTTCGTTGGATCGTGTCAGCGACCGCAGCGAGCGCTTCGTCGTGTTCGATGTCGTCATCGCGAATCTGCTCCAGGTCTGCTATCGCCATCCGTGCGAACTGCAAGCCGTCAGCTGGTGGGCCGAGCGGGAGAGCGGGCTTGTCTTCGGGATGTGGCTCCGGTCGAGTCTTCCCGATGTTCTCGGTGTGCATCGTTGACGCGTTGCCGTGGCGGTCGGTGTATTTGCGTGAGGGCGGGGTGTCACTATCCGATTCGGGTAGTGATGGACGATGGCGGGCGACCATGTCGTAGCCGACCCTGCACCGCCTCGCAATCTCGCGGTCGCTCCACTTCGCCCACTCCTCATCGTTGAGCAGCACCAGCACGGCGCGGCGCTTGTCGGCATTCGTGCGGCGCTGGCCGTGGTCCGCGTTCGCTCCGACTGAGTAGAGGACGGCGTCGCGCTTGGTGCCCTTCTTAATGTCGGCCGCCAGCTCGGTTAGACCGATGCTGCTGGCCGCGTGGTAGCGGTGGAAGCCGTCAGCGAGCCAGTGGTCAACCCCATCGAAGAACACGATGACGGGCGGGAAGGTCTCGCCGTCCGTCATGGCTTCGGCGTACTCGTTGACGAGGGTGAGGTTGATCTCGCAGCGGGGTTGAGTCCCGCCGTCGATCCGAAGGTCGGATAGTGCCAGCATCCCAGGCGACCGAGGCGGCCTACTCACTGGGGGCGCTCCGCCATCCGCCAGCCAGACCAGCACCGCCGCTGTCGAGCCACTCGACCCACTTGGAGACGGGGACGAAGACTCGCCTCCCCACCCTCAGGCTCGGGACCACGCCAGCGCGGACTAGGCGATAAAACTGTGCCTTGGCGAACAGCGGCTCGCCGCTCGAATCCCTGAGCTGCTGTCGGGCCTCTTCGATGGTCAGAAAGTCGAACATGACCTCAACCTCCACAACCATCGTCCCGCGCAGAAACAGCGCAACCTAACTTCCGACCCAAAAAACTCACGCGCGAGATCGGCTCTCAGCACAGCCGACAGGGAGGCACGCGGGAGGCAAAACGACGCCCTCTTCCCCAAGGGAGTCAAAAGGGAGGCAAAATCCAGGGCCGCCAGAGAGGCTCTTCCGCTGGGCTTTTGCTTAAATTGTTGTTGGGTTTGGGGTTTCGGCTGGAGCCAACGGTCGGGATTGAACCGACGACCTAGTGATTACGAATCACTTGCTCTACCGCTGAGCTACGTTGGCGCGGGGCGCAGCCTAGCACCACAAGGAGCGCGGGGCAAGCCCTCTCATCCCCCGCGCTTCCCCACTGGCCCATCGCATCAAATGCAGTGACGGGGCGCAGGGACCGCGAAGGGCGCTAAAAGCGCGACGACGGCCCAAAGAACGCCAGCTCGAGTGCCCTAGGTTCTTTGCGCGCTTTGCGTCTTCGCGGTTCAAATGGATGTGTGCCCCACCGCCGCACTGCCTCACTGCCTCTTTGCCTCACCGCATCGGGCGCGGAAGCGGAAGCGGGCGCGGAAGCGAGACCCCGGGGAAGTTGAACCGCGGAGGCCGCTGAGACCGCAGAGAGGGCAGAGCAACAGGATCCCTCCTCCGCGCTCTCCGCGCGCTCCGCGGTTCAAACCTGTCGAGCCCGGAAGGCAAGCGGGTCGCTTCCTCACTGCCTCACTGCCCCACTGCCTCACCGCCTCACTGCCTCTCAGCATCGGGCGCGGAAGCGGGCGGGGATGCGGGTCTTCCCGACCGAAGGGTGATGAGGTAGATCTCCGAGGGCGCGAGGAAGCGCATCGGCGGGCCCCACTGGCCGGAGCCGCGGCTCACGACCTGGGTCATGCCGTTCACCCGGTAGACGCCGGCGAGGTGGGGGTATACGCGCTGGACAAAGTAGTGGAAGGGCCACAGCTGGCCGCCGTGGGTGTGGCCGTTGAGCATCAGGCCGACGCCGGCGGCGGCCGCGCGCGCCTCGGCCTCGGGAGCGTGCTGCAGGAGCACGACCGCGGCGTCCTCCCCCACCCCGGCGAGCGCGGCCTCGAGGTCCGCCTCGGCCGGCCCGGTCTGGGCCGAACCCCTCGCGTCCGGCACGCCGGCGAGGAAGAGCCCCGGCACGAGCTCCTCGGAGGCGTTGTCGAGCACCGAGAACCCGGCGCCCTCGAGCAGCGCGCGCGAGCGGTCGCGGCCGGCGTAGAACTCGTGGTTGCCGAGCACCGCGAACACGCCCTTGGGCGCCCGCAGCTCCCGCATCTGCGGCACCATCTCCTCGACCACGCCGGCGTCGCCGTCGACCAGGTCGCCGGTGATCACCACCAGGTCGGGCTCGAGCGCGCGGGTGCGCCCGATCAGCCGCTCGAGGAAGCTCGGTCCGAGGATGGTGCCGAGGTGGACGTCGCTCAGGTGGGCGATCGTCAGCCCGTCCGCCGCCTGCGGCAAGGTGGCCATGGGCACCTCGAGCCGTACCACCCGAGGCCCGAGCCGGGCGCTGATCAGCCCGGCGGCGGCCGCGACGACGGACAGCGCGACGGCGGCGGTGCGAAGAGCCCCAACCCACGGCCGCAGGACGAAGCCACCGAGCGTGACGACGTCCACGAACAGGAGAGAGGCAAACAGGAGAAACAGGGTGCCCATCCACACCGCGCCCGCGTACTCGAGAGCTCGGCCGGCGGCGTGCCACCCGGCCGCATAGAGGATGCGGCCCAGCGGGTAGCTCAGGAAGCCGGCGACCAGCACCGCCACCATGGCCCGATGCCCCACCGCCGAGGCGATCGCCGGCAACGGCCACAGCCGCCAGCCGACATAGATGTGCTGGACCAGCCAGACCGCAAGCGCGATCGCGAGGAAGACGGCGAAGCGCATCGACGCACTCATCGTGACACGGAACGAAGACACGGTGGCCCGTATTGCCGGGGCGAGCCGACTCACTATTCCCCGTCAGTCAGGCCGACCGTGCCTTCGTTTCCGTACCCGTACCCGTTCCCGTTCCCGAGCACAACATGACCTGAGGACTGCACGACGAAGCCACCACGACCTGAGAACGCAACGTCAGTGGTGTTCGCGGGGATATCAGCGTCAGATCCAAGCCGGACGGCGTCCTGGGACCATGAGTCCGTCTTTGCCGTGAAAACCGCCCCGACACTTCGCCCAGACACGAGTGGGCGCAGCGAGTGCAGCAACACCGGATCCGGGAACGGGAACGGGAACGGGAGCGGGAACGGGCGGGGCCCTATCCCCCAGATCCTAGATCCTATCCCCTGGCCGGGTGGGGGCCCGTCCATAGGTCCAGATCATGTCGGCGAGCCGCTGCTGGATGTCCTCGGACAGCATCCACGGAGTGACCCGGAAGCGCCAGTTGCCCTCGGCGACGCCGGGCGTGTTCATCCGGCAGTCGCCGCCGAGGCCGGCCAGGTCCTGGTGGGGAATCACGGCGAGCTCGGCCACCGAGCCCAGCGCGAGCCGGATCATGTCCCAGTGGATCTCGTGGCCGTCGGTCCCGCAGTAGCGGCGCAGCAGGTCGCGCTCGGCCGCGGAGGCGTCCTCCAGGTACCAGCCGAGGCTGGTGTTGTTGTCGTGGGTGCCGGTGTAGACCACCAGGTCGCGCTCGAGCTTGTAGGGCAGGAACAGCGAGCGGTCGGCAGGGTTGAAGGCGAACTGCAGGATCGCCATCCCGGGCAGCCCCAGGTCCTTGCGCAGAGCGACCACCTCGGCCGTGATCTCGCCGAGATCCTCGGCCACGAACGGCAGCCCCCCCAGCGCTGCCGCCACCGCGTCGAACAACGCCCGGCCAGGGCCCTCGACCCAGCGGCCGCCGGTTGCGTCGGCGTCGCTCGCCGGCACCTCCCAGTGGGCCGCGAACCCGCGGAAGTGATCGAGCCGCACCGCGTCAGCGATGGTGAGCTCGTGGCGCAGGCGCTCGATCCACCACCGGTAACCGTCGGCCGCGATCGCGTCCCAGTCGTAGAGGGGGTTGCCCCACAGCTGGCCGGTCGCGGAGAAATAGTCCGGGGGCACGCCGGCGACTACCCGGGGCCTCCGCTCGCCGTCGAGCAGAAACAGCTCCGGGTGCGCCCACACGTCGGCCGAGTCGAGGGCCACGAAGATCGGGACGTCGCCGAGGATCGAGACCCCTTCCTGCCGCGCCGCCGCCCGCAGCGCCTCCCACTGCCTGAAGAACAGGAACTGGCAGAAGACGACCAGCTCGATCTCGTGGCGGTGGTCGGTCGCCCATCCGGCGAGGGCTGCCGGGTCGCGGAAGGCGAGCGGCCGCGGCCAGTCGTACCAGGCGCGGCCGTCGTGCGCCCGGCGCAGGGCGAGGAAGAGGGCGAAGTCGTCGAGCCAGTGGCTGTGACGAGACCTGAACTCCGCCAGGTCCTGCAGGAGATCCGCCCGTCGCTGCTGGCGGTGGCGGTCGAACGCCTCCCGCAGCAGCCCGCCCTTCCAGTACTCGACGGCGCCGAAGTCGACCCACTCGGCCGGGAGGCTCGGCGCGCCGTCGAGCCACGCCGGATCCACCAGCCCCTCCTCCGCGAGCCGGCCCGGGCTGATGAGCAGCTCGTTGCCCGCAAACGTGGACAGCGCCGAGTACGGAGAGCGGCCGGGCCCGGGCGGATGGAGCGGCAGCACCTGCCACCAGGTCACACCCGCCCCCGCCAGCCAGCGCAGGTAGGCGACGGCCGCCGGCCCGAGGTCGCCGGTCCCGAAGCGGGACGGCAGCGACGTCGGGTGGAGGAGGACACCCGCTGAGCGTTCGAGCGACGGCGCCATTGCCCCATGGTAGACGATCGGGCCGGTTTCGCGCCCGCGCCGCACGCCGCGGGGCGGACACGACGCTGTGCTACATTCTCGGCCTCGAGGAGGCCCGTGGATGCTGCCACCCGTTCGCCTGAAGCAACCGTCGCCCGAGGAGTTCCGCGACCGTTTCCTGCACTACCTGCGCTACAGCTGTGGCATCGAGATGCGGTTCGCGCGCGCCGCCGACCACCTGGAGGCGCTCGCACTGGCGGTCCGCGAGTCGATGATCGACCGCACCATCCTCACCCGCCGAGCCTACGACGAGGCCCAGCCCAAGACGGTGAACTACCTGTCGCTGGAGTATCTGCTCGGCCGCCTGATGCGCAACAACCTGATCGCCACCGGCCTGCTCGAAACCGCGCGCGAGGCGATGCAGCAGCTCGGCCTCGACCTGGACACCATCATCGATGAGGAGCACGACGCCGGGCTCGGCACCGGCGGCCTGGGCCGGCTGGCCGCCTGCTTCATGGACTCGCTGGCCACCCTCAGCTACCCCGCCTACGGCTACGGGCTGCGCTACGACTACGGCATGTTCCGCCAGCACTTCGAGGACGGATGGCAGGCGGAGCACGCGGACGACTGGCTGCACGAGGGCAACGCGTGGGAGGTGGAGCGCCCCGACCTCGCGGTGCCGGTGATGATCGGCGGCCACATCGAGTGGGACCGCGACGAGTTCGGCGGCCATCACCCGCGGTGGGCCGGCTGGCGGACCTTCTACGGCGTCCCCTACGACATGCTGGTGGCCGGCTACGACACGCTCACGGTGTCGACCCTCCGCCTGTGGACCGCGGTCGCGCCCGCCGAGTTCGACTTCCAGATCTTCTCGGAGGGCGACTACGTCAAGGCGGTCGCGGAGCGCGACCGGATCGAGTCGATCACCCGCGTGCTCTACCCCGCGGACCACATCGAGGCTGGGCGCGGGCTGCGGCTGCTGCAGGAGTACTTCCTGGTCGCCTGCTCGGTGCGTGACGTCGTCGACCGCTTCCGCAGCCGCCACGGCGAGGCGTGGGAGATGTTCCCGGACAAGGTGGCGTTCCAGCTCAACGACACCCATCCGGCATTGACCGTTGTCGAGCTCATGCGCTTCCTCATCGACGAGGCCGGGGTCAAGTGGGCAAACGCCTGGGAGCTGACCCGCGCAAGCTGCGGCTACACCAACCACACCTTGCTTCCGGAGGCGCTCGAGACCTGGCCGGTGGCCCTCATGGAGTCGATGATCCCCAGGCACGTCCAGATCATCTACGAGATCAACCGGCGGTTCATGGAGGCGGCGCGCAGCCAGTTCACGGACGACGGCAACCGGCTGCGCCGGATGTCGATCCTCTCCGAGGACGGCGACAAGCGCTTCCGCATGGCCAACCTGGCGGTCGTCGGCAGCCACAAGGTCAACGGCGTGGCCAAGCTCCACACCGAGCTGCTGCGGACGCGGGTGGCCCGCGACTTCGCCGAGATGTGGCCGGACCGCTTCATCCCGATCACCAACGGGATCACGCCGCGGCGCTGGCTGCTCGCCTGCAACCCCAGGCTCGCCGACGCCATCACCCGCCGCATCGGCGCCGGCTGGGCCACCGACCTCGACCGGCTCACCGAGCTCGCGCGCTTCGCCGACGACCCCGAGCTGCAGGACGAGCTGGCCGCCATCAAGGGGGCGAACAAGCGCGACCTGTCGGCGCTCGTGGAGCAGCTGTGCGGCGTCCGGCTCGACCCCGACTCGATCTTCGACGTGCAGGTCAAGCGCCTCCACGAGTACAAGCGCCAGCTCCTCAACATCATGCACGTCATCTGGATGTACCAGCGGATCAAGGAGGATCCGGGGCGCGAGATGCAGCCCCGCACCTTCCTCTTCGGCGCCAAGGCGGCCCCCGCCTATCACATGGCCAAGCTCATCATCCGGCTGATCAACGGCGTTGCCGAGGTTGTCAACGCCGACCCGGACGTCGCCGGCAGGATCCGGGTCGCGTTCCCCCCCGACTACCGGGTGACCCTGGCCGAGAAGATCATCCCGGCCGCCGACATCTCCGAGCAGATCTCGACCGCGGGCATGGAGGCCTCGGGGACCGGCAACATGAAGCTGGCGCTCAACGGCGCGCTGACCATCGGCACCCTCGACGGCGCCAACATCGAGATTCGCGAGGCGGTGGGTCACGACAACATCTTCGTCTTCGGGCTGACCGCAGACGAGGTCGAGGAGCGGCGCGCCACCGGCGCGCACAACCCGTGGCGGCTGTACTCCGCCGACCCGGAGCTCGCGGCCGTGATTGACGCCATCCGCGACGGCGTGTTCGCCCGCGGCGATCGCGCGATGCTGCGTGGCGTCTGGTCGGCGCTGATGGAGCACGGCGATCGCTACATGAACCTCGCCGACTTCCGCTCCTACGTCGAGGCCCACCGGAAGGCCGGGGCGCTCTACGCCGACCGCCGCGCGTGGACCGCCACGGCGATCCGCAACATCGCTGCGATGGGCTACTTCTCGTCCGACCGCGCGATCCGGGAGTACTCGGAGCGGATCTGGGGCATCGAGCCGGTGCAGGTGAAGGCGGAGGGCTGAGGCCCCCAACCGACCAGGATCGAGGGTCTAGGGGCTAGGGAACCGGCCACCCACCCGTTCCCCTTCCCGTTCCCGTTCCCGTTCCCGATTCCGTCCCTAATTCCGGCACGGCCGTACCTGTCACGCCAAGTCCGCGCCCGCGCCCGCTTCCGCTTCCGATTCAAGCCACGGGGCCTCTGTCGCCTTCCTCCCGCGCCCGCTTCCGAGCCCGAGTGCATCGCACCACGGGCCCGGACTCCCCCGAAGCGGCTCACAAACCACGGCGCAGACCGTAGTCTCGGTGGTCGACCTCTGAGAAACCGGAGATCGGGCGCGGGCACGTAAGGGGGAGCGGAAACGAGCCCGCTTTCCCCCATTTCGGAAGCGGGCGCGGAAGCGGAAGCGTTCACGAGGCAGGGACACGCAGTCGCTGAGGCTCGCTCAGGCGACGCACCAGAAGCCCTCACCCTCCGCGAGGCCGAGCTCGACGAGGCGCGACCGGATCAGCCCGCGCGCCCCTCGCGACGCCACCGCCGCCAGCACCACCGCGTCCCCGGCGAGCACGCCCGGGAGGGCGGCCGGCGCCAGCACCGGCCGGCCGCGCGCGACGCCGCCGATCTTGCGCGGGTCGATGTCGATGAAGGCCGTGATCTCGGCCCCGCCGTCGAGCAGCAGCCGGGCCAGACTCCGCCCGGTCCGCCCGGCGCCCCACACCACGGCCGGCCGGCCCCCGGAGAGCGGTCCGAGCGCCAGGTGGCGGGCCTTGCAGCGCAGGAACGCATCGGTCGAGTAGCGGGCGTCGCGCCGGGTCAGCCGCGCACCGTGCTCGCGCCAGAAGTGGAGCGGCCGCTCGACCTTGGCGAAGCGGACGCCTTCCTCGAACAGCCGCAGCCAGAGGTCGTAGTCCTCCGGCCAGCCGCAGTCGCGGTAGCCCCCCGCCGCCACCAGCATGTCCCGGCGCACGGTGGCCGAAGGATGGGCGAGCGGCGACTCGACGAAGCGCTCGCGGGCCATCTGCTCATGGGAGCGCAGCCCGTTCAGCCAGGCCTCGTAGCGCACGGCGCCCTCACCGAGGGCGGCCCGCGGGTAGTGCCTCACCAGGCAGGAGACGACCCCGACCTCGGGATGCGCCGCGAGCAGCGCCGTCTGCAGCTCGAGCCGGCGGGGATGGCAGATGTCGTCGGCGTCCATCCGCGCCACCAGCGGGCCCCGGCACGCGGCCAGGCCGCGGTTGAGCGAGGACACCAGGCCCGCCGGCCGCTGGTGGAGCACCCTCAGCCACGGCCTCGCCGACGCCCAGGAGTCGAGGCGGTCACTCGAGCCGTCGCTCGAGCCGTCGTCCACGGCCACCACCTCGAAGTCCGACAGGGTCTGCCGCTCGAGGCTGGCGAAGCAGGCGTCGAGGTGGGGGCCGGCGTCGCGCACCGGCAGCAGCACCGAGACCAACGGGCGGCTCATGGCGCCGGCAAAGGATAGCCCAGGCGGCGACCGCGGCCTGTCTGAAGCGCCCGGCCGCCGGCGCCGTGAATCGGATCAGCGGGACGGCCGCGGCACCGCCCTCGCCGAGCGCTTCAGCGCGAGGCCGACGAGGCTCTTCAGGAGAGGGCTGCCGTTCTCGTACCCGATCACGACCAGCAGCTCGGTGGGATCGATCGGGATCGCCCCGGTGTCCGGCACCTCCGATGGCTGGAAGTCCAACGCCCCACGATCCCATGCCAGCAGCTGGCGAATCACCGCCTCGAACTGAGTGAACACGGCCTGCTGAACGGTCGAGCTCGAGACCAGCCCCAGGTCCACCAGGAACGTTCCCAGCACCTTGGGCTCGAGCTGCTGCGCCTGCAGCGCCAGGGCGCGCTGCAGGTCGGGCTCGGTGATCGCACCGCGCTTGACCAGGATGCCGCCGAGCCGCTCGCGCACCGCGGGCGACACCGCATGCACGATCGATCCCTTGCGCAGCACGAGCATGATCTTCTGGTCGTCGCGGGTGGCGTACAGGCGGCCGGTCTTCGAGGCCAGCGAGAGCACCAGCAGGAGCTCCGCCGGGGCGAGATCCTCGATGTCGGCGATGATCGGCACCGCGCACACTCCCCCGGGCCCGTGATGGGCCACCGACAGATGTTCCAGCAACGCGCCGCCGAGATACGGCTCGCCGGAGTCAGCGCGGCGCGAGGCCGGCCACGATTCGCTTGACCAGTCCGGGGCCCTCGTAGATCAGGCCTGTGTAGAGCTGGACCAGCGTCGCGCCGGCGTCGAGCTTGGCCCGCGCGTCCGCCGGGCCCATGATGCCGCCAACGCCGACGATCGGCAGCGCGCCTGCCAGCCGGTCGGCGATCCGCGCGACGGTCTCGGTGCTGCGCGCAGTCAGCGCCGCGCCGCTCAGCCCGCCCTCCTCCGTCGCCAGTGGGTGGTCGACGCCCCGACGATCGAGCGTGGTGTTGGTGGCGATGACGCCGTCCATCCCGGAGGCCACGATCGCGTCGACCGCCGCTCGCAGCTGGTCGTCGTCGAGGTCCGGGGCGAGCTTCACCAGCACCGGCACCCGCCGTCCGAGCCGGCCTGCGGCCTCGTCGCGGCGCGCCGCCACCGCGCCCAGCAGAGCGGTCAGGAACGCCGGCTCTTGGAGCCGCCGCAGGCCGGGCGTGTTGGGCGAGGAGATGTTGACCGCCAGGTAGTCGGCGAGCGGTGCGAAGACGTCGACCAGCTCCTGGTAGTCGCGAGCCGCGTCCTCGATCGCGGTGGTCCGCTGCTTGCCGATGTTGACCCCGATCACGACGCCCTCGGGCCTCCGCCCCTCCAGCCGCTTCACGACGTACGCCGCGCCGCGCCCCGGAAATCCCATCCGGTTGATCAGCGAACGCTGCGCCTCGAGCCGGAAGATGCGCGGCCTCGGGTTGCCCGGCTGCGGCCGCGGGGTGACGGTGCCGACCTCGATGTGGCCGAAGCCAAGTGCCGCCAGGCCGCGCCACCCCTCGCCGTCCTTGTCGTAGCCGGCGGCCAGGCCGACCCGGTTCGGGAAGCGCACGCCGAAGGCCTCGACCGGCTCGGCGCCGCGCGCCGAGAACGCCGCGGCGACCGCCGCGCGCAGCGGCGGCAGCGCGCCCACCAGGGCGATCGCCCGCATCGCCACGCCGTGGGCCCTCTCAGGGTCGAGCCGAAACACCAGCTTCCGCAACACCGAGTACAGCATCCGCGTCCACCCCATCGTCGCGCGCGCCGGTGCGCGCCCCAACCCTAGCAGAGGCCGGCCGGATCAGTGCTTCGGCTCGGGCGCCATCCGCCGGCGCAGCTGCACCGGCAGGTTCGTGCGCCGGGCGTCGGCCTTGAGATTGAGCATCTCCACCAGCACCGAAAAGGCCATCGCGAAGTAAAGGTAGCCCTTGGGGATGTGCTGGCCGACGCCGTCCGCCACCAGGGCCATGCCGACCAACAGCAGGAATGAGAGCGCCAGCATCTTGACGGTCGGGTGCGCCTCGACGAACTCCGCGATCGGGTTGGCGGCCGCCATCATCACGCCGACCGCGATGACGACCGCCGCCATCATCACCGCCAGGTGCTCGGCCATGCCGATGGCGGTGATCACCGAGTCGAGCGAGAACACGATGTCGAGCGCCATGATCTGCACGATGACCGCGCCGAACGAGATGACGGTCCGCTGCCGCCCCCCCATCGCCTGCTCCGAGCCCTCCAGGTTGTGGTGGATCTCATAGGTCGCCTTGGCGAGCAGGAAGAGGCCGCCGCCGAGCAGGATGACGTCGCGGGCCGTGACGGGGTGCCCGAGGACCACGAACAGCTCGGCGGACAGGTGGGCCAGCCACTGCAGGGACGCGAGCAGGATCAGCCGCATCCCCATGGCCGCCGCCAGGCCGAGCCGCCGGCCGCGGGCGCGCTGCTCCTCCGGCAGCCTCCCGGAGAGGATCGAAATGAAGATGATGTTGTCGATGCCGAGGACGATCTCGAGCACCGTCAGCGTGGCCAGCGCGATCCAGGCCTGCGGGTCGGTGATCCACTCCATGTGCCGCTCCCCCCGGACTCAGGACGCACAGGGTAGCTGATCCGGCGCGAGAGGGGGAAGAAATGCCCGGGAACGGGTACGGGAACGGGAACGGGACAAATACGGGCACCGAAGCGGGCGTTGTGGGGTAGCCATCTTGGCTGCCTGCGGATCCGGCTTCGCTTCCAGCTCCGCCGTGACAGGAGGGGGCGGGAATGCCCGGGAACGGGAACGGGAACGGGATCGGGATCGGGCGGGCGCGCCCTATCCCCAAGATCCCAAATCCCAGATCCCAGATCCCAGATCCTAGATCCTACTGTCCTACTGGCACCACCCCTTGGCCCGGGCCAGCTCGAGCACGACGACGCGGTACGCCGGCCGATAGCCGTTGCGGTAGGCCTCGCTGTGATGCACCGCCGGGTACCCTCCGTCGGCGAGGCCGGGCGCGAGCGTCTGCAGATCGCCGGCGAGGGCCCACTGGCCGCCCTTGACGAGCCAGGCCACCGCCGCCTCGAGCGCCGCGTCCATGTCCGCGGCGGTGCCGGCCGGCAGCGCGGAGCTGACGACGAGCATGTCGACCAGCGCCGCCGGATCCTCCTTCGCGGCCAGCAGGGTGCGGAGGTGGATGCGGGCCATCGGAGCCGGCCCGCCGAGCGGCTGGCAGAGCGGCTCGTTGACGGTGGCCGGGGGCAGCCCGGCGATCTCCTCGTCGAGGGCGCTCGCCGCCGACTCCCGGTCGGCGATCGCGTGGCCAGGACCGAACACCCCCTGGTGGAGGAGCTTGTAGACGTCGTCGGCGGTCGCGTCGGGATGGAGGCGAAGCTCGTCGGCGAGGGCGGCGACCTGCGCCCGGGAAGCCGGTACCGGCGGGTCGGCCGCCGCGCCGAGGCTCGCGATCATCAGCGCTGCGCCGATTGCCGTGGCTCGCAGGGTGCTCATGGCTGAAGCCTCCTCACGAACGGTTCGAAGACCATGAAGTCGGCGTGGTGGACGATCCAGGCCTCGGTGCTGCGCGCCACCATGTCGCCCTCGCCGGCGTGGGTCGCCACGATGTGGCTGACCGCGTCCGGCAGCCCGCACTCCATGGCCAGCGCGACGCCCGTGAAGGGATGCCGCAGGTACTTTCCCCGGACGCTCTGGCGGTTGCCGCCGGCGCCGTCGCTCTCGTACTCCAGGAGCTTGCCGACGTCGGCGAGAATGGCCCCCGACAGCAGCACGTCCATGTCGATCGGCAGCGCGTCGCCGAACAGCTGCTGGATCGCCCGCGCCGCGTCGCGAGCGATGTGGACCACCGCCCGCTTGTGCGCCATGAAGCTCACCTTGCAGTCAGGCACCTTGAGCGTGAACGGAATCCGCTCGAGGTCGGCTGGGGCGAGCGGAGACAGCTCGAACGCGCGCACCCAGCAGGCGGCCGTCCGCCTGCGGAGCTCCTCGTCGACGATCCACTCGAGCTCGGGCCAGATCCTGACAACCTCTCTGCGCAGCATGTCGCCTCCCCTCGCGGTTGTCGACAGGATAGCCGATCACTCCGGACCGGCCACCATCGCAACGAGCTCGGCCATGGTGTCGGGGTGCGGGAGCTCGGGACCGCAGATCCGGGCCTCTGCGCCCCCGGTCGAGGCCATCAGCTCGAGCAGCCATCTCTCCTCCACGCTGCGCCAGCGATGGGCCTGGTAACCCGAGCGGGGCGCCGCCACGCAGAAGATGACAGGACCGCGATCCCGGCTGCGGAAGGTCCCGGAGAGCACCGCCACTCCGCCGTCAGTGGTGATCAGGGTCCCGGTCTTGCCGACGACAGTCCGTCCCTGTGGGCCCGTTGCCAGCGCGGGAAACATGTCGGAGAGCGGTCCCGGGTCGCAGCCCGCGACCGGAAGCAGCTCCTCCGGGCGGAGGCCGGCGCACTCGAGGTCGGCCAGGCTCTCGCGGATCAGCTTGACCACGAGCCGCGCCGTCAGGCGGTTGCTCTGCTGGCCGGAGGCGGTGCTCAGGTCGACGAGCTCCTCGCCGGCGCCGAGGCGGGCGCGGAGGAAGCTCTCGAGGCCCTCGACTCCGCCCAGGCCGTCCGCGACCCGGATCACATCGTTGTTCGAGTAGACGTTGAAGCGGCGCAGGATGGAGTGCAGAGGGTTCGAGCGATGAACGACCAGCGTCTCGCCGGCAGCGGCCTCGGCGACCCGCAGCCCACCCCTGATCACGACCCCGGGCCGCGGATCGGCCTCCCACCCCCGGCGCGCGCACAGCGCACGCCAGCTTCTCGCCTGCGGCGCCTGCCAGCGCCCGCGGTCGAGCGCGGAGAGCAGCCGGTGAGCCATGTCGAGCTCGCGCCTGCCGGGCTCGCGATCGGGGCCGTCGGCGCCGTTCTCCCAGCCGATCCAGAACGGCGGCACCACCACCAGCTCGCCGTCCACGGTCAGCACGCCCATCTGGTTGAGCTGCCGCGCCACCAGGAACGCGTTCTCGTGGTGGAAATCGGGGTCGCCGCCGCCGATGACGACCAGGTCGCCGGTGATCCGGCCGGCCGCGCGGTCCCAGTCCCCGGTGAAGGCGAAGGCGGTCGAGTAGCGATGGTCCGGCCCGAGCATCGACAGCGCCCACAGCGAGGTCGCGACCTTGACCACCGACGCAGGGTTGAAGGTCAGATCAGCGAGCTGGCTTGCCACCACCTCGCCGCTGCCGGTCTCGGCGTGGAACACGAGCCGGTCCCGGTCGGCGGCGGTGGCTGCCGCCGCCAGCGCGAGGCCGCCGATCAGGAGCGCTCCGGTGGCGGCGCGCCGGCCCGCGAGCCGCCCGCTCACACGCCCGCTCCGTCCGCGAGCAGCCGATCGGCGAGCGCGGATCGCAGCCGGTTCTCGGGGTCGAGGCGCCGCTTGAGCTGCCGGAACCTCGCGAGCTCGCCCGCCCGGAAGGTCGCCCGGTACAGCTCGCCGGGCAGCGCGCCGTCCTTGGCCGGGTAGAAGCGCCCGCCCGCCTCGACCACCGGCTCGGCCATCTCCCGTACCAGGTCCCACAGCTCGCTGCGGCGGCCCGCGACAACCGGGAAGTCGAGCGCCAGCGAGTACCCGTCCACCGCGTGGCTGAGCAGGAAGGCGTCCGGGCGGTGCCGTTTGAGCACGGCGAGGAACGGCGGCAGGCGCCGCCGCTGCGCGGCCTCGAGCTGGCGGGCGTAGACCCGCCCGGCGTCGGCCGACGGGACCATGCTCTGGTGCTGGATCATGCCGCCCGGCAGGTAGACGTTCCGCCAGTGCGGAACATAGTCGAGCAGGAACGAGAACTCGGCAAGCGACTGCCGGTACTCGGCGCCGTTGCCGACCGTGCTCCCGCTCAGGTACTTCGCCAGGTTGACCAGGCGCATGCCCGGCCGGTTGGTGAATGGCCTCATCAGACGCCACATCATGGACTTCGGCAGCACGCCGAGCATGGTGTCGGGCAGGTCCTGGGACTCGAGGCGCAGGCTCTGAGCCGCGGCCGCCTCCTCTCCGGGCTCGAGGTGGCGGGCGAAGTGGAGCAGCCCCCGGCCCAGCCGCCGGCCGCGCGCGAAGGCGTCGATCCAGCCCACCACGTACTCCCAGCGGTCCTTGGCCTCGTCGACCAGCCGCAGGATCGACTCGAGGTCGGCAGCCGCGACCGCCCGGACGTGGAGCAGCCCGGACGACACCGGCTTGAGCTGGAGCCTGACCCGGGTGATGACCCCGAGCTGCCCGAACGACCCGATGGTGGCCAGCCAGACGTCGCGGTCGGACGCTTGATTGACGGTCCGCAGCTCGCCGTCCGGCAGCAGCAGGTCGATCTCGAGGCAGTGCTCGCCGAGCACGCCGCGCCGCCAGTTGTTCTTGCCGTGGACGTTCATGGCGAGGCAGCCGCCGACGGTCGGCTCCATGGTGCCGGTCACCACCGGCGGCCACCAGCCGTCGCCGAGCGCGTACCGCCACAGGGCCCGGATCGTCACCCCGGGCTCGACGTCGATGACGCCGGATGCCGGATCCCACGCCAGCACCCGGTTCATGCGGCTGAGGTCGAGCACCACCGACTCGGGGCGCAGCGCCGCATCGCCGTAGCTGCAGCCGGCGCCGCGCAGGGCCACCGGCACTCCGGCCTGCCCAGCGGCCGCGAAGGCCTGGCGGATCCCGTCGACCGTGCTCGGCCTCCAGACGTAGCCCGCGGCGCCGACCGCCATGCCCCAGCCTTCCACCCACTCCAGGCGATCCGCGGGCAGCATGCTCACACCCGGAGCCGCTTGAACACGCAGGACGGGATCGATCGGATCACCCACATCACGTACCGCCAGCGGGCCGGCACGTACACCGTCTCCCGGCCTCGCCTGGCCGCGCGCAGGATGATCTCAGCCGCGCGGTCGGCCGAGATCCTCCACAGCGTCCCCCCCGGCCCGCTGTTCATCGGGGTGTCGACGAAGCCCGGCTTGACGGTGACCACGCGCACCCCGTGGCGGGAGATCCGGTTGCGGATCGTCTCCATGAAGGTGTGGAGGCCGGCCTTCGACGTGTTGTAGGCCGGGTTGGCGGAGCGGCCGCGGTCGCCGGCTACCGAGCCGATGCCGACGATGGTGCCGCGCTTCAGCCGGCCGAAGCGCTCGGCCACCGGGTCGAGCCAGGCCACGGCGCCGGCCAGGTTGACCGCCAGCATGTCGTGGTCCTTGGCGACGTCGAACTCGTCGAACGCCACCCGGTGCTGGACGCCGGCGGCGTAGACCACGAGGTCGAGGCCGCCGAGGGCGACGGTGATCCGCTGCAGGAGCTCGGGCACGTCGCCCGCATCGCGAACGTCATGGGCGAACGCGAAGGCCCGCTGCTCGCCGGAGGAGGAGTTGATCGACGCGACGATCTCGTCGAGCTGCTGCGCGCGGCGGGCGACCAGCGCGACCCGCGCCCCCCCGGCCGCGAGGCGCCGCGCCAGCGCCTCGCCGATCCCCGACGACGCGCCGATCACCAGGGCATGGCGGAAGTCGACCACGCTGTTGCCCTCCCCCGCCGCGTACTGTGCCACGGTTGGCCGGGGTTTTCCAGGGAAGGCGGGGCGGCGTCCGGAGCCCGGGCGAGCGGGCGAAGCGAAGGGGTCAGGGACGAACCCGAGCCCGGGCTCAGTCCGGGGCCACCGTCGCTCCGGCCGCCGCAGCAGGCTCGCCGGCAGGCGCGAGGACGAAGCGGACTCGCTCGAGCTCGGCCGTGACGCTGGCCTCGTAGGCCTCGCTGAAGACCCGGTCCTTGAGGCGCCTCGCCACCGGCAGCACCATCGGCTCACCCTCCCACCGCACGGTCGCGCCGGTGGCGGCGTCGCGCAGCCTCCCCTGCTCGATGGCCTGGCTCGCCTCGGCCAGCGGCAGGCTCGCGACGGCCGCCTTCACGGCCCGGAATCGCGCCTCGTGCTCGGGGTGGAGGAAGCGGACCAGGCTGCGGCTCTGCGCCGCGACGTGGTAGCTCGAGGGCGAGTAGAAGACGCCGTCGAGACCGAGGATCTCGCACAGCATGACCACCCACCCGAGGACATCCTTGAGCATGCCGAGGCCCGGGAACTGCTGACCCGGGAGCGGTCGCCGGTAGGGCCCGAACTCGGCCCGCGGGTGCTGCAGCAGGAGCCACTCGATCACCAGCAGCTCGAGCTCGGGCACCGCCCGGACGCTGCGGTTCACCCGCAGCTCCATGACCAGCTCGCGGCGGTCCGGGCCGCCGAAGATGCGGACCGTCTCGCCCAGCGGGTGGGACAGGTCGACCTCGACCTCGGGGTCCTTGTAGCCGCGCACCCGCAGCGCGTCGAGAATGCCGAACCGCTCGAGCAGCAGCTCGACCCCGTGCCGGGAGAAGTACCCCAGAAACCGGGTCGGGCGAGTAGCGTCGGGCACGACGCCCACCAGGTCCGCCTCGGTGAAATCCCAGCTCAGGTCGGCCGGGTCGGACGTGAGGGCGGCCGGGTCGAGGCTGCGCCGGATCCTCCGGAAGCTCTGCAGCAGGAGCAGCTCGTTGGGCGGAGGCTCGATCACCCGCCGGGCCATCAGCCACGCCGCGAACCGCGCCGTGTACTTCCAGGCGTGGTCGCCGTAGCCGCCGCCGAGGACGACCACGGTCGGAACCGTCCGTCCGCGCCGGCGCAGCAGCTCCATCACGAACTGGTCGCGGCGCAGCAGCCCCCCGGCGGTCAGCTTCCAGGAGCCGAGCACGTCGTCGGCGGCGCCGTCGGTGCCGGCGATGTAGATGACCAGGCCGGGCCGCACGCTGCCGACGACGTCCGGGAGCGTCTTCAGCAGCGTGCCCAGGAGCATCTCGTCGCCGACCTCGTTGCCGAGCGCGATCGCTGTCGAGGCAACCGCATCGGGGTCGCCCCAGTGCTCGGCGTGCAGCGAGTAGGTGTGGACCGTCGGGTCGTGGGCGAACACCGCCCGGGTGCCGTTGCCGTCGTGCATGTCGAGGTCGATCACCAGCACCGGATCGCGGTAGCCGCTCGCCCGCAGCCGCGTGATCGCGACCGCGACATCGTTGAACAGGCAGAACCCGCCGCCCCTGTCCCGCTCCGCGTGGTGCAGCCCGCCGCCCAGGTTGACGATGACGCCGCGATTGCGCAGCGCCAGGATGGTCGCGAGGATCGTCCCGCCGACCATCATCCGCTGCGCCTCGATGACCTGCTCGATCTCGGAGTCGCTCACCGCCGCCCCGAAGACCCTGGTCATCGTCTCCGGGTCCTGCAGCGACTCCAGGTAGTCCGCGTCGTGCACCCGCAGCAGGTTGCGGAGCGAGGCATGGCGCGCGATCAGGATGTCGTCGCGCAGCAGCAGCCCCTCCTCGGCCAGGAACGAGGCGATCCGCTCGGCCCGCCGGTGGTCGAGCGGCACCACGTCGAGGGTGCCGGCGTACGCCTCGTGGTAGACCAGGCGCACGCCGTGCCACCACCAGCGCCGGCGGAAGTGCCGCCAGCGGCGCCGGCCGGACCGCACCGCCCGAGCCGGCCACGACAGCTGAGCGCCGCCGTTGCCGCCGGGGACCCGCACTGCCATGGAGGGAGTATAGGCGCGCGGGCCCGGCGCTTCGAGGTCCACGAACCTGACGACAGGGTGTCTGATCGCTGGAGATCCCTCTCCGCCATGCGCGCCGAGCCGCATGAAATGTCGATGTCCAGGATGCGCGCAGTGCATCCACTTAGGATCGCGCGGGGCAGTGTCCGGCAGAACGCTTCAGGAACGCGACCCGACCAGTGGACAATGCCCCGCGCGATCCTACAGTTGCTCGACCTGGTAGCCCCTGGCCTCGAGCAGCCTGACCAGCCCCCGGTCGCCGACCAGATGCAGCGCCCCGACCGTCACGAACGCCCGCTGGTCGCCGTCGAGCAGCGCCTCGATCTGCGGCAGCCACCGCCGGTTGCGGTCGGCGACCAGCTTCTCAAAGAGGCGGGGGAACGCCGCGAACCCTTCCCCCAGGAGGGCCTCAACCTCGGCCACCCGGCCGGCCTGCCAGTGGGCGGTGAGCTCGCCGACCTGCGGAACCAGGGCGGCGAGCTCGCTCAGGGTCTGGACCAGGAAGGCCTCGTCCTCCTCGGGCGTGAGCTCGGCGAACAGCGCGAGCTGGTCGTCGACGGTCTCCAGCCCGACCACCCGCATGCCGGCGTCGTTCGCGCGCCGCTGGAGGCGCTGGTCGACGCCGTCGTCCGGAGAGTAGCCGGCGCGCTGGAGCTCGGCCACCGTCAGCGTGGTCGCCACCATCCACGGCCGCATCCGCGCGAAGGCGGCGATGTCGTAGCCGGCGTCCGCGAGCCTCTGGCGGGCAAGCTGGTAGGTCTCGCGCGACACCACATCGGAGAGGGTGCGCCCCTCCGGCAGCCTGCCCGCATCGAGCGCTCCGAGAGCCGAGTCGGCCGTCGCTCCGGCCGACAGGTCGACCTCGAACACGGCCACCGCGGAGCTCGAGAAGGCGCTCTCGATGACCGTCGCGAGCGGGTAGGCGTCCGGCCGCATGATGTGGATGGAACCCAGCAGGTAGACGGTGTTGGTCGCCGAGCGGGCCCGCCACAGGCAGTGCTTCGGCCCTTCCCCGGTGCCGTCCGGCGCCACGCCGCCGGCTGCGGGCGCCATCAGGACCGCCAGCGGCGCCGCCAAGAGCAGGGCCAGTACGATCCGGTTTCTGTGCCCCATCCCCGTTCCTTCCGCCCACCGGCGTTGCCGCAAGCGGGCGCTCCATCTTGCCACGGCCCGGGAGTTCGTACTCCACTGGCCTTCTCGGCGCGCGGCGGGCAGAGGCCAACCGCGCCACCTCACGCACGAGACACGCCCGGGGCCTCTGCCCGCCGCGCGTCGAGGCGGCGTGCTAAGGTGGCGCGCACGAAAGGAGCGCGGCCATGGCCAACCCGACGGCGACCTTCGACACCACCAAGGGCAGCTTCGACGTGGAGATCCTGCTCGAGGAGATGCCGATCACCGCGCGCAACTTCGTCGACCTCGCCAAGAGCGGCTTCTACGACGGCCTGCACTTCCATCGCGTCATCAACGGCTTCATGATCCAGTTCGGCTGCCCGTACAGCCGCGACCCCGCCAGCCCCCGCTGCGGCACCGGCGGTCCGCCCCACGGCACGATCAGGGACGAGCACCTCGACAGCGCCCGGTTCTCCAACGAGCCTGGGACGCTGTCGATGGCCAACACCGGCCGGCCCGATACCGGCGGCTCGCAGTTCTTCATCAACACCGTCCACAACCACTACCTGGACTGGTTCACACCAGGTCCGTCGAAGCACCCGGTCTTCGGGCGGGTGATCCGTGGCATGGACGTCGTCCACGCCATCGAGCGCTCGCCGACCGGCAAGGGTGACCGGCCTCTCGAGCCGATCCGCGTCAACCGGATCACGATCACCGAGTGACCCTGGCTCCGACGGCGGTCCGGGGACGCCGGCGGTGCCGCAGAGGAAGGGGTCAGGGGTGAGGGGCTGGGGGTTCGTTCCCGCTGCCGTACCCGCACCAGAGAGGCGAGGCAAGTGCGAGGAAAGGGCGTTCTGCGGGCGTGCCATCTTTGGCGATTTCGGGACGACGATTTTCCTCAAGAGGCGCTTGACACCTGAAATCGCCAAAGGTGGCAACCACGGGGAGCGCCGTCAGAGAAACGGCGCGAAGCGTCCTCGAGGACGGAGCGAACGAGCGTGCACGGGCACGAGCAAGGAGACGGAACCGGGCGAGCAAGCTGAAGCCGGCGAGGGCGCGCCTACGGCGCGAGCGCCTCCCGCGCCCTCCGCTTCGCCTCCTCCATCTCCTCCGGCAGCTCGTCCCGGCTCGCCACGTGCCAGCGCACGTCGTGACGCTGCTGGAGCCGGTCGAGCTCGCGCCACAGCTCGGCATGTGCGACCGGGTTGCCGTCACGCGTCGAGAAGCCGCGGGCGCGCCAGCCGGCGAGCCACGCCGTGGCCCCGTCCTTGAGGTAGTCCGAGGCCGTGTAGCAATGCGCGCGGACCCGGCGCTTGAGCGCGCCGAGCCCGGACACCGCACTGACGAGGTGCATGCGGTTGGCCGAGGCCCCGGGCTCCTGCCCGGCGATCGCGCGCTCACGCTCGCCGAAGCGCAGCACGGCCGCCCACGCCCCTGTGTCGCGCCTGCCGGAGTGGGCGACCGCCAGGAACAGGTGCACCGCGCCCGGATCGTCCACCGGCAGCGGAGGCCGGGGCATGGCGGCGGCCGCCAGCTCGTCGGCCCGCTCGTTCCAGCGGTCCCCGGCGTGGCCCTTGACCCAGTGCCAGGAAACGCGGTGGCGCTCGAGCTCGGCCGCCAGCTCGCGCCAGAGATCGCCGTTCTGGACCTCCCTCTTGGCGGCGGTGCGCCAGCCGTTGCGCTGCCAGCGCTCCATCCACTCGGTGATGCCCTTGCGGACGTACTCGGAGTCGGTGAAGAGCTCGACGCGATGGCCGGCCGGCAGCGCCCGCAGGCCCTCGATGGCCGCCCTGAGCTCCATCCGGTTGTTGGTGGTCTTCTGTTCGCTCCCCGACAGCTCGACCGGGTCGCAGCCGGGGCACAGCAGCACCGCGCCCCAGCCGCCGGGGCCCGGGTTGGGCCGGCAGCCGCCGTCGGTGTACAGGGTCGCAGTCGGCAAGGGGCCGGCCACCGCGCCGCCTCACCGCCCGACGCGGCCGCCGAAGCGGCGCACCAGGAAGGCGACGAGGCCCGGCGCGAACCGCTCGAGCGTCACCGCGAGCCGGCCGTGGCCGGTGATCACGACCTTGCGTCGCCGCCGCACGATCGCGCGGACCGCCTTCCTGGCCACCGCGCCGGTGGGCGCCCGCAGCCAGCGCGGCAGGTTGTCCGGTCGCTGCGGGTCGAGCACCCCCCAACGATCGACCCGGCGGATCTCGGACTCGACGAAACCGGGCTCGATCAGGGTCACCCCCACGCCCTTGCGGCCGAGCTCGTACCACAGGACCTGGGCCAGGGCGCGCACCGCGAACTTGCTCATGCAGTACGGCCCGGACTTCGGGAAGGCGAGCTCTCCCGAGACGCTGCCCACGATCGCCAGGCAGCCCCGGCTCGCGAGCAACGCATCGCGCGCGGCGTAGAACGTCCGCAGCACCCCGAAGACGTTGGTCTCGAACTGGCGGCGGACGTCGTCGAGGATGAGCTTGTGCATCGCGCCTGCGACCCCGAAGCCGGCGTTCGCCACCACCCAGTCGAGCCGGCCGAAGGCCGCCAGCGACTGTGCGACCGCGTCGTCCAGATCGCCGTCCCGGGTCACGTCGCAGGTCACGGCGAGCGCACGCCGGCCGCGGCCGCGCACCCGCGCCGCGACCTCCTCGAGCCGGTCCGCGCGCCGCGCCGCGAGCACCACGTCGGCGCAGCGCCGCGCAAACTCCTCCGCCAGCGCCGCCCCGATGCCCGACGAGGCGCCGGTGATGAGGGCCACGGTGCCGTCGATGCGTCTCACTCCGCTGCCTCCGACGTGGGCCATGGTACGACAGCAGGGGTTGAGGCGCGGGACTCTCACCCGCTCCCGTTCCCGTTCCCGATCCGGTTCCCGTTCCCGTTCCCGTTCCCGAACCACCCTCCTGTGCTCCCGTATACTCGCCCGGGACGCCCGCTGCAGCCTTGCCGCTGCCGTACAGGAGGCACGAGATGGCCACTACCCGTCGCGACTTCATCGAGCTGACCCTCCTCGCCGGCGCAGCCGGCGTCGCCCTGACGTCACGGCCCGCGGCCGCCGGCACGGAGGTCGGCCGCGCCGCCCGGCCGCTGAAGATCCTCGTGCTCGGCGGCACCGGCCTGATCGGGCCGCCGATGGTGAGCTATGCCGTCGCGCGCGGCCACCAGGTCACCCTGTTCAACCGCGGCAAGACCAACACCGAGCTCTTCCCCTCGCTCGAGCGGATCATCGGCGACCGCAACGACGACATCTCGGCGCTCGCCGCCGAGGTGGCGAAGGGCCGGCGCTGGGACGTGGTCATCGACAACACGGCGTCGATCCCGCGCTGGGTCGAGGCGTCGGCGGGGCTGCTCGCGGGCAGCGCCGACCTCTACCTGTACACGTCCTCGATGTCGGCCTATGCCGACACCTCGGTGCCGGGCGCCGACGAGACCGCGCCGCTCGGGAAGATCAGCACCGAGGAGGCCGCCGCCGTCAAGACCAACAAGGACATCACGGACACCAACTTCGGGCCGCTCAAGGCGCTTTGCGAGCGAGCCGCCCAGACCGCGTTCCCCGGACGCTCGATCGTGGTCCGTCCCGGCCTGATCGTCGGGCCCGGCGACTACTCGGACCGCTTCACCTACTGGCCGGTGCGGATCCACCGCGGCGGCGAGGTGCTCGCGCCCGGCGACCCCACCGACCCGGTGCAGTTCATCGACTGCCGCGACCTCGGCGAGTGGTACGTCCGCCTGGTCGAGGCCGGCGCGGTCGGCGTCTACAACGGCGTCGGGCCGGCGTCGCCGATGTCGGTCGCCGAGATGCTGTACGGCATCCGGGCGACCACCGGCGGCGAGGTCTCCTTCACCTGGTTGGACGCCGGCTTCCTCAAGCAGCACGAGGTGGCGGAGTGGGCGGAGCTGACGGTGTGGGTGCCGCCGGCCGGCGAGAACGCGGGCTTCGCGACGGCGAGCATCGCCGCCGCCAAGGCCGCCGGCCTGACCTTCCGGCCGCTTGCGACGACCGCGGTCGACACCCTCGCCTACTGGAGCGCGCTGCCCGAGGAGCGGCGCGCCAAGCCACGGGCCGGACTCGATCCGGAGAAGGAGCGCGCGGTGCTCGCGGCGTGGCACGCCAAGTCCGCTGGCTAAGCCGTCGACATCGCACCACGGCTGGGCCCCGTTCCCCTTCCCGTGCCCGTTCCCGTTCCCGATCGTGGGCAAAGGGGCGACCAACGCGACTCCGCTGAGCGAGCCGGCGGTGCAGCGAGGGCCGCGACGGCGCCTCTGAGGACATTCGGGAATGGGAACGGGAACGGGATCGGGAACGACGTGAGGGCTTCGCCCCTTGGCGCGAGAGAGACGATTCGGGGTCTCCATGTTGCGGCCGCGGGCCGGCGAGGCGATGATCAGCCCAGGAGGTGACCCTCATGCACCGCACCGTCGTCAGCACCACCAACGCCCCCGCCGCGGTCGGGCCCTACTCCCAGGCGATCCGGATCGGCGACCTCGTCTACACCGCCGGTCAGATCGGGATCGTCCCGGCCTCGGGCACGATCGAGGGCCGCACCATCGAGGAGCAGACCCACCAGGTGCTGCGCAACCTGCGCGCCGTGCTCGAGGCGGCCGGCACCAGCCTCGAGAAGGTCGTCAAGACCACGGTGTTCCTGGCGGACATGAACGACTTCAAGGCCATGAACGCGGTCTACGCGACCTACTTCCCGAGCGAGCCGCCGGCCCGCTCGGCCTTCGGGGTGGCGGCGCTGCCCCTCGGCGCCATGGTCGAGATCGAGGCCGTCGCTCTCGCCGGCTGACGGGGGACGCCGCGGGCCGTCACCGTGACCCCGTACACCGTCGCCACCGCGAAAGTCGCCATCGCCGGCGCGCTGGCAGGCCTGCTCGTCGCGTCGTACCTGCTCGAGCGCGGCGTCGCCTGGCGGCGGCGGGCCTTCACCACCGCGTTCGCGCTCGTGCTCGCCGCATCGGCGCTCGCCTACGTCAACCTCGGCCGCTTCCGCTGGGACGGCGGCCTCATCAACGCCTGGGAGCAGTACCACTTCTTCCTGGGCTCGAAGTACCTGCCCGAGCTGCGCTACGACGGCCTCTACGACGCGACCGTGGCGGCCATGGCGGACCGGTACCACGTTCCAAAGGCCACCAAGGTCCGCGACCTGACGACCTTCGAGCTGCGGCCGGCCCACACCGGCAGCCAGTCGGTCGAGGCCGCGCGTGCGCGCTTTGACCCTGCCCGCTGGCAGGCGTTCAGCGACGACGTCGTGGCGTTCTTCCGCCCGCTCGGGCTGCCCTTCGAGCGCGTGATCCGCGACCACGGCAACACCGGCTCGCCGTCCTGGGCCGTGCTCGCCCGCGTGTTCACGGCCGGCGTCGCCGCAAGCGCCCGCACCCTGTCCTGGCTCAGCTTCCTCGACCTGGCGCTGCTGCTCGCGCTGGCAGTCGCGATCGCCCGCGCGTTCTCCCTGCGCGCGATGTGCATCGCGATGTCGATCGCCCTACTCGTGCCCAACGCCTACGACTTCCTCGGCGGCAGCATCCTGCGCCTCGACTGGCTGGTCGCCCTCGGGGCTGCCGCCTGCCTGCTCGAGCGCAAGCGGGACCGCGCGGCCGGCGTCTTCCTCGCTTGGGCGATCGCGAGCAAGCCGTTCTGCGCGCTGTTCGCGGTGTCGCTGGGCGCCCACTACGCCATCGGCTGGTGGCGGACGCGGCGCCTCGCGCGCGCCCACCTCGAGCTCGCGGCCTGGACCACCGTCGCCCTCGTCGTCATCGTCGCGCTGTCCGCGGCCCTCCTCGGCGGCCCTTCGATCTGGTTCGAGTACGGCGCGCGTATCCACCTCAACCTGCTCGAGAAGTACTACGCGATCAACTACTCGTTCCGGGACGTCTTCCTCCAGCTCGCGCACGAGGGACCGGCGGCCGTCCTCGACTGGACGCCGGCCGCGGTCGCCGCCTCGCTGCCCGAGGTCGAGATCGGCGACTTCGCGCTCTCGTTCGGGCTCGCCCGCGCCGCCCTGCTCGCGCTGCTCGCCTTCGTGATCTCGCGCCACGACGACGAGGCCTTCGCTTTCGGCATGGGGGCCTTTTTCGTCTACGTGGTGTTCGTGACCAACATGTACTACTGGCAGATGCTGCTGCTGCCGGCGCTCGCCTTCGCGCATTCCGACCGCCGCGACTGGCGCGGGCTCGTCGACCTGCTGGCCTGCTGCGGGTTTCTCGCCGCCGCCCACCTGTTCGCGCGCTCCGGCTCCGCGCCGCACCTCGAAGGCTTCGTCGGCAGCTGGCTGCTGGCGAGCTTCTGTGCGCTGATGATCACAACCGAGGCGGCCGCCGCGCTGATCGATCGCGCCCGCGGCCGTAACCGTGGCGCGGCGAACGAGGCGGGCGTGACCGATCGCTGACGACCCCAGCCGCGTCCGCGGGCAGCCAGGATGGCGACCCCACAACGCCCACCGCCGACTCGTCATGGAGCAGTCCGCGGGACGAAGCCGGATTCGTTCCCGTTCCCGCTGGTCACGGCGAAGCTGCAAGCGAAGCCGGGAGCCGGATAGGGCCCCGTTCCCGCGCCATCCTTCCGGCCCCCGGACCCGCGTTCCCGTGCCCCTGCTAAGATGCCTCGCCGGGGGAGGCGCCCGTGCAGCAGACGATCGACTACGCCGAGGTCGGGCTGATGGTCGGCCTCGAGGTCCACCAGCAGCTCCTCACCGACAAGAAGATGTTCTGCCACTGCCCGGCCGGGCTGTACACGACGACCCATGACGGCTCGGTCCTGCGGCACATGCGCCCGACGCTGTCCGAGCTCGGCGAGTACGACGGCACGGCGCTGATGGAGTTCAAGACCAAGAAGAACATCATCTACCTGCTCCACAAGTCGAACGTCTGCACCTACGAGATGGACGACACCCCGCCGTTCCTGGTCAACCCGCAGGCGATCGACATCGCCATCGAGCAGTGCCTGATGCTCGGCTGCGACATCGTCGACGAGGTCCACATCGCCCGCAAGCAGTACCTCGACGGCTCGATCCCGACCGGCTTCCAGCGGACCGCGATCGTCGGCGTCAACGGCCGGCTGCCGTTCCGGGGCCGCGAGCTCACCATCACCCAGGTCAGCGTCGAGGAGGACTCCTGTCGCGAGGTCACCGACCGCGGCCACCTGATCGTCTGGCGGACCGACCGGCTCGGCATGCCGCTGATCGAGACCGTGACCGGGCCCGACCTGCACACCCCCGACGAGGTGGAGGAGGCGATCCTGCTGATCGGCCGGGTGTGCCGCAGCACCGGCCACGTCCGGGTCGGCATCGGGGCCAGCCGCCAGGACATCAACGTGTCGGTGCGCGGCGGCCGCCGGGTCGAGATCAAGGGCGTCCCCAAGGCGGGCTGGGCGCCGCGGCTGGTCCACGGCGAGGCGGTCCGCCAGGTCAACCTGCTCGCGCTGCGTGACGAGCTGGCGCGCCGCGGCTTCGCCTCGGCCGCCGACGTCGTCGTCGAGCACCGCGACGTGACCGAGCTGGTCGAGCGATCGGCGCTCGCCTGCCTGCACCGCGACACCTGGGAGCGCGCTCTGGGCGAGGAGGGCCGCCGGCGCACCCTGGAGCGTGGCCGCGGGCCGTTCACGGTGCGCGCGGTCCGGCTGCCCCGCCTCGCCGGCACGCTGCGCTGGCCCACCCAGCCCGACTACAGCTTCGCCGAGGAGCTGCGCGGCCGGGTGCGGGTGATCGCCGCGCTCGACCAGCAGCCGATCCTGCTCCACTCGGACAAGTGGCCGGACTACGACGGCGCGACCCGCGAGCTCAAGCAGCTGCGCCAGCGGACGGGGTGCGGCCCCGACGACGCCCTGGTCGTGGTGTGGGGCGCCGAGGACGACACCGTCACCGCCGCCGACGAGATCCGGCTGCGTTACGTCGACGCCGTGGACGGGATCCCCAACGAGACCCGCCAGCCGTTCGCCGACGGCAGCACCGACTTCGAGCGGATCCTGCCCGGACCGGATCGCATGTACCCGGATACCGACAGCCCGCCGCAGGCGATCACCCGCGACCGGGTCGAGCGGCTGCGGACGCCCCTGCCCGAGCCGCCGTGGACGCGAGAGGCGCGCTACGCGGCGGCCGGCGTCCCGCTGCCGACGGCGCACTTCCTGATCCGGCGCGGCGGGGCGGCGGTGGTCGACGAGGTGGTGGCGGAAGGCAGCGACCTGCGGCGGGCCTGCACCTTCTTCGGCGAGCGCCTGAAGGGCCTGCGCCGAGCCGGAGTGGCGGTCGACCGGGTGCCCCGGCCGCGCTGGCGCGAGCTGTTCCGGCTGCTCGGCGAGCGGCCGGTGCTGTGGGAAGCGATTGACCGGCTGGTCCGTCGGCTCGCCGACGCGCCCGAAGCCGACCTCGCGCCGTGGCTCGACAGCGCCGGGCTCGGCCGCCCGCCCGCGGGGTGGCGGGAGCGGCTCGCGGTCGTCGCTCGCAGCGCCCGGCCGATCCGCGCGGACGGCACCCGCGACCAGCTCGTCCGCTACCTGATGGGACGGGTCATGGGCGACCTGCGGGGCCGCGTCCCGGCGCTCGAGGTGGCGGCGGAGCTCGAGCAGAGCCTGGAGGTGGGGCCATGACCGACCCGCTGCGGGGATACCGGGGCCTGGCGCGCAGCCGGCTGGAGGCCTGGGGCGTCCGGGTGTGGAGCGACGTCCGGGTCGTGAACTCCCAGGGCAGCGTCTTCGAGGGGGTCATCCTCCCCCGCTCGGAGTCCTTCGACGACCTCCACCTCGTGCTCAAGATGCGCAACGGCTACAACGTCGGCGTCCACGTCGACCGGGTGACCAGCATCGAGGAGATCGGCTACCGTGAGGCGGTCTACAAGATCCCCGAGAAGGCTTTCCCGGTGCGGCCGCAGCTGCCCGCGGTGACCCTGCTCGGGACCGGCGGGACCATCGCGTCGCGGCTCGACTACCGGACCGGGGCCGTGATCCCGGCCTTCACCCCCGGCGAGCTGTACGGCGCGGTGCCCGAGCTCGCCGACATCTGCAACCTGACGACCCGCAAGCTGTTCGGCGTGTTCTCCGAGAACATGGGCTGGCCGGAGTACGTGACCCTCGCCGAGAACATCGGCCGCGAGATCGAAGGCGGGGCGGACGGCGTGGTCATCGGCCACGGCACCGACACCATGGGCCACACCGCGGCGATCCTGAGCTTCATGGTGCAGAGCTCGCCGGTCCCGATCGTGCTGGTCGGAAGCCAGCGATCATCGGACCGTCCGTCGTCGGACGCCGCGCTCAACCTGATCCATGCGGTGCGCGCGGCCGCCTACGGCGACATCGCCGAGGTCGTCATCTGCATGTTCGGCCCGACCTCGGACAGCTACGGCCTGCTCCACCGCGGCACTCGCTGTCGCAAGATGCACTCGTCGTACCGCAGCACCTTCCGCACCGTGGGCGACATCCCGCTGTGCATGGTGAGCCGGGAGTCGTTCGAAATCCTGAACGCCGACCACCTGCCCCGCGACCGCGCGCGCAAGGTGCGGATCGACACCGCCCACGACAACCGGGTGACGATCCTCTACTACTACCCGGGCATGCACCCCGACCTGGTCGACGCCCTGGTCGAGAAGGGCTACCGCGGGATCGTCATCGCGGGGACCGGCCTCGGCCACGTCAACGCCCCGCTCTACCCGGCGCTCAAGCGTGCGATCGCCGCCGGCGTGCACATCGTGATGACCGTCCAGACGCTGTGGGGCTACGCCCAGATGTACGTCTACGACACCGGCCGCGACCTGCTCGACATCGGGATCGTGCCGCTCGACAACATGCTGCCCGAGACGGCGCTGATGAAGCTGGGCTGGGTGCTCGGCCACACCGACGACCACGACCGGGTGATGGAGATGATGCGGACCCCGGTCAACCGCGAGATCACCGACCGCGAGCCCCACAACGGCTACCTGATCCTGCAGGGCGGACTGCCCGAGGTCGACGAGTTCGTCACCGCCCACTGGAAGTGAGGCCGAGCCCTGTGGCGAAACCGCCGGCGCGGCTCAGCCGGCGAGGCCGGTCAGCCGCTCGCTGATCTCCCACAGCCGGCGTGCCGCCGCCGCATCGCGGGCCGCCTTCGCCGGCGTCACCGGCCGCCGGTTGGCGTAGTAGCCGCCGCTGGCCCCCTCGACCTCGGCCGAGGCAGCCAGCCACACCAGCGTGTCCGCTCCGCGCTTCGGGTCGAGCAGGAGGTGGCGGCCGAGGCGGCGCTGAAACTCCCGGACCAGCAGCGGCCCTTCGCGGGCGAAGCCGGTCGCCACCACTCCCGGGTGGAGGCAGGTGGCGGTCACCCCCGAGCCGTCGAGCCGCCGCGCCAGCTCGGCGGTGAACAGGATGTTGGCGAGCTTGGTCCAGCCATAGGCCCGCCAGCCCGAGAAGCCGCGCTCGCCGTTGAGATCGTCGAACGGGATGACGGCGGCGCGATGGGCTGCCGAGGCCACGGTCACCACCCGCGCCGGCGCACTCGCCCGCAGCCGGTCGAGCAGCAGGCCGGTGAGCAGGAACGGCGCGAGGTGGTTGACGGCAAAGGTCTCCTCGAGGCCGTCCTCGGTGAGGCGACGCTCACTCAGGGTGAGGCCGGCGTTGTTGACGAGCACGTGGATCGCGGCCTCCGCCGCCAGCAGCCTCCCGGCGAGGTCGCGGACCTCGCGCTGCGACCGCAGGTCGGCGATCTCCAGAGCGACGTCGCGGCGTCCAGTCGCGGCCGCGACCTCGTCCCTCGCCGCTGCCCCGCGGCCGGGGTCACGCGCCACGATCACGACCCTGGCGCCGAGCGCCGCCAGATCGAGGGCGGCGGCGCGGCCGATCCCGGAGCTCGCCCCGGTGATCACGCAGACGCGCCCTTCCATCGGCGTGGCTCCGTGGGCCGCCACGCGCTCACCGCACCGTGCTGCGCAGCACGCCCACGCCCGCGATCTCGACCTCGATCGAGTCGCCCGCGGCCAGCCGGCCGACGCCCTCCGGGGTCCCGGTCAGGATGACGTCGCCGGGCTCCAGCGTCATCACCTGCGTGATGTAGGCGATCAACCGGGCCGGCGGGAACACCATCTCCCCGGTTGAGGCCTGCTGCCGGCGCACGCCGTTGACGCGCGTCTCGAGCTGCAGCGCCGCGGCCTCCGCCTCGTCCAGCCCGGCCGCGATCCAGGGCCCCAACGGGCAGAAGGTGTCGAAGCCCTTGCCGCGGGTCCACTGCGGGTCGGCGCGCTGGAGGTCGCGGGCGGTGACGTCGATGCCGCAGGTGACGCCGAGCACGTGCGCCCACGCCTCGGGCTCGGCGACCGCCTTGCAGCGGCGGCCGATGACCAGGGCCAGCTCGCCCTCGTACTCGACGCGCTCGGACAGCGCCGGCGCCACGATCGTCCCATCGGGATCGAGGAGGCTCGATGGCGGTTTCAGAAACAGCAGCGGCTCGGCCGGCACCTCGACCCCGTGCTCGGCGGCGTGGGCCACGTAGTTGCGGCCGATGCCGATGATCTTGGTCGGCACGGTCGGGGCGAGGAGCTGCAGCTCCCCGGGCGCGCCGATTCGCCGGCCGACCGGGGGATCGGCGCCGTACGGGCCCTCGGGCAGCAGGAACGCCCCGCTGCCCCGCGCCAGCAGCCACTCCGGCCGGCCCTCGACGAACGCCCTCAGGATGCGGTGGGTGCCGGCGTGTCGTGCCATGTCTCCTCCGTGAGCTCTGGCACCAGAGCCCTAGTAGGCCTTGACCATAGGGATCGTGGTCGGGTCGCCGGAGCCGTTGTCGACCACCGAGGCGTAGGCCCAGACCAGGCAGCCGGGCGTCACTGGCGTCACCACGGCGTAGCCGATCGGGCACTCGCCAGCGCCGGCGGCCTCGAAGATCCGGTTGACCTGCTTCCAGCGGCCGGCCGGGATGCCGGTCACGCTCACCGGGCTGCCGAGCTGGCTGCCGTCGGCACCGTGCAGGGTGACGGTGACGTCGCACGGCGCGTCGCTGAAGTTGGTGAAGCCGACGTTGGTCCGGAAGTCGCCGGTGCTCTTGATCTGGTACAGGCTGCCGTTCAGTCCCTGGGGGGGGCCGGTCGCGGAGCTCGCGCCCACGCCAGGCAGAAACTGGCCAAAGGTCCCCTCGGGCGCGTTGTTGAAGGTGCGGGCGGTGACCACGGCCGGCCCGTCGGCGACGATCGCCACCGCGCCCGAGGAGTCGGGCGCGCCGAGCGCGACGGCCACGTTCTCCCACTCGAGGAGCTCGCCGTCGCCGACCGCGAAGTCGGCCTGCGCCGTGCCGCCGCCGTAACGGTACTCGGCGGTCCCGTTGATCGCAGCGCCCGACAGGTTGAGCAACGCGAGGTTCGAGGCCCAGCGGGTGCCCTCGGCGCCGTCGATGTCGGCGATCCCGGCCACCAGCACATCGGCATCCGGCACGTTGTCGTAGAGGATCGTGAGCGGGATCGTGGTCGGGTCGCCGGAGCCGTTGTCGACCACTGAGGCGTAGGCCCAGATCCAGGCCTCGCCGTCGCTGACGGCGTCGATGAGGGCGTAGCAGCCCTGGCAGGTGCCGGCGCCGGCCGCCTGGAACACCCGGTTGACCTGGAGCCAGCGACCGGCCGGCACCAGCTCGACGAGCTCGGAACCGCGGGCAGCACCGCCGCCGTCGAACAGCCGGATCCTCGCTTGCGCCGGGTAGCCGCCGAGGTTGACGAAGCCGATGTTGGTCCGGAAGGCGGCGTTGCTCGAAAGCTGCGACAGCACGCCCCGCTGGCCGGTGGAGACGGCCTCGTCCGACATGACGCCCGGCAGGTACTGGCCGAAGGTCCCGGCCGGGGCGTCGTTGTAGGTCCGGGCGGTGACCAAGAGCTGGTCGCTCGCCTGGACGTCGACGACGCCCGACGAGTCTGGCCGGCCGAACAGCTCGACCGCGACGTTGTCGACCTCAACGATGTGTTCGCCGGGAACGGTGAGCTCGGCGGAGTCGGTGCCGTCCTGGTGGCGGTAGGTCAGGGTCGCGTCGACCGGCTCGGACCTCGGGTTGGCGAGCGCCAGGCTCGACTTCCAGCGAGTGCCGGCGGCGCCGGCGGTCTCGGCGATGCCCCCCACCATGTAGCGGTAGCCGAAGGCGAGCTGATGGACCTCCACCGTCTGCCCGGCCACCAGCAGGGTGCCGGTGCGCGGGGACGCCGGCCAGGTGAGGCTGTTCTCGCCGATCGCGAAGGTCACGGTCCCGCTGCCGCTCCCGCTCGCCCCACCCGTCACCACGATCCAGTCCTCCTGCGAGGCCGCGGTCCAGTCGCAGCCGGCCGGGGCGCTCACCTCGAGCTCCTCGGCCCCGCCCCGGACGCTGAGCCGGAACGACAGCGGCTCGACGCTGTAGGTGCAGTCGTTGCCCGCCTGGGTCACCGGCACCGTGGTGCCGGCGATCAGCAGGCTGCCGGTGCGGGACGGGCCGGGGTTGGCCTCGGCGAGGACGATCACCCGGCCCGGGCCGGTGTCGTTGTCGATCGGCACCCGCAGCCAGGCCGACTGGCTCTCCGCCGACCAGAAGCAGCCGGCGGCGGTGTCGACGTTGACGATCGCGCTGCCCGACCCGACCCCGAACTCGAGCGAGGCCTGGTCGAGAGAGTAGCTGCAGGTTGACAGCGGCGACGGGCCGAGGTTGAGGCGGCCCCAGCCGAAGTCGTTGTCCATGCCGGCGGTGCCCTTGTCGATCGAGGCCTGCTCGAGGAAGGCGCGGACCTGGGCGCCCGTCCAGGCCGGTTGGGCCGACATCACCACCGCGGCCGCGCCGGCGACGTGCGGGCAGGCGAACGAGGTCCCGAAGCTCTGGCCGCCGTAGGAGGCGGTCGAGACCCCGTCGTAGGCCGCGACGTCCGGCTTCACCGCGCCGCCCTCGAGGGTACCGCCGGGGCCGTTGACGGGCCCGGCCGAGCTGAAGGCGCGCACCGCCTGGCTGCCGACGGCCATGGCGCCGGTCGCCATCGCCGCCGGGGCGTCGCCCGGGGTCGTCACCGAGCCCTCCTCCACCGAGCCCGAGACCGGCTCGTCGAGCGAGAAGAGCTCCATGGCGTGGGTGCCGGTCACGCTCTTGCGGAAGACGCCGACGCCGTAGCGCCCGGTCTCGCTGACCGTGAAGTCGAGGAACTCGGCCGGAGCCTGCCCGGGGATCCCGGTCTGCCGGCTGTCGGCGGCGGCGACCTCGACCGGCTCGGCGAGGTCGACCCGGAACAGGTGCAGGCTGTAGTCCTGGTTGACGGCGCTCCAGTCGCTCCACTGCAGCGAGACGCGGATGTCATCGCCAGCGCTCGACGAGGAGGAGAACGCCTGGATCTCGTCGGCCCCGTCCATCTCCACCCAGCCATCGCCGTCGGCGTCGAACGACTGCCCCTGCCAGTGCGAGTCGCGGTAGTTGCCGGCCGAGTGTGCCCACACGCCGCTCGCGCTCGCGACGAAGCTCGCGATCTGGTTCTGGAAGGCGCCGGTGCCATCGCCGGGCGAGATCCCGAAGTAGGTAATCGACATCGCAATCACCCGCACGCCCGAGCTCACCATCCACTGGACGGCGTTGAAGAAGTTGGAGGTGGTGCCGCCGATCTCGGCGAGGTAGAGCTCGGCGTCCGGCGCCATGTCGTGGATGATCTCGGCGACCGCGGTGCCGTGCACCTCGCCGGCCGAGCTCGACCCGCCGCCGAAGGACTGGTAGTGGACCATGTCTCCCGGCGGCAGCTCGGTTCCGAGCAGGTCGTCCCAGCCGTACATCTCGATGTCGATGACCCCGACCTTGACGCCGTCGCCGGTGAAACCGTCGCCGTGCCACTCGGCGACGTTCGTCGCCGCCACCCCCTCCGAGATCACCGCCACCTTCGGCGCCGTCGCGGCCGCCTCGAGCCACGGCTCGGGAAGCACCGCGACCGGCGGCCGCCGCACCCACTGCACCGCAGGATGGCGGTCGAGCGCGACGAGCAGGCCGGCCGGCACGAAGGCCTCGAGCACCGGACCCGAGCTGTCGATCGCCGTCGCGCCCGCGGCCTCGAGCCAGGAGGCCAGCTCGGCCACGCCAGACGGCGCCGCGACCAGCTCGAGCTGGACCTTCGAGTCGAGCACCCGGAAGCCGGATCGCCGCGCCTCGACCAGCGGGTCGGCCGCGGCCGCGATCGCGGCCACCGGCGTGTCCAGCCTGGCGAAGGCGTTGCTGGCGGCGTCGGCGACGGCGTGCGGCAGGTGACCGCCGAGGTCGCGCGACGGGCCGCCGCCGAAGGCGGGGGACCCGACGAGCGCGATCAGAAGGCCCAGCACGATTCGCTTCATGCACGCACCTCCGGCGGTCGAGCGGACGTCGCGGTGAGCCGCGCGCCTGCCAGTGTAACGTGTCGAATCCACGCGATGTTGCGAGGATCGCGCCGGTAGTGGCGATCCGGCCCGCGGCGGCTGCTATGCTCTGCGCCAGAGCAGCCGTCACGAGGGGGATGCCATGAAGGTCAGTGACCGTCGCCGCGCCCTGCGCATCGGCCCGGTCCGGCTCCAGGCGCGGCGGACGCCCGAGGGCGTCATCGAGCTGTGGGCCGACGACGATCTGGGGCTCGCCACCGGCCTGGGCTGGGCGCACGCGCGCGACCGCCTCGTCCAGATGGAGCTGCTGCGGCTGATCGGCCAGGGGCGGCTCGCCGAGTGCCTGCAGGCGAGCGACGAGGCCCTCGGCGTCGACGTGTGGTCGCGGGGCATGGGCTTCGCGCACGACGTCGCCGCCGACGAGGAGGTGTGCGGCGCCGAGGCCCGCGCCTTCGCCGAGGCCTACGCGGCAGGGGTCAACGAGGTCCTTGCCCACCGGCGGCGGCCGCTCGAGCTGCTGCTCGTTGGCCACCGGCCCGAGCCATGGCGGCTGGCCGATGTCCTGATGACGATCAAGATCATGACCTACGTCGGCCTCGCCCAGACCCAGCTCGACTTCGAGAAGCTGATCGTCGAGGCGGTCCGCGCGGGGGTGCCGGTCGAGCCCCTGCGCCGGCTGCTGGCGCCGCACCTCGACGGCCTGGACCAGGCCACGATCGAGCAGCTCCGTCAGCTGCGCTGGGTCGAGCCGCTGATGCCGGCCGCGGTCCGCTTCGCGACGGCGGCGGCGCGGGCGTCGGCGAGCAACAACTGGGCGGTCTCGCCCGGGCGCAGCGCCTCCGGTGCCGCCCTGCTCGCCACCGACCCGCACATGGAGGTCAACCGGCTGCCGGCGCTCTGGTACGAGGCCGTGCTGCACACCCGCGACGACTACCGGATCGGGATCACGATGCCCGGGGTCCCGGGCCTGGTCATGGGCCGCACCTCGCACATCGCCTTCGGCTTCACCTACGGCTTCATGGACATGATCGACTCCTTCGTCGAGGAGGTGCGTGACGGGGCGGTGCGCCGCGGCGAACGCTGGGTGCCGCTCGAGGTCCGGAGCGAGGAGGTCCGGCGCAAGGGCGCCGAGCCGGTCGTGGTCACCACCCGCGAGAACGACCTCGGCGTCCTCGAGGCCGACCCCCGCCGGGAGGTGCTCGAGGACGGGCTCTACCTGACCCGGGCCTGGTCGGCGCAGCGGGGCGGCGCCGCACCCAGCCTCGACGCGATCGTGCGGGTCCTCGCCGCGCGGTCGGTCATCGAGGCGCAGGCGGTGCTGCGCTCGATCACGATCTCCTGCAACTGGGTGGTCGCCGACCGCGGCGGTAACATCGGCTACCAGCAGTCGGGCCGGCTGCCCGACCGCGCCCACTCCGGGCTCCACCCGGTGCCGGCCGCGGAGGAGGCCAACCGCTGGCGCGGCTGGGTCGACCCCTCCCGCCTGCTGTCGAGGCTGAACCCGGCCGAGGGCTTCGTCGCCACCGCCAACAACCTGCTCAACCCACCGGGCGGGCCGCTCGCCGTCAACCTGCCGATGGCCAGCTACCGGCACGATCGCATCTGCTCCCAGCTGGCGGCCAACCCGCGGGTGACGATCGAGGACATGCGGCGCCTGCAGAACGACCTCTACTCGGTACACGCCGAGCGCTTCATGGCCGTTCTCGACCCGCTGCTGCCCGCGCTGCCGGCCGCCGGGCTGCTGCGGAGCTGGGACCGCCGCTACGACTGCGGCTCGCGGGGCGCGACGCTCTTCGAGCAGGTCTACCACGCGATCCTCGCGCGGGTGTTCGGCGACGGGCTGTTCGGGCGCGAGGCCTGGCGCGCGATCGTCGAGGCGACCACGATCCTGGCCGACTTCTACCACCTCTTCGACGACGCGATCCTGGGCGGCGACCCACGCTGGTTCGGCGGCGAAGGCCGGGATGCGGCGCTGCGCCGGGTCCTCGAGCAAGAGCTCGCCGCCGTCGACCCCGACCAGGTCCCACGCTGGGGCGCCACCCGCCGGGTGGTGATGACCGACATCTTCTTCGGCGGCAAGCTGCCGCGCTGGCTCGGCTTCGACCTCGGGCCGATCGAGCTGCCGGGCAACCGGGCCACGGTCGTCCAGGGCGGGATCCTCACCGCCCACGGCCGGCGCACCACCTTCGCCCCGTCGTGGCGGATGGTGACCGACCTCGCCCAGGACGAGGCCCACACCGTGCTGGCGGGCGGCCCCACCGGCAGCCGCTTCTCGCGCCACCGGCTGACTGACGTCAAGCGCTGGCTTGCCGGCGAGTACAAGGTGTTGAGGGGGAGGATCTAGGGGATAGGATCTGGGGGATAGGGCCCAACCGCCCGCTCGTTCCCGTCACGGCGTAGCCGGAGGCGAAGCCGGATCCGCGCCCGCTCGTTCCCGTTCCCGGTCCCGTTCCCGTTCCCGGCTTCCGGTGGGTGGCGTTCAGTTCACGGGACCGAGCGGGTCGCCGTCGCCCTCGTCGGCCGGCGGCGGCGCCGGTCGCGGCCGGCTGCCGCCGTTGCGGGCCGGCGTGTCGTACTCGAACTCGCACCAGCCGCTGCCGAGCCGCTCCTTCAGGGCGTCCCGGGTCTCCTCGGAGCCGTCGACGGTGAGCGCCGGCGGCGGCACCAGGCGGGCGCGGAAGCGGCCCCGGCGCAGCAGCTCGAAGCGGACCGAGAGGTCGCCCGGGTGGTCGAGCAGGAACTCCCGCAGCTCCTCGAGCGACGCCTGGTCGGCCTCGTCCAGATCGACGACCACCCGCAGCGCGGCGGCGCGCTTCTCGGCCAGCCCGTCCAGGCTGCTCACCTCCTCGGCCGACAGCTCGACGTGGTCGCCCTCGCCCTTCAGCGTGGCCACCACCAGCACCGCGCTGCCGTCGGCCAGCGCGCGCTCGGCGCGGTCGAAGGCGTCCGGAAAGGCAACCACGCGGACGCTGCCGCTCGCGTCCTCCAGCTCCCAGACCCCCATCCGGCGGCCGTGGTTCGGTCCGCCCCGCTTGATCGGGATCACCTTGAGGCCGCTCACCAGGCCGGCGACCGTAACCCGCTCCGCTCCGGCCGCGAGCCGCTGCGGCAGCTCGGCGACCGGGCAGTCGGCGAACCGCCGGAGCTGGTCGGCGTAGCCGTCGAGCGGGTGCCCGGACAGAAAGAACCCGAGCACGTCCCGCTCCCAACCCAGGCGCTCGGCCTCCTCGCCCTCGGCGGCGCCCCGGAGCGACCTCTCGAAGCTGTCGGACCGAAAGTCCTCGAACAGGAAGCCCTGCCCGAGCTCGCTCTGCTCGCGCTCCCTGGCGGTCAGCTCCATCAGCTCCGACAGGTGCTCGAGCAGCGGCTTGCGGGCCACGCCGAGGCCGTCGAAGCAGCCCGCCTTGACCAGGCACTCCATGACCTTGTGGTTGACGGCCCGCGCCGGCAGCGAGCGCAGGCAGTCGGAGATCGAGTCGAACCGCCCGCGGCGGGCGCGCGCCGCCAGGATCGGCTCCACGGCGGCGTCGCCGACCCCCTTGATGGCGCTCAGCCCGAAGCGGATGCCGCCGCCCTCGACGGTGAAGTGCTGCGCGGAGGCGTTGATGTCCGGCGGCAGGATGTCGAGGCGCATCTGCCGGCAACGGCCCAGGTACTGGTGGAGCTTGTCGGTGTTGGCGACCTCCGAGGTCAGCATCGCCGCCATGAAGTGGGCCGGGTAGTGGACCTTCAGGAATGCGGTCAGGTACGCGACCTGGGCATAGGCCACCGAGTGCGACTTGTTGAAGCCGTACTTGGCGAAGGGGACGATCTGCTCCCACAGCTGGCGGACCTTGTCCTTGGGGAAGCCGTGGTCGACGGCGCCGCGGAGGAAGTTCTCGCCCTCGCGGTCGATCATCTCCTGGATCTTCTTGCCCATGGCCTTGCGCAGGGTGTCCGCCTTGGCCATCGAGAAGCCGGCGATCTCGACCGCGATCCGCATCACCTGCTCCTGGTAGACGATGATCCCGTAGGTCTCGCCGAGGATCCCTTCGAGCTCGGGGAAGATGTAGGTGATCTGCTTGCGGCCGTGCTTGCGGTCGGAGTAGTCGTCGATGAACTGCATCGGCCCCGGGCGGTAGAGCGCGTTGAGGGCGGCGAGGTCGAGGAAGGCGCGCGGCTGCACCTTGCGCAGCACCTCCCGCATGCCTGACGACTCGAACTGGAAGATGCCGTCGGTGTCTCCAGCCGAGAAGAGGTCGTAGACCGCGGGGTCGTCGAACGGGATCGAGGCGAGGTCGAGGTCGGGGTCGGCGGTGGCGTGGATCGACTCCAGGGCGTCCGCGATCACGGTCAAGGTGCGCAGGCCGAGGAAGTCCATCTTGAGCAGGCCGAGGGCCTCCACGTCGTCCTTGTCGAACTGGGTGCAGACCTCGCCGTTGGCGGTCTTGATCAGCGGCACCAGGTTGACGAGCTGCTCGGGCGCGATCACGACCCCGGCCGCGTGGACCCCGCAGTGGCGTGCCAGGCCCTCCAGGCGCGACGCGGTCTCGACGAGCTGGCGGACGTCGTCGTCCCCCTCCGCCAGCGCCTTCAGCTCCGGGGAGTCCGCCAGCGCCTGAGTGACGGTGATGTTGAAGTCCTCCGGGATCAGCTTGGCGATCCGATCGACGTCGCCGAACGGCATCCCCATCACCCGGCCCACGTCCCGCACCGCCGAGCGCGCCTTGAGGATGTTGAAGGTCGCGATCTGCGAGACCGAGTCCTTGCCGAAGCGGTCACGCACGTACTCGATGACCTCATCCCGTCGGCGCTGGCAGAAATCGATGTCAATATCGGGCATCGAAATCCGATCGGGATTCAGGAATCGCTCGAATCGAAGGTCGTACTCCAGCGGATCTACATCCGTGATTCCGAGGGCAAACGACGCCACCGAGCCAGCCGCCGATCCGCGGCCAGGGCCGACCGGAATACCATGCTCTCTGGCGTACCGGATGAAGTCCCAGACCACCAGAAAATACCCAGGGAAACCCATCTTGCTGATGATCGAAAGCTCTTGGGTCAGTCGCGCGCGGTACACGCCGTCGGCCGCGCGCCTCGGTCCCCTTTTTGCGAGCCTCAGCTCGAGCCCGGAGGTTGCGACTTCGGTCAGGAAACTCTCCAGAGTGTGCCCCTCCGGAACCGGATATCGGGGCAGGTGGAGGGTCTCCTTGTCGAACAGTACGTGGCACCTCGACGCGATCTCGGTCGTGACCTCGCACGCGCCCGGATACTCCGAGAATAGCTCGTACATTTCGTCTGCGGACTTCACGTAAAACTCGGCGTTATACGGGTAGTCCAGGTCCTCGAGTGTCCGGTTCTGGCCAATGCCGAGCAGCACCCGGTGGGCGAAGGTGTCCTCCCGCCGGTGGAAGTGGCAGTCGTTGGTCGCCACCAGCGGTATGCCGGTCGCCCGCGACAGCTCCCCCAAACCGGCCCTGACCAGCGCCTCGTCGGCGAGGCCGTGGTCCTGGATCTCGAGGTAGAAGCCGTCGGCGCCGAGGATCTCGCGGTACGCCTCGGCGACCCGGCGAGCCCCGCCCGGATCGCGAGACAGCAGGAGGCGGGAAGGCTCGCCGGACAGGCACGCCGACAGCCCGATCAGCCCCTCGGCATGGTCAGCGAGGAGCGTCTTCGAGATCCGCGGCTTGTGGTAGAAGCCCTCCAGGTACCCGAGGCTCACCAGCCGCACCAGGTTGCGATACCCGAGGTCGCTCTCGGCCAGCAGCACCAAGTGGTCATACGGTCGCCTGCGCCCTGGCGCCGGCGACCGGTCGCGATGATCGCCGGGCGCGACGTAGACCTCGCAGCCGATCACCGGGCGGATGCCCTCGGCCAGGGCGGCGCCATGGAACTGGAAGGCGCCGAACAAATTGCCGTGGTCGGTCACGGCCACCGCCGGCATCCCGAGTGCGGCCACCTGCTTGCCCAGCTCGTCGATGCGGATCGTCGCATCGAGCAGCGAGAAGTGTGTGTGCACGTGCAGGTGCACGAACTGCCGCCGGGCCGCGGTCGGGCTCATGGCGCCATCATACCCCGGCCTCGCGGCCCCGCCCCACTGGCCGCCACCACCATCGCCAACCTCCGCGATCCGCCCCAGCCAGCCGCCCGCCAGGGCCCGCCGTCAGCCATGGCGCACCCGCCAGCCCAGCTCGCTGGACATTTTCGCGTCAGTCGCCGTCGAATTTTCCGAGAAAAACTCCGCAATATTCACAGAAAACACTTGACATCTCCGTCACACTTCGTCATCGTTCCTGTGACAAGCATGTTGTCGGTCAGCTTTCTCAAGCCTCACTCGACTGACGAGACCTCTCGCGACGATTCGATGATCCGCGTCTACCGGCGTCACGTCGCCCGCGCAATATCCGAAGAACGCTGGCACGTTGCTGAGATCTTTCTCGACCGAATTCTCGACGTCGATCCCCATCACACCGAGGCCTGGCTCATGAAGGGGTTCCTGCGCCACCATTGCCACGAAGATGACCTGTCTGCCGTGCAATGCTATCGAAAGGTCATCACACTCTGCGGACACGATCTCGCGCATCCGCACGCGCAGCGAGCTCACGCATCGCTCAACCGATTGCTGAGAACCTGGGCCTGATTCTCCGCTGATTTCACGGCGCGGATCCAGCAAAACCACCATACAGTCAGTCGTCACATCGATGTTCATCGTCGGCGGGCATTCGCGGGCTTCGGATGCGGCCACGGGTCAAACCTCGGCGAATTGAGGCCGGTGGACTGGGACCCGGCATGGGTTCGGGAACGGGACCGGGAACGGGCGGGCGCTGTCCCCTATCCCCCAACCGCCGCCCCCTTGACGGGAGGGGGCCCCCTACATCTCGCGAGTCACGAGCAGGGTGGCGGCCCGCATCAGGGCGTCCCGCTCGGGGCCCGCGGGCAGCCCGCTGAGCCGGTGCCTGGCGAGCTCGGCCTGGGCGGTGGCGCGCCGCCGGACCTCGTCGAGGACGCCGGAGGTGCGGACGAGCTCGAGCACCTCCTCTTCGGACATCGCGTCGAAGCTGCCGCTGCTGACCACCTGGTCGAGGCGCGCGCGCTGGTCGCGGTCGAGGCGGGGGAGCAGGAGAATGATCGGGAGCGTCGCGCGCCCCTCCCTGAGGTCGGCGAGCACCGGCTTGCCGAGCCTGGACTGGGTCGCGGTGAAGTCCAGGAGGTCGTCGACGAGCTGGAAGCAGAGGCCGAGGTCGCGGCCGAAGTCGGCGAGCGGCTCCGTGAGGTGCAGGGTGGCCGGCTGGAACAGGGCGGGCAACGCGCACGCCGCCGCGAACAGCTCGGCCGTCTTGCGGCGCGTGATGTCGATGTACAGATCCTCGGCGAGGTCGAGGCGCCACCGCACCCGGTCGGCCATGATCTCGCCCTCGGTCATCTGCAGCGTCGCCGCCGTCAGCAGCCGCATGATCTCGACATCGCCGAACTCGAGGCAGAGCGACATGCTCCGCGTGTACAGCCAGTCCCCGACCAGCACCGTGACCTGGTTCCCCCAACGGTGATTGGCCGTCGGCTTTCCCCGCCGCAGGTCCGACTCGTCGATGATGTCGTCGTGGATCAGGCTCGCGCTGTGGATGAACTCCACCACCGCCCCGTAACGGACGTCCCGCTCGCCCTTCGCGCCCAGCATGCGGCTGATCAGCAGCACCAGCGCCGGGCGGATGCGCTTGCCGCCGCTCGACAGGACATAGCCTGCCACCTCGGCGACCAGCGGCTGGGCAGCCTCGAATTCCTTGGCGATGAACCTCTCGACGGCTTCCAGCCGATCTGAGATCGGGCCGAAGACCTCGCGAAGCTGCTGCGCCTGGCGGAACGACCGGATGACGGCCGACGTCATCGGCGGAGTCTACCACGGTCGGCGTCGCCGCCCGGGCCGGGTCCCGCGCCCTCGCCCGTGCACTCCACTCCCGCGGGAGCCGGCGGCAGCCATCCGCCCGGCGGCGGCTGCTCGAGCGGCGTCCAGGCCCCGAACTTGAGCCGGTTGGTCGCGCCCTGAGGGTCGATCACCACCACCTCGAGGGGCAAGTTGTCGGCCCGCAGGTGGACCTCGACCCGAGCCACCCCACCGGGGCGCCGCGGCTCCAGCGCGACGCCTCGCTCACCGATGCCGAGCACCGTGAAGCGGTCGACCGCCGCCTGCGGATCGAGCACGGCGGCGAGCGGAATCCTGGCCCACTCGTCGTCGTCCAGACGGTGATCCTCACAGGTCGGCAGGTCGAGGTCGACGAGCCGCACCAGCCGGCCGTCGAGGCCCATGATGCGCAGGGTCGGGTCCCCCGAACGGAAGTGCGCACGGTCCGGCCAGCCGACCCACACGTCGCCGTCGACCTGCTCGCCGGCGGTCATGCCGGCGGGCACGAACTCCTGGTGGTAGGAAGCCGTCCACACCGGGCGCGCGCGGAGCGCACCGGCCAGGGACTCGAGAACGGCGATCGGCCCTTCCTGGCTCGCCGCGGGGCCGGTGGCCAGCAGGGCGGCCGTGGCCACCGCCGCGACGACGCCGGTCGGTCGCCTGCGACGGGCCACGGCCTAGCCGTCGATCGACAGCGTGCGCAGCGACCTCGCGACCACGAAGATCCGCCGGTTGTTGCTGTCGACCGAGACCGGGTAGAGGTAGAAGCCGCTGTCGGCCACCGAGTACGACTCCATCCGCCCCCGGATGACCTCGCCATCGAAGAACTCGACCGTCGCCACCGCCCCGCCCCGCCCCTCGTCCGACGACCGGCCGAGGTGCATCTCGGCGTCGCGGCGGGCCTGGTTCTTGAGGAAGAAGACCGCCTTGAGGTCATCGATCTCGACGTGGACCCGGTCACCGTCGTCCGTGGTCGCCTCGACCAGCCGATCGGCGGGCGTGAACTCCTTGGTCAGATTGCACCGCAGCGCGTGCCCGTCGCGGTATCGGAGCACGACGGCTCCGCGCGATCCGTCCCTCATCTCCCCCTCCGTCCTTCGACCCCCAATGCTAGCACGGGAGGAGAGCCGACTGCCGGAGCGCTCGACTCCCTGACCGTTCCCGTACCCGTTCCCGTTCCCGTTCCCGAATCCGTCTTCGGTCTCATTCCCGATCGGCGTGTCTGGCGGTGCAGCGGCGCCGGTTGCCCTGCGCCGAGAGCAGGGGGAGCGACGGATCATTCCACGTCCGGGAACGGGAACGAAGTCGGAAGCGGGCGCGGAAGCGGAAGCGGGCGGGTGGAGGCCCGGGAACGGGATCGGGAACGGGAACGGGAACGAAGTCGGAAGCGGGCGCGGAAGCGGGCTGGGGGCTGATCCCCTACCCCCTATCCCCTATCACCTGGGCGGGCGGGGGCCTCAGTGCCTGAAGTGGCGGCGCCGGGTCAGCAGCATGGCGACGCCGAGCCGATCGCAGGCATCGATCACCTCGCGGTCCCGGATCGAGCCGCCGGGCTGGATGATGGCGGCGACCCCGGCCGCGTGGAGCGCCTCGACGCCGTCCGGGAACGGGAAGAACGCGTCCGACGCGGCGACCGCCCCGGCGAGGTCGAGCCCCATCTCGCGCGCCTTGGCGACCGCGATCTTCGCGGAGTCGACCCGGCTCATCTGACCGGCACCGATGCCGAGGGTTCGGTCCTGGCCGCCGACCACGATGGCGTTCGAGCTGACGTGCTTGACCACCCGCCAGGCGAGCTCCAGGGCGCGGCGCTGCGCCACGTCCGGGGCGCGCTTCGTCACCACCTCGCGCTCCTCACCCTCCCAGCCGTGGTCCGCGCCCTGCAGCAGATAGCCCCCGTCGATGCTCCGGACCACCACCTCGGTGGGATCCGGGGCCACCGCTTCGAGCACCCGCAGGTTCTTCTTCCGGCCCAGGATCTCCTCGGCACCATCGAGGTACCCGGGAGCGACCACGACCTCGGCGAACTCCTCGACCACGGCCTCGGCGAACTCCGCGGTCACCGCGCGGTTGGCCGCAATCACTCCACCGAAGGCCGAGACCGGATCGGTCGCCCGCGCCTTGGCCAGGGCCGCGGCCATCGAGTCGCCGAGCCCGACCCCGCACGGGTTGGCGTGCTTGACGATCGCCACCCCGGGTCCGGGCAGGTCCCAGACCAGGCGCCACGCCCCGGTGGCGTCGCCGAGGTTGTTGTAGGACATCGCCTTGCCCTGGATCTGGCGGGCGCCCGCCAGCCCCCGCAGCGGCAACCGGCGGGCCACGATCCCGAGCTGGTGGGGGTTCTCGCCGTACCGGAGGACCTCCTCCTCGGACGCCAGCAGCTCGGCCGCCACGGCGGCGCCCAGGGAAGCGCGTCCGCCCTCGTCGAAGCGGGGCAGGGCCGCGGCGATGGCGGCGTCGTACGCTGCCGTGTGGCGGAACGCCTTGACCGCGAGTCGCCACCTGGTGGCGTCCGACACCCCGCCTTCGGCGAGCTCGCCGATCACGGTCGGGTAGTCGGCCGGATCGACCACCACCGCGACCCGGGCGTGGTTCTTGGCGGCCGCCCGCAGCAGGCTCGGGCCGCCGATGTCGATCTGCTCGACCGCCTCCTCGAGGGTGACGCCTTCGCGCCTCGCGGTCTCTCGGAAGGGGTACAGGTTGACCACGACCAGGTCCACCTCCGGGATCTGGTGGCTGGCGAGCTGCGCGCGGTGGGCGTCGGTCGGCGCCGCGAGGATGCCGGCGAAGATCTTCGGATGCAGGGTCTTCACCCGCCCGCCGAGGATCTCCGGGAAGCCGGTGTGGTCGGCGACCTCGGTCACCTTGCAGCCGGCGGCGCGCAGGACGGCGGCGGTGCCACCGGTCGTGAGCACGGTCCACCCGAGGCGCTCCAGCGCGCGCCCCAGCTCGTCGAGAGCGGTCTTGTCCGACACCGAAACCAGCGCGATACCCGGCATCGTGGCCTCCCGGCAGGGATTCTAGCTGAGAAGGGGCTGAGGACAGGATCTGGGATCTAGGATCTGGGGGATAGGGCCCCCACCCACCCGTCTCCGTCTCCGTCTCCGTTCTCGTCTCCGAATGGACGATCGTCATGGCAACAGGCAACGCGGGCAACCGGCTTCGCCTTCGGCTCCACCGCGACGAGCGGGCACGGAGACGGGCACGGGCATGGAGACGGAGACGAGCCGGGAGACTGGCAGGGGCAGCCTCCGGCTTGACGGCGGCACAGACCGGCGCGGCGGATTGCGTCAGGCGGAGGCGCCGCTACCCGAAGGTCTGGTCGAGGTCCTCGAGGGCGCCCTTCTCCGCGGCCGAGATCGAGCCGATGCCCAGGAAGCCGCCCGCCGCCTCCGCGACCGCGCGCGCCGATCCGATCACGCGCTCCCTCATCATCCGGCAGTCGTTCGCATCCAGGTCCCTGAGCAGCGCCTTCGCGTAGTGGCGCCAGACCTCGAGCAGCGCGGCCGGCGGGCGCCTCCGCAGCCAGTTGTCGAGCAGCTCGCGGCTGTACGGCGAGGAGGACACTCCGCGCTCGTCGGCGGCGCGCAGGATGGCCTCGCGCTCGTCGGGCTGGATCCGGCCGTCAGCCCACGCCACCTCGACCAGCGGCACCAGGCTGAACGCCACGATCGCCTCCGGCGACACGTCGAGCGCGACCAGGTGGTCGAGGACATCCTCGTCGTCGATCTTGAGCGCTTCCCGCAGCGTGGCGCGCTTCCGTTCCCGCGCCCCCTGCTCGCGCAGCTTGGCGAGCAGCTGCTGGTTCTCGCGCTCGAAGAACGAGTCCTCGAGGGCCTTGGCGTAGCTCTTCAGCCCGGTCGCGTCGTTCATGGCACCTCCCGATCCCGCGTCCGGACGGTGATCCGGCGCCGTGACGGCGGCGTCCTGCGCGGTGGGCTCCGATTATGCCACAGGCGCCGTCGGCACCATCCGCCCCGCCGAGGTTGGCGGCCGGCCGGGCGGGTGCGTAGAATACGCGGAACGCGCCGGCCGGTCCGGCGTGGCCCGAGGAGCACAGCGATGACGGACTTCAGCTACGACCCCGCCACCATCGAGCCCAAGTGGCAGGGGGTCTGGCGCGAGAGGAAGACCTTCCGGACGCCCAGCCAGACCGCCGAGCTCGCGGCCCGTCCCAAGTTCTACATCCTCGACATGTTCCCCTACCCGTCCGGGGCCGGCCTCCATGTCGGCCACCCCGAGGGCTACACCGCCACCGACGTGGTCGCCCGCATGAAGCGGATGCAGGGCTTCAACGTGCTTCATCCCATGGGCTGGGACGCCTTCGGCCTGCCCGCCGAGCGCGCGGCGGTGCGCGAGAACCTCCATCCCGCCGAGATCACCGCCCGCAACGTCGACACCTTCCGCCGCCAGATCCAGCGCCTCGGCTTCAGCTACGACTGGGACCGCGAGATCAGCACCTCGAGCCCGGACTACTACCGCTGGACCCAGTGGATCTTCCTCAGGCTCCACGAGCGCGGCCTCGCCTACATGGCCGACGTCCCGGTCAACTGGTGCCCGGCCCTCGGCACGGTGCTGGCCAACGAGGAGGTCAAGGACGGCGTCTACGTCGAGACCGGCGACCCGGTCGAGCGGCGGTTGATGCGGCAGTGGATGCTCAGGATCACCGCCTACGCCGAACGGCTGCTCGCCGACCTCGAGAGCGTGGACTGGCCGGAGAGCGTCAAGGAGATGCAGCGGAACTGGATCGGCCGCTCCGAGGGCGCCGACGTGGTCTTCCGCCTCGACGGCCGCGACGACACCTTCACCGTCTTCACCACCCGGCCGGACACCCTGTTCGGCGCCACCTACTGCGTGCTCGCCCCCGAGCACCCGCTGGTCGAGGCCATCACCACCGACGCGCAGCGCGAGCAGGTGCAGAGCTACGTCCGGGAGGCGAGCCGCGCCTCGGAGGTTGCGCGCAGCGACGCCGCCAAGGTCAAGACCGGCGTCTTCACCGGGGCCCATGCCATCAACCCGGTCAACGGCGAGCGCATCCCGGTCTGGATCGCCGACTACGTGCTCATGAGCTACGGCACCGGCGCCATCATGGCGGTGCCCGGCCAGGACCAGCGCGACTGGGACTTCGCCGCGGCCTACGGGCTGCCGATCATCCGCACGGTGGAGCCGCCGGCCGACTTCGCTGGCCAGGCCTACCCGGGCGACGGGCCGGCGATCAACAGCTCGTTCCTCGACGGGCTCGGAATCGACGAGGCGAAGCGCCGGATCATCGACTGGCTCGAGCAGCGCCAGCTCGGCCGGCGCAAGGTCCAGTACAAGCTCCGGGACTGGCTGTTCTCCCGCCAGCGCTACTGGGGGGAGCCCTTCCCGGTCGTCCACGCCGACGACGGCACGGTGGTGACGTTGCCCGACGACTGGCTGCCGGTCACGCTGCCGGCGATCGACGACTACCGGCCAACCGCGGACGGGCGGCCGCCGCTCGCCCGCGCCGGCGACGACTGGTTGCGGGTCACCCTGCCCGACGGCCGCACCGGGACCCGGGAGACCAACACCATGCCGCAGTGGGCCGGCTCGTGCTGGTACTACCTGCGCTTCCTCGACCCCGGCAACGACCGCGAGGCGTGGGCTGCGGAGGCCGAGCGCTACTGGATGCCGGTCGACCTCTACGTGGGCGGCGTGGAGCACGCCGTGCTCCACCTCCTGTACGCCCGCTTCTGGCACAAGGTGCTCTACGACTGCGGCCTGGTGCACACGGTGGAGCCGTTCCAGCGGCTGTTCAATCAGGGCATGGTGCTCGCGTACTCCTACCGCGACAGCCGGGGCAAGTACTACCACCCGAGCGAAGTCGAGGAGCTCGACGACGGTCGGGTGCTCGCCGTCGCGACCCGCGAGGAGCTCACCGCGCAGGTCGAGAAGATGTCCAAGTCCAAGCTCAACGTGGTCAACCCGGACGAGGTCATCGACCGCTACGGCGCCGATGCGATGCGGCTCTATGAGATGTTCATGGGGCCGCTCGAGGTCCAGAAGCCCTGGCAGATGAAGGGCGTCGAGGGCGTCAACCGCTTCCTGCAGCGGGTCTGGCGCCTGGTGGTCGACGAGAGGAGCGGAGGCCTCGCCGCCAAGCTGACCGATGCCGCAGCCGGGTCCGAGCCGGAGCTCGAGCGGTTGCTCCACAAGACCATCCAGAAGGTCACCGAGGACACCGCGGCGCTGCGGATGAACACCGCGATCGCGCAGATGATGATCTTCGTCAACCAGGCGACCGCCAGCGCCACCTTGCCTCGCGAGACGACGACCGCCTTCCTGCGGCTGCTCGCGCCGTATGCGCCGCACATCTGCGAGGAGCTGTGGCAGCGGCTGGGCGAGAGCGAGCTGATCGCCCACGCTCGCTGGCCGATCCACGACCAGGCGCTGTGCGTCGACGACATGGTGACGATCGTCGTCCAGGTCAACGGCAAGAAGCGGGACGAGATGCAGGCGCCCAGGGACGCGGACAACGCCACCCTCGAACGGCTGGCCCTGGCCTCCGAGCGCGTCGCCGGGACCCTCGGGGGGAGGACGCCCCGGCGGGTGATCGTGGTCGCCGGCCGGCTCGTCAACATCGTCATCTAGGAGCGAGCCGGGCAGACGCTCGCGAGCCATCCGCCGGCCGGCAGCTCGCGGATGGCGTCTGCGCGGCTCGCTCCTAGATCGTGACGCGCTGCGCGCGTCATGAAGGAGTCCAGGTCAGGCGAGGGGCAGGCGGAGTGTGACCTCGAGGCCGCCGTCCGGGTGGTTCATCGCGCCGACCGTGCCGCCGTGCCACTCGACGGCGCGCCGGGTGATGGCGAGGCCGAGGCCGACGCCGCCGGACTGGCGATCCCGGGCCTCGGAGACGCGATGAAACGGCTCGAACAGCCGGTCGAGCTCCGCCTCGGGCACCCCCGGGCCGCGGTCGCGGACCGTGATCAGCGCCATTTCCCGGTCGGCGGTGGGGGCAGCAGCGACGGCCATCGCGACGTCGACTGAGGTCCCTGCCGGGGCATGGCTGACGGCGTTGCGGACGACGTTCTCGAGCGCGCTGCGCAGCAGCTCCGGCGAGCCGCGGACCGCCGCAGGGCGCTCGACGGCGAGAGACACCGTGCGCCCGCCGGTCTCGGCCTCGAAGCGGGCATCGGCCACGACCTCGCCGAGCAGCCGGCCGAGGTCGACGCGGGCACGCTCCGGCTCCAGCCCGCGGGACGACATGCGCTCCAGCGACAGCAGCCGACCGATGAGCTCGTCGAGCCGCCGCGACTCGCGGCCGATCCGGTCGAGCGGCTCGACCGCCGAGTCGCCGCCGTGCCGCCGGGCCAGCTCAAGGGCGACCTCGAGCCTCGCCAGCGGCGACCGCAGCTCGTGCGACACGTCGCGCAGCAGCCGGCGCTGGGCGCTCACCAGCTGCTCGAGGCGTTCGGCCATGGCGTCGAAGTCCCGGGCGAGGTCGCCGACCTCGTCGCGGCGGCGCGCCACCGGCTGGCCGACGCGGGCCGACAGATCGCCTGCTGCCAGGCGCTGGGCCGCCGCTCGCAGGGCGCCGAACGGCGAGCTGAGGTGCCGCGCCAGCACGAAGCAGAACAGGCCGACCACCACGGTCAGGATCGCGAGCCTCGGCAGGATGGCCCGCGGGTCGAGCAGGTCGATGGCGTCCGGCGGGTGGCGCAGCGCCCCCACGACCACCCGCGGCCGGCCGTCCGCTCCCGTCACCGGGCGGGCAAGCAGGTGCTCGGTGCCCGACCTCTCGTGCGTCACCTCGCCGGTGGCGAGGGCCCGCAGCGCGAGCTCTCGCACCGCGCGCTCGACCGGTCGGCCGCCCGCGGCGGCGCCGGTCTCGTCCAGCACCACGACCCGTATCGGTGGTCCGGGGCGCCCGGGGCGCATCCGGCCGGGGGCCAGCGGGCCATCGCCCCGCTCGACCGCGGCGGCGGCCTCCCCCACCCGACCCTCGAGCAGGCGGGCGGCGCCACGCTGCCAGCGGTCGATGCCGGGGCGGGCCCGGGTCCACAGCGGCGAGCTCACGACCAGCACCGCCGCCACCGCCAGCATGGCGGCCCAGAACCAGAGGAAGATCCGCAGAAACAGCGACCTCACGTCCCCTGTCCCCTATCCCCTATCCCCTAACCCCTATCCCCTTCTTCACTTGACATACTGATACCCGACGCCCCGCAGGGTCTTGATCCGGTCGCCGCCACCGGGCAGCGTGCCCAGCTTGCGGCGAAGGTTGGACAGGTGCACGTCGAGGCTGCGGTCGAACGAGCTCGCACGGCGGCCGAGCGCGGTCCGTGACAGCTCGTCCCGAGTCACCACCCGCCCGGCAGCCCGGAGGAGCACGGCGAGCAGCTCGAACTCGATCCCGGTCAGGTCGACCCGCTGGTCTGAGCGGCTGGCGGATCTGGTCCCGGGATCGAGGCGCACGTCGCCGACCTCGACGACGGCGCCGGCGTCGTCCCCCGGAGCTGGGGCGGCGCGGCGCAGCACGGCCCGCATCCTGGCCGCGAGCTCGCGCGGGTTGAACGGCTTGGGCAGGTAGTCGTCGGCCCCGATCTCGAGGCCGACGATGCGGTCGACCTCGTCGCCGCGGGCGGTCAACATGACCACCGGCACCGGCGACGACTCCCGGATCCGGCGCAGCACGTCGAAGCCGTTCAGCCCGGGCAGCATGACGTCGAGCACCACCAGGTCGTGCCCGCCAGCCAGCGCCCGCCTCGCGCCGGACTCGCCGTCGTGCGCCGCGTCGACCACGAAGCCCTCCTCGCCGAGGTACTCCGCGAGCAGCTCGCAGAGCTCGGTGTCGTCGTCGATCAGCAGCACCCTGGTCACGACCCGATCGTACCCCAGGCGCTCGCGGCGGCGAATGGGCTTTACCGTTCTTTGCACTGCCTTCGCGTTTCCTCGCGAAAGAACGGTCAACATCGAAGGCGGCGGGGCGTACCGCCAGGCGATCGACGACGCCGCCCGCGCGGCGATCACACGGAGGTGAACGATGAATGCGACGCGGTTCCTGATCACGACAGTGGCGATGGCGGCGATGGCGGTGCCCGGCGCCGCTCTCGCCCAGGGCTACGGCGGGCACCACGGGCACGGCGCCCCGCCCGGCTTCGGCGGCTGCGACGAGCTCGGCGGCCCCGGGGCTCACTTCTTCGAGCACATGCTGCCGCGGCTCACCGAGGAGCTCGACCTGACCGAGGCGCAGCAGGGCCGGATCCAGGCCATCCTCGACGAGGACCTGCCGGCGATCGATGCGATGCGCGACCGGCTGCGGGACGCCCACCGGGAGTTTCGGGAGAGCCACCCGCCCGGGGAGTTCGACGAGGCCGCGGTCCGCGCCTTCGCCGAAGCGCAGGCTCAGGCCCACGTCGAGCTCATGGTGGCCGGCGCAAGGACGAGGGCGCGAGTCCACGCCGTTTTGACCGCACAGCAACAGGACCAGCTCCAGCAGATGCGCGACCGGCGAGGCCGGCGAGGTGGGCCGCCGCCCGACCGCGGCCCCGACCTCGAGTAGAGCCTCCTCTTCCCCTCCCTCGCGTAGGCGGGCGGTCGTCAGTCGGCCGCCCGCCGCTTCTTCCAGCTCCGTTCGACCGCTACCACCCGGACGACTCACCGACCGCAGTGCCGTCGCGCCGTACTGCGGCCCAAGCTCCCCGGCGGTTGCTCGGGAGGCGGACTGGCGACGGTCGCGAAAGCGCTTCCGGCGTCGTCCTGCGGACTACGCCGTGACGAGAGCGGGCGGGGGCTGGCATGTTCGGGAACGGGAACGGGAACGGGAACGGTTCCGAACCCTCAACCCCTATCCCCTAACCCCTACTTGATGCGATAGCGGGCGACGTCGGGGTTGACGCCCGAGGCCTTGAACTTCTCCCAGGTGTAGAAGCCGCGGCCGGACTTGGCGCCGAGCTGGCCCGACTCGACCAGCCGCCGCAGCAGCGGGCTCGGCTTGTAGAAGCTGCCCAGCTCGTCCTCGAGCACGTTGCAGATGAAGAGCATGGTGTCGAGGCCGACGAAGTCGGCCGTCATCAGCGGGCCCATCTTGTGACCGAGGCAGTAGGTGCACTTGTCGACGTCGTCGACCGAGGCGATGCCCTCCTCGACGATCCGGATCGCCTCGTTGACGAAGGGCACGAACATCCGGTTGATCGCGAAGCCCGCCTTGTCCTCGGCCGGGATCTCGATCTTGCCGAGGTCGTGGCACAGCGCCACCACCTTGGCGTAGGTCGCGTCCGAGGTCGCCAGGCCGCGGATGATCTCGACCCCCTGCTGGATGGGCACCGGGTTCATGAAGTGCATGCCCATGAAGCGGTCCGGCTTGCCGTAGGCGGCGCCGAGCCGGGTGATGCTGATGCCGGAAGTGTTGCTGACCAGGATCCTGTCGTACCCGAGAGCGGCCAGCTTCCGGTTGATCTCCTCCTTGAGCTCGGGCCGCTCGGGGACGGCCTCGATCACCAGGTCGCAGCCGAGCAGACCCTCGAGCGAGGTGGTGGTGGACAGCCGGGCGACAGCCTGCATCCTCGCCTCGGCGGTGATCCCCTTCTCACCGCCCGACTTCTCGTAGGCGCTGACCAGCCGGTCGAGGCTGCGGGTGATGGTCTCGAGGCCCCGCTTGAGGAGCTCCTCGCTGACGTCCGCCACGACGGTCGGGAACCCGCTCTGCGCCGTGACCTGGGCGATGCCGTTGCCCATCGTGCCGATGCCGATGACCCCGATGCTGCCGAGACCGCTCTCGCTCATGGCTCCCTCCTTGGGCGCTTCCGGTGGCATTGTACATGCGCTGCGGCGCGGCAAGCTCGTCACTTAAGGAGCGTCGGCGTGGGTCGGCGACTCGCGCCGAATGGATGTGACGGCCGCCTCGTTCCCGTTCCCCTTCCCGTTCCCGTTCCCGTGGTTCGCCTTGCCCTCGCCCTGCCCCCGAGGAGTAGGGAAGGAATCGGGAACGGGGACGGGCACGGGAGCGGGAACGGTGCGGGGCGCGAGTGCTCGGCCGCGACTGCTCACCACCCCAGCACCCAGGCGAAGATCAGCGGCGCGACGATGGTCGCGTCCGACTCGATGATGAACTTGGGGGTGTCCTCGGCGAGCTTGCCCCAGGTGATCTTCTCGTTGGGCACGGCGCCGGAGTACGAGCCGTAGCTGGTGGTGGAGTCCGAGATCTGGCAGAAGTAGGCCCACACCGGGATGTCCGGCAGCTGCATGTCCTGGTGCATCATCGGCACGACGCAGATCGGAAAGTCGCCGGCGATGCCGCCGCCGATCTGGAAGAAGCCGATCGGCCGCTCGGGAGCGGTCGCCTGGTACCACTGGGCCAGCCGCATCATGTACTCGACCCCGTTCCTCATCGTCTGCGGCCGCCGCACCCGCCCCTGCAGGCATGCCGCCGCGAACATGTTGCCGAGGGTCGAGTCCTCCCAACCGGGGACGAAGATCGGCAGGTCTCGTTCGCACGCCGCGATCATCCAGCTGTCCTTGGGGTCGACCTGGTAGTGCTCCTCCAGGGCCCCCGATCGGAGCAGCCGGAACAGGAACTCGTGGGGCAATCGGCTCTCGCCCGCCTGGTCGGCCTGCCGCCACTCCGCCGTCACCGCCTGCTCGAGGCGGCGCATCGCCTCCTCCTCGGGGATGCAGGTGTCGGTGACACGGTTGAGATGGCGGTTGAGCAGCGCCGTCTCGTCGGCCGGGGTCAGGTCGCGGTAGTGGGGAATGCGGACGTAGTGGTCGTGAGCGACCAGGTTGAAGAGATCCTCCTCCAGGTTGGCGCCGGTCGTCGTGATCGCGTGCACGGCGCCGGCGCGGATCATCTCGGCGAGCGACAGCCCGAGCTCGCCGGTGCTCATGGCGCCGGCCAGGGTCATCATCATGGCCCCGCCGCCGTCGAGGTGGGCGCGGTAGGCCTCGGCCGCGTCGCGCAGCGCGGCGGCGTTGAAGTGACGGTAGTGGTGCTCGATGAACCTCGAAACCGGTCCCCGCTTCATTGCTTCCTCCGTGCCGCTCGATGATACCAGTGGCGGTCCATCGGCGAGCCCGGCGGCGGCTGCGGCGGGCGTTGCCCCCGGCTGAGGGCCGGTCGATCCCGGCGGCCGCCCGCGGCGCGGGCGCTGCCGGGCCCGGTCACTCGAACATCTCGAGGACGTCGACGTCTCCCTTGCCCTCGCGCACCAGCACCGGCTCACCCGAGCTCAGGTCGACCACTGTGGACGGGATCGGCAGCAGCGGGCCACAGTCGATCACGACGTCGATGCGGTCGCCGAAGGTGGCGTCGATCTCCAGGGGATCGTTGACGAAATCGTCGTCCGGGTTGCGGATCGAGCTGCTCAGCAGCGGCCGGTCGAGCCCGCCGAGCAGCATCCGGGGCACCGGATGGTCCGGCATCCTGATCCCGATCGTCCGCCGCTTGCGGAGCATGATCTTCGGGACCTCCGGGCTGGCCTCGAAGATGAAGGTGTAGGGCCCGGGCAACACCCTCTTCATCACCCGGTAGGCCGGCGTCGAGACCCCGCGCGCGTAGCGCCCGATGGTCGCCATGTCGGCGACCAGGATGGCGAGCGGCTTCTTGGGGTCCATCTTCTTGAGCGCGTACACCCGCTGGATGGCCTCCGGCCGGTCGATGCAGCAGGTCAGGCCGTACACCGTGTCGGTCGGCGTCACCACGACGCCACCCTTCCGGAGCACGTTGGTGACCTGGCCGATCAGCCACTCCTCCGGCTCCTCGGGGTTGATGGTGACGATCACCGGATCCGCTCCTTTGGTCATTCTACGCGAAGCACCGGCAACGAGGACCTCGGCGGTCAGATCGGGCGGTCGCCCGGCCTTGCCCTACCGGATCAGCTCGATCCCCTCGGCGGCGGGCCCGAGCTCGACCGCCTGGGGCAGGTGGCGGCCGGCGACCCACACGATGCACTGTCGGCGGAACAGCGCGCGCAGCCGGCCGGTCGCCTCCGCGACGTCGTCGAAGCTGGCGATGTCGACATCCGGCCGCCACGCGGGCGGCGCCTCCGCGCCGGGCCCGGAGAGATCCCAGACAACGAGCGGGACGTGGAGCTCGGCGAGGAAGCGGCGCACCGCATCGGGATGGAAGCGGGACGCGTCCTCGCGCTGCGGTCCCAGCAGCAGCAGCACGGCGCGCCGGAGGTTTCCCTCAGCCGCGCGCAGGCCGGCCACCGCGACTCCGTCCCCGACCATCAGGCCGGCGCCGAGCAGGCGTTCGTTCTTGGGCGCAGCGGCCGCCCTGATGATCCCCTCGGTCCCCGGCAAACCCTCCCCGCTGTAGGGAAACAGCAGGGTCGCCCGGGCACGGTCACTGGGCCGCACCGGCTCGGCGACCAGCACTCGCAGCTCGACATCGCCATCGAGCATGTCGAGCCACGACCCCGTGCCGGCGACTCCGGCGCGCCGCGCCTCGCGGCTGAGGCGCTTGCCTTCCGCCTGCAGCCGGACCAGCTGGTCCTCCGCGCCGGGGTCGCGCACCACCACCAGGCGACCGCGCTCCCGCTCGACCGCAGTCACCCGCAGCTCCTCGCCGCCGGCGGTGAGCCAGCCGACCATCGACGCGGCCGCCGGCAGCTGCGACAAGCCGTCGACGAGCACCGGGACCGCCGTCAGATCCGACGACGCGTCGCCGCTGAAGCCCTTTCCGAACTCGAGCTGCCGCTTCAGCCGCAGCTCGGGTGAGAACTCGAGCTCGACGCTGAGCACGTGCAGCTCATCCGGAGCGGCGGCCGACAGGTCCAGCCGGTGCGAGCCGCTCACCTTGACCGGGCGGCCATCGAGGAGGGCCAAGATCGACCGCGGCCGCTCGAACTCCGGGCTGCTCCATGCCAGCCGCGCCGCCACCACCCGGCCGGACTCGTCGGTCTCGGGCACGATGGCCGCCTCGGCGCGGCTCTCCGGGAGGTTGACGCGCTGCGCGTCGCGCCCGAGCTCGCGGCCGGACTCGTCGAAGGCAACGGCCTCGACTAGGCCGGGGTGCAGCTCGCGGCCGAAGTCACACCTGAGGACCCACGGCGGGGCCGATGTACCGGCCACCACCCGGCCGTTGAGCCGCAGCTCCACCCTCGCCGCGGGCTCGATCACCGCGACCTCGACGTTTTCCACCCCGACCACCAGGCCGGCCAGGAGGGTCAGGAACTTGACCACCGCGCCGCACCCCCGCGGGTCAGGGCCCCGTCTCCACCAGCGCCGACGCCTCGCTCCCGGACCGCTGATCGCGGACCGCGACCGCGAGCCGGGTCGACGCCTGCTCGACCATCAACCGAAGCCGCGCCATCGCCACCGTGCTCTGGCTCAGCCGATCGGACGGCAGCCGGACCGTCAGCTGGAGCAGCCTCGCCGGCAGCGGGTTGCCGCCGGCGTCGCCCGCGACCACGGCGACCGCGAGCGAGCCCACCTGGTCGGTGCCATCCGGGACGAGCAGCAAATTCCGGGCCGGGATCTCGAGCCGGACTTCCTGGATGTAGCGTTCGCCCTCGGCCGGCTCGGTCTTGCCCAGCGAGACCTCGAGCTCGAGCGGGTTCGGGCCTTCGTTGATGAGGAGGCGGGACGCGGCGATGTCGCCGAGCCGCTGGTCGGCGGTCGGGTTGGGGACGCGCTCGTGGGTCCGCACCCGGAGGTCGTCGCGCGCGAGGAGGACCGTGACATCGTGGGCCTTGCCGTCGGGCGGTACCGGCCTGCGGTAGCCGATGAAGTAGTAGGAGCCCAGCACCCCGCCGAGCCTCTCGAAGAACTCGTCGAAGTTCCGGCTGCCCCCGAAGGCGATGCCGCCGGTCGCGTCCGCCAGGTAGGCGCCGCCCTCCGACAGGATCCTCATCGAGGCGAAGTCGTAGCCCCCGGTGGCGCCCGCACCGCGCGGGTCGGACAGCGACTGCGAGACGGCGTCGGAGGCGCCAAAGTCGGCGGACGCGGCCTCCCGATCGCGATCCGAGGCGTCGACGAGGTGGAGCACGGTGCCGGCGATCTGGGAGATGTCGGCGATGTACCGGAACTCCCGCTGCAGCTGCACCTCGGTCCCCCACATCTGGGGCTGCGTCAGGTTGAGCTTCTGCGACAGGTTGCTGAACTTGGTGAAGTAGACCTGGTAGAGATCGAGGCCAGGCTGCACCATCAGGTCCTCGGTGACCCACAGCACGTCCTTGCGCCCGGCCAGCCCGGTCATGCCGCGGATCAGCCGGTCGATGCCGATCAACGTCGCACCCACGCGCTCCTGCTCCTGGCGGCGCAGGATCTCGATCTGGTTCAAGTAGGCCCTGGCCTGCTGCTCGCCGAGGGCGGTGGACTCCACCGTCTGGGCCACCGTGAACGGGCCCGATCCGCCGCCCGAGGAGCCGCCTCCGCCGCCGCCCCCTCCGCCGCCGCCTCCCCCACCACCGCCCGGGCGCGACGTCGGCTGCGTGTGGTCGAACTCGGTGGACACCGCCTGGACCGCCTGGATGCCCCTGGTCAGCATCCGCTTGGAGCTCTTGATCATGTCGCCCTGCGTCGGGCGCTGGTTGACCTCCTCGAGCGCCGAGATCACGAGCGACGGATCGGAGGTGAGCGGCTGCAGGATCTTGAGGTCAGGCTCGAGCACCGCCACCATGACCCGGCCGCCGCCGGCGGTCGCGCTGCCCGCCCACGGCACCAACGCCTTGAGCACGCGCGTGCGCTGCCGCTTCTCCAGCCCGGTGTGGTCGAAGACCACCGCCACCTGGGACGGCGGCCGCTGCGCAGCACCGGGCGGCGCGGAGGGGGCCGCAGGCGCCGCCGCGGCGGGCGCCGCTGCCTCCGAGATCCCGACCTCGACCGTGCCGATGGCCGAGAAGTTGGTGATCTCCATCGGTTGGCCGGCCTCCTCGATCCGGAAGTCGGCCGCCGTCAGCCCCTGCACCGGTTCGCCCTTGCGGTCGACGACGGTGACGTAGAGGTTGACGACGTTGACCTCCACCTGCTCGGTGAACACCGGCGTCTGGGCAGGCGGGACGTCCGGGACCTCCTGCTGAGAAGCGAGCGGCCGTGCCGCCAGCAGGGAGAAGCAGGCCGCCGCCAGGCAGCCGATCGGCGCGCGGCGAATCGCATCACGAATCGGTGTCGCCATCATCCCTCCGTTCCCTCGACCAGACTCTCCGGACAACCTGGCGCGGCCCGAGCCGCCTTCCCGGCCGACCGGCGTCCCAACCTACCACCGCCCGCTGACAGAGAGGCGAACCTCGGCGGCCTGCCGCTCGAGAAGGTACGCACGAAGGGTGCCAGCCGTTTCGCCGCCTGGAGCGGCCAGCCTCGCCGGCCTCGTCCCCCCGGGGCGACGGGGTGTCACCTGCAGCCTACCTGAGCGCTCCTGGCCGCGACCAGGGCGGCGCGCAGCGCCGCGTCCACCTGCTCCGGGTGGTAGGTCCGGCGCCACAGCTCGCGGCCGCGCTCGGCCAGCCGGGCGGCCGCCGGCTGGTCGCACAGCAGAGCCACCACCCCCTGCCGCCACTCCTCCGCGCTCTCCGCAACGACCAGCGCGTCGCGCGCGTCGGCGGCCAGCCCGGCGGCGGTCCACGGATGCGCGACCACCGGCACGCCCGACGCCCACGCCTCGAGGACCTTCATCGGCACCCCGGAGCCGCTCGCCATCGGGGCGATCGCCACCGTCGCCGAGGCGAGGAACGGGCCGAGGTCCGCGACATCACCGTGGACCTCGACCCCGGGCAGCCGGCCGAGCCTGCGGACGGCGGCGGCTGGGCGCGCGCCGGCCAGCACCCACCGCGTTTCCGGGACCAGGGACGCGATCCGGGGCCAGACCTCGGCCGCGAACCACTCGGCGCCGCGCACCGTCGGCCGGTAGCCGAGGTTCCCGGACAGCAGGACCCGGGGCCCTGGCCGGCCGCCGGGCGGGGCCGCGACCGGCCGGCCCGACACCGGCACCACCCGCCCGGACTCGGCGCCGATCGCATCGAGGTCCCGCGCCGAGACCGCGACCGCGAGGGCGGCCCGGCCCGCGAGCTCGCGCTCGCGGCGGCGGCAGCGGCCGGCCTCGGCCCGCAGCAGCGGCCGCAGCACCGGGTGCGCGAACCGCGACTCGCGGTCGAAGTGGAGGCCCATGGCGTCGATCGCGTCGAACAGCACCGGCAGACCAGGGGCCTCGCGGCCGAGCTGGTCGAGCGCCCAGCCGCAGCGGACCATCTGGACGATGGCGGCGTCTGGCCGGTGCTCGCGGACCGCGCGGGACAGCGCCCGCCGCGCCGACCCGGTCGCGTACAGCCCCTCCTGGAACGGACGCCCGCCGGCCGCCGACCCGACCAGGGCGCTCCCAACCGCGACCGGGCCCGACCCGTGCGTCCACAGCGCCAGGCGGTCGCGCCGCAGCTCACCGACGAGCTGCGACCTGGCCGGGCTCGGGCAGACCAGCGCGACGTCCTCGGCGGCGAGCGCCCGCAGCCACTCGGTGGTGCGCACCTGGTTGCCGCGCCAGGGCGGCAGCGGGAAGCGGCTGGCGACGATCAGGACCCTCATCGCGTGCGTCTGCCTCGCTCCATGGCCACGATCACGTCGACCGATAGAAGTCCGCGACGATCTCGACGACGGTGGCGAGCTCGCCCTCCGCGAGCTCCGGGAAGACCGGCAACGCCAGCACCTCGCGGCTCGCCCGCTCGGCCACCGGGAAGTCCCCCGCGCGGTGCCCGAGGTGCGCAAAGCACGGCTGCAGATGGAGCGGCAGCGGGTAGTAGACCGAGCAGCCGATGCCCTGCGCCGCGAGCCGCGCCTTGAGCTCGTCGCGCCTGGGAGCACGCACCACGAACTGGTTGAAGGTGTGGCCGCGGCCGGGCAGGGCCTCGGGCAGCTCGACGACCCCGTCCAGGCCGGCCTCGTCGAACAGCACGCGGTAGCGTTCCGCGTTGCGCCGCCGCCCCTCGACCCAGGCCGCGGCGTGGGGCAGCTTGACCCGGAGCACCGCCGCCTGGAGGGCGTGGAGGCGGAAGTTGCCGCCGACCCGCGGATGCTCGTAGGGGCCAGACTGGCCGTGCATGCGCAGCTCCTTGAGCACCTGCGCGAGCTCGGCGGAGCCGGTGGTGACGAGCCCGCCGTCGCCGAATCCGCCGAGGTTCTTCGACGGGAAGAAGGAGAAGGCCCCCATCACGCCGAGGCCGCCGGTCATCCGGCCATCGAGGTCCGCTCCCCACGACTGCGCGCAGTCCTCGACGATGGGCGCCGCCCCGGCGGCGGCCGCGATCGACGGCATGTCCGCCGCCTGGCCGAACAGGTGGACCGGGATCACCGCCTTGGTGCGCGGTGAGATCGCGGCCGCCAGCGCCGCCGGGTCCATGCAGTAGTCATGGGCCGTGACGTCCACGAACACCGGCCTGGCACCCAGCCGCTCGACCACCCCGGCGGTCGCGAAGAAGGTGAAGGTGGGGACCACCACCTCGTCGCCGCGCCCCACCCCGAGCGCCATCAGCGAGGCCAGGAGGGAGTCGGTGCCCGAGCTGACACCGACCGCGTGGGCCACCCCCAGCGCCGCCGCGGCCTCCCGTTCGAAGGCCTCGACCTCGGGCCCGAGGATGAAGTGCTGGCTGTCGCAGACCCGGTCGATGGCCTCGCGGATCTGCTCCCGGAGCGGGCGGTACTGGCGCGTGAGATCGAGCAGCGGAACCGGCATCGGCGGCCACCTCCAGGGGCACAGGATAACCCGGCGGGCCCGGGCCTGGTCCGCCCACACGCCAGCTTCCGAAGCGTTCCCGTTCCCGCTCCCGCTCCCGAAGCAACCGAACGTCGTCGGGCCTTCTGATGTGGCTCGAGCGAAACGAGGCGCGCTTGATGCTCGATTGCCCCGTCCGGGTGCGGGGACGGGAACGGGAACGGGAACGAGGGCAGACGGTACTTGCTGCGAGGTCTCGCCGGGCTCAGTGCCGGTACCAGATCTGGTAGCGCTGCGCGGGCCGCTGCAGCCGCCCCCGCGCCCGCACCCACCACGCGGCCGCGAGACCGGCCACGAAGCCCCCGACGTGGGCGAACCAGGCGACCCCACCCGCCTGCGGGTGCGCCGCCAAGGACAGCGCGCCCTGGAGGAACTGGAGGACGAACCAGAAGCCCAGCATCACCGCCGCCGGCAGCTCGGTGACGGTGATGAAGAAGCCGAGGAAGACCAGGGTGTGGATCCGCGAGTGGGGGTACATCACCAGGTAGGCGCCAAGGACGGCGGCGATCGCCCCGGAGGCACCGACCGTGGGCACTGTCGATGACGGCTCGGCCACCGCGTGGGCGAGGGCCGCCGCCGTGCCGCCGCCGAGGTAGAGCGCGAGGTAGCGGAGGTGGCCGAGGGCGCTCTCGACGTTGTCGCCGAACACGTACAGGAACCACATGTTGCCGATGATGTGCAGCCAGCCGCCGTGCATGAACATCGACGCCACGATGGTCACCAGGTTGCCGGCGATGCCGTAGTCCGGGATGCCGGCGGCGGCCGCCGGCAGCGAGCCGAACAGCCGCGCCGGGATGAAGGCCGCGGCGGAGAACAGCCGCTCGACGTCGCCGCCGAGGATCAGCTGGTAGACGAAGGCCAGGCAGCAGGCCACGATCAGCCCGATGTTCACCACCGGCGCCGTCCGGGGCGCGATCGAGTCGCGGATCGGGAACAGCATGGGAGAAGTATAGGGGCAAGGATCTGGGATCTGGGGGATAGGGGCCCGCCCGCCCCGTCCCCGTCCCCGTTCCCGTCCCCGTTCCCGTCCCCCTCTCCGAGCCAATGCGCCGCCGCTTCCGCGCTCGAGGGGCGAGGCGAGTACGAGGAGAGGGCGTCATGCGGGCGTGCCATCTCTGGCGATTTCGGAACAACGGATTTCCTCAAGAGGTGCTTGAGACCTGAAATCGCCGAAGGTGGCACCCACGGGGAGCGCCGGAAGAAGATCTGCGCGAAGCGCACTCGAGAACGGCGCGAACGAGCGGGCACGGAGACGGGTTGACGCACTGCACGAGCCCGTCGAGGCGACGCGCGAGTTCTGCTAACATCCTCCACTCGCGGACGCGAGCGGAGGCTTCGAATGCACATCTGCGTCGTCGGAACGGGGTACGTTGGCCTGGTGACCGGCGCCTGCCTCGCCGACCTCGGCATGAACGTCACCTGCGTGGACAACGATCAGCGGAAGATCGACATGCTGCTCCGCGGCGAGATGCCGATCTACGAGCCCGGCCTCGACGCGCTGGTCGCCAAGAACGCCAAGGCCGACCGGCTCCACTTCACCGGCGATCTGAAGACCGCCATCCAGCGCGCGCTCGCCGTGTTCATCGCGGTCGGCACGCCGCCCAAGGAGGACGGCTCGGCCGACCTCTCGTACGTGATCCAGGTCGCCGAGTCGATCGCCGACAACTTGACCGGGTACAAGGTGGTCGTCACCAAGTCGACGGTTCCCATCGGGACCGGCCAGCTCATCGAGGGGATCATCCGCAAGCGCACCGGGAACGCGTTCCCGTTTTCGGTCGTCTCCAACCCGGAGTTCCTGCGCGAGGGGTCGGCGATCGAGGACTTCATGCGACCCGACCGGGTCGTGATCGGCGCCCGCGATCCCCAGGCGGTGGCGATCATGAAGGACATCTACTCGCCGCTCTACCTGATCGAGACGCCGTTCGTGATCACCAACGTGGAGTCGTCGGAGCTGATCAAGTACGCCTCCAACGCCTTCCTTGCCACCAAGATCACCTTCATCAACGAGGTGGCCGAGCTGTGCGAGCGCCTCGGCGCCGACGTGCACCATGTCGCCAAGGGGATGGGGCTCGACCGCCGGATCGGCCCCAAGTTCCTGCACCCGGGCCCCGGCTACGGCGGCTCGTGCTTCCCGAAGGACACCCAGGCGCTGGCCGACATCGCGCGCAGCGCAGGCCGCCCGTTCGAGATCGTCGAGACCGTGATCGAGGTCAACGAGCGGATGAAGGAACGGTCGGTGAAGAAGGTGCTAGCGGCAATCCCCGGCGGGCCGGCCGGCAAGGTCGTGGCGCTGCTCGGCCTCTCGTTCAAGCCCGAGACCGACGACATGCGGGAGTCGGTGGCGATCCCTCTGGTGCGGACGCTCGTCGATGGCGGCGCCGCCGTCCGCGTCTTCGACCCGGTGGCGATGGACAACGCCCGCCCGCTCCTGCCGGCAGGGGTCCACTACTGCAGCGACTCGTACGACGCGGCCCAGGGCGCCGATCTGCTGGTGATCGTGACCGAGTGGAACCAGTTTCGGTCGCTCGACCTCGAGCGGGTCCGCTCGTTGCTGGCGCGGCCCGCCGTGGTCGACCTCCGCAACGTCTACCAGCCCGAGAAGATGCGCGAGTGCGGCTTCGAGTACGAGGCGATGGGCCGCGCCGCCGTGGACCTGCCGGCGGAGTAGCGGCGGCCCCGGTCCCATGGCCGATGCCCCCGCCGTCCGCCTCGACGTCTGGCTCGACGTCGCCTGCCTGTTCAAGTCGAGGTCCCAGGCACAGAGAGCCTGCGCGCTCGGACGGGTCGAGGTCAACGGCGACCGCGGCAAGCCCCACCGGCTGATCCGCCCGGGCGACCGGATTCGCATCTCCCTGCCGGCCGGACGGTGGCGGATCGTCGAGGTGGCCGGGATCGCCGACCGCAACGTCGCCCGGGCGAGCGCCCGCGAGCTCTACATCGACCACACGCCGCCGCCGACCCGGGAGGAGGTCGAGCTGCGCCGCCTGCAGCGGCTGGGAGCGCCGCTCCGGCGCCCGCCCGGCGCCGGCGCCCCCAAAAAGCGGGAGCGCCGGGACCTCCGCCGCCTCAAGGAGGGCCCCGAGGAGTAGGGGCCGGCGGCAAGTCCACTTACCCGCTTCCGCTTCCGCGCCCGCTTCCGCTTCCGAAGCGCGCCCGTGCCCGTTCCCGATCCCGTTCCCGTTCCCGTCCTCGGGGAGCGCTTCCAGAGCATCGGCGCGAAGCGAACTCGAGGACGGAGCGAGCGAGCGGGAACGGGAACGGGCACGGGAGCGGGCACGAGCACGACGCCCCGCCCGGACCAGCAGCCCTCCTCCGCTACAATCGTGGCTCCGGGCCGGCCCGGTGGAGGAGCCGATGACCGACGCCGCGAACTGGGACACGATCGTGCTGAGCGGCACCGTCCTGACGATGGAGGAGGGCCGCGAGCCGATCGCGAATGGGGCGGTTGCGATCGCCGACGGCACCATCGCCGCCGTGGGGCCCGCCGAGCAGCTGCTCGACCTCGCGCCCACCGGCGAGCTGATCAATGCGTCGAGCTGCATCATCCTTCCGGGCCTGGTCAACACCCACTCCCACCTGGCGATGACGCTGCTGCGGGGGATCGCCGACGACTTGCCGCTCAAGGAGTGGCTGGAGGGCCACATCTGGCCGGCCGAGAAGACCCACATGAACCGCGAAACGGTCCGGCTCGGGACCGAGCTCGCGGTGGCCGAGCAGCTGCGCGCCGGGGTCACCACCACCACCGACATGTACTTCTTCGGCGACGAGGTGGCCGCGGTGCTCGCCGAGGCCGGGATGCGCGGCGTCGTCGCCGAGTCGCTGATCGACTTCCCCACCCCCCGCTGCGCGACCACCGACGAGATGTTCGCCCGGCAGCGGGAGCTCCTGGAGGCGTTTCGCGACCACCCGCTGGTCACGCCGTCGGTCGCCGCCCACGCGCCCTACTCGGTGTCCGCGCCCAACCTCGTCCGGGAGGCCGAGCTCGCCGAGGAGTACGAGGTGCCGATGCAGATCCACCTCGCCGAGGCGCGCTGGGAGGTCGAGCGCTCGCTCAGCGACAAGGGCCTGTCGCCGGTCGCCTACCTCGCGGACCTCGGTGTCCTGTCCGAGCGCACGGTCGCGGCGCACTGTGTGCACGTGTCGCCGGAGGACGTCGAGCTGCTGCTCGAGTTCGACGTCGGCGTGGCCCACAACCCGGTCTCCAACCTCAAGCTTGCCTCAGGGGTGTCGCCGGTGCCGGCGATGGTCGCGAGGGGCGTCAAGCTCGGCCTCGGGACCGACGGCGCGGCCTCCAACAACACCCTCGACCTGCTGCGCGACGCGCAGATCGCCTCGCTGCTCCATAAAGGGGTCGCCGGCAGCCCGACCGTGCTGCCGGCGCGCACGATGGTCGAGCTGGTCACGGTCGGCGGCGCGCGGGTGCTCGGCCTCGATGGCCGCATCGGCACCCTGCGCGAAGGCATGGAGGCGGACCTGATCTGTCTCGAGACCGGCCGAGCCCACGCGACGCCGATCTACGACCCGTTCTCCCACATCGTGTTCGCGGCCCGCGCCGCCGACGTCCGGCACGTGCTCGTGCGCGGCCGGGTCGTGGTCCGGGACTGGCAGGCGACGACCGTCGACGAGGAGCGGGTGCGGGCCAAGGCGAACGAGTTCGCGGCGCGGCTGCGCAGCTGAACGCCCGCCGGGAGCCCGGTCCGGGTCACCACCTTCCCGCAGTGGGCGCCGCCCCACGGTCGGCCGCCAGCGGTGGTAGAATCGCCGCAACGTGATAACCATCATATTGGGCACGTCCCGTGTCCACGCTCGGCGCGAGATCCCAGGGAGGCTGGGGACCGTGGTCTGATCTCGCTGCGGGAAGGAGCGACGGCATGCGAGCGCTGGTTGTGACCCGAGGTCTGACCGCGGGGTGGGCGATCGCTCTCACCCTGCTGATCGCAATGACGGAAACCGGTGCGGCGGCAGAGCCCAGGTCCGAGGAGGAGATCCTGGCCAGGATCCAGGCGCTCGACCTGCGCATCCAGCGGCGAATCGAGCTGGCGCGGCTCAACCTCGAGCGCGGCGCGCTCGATTGCTCGGCGGTCGCAAGCGACGCCAGACGCTTCAGCGCCAACGTCGAAGCTCTCGAAGCCGCCGTTCGCGGGCTCGCCCCCTCAGATCGCGAGGTGGTCGCCGCCAAGGTCCACGCGCTCGCGCTCGAGGTGTCGAACCTCCGTCTCGCAGCCGAGGGCACCTTCGCTCCTCCCGCGAGGCAGAGGGCGAGCCGGGCGCATCGGGTGGGGCACGCAAAGACGATGGCGCCACCCAACGACCTCTGCACCCACGCGGACCTGGCCGCGATGGGTGGGGTGTACGTTGGCGACTCCAGCGCCGCCACCAACGACGGACAGGCGTCCTGCGGAGCCTCGATGCTCTCGCCCGACGTCTGGTTCCGCTACGTCGCCGCCGCCTCAGGTCAGGTCGCCGTGGACACGCTCGGATCCTCCTACGACACCGTGCTGTCGGTGCACACGGCGTGTCCCGGAACCTTCGCCAACCAGCTCGAGTGCAACGACGACATCCAGGGGCTCCAGTCCGGCGTGTCGTTCTGGGCGGACGCCGGCCAGCAGTACCTGATCCGGCTGGCGGGTATGAATGGAGCCATCGGCGCGTACCAGCTCTCGGTCGGCAACCCGGCCACCATCAGCGGGGAGGTGACCCGCACGGACGCCGGCGATCCCGTCTACGGGGACGTCGGCGTGTGGTCCGTCGCCGGCGCGAGCCTCGGGTTTGGGTACATCTCTGCCGGCCAATACGCGGTGGACTGGCTGCCGTCAGGCACCTACTACCTCACCACAATTGCGTACCCTTACGGAGTCCCGCTCCAGGACGAGCTGTGGGACGACATCCCCTGCCCGGGCGGCGCGCCCGACGGCTGCGATCCGCTCACCGGCGACCCGCTGACGGTCACCGCCGGGGGTCACCAGACCGGCGTCGACTTCGTCCTCGACGCCTGCGGGGGGATCAGGGGGACCGTGACCGACTCTGGAACCGGCAGCCCGGTGACGAACGCCTGGGTCCGGGTATGGAGCGACGACGGAAGCTGGGTCGACACCGCCTGGCCTGAGCCCGACGGCCATTACGAGATCCGCCTGCCCCAGCCCGGAACCTACTTCGTCACCGTGAGTGGTACCGGCTTCGACGACGTCCTCTACGACGGCATCCCCTGCCCGGGCGGCCCCCCCAACGGCTGCGACCCGGCCGCCGGCACGCCGGTGCAGGTGGCAGTCAACGCCCTCACCGAGGGGATCGACTTCGCGGTCGACACCCGAGGCCGCATCGCGGGAGTGGTTCGCGACTCGACGGGCAGCCCGCTCCCGTGGGCAGACGTCGAGCTGTTCGCGTCCGACGGAGGCTACGCCGGATACACCTCCACCGAGAGCGACGGCAGCTATGCCTTCGTCGGTCTCGAGGACGGCCTCTACTTCCTCACTGCCGAGGAATGGGGCTACACCACGGTCCTCTACGACAACATCCTCTGCCCTCCCGGCTGCGACGTGACCGCCGGCACGCCGGTGGTGGTGAGCAGCGGCGGCTCGATGGCAGGCGTGGACTTCGCCCTGGAGCCGCTGGGCAGCATCTCCGGCCTGGTCCTCGAGGCGCCGAGCGGGCCCGGCACCGACTCGGTTCCCGTCACCGTGTACGACGCCTCCGGCGCGGTCGCCGGCTCGACGTACACCTACCCGGGCGACACCTACCTTGCGTACGAGCTCTGGGCCGGGACCTACTTCGTGGTTGCCGGGGGGGAGTATCACCTCGCCGAGCTCTACGACGACCTGCCCTGCGCCGTGGGCTGCGATCCGCTGACCGGCACGCCGGTGCCCGTGGACTTCGATCAGCAGACCACCGGCATCGACTTCACCCTGGTCCCGAAGGGGTCGATCAGCGGCACCGTGGTCGACCAGGCGACCGGGGAGGAGATCGGGGCCGAGGTGGCGGTCTACGACCAGGCAGGCCACTACGTCGACTCCGCGTACTCGGGATCCGGCGGGTACCGCGTCCCCGGGCTCGCCGACGGGACCTACTTCGTCGTCATCGCCGGCTCCTACTGGGCGGGGTACCTGGAGGAGCTGTACGACAATCTGCCGTGCTGGGAGGGACCGCCCGAGGGGTGCAACCCCACCGCCGGCACCCCGGTGGCGGCCGCGGCCGGCTCCCCCACGACCGGGATCGACTTCGCCCTGCTGAGGCGAGGCGAGATCACGGGGACCGTGCTGGACGCCGGGGGCGCCTCGCCGGGCTACGGGTCTGTGCGCGTGGTCAACGCGGCCGGCGACGAGGTCGCCAGCGCCTACTGGAGCGAGTACGCGCCCACCTACACCGCCAGCGGCCTCGCGCCGGGCAGCTACGTCGTCATCGCCGACTCGGACTCCTCGCACCGGGACGAGGTGTGGCAGGACCTGCCGTGCGATGGAGAGTACCCGGAGCACTGCAGCCACGCCGCCGGCACCCTCGTCGAGCTTCCTGTCGGGGGCGTCGTGAGCGGCATCGACTTCACCCTCGACCGCCTGGGAGCGATGCAGGGTGTGGTCCTCGACCAGACCTCCGGTGAGCCGCTCGAGTACGTCGATGTGGCCGTCTACAACGTGAGCGGGTCCCGCCTCGGATCCGTCTTTACGTCCAGCAGCGGCGAGTGGGAATGGAGCGGCGCCTGGCCGGGCGTCTTCTTCGCGGTCACCGACGACGAGAGCCCCAGCCATTTCGACCAGCTCTTCAACGGCATCCCCTGCCCTGGAGGGCCCGGCGTGGGCTGCACCCCCGGCGCCGGAACCCCGATTCCGCTCAGCTACAACGTCGTGACCTCCGGGGTCGACTTCCATCTGCCGCGGTCCGGAGGCATCGCGGGGAGGGTGGTCGCCGCCCCGAGCGGCGCCCCGATCGCCGGCCTGTCGGTGACCGCCTGGGACAGCACCCGAACCCTCGTGGCCCTAGGCACAACCGACTCCAGCGGCTTCTACGAGCTGCGGGGCCTGCCGACCGGCACCTACTTCGTCGCGACCCAAAACGGCTACTGGAATGGCCTGCTCGACGAGCTCTTCGACGACATTCCCTGCCTCTGGGGGCCGCCGGACGGCTGCGACCCGACCAAGGGGACGCCGATCGCCGTGGTCGAGGGCTCGATCACCCGCTTCGTCGACCTCGCCCTCCAGCCCTGGGGAGGAGAGGGGATCGCCGGAACGGTGACCGAGCAGGGCAGCGGTCAGCCGGTCGAGGGAGTGGCGATCGACTTCTGGGACAGCACCGGGGAGTGGAGAGGTGCGACCATGAGCGGGGCGTCCGGCGCGTACCTCGCCGAGCTGTCGCCCGGGACCTACCGGGTCACAACCGACAACCCCTTCGGCTACCTCAACGAGATCTTCGACGACCTCCCGTGCCCCGGGGGCTCGGCGTACAGCGGCGCCTGCGATCCCCTGCTCGGCGACCCGGTTGTGGTGACCGAGGATGCGATCACCGGCGCCATCGACTTCGCGCTCGCGGCGCCGCTCCCGTTCGCCGACGGCTTCGAGACGAGCGACACCTCGGCGTGGTCGCTCACGGTTCCATAGGGGCGGGAGGGACGCTCGCTTCCGGTCGCGGCCGCTGCGGGACCTCCAGCGCCATCAGGACCTCGGCTTTGGGGTCGACGTCGTACGCCGCCAGCTTCGCGAAAGTGAGGGAGTGTTCGGGACGCAGGCAGCAACCGCGCTCGGGATCATCCGGGAAGGTGACGTTCTGCTTGTGCGAGATGCCGACCTGGATCGCTGAGCTTTGAAGCTCGAACAGGAGCATGTCGCCGAAGTTGTTCGCCGGCCGTGCCGACGGCGTGCCATACACTCATCGGCCCGCGTCCGGGGCACCCGTATACTCGTGTCGAGGAAGCGATGAGCAGCACGCCGCATCGGATTCTCGGCGCCGCCGCGTCGTCACTAGCCGGCCAGCGAGCGCAGCAGACGGCTCAAGCCGCCGGCACCGACGAAGAGGGTGCCACCCAGGCCGACGCCCCTCGCGAGGTGGCGGTCTCCCCGCTCGAGCCCGCCCCCGGCATCGAGCTGGTGGTGGGGCTCGGCAACCCGGGGGAGCGCTACGCGGCGACCCGCCACAACCTGGGCTACCTCGTGGTCGACGAGCTCGCGAGCCGGCTCCGGGCCGCGCCATGGTCCCACCGCCCCCTGTGCGACGTCACGTCGGCGCCGCTCGGCCCGCGGCTGCTGCTGGCAAGGCCGCTCACGTTCATGAACCGCTCCGGCGCCGCGGCGGCCTGGCTCCTCGACCACCTCGGCCTCGATGCCCCCCGGCTGCTGGTGGTGCTCGACGACGTCGACCTCGACCTCGGGACGCTGCGGCTGCGGCGCTCGGGCGGGCCGGGCACTCACAACGGCCTGCGCGACATCTGCGAGCGGATCGGCACCGGCTTCCCCAGGCTCCGGCTCGGCGTCCGCGGCAGCGGCCCGTGGCAGAATCTCGCCGACTACGTGCTGTCGCCCTTCGCCGACGACGAGCAGCCGCTCGCCCGGCAGCTGGTGGCGCGCGCCGCCGATGCCGTGGAGACGACGGTGCGCGAAGGGATCGACGCCGCGATGGGGCGCTTCAACGGGCCGGCACCAGTGGCGTCGGATGACCGCTGACGCTGCCGGGAGGCGGCGTCGGCCCGCCGCCGCCTAGTCGCCCTCCTCGGCCTCGACCTTGCCCTTGCGGATCACCTCGGGCTCCGCGGCCTCGGTGATCACCGCCTCGCCGGCAGGCGCCGCCGCCTCGGCCTCGGCCGTCATCTTCGGCGTCGCGACCAGCACCACCACGCGGTGCGGGTCTTCGAGGAAGCGCCCGCTCTCCGGCAGCAGACCCTCCAGATCGGCGACGCTGAGATGCTGCCCCAGGTCGAGGTTGGAGATGTCGATCGTGAACTTGTCGAACATGTCGCGGGGCAGGAGCTCGACCTCGAGCTCGCGCGAGATGAAGTCGATGCGACCGCCCCCGCGCACCCCGACGGAGTCCCCCGTGAGCTCCACCGGCATCCGGACGTGGAGCTTCTGCCCGGCGGTGATCCGGATGAAGTCGATGTGGAGGAAGTGACCCGAGATGGGGTCCCGCTGGATCTCTCGGATCATCGCCCGGCGCTCATCCTTGGTGCCTTCCAGCTTGAGCAGGAAGATGGTGTGCTCTCCGGCCTGCTGCTTGAGCAGCTCGCGGAGCGCATGCTCGTCGACACTGATCGACGCCGGCGGCCGGTCGCCGCCGTAGACCACTGCCGGGACCTGACCTTGCCTGCGCAGCCGGCGCGCCGCCACCTTGCCCTGATCGGATCGCTTTGCGACGGTCAGCACGGTATCGGTGCTCTCGCTCATGTCTCGAATCTCCTTGCACGTGTCTATACGAACAGGCTCGACACCGACGCTCCCTCGTGGATCCGGCGGATCGCCTCGCCGAGCAGCACCGCCAACGACAGCTGCTCGATCTTCTGGCACCGCGCCGCCTCCGCGCTGAGCTGGAGGGTGTCGGTCACCATCACCTTCTCGATCCTGCTCGAGCTGATCCGGGCGATCGCCTGCCCCGAGAAGACCGGATGCACGGCGGCCGCGTAAACGCTCCGCGCCCCCCGTTCGAGGAGGGCCTCGGCCGACCGGACCAGCGTGCCAGCAGTGTCGATGATGTCGTCGATGATCACGCAGTCGCAGCCCTGGACCGACCCGATGACGTTCATGATCTCGGCCTTGTTGGCCTCGGGCCGACGCTTGTCCATGACCGCGAGGTCGACCTCGAGCCGTTTGGCGAACGCCCGCGCCCGCTCGACACCGCCCGCGTCCGGCGACACCAGCATGAGCCGGTCGAGGCCCTTGCGCCTGATCGCCGAGATCAGCACCGGCGCCGCATACAGGTGGTCGACCGGGATGTCGAAGAACCCCTGGATCTGCGCGGCATGGAGGTCGATGGTCAGCACGCGCCCGGCGCCCGCCGTCGTGATCAGGTTGGCGATCAGCTTGGCGGTGATCGGCACCCGCGGTGCGTCCTTGCGATCCTGCCGCGCGTACCCGAGGTAGGGAATGACCACGCAGACGCGCGCGGGCGAGGCCCTCCGAAACGCGTCGAGCATGATCAGCAGCTCGATCAGCGACTCGTTCGGGGGGTTACCGGTCGGCTGGACGATGAACACATCCGCGCCGCGGACGTTGTCCTCGATCTGGCAGTGGATCTCGCCGTCGGAGAAGTTGCCGAGACGCACGGATCCCATCTCGGTCTGCAGGTAGCCGCAGATCGCCTCGGTCAGGGGGATGTTGGTCCGCCCCGAGAAGATGAACAGCGGATTCTCCTTCAGCATCTGTCCACCCGCTCCCTGGCTGGGGCGGCAGGATTCGAACCTGCGAATGCCGGTTCCAAAGACCGGTGGCTTACCGCTTGCCGACGCCCCAAGCGGCGCTCAGTATAGCCCAACACCGGTTTCGGGCCGGCCGCGCAGAGGGCCGGGGCGGTCACTCCTTCGACTCCTCTTCGGGCTCCGCATCGGCGGTCCAGAAGTCGTCGGTGAACAGCTTCGACGCCAGCCGATCGAGCACCGACGGCTGGTCCTTCTGGCGCGCCGCGCTGTCAGTCTGAGCGGGCACCGCCAGCGCCGCGACCGCCTTCTCGAACTCGGACAGCACCCGCTCCTCGATCTCCTTGCGGGTCTCGCTCTTCAGCGGGTGCGCGATGTCCCGCATCTGGCCGTTGCGCGCCTTGCGGGCGGGCATCTGCACGAAGCACTCGCCCTCGCGCCCCTCGACGACCCGGAGGTCGTTGATGATGAAGCAGTCGTCGATCACGATGCTCGCGAAGGCGCGGACCTTGCCGCCCTTCGCAGGGCTGATGCGAACCTCGGTCACCTTCATCGCTCGACCTCCTCGGCCCCTCGGCGAGGCGCACTACCTTAGCTGCCGCGCCGGACCCGGTCAACCTCGGCGCCGGCCCAAAGGACCGCCGACGGTCACGGCCGGCCGTCCGGCGCGGCGCCGCACGGCGGCAGCTCGGGCTCCTCGGGAAGGCCGTCGCCGCCGTCCCACTCGAGCCGCAGCAGCTCGAGCTCGGCCCAGCCGCGGTCGGGACCCTCGATCCGGATCGTCCCCGGGACCGACCCGCTGTGGCCCCGCAACCGGACCCGCCAGCCGGGCCCGCCGTCCGTCGTCACCTCGTCGACCGCCGTCACCCGCCAGGGGCCAGGGGCAACCGTGACCAGCGCGCGCCAGCCGGCGCCGATGACCTCGAGCCGGCCATCCGTGGTCGCGGCCACGCGGTCGTCGCCGACCGCCGGCAGCCGGCCGCCCAGCAGCCGCACCGCTTGCGGCAGCGGCATCGCCGCGACCCCGATGCCCGCGGCGGCATCCCCGGCATCCTGCCAGCACCCCCGCCGCAGGTCGAAGTGGCGCGACCGCCTGCCGGCGGCCCACGACGTCACCGACACCGCGCCCCCGAAGGGCTCGCTGACGGTCATCCGCCCGTCCCCGCCGCGGCTGAGCACTGCCAGCCGCAGCGCGCCGGACGACGGCACGCGGAGGTGATAGAGCGCCGCGAGGTCACCCGAAAGTGGCTTGCCGAGCGCTTCTCGAGCGTCGGCGAGGGCTGCCGCGTCGGCCAGCGGCCGGTCGGCCGTGGTCCGGCAGCCCGCCCCCGCCGCCAGCCAGCCCGCCGCCAGGAGCACGGCCAGCCGCCGCGCGCGGCGGCGGCCCGCGGAGCAGGCGCGACGCCGCTCCCCTTCAGCGGTCGTCGCCGAGGCTGTCCACCAGCTCACGCACGTGCTCCGGATGCTCGCAGCCGACGGCGAGCGCCTGTCGCAGAAGCTGGCGGGGCTCATCGACCTCCCCCTTGCGCAGCAGGACCTCGCCGAGGTGCGACAGGACCGTGCCGTCGTCCCCCCCGACCGCGATCGCGCGGCGCAGCCAGTGCTCGGCCTGTGCGACGTCCCCAAGGCGGTAGTGCACCCAGCCCAGGGAGTCCAGGTAGGCGGCGTTTTCTGGGTCCGCGGCGATCGCCCTCGTGATCAGCTCGAGCGCCTCGTTCAGGCGAATGCCGCGGTCGGCCCACGAGTAGCCCAGGTAGTTGGCGGCGGCCGCATCCCCGGGGTCCTTCTCCAGCAGCCCGAGGAACAGCGGCTCCGCCTCGTCGAACCGGCCGAGCCGCTCGAGGGCGCCGGCGCGGGTGAAGACGAGGTCGCGGTCCCACGGCAGCCGGTCGGCCGCCCGCTTCGCCTCGAGCGCCACCTCGTCCCAACGCTCGACGCGCTGCAGCACGCTGAGCCCGTTCAGCACGTGCCGCTGGTCCTCGGAGTCGAGCAGCGGCCGCAGCATCGACATGCCGCGCTCATCGCCCAGGCGAAGCCGAAACTCCGCCTCCAAGGAGCGCGCCTCCAGCTGGGCCCGGCCGTCGAGCTCCGGCTGCAGGCGAAGCAGAGCCGCGACGCCCTCCTCCCAGTCCTGGTCGCTCCGGTAGGTCTCGGCCACCAGGAACGCGAGCTCGCTGCCCGACTCGCCGGGCTCGGCGATCCGATCCAGCCACTCGCGGGCCTGGCTCGACTTCCCGGCGACCAGCTCGACTCGGGCGGCGGCGAGCGCGACGCGGATCGCAGGCTGCGAGGCGGCGTCGTCCTGGACGACCTCCCACGCGCGCTCGATCCACTGGCGCGCCTCATCCAGCTCGCCGGTGTTGGCGGTGGACCACGCCAGCGCGAGCAGGACGTCCAGGTTGTTGCGGTCCTTTCGCTGCAGCTCGCGCAGGCGCGGCGTCGCCTCGTCCCAGCGCCCGAGGTGGGTCAGCAGGAATGCCTCGAGGTCCCGCGCGCGCGGTGAGTCCGGGGCGGCGCGCAGCACCCGCTGCACCGTTTGCAGCGCCTCGGCAGGCCTTCCTCCCTCGTAGAGCAGCGAGGCCGCCCGCAGCAGCTCGTCGAGATCGCGGTCGGTGAGCCAACGCAGCATGGCCTCGCCCGCCTCACCGGGACGGCCGAGGTCGATCAGCAGCTGGACCAGGTTGGCGCGGCAGTCGACACCGCCGGCGAACTCGGTGGAGGCGCACTCGGCGTAGACGTCGGCCGCGTCCTGCGGCCGGCCGAGCTGGCGGAGGAGGCCGGCGTGAAAGGCGGCGAGCTGCGGGCTCCCGCCCCTCGTCCTGCGCAGCCTGGCGACCACCTCCTCGGCCTCGGCGGTGCGACCCTGGCGGTGGAGCACCTGGGCCATCGCCATCTGCAGGTTCGGGTCGTCCTCGCGCTCGGCGAGCGCGCTGCGCAGCGTCGCCTCGGCTCGCGGCAGGAGCGCCGAATCGCGCGCCGAGCTCTGGGCGAGCGCCAGGCCGAGGACCCTGGTCCCGAACCAGTCCAGGCTCCGGCCCTCCCCGATCACCTCGACCGCGCGGTCGGCCATCCCGAGGTCGACCAGCAGGGCGGCGAAGCGGACCCGGATCTCGACGACCTCCGGATCGCTCGCGATCGCGCGCTCGTAGGCGCTCACCGCCTCCCGGTAGAGACCTCGCGACTCCAGGACCCTGGCCTGGAGGAAGGCGGCGAGCCCCGGATGCGGGGCCGGCTGCGGCTCGTCCTGGGCGAATGCATCCGCCGCCGGCCACAGCGCCAGCGCCACAAGCAGGACTGCCGTTCGGGCTCGGTTCATGCCGTTCCGTTCGGGGCTCGGACCGCTCCGGGACCCCCTGCGAGCGGGGCCCCTCGAGACCGCCTCGCCGAGTGTACAACCCCGCGGCCCCTCCGGCGATTCTCGGCACCGCCCGTCGCGGGCGGCCGCGATGCTACAATCACCGCCCGATGTCGCCGGCCGACGCAGCCCAGGGCACGCTCTTCTCCGATGTCGTCTTCGACGACCTCGACCTGCCGCAGCCGCTGCGGCGCGCTGTCAGCGAGCTCGGCTTCATCCAACTCACCCAGGTCCAGGCCGAGGTGCTGCCGCTGTCGCTGGCCGGCCGCGACGTCGTCGCCCAGGCCCAGACCGGCTCCGGCAAGACCGCCGCCTACCTGCTGACGATCTTCTCGCACCTCCTCGCCCATCCGCGGCAGAGCCCGCCCGAGGTGCCGCGAGCCCTGATCGTGGCGCCGACCCGCGAGCTCGCCGTGCAGATCTCCGGCGACGCGGTCCAGCTCGGTCGCCACTGCGACCTCAAGGTCCACGTCGTGTTCGGTGGGATCGACTACCGCAAGCAGCGCGACGTGCTGGCGGCCGGGGCCGATGTCCTGATCGGCACGCCCGGGCGGCTGATCGACTACCACCGGCAGGGCGCTTACTCCCTGCGCGCCACCGAGGTGGTCGTGATCGACGAGTGCGACCGCCTCTTCGACATGGGGTTCTCGGAGGACCTGCGCTGGATCCTCCGCCGGCTGCCGGCTCCCCAGGAGCGCCAGTCGCTGATGTTCACGGCGACGCTGTCGACGCGAGTGATGGCCCTCGGGTGGCGGCAGATGAACAACCCCACCGAGATCGTCATCCACCCCGAGCAGCTGACGCCGGAGACCATCCAGCAGGAGCTCTACCACGTCGCCTCCCGGGAGAAGATGTCGCTGCTGCTCGGGCTGCTGGAGCGGGAAGGCGGCACCCGCATCATGATCTTCGTCAACACCCGGCACGGCGCCCGCCGCCTGGTCGAGGACCTGCGCCGCCACGGACACACCGCCCGCGCGCTCACCGGCAACGTCATGCAGACCAAGCGGCTGCGCGTGCTCGACGACTTCCGCGATGGCGAGCTGCCGATCCTGGTCGCGACCGACGTCGCGAGCAGGGGGCTGCACATCGAAGGCGTCAGCCACGTCATCAACTACGACCTGCCGCAGGACCCCGAGGACTACGTCCACCGGATCGGTCGCACCGCCAGGGTCGGCGCGTCGGGCAAGGCGATCAGCCTGGCGTGCGAGGACTACGTGTACTCGCTCGACGCCATCCACAAGTACGTCGGCTACTCAATCCCGGTCGCCTTCGCGGACGACACCCTGTACCGCGAGCTGCGGCCCCCTGGAGATCGGTCGCCGGCTCGCCCGCGCGCGCCGCGGCGGCCCGCCAAACGGCCGGGCGGCGACGACGCCACGGCGCCGGTGTCCAAGACCCCGGAGCGATCGGCGCGCCGGCGGCGGCGCCGACGCAAGGGGTCCCCGGGCGCTGCGGCAAATGACCCCGCTCGACGCGGCGGGCCTGGCGGTTGAGGGCGGCGGGCCTACCTCAGATCGAGCCGCAGCTCCTGGGGGTCGTCGTCGGACCAGTCGGGCAGGACCGGCCCGGGGCGCGTCGGGTCGCACCAGACGAGGTCGCGCGGCGGTCCCGGGAGCTCGATCGTCGTCGCCGCCACCAGCCCCTCGACGTCCACCACCGCGATGCTGCCGGGCTCCAGTGCGACCGCCAGGCGGAGGTCGCCGGGCGCCACCGCGAGCCGGACCGGAGCGCCCGGCAGGGCGAGCGCGCGCTCCTTCTTGACCTTCAGCCCGCCGTCGAGGAGCTTCAGCTTCCAGAGCTTGAGCTCGCCGCCCGAGCCGCCGACGACGGCGACCGCGGCCAGCCCGCCGTACCGATCGAGGAAGGCGACATCGCGCGCCGTGCCGCCCAGCTGCACCGACCCGACGGTCGCCAGGGTCGCCGGCGCCACCAGCTCGACGGTCCCGGTCGAGGCGTCGGCAAAGGCGAGCAGCCCGAGCGCCCGTGACAGGGCGAAGCGCCGCACGTCACCCGCCAGCTCGCGGCGGTACACCACCTGCTGGGTGACCAGGTCGACCGCGTGCAGCACGGCGGTGCCGGCGCCGTCAGGGCCCCGCTCCAGGGCCAGCAGAACGGTGTCGGAGACCATCTCCACCTGCCAGGGGTGACGGATCCCGGCCTCCATCCGCGTCATGACCGCTCGCTCCGGATATGACACCAGCAGCACCTCGTCGGCCACCACGGCGTAGCGATCGCCCGCGGGCGCGAAGTGCGGCATCGTCACTCCGTCGAAGCGCCCGGCCGTGCTGCGAGCCTTGAGGTCGAGCATCGTGGTGCGGCCGTTCACCAGGTCCGGGGCGAACAGCGCACCACCGGGGGCCTCGAACAGCCACCCCACCGGGCCGGTGTCGAACGCCACCGTCTGCCCGGTGCCGGGATCGGCCAGCACGACCGAGTCACCGACCGAGGCGGCGAGCAGCCCCGGCGGCGGGGGCGGGTCCTTGGCGAGGACGAAGGGGGCGACGAGGAGCAGAGCGGCCAGCGCGGCGGCAAACCGTTTCGCCATGGGTCAACTCTAACTCACCGGCCGCGCGGGATGACGCCGTGTGCCCGCTGCCGGTTCCGGGCTGGTCCCGTTCCCGTTCCCGTTCCCGTTCCCGAATGTGCTTCCCTCTCGGGGCAGTTCTCATCGGAGACGGGAACGGGAACGGGCGGGGGCCCTATCCCCCAGATCCTACATCCTGGATCCTGGCTGGGAGGGGGCTACCATACTCCGCGGATGGACGACCTCACCGCCGCCCTCAAGGAGCGCGCCCTCGCCGAGGGCTTCGACCTGGTCGGCGTCGCCGCTGCCGCCGAGGCGACGGGGGCTGCGCACCTGCGGCGCTGGCTGGCCTCCGGCCGCCATGCCGGGATGGCCTGGATGGCTCGCAACGTCGAGCTCCGGTCCGACCCGCGCCGCCTGCTCCCCGGTTGCCGGTCGGTGGTCGCGGTGGCCATGAGCTACCGGACCAGCCACCAAGCGTCGCTGGACGGTGTCCGGGATCGCGATCGCCGGGTCTGGGTCTCGCGCTACGCCTGGGGGCGGGACTACCACGACGTGCTGCGACGACGGCTGGTCCGGCTCGGCCGCTGGCTCGAGACGGAGCGGCCCGGGGCCGGCTGGCGGGCCTGCGTCGACACGGCGCCGGTGCTCGAGCGCGAGTGGGCGGCCCGCGCCGGGCTGGGATGGATCGGCAAGAACACCAGCCTGCTCAACCGCCGGCTGGGCTCAGAGCTGTTCCTCGGGGTGCTGATGACCACCGCGCCGCTGGCGCCCGACGGCCCGGTGAGCGACCACTGCGGCCGCTGCACGGCGTGCCTTGACGCCTGCCCGGCCGGTGCGTTCCCGGGGCCGCGAGTGCTCGATGCGCGGCGCTGCATCGCCTACCTCACGGTCGAGCATCGGGGGCCGGTGGCGGAGGAGCTGCGGCCGGCCATGGGATCGATGGTCGCCGGCTGCGACATCTGCCAGGAGGTCTGTCCGTGGACGCGCCGGGCGCCGGCCGATCTCCACGACGAGTTCGCCCCCGCCGCGCACCGCCTGCGGCCTCCGCTTGCCGAGCTGGAGGCGCTCGACGAGGAGGGCTACCGGGCCTGGCGGCAGGGCAGCGCGCTGCGCCGGATCCCGTTCGCGCAGTTCCGGCACAGCCTGGCCATCGTCCGCGCGAACCTGGACCGGCGGGGTGCGGAGTGACTGGAGCGGCGCCGCTTCGGCAGCGGCCGGCGCCGGCTACTTCTTGAGCGGCCTCAGCACCATGGTGAGGTCCCGGCCCTCCAGCTCCTTCGACGGCTCACGCTCCATCTTGGCGGCGTCCTTCAGGCTCTCGTAAACCCGGCGGAGCAGCTCGTAGCCGTTCTCCGGGCGCCGCATCTCGCGCATCCGGAACATGATGGTCACCTTGACGTGCTTGCCCTCCTCCAGGAACTCGCGGGCCCGGCGCGTCTTGGTCTCGAAGTCGTGGATGTTGATGTTGGGACGGTACTTGACCTCTTTGAGGTCGACCTGGTGCTGCTGCTTCTTGGCCTCGCGCGCCTTCTTCTCCTGCTCGTAGCGAAAGCGCCCGTAGTCCATGATCTTGCACACGATCGGCCGCGAGTTTGCGGCCACCTCGACGAGGTCGAGGCCCTTGTCGCGCGCGCGCTGGAGCGCCTCGTCGACCGACACCACGCCGACCTGGTTGCCTTCGTCGTCGATGAGGCGAACGGGGGAGAGTCTGATCCGTTCATTGATGCGCACTTGCGGCGCATCGGGGTCATCACGAAATGCGTACTTCCGAATGTCCAACCTCCTTTGGTCACAGGTTGCTCATGGGCCGGCTCGGACCATTCCTCGCAGGATGCCCATGGTCACCGCAGAGTATAGCAGCCCCCTCCCACCCAGGGGATAGGGAGTAGGGGTTGGGGGACAGGGGGTCAAGGCCCTTCCCCTCGTCCGCCTCGACTTCCCCTGCAGCGCCCGCCTTCGTTCCCGTACCCGTTCCCGTTCCCGTGCCCGCATCCGTGCCCGTGCCCGCTCGTTCGCTCCGTCCTCAAGAGCGCTTCGCGCCAATTCTCCGGAGGCGCTCCCCGAGGGAGCCACATTTGGCGATTTCGGTTCTCGAGCGCTTCTTCAGCAGGACCGCCACTCCCGAAATCGCCAAAGATGGCACGCCCGCCAGACGCACTTGCCGCGCACTCGCCTCGCCTCCCGGGCGAAGATGCGGATGCGGGAAGAATGAGCGGGCCCCGAAGGGCCCGCCCGATCGCTTCTGCACGTCACGTCGCAACGGGCTGGGCGGGGCCCTATCCCCCAGATCCCAGCCCCCAGATCCTCAGCCTCAAGGCACCATCAGGCTCCAGGCCGAGCAGTCCCCGGACTCGAACCCGTCCACGAAGGGCATCGGCGACCCGTCGCACGGGAACGCCCCTTCGATCACCACGTCGTCCAGGTTCCAGCCCGCGAACTGCCACGACGAGTCGGTCGGCCCCATCGTCCACCGAATCCGCACGTCGGCGTGCCCCGCCGCCTGCGCGGTGACGTCCACCACCTCCTCCACCCACGAGCCGCCGTCGATCGTGTCGGTGTTCTCCCACACCGTCACGAACGCCCCGCCGTCCACCGACACCTGCACGCGCGCGTGGTCGTAGCTCGGGCTCTCCACCCCCAGCCACCGCCAGTAGCGGAGCATCACCGAGGTCGCCTCGCTGAGGTCGAGCGACGGGGTCGTCAGCTTGAGCTGGTCGGTCGTCAGGGAGTTGTCGTAGTCGCCGAGCAGGTTGACGCCGTAGACGTTGGTCCCGGTGTGGCCCGTGGTCGGGTCGGGCGAGCCGTACTGGCCGCCGCCCCCGGTCGGCTGGCCGAACGCCCAGCCGTGGCTGTTGCCGCCGTTGTCGATCGTCCAGCCCGGATCCGCGTCGAAGGGCTCGGACAGGAACACCTGCCAGCCCATGGTCTCGATGCCGTAGTAAGAGCCGCCGTTGGTGTCCACGCCGACGTTGCCGAGCGCGTCCGCCGACTCCACGCCGACGAAGTAGTAGGTGCACGGGTCGACGCCCTCGATCACGATCTCGTGCTGGGTGCGCAGCGCCGGGTCCGACACCGCCAGCTGGGGCGGCCGCGTGGTCCCGTAGTGGACCACCGTGGTCCCCGGCTCGTCGGTGGTGAACCGCACCGTCACCGAGGCCTCGGTCGCCTCCAGCTCCACATCGCTGATCAGCGGCCCCGCGCAGTCCAGGATGGCCGTGTCGGTCTTGTTCTGGCCCGAGCCGCCGCCGGTGTTCTGGTCGTAGTAGGTGACGGTCAGGGTGTCGCCGTCGGCGACGCTGAGGGCGCTGCCGAGGACGGCGGAGCCCGAGAAGCGGACGACCGGCCCGCCGACCTCCGACAGGATCACGGTCGTGCTGCCCCCGGAGGGCTGTGCCGAGAGGGTCACCGACTGGGTGCCGTGGCCCGCGAGGTCCTCGTCGAAGACGTCGATCCCGACCGTCGAGTCGCAGCGGTAGATTGACCGGTCGAGCGTCACCACCCCGTCCGATCCCGCGGCCACGATCACGGTGGCGTCGGTCGGCAGGTGGTTGTGGGCGGTGACCCTCACCGTCATGTCCGAGCCCGCCGTCGGCGCCTCGATCGGGAAGATCGCGGTGCCGGTGGCGTCGGTCATCCCGGCGCCGAGCAGGACCCCGTCCTGGCTGACGCCCACGAGCGCCAGCGGCACCGGACCGATTGCACCGTCGGACACCGTGACCTCGAAGTCGGCGATGGCGGTGGGCGGCACCACCGGCGGCGCGCCAACGTCGAGCGCGATCGGCTGCCGGGTGAAGGGATCAAGGGTCGGGTCACCGTTGAGGTTGTAGAGGTACCAGTAGTACTGCTCGTCGCCGCCCTGCAGCGTGACCTCGGTCAGGCCGGCGTAGCAGGCGGCGAGGTTCGAGTACTGGCGGTCGAGCGGGATCATGTTGCCGGTCATGTCAGTGTCGAACATGGCGTCGAAGAACCCGCGCTCCAGCCAGTCGTCGCCGTCCCAGTAGCTCGAGTTCGAGGCGCCCCAGTACGCCACGAAGCCCTTCGACGGCTGGATCACCGCCGCCTCGCCGAAGACGTCGCCGTAGTTGTTCCACTCATTCGACGAGCAGGAGTGGCCGTGCGAGACCGGGTACATGTCGGTGTTGCCGAAGTTGGGCATGTCGCCGCTCGACAGCGGCGGGTCGCCCGACCATCCATCCGGCCCGGAGTGCGCCGAGTACACCGCCCATCCGCGCCCGGTGTTGAGGTCGTTGATCAGCTGCTGGGTGGTCGGGTTCTGGGTGTCGCCGTACCACAGCGCGCACTCGGCGCTGTTGGGCGGCGGCGCCATCAGCTGGGCGATCACGTCCTCGTGGGTCGGGTACCACCCCATGTAGTCGTCACCGCCCAGGAACAGCGCCCGGTTGAGCCAGGCCGAGTTGCCGGCGGTCGGCTGCTCGTACCACAGGATCTTGTCGCGCACGTTCGCGAGCTCGGTGGTGTCGTCGATCGGCCAGCGCGCGATCATCATGTCCGCGTAGAGGTCGGCGTCCATCTGGACGTACGGCAGGTCGGTGCCGCCGTAGCCTCCTCCCGAGTTGGTGTAGGTCGGGAGCGGCGACGGCGAGTCGCCGATCATCAGGATGTAGACCGGCGGCGTCGCGCCGTTGTAGAGCCCGGTCAGGTAGCTCTTGATGGCGCTGGTCGTGGTGCCGGCCACGTCGGTGGTGGTCACCGTGACGTGGTAGCCGCAGCTCGTCTTCCACTCGACGAAGGGCTCGAGCGCGGTCACGAACTGGGGCGGCGTGATGATCAGGAACTCGACCGGCGCGTCGTCCGGGTACGCCCAGTTCGCCCCCTCCAGGTTCATGTTGAGGTTCACGGTTGCCTTGCCGAGGAAGGCGTCGTAGTGGCGGCTCGCCAGCCGCTCCTTGCGGTCGACGGTGGCCGCGAGGTCGCCGCCGGTGAAGCGGAGGGAGACCTGGGCCCGGGTGGTCACCTCGAGCCTGCCCCGGTCAACGTCGTATCTCACGGGCGCGAGTGCGAGCAGCATCATGCGGTGGTCGCGGAAGGTGAATGGGCCGGTGAGCGCGGTCGGATGCGCGATCGTCCCGCGGTAGGCCTCCGGGCTGTAGGAGAAGCGCCAGTTGCGAGCCTCCTCGCAGTCGCACTTGGGCCGCGGCATCTGCACCGGCTCGACCGGCACCGCCATGCCCTCGGCCGCGAGGTCGATGACGCGGCTCTCGATGACGTTCACGTCGATCTCGACCTGGGCGCCGTCCGGGATCTCGACGAACCGGCGCAGCGCCGGCAGCTCCGGCTCGCCCACCGCCCCGATCCGGCCGAGGCCCGGCACCTCGACCCGGACGAACTGGCCGCCGTCGGTCGCCGCGCTGGAAAGCGCGATGCCGGGCAGCTCGACCATGAACTCGATCCCGTTCGCGCTCGAGCTCAGGATCTCGACCCCGGCCTCATTCATGTCGTCGGAGAATGCGATCCAGCGTGGCTCCGCCGCGCCGACCACGCCAACGACGAGCACACACACAGCCGTCACGAGAAGTTTGCGTCCCATCGAGCCCCTCCTCGGATGTCGGCGGATCGGGCGATCCGCCCTCCACCGCGCATCATGTCACGGTGCGAGGCGTTGTCAATTCAATAAGTTAGACGCGATCTCAACTGTCCCACAGGGACAGCCGCTATACTCGCCGCCGTGTCGCGCCGGCGCCCCGACTCGGCCCTCCCGCTGCTCGTTTCGTGCGCAGTCCTGTCAGGGATGTCGGCGCTCGCGCTGGAGCTGCTGTGGGGCCGCGAGCTGGCGCTCGCGTTCGGCTCCTCCCAGTACGCGGTGGCGACCGTGCTCACCGCCTTCATGCTCGGGCTCGGCCTCGGCAGCTTCCTCGGCGGCAGGCTCGCCGACCGCGTGGCCGCGCCTGCCCGGGTCGCGGCACGGATCGAGCTCGCGCTGGCGCTCGCCGGTCCGCTGTGGTCGGTCGGCCTGCTCCGGCTGCCGGCGCTGGCCGCGGCGATCCTGCCCGCGGCCGACGACGCGACCCGGCCCGCGTTCCTGGCCGGCCGCCTGGTCACCGCGGTGGCCGCGTTGGTGCTGCCGACCATGCTCATGGGCGCCGGCTTCCCGCTGCTCGCACGCGCCGCAGCGCGCTCGGTGCCCGAGCTTCACTACGGCATCGGCAGGCTGATCGCCGGGGCCACCGTGGGCGGCGTCGCCGGTGTGATCGTGACCGGCCTCCTGGTCCTGCCCGGGGCCGGCATCCCGGGCGCTGCCGCGCTCGCCGCCGTGGCCAACCTGGGCGCGGCCGCCGCGGCGCTGGCCGCCCAACGGGCCCTCTCGGGTCGCGGGGAGAGCCGTCGGCCGGCGGGACCGCAACCGCTCGAGCTCGACCGGTCGGCGGTGGCCCTGCTCGCCGCCGCGGCCGTCTCCGGCGGCCTGGTGCTGGCGGCCGAGACGATCTGGCACCGCGCCCTGCTGATGGTGATGGCCAACTCCACCGCCACCCTCACGCTGCTGCTCGCGGTGACGCTGGCCGGCCTAGCCGCCGGGGCCGCGGCGTCGTCGCGGCTGATCGGCGGCGGCCAGCCGCTCGCCTGGTGGGCCAGGCTCCAGGCCGCAGCGGCGCTCCTGCTGCTCGGCCAGGCCCTGCTGCTGCCCCAGATCGCGCTCGCGGCGCGGCTGCTGCGGCCGGGCGCCGGCTGGGCGCGGGTCCTGGTCCCGCCGCTCGTGCTCGGCGGCGGCGTGATCCTCCCCGTCGCCCTGCTGCTCGGGGCGGCGTGGCCGCTGCTGCTGGCCGCGGCGACGCCGCGGGTCGAGGACGGCGGCCGCCGCCTCGGCGCGATGGGGATCGTCAACTCGGCCGGCGCGGCGGCCGGCGCCGCCGCCGCCGGCTTCCTGGCGCTGCCAGCCCTCGGCTTCGGCCGCTGCCTGGCGCTGCTGGCCGCCTGTCATGCCGGGCTCGCCGCGACCGCTGCCCGCGGCCGGCAGCGGGCGCTCGCGGTCGCGGCGGCGGCCGCCGCGGGCGCGCTCGCCATCGCCGCCGTCGCGGCACCCCGCTTCGCCGTGGTGGCGCTGCCGTCGCTGGCCGGCAATCCCGAGGCGGGGATCCTCGCCTACCGGGAGTCGCCGTCGGGCACCGTCGTCGTCACCGAGGACCGCCAGACCGGCGTGCGCTCGATGTTCGTCGACAACAACGCGGTGATCGGCTCGACCTACGACGCGCTCAAGGTGGTGCGGATGCTCGGCCTGGTGCCGGCCCTGGTCCACCCCCGGCCGGAGCGGGTGCTCGTGATCGGCTGTGGCGCCGGGGTCACCACGGCGATGATCGCAGCCACGCCCGGGGTGCAGCGGATCGACGTGGCCGAGATTGTGCCGGAGGTGATCGAGGCGACCCGCTACTTCGAGCACCTCAACCACGGCGTGCTGAGCGACCCGCGGGTGCACGTCGTCGCCAACGACGGCCGCAATCACCTGCTGCTCGGCGGGCCGCGCTACGACGTCATCACCTGCGACCCGGTCCATCCGCTGTACGGGTCGGCGCCGCTGTACTCCCTCGATTACTTCAACCTGTGCCGCCGCCGCCTGCATCCGGGAGGCGTCGTCTGCCAGTACCTCCCGCTGCACCGGATGCCGACCCGGGAGTTCCGGCGGGCGATCGCCACCTTCGACGCCGCCTTCGCGGAGACCTGGGTGCTGTTCGGCCTCGGCCACGCGATGCTGGTCGGCAGCGACCGCCCGCTCGACCTCGACTGGCAGCGCTGGCAGCTCCTGCTCGACCAGCACGGCCGGCCGGCGGACCTTGCCGCCTCGGCGCTGGCGACGCCGGCCCAGATCGCCGCCCTGCTCCAGCTCGACCCCGAGGCCTGCCGGAGGCTGGCGCTCGGCCCGCCGTCGACCGACCTTCACCCGCGGCTCGAGTTCCTCGCGCCGGCCGCGTACCGCGACGGCCTGTGGGAGGCCAACGCCCGGCTGCTCGTCGACGGCTACCGGTCGCCGCTCGACCGGATCCGCGGCCTGCCGCCGCCCCTGATCGAGCCGGTTCGCAGCCTGGTGGCCGGCAAGCGGCTGCTGCTGTTCTCGCTGCTCGAGCGCAGCGCCGGCAACCAGGCCGGCGCCGTGCACTGGCTGTCGCTCGCCCTCCAGGTCGCAGGGGACGACCCCGAGGTCCAGCTCTATGCCCGGCAGGTCGGGGCCGAGCTGGGCGCCGATCGCTGAGCCCGCGACGCCGGACCCGCCCCCGGCTACCATGGTGCCGTGGCTTACCTCGACGACGACGCCCTGGTGCTCGACTCGCTGCCGTACGGCGAGCTCCACCTCATCTTGCTGCTGCTGACGCCGTCGGCAGGCGTCGTCCGCTGCGTCCTGCGCGGCGCGCGCGGCGGCAAGAGCCCACAGGCGGCAGCCACCCAGCTGCTGTCGCTGATCCGCGTCGCCGCCTTCCAGGGGCGCCGGGCCGAGCTGGCGACGGTCCGGCAGGTGGAGCTCAAGCAGTCGTCGTTCCCGCTCGCGCGCGACCTCGAGCGCGCGGCGGCGGCGGCGGTCGTTGCCGAGTTGCTGACCACCTTCTGCCCGCAGGGCGAGCCGGCACCGCGCCCGTTCCGGCTCGGCGTCGCGGCCCTCAACGCGCTGCTCGAGGGCACCCCCCCGGCATCCGTCGTCGCCTACTGCCAGCTCTGGATCCTCACCCTGAGCGGCCTGATGCCGCCGCTCGAGGACTGTCCGCTCGGGCCTGGCGACCTCGAGCTCCTGGTCGCCTGCCGGACCCTGGGGCCCACCGAGCTGCCCGGCCTGCCCTCCCCCGAGCTCGCGCGATGGCTGGACCGGCGGGTGCGCTCCGAGGCCGACCGGCCGCTGCGCGCGCTCGACTTCCTGCGCGCCGGCACACAGGCGCGGCCGCGCTGACCGGCCAGGCGGGCGCCGGTGGGCCGTCCGCGGCGTGGCGGTCACCGAAGCCGCCGTCGGCACGGGCTATAATCGGGTCAGCTGCGGCGTCCCGATGGAGACGGCGAGGCCTGCCTCCTGTGGGGTGCCGGGCGATCGGGAGACCGCATGACGCAGACCATCCTCCTCGCCGACGACAGCCTGACCATCCAGAAGGTCGTGGAGCTGACCTTCGCCGACACCCCCTACACCGTGGTCGCCGTGTCGAGCGGCGACGAGCTCCTCGAGAAGGTCTCGCAGGTCCAGCCAGCCGTCATCATCTGCGACATCATGATGCCGGGCCGCGACGGCTACGACGTCTGCCAGGTCATCAAGTCCAGCCCCGACACCCTCCACATCCCGGTGATCCTGCTGTCCGGGACGTTCGAGCCACTGGACCGGGACCGCGCGCTGGCGGTGGGATGCTCGGAGATCCTCACCAAGCCGTTCGAGGCCCGCAAGCTGATCGACGCCGTCGACCGGCTGGTGCGCGGCCGGGGCTCGGCACCCGCGGCCCGGACCGAGGTGCGCCGTGGCGACGCCGACACCGGGCCGGTCGTGCGCGGGCTCGCGGAGGGCGGGTCGTTCGCGCCCCTGCCGCTGCGGCCGACCGGCACCGGGGCGCCGCCGCAGCTGGGCGACGCCGCGGCCGCCGCATTGGGCCTCGGCGAGGGACTGGAGTTCACGAAGGCGGGGTTCGCCGAGATGGAGGCCGCGGCCCGGGAGCGGTCCGCCACCGCGATCGAGGCGCCGCGGGACGGGCTCGAGTTCGACCTCGGCGGCGCCGACGTCGACCCCTTCGCTGATCTCGGCGAGGAGCCCGCCGACGCGCAGGGCGACGGGACCTTCGCCGATGCTTTCGAGACCAGCAGCGATCCCTTCGGCGACGTGGTTCCGGCGCTCGACGGATCCGACATCGCCGGCGCCGTGTTCGCGCCGCCGGAGCCGCGGCCGCAGGCCGAGCCGGACCGCGGCCCGGCCATCGAGCCCGACACCGCCGGCGACGACCTGGCGCTTCGGGCGGACACCGGGCCGGTCACGGCGCCCGCGGACACTCCGGCGCGGCCCGGGATCGACCTGCGACCGGCGGGGGAGGACGTCGGGGCCGGGTCGCCGTTCGTCACCGATGCTGACACGGCGCCGCTGCCTCCCCTCGAGCGGCCGGCCGGCTCCCCGACGGACGGCGCTGCCGCTCCGGCGGCGGCGATCCCGGCGGGGCTGTCCGACGACGACGTCGAACGGATCGCCCGCCGCGTGCTCGAGCTGGCCCACGGCACGATCGAGCACATCGCGTGGGAGGTGATCCCCGACGTCGCCGAGGTCATGGTGCGCGAGCGCATTCGCCAGCTCGAGGCCGAGCTCGAGACGGACCGCTAGCGCTCGGCAGTCATGAGGGACCCGTCCATCCGGCCACCGCGATGAGCACTTCCGAGTTCTGCCCGTTCACCCCTGCCGATTCCGGTCGGCCGACCGAGGGGCCGGGGAAGGGGGCTCGGCCCAGGTGAAGGCGCTCGCTGTCGAGCTGGCCCGCGACCTCGGGGACCTCGTCGAGAACGTCGTCCTGTTCGAGACGGTCGACTCGACGCATGCAGTGGCGCTCCGCCTCATCGACCAGGTCGACCGCGAAGGCCTCGCCCTCAACCCGACCGTCGTGCTCGCCGCCTCCCAGAGCCGGGGCGTCGGCCGCGGCCGCAACCGCTGGGTGTCCCCGCCGGGGGGCCTGTACCTCAGCTGGGTGGCATCATCGGTCGCCGGGGACGCCGTGGCGCGGCTGCCGATGCTGGCGGCAGCGGCCGCCTGCCTCGCCCTCGCGGGCGCGGGGGCCGGGGACACGGGCATCAAGTGGCCGAACGACATCCTGGTCGACGGGCGCAAGCTCGCCGGCATCCTCGTCCACGCCCGGCTCGGCGCCGTCACGCGGGTGACCGTCAGCGTCGGGGTCAACGTGGTGCCGATCGGCGGTCGGGTGAGGGGCGCGCAGCGGCCACCGATCTCACTCTCCGAGGTGATCGGGGCGAAGGCCGCTGCGGCTGCGGCCGCCGGCGTCGCGGCCGGCTTCGTGCGCGGCCTGGCCGAGTCCATCGCCGATCCGGCACCCGCGCTCGAGCACTGGCGGCGCCGCCTGGTCCATCGACTCGGGGACCGCATCACGGTGCGGGTGGCGTCCGGCGCGGTCGAGTCCGGCACCTTCGCCGGGCTGACCGAGGACGGCTTCCTCCGGCTCGGGCAGGGCGCCGGCGAGCGCGTCATCACCGGCGGTGACGTGGTCGAAAGCTGACCCGGGAACGGGTCGCGGCCGCCCGCTACAGCAGCCGTGCGAGGAAGCGGTCCGCCGGCTCGAAGCCGGTGATCCGGAACCGCTCGCTGCCGTCCCGGAAGACGATCACGGTCGGCATCCCCATCACCTCGAACCGCGTCGCGGCCTCGTCGCCGGCGTCGGTCGAGCGGGTCTGGTCGACCTTGAACCGCGCAAACCCGGACAGCGCCTCCGCCACCCGGGGGTCGGCGAAGGTCAGCTCGTCGAGCTCGCGGCACGGGGCGCACCAGTCGGCGTAGAAGTCCAGGATCACCGGCTGGCCGGAGGAGATGGCAGCGGCGGCGCGCCCCTCGTCGTAGGCCTGCCACTCGAGGTGCTTCGCCTGCGGGCTCTCCCCCCGTGGCAGGAACGTCAGCCCTGCGACCACCATCCCGAGCGTGACCACGCGCATCACCCGGTCGATGGCCGGCTGCTGGTGGCCGGTCCGGTCGACCACGAGCAGGTAGAGCCCGCCCACGACCAGAACCGCCGCCATCGCCAGGGCGCCGGCCTGACCCGGCAGGAAGGGGCGCGCGAAGTAGACGGCGAGGGCGACCAGCAGCACGCCGAAGACCTTGCGGATGCCGATCATCCAGGCGCCCGAGGCGGGCAACTTGCTGATCGCGCCGGTGAAGGAGCCGAGCAGCAGGTAGGGCAGGCCGAGCCCCATCGCGAGGGTGAAGAACAGGACGAAGCCGAGCAGCACGCTGCCCTTCTGGCCGACGAAGGTCAGCAGCCCGAGCACGAACGGACCGATGCACGGGGCGGCCACGAAGCCGACGACGAGGCCCATCAGGAGGGCCCCGAACCCGCCCCGGCGGCCGCCGGCGGCGCGCATCGCCCACCCCGGCACCCGCAGCTCCCAGAGACCGAACATCGACGCGGCCAGCGCCAGCATGACGGCCACGATGACGGCGACGACGATCGGGCTCTGCATCGCCGAGCCGAACAGCTGGCCGGTCAGCGCCGCGACGACGCCGAGCACCGAGTAGGTCACGGACATGCCGAGCACATACAGTAGCGCCAGCCCGAAGGTGCCGCCCCGGCGCCTGGCGGTCTGCTGCGAGAAGAACCCGACGGTGATCGGGATCAGCGGGTAGACGCACGGCGTGAGGTTGAGGGCGAGGCCGGCGACGAAGACGGTCAGGAGCAGCAGCGGCAGCGAGGTGCCGGCGAACGGGCTCTCGGCGGCGGCGTCGACCGCCGCAGCCGGGGCCGCCTGCGCCGGGAAGAGCTCGCTGTTGGCCGGCAGCGACGAGCTGCCGGCCGGCGCCACGTCGACCGTGGCCGCAGCCTTGACCGGCGCCGGAGGCAGGCACTGGTGGTCGTTGCAGGCCTGAGCGGTGACCGTCACGGCGAGCTCGGCAGGGCCGGCAGCGGCGGCCGGCACCCTGACGGCGGCGACGATGACGACCCGCTCCTCCCAGACCTCGACCGGCGTCTCCGCGAAGGAGAAGGTGAGCCGCCGGCCGGCGGGGTACTCCACGCCGTCCACCGACCACCCCTCGGGCAGCCGCCACTCGAGGGTGGTCGGCATCGAGAACTCGTCGCCGGGGTCGTCGGAGTTGACGTGCCAGCCCTGCTCGACGTTGAGCACCACCGCCAGCCGCGCCGGCGCGCCGGCCACCACCGGGGCCCGGTCCGCGAGCAGCCGCACGCCGAACACCGGCTCCCGGCCGGCTGGCTGGGCTGCAGCCGTCGCGGCCATGAGGGCCACCAGAACCACACTCGCTGCGATCAAGCGCCTGATCATCCGTTTCGGCCTCTCAACTGAGTTTCGATTCCGGGGCCCGGATCACGGCTCGCCATCGCTTCCGGCCCGCCGCATCCGACCGATGAGCTCGCGAACCTCGCCCGGGTACGCATCCCAATGCTCGCTGACCAGGTCGGGACGGCGGCTGACCGTCGCCTCGACCGCGCGCTCGAGGCGCCATTTCCGGACCGCCTCGTGGTTGCCGGAGCGTAACACCTCCGGCACCGGATGTCCTTCCACGTCCGGCGGCCGGGTGTAGCAGGGGTGGTCGAGCAGGCCTCGCGAGAACGAGTCGTCGGCCACCGAGGCCGGGTCACCGACCACCCCGGGGACGAGGCGGGCCACGGCCTCGATGATCGCCATCGCCGCCACCTCGCCGCCGCCGAGGATGAAGTCTCCCAGCGAGATCTCACGCGGCTTCAGGATGTCGACGATCCGCTGGTCAAAGCCCTCGTACCGCCCGCACAGCACGATCACGCGGCCGAGCGCCGCCAGCTCCGCGGCCAGCGCCTGGTCGAACGGCTCCCCGCTGGGGGAGAGCAGGATCAGCTGGCTCGGCTGGGCCGCCCTCGCTGCCAGGGCGCGGGCGGCGCGCAGCACCGGCGGCGCCTGGAGCACCATCCCGGCGCCGCCGCCGTACGGCTCGTCGTCGACCTGCCCCCACCTGTTCTCCGCCCACTGCCGGAGGTCGTGGACGTCGATCTCGATCAGGCCGCGCTCGACCGCCTTGCCCAGCACTCCGGTGGTGCGGAACGGCGTGAACAGCTCGGGGAATATGGTGACCACATCGAGATGCATCGGCCTCGAGACCTCCCCAAGCCACCTGGCCGTCCCGGCCGGTCGCATCCCCAGCGGCTGGCCGGCGATCCTACCCGGCGACCACCGCGTCGTCGTCCAGCAGCCCCGGCGGCGGATCGAGCACCACGCGCCGCTGCTCGAGGTCGACCTCGCGCACGATCTCGGGCACGTAGGGGACGAGGAACTCGCGGGGGCCTCTCCGCACCACCAGCCGGGTCTGGCCGCCCGCCCCCGGATCGACGCCGGCGACCGTCCCCAGCCCCTCGCCGGCGGTCGAGACGCACTCGAGCCCGACTAAGTGGTGCTCGTAGTAGTAGCCCTCGGGCAGTTCCTCGAGCGCGAGCGCCGGCAGGTACAGGAACCGCCCGCGCCACGCCTCGACCGTTCCCCGGTCACGCAGCCCGGCCACCGAGAGCAGCCAGCGCCCCTTGTGGTAGCGGACCCGGAACGTCTCGTGGAACTCGGTCGGCCCGTCCGCCTGCCCAAGGCCGAAGCGGAGGCCGTCCGTGAGCCGCTCGGGGAAGTCGGTCGAGATGTCGACGAGGACGTCGCCGTGAACGCCGTGCGGCTTCCCCACCCGGCCGACGATCAGCCAGTCCTGGTCGGCCGTCGATTCGCTATTCGAGGATCTCGAGCACAAAGCGCTTCTGCACCTTCATCCCGGCCGCTGCGAGCAGGGTCCGGATCGCGCGCGCCGTGCGGCCCTGGCGGCCGATCACCTTGCCCAGATCCTCGTTCCGCACGCGCAGCTCCAGAACCGTCGTTTGCTCCCCCTCGACCTCGGTCACGCGAACATCTTCGGGGTGGTCCACCAGCGCCTTCGCGATCTCCTCGAGAAGTTCCTTCATGGCACTCACTGGGAGCTCCTTTCGCGACCTGCGGTCACGCGGGCTGCTGCTGACGCTGCGCCCTACGGATGAGCGACCGAACGGTTTCCGAGACGCCCGCGCCCTGGCCGCGCCACTGCTCGACCTTCTCGAGGTCGATCTTGAGCTCGGGCGGATCGCTGTGGGGGCTGTAAAAGCCCAGCTGCTCGATGTAGTCGGCGCCCGGCGTCTTGCGAGAGTCCGACACCACCACGCGGTACATCGGCTTGCCCCGGGCACCGCCTCGCCGCAGTCTGATCGTCAACATCTGGCTCTTCCTCCTGGTCGTTGCGGGACCGCCTCAGCGGATCCCGAGCTGTCGCTTCAAGGTCCGGGCGTCAACTTTGCCCAGACGTTTCATCAGCTTACGCATCTGTCCGAACTGACGCAAGAGCCGGTTGATTTCCTCGACGCTGGTTCCCGACCCCTTCGCCACCCGACGCTTGCGCGAGGCGTTGAGGATCTGGGGGTGCCGACGCTCCTGCGGCGTCATCGAGTCGATGCAGGCTCCCATCCTCTTGAGCTGCAGCTCCTGCGCCTCGGTGGCGCCGCCGGCGGGCAGCATCTTGCCCGCGCCCGGCACCATCTCGAGCACCTGCTGCAGCGGGCCCATCTTGCCCAGGCTCTGCAGCTGGTCGCGCAGGTCGCCGAGATCGAACTTGTTCTTCTTGAGCTTGGCCTCGAGGCGGCGGGCCTTGCGCTCGTCCAGCGCGTCCTGCGCCTTCTCGACCAGGGTCGCCACGTCGCCCATCCCGAGGATGCGGCCGGCCATCCGGTCGGGGTGAAACTGCTCGAGGTTCTCCAGCCGCTCGCCGATTCCCGCGAACACGATCGGCCGGCCCACGACCTCGCGGATCGACAGTGCGGCGCCGCCCCTGGCGTCGCCGTCGAGCTTGGTCAGGATCACCCCGGTGATGTCGAGGTGATCGTGGAACGCGCGCGCCGAGCGCACCGCGTCCTGGCCGGTCATCGCGTCGGCGACGAACACGATGTGCTTCGGCGCCAGGATCTTCTTCAGCCGGCCGAGCTCGTCCATCAGCTCGTCGTCGACGTGCAGCCGGCCGGCGGTGTCGAACAGCAGCACCTGATAGCCCTTGATCGACGCTTCCCGCAGCGCGCGCCGTGCGATGGCCTCGGGGTCCTCCATGTCGCGGGTGTCGATGGTCGGGATCGCGGCCTGCTGCCCGAGCACCAGCAGCTGCTCGCGCGCCGCCGGGCGCGAGGTGTCGGCGGGCACGAGCAGCGGGAACAGGCCCTTCGAGGACTTGATCCAGCGGGCGAGCTTGGCCGCCGTGGTGGTCTTGCCCGAGCCCTGCAGGCCGACCAGCATGATCACCGCGGGACGGCCCCTGAAGTCGAGCTCGGCGGTCTGTCCCCCCAGCAGGTTGACCAGCTCGTCGTGCACGATCTTGGTCACCATCTGGGCCGGGGTCACCGAGCTGAGCACCTCCTTGCCCACCGCGCGCTCGCGGACGCGATCGATGAAGCGGGTGACCACCTCGACGCTGACATCGGCCTCGAGCAGCGCGAGCCGGATCTCCCGGAGGGCCGATTCGACGTGGTACTCGGTGAGGTGGCCCTCGCCGCGCAGCGCCTTCGTCACTCGAGCGAGACGGTCCTGAAGCGTCTCCAGCATGGGAGACGCAGTCTAGATAACGCCTCCCTGCCGGTCAAGCGCGCTCGCCGCCAGTGCCGCCGTTGCGGCGCCTGGGTATAATCGCGGCGGGTGAGACCTTCGATCCTCCTTCGCCCGAGCTGCCCCCCCGAGGACCACCCCGAGATCCAGCGGTTCCTCGAGCTGATCGCCGTCACGGTGGGCGCGTCGTTCGTCGAGCTCGAGCTGGTGACCCCCGACGGGCAGGTGGGCCGCTACCGCCGGGGCGAGCCGACCGCCGAGGCCGCAGTCCACCCGCTCGAGCTGCGGCAGCACCGGGGCACCCTCCGGCTCGGTGGGGCCGGCGACGTTCCCGGCCGGCTGGCCGACCTGGTGGCGTTTTCCCTCGATGGGATCCTGCAGGGCGTACGCTCCTCGGCCCAGCTCGCGGTGCTGCTCGCCGGGATGGAGGCATCGACCAGCGCGGTGCTGCTGTTCGACCGCGCTGCCGACATCGTGTACGCGAACCCGCGCGCGGATGCCCTGCTGTCGCAGCCGGCCGAGGGCCTCCCCGACAGCGGCCAGCCGGGCCAACCCTTCCCGACCCTGTTCGCGCGGCTGCGGTCAGCGGCGAAGAAGCTGCTCGACGGGCACCTGGCCCGGCGGGCGTGGAACTCGCTGCTGGTGCTCACCGACGGCTCGGTGATCGGCTGCGAGATCGTGCTCCTCGGGGGCGAGTCCGGCGTCAGCGGTGTCGCTGCGGCCGCGCTGCTGCAGCCGCTGACGACCCTGCCGGTCCTGTTCCTGGAGGCGTTCTGCGCCCACTACGGCGTGTCCCCCCGCGAGCAGGAGGTGATCGGCCTGCTGCTCGAGGGGCGCGGCACGTCGGAGATCGCCTGCCGGCTGTCGATCAGCGAGCACACCGTCCGCGACCACCTCAAGAGCCTCTACCGAAAGACCGGAACGCGCTCGCGCAGCGAGCTGATCAGCGTGGTGTCGACCGCCCGCATGGAGCCGGCCGCGAGCCTCGACCGCTTCTGAGCGGTATTTCGGCCGCCGGTCGCCGGAACCGTTCACCGGATGGATATAATGGGCTGGTCGATGGAGGCCCTCTGATGCGAACCGTACAGATCGGTGTCGTCGCGGTCCTCATCGTGGCCGTGGCGGTCGCGGCGTCGGCGGACGGCTACGTGGTGATCCTGAAGAACGGCCACAAGATCCCGTGCCGTGATCCGCTCCGGATCGACGGCGCGAACGCGATCCTGACCCTCGTGACCGGGACCGTCGCCTCGTACCCGGTCGACCAGGTCGACCTCGTGGCGACCGAGCGCTACAACCAGCAGGGGCTCGGCGATGCTCTCGTCATCGACGAGCTGTCGCTGACCGGCACCCCGATCCCGACCCCCACTCCCAAGCGATCTCTCGGCCAGTTCGCGAGCATCGACGCCGGCTCCCGGGACCCGGAGCTGTCCGCGAAGTACGTGCCGACGCCCACGCCGACGCCGGGTATCAAGCTCCAGCCGACCGCCTACCACGACGAGCGGGTCGATCGCGCCTTCACCAAGTACTTCGACGACCGCAACCTCCTGATCTACCGCACCAGCGCCGGCACCCGGCCGGAGTACTTCTTCGTCCAGACCGTGACCGACTCCCAGCGCGAGGTCTTCGAGGCGCTGCGGATCGTGACCGACGCCTTCGCGCTGATCCTGAAGCTCCAGCCCGAGCTCGCCCCGACGGCGGTCGAGCTGCAGATGATCGAGACGACCGGCCGGGCCTCCGGCACCTTCCGCATCACGCCCGAGATGGCGCGATCGCTGGCCGAGAAGCGGGTGTCGATGGAGCAGTTCTACGTCGATCACGTGATCTTCTAGGCGTTCGTCCCGCATTGGCCTGTCGGCGCAGGTGATCGACTGAAGGTCACGCGGACGGCCACTGCGGCACGAACTCCTCACGATGCGCTGCGCGCATCGGCCGCGAGCTTTGACGGGACGGCGCCGCTTCGGTAGCGTAGGGTCGTGGGAGAGATCGCTGTCGTCGGCGCCGGCCTGTCTGGCCTGACGGCCGCCCTCCGCCTCGCCGAGCGGGGACACCGGGTGCGGATCTACGAGAGATACCCGCGGCCCGGCGGCCTGGCCCGGGTCCTCGAGGTCGGCGGCGAGCCGCTCGAGGCCTTCTACCACCACCTGTTCACCTCGGACCGCGCTGCCGTTGCGCTCGCCGAGGAGCTCGGCGTCGGCGATCTCCTGGAGTGGCTGCCGTCGCGGATGGGCATCTGGACCGAGGGGCGGCTGTGGGACTTCGGCACCCCGGTCTCGCTGCTCCGCTTCCGTCCCCTCAACCCCGTCGACAAGCTGCGCTTCGTGCTGGCGACGCTACGGCTGCAGTACACCGGGCGCTACCAGCAGTTCGAGAACGTCACCGCCGTGGAGTGGATCCGGCGCACCCAGGGCGAACGGGTCTGGCGCACGGTCTGGGGCCCCCTGTTCCACCAGAAGTTCGCCGACCGCGCCGAGCAGGTCGCGATGGTGTGGCTGTGGGGCAAGCTGCGGTTGCGCGGCCGCTCGCGATCCGAGTCCGGGTTGGGCGAGCGGCTCGGCTACATGCGCGGCTCGTTCGCCCGGCTGATCACCGCCCTCGAGGGCCGGATCGCCGCCGCGGGCGGGCAGCTCTGCCTCAGCGAGCCGGTCCGCCGGGTCGAGCGGGCGGACGGCCGCTTCCAGGTGGTCACCCGCTCCGGCGCGCAGCCCGCGGACCGGGTCGTGGTGGCGGCGCCGGTGCCGGACCACATCGAGATCGCCGGCCATCTCCTCGACCCGCAGGAGCTGGGCCGCCTGCAGGGGCTGCAGGCCACCGCCGCGATCTGCACCGTGCTCGAGCTGAGTCGCTCGCTGACGCCCTTCTACTGGCTGAACATCGCCGACCCCGAAATGCCGTTCGGAGGGCTCATCGAGCACACCAACTACATCCCGCGCGACCGCTACGGCGGCCGCCACATCCTCTACATCTCCAACTACCTCTTCCCCGATCACCCGCTCTACCGGGCGAACAAGGAAGAGGTCCTGAACAGCTATCTGCCCGCCCTGCAACGCGTCAACCCTTCCTTCGATCGCTCGTGGATCCTGGCCAGCCATCACTTCCACGCCGACTACGCCCAGCCGGTGGTGACGCGCGGCTACCGGGAGCAGATCCCGGGCATGCGAACCTCGGTGACCGGCCTCTACCTGTGCTGCATGGCCCAGATCTTCCCCGAGGACCGCGGGATGAACTACGCGATCGCGTACGGCGACCGGGTCGCGCGATTGGTGCTCGAGGACCTCCGCGGCGCGCGCGGTGGTGCCGCCGGTTCGGAAGCAGCACCGATCTGATTCGCACCCCGCGGCCAGCGCTGCATCGCTTCGTCTCCGTGCCCGTTTCTATCTCCGATGGACGTCGTGCCAGACGCGAGCAGCGTTCCGGGAACGGGAACGGGAACGGAAGCGGGCACGGAAGCGGGAACGGGAACGGGAACGGGAACCGACCCCCTTCCCCCAACACCTACCCCCTTCGCTGCTGTAGTACCATGTGCCGCGCCCGGAGCTCCGGGTCGACATGCGGAGGCTCGAAAGATGGCCGGAAAAGCGCTCGAAGTGACCGATGGCAACTTCCACGACGTGATCATGAGTGCCGACGTGCCGGCGCTCGTGGACTTCTGGGCGGTGTGGTGCGGCCCGTGCCGGGCGGTCGCGCCGATCGTCGAGGAGCTCGCCGAGGAGTACGCCGGCCGCGCCGTGATCGGCAAGCTCGACGTCGATCAGAACAAGGATGTGGCGACCCAGCTCGGAATCCAGGCCATTCCGACCCTCATCCTCGTCAAGGGCGGGCAGATCGCCGACCGGATCGTCGGCGTCGTCGACAAGAAGAGCCTCCGGGCCCGGCTGGACGCGCTGCTCTAGCGGCCTCCGCCTCCGCGCGACTCCCGCCAGGGTGGCGCCGGCGTGCCACAGGCTCCAGGAGGAGTTCGAAGATGCGATGGAGTCGGACCTTTCTCTACACCCTGCGCCAGGACCCCTCGGACGCGGAGGTCGTGTCCCACCGCCTGATGGTCCGGGCAGGCCTCATTTCCAAGGTCGCGACCGGCATCTACAACTACCTGCCCCTGGGGTGGCGGGTGCTGCAGAAGCTGCAGGCCATCATCCGCGATGAGATGGACCGCGCCGGCTCGTCCGAGCTGGTGCTGCCGGCGGTCCAGCCGGCCGAGCTGTGGCAGGAGTCCGGGCGCTGGTTCGCGTACGGGCCCGAGCTGCTGCGCATCAAGGACCGCCACCAGCGCGACTTCTGCTTCGGTCCGACCCACGAGGAGGTGATCACCGACATCGTCCGCCGCTCGGTCACCTCCTACCGCCAGCTGCCGGTGAGCCTCTACCAGATCCAGGTCAAGTTCCGGGACGAGATCCGGCCGCGCTTCGGCCTGATGCGCGGGCGCGAGTTCCTGATGAAGGACGCCTACTCCTTCCACGCCGACGCCGAGGACCTCGACCACACCTACCGGGCAATGGAGAACGCCTACCGCCGGGTGTTCACGCGCTGCGGCCTGTCTTTCGTCCAGGTCGAGGCCGACACCGGCAACATCGGCGGCTCGGAGTCGCACGAGTTCATGGTGCTCGCCGACACCGGCGAGGACGCGGTGCTGTCGTGCCCCGAGTGCGGCTACGGCGCCAACTCCGAGAAGGCGACCACCGGCGCGCTCGCCGCGGCGCCGCCATGGCCGCTCGACACCCCGGCGTCGCCGCGAGCGGTCGACACCCCGGAGCAGCGCAGCGTCGAGGAGGTCGCCTCGTTCCTCGGCATCGCGCCCTCACACCTCATCAAGACCATGATCTTCGAGACCGACACCGAGTTCGTGGCGGCTCTCATCCGAGGCGACCTCGAGGTCAACGAGGTCAAGCTCAAGAACCTGCTCGGAGCCGTTCACCTCCAGCTCGCGTCGGAGCAGAAGATCGAGCAGGTCACTCGCGCGCCACAGGGATTCGCCGGGCCGGTCGGGCTCGAGGGCGCGCGCATCGTGGCCGACGGGACGGTGATGGAGCTGCCGGTCGCAGCGACCGGGGCCAACGCCGCCGACACCCACCTGGTCGGCGTGGTGCCGGGCCGCGACTTCTCTCCCGCCCAGGTGGCCGACCTCCGGCGCGCCCGCGCCGGCGACCCTTGCCCGCGCTGCCCGGGCTCGCTCGTCGAGCGGCGTGGCATCGAGGTCGGGCACGTGTTCAAGCTCGGCACCAAGTACTCCGCGGCGATGAAGTGCTCCTTCCTCGACCACGAGGGCGCCGACCACCCGATGATCATGGGCTGCTACGGGCTGGGCGTCGGCCGGACGGCGGCCGCGGCGATCGAGCAGAACCACGATCAGCGCGGCATCATCTGGCCGCTGCCGCTGGCCCCCTACGAGGTGCTGCTGGTGCTGCTCAACTCCGACCAGCCCGACGTCGTCGCGGCGGCCGACCGCCTCTACCAGGAGCTCGCCGGCGCCGGCATCGACGTCCTCTACGACGATCGGGCCGAGCGCCCCGGCGTCAAGTTCAACGACGCCGACCTGATCGGCTTCCCGGTGCGGGTCGTGGTCGGATCGCGCGGACTCGCCGACGGCAAGGTCGAGATCTCGCTGCGCCGCGACGGCATCAAGCGGATGGTCGACGCCGGGAACACCGTCGCCGAGATCGAGAAGCTGCTCGACGAGCTCAGGATCCACCTCGAGGAGTAGGCCTTCTCGACTCGGATCGCGTCCCAGCCCGTTCCCGTACCCGTGCCCGCTCCCGTTCCCGACGGGGGGCACCAGCGTCGAGGGTCATTTCGGGAACGGGAACGGGAACGGGAACGGGGAGGCGGGCCCTATCCCCTAGATCCCAGATCCTAGATCCTCAGTGTCCGACGGGCCGTCCCGACCTTGAGCGGCGTTTCGGGAACGGGAACGGGGAGACGGGCCCTATCCCCTAGACCCCAGATCCTAGATCCTCTGCTGCGGCGTCAGCCAGCGGCCCCTTCCCCTGCACCAGAACCTTGAGGTCCGAGCCCATGCCGTCGGGGTCGAGCAGGCGCTTGATCTCCTGCCGCTCGGCCACCGTCCGAGCGTCGAGCCCGGCCGCCTCGCCCACCCCCAGCCGCTCCATCTGCCCGGCGAGCCCGGCGCGGATGAGGAAGGGCGCGAGGCCGGTCAGCGCGATCTCCCGCCAGCCGGCGGCGTCGGCGGCGCGCCGGAGATCGTCCCAGTTGACGTGGGCGCTGAGGTCGCGCTCGCCGGGCTCCAGGAACGGATCGCGAGACACCCGGTGGGCGCGCTGGACGGCCAGCGAGCCGCCGCGGCGGCCGCGGGGGTCGTAGAGGCGGCGCGCTTCGTAGCCGTAGTCGGTGATCACCGCCAGCCCGTCGCCCCCGGCGAGCTCGAGCAGGCTCGAGTGCAGCCGCTCCGCGTCGAGGCGCGCCTCCGCGATCTGCCCGGGCTCGAGCCTCACGCCGTGGCTGGCGAAGTACCGATCGAGCTCGCCCCCGGCCGGCGACTCGCTCCAGCGGCAAGCGTCGCCGACCGCCGCCACTCGCAGCTCGCTGAGGCCGCCCGGCCTCATCACGACCCGATGCACCGGCAGCGCGTCGTAGAGCTCGCACGCGTGCACGACGACCGGGCCTGCCGTGCGCTCCACCTCCTCGAGCGACGCCACCACCCTGATCGACACCTTGGCCGCGCCGCCGAGCCGGGCGAGCTGGGCGGCTCGCATCGGTGACGAGCGCTCGACCGAGCAGGCCTCCCGGATCGCGGCGGCGCCACCGTCCGCCATCGCGGACAGCAGGTCGACGAGGAGCGCGCCGTCGCCCGAGGCGACATCGAGAAAGCAGACCGGGCCGGCGCGCGCGGCGAGACGCTCGACGAGGCCCGCCAGCACGACCGCGTACCACGGCGACGCCGTCGGCGCCGTCAGGAAGTCCCCGCCGCGACCGTAGCGCGGCGTGGCCGCGCTGTAGTAGCCGTGCCGGGGGTGGTAGAGCGCCAGCTCCATGTAGTCGCGAAAGCTGACCTCGCCGCCGCGCGCCGCGATCTCCCGCGCGATCCAGGACATGGGCCGATTGTAGGCTGGCGGCCCGCACCCCGGCAGGCCGCCCCCCCGGCAGAGGCCTGGAGTTGACCTTGCTGCGTGCCCGGTTCTGTGTTATACAGCGTGCGCTGCTTTCGAAAGAAAGTGGGCCCCCGGCCCACTTTTTTTGATGGAGCAAGGGAGCAGGATGAAGCTGGACGCAAGCCTGGAGAACGAGCTGGCCGAGCTGGCGGCTGGCGAGGGCCTCGAGCTGCTCGCCACCGAGCTCGTCGGCAGCGGTCCGCGCACCGTGCTGCGGCTCGTCATCGACGGTCCAAGCGGGGTGACGCTGGAGCAGTGTGCCGACATCTCCCGCCAGGCTTCGGCGATCCTCGATGTCTCCGATCCGATCCGGCACGCCTACACGCTCGAGGTGACGTCCCCGGGCCTCGACCGCAAGCTGTACCACCGGCAGGACTACGAGAAGTTCGCCGGCCGGATGGTAAAGGTCAAGATGGATCCGGGATTCCGGGCGCACCGGGTGGTCGTTGGCGAGCTGATCGGCCTCGAGGGCGACGAGGTCCGGCTCCGCACCCCGGCAGGGGACGACGTCAGCCTGCCGCTCGACCGCGTCTCCGAGGCGCGGCTCGAGGTCGACTGGGACGCCGTCCTGAAGGAAGGGAAGAGCCGGCCATGAAGCTCGAAATCAACACCCTGGTGCGCCAGGTCGCAGCCGAGCGCGACATCGAACCCGAGAAGCTGGTCGACGCGATCGCCGAGGCCATCTCGTCGGCCGCCCGCAAGCACTTCAAGCAGCGCAACGTGCTGACCGAGATCGAGCCGGAAAGCGGCGAGGTCCAGAGCTGGATCGTGCGCGACGTCGTCGAGGAAGTCGAGGACCCGGAGACCGAGATGACGCTCGAGGAGGCGCGTCAGATCGATCCCGCCGCGGAGATCGGCACGCCGGTCAAGCTCGACTCGCTGGACACCTCGCAGCTGGGGCGGATCGCGGCGCAGTCGGCGCGGCAGGTGCTCTTCCAGCGGGTCCGCGAAGCCGAGCGGGCAGTGGTCTACCGCAACTACTCGGGACGCGTCCACGAGATGATCAACGGCATCGTCAAGCGGGTCGACCGGGGCTCGATCATCGTCGAGCTCGGCGACACCGAGGGCATCATGCCCCGCAACCACCAGGTGCGCCACGAGCGCTACAGCCAGGGTGACCGCATCCGGTCGGTGGTGGTCGACGTCACGATGGACGCCAGCCGTCCGCAGGTCGTGCTGTCGCGCACCGACCCCGCGCTGCTCGAGAAGCTGCTCGAGATGGAGGTGCCGGAGATCTACGACGGGACCGTGGTCATCAAGAAGTGCGTCCGCGAGCCCGGGGAGCGCGCCAAGGTGGCCGTCTTCTCCAAGGACCGCGACGTCGACCCGGTGGGCGCGTGCGTCGGCCTCAAGGGCTCCCGCGTCCAGGCCATCACCCGTGAGCTCAAGGGCGAGAAGATCGACATCATCCCCTGGAACAGCGACCTCGTGACGTTCGCCCAGAACGCGCTGGCGCCGGCCAAGATCAACCGGGTGGCTGTCCGCGAGGAGCCGATTCTCGTCACCATGATCGACGAGAACGGAGCTGTGATCCTGGACGAGGCCGGCGAGCCGGTGACGCGCGAGGCGCGGGACACGGTGCTCGACGTGATCGTCGGGTCCGAGCAGCTGTCGCTGGCGATCGGCAAGCGCGGCCAGAACGTCCGTCTGGCCTCGAAGATGCTCGGCTGCCGGATCGAGATCAAGAGCGAGGAGGCCGTCAAGGACGAGCTGGCCTCCGCCCTGGCGTCGATGCTGCGGGAGATGGAGGGGGTGGCGGAGGAGGAGGAGATTCCGCAGGTCGGCGCAGCCGCGGAGAGCGTCGACTACAGCGAGCTGATCCCGCTCGAGGACCTCGACATGCTCACGGAGCGGCTGCGCGAGCGCCTCCAGAGCCACGGCATCCACACCGTCCAGGACGTCCTGGCCCGGGACGCCGACGAGCTGTCCACCATCCCGGGCATCGGGCCGGTCACCGCGCAGAAGCTGCTCGACATGTCGCGGCGGGCCCTCCAGATCGCGCTCGCCGACGCGGCCGACGCGCAAGCCGGCGAGGAGTAGACCAGAATGCAGCAGCTTCGAGTGGTGGATCTGGCGCGGACCATGGGCATCAGCCCAAAGGAGCTGATCTTCAAGCTCCGCTCGATTGGCGTCAGCGTCAGCGGCGAGGAGGACGCCCTCGACCTTTCCACCGTCCGATCGATCATCACCGGCGAGACCCTGCAGAAGCGACCCCGAGAGGTCATCGTCCGCCCCGAGGCGCGTGAGGAGGAGTCCCAGACCAGCACCGCCCGGGACCGGATGGCGAAGCGCCGGCGCCGTCAGGTTGTGCAGACCGAGAAGGAGATCCGCGAGTTCGCAGCGGCCCCCGCCGACGAGGGCGTCGAGGTCGAGGAGGCCGGGGAGGCGCCCGGCGAGCCGATCGAGGCTGTCGCCGAGGCCGTCCCCATGACCGAGGCCGAGGTCGTCGAGGTCGCCGAGGCGCCCGAGGCCGGCGAGGCGCCGCAGGCCGAGGTGGTCGCCGGGGTCGAGGAGGTTGCGGCCGCCCCCGAGGGGCCGTTCGACGCCACCGGCGAGGCCGAGGTCGAGGAGAAGCCGGAGTTCGAGATCACCGAGGAGGAGCTGACGGCGTCCCGCAAGGCCGGCGAAGAGGCCGCCCCGCTGCGGGTCCGCCCGATTCGCGCCAAGACCCCCCTGGAGCAGGGCCTGCGCGAGCTCACGCCGGACGAGATCAAGGAGAGCCTCGAGGCCCGCAAGCGGGCCGAGCAGCGTCGCAAGGTGGCGAAGCCGGGAGGCGGGCGCAAGGCCAAGGCCGCCGCCGACGCCAAGGAGATCCGCGAGCTGCTCACCAAGTTCGAGGAGCAGAAGCTCAAGGGCCAGCAGGAAGGTGGGGCGCCGGCGCGCCCGGGACCGCGTCCCGGCGAGCGGCGGCCCACCAAGAAGGCCCGCCGCCGCCTCCAGCGGGACGAGACGACACCGGCCCCACCGCAGCCCACCCGGACGGTGCAGTTCAGGGACGGCGACCGTCCGGAAGGCCCGATCATCCTGTCCGAGATGGTGACCGCCCGCGAGCTCGCAGAGAAGCTCAACGTCACTGCCAAGGACCTGCTCGCGCTGCTCATCGCCAAGGGAGTCATGGTCACCACCAACCAGTCCCTCCCCCACGAGCTGGCCGAGGAGATCTGCGAGGATCTCGGGGTCGAGGCGATGGTGGCGTCGGCCGAGGAGGTCCTCGAGTACGAGCGCGAGGAGAGCCTGGCCGAGGTCGGCCCGGCGCTGCCGAGGCCCCCGGTGGTCACGGTCATGGGTCACGTCGACCACGGCAAGACCTCTCTGCTCGATGCGATCCGGTCCACCCGGGTCGCCGAGCAGGAGGCCGGCGGCATCACGCAGCACATCGGAGCGTCGCGCATCGAGACCGACGACGGGCGGGTGGTGGTGTTCGTCGACACCCCGGGCCACGAGGCGTTCACCCAGATGCGGGCCCGCGGCGCCCAGGTCACCGACATCGTGGTGCTGGTGGTGGCGGCGGACGACGGCGTCATGCCGCAGACCGAGGAGGCCATCAACCACGCGCGCGCCGCCAACGTGGCGCTGATGGTGGCGATCAACAAGATCGACAAGGCGAACGCCAACCCTGATCGCGTCAAGCAGCAGCTGGCCGACCATGGGGTGCTGGTCGACGACTGGGGAGGCGACGTCCCCTCGGTGCAGGTATCGGCGAAGACCGGCAAGGGCATCGCGGACCTCCTCGACATGATCCTGCTGGTCGCCGAGATGAAGGCGCTGAAGGCGACCGTCGAGGGGCCGGCCCGCGGCGTCGTGCTCGAAGCGCGCAAGGAGAAGGGTCGCGGCATCGTGGCCTCGATGGTCGTCCAGCAGGGCACGCTGGCCGTCGGCGACTTCTTCTTCTGCGGGTCGACCTGGGGGCGGGTGCGGGCCATCACCAACGACCGCGGCGAACGCGTCGACTCGGCCGGCCCCTCGGACCCGGTGGAGGTGATCGGCTTCGAGGCCGTCCCCGAGGCAGGCGACGTCCTGCAGGGGACCGAGAGCGAGGCCAAGGCGGTCGAAGTTTCCAGCTACCGGAGCCTACGCGAGAAGGAAGAGGGCCGGGTCGCCGGCCGCAAGGTCTCGCTCGAGAACCTGTTCGACCAGATCGCCGAGAGCGACATCAAGGAGCTCAACGTCGTCGTCAAGGCCGACGTCCAGGGGTCGGTCGAGGTGCTCCGCGAGGCGCTCGCTGCGCTGTCCACCGAGCGCGTCAAGATCAACCACCTGCACGGCTCGGTCGGCGCCATCACCACCAACGACGTCATGCTCGCGTCGGCGTCGAACGCGATCATCATCGGCTTCTCGGTGCGGCCGGAGCGGACCGCGCGCGAGCTCGCCGAGACCGAGCAGGTGGACATCCGGCTGTACACCGTCATCTACGACCTGATCGACGACGTCAAGAAGGCCATGGTCGGCCTCCTCGAGCCGGTCTTCAACGAGGAGGAGCTCGGCCACGCCGAGGTTCGCGAAGTGTTCCGGGTGCCCAAGATCGGCGCCATCGCCGGCAGCCACGTGGTCGACGGCATCATCACGCGCACTGCCAAGGTCCGGCTGCTGCGCGACCACGTCGTCGTCTACGAGGGCCAGGTGTCGTCGCTTCGCCGCTTCAAGGACGACGCGTCGGAGGTCCGGCAGGGGTTCGACTGCGGAATCGGCCTCGACCGTTTCCAGGACATCAAGGTAGGCGACGTCATCGAGGCCTTCCGGATGGTGGAGGTCGCGCCCGAGTTGTAGGATCTGGGATCTAGGATCTGGGGTCTAGGGAGCAGCGCAGAGCCAGAATCACGGGCCACGGGACGATCGGCCTCCGTCACGGTCTCAAGGAACCGCGCTCGGCAATGTCGAGACCTGGGCTGCGAGATTTCAGTTTGCGTCGGCGAAACGAGCATGGAACGCAACATCTACGTCGGCATCGCGCGCCTCGAGGTCCACATCGAGGACGCCCGCAGCCTCAAGGAGAAACGGAGCGCGACCCGTCCGCTCGTGGAGAGGATCCGCAACCGGCACCAGGTCCTCATCATCGAGGCCGACCACCAGGACCTGCACCAGCGCGCCGGGTTCGCCATCAGCGCCCTGTCCACCGATCCGGTGGACATCGAGAGCCGGCTGCAGCGGGTGGAGAAGACGGTGCACGAAACCTGGGGCGGCAGCGTGCTGGCGTGGGACGTCGAGATCATTCAGGTGTGATAGGTGACCCGTGACAGGTGACAGGCAAACGCCCCCAATCCCGCTTCCGCGCCCGCTTCCGCTTCCGCGCCCGCTGATGTGGCAACCCGTGACCGCGGAACTCATCGGGCGGGGCACGAAGCCGAGTGCCAGAATCGCTTCCGCTTCCGCGCCCGGACGGACAGCCCGCCGGCAGCGTCGACATGGGAGAGCGTGAATTGACCAGCCGACAGACCTTCAGCCGCAATCGACGCCTCGAGGGCGAGATCCGGGCGGTGCTCGCCGACCTGCTCCGCCTCTCGGTCAAGGACCCGCGACTGGACGACGTCACCGTGTCGGCGATCCAGCTCTCCGCCGACCGCACCCAGGCCAGGGTGTTCTACTCGGTCATCGGCGACGCCGAGCGCGAGCGGCAGGCCGCGGACGGGTTCGCGGCGGCGGCCGCGTTCATGCGCCGCGAGCTTGGCCGGCGGATGCGGATGCGCACCGTGCCCGCGCTCGACTTTCACCGCGACACCTCCTACGAGTACGGCGATCGCATCGAGCGGCTGCTCGACCGCATCCAGACCGGGCCGACCGGCACCGACGACGGCAGCGGGGAGGAAGATTCATGACGGCTGGACAGCTCGATGCCCGCGGGGCCGTCCAGCGCCTCGCCCGCTCCACCCGGGCGCTGATCGTCGGCCACCAGCGGCCCGACGGCGACTCCCTCGGCTCGCAGCTCGCGCTCGCCGAGCTGGCCGCGGCGCTCGGCGTGCCGGCCGTGGTCGTCAACCGCGACCCGGCGCCCGCCACCCTCGACGAGCTGCCCGGGCGCGATCGCGTCGCGGTCGGCGACTCGCTTCCGGAAGGCTTCCCGCAGGCCTTCGACCTGGTCGTCGCGGTCGAGTGCCCGGAGCCCGACCGGGCCGGCTTCCCCGGCCTGGACCGCCTGCCGATCCTCAACATCGACCACCACCCGGCCAACCCGCTCTACGGCGAGGTCAACTACGTCGATGCCGACGCGCCGGCGACCGGCGAGCTGGTGTGGCGGATGTTCCGGGCGGCAGGAGTGAAGCCGTCCGCCGCGGCGGCCACCAACGCCTACGTGGCCCTCTCCACCGACACCGGCGACTTCCGGTACTCCAACGCGACCGGCCGGGCCTTCCGCGCTGCGGCCGAGATGGTCGATGCCGGGGCCGACCCGACCCTGGTCGCGGGGTGGATCCACGGTCGCCGCAAGGCGGCCGCCGTGCTCCTCCTCGGCGAGGCCCTGTCCACGCTGCGCCTCGAAGCAGAAGGCCGGATCGCCGTCATCGAGCTCGACGTGGCGGCCTTCCGCCGCGCCGGCGCCGCTCCCGAGGACACCGAGGACATCATCAACCACCCGCGCGCCATCGACGGCGTCCGGGCCGTCGTGTTCCTCAAGCAGTGGGAGCAGGCCGCCGTCCGCGTCAGTTTGCGCTCTGCCGGCGCGGTCGACGTCCGGCGCATCGCGGAGCGGTTCGGCGGCGGCGGCCACGCCAACGCGGCGGGCTGCACCCTCGACGGCGATCTCCCGTCCGCCCGCGAGGCGGTCCTCGCCGCCGTCCGCGAAACCCTCGAGGCGGCGCTGTGAGCCGCCGACGCAGCTCGCTGCGGCACGGGCTGCTGCTGGTGGCCAAGCGCCAGGGCCCGACCTCACACGACGTGGTGGACATGGCCCGCCGGGCGCTCGGCGAGCGCCGCATCGGCCACACCGGCACCCTCGACCCGATGGCGGAGGGGCTGCTCATGCTGTGCGTCGGCCAGGCGACGCGCCTCCAGCAGTTCCTGGTGCGCTGGCAGAAGACCTACCGCGGTCAGATCCGGCTCGGCCACGCCACCACCACCTACGACGGCGAGGGCGAGCCGGCGGACCCGCGTGGCGCGGTGCCGGCGCTCGACCGCGACGCGCTGGCCAGGCTGGAGGCCCGGTTTGCCGGCGAGATCGAGCAGGCGCCGCCGCCGTACTCGGCCAAGAAGATCGGGGGCAAGCGGATGTACGAGCTTGCCCGCTCCGGCCACCCCGCGGTCGCCGAGCCGAAGGCGGTGACGGTGCACGCGCTCTCGCTGAACTGCCTGGACCGTGACCTGCTTGGCGTGCAGGTGACGGTCTCGTCCGGCTTCTACGTCCGGTCCCTGGCCCACGATGTCGGGGCCGAGCTCGGATGCGGGGGGTACCTCGATCGCCTGCAGCGGGTCTCGATCGGCCCCTACTCGCTCGAGACCGCGATCCCGCAGAGCGCGCTCGAGGCCGCCGCCGGCCCCCAGCCCGTCCTCGATCACCCGGGGTGGATCGCGATCGACCGCATCACCCTCCCCTTTGCAGAGGTCCAGCTCAACCGCGGGGCAACGGAGCGCTTCGCCCACGGCCAGGACGTGGTGGTCCTGCGCTCCGGCGGCGGTCCGCTGGCGGTCGACAGCGAGGTCGTGGTGAGGTCGCCGGGCGGCCGCCTGCTCGGCGTCGCCGTCGTGCAGTCGGTGCTGGCACGCGGTCGGACCGTGGGGCTGCGCCCCAGCATGGTGCTGCAGCCGACCGAGGCTCCGCCGCCGGCACCTGCCGACGACGGCCCATCTGTTGCCAGCGGAGAAACTTCCTGATACCGTACCGCTGCCTCCTCGCCACCGGAGGAACCAATTGTGGAGGAGACATGAGTCACTTTGACGCCCGCAAGCCAACGATCATCGAGGAGTTCCGGCAGCACGGCAACGATACCGGCTCGCCGGAGGTCCAGATCGCGCTGCTGACCCGCCGCATCGAGTTTCTCACCGAGCACTTCAAGTCATTCACCAAGGACTTCCACTCGCGTCGCGGCCTGCTGCGGCTGGTGGGACGTCGCCGTCGTCTGCTCGACTACCTCAAGGCGAAGGACCTCACCCGCTATCGCCGACTGGTCGAGCAGCTCGGGCTACGGGGATAGGATCGAGACACCGTATGAAACAAGTCGTCACGAGATCCGTCGAGGTCGACGGGAAGCAGCTGTCTTTCGAGATCGGCAGGGTCGCCAAGCAGGCCGACGGGTCGACCGTCGTCCGGATGGGCGACACCATGGTCCTGGTGACCGCCTGCGCCGAAACCAAGATGCGCGAGGGCGTCGACTTCCTGCCGCTGACGGTCGACTACCGGGAGAACACCTACGCCGGCGGCCGGATCCCCGGTGGCTTCTTCAAGCGCGAGGGGCGCCCCACCGAGAGCGAGATCCTGACCTGCCGGCTCATCGACCGGGGGCTGAGGCCGCTGTTTCCGGACGGCTACCACCGCGAAAGCCAGATCATCGCCTGGGTGATGTCGGCCGACGACGACCACGACCCCGACGTGCTCGGCATCTGCGGTGCGTCGATGGCGCTGATGGCCGCCGCCGCGATCCCCTACGACGCGGCCCTCGCCGGCGTCCGCGTCGGCCGCGTCGACGGGCGCTTCGTCGTCTTCCCGAGCTATGCGGAGCGCGAGGCCAGTGACCTCGACCTGGTCGTGGCCGGCACCGACGAGGCGATCGTCATGGTCGAGTGCGGCGCCAACCATGTCACCGAGCAGGTGGTCATCGACGCCCTCGAGCTCGCCCATCGCGAGATCCGCCGCATCATCGCCGTCCAGCACGAGATCACCGCCGAGCTCGGGATCGTCAAGGCCCCATTCGAGCCCGAGCCCGATCCCTGGCCGCCGGAGTTCGCCGAAGGGGTGCGGGCGCGCTGGACCGAGCCGCTGCGCGCCGCCCTCCAGGTCAAGGGCAAGCTCGAGCAGGGAGACGCGGTCGACGCGGTCAAGGAGCAGGCGATCGCCTCGCTGCCCGCGGAGCTGGCCGAAGAGCGGACGCCGTGGCTCAAGGCCCTGCTCCGCACCCTGGTCAAGGACATCACGCGGGAGACCATCCTCGACCGCAAGCAGCGGCTCGACGGCCGCGCCTTCGACGAGATTCGTCCGGTGGCCTGCGAGGTGAGCGTGCTGCCACGCGCGCACGGATCCGCCCTGTTCACCCGGGGCGAGACCCAGGCGATGGTGTCCTGCACCCTCGGCACCTCCGAGGACTCGCAGCTGATCGAGGCCTTCGAGGGCGAGTCCCGCCAGCGCTTCATGCTCCACTACAACTTCCCGCCGTTCTCGGTCGGCGAGGTCCGCTTCCTGCGCGGGCCCGGCCGCCGCGAGATCGGCCACGGCGCCCTCGCCCGCCGTGCCCTCGGGCCCATCCTCCCGGACACCGAGACCTTCCCCTACACGATGCGGGTGGTGTCCGACATCCTGGAGTCGAACGGCTCCTCGTCGATGGCCTCGGTGTGTGGCGGCTCGCTGGCCCTGATGGACGCCGGCGCCCCGATCAAGCGGGCGGTGGCCGGCATCGCCATGGGCCTGGTGTCCGATGGCAGCCGGTTCGCGGTCCTGACCGACATCGCCGGCCAGGAGGACCACTACGGCGACATGGACTTCAAGGTCGCCGGCAGCCGCGAGGGCATCACCGCCCTCCAGATGGACATCAAGGTTTCGGGCCTCAGCCGCTCCATCCTGGAGCAGGCGCTCGAGCAGGCGCGCCGCGGGCGCCTCCAGCTGCTCGACGTGATGGACAGGGCGATCGCCGAACCGCGTCCGGAGATCTCCCAGTATGCTCCGCGCATCTTCCAGATCAAGATCGACGTCGACCAGATCCGCAACGTGATCGGACCCGGCGGCAAGACCATCCGGTCGATCGTCGAGAAGACCGGCGCCCGCATCAACGTCGAGGACGACGGGACCGTCCAGATCGCCACCAGCGACCTCGAGGCCGCGGAGCGGGCGATCGCGATCATCCAGGGCTTGACCCGCCAACCGAAGATCGGCGAGGAGTTCGACGGCACGGTCAAGCGGATCGAGCCCTACGGCGCGTTCGTCGAGATCCTGCCCAACCAGGACGGGCTGGTCCACATCTCGGAGATCTCGCTCGAGCGGATCCCCGACATCCGCGACGTCCTCACCGAGGGCGATCCGATGCGCGTCCGCATCATCGACATCGACGCCAACGACCGCATCAAGCTGTCACGCCGCGCGATCCTCGAGGACGAGGCGCGCGCCCGCGGCGAGGAGATCCCGGACCGGGGCGCGCCGCCGCGTGACGAGCAGCGGCGCGGCGGCCGGCCCGGCGGCCGCGACGGCGGCCGGGGTCGCGGCGGCGAGCGCGGGCGGGGCGGCCCCCGGCGCAGGGACTGACCGGCGGACTACTGCGCCCAGACGACTGATCGCAGCCCACCACGAGCGACAAGGCCCACCCTTCGGGGTGGGTTTAGTGTTTCCACGTTCCCGTTCCCGTTCCCGTTCCCGACCGTCCTGGGCGTTGGGGCGATGGGGCAGTGGGGCAGTGGGCCACCCGCCCCCTTCCCCTTCCGTCTTCGTTCTTCCTTCCGAGCCGCAAGCAGGGTCCCCGCGTTCCCGTTCCCGTTCCCGTCCCCGTTCCCAACCGCCCAGGGTCCTTCGCAGTGAGTCACTGCGGCAGTGGACCTCCCGCCCGCTTCCGCCTTCGTTCCAGCCTCCAGCTTTTCTTCGAAAGTACTGGAGCAGAGTCACTTTCTCCGTTTGGCCGAGTAGGGCCTGCTCCGAGTGGCGGGCACCACGATCGGGCGCGGAAGCGGAAGCGGGCGCGGAAGCGGAGCCGAAGCGAAGCGCCAGGTCCTGACACTCGACGCCTTGCCGCCACCCGGCCCGGAAGGGTTGCTTTTTTCCCGCGGCGGACCGAATATGAATGAGTGTTCATTCATGGTCGCGAGACGCGATTGACCGCTTCGGGGGAGGTCTTCCATGCCCTATGACGTAGACATGCGTGACGTGAAGTTCCAGCTCTTCGAGTGGCTGCCCACCGCCAAGATCCTCGAAGCGCCGAGGTACGCCGACTGGGACCGCGACAACCTCGAGATGGTGCTCGACGAGGGCCTGAAGATCGCCAAGGAGCAGATGGCGCCCTCGAACATCGAGGGCGACCGGATCGGGGTTCACTGGAAGGACGGCGTGGTGACGATGCCGCCCTCCTTCAAGTCGGTCTACGACACCATCTGCGAGGGTGGCTGGATGGGCATGGTGATCCCGGCCTCGTCCGGCGGCATGGGACTGCCGGAGGTGATCGGGACCGCGGTGACCGAGTTCTTCTCCGGGTCCAACGTGTCGCTCTGCCTGACCGTCATGCTGACCCGCGGCGCGGGCATGATGATCGACAACTTCGGAACCGACCACGAGAAGAACCTCTACTGCGCGAAGCTGATCAGCGGCGAGTGGGCCGGCACCATGTGCCTGACCGAGCCCCAGGCCGGCTCCGACGTCGGCGCCGCCAAGACCAAGGCGGTCAAGCAGGACGACGGCACCTACCTGATCTCCGGTGAGAAGATCTTCATCACCTCCGGCGACCACGACCTCACCGACAACATCGTCCACCTCGTGCTCGCGCGCACCCCGGACGCGGCGCCCGGCACCAAGGGCCTGTCGCTGTTCATCGTCCCCAAGGTCTGGGTCAACGAGGACGGCAGCCTCGGCGAGCCCAACGACGTCTACTGCAGCAACATCGAGAAGAAGATGGGGATCCACGGCTCCCCCACCTGCTCGCTCGTGTTCGGCGGCAACGGCAAGTGCCGCGGCTACCTGCTCGGCAAGGAGCAGGGCGGCATGAAGCTGATGTTCTTCATGATGAACGGCGCCCGGATCGAGGTCGGGCTGCAGGGGTCAGCGGCCGCGGCCGGCGCCTACCAGGCGGCCCTCACCTACGCCAAGGAGCGCCTGCAGAGCCGGAGCTGGAAGGAGTGGGAGAACCCGGCCGCGCCGCAGGTGCCGATCGTCGAGCACCCTGACGTCCGCCGCCTGCTGCTGTCCTCGAAGGCCTACTCCGAGGCGATGCGCGCCCTGCTTTACCAGACCTCGCTTTACGAGGACCTGGCCCGCATCTCCGAGGGCGAGGAGCACGAGAGGTACCACTCCTACGTCGAGGTGCTGACCCCGATCTGCAAGGCCTGGGCCTCGGACTGGGGCGTCCAGGTCGCCCTCTGGTGCATGCAGGTGTACGGGGGCTACGGCTACACCCACGAGTTCCCGGTCGAGCAGTACGTGCGCGACGCCGAGATCGCCACCATCTACGAGGGCACCAACGGCATCCAGGCGCTCGACTTCGTGGGCCGCAAGCTGCGCCTGCGCAACGGCGAGGCGGTGCGCGAGCTGCTCGGCATGGCGGAGAAGACCTTCAACGCGCTGAAGGGCGACAACGAGATGATGGAGCCGGCGTGGATGCTGGCGGCCGCGCTCAAGCAGATCGAGTCGATCGCCAAGGACCTGCCGAAGCGGCCCGACGGGCTGCTGGTCACGATGTACAACGCGGTGCCGATCCTCGACATGGTGGGCACCGTGCTCGCCGCCCACTTCCTGCTCGACCAGGCCCGCATCGCCAAGGCCAAGCTCGGCGAGATCCTCGCCGCAGCCGGCGTCGGCACCGCCGACAAGAAGGCCTACAAGGAGTTCCTCGCGAACAACCCGGAGGCGGCCTTCTACCACAACAAGGTGCAGACCGCGATCCACTTCGCCTACCGGGCCCTGCCCCAGGTCTCGGCCCGCGCCGCCGCCGTCCGGTCCGGCGAGAAGTCCGCCATCTACGCGGTGCTGTAGCGCCTCGCCTCAACCGATTCCCTCACGACCCCCGCCCTCCGGCGGGGGTTTCGTCGTTTCATGGGGTCGGGGCTGGGGGTCAGGGGTCACGATCTGGGCGCTCGCGCCGACGCCGTCCGCCCCGGCCGTCGTCTCCGTGCCCGACCGTGCCATCCGGTCTCGGGACGATCAGAGGGGAAACGGAGACGGGCACGGAGACGGGCACGGGCACGGATAGATCCGGGATCAGGTGGCGAGCGACACCAACGGCGGGTCTGCGTCTCTTGCATTGGGCGTGCGGGAACCGAATACTGGATGGAGAAGGAGCACACGATGTCGCACTCCAGACGCCTCGCGGTGATCGTCTTCACGCTGATCGCGGCCGGTTGGCTGCCGATGATCGGACAGGCCGCCGGCGAGTGCCCCGAGGTCGTCGACCATTGGCCGGCCGGGCCGGCCGACGCGGTGTTCATCCGCACCGGGCGCGCCTACTTCGGCAGCGGCACCGTCCTGACGATCGGCGACGTGACCACCCCGGCATCGCCGGCGGTGCTCGCCGAGCTCGACCTCGGGGTGCTGATCCACGACATCGCGGTCGACGGCCAGACCGCCTGGGTGGCGGCCGGCAACATGGCGGTCCAGCGCGGCACTCTGTTCCGCCTCGACGTGACGGACCCCGCCGCCCCGGTGGTGGTGGCGGCGTGGGAGACGCCGCTGCCGGCGCGCTCGGTCGCGATCGGCGATGGCGCCGTGTTCGCCGGGCTCGTGAACCCCGCCGATCCGGAGCACGGCGTGCTGCTCGAGCTGGTGCCGGGCGCCACCCCCACCTCGCCGCCGCGGATCACGACGGTCGAGATCGAGGGGTGGTCCGAGCGGCTCGACGTCACCGGCGACACGCTTTGGGTGGTCGGCCTCGGCGAGGGCGCCCGCGGCTTCGACGTCTCCGAGACCGGGCAGCCCGTCGAGATCGTCCACCTGGAAGGCAACGTGCGCGACCTCGACGCGGTCGGCGAGCTGCTCTACCTCGCCGAGTGGCGGGACGACGACCCCGATGTGCTGCGGATCCTCGACGTCGCCGAGCCTTCAGAACCGGTCGCGCTCTCCGAGTATCGGGCGGACCGGCTGCGCAAGGTCCGCGTCGTCGGTCCGACAGCCTACGTGGCGACCACCCCAGCCGAGTCCTCGATCCGGCTCGAGCTGGTCGACATCTCGGACCCGAACAACCCGGAGCGCAAGGACGTGCTCTCGCTGGGGTCGCTGCGTGGCGAGGCCTTCCTGCACGACCTCGCGGTCGCCAACCGGATCGTCGGCATCAGCAACAGCCGCGGCGGCCCGTGGCTGGTCGAGGACCCGCCGACCGGCGAGCCGAGGCTGGTCGGCAGCTTCACGACCCCGGGCGTGACCGAGGCGGCGGCCATCTCGGGCGAGCTGCTGGCCGTTGCCGGAGGCGAGAGCGGCCTGCTGCTGTTCGAGGTCGGCGACCCGGACGGCCTCGCACCGCTCAGGCTGCCCGCCGCGGTCGGAGGCTTCGCCAAGGACGTCGCGCTGGCCGATTCGACCGCCTTCGTCGCGAGCTGGCGCGACGGGGTCCGGGTCCTCGACGTCGCCGACCCGAGGGCGCCGGTGGAGATCGCGCGGGTGGCGACCGCCGGCCCCTGTTACCGGGTGGTGCTCGACGGCACCCACCTCTACGCGACCATCGCCAGCTCACCCTACGTGTCGACCGTCATCCTCGACGTCTCCAGCCCGGCGTCCCCGCACCCGGTGGCGCAGCTCGAGGGCGGCGTGATGGCGGTGGCGGACGGCTACGCCTACAGCGACTGGTCCGATTGGGCCGGCCGCTGCGCGCTGGCGACCTGGGACGTCGGCGACCCGGCCTCCCCGGCGACCCAGCCGACGCGCATCAACTTCTGGTCTGACTGCGACCGCTGCGATCTGCCGTGGCCCGACTACCCGCGCTCCTACGAGCTGCAGCCCCATCACGGCATCTCCGGCGTCACCCTGATGGGCGGCCGCGGCTGGGTCGCGCTCGGCACCGGCGGCCTGCAGCTGCTCGACCTGTCGGACCCGGCATCCCCGGATGTCGTGGCCGAGCTCGAGGAGGTCGCCTGCGGCGTTTCGGCGGCCGCGGCCGACCGCGATCTCGCCTACGTGGCGACCGCGGCCCCCTCCGGCCTGCTGCTGGTGTCGCTGTCACCCGACGGTGAGCTGGTCGAGAACGGCTTCGAGGAGCTGCCAGGCTACCCCGCGGATGCGGTCCTGGCCGGGACGCGCGCCTACACCGCCGACCTCATCGCCGGGGTGTCGGCGCTCGATGTCGCGGCCTGCCACGTCCCGCTGCGGCCGCGGGGGAGGCTCGCACCGTAGGGAGTCGACCCTTTAGGGAGAGCCTTCCCTGCCCGTCTCCGTGCCCGGCTCCGTCTCCGAAACGGCCGGTGCGCGCCCCGAGCCGTCACTCGGGAACGGGAACGGGTACGGGAGCGGGAACGGAGATCGGGCTACGCGATGGTAACGTCTCCGCAAAGGTAGACGTCCTGGATCGCGTTGAGCAGCTCGACGCCCTCGGCCATCGGCTTCTGGAAGGCCTTGCGGCCGGAAATCAGGCCCATGCCGCCGGCCCGCTTGTTGATGACCGCCGTGGCCACCGCCTGCTCGAGGTCGTTGGCGCCCGACTCGCCGCCCGAGTTGATGAGGCCGACCCGCCCCATGTAGCAGTTGACGACCTGCCAGCGGGTCCACTCGATCGGATGGTCGGGCACCAGCGTGCCGTACACCGACTTGTGGGTCTTGCCGTACTTGAGCGCGTTGAAGCCGCCGTTGTTGGTCGGCGCCTTCTGCTTGACGATGTCGGCCTCGATGGTCACGCCGAGGTGATTGGCCTGCCCGGTGAGGTCGGCGGCGTTGTGGTAGTCGGTGCCCTCGTGCTTGAAGGCCGGGTTGCGAAGGTAGCACCACAGCACGGTGAACATCCCGAGCTCGTGGGCGTGCTGGAAGGCCTCCGAGACCTCCATGATCTGGCGGCGGCAGTCCTCGGAGCCGTAGTAGATGGTCGCGCCGACGCCGGCGGCGCCGAGGTTCCAGGCCTGCTCGACCGAGGCGAACATGGTCTGCTCGGCGATGTTCGGGTAGCTCAGCATCTCGCTGTGGTTGAACTTGAGGATCAGCGGGATCTTGTGGGCGTACGTGCGCGACACCGCCCCGAGCACGCCGAGGGTCGACGCGCAGCCGTTGCAGCCGCCCTCGATCGCGAGCTTGACGATGTTCGAGGGGTCGAAGTAGATCGGATTGGGCGCGAACGACGCCGCGCCCGAGTGCTCGATGCCCTGGTCGACGGGCAGGATCGAGACGTAGCCGGTGCCGGCGGCGCGGCCGGTCGAGAGCAGCCACTGCAGGCTGCGCATGACCGCCGGCGAGCGGTCGCTCTGGGCCACCACCCGGTCGATGAAGTCCGGTCCCGGCAGGTGCAGCTGCTCCTTGGAGATCCCCTTGCAGTGGTAGTCGAGAAGCGACGCCTTGTCGCCGAGAAGCTTGCGGATCTGCTTGATCATGGTTCCACCTCCTCAAGGTCCCGGGGCATTGTACGGCAACCCGCCGACGAACCCGGCCCCGCCGCCGAGGCGCGGCCGCCGGACGGCGAACAGGACGGCGAGCACCGTGCCCTTGACGACGCAGGTGGCCGCGATCGCCAGCCACACCGCTTCGACCCCCCACCCCCTCGCGACCAGCCAGCCCGCCACCGGCACCCGGGCGGCGGTGAGCGCGATCTCGAGGACCGCCGGCACCACGGTCCACTGCGCGCCGGCGAAGGCGCCGACCAGCACCACCTCGGCCGCCATGAAGACCTGGCTCATGCCGACCAGCAGGACGTAGGTGACGCCCGCCGCCACCACCTCGTGGTCGGAGATGAACACCGACACCGCCGCCGCCGGTTTCGACACCAGCACCACCGTCACCAGGCCGACCGGCAGGATGGTCAGGAACAGCGTCCGCCACGCCACCCGGCTCGCCCGCACCGGGTCGCCGGCGCCGAGGTTCTGGCCGACCAGGGTGGTCGCCGCCGCGCCCATGCCGGCGCACACGAAGTAGTTGAGGACCTCCAGCTTGTGGCCGATCCCGAGGGCGGCCACCGCCGGGGTGCCGAAGGTGGTCGTGACCCGGGTCAGCAGGACGTAGATCAGCGAGAACAGCGCGCCCTCGACGGCGAGCGGCAGGCCGACCCGCAGCGCCGCCCAGCTCTCGGCCGGCGGGCGCAGGAACGCGAGCGGCCGGGGGCGGATCCCGAGCCGGCCGAGCAGCTGCCAGCCGCGGGCGCAGCCGACCGTCCACGCCAGCACGGTCGCCGACGCCGCGCCCGCCACGCCGAGCCGCGGCAGCGGCCCCACCCCGAATATCAGCAGCGGGTCGAGCACGACGTTGACCGCGGCCGCGACCGCCAGCAGCCGCAGCGCGGTGGCCGCGTCGCCGGCGGCGCGGAACGCCGCCGAGATCCACGAGAACAGGAAGTACGACGGCATGCCGAGCAGCACGATTACGAGGTAGGCGACCCCGGGCTGGGTGACGGCTCGGTCGGTGCCCATGAACTCGAACAGCGGCCTGACCAGCCACAGGCCGATGCCGACCACCAGCAGCGACGCCCACACCGCGAGGCTCTGGCCGGCGGCGGCGGCCCGCCCGACCGCCGCGCGGTCGCCCGATCCGACGGCGGCGGCGAGTACCGACCCGGACCCGGCGGCAGAGCCCTCGCCGATGGTCTGGGCGAGCCACATCGCGAAGCCCGCGGTCGAGGCCGCGGCGACGGCGGCCGGGCCGACCCGGCCCAGCCAGAAGGCGTCGACGATCAGGAACCCGGCCTGCAGCAAGGCCGACAGCGCGGCCGGTGCGCCCAGGTGGAGGACCGCCCGGTCGATCGAGCCGGAGACCACCAGCTCACGGTAGCGGAGGACGTCGCCGCGCACGGTGAGGCAGGATAGCAGGACGCGGGTTGCAGGCATGGCCACGCGGGACCTGCCCTCCGTTCCCGTCCCCGTTCCCGTCCCCGAACGACTTCGTGAATCGACCGGAACAGCACGAGACCGTCAGAATCGATCGAGGAGTCCTCGCTCGAGTGGGCCCCTTCGATTCCGGACCGTCATCCGGGTACGGGAACGGGCACGGGAGCGGGAACGGGGCAAACGCCCGCCTCTTCAGCAGGCCAGCCGCTCCGCTGACTGCTCTCAGCTCCCGACGACCTGCTACCCGATCACCTCGCTCGACTCGGTGAACTGGAGGCCGAGGCGCTCGAGCTCGGCGAGCGCGGGCTGGTAGAACTCGGGCATCACCGGCACGATCACCCCGGTGCGCGTGAAGCGGCCCTCGAGGATGTAGCGGACGCCGATCGCGGCCGGCAGGCCGACCGTGCGGTTCATGCTCGAGTCGCCGCCCGGGATGCCGAAGTCGACCATGGTCGACGTGATCCGCTCTCGGCGACCGGGGTAGCGGGCGACGAAGGTGTGCTGCAGCACCAGCATGTCGCGCTCGCCGTCCGCGTACGACATCTTGGCGAGCATCCGCTCGGTGAGGATGTCCACCGGCGCCTTGGGCTTGGGCAGCGGGTCGGACGAGAACAGCCCGATCCACTCCATGCAGGACATGGCGGGCTGCGCGGCATCGATGCCGAGCTTGCCGGCGACCGCGCCGGCGAGCCCGCGCGTCGACTTCAGCCCGGCCAGGCGCGTGGTCAGGTCGGCGAAGGTCTTGCCCTCGAGGCCGTCAAGCTCCGCGGTGCCGAGCCAGCCGAGGCGCGCCATCTGCGTGATCGCCGCGCACCAGTGCGGGAAGCGCAGGGTGCCGCGGAACATGGTGTCGGACGGGTTGATCCCGTAGTACTCGGTGTAGGGCATGCTGTCGCGGTTCGGGTAGCCGATGAAGTCGACCACCTTGCCCTCGACCTCGACCGGCACCTGCCACTGGTGGTCGAAGAGCTCGGCGCCGGGGACCCGAACGTCGCGGCCGTCGCGGCGGTAGCGGGCGTCGTTGAGGCCGGCGAGGATCACGCCGCGCGGGCTCCACGAGAACTTGTAGCCGAACGGGTTGTCGTTGGCCTCGGGCGCCGGCAGGCCGCCGCAGTAGGACTGGAAGGTGGTGATCTCGCCGCCCGCCGCCTGCACCGCGTGGATGACCTTCATGGCGGTCATGTGGTCGATGCCGGGGTCGACGCCGAGCTCGTTGAGCAGGGTCACTCCGGCCTTCTTGGCCGGCCCGTCGAGGGCCTTCATCTCGTCCTTGACGTAGGAGGTGGTGACCATGTGCTTGCCGTGCGCGATGCACGCCTTCGCCACCGCCGGGTGGTGGACCCACGGCAGCAGGCTGACCGCCAGGTCGTGCTCGGCCACCAGCGCGCCGAGGCGCTCCGGCTCGCGCTCGATGTCGAAGGCGACCGGCGTGCCCAGCGGGTGGCCGTCGAGGATCGCCTCGGCCTTGCGGACGGTACGGCTCGCGACCGTCACGTGGAAACCATGATCGAGCAGGTAGCGCACGTGGGCGCGCACCACCAGACCGGCGCCGAACACGATGACTCGCTTCATGTCCTTCATCCTCCAGGACTCCGCCAGCGGAGCCGAACAGTGCCGGCCGTCAGCCCGCGAGGGTCGCGACCATGACTGCCTTGATGGTGTGGAGCCGGTTCTCGGCCTCCTCGAACACTCGCGACTGCAGGCCCTCGAAGACCTCGTCCTCGACCTCGCAGATCTCCGGGTGCTGCCGCGCCATGTCGGTCTCGAGGTTGTGGAACGCGGGCAGGCAGTGCAGGAAGATCGCCTCCGGCCGTCCGGTGAGCTCCATCATCCGGCGCGTCACCTTGTAAGGCTTGAGCAGCGCAATCCGCTCCGCGATCTTGTCCTCCTCGCCCATCGAGGCCCAGACGTCGGTGTAGATCGCGTGCGCGCCGCGCACCCCCTCCTCCACGGACTCGGTCACCGTGACCTTGCCGCCGGTCTCTCCGGCGATCGCCCGCACCGTCGCCACCAGGTCGGGCTCGGGGAAGAGGGCCTTTGGCGCCACCACCCGGACGTCCATGCCGAGCTTGGCGCCGCCGACCAGGGTCGAGCGGGCGACGTTGTTGCGGCCATCGCCGGCATAGGCGAGCGCGATCCCCTCGAGCCTGCCGAACTCCTCCTGCACGGTCAGCACATCGGCCAGGATCTGGGTCGGGTGCCAGGCGTCGGTCAGCCCGTTCCACACCGGCACTCCGGCATGCGCCGCCAACTGCTCCACCGTCCGGTGGGCGAAACCGCGGAACTGGATGCCGTCGAACATCCGCCCCAGCACCCGCGCCGTGTCGGCAACCGTCTCCTTTTTCCCGAGCTGGATGTCGCCCTTGCCGAGGTACTCGGGGTGGGCCCCCTCGTCGATGCAGGCCACCGTGAAGGCACAGCGGGTGCGGGTCGACGGCTTTTCGAAGATCAGGGCGACGCTCTTGCCGGCCAGGCGGGCGCCGCGACGGCCGACTCGGCGGTCGGCCTTGAGGCGCGCCGCGAGGTCGAGCAGGCCGCGGATCTCGTCCGGGGTGAAGTCGAGCAGCTTGAGAAAGTGCCGACCCAACAGTGACCCTGCCATGGCTGCCTCCGTGGCGCCCCGGTGCTGCTTGTGAATTGTTGCACCAAGGCCAACGCATGGTACTCGCGACCGCCCGCTTTGCCAAGCCGTCCGCCCATGCCCGCTCCCGTTCCCGTCCCCGTTCCCGGATGCGTCCCCCGCTTCCGCGCCCGTCGCGCCCCCGTTCCTGTTTCCCTGCCCGTCGCCGGGCTCGGGCCCGGACCGCCATCGACCCCCACTGCGGCACTCCCAGATCCGGCCCGGTCCGCCATCCTCCGCCACGAGACGATCCGGAAGCGACGCACCCGCACGGCTGTTTCACCGTCGTTGACAGTCCACGGACCAGGCCCTCGTCCGCGACGCCAGGGCCCGCTATGCTGCCCACCTCACGGCAGCGTAATGCGCTGGTCGGTCCACGCCCGGGGCTGGAACGGAGGCGAATGATGCGGTCCCCAAGCCGTTTGGGTTCAGAGTCCTTGATCATCGCGCTAGCGGCAGGCTTCGCCGTCGCGGTGGCGCCGGTTGCAGCCCAGGGCTGCCCGGAGCTGATCGGTCGCTGGCCCTACGGCCCGACGGCGGCGGTCGCCGCATCCGCAGACCTTGCCTACCTCGGCAGCGGCAGCACGCTGCAAATCGCCGACGTCTCCGACCCGTCGACGCCACGCGTCGTGGGCGACGTCGAGCTGCCGTGGCTCGTGCTCGGCATTTCGGCGTCTGGCGGTTACGTCTACGTTGCAGCAGGTGATGGGCTTCGAGTGATCGACGCGAGGGTGCCGGCGGCGCCGGTCCAGGTGGGCTTCATCGCGACTCAGGGCTTGGCCATCGACGTCGCGGTCGCGGGCAATTTCGCCTACCTGGCTGACGGCAGTGCGGGCCTTCGCGTGATCGACGTGGCCTCACCGACCACGCCCGTCGAGGTGGCATCCGTCGACACCCCGAACCTCGCGATCGACGTCGCTCTCGCGGGAGGCTACGCCTACGTCGCCGACGTTGGCACGGGTCTGCACGTGATCGACGTCGGGGTTCCGGCGGCGTCCCACCAGGTCGGGCATCTCGACACGCCGGGAGTCGCCTACGGTGTCGCAGTCGCGAACAGCTACGTCTTCGTTGCTGCCGAGGCTGCGGGCCTCCGCGTGATCGATGCGGCCACAGTGGACGAGCCGGTTGAGGTCGGTTTCATCGATACACCGGGACTTGCCTACGGTGTCGCCGTTGCCGGCGGCTTTGCCTATGTCGCCGACGACACCGAGGGACTCCGGGTGGTCGACGTGAGCGTTCCGTCGTCGCCGGTGGAGGCCGGGGCCGCGGACACGCCGGGATATGCCTACGGTGTCGCGGTCGCGGATGACCTGGCGTACATCGCTGACTGGGGTGGGGGTCTCCGGGTGATCGACGTGAGCCTGCCACCGGCACCGACCGAGATGAGCTTCGTGGACGTTCCCGGGAGTGCCGCAAGCATCGACGTATCCGGTGGCAACGCGTTCGTCGGATTCTCGCCCGCCGGGCTACGGTCGTTCGACCTCTCGGACCCCGCGGCGCCGGCCGAGGTGGGCTTCGTCGGCACGCCGGCAGCCGTCGCCGACGTCGCGGCGAGCGGCGGCTTCGCCTACGCCGCCGACGGCGAGGGGGGCCTTCGCGTGATCTCGGTTCTCGATCCCTCCGCGCCGGTCGAGGTCGGCTTCGTCGACACACCAGGGTCCGCCTCGGGCGTGGCGGTCTCGGGCACCCACGCCTACGTCGCCGACGGGGACGCAGGCCTCCGCGTGATCGACGTGAGCGCGCCTTCCGCGCCCGTCGAGGTCGGCTCCATCGGCACGCCTGGCACTGCCCAGGGTGTCGTCATTCTGGGGACCCACGCCTACGTCGCAGGCGGGGACGCGGGTCTTCGCGTGATCGACGTCAGCACGCCGGCCGCGCCCGTCGAGGTAGGCTCCGTCGACACGCCGGGCTTCGCCTGGGATGTCGCGCTTGCCGGCCGTCATGCGTACGTCGCAGACGACGCGGGCGGCCTGTGGGTCGTTGACGTGGGCACCCCTTCGGCCCCGGTTCCGGTGGGGTCCCTCGGGGCGGCGGGGCAAATCTCCCGGGCGGTGGCGGTCGCGGGGGGCTACGCCTACCTCGCAGACTACGCTCCCAGCGGCCTCCGAGTGGTCGACGTCAGAACTCCCTCGGCTCCGGTCGAGGTCGGGTTCTTCGAAACGCCTGCGCCGGTGGAGTCGGTGGTGGTGTCAGCGGGACGGGTCTACGCCGCGGGCAGCGACACCGGCGTTTACGTCTTCTCCGAGTGCGCCGGCGGCCCTTCTCCGGACCGCGAGTCGTTCATCCCGGCGGCGGCGGTGGCGGCCGGCGCCCAGGGGGCCTTCTTCTCAACCGACGTCGAGGTCAACAACACAGGGACAGAGGCAGCGCAGCTGACCTTCCAGTGGCTGCCGCGCGGCGAGGACAACTCCGATCCCATCAGCTCCGATGTAATTGCGCTCGCTCCCGGGCAGAGCCAGCGCTACGAGAATGTACTCGCTGAGCTATTCGGTCTCGGCGCCGACTCACTCGGCGCCCTGAGGCTGGTGGCGAACACCGAGTCGGTCATCGGCATGAGCCGCACCTACAACATCCCTGCCGGCAAGACCGCCGGCACCTTCGGCCAGGGCCTGCCAGCCATCCGGGCGACCGAGATGATCGCCGGCACCGAGCCGCAGCGCATCATCTTCCTGAGCGAGGACCCTGACTTCCGGGCCAACGTCGGCTGCGTCAACGGCTCAAGCGAGCCGGTGACCATCAACATCGGAATCTTCGACGCCGAGGGCTCGCCTCTCGAAACCAAGACCATGGACCTGGGACCCTGGTCCAACAACCAGATCAACCGGGTCTTCCGGGACTACCAGCCGGTCAACGGCTACGTCGACGTCTGGGCCGGCAGCGACGTCGCGCTCTACTACTGCTACGGTTCGATGCTCGACAACATCACGTCCGACCCGACCACCATCCTGCCCCAGGTGCCGTCGGATGACACGACCTTCATCCCCGCCGCAGCGCTCGCCGCCGGGCTGGAGGGCGCGTTCTTCGAGACGGATGTGGACCTCAACAACGTCGGTTCCACCGACCTCACCTACGAGCTGCTGTGGCTGCCCCGCGGCGCCGACAACGGCGATCCGGTCCGCAGTGACACGTTCTCGCTCGCGCCCGGAGCCGGCGTGCGCTATGCCAACGTGCTCGACGAGGTGTTCGGACTCGAGCCGGACCAGGCCGGTGCGCTGGCCATCGAGGCGAGCGGACCGGAGCTCTTGGCCATGAGCCGGACCTACAACCTGCCGTGGGCCAAGGTGGCTGGGACTTTCGGACAGGAGCTGCCGGGCATCCCGGAGGACCGGATGATCGCCTCGGGGGTGAAGAAGCGGATCATCTTCATGAACGAGAACGACGACGTCCGCTCCAACGTCGGCTGCCAGAACGGCAGCGGCCAGACGGTGCGGGTGTTCATCGAGCTCTTCAACTCCGAGGGCGAGTCGCTCGAAACCAAGACCATGGACCTGGCGCCCTACTCCAACAACCAGATCACCCGGGTGTTCCGGAACCACTCGCCGATTGAGGCCGGCTACGTGGACATTTGGACCAACACCGAGGGCGCGTCCATCTTCGGCTACGGCTCCGTGTTGGACAACACGACGAGTGACCCGACCACCGTGCTGCCGCAGTAAGGCCTCCGCCCGTCCAGGATCTGGGGGATAGGATCTGGGGGATAGATACAGGGCGCTGCAGAAGGCGATGACGGCGAGAACCAGCGGGGGCTCCGGCCTCCGCCTTCTATTGGGGCAGCCATCTTGGCTGCCATCGTCAAGGTCGCGGGCTGGAAGCCGTGGAACGCGGGCTGGAAGCCCACGCCACAACCATCGAGTGCCAGGGCCGACACTTTGGCACTTTCCCCAGCCCAACCCCCTGCCTGTCGTCGTCGCCGCCTCCGTTCCCATTCCCGTGCCAGGGCCGACACTTTGGCACTTTCCCCAGGCCAACCCCTTGCCTGTCGTCGTCGCCGCCTCCGTTCCCAGCAGGAGAATGGAGAGCAGGGACGCCGTTTCGGGAACGGGAAGGGGCAGGGGAACGGGAACGGGTGGCCCGCGTTACCAGTTTGCCTGGCCAGCAAGTAGAATCTCCCCTCGGCTGGAGGCCCTGCATGCCGCTTCAGGAGATCCGCAAGCGCTGCGCCGACGCGATCGCCACTGCCCTCGAGGCCGAGCTCGGCCACCGCGCCGAGCCCGTGCTCGAGGTGCCGCCGCGGCGCTCGCTCGGCGACCTGGCCTGGCCGGGCGCCCTGCCGCTCGCCAAGGCGCTGCGGCGGCCGCCGCGCGAGATCGCCGAGCGGGTGGTGGCGGCCGCTCCCTGGCCGGAGGCCGTCGCCCGGGTGGAGGTCGCCGGCCCGGGCTTCGTCAACATCTTCCTCGACCGCCCCGGCCTGCTCCGCCGGCTGCTCGTGCCGCCGGCGCCGGCAGCCGGCGCCGGCGGGCCCAAGACGATCGTCGAGCACACCAACATCAACCCCAACAAGGCGGCCCACATCGGCCACCTGCGCAACGCCGTGCTCGGCGACATCCTGGTGCGCTGCCTGCGCGCGCTCGAGAGCCCGGTCGAGGTCCAGAACTACATCGACGACACCGGCGTGCAGGTGGCGGACGTGGTGGTCGGCGTGCTCCACCTCCCGGAGCCAGAGCTCGCCGCGGCCCTCGACATCGAGGTCAGCCGACGCGACGAGCTGATCGGCTCCTTCCTGGCGCGGCTGCCGCAGGACGCCGTGCCGGCGGCCTCGACCCGGGACTTCGACGACCTGTGCTGGGAGATCTACCCCCGGGTGACCGCCCGCTACGAGGCCGATCCCGGCTTCGCCACCCACCGGGACGAGGTGCTGCACGCCGTCGAGGGCGGGCCAGGCGAGGTCGACCTCGAGCAGGCGGAGTATCTGCTGCGCGGGGCGGTGATCTCCGGGGAGCCCTACTCCCAGCGCGCGATCGCGCGCCTCGCCGCCGAGGTCGCGGCCGGCAACCTGCGCTGCCACCTGGCGACGATGGCACGGCTCGGCGTCGCCTACGACCTGCTGCCCCACGAGTCGGACATTCTCCACCTCGGGTTCTGGCGGCAGGCCTTCGAGATGCTCGAGGCCTCCGGAGCGGTCCGCCTCGCGGCCGAGGGCAAGAACGCCGGCTGCTGGGTGATGTCGCTGGCCGCAAGCCCCGAGTTCGCCGACCTCGACGACCCCGACAAGATCCTGGTGCGCTCGAACGGCACCGTCACCTACACCGGCAAGGACATCGCCTACCAGCTGTGGAAGCTCGGCCTGCTGGCGGGCGCTGACGGCCGACGGCTCGACTTCGGTTACCGGACCTTCGCCAGGTGGACGCGGCCGGGGCCGGCGCTGCCGCTGTGCTACGGCGATCAGGGACAGGCCCTCGTCCGCACCAGCTCGGACCGGGCCGACGCACTGCCCTCGGCGAGCTTCGGCGCCGGCGCGCGGATCTACAACGTCATCGACGTCCGGCAGTCGTACCCGCAGCGCGTGGTCAAGGAGGCGGTCCGGGTGCTCGGACACCCGGAGGCGGCCGACGGCTCGATCCACTTCGCCTACGAGATGGTGGCGCTGACCCCGGCCGCGGTCCGTCGCATTGAGGAGGCGAGCGGGCGCAGCTTCTGCCTCTCCGACGAGGACATGGCCAAGGCTTACGTCGAGATGTCCGGGCGGCGCGGGATCGGGGTCAAGGCCGACGAGTTCCTGGACGTGCTCGAGGCGGCGGCCGAGGACGCCGTCGTGTCGCGGATCGGACACCGGGGCGAGGTTGCCGACCTGCAAGGGCGCTCCCGCGCCATCGCCGTTGGGGCGCTTCGCTACCTGATGGCGCGGCAGTCCCGCAATCGGGTGCTGGCGTTCGACTTCACCGAGGCGCTCGCCTTCGAGGGCGACACCGGGCCCTACCTGCAGTACTCGGCAGTGCGGGCCCGGAAGGTCTTCGAGAAGCTCGCCGAGCGCCGCGGCGAGGGCCGCGTCGGCGCCGAGGAGGCCGCGCTGCTCGAGGGAGCGGCGATCGATGACGAGCTGTGGGACCTCGTGCTGCAGTGCGCGCGCCGCCACGAGGTGGTCGCCCAGTCGCTCTCCTGCCTCGAGTTCTCGCTGCTCGCCCAGCACGTCCACGATCTGGCCCAGCTCTTCCACAAGCTCTACCACGGCCACCCGGTGGTGCCGGAGGAGGACGGCGGGGTGCGCCGCCTCCGGCGGGCAGTGTTCACGGTCTTCGTCGACGAGATCCGGGTGCTGCTCGAGGAGCTACTCGGCATCCCGATCCCCGAGGAGATGTGACGTGTCGGTGAAGGACGAGACCCGTCGCGCCCGCTGGGCCCGCACCCTAAAACAGCTGTCCGAGCTGATCGCAAAGACCGACGACGCCGTCGCGCACCGGGCGACCGCAGCGGCGCTGCTGCACCACAAGGTGCCTGGGGTGTCGTGGACCGGCTTCTACCGGCTCACGGACGGCGAGCTGGTGGTCGACGCCTACCAGGGCCCGGTGGCCTGCCTGGTGCTCGCCCGGCACACCGGCGTGTGCTGGGCCGGCATCGACCGCAACCAGACGGTGGTGGTGCCGGACGTGCACGCGTTCCCCGGGCACATTCCCTGCGACGATCGCAGCCGCTCGGAGATCGTGGTGCCGGTGCGCGGCGCCGACGGCCGTCCGGTCGGCGTGCTCGACGCCGACTCCCACCGCCCCGCCCACTTCGACGAGATCGACCGCGAGGGCTACGAGTCGGTGGTGCGGCTGCTCGAGAGAAGGTGGTTCGGGCGCAACGACGATTGAGGGGCCGGCTCGCTCCCGTTCCCGTCCCCGTTCCCGTTCCCGTTCCCGATCGAGCGCGCCCCGTTTCCGCACCCGCTTCCGCTTCCGCGCCCGAATCGTCCCCGTTCCCGTTCCCGGTCGAACGCGCCCCGTTTCCGTACCCGCTGCCGCGCCCGTATCCGCCCGCTCGCCGGCAGCGTTGACCGGAGCGAGCCCACGCCTCTCCACTCGATCCGCGGCCGGACACCTCCACCGATTCGGCCTCACGTCATCTGAACCGCAGAGGGCGCAGACAGCGCGGAGCACGGACAGAAGACGTTCTCTGGGACGGCCTCTGCGATCTCGGCGCCCTCCGCGGTTCGATCCGGTTGAGGGGGGTCGCCGGGCCGGGCTTCGCTGGCAGGGGCGTGCGGACTCGAGCGGTCGATAGGCTGTAGGCAGCCATCCGGAAGCGGGAGCGGGCGGGGGTGAAGCGAGCGCCGGGGATGCGCGCTACTCGCAGGCTGCGTTCGTCTATCATATGGGACCGAGGACGAGATGAAAGGAACCCACCATGGCCACAACCCATCTCAAAGGCAACCCCGTTCACACCAACGGTGAGCTCCCGGCCGTCGGAACGGCGGCGCCGCGTTTCACCCTGGTCGGCGGCAACCTGGCCGACGTGACCCTCGCCGATCACGCGGGCAAGCGCAAGATCCTGAACATCGTGCCCAGCCTCGACACCGCGGTCTGCGCGGCCTCGACGCGCCGCTTCAACCAGGCCGCCGGCTCGCTCGACAACACGGTCGTGCTGGTCATCTCCGCCGACCTGCCCTTCGCGCAGGGCCGGTTCTGCTCAACCGAAGGCCTGACCGGCGTCGTGCCGCTGTCGATGATGCGCGGCAAGAGGTTCGCCGAGGACTACGGAGTCCTGCTCGTCGACGGCCCGCTGGCCGGCCTGTGCGCCCGCGCGGTCGTCGTTCTCGACGAGCGCGACCGGGTCATCTACACCCAGCTGGTGGACGAGATCACGACCGAGCCGGACTACGACGCGGCGCTGGCGGCGCTGGGCTGAGCTAGAAGGTCCAGTAGAACCCGACCGCGCCGGCGATGCCGCCGAAGTCCTCGTCGAACTCCGACCCGTCGTAGTCGACGACCGTGGCATCTGCCTCGCGGTAGACGGCCTCCATGAAGAAGCCCGCGTGGTCCCAGGCCTTCACGTTGAAGCCGGCCAGGGCATAGAAGCCGGTCGGATCGTCGACGTCCCTCTCCGAGAGGTTGATCGCCATGTAGGTGACGCCTGCTCCGACGTATGGCCGCAGCTCGCTCGCGGGGGCGAGCACGAGGCGCAGACCGAGGTCGAAGGGGACGACCTGCATGTCTTCGTCGAAGTCGCCGGCGCTGTGGCCCGGGACCCAGGTGCCGGTCAGGTCGACCATCACCCACTGGCCGCCGAGACTGAGCCTGGCGCCGACGCCGTATGACCGGTTGTCCTCGGTCACCTCACCGTAGGTCCCGAACAAGGAGAACGCTCCCCCGGCCCACGCCGGGGCCGCGCACAGCACGAGGCAGCCAACCAACACCAGCACGGACTTCCGCATCACGTACCTCCGCGAGGGCGATCGTCCAACTTGTGTACCATCGAGACGATTCTAGTACAGATTCCGCTGCCGGCGAGCCCCCGGCCTCCCCGCCGGCGGCCGCTGCGTGACGGGGCGCACCTGGCGAGCCGGTCGCACGGTCACGGCAGAGTGCCCGTGTATCCCTTGCGGCTGGTCGCCCGGTAGCCGTCCACCGTCACCTCGAGCGTGCGGTACTTGCTGATTCCCACCCCCGAGGTGACGAAGGTGATGATGAACCGCGACGACAGCTCGGCGATCAGCGCCCGCACCGCCGCCGGCATCTGCTCGGTCGCCGGGATCCTCTGGTAGCGGCCGCCGGAGGACTCGGCGATCAGGACGAGGACCTCCTCGTAGGACGTCTCGCCGGTGGCCGGAGTCGATGGCGGCTCGACGCCAAGGACGAAGATCGGGGTGTCGAGCCCCTCCGCGATCAGCCCCGCGTCCTGCGCCGACAAGCGCGACGCGTTGTCGACGCCGTCGGTCAGCAGGATGGCGGCGCGCCGCGGATGGGTTGCCCGCTCCATGACGTCGGGGACGCGCTGGATCATGTCGTACAGGGCTGTGGTGCTCCACGGCCGGATGGTCTCGAGGACCCGCGGCAACAGGTACCAGCCCATGCCGAATGGGAAGCGCTCGAGCACCCGGTCGTCGCCAAAGGTCCACAGGGCGAGCTGGTCGTCCTGCCGCCGCTCCTTGAGGAAGGCGCCGATCAGGTCCTGGCACGCGGCCAGCTTGTGGCCTGCCATCGAGCCCGAGCTGTCGAGGATGAAACCCAGGCTGAGCGGCAGATCGCTCTCCCGCGCGAAGTCGCGGATCGGGACCTCCATACCGTCGACGTAGAGGTGGAAGCGATCGCGCGCCACCTCGCTCACGATCCGCCCCGCATCGTCGCGGACGGTCACCGGGGCGACCACCGCGTTGACGGTGACCTCCCCCTCGTACTGGGCGCGAACGGTTACCGCAGGCAGCGACAGCACCGTGAGGGCAGCCACGATGGACAAAGCCGCCGCCGCGCGTCCGCACGCGGCCGCGGACGGCGGCCGGGCGTGCCGCGAGCAGGCCCCGGTCAACGCCGCCCACCCATCAGCGCCTCGCGCGCGTCCCGGCCACACGCCTCGGCGAACCGATCGCCGAAGCTCTCGACCACGGCGCTGCTCTCGTCGAGGTCGACGCGGACGACGCGATGGGTCGGGATGAAGGACGTCGACGGCCCGATGAGCGCCGCCTCGCCGGCGCGCTCCTGGCGCAGCCAGTCCTCGACCGCAGCCAGGTCGAGGCCGCGCACCACGAGCCCGATGAGGTCGAGGCGCACCAGCACGCCCCACAGCTTCTCCTTCGGCTCCCGGCAGTGGACGATCACCAGCGCCCCGGCGTCGATGGCTTCCATGGCCCGAGCCTAGCGCATCCCGGGCTGGGACAGCTCGACCAGGACGCCCCCAGCGGATTTCGGGTGGACGAAGCACACCAGGCAGCCGCGCGCCCCGGGCTGCGGCTCGGCCGACAGCAGCTCGAAGCCCGCGGCGGCCAGCTGCGCCATCGCGGCGCGGATGTCGGGCACGCTGACGCAGATGTGGTGCAGCCCCGGCCCACGCCGTTCGAGGTGCCTGGCGATCGGCGACTCCGGGCCGGTGGGCTCGAGCAGCTCGAGACGGGTTTCGCCGAGCGGCAGGAAGCCCACGCGGACGGCCTGCGCCGCGACCTCCTCCGCGCCCTCGAGGCGGAGCCCGGCAGCCTCCCAGAAGCGCAGCGCCTCTGCGATCGAGCGCACCGCGATCCCGATGTGGTCGAGGTGCGACGGTCGCTCCGGCTCCATCGTCAACGGCCACCCTCGACGTCGAGCAGCTCGCGCGCGATCACGAGCCGCTGGATCTCGGACGTGCCCTCGCCGATCGTGCACAGCTTGGAGTCCCGCCACGCGCGCTCCACCGGGTAGTCCTTGGTGTAGCCGTAGCCGCCGTGAATCTGGATCGCCTCCTCGGCGACCCGCACCGCAACCTCCGATGCGTAGACCTTGGCCATCGACGACTGCTTGGTGGTGGGCCTGCCCGCGTTCTTGAGGGCCGCCGCCTGGAAGGTGAGCAGCCGCGCCGCCTCGACCTCGGTGGCCATGTCGGCGAGCTTGTGGCGGACCGCCTGGAACGAGGCGATCGGCTTGCCGAACTGCTCGCGCGTCGGCGCGTACTGCAGCGTCGCATCGAGCGCGCCGCGGGCGATGCCGAGGGCCAGCGCCGCGATCGAGATCCGGCCGCCGTCCAGCACCTGCATGGCCTGGACGAAGCCGTCACCCTCCTTGCCGAGCAGGTGACCCGCGGGGACCCGGCAGTCCTCGAGCACCAGCGAGGAGGTGTCCGAGCAGCGCATCCCGAGCTTGTTCTCCTTCTTCCCGGGCGACACCCCCGGACGATCGAAGGGCACGAAGAAGGCCGAGATTCCGTGGTGGCCCTTCTCCTTCGAGGTGCGCGCCATGACCACGGCCGCCTGGCCCGACGTGGCATGGGTGATGAAGTTCTTGGACCCGTTGAGCACCCACTCTCCGCCGTCGCGGGCAGCGGTCGTGGTGGTGCCGCCGGCGTCAGACCCGGCGCCGGGCTCGGTGAGCGCCCAGGCGCCGATCCACTCGCCGCTGGCGAGCTTCGGCAGGAACTCGCGCCGCAGCTCCTCCGAGCCGTAGAGGTAGAGGTGGTTCGTGCACAGCGAGTTGTGGGCGGCGACCCCGAGCCCGACCCCACCGTCGGCGGCGCCGATCTCCTCCAGGATGACCACGTACTCGATGTACGCCAGGCCGGCGCCGCCGTACTGCTCCGGGATCAGGACCCCGAGCAGGCCAAGCTCGCCGAGCTTGTCGAACAGCGCGCGGGGAAACTCCTGGCGCTCGTCCCAGGCGCCGGCGTGCGGCGCGATCTCGCGGCGGGCGAGGTCCCTCACCATGTCGCGGATGGCCAACTGGTCCTGAGTCAGCTCGAAGTCCACGGACACCTCCTCGCAACCCTGCCACCCCGCATTGTAGGGGGGCCGGCGCGGCCCCTCAAGGACAACACGAGCGGCGCAGACGGCTTTCCCGCGGATCGACACCACCTCCGCGCAGCCAGCCTCACGGACAACCGGGAGGCGTTCGGGAACGGGAACGGGAACGGGAGCGCGAACCACCCCAAAGCCCCGACCCCAACCTCGGGGAGCGCCTCAGGAGAATCGGCGCGAAGCGCTTTCGAGGACCGAGCGAACGAGCGGGCACGGAGACGCGCACGGAGGCGGACAGGAGCTGCCTTTCCCCTTGCCCCTGACCCCTCTCCCCTACTTCCCTTCCCATCGCACGAGCTCGATCCCCGTGTAGTAGTGCTTGAGGATCTCCTCGAACGTCATGCCCGAGCGGGCGAGCCCGAAGGCGCCGTTCTGGCAGAGCCCGACACCGTGGCCCCAGGCGCGGCCCAGGAAGCGCACCGTCTTCGTGCCGTCGGGCGCCGTCGTCACGTGGAAGCTGAACAGGTTCTCGGGAAGGTCGAGGGCGCGCCGGATCGGGAACCCCTCGAACGCCTTCTCGGCACCCGAGCGGCCGACAGCCTTCAGGCCGACGACCCGCCCGGACGGGCCGCGGCTGGTGATCTCGAGGCGCTCCAGGTCGGGCACTCCGAGGCCGCGGGCGACCTCCTCCCAGGTCCGGTCGCGGTACCAGCTGCGCCACGCCGAGCGCCGGTCGGCGAGGCCGCCGCCGCCCGACTGCACGGCGACCACGGCGAGCAGCCGATCGCCCAGCCGGTAGCGCTCGAGGGCAGTCCCCGGCAGGACGGTGAGCGCCGCCTCGCTGCTCCACACCGGCGTCCACCGGCGGTAGAGCGGGAGCGGCTGCGGCAAGGGCTCGGAGCCGGGCGCGTTGCGGGGGAAGATGGCGACGCCGGCCGGATGCGGCACCGCCTCGCCGGCGTCGCGCCGCACCACGCCCCGCAGCTCGAGCACCGCCAGCGCCGCCCGCAGCTGCCAGCCGTGCCGGCGGACGTCCGCCTCCGGGACCTCGAGCGGGATGTCGTAGAGGTCCGCGAGCTCGGCCAACGCCGCGGCGCCTTGACCGTCGACCAGCGCCGTCGCGCCGTCCAGCCCGCCGGCCGCGATCAGGGCAGCGGCGAGCTCGTCCGGACCCGCCTGCCGTCCGCCGGCCACCATCCGGCCTCCGCACGCCGCGGCCACTCGCGCCACCACCTGCTGCGGCTCGGCCTCGGAGGGAAGCCCGAGTGCCCGGGACGCGAGGTGGGCGCGGAACTCGGACTCGCCGTGGAACCGCTGCGGCTCGCCGCTGCCGAGGAGCTCGAGCGGCCGGTCCCAGGCGCAGGGCACGCCCCGCAGGTACGGCTGGGCGCGGCCCTCGAACAGCAGCGCCGCATCCTCGGTGTGGCCACCGCAGGTCGAGGTGTACATCGCGTCGATCGGCTCGCCCCCGAAGACGGCGATCAGGCCGGCGGTCTCGTCCACCGCCCGGTCGGAAAGCGGGTGCTGAGCGTCGGCGCCGGCGTACACCTGGCAGGCCGGGGTCGCACAGAGGTCGTAGCCCTCGGCCTCGGCATCGCCGAGGTGGGCGATCGCATAGGTGCGCGCCGCCACCGCCTGCGCCTTGAGCGCGTCGAGCTGCGGGAACTGCACCGGCCCCATCTCTGCCGGCACCACGCCCCTCAGGTAGCTCTCCAGGTTGAGCTGGTTGATGACCAGAACCTCGTCGGTCGCGACTCGCACCCGGAGCCGGCCGTGGTAGTGCCCTCCGTCAACCGCGATCGGCCAGCCGTCCTCGGCGTCGACGACGACCTCGCCGGCGATCTCGTCGATCACCCCGTTCGATCCCTCGACGCGGAGCAGGCCGGGCGCGGTCACAGCGAACGCGCCCGGGAAGCCGGCGCCGGCGAGCACCGCCGCCGGGTCGGCCGGCTCGGCACCCCGCCACCGCGCTCGCACCCGCAGCAGCCCGTCCGGCGCTTCGGTCACGCTGCCCGTGACGTCTCCTCCCAGCGCGGCCTCGATCCGGCGGGCCGCGGCGTCGGCGGCCGCGGCGCCGCGGAAGGCACCGACCTGCCACGACCGGCCGCCCGGCACCGCAGCCAGGCGCAGCGGGCCGAACAGCCAGCTCTCGCGGTCCTCCGCCAGGCGCAGTCGGTAGGCGCGGCCGGGCTGGGCCAGCTCGACCCCCTCGCGCGTCCTGGCGATGAGGACCCGGATCAACGGCGGATCGGTGTGGGCGTCGGGCTTGAACGCGGGCGCCGGTGGCGTCGGCAGCTGCGGCGGCGCCGCCACCGCCGACGGACGGGTCGGCGCGGGCGACGGCGTGGTCGGCGGCGGGGCCGGCGACGGCGCGGTGGCGCAGCCTGTCAGAGCGAGCAGCGCGCCGACCGCGCCGGCCGCGAGCCGCATCACGGAGTGCTCCGCTCCGAGGCCTCGGCGAGCTGGAATCGCCGGTAGTCACCGCCGCGCAGCTCGAGCCGCCGGCACATCTCGAACAGCCGGGACCGGATCCGCGCCGACACCCGATCGGTCAGCGTCTCCGCGCCCGCAGTGTGGGCGAAGTCGGAGTAGTTGGTGGTGAAGATGGTGAGCCGATCGTGCACGTAGCGGCTGTTGACCAGGTAGTACAGCAGGTCCATCACCCACGGGGTCACCTTGCCTGCTCCAAGCTCATCGAGCACCAGCACGTCGGCGTCGATGAGCGGACGCAGGATGTCGCGGCTCGAGCCCGACCCGTCGAAGGTCATCTGGATCTCCAGGACCAGGGTCGTGAAGTCGGCGAACCGCCCTCTCGCCCCCTTGTCGACGATCAGCGAGTGAAGCGCCGCGACCGCGAGGTGGGTCTTGCCGGTGCCCACCGCCCCCATGAGCAGCAGGCCCTTCCCGGACTCGGGGTAGAGGTTGACGAACTCCTCGACGGCCCGCCTCGCGCGGCCGAGGGTCGGGTCCTCGGGGTTCCAGAGCTCGAAGTTGCCGAGCATGCAGTGCCGGTAGCGCGCCGGTATGCCGGCCCGCTCGAGCAGCTGCCCCCGCCGCGCCGACTCGGCGCAGTCGCATCGCCTCGCGAGCTGCGTGCCGGCCTCGTCGACGAGCCGCCAGCCGGTGCCGCCGCAGTGTGGACACACCGCCGCGCGGTCGTCGGTGGTCGTCACCATTGCGACAGTATAAGGGAGGAGGCGGCCGGGAGCCCGCCGCGGCGCCAGCCATGCGCTACCATGGCCTCATGAATCTGCTCCAGCTGGTCGCCGAGCTCGACGAGGTCCTCGACGTCGAGGCCGTGAACGACTCCTGCCCGAATGGCCTCCAGGTCGAGGGGCGGCCGGACGTCGGCCGCCTGATCACCGGTGTGTCGGCGTCGCGGGCCCTCTTCACCCGCGCCGTCGACCGCGACGCCGACGCGGTCCTGGTTCACCACGGGGTCCTGTGGAATGGCCCCGAGGCACCGCGGATCGTCGGATCGCTGCGCGAGCGGCTGCGCCTGCTGATCGAGCATCGGATGTCGCTGATCGCCTACCACCTGCCCCTCGACCGCCACCCCGAGCTCGGCAATGCGGCGCAGCTCGCCAACCGGCTCGGCCTGGTCGAGCTCGAGCCGTTCGGCGAGCTCAGCGGCGTCTCGGTGGGCGTGTGCGGTGTGTTCGCCGAGCCGGTCGAGGCGGAGGAGCTGTTCGTGGCGGTCGCCGGCGCGTGCGGCCGCGAGCCCCAGGTCTTCGAAGGCGACCGCCGGCTGGTGTCGTCCGTCGGCATCGTCACCGGCGCGGCGCAGCGCGCGTATCGGGAGGCGGTCACCTCCGGCCTCGACGCCTTCATCACCGGAGAGCCGACCGAGTGGGTGCTCCACCAGGCCGCCGAGGACGGTGTGCACTACATCGCAGCCGGCCACTACGCCACCGAGCGCTTCGGCGTGCTGGCCCTTGGCCGCTGGCTCGAGCAGCATCACGGGCTGGAGGTCGAGTTCGTCGACCTGCCGAACCCGGTCTAGCCAGTCGCCGGGAGACCGGCTCGACTACACTGCCGAGCGTGGCCACGCTGTCGCCGACGCCTCGACACCAGTACTCCTTCTCCCGCGTCAAGACGTTCGCCCAGTGCCCGCTGCGCTACCGATTCCGCTACGTGGAGGGGCGGCGCGAGGCGTTCCGCTCGATCGAGACCTATCTCGGCAGCACGCTGCACGCGGTGGTTGAATGGCTGTACGAGCGGCGCGACCGGGCGGAGGGCCCCGCCCTGCCCGCCGCGCTCGAAGAGCTCGCGAGACGTTGGGGCGCGGGCTGGACCGAGGACGTGGCCGTGGTTCGGGCCGCGGACAGCGCCGACGGCGCCCTCCGGTTGGGGCGCGAGATGCTGTCGCTGTTCCACCGATCGACCTTCGCGCGGGACCGCAGCGAGACCATCGCCCTCGAGGCCAGGCTCACGATGCAGCTCGCGCCCGACATCCAGTTCACCGGCGTTGCCGATCGGATCGGACGCATCCCCGGCGGGCGCCTGTTCATCGTCGACTACAAGACCTCACGTTCTCCGGGCACACCGGACGAGTTCTCGGAGGGCCTGCAGGCGCAGCTGTACGCCGGCTGCGCGATCCGGCTGCACGACGAGGCCGAGGCTCTCGCGGGGTACCACTACCTGCGCTCCGGCAGGACCAGCTGGCACCTCGTGAGCCGCACCCGGGCGGACGGCCACCTCCACCGCTTCGGAGAGCTGGCGCGGGCTGCCAGGGACGCCGCCGAGTTTCCGGCGCGGCCCTCGGTCCTCTGCGCGTGGTGCGGGTTGAACGCGATTTGCCCGGAGGCGCGGGTGCCTGCCGAGCTGTCCGGAGGCCTGCGCCTCGCGGCCGACAGGGGCTGGCCTCCGCTCGGGACCGCAGCCAGACCCCAGGACGGCTGACCCACGGCGACACGGCGAGGCCCCGGGGATCAGCCCCCGGGGCCCGCCCTTCTCCGGAACGCCCTCTGAGCCGATCAGGACTCGATGGCGACCTTGACCGCGCGCGGCTTCGACTCCTCGCGCTTGGGCAGGGTCACCACCATCTCGCCATTGCGGAACTTGGCGTCGATCTTGTTCACGTCGACCGAGTTCGGCAGCGTGAACGTGCGCTCGAACATGCCGTAGACCCGCTCGACGCGGTGGTAGGTCTCCCCGTCCGCCGCCTCCTCGAGGCGGCGCTCACCGCGGATCGTCAACACGCCGTTGTCGACCGTGATCTCCACATCCTCGGCCTTCAGGCCCGGCAGGTCGGCCGTGATCACGATGGCGTCCTTCTTCTCCAGGATGTTGACGGCGGGTGACCAGCTGCCGCGCAGCCGGTCCTCGTCCCCGATCCGGCGCAGCCCGCGGCCCATCAGCTCCTCGAACACCCGGTCCATCCGCTGGCTCAGACTGGTGATGTCGTTGATCGGCTCCCAACGAGTCAGTGTGCGCATGTCGCACCTCCCTTCGTTCATCTCACACGTCGTCAATATAAGATCTGATATGTAAATTGTCAAGTCTTGACGGAAGAATTTCCAGAATATTATGCGTACATTATCATTATCTGTGTAAATGTTGCTAGAAAATCACTTATCTGCGCGGGTTCTTCTCCACCCGACGCGCTGCCATGCCGCGGCGCACCATCCGCGTGCAGGCCTGTGCTCCCTGACCGGGCTCCCCGGGTGCCTGACGCCGGGGGCTGGCCCGGCGCAGCGGCCGCGGGCGCCGACGCGTCGCCCCAGTCGCTGGCCCGTATCGGCTCCGCGCCTGGTCGCCGCCTCGACCCGCCCCGCTCGAGGACCATCCTGCGCTTGGCGGCGGGCCGTCCGGCCCCAGCCCGCGCCTGCCCGGAGGCGGCGGCCGCGCGCCTGGCGGAGCCGCGCTCGCGCCGAGCACCGTCCTGCTAAGATGGCGGGCCATGGCTGACACGCTCCCCCCGCCCGAGCTGGGCGGCAGTGCGGGGAGTCTGTTCCGCATCAACCGCGGGCAGATCCTCGGCATGCTGCAGCGGGATGCGGCGGAGCGCGGGTACCACCTCTACCAAGACCGCCGCGTCATGAAGATCGTCTGGCGCGGCGACTACGTCGAGGCGGCGTTGATCCAGCCGGAGTGCACGGTCAAGATCCCGGCGCCGGAGCCGGACGGTCCGCTGCAGAGCCTGTGCACCGTTTGCGGCGGTCCCGAGCCTTGCCACCACACCGCCGCAGCGCTGATGCAGTGGCTCGACATCCGCCCGACCATGCACCGGCTCGGTCCGGGGTCAGCTTGGCGCGCCAAGTCCAGGCACCCCTTCATCGCGCCCAGCCGCATCGCCGCCGAGCGGGTCGACCTCAGCCACCTCACCGGCGCCGACCTGCGGTCTGCCCTCGAGCTGCAGCTGTCTCTGCAGAGCTCGGGGACCGCTTCGGCGAGGCTGGTCGGCAGCACCGTCGAGATCCACATCCGCCTGCCGTCCGGTGACACCCGCGTCGTGTTCTTCTCGGCCACCGTGCTGCCAGCCGCCCTGCCGCTGCTGCGCTCCCTGCCTCGGATCCGGCTCGAGGGCGAGCTCGACGGCCTCGAGCTGTCCGAGGCCAGGTTGCGGCCAGTGCTCGCGTCACAGTGGACCGACCAGGGCATCGTGCTCGAGCCGGCCTACCGGCTCGCGGACGGGAACCTGCTGCCGGCGGCCAAGCTCGACGGCCGCATCCACGGCCGCTGGGCCCGGATCGGAAACCTGCTGTGCCGCGTGCTCGATCCGGCCACCCCGCTGGTCCCCTTCCACCGGAAGGGGCGGCAGACCCTCGCCGGGGAGGAAGCGCTGCGCTTCCTCAACCTCGACCATCCCCAGCTCAGCCAACACGGGTGGTATCTCCCTCAGGGGCAGCTCGCGACCTTCCGCGGCCCGGAGCTCCCGAAGCCGGCGAGCCTGGAGGCGGAGCGGACCCCGAACGGGACCATCCGGATCCGGGTCCACTTTCGTGCGGCGGGGACCGACCTCGACTGGGCCCAGGCGCTCGCGATCGCCGACGAGGGGTTCGCACACGTCGGCGACTCCATCGTGCGCGCCCCCGACCTGCACCCGATCACGCGCACCGGCTTCCGGTTCCCGAGGTCCCACGTCGACAGGGGCCTGCTCGGCAACCAGTTGAGCTTCATCCGGCTGGTCGCGGAGTCCGGGCTGCCGGTCGTCGCCGGTGACGACGACCTCCGGCACCTCGCCGACATTCTCCTCGGGGCCGCCGCACCGGGCATCCCCGACCCGCCAGGGCTGCGATCGCGCCTGAGGCCCTACCAGCGTGACGGGGTCGCGTGGCTGTGGAGCCGCTACCTGGCCGGCGTCGGCGCCCTGCTCGCGGACGACATGGGCCTCGGCAAGACCCACCAGATCATGGGCCTGCTGTGCCTGGTCCGCGAGCGCCGGCCTTCGGGCAACGTGCTCGTCGTCTGCCCGCGCGGCGTCCTCGAGCACTGGGGCACGCTGCTCGAGGCCTACGCCCCCGACATCCCGGTGGTCGTGTTCCACGGCCCATCGCGCACGCTCGAGCGGCTGGACCGCGGCGGCCAGCTGGTGCTCACGACCTACGACCTCCTGCTGCGCGCGACCGACGAGCTCTGCCATCGCGGTTGGGAGGTGGCGGTTTTCGATGAGGCGCAGCGGATCAAGAACCCCCGCACCAAGGCGGCCCGCGCCGCGCGCAAGGTCGAGGCGGGGTTCCGGGTGGCTCTCACCGGCACGCCGCTCGAGAACCGCCTGCTCGAGCTGTGGTCGGTGGTGGACCTCATCCTGCCCGGCTACCTGGGCTCGGAGCGGGACTTCCGGGCATCCTACCGAGCCCCGACCCACCACCAGCTGCACCGGCTGCGGCAACGCCTGTCGGCGCTCACCCTGCGGCGGGTCAAGGAGCAGGTGCTGGCAGACCTGCCCGACAAGGTGGAGGACCTCCGCTACTGCCGGCTTGCCGAGGAGCAGCAGGCCCTGTACCGGTCCATCCATGCCCAGCAGGCGCCGGAGATCGCCGCCATGCTCCGCGACCCGTCCCGCGAGGTCCCCTACATGCACATCTTCGCCCTGCTGACCCGGCTCAAGCAGGTGTGCGACCACCCGGCGCTTCTGACCAGCGGTCCCTCGTCGCCCGATCGCTCCGGGAAGCTCGAGGTGTTCGATCAGATCCTCGAGGAGGCCCTCGATGGCGACCATCAGGTGGTCGTCTTCTCGCAGTACGTCAAGATGATCGACCTGCTTGCCCGGTACCTCGAGCGGCGGGACATCCCTCACCTCGTGCTGACCGGCCAGACCCGCGACCGCAGCCGGATCGTGCGCCGGTTCAACTCCGAGCAGCACGAGCGAGTGCTGCTGGCAAGCTTGCTCGCGGGCGGCCTGGGCATCGACCTGACCGGGGCCTCGGTGGTCATCCACTACGACCGCTGGTGGAACCCTGCCAAGGAGAACCAGGCCACCGATCGCGTCCATCGTCTCGGACAGCGGCGCTTCGTCCAGGTGTTCAAGCTGATCGCGCGCGACACCATCGAGGAGCGGATCGACGCCATGATCCGCAACAAGACCCGGCTCATCGACGAGGTCGTGTCGCCCACCGAGGAGCTGGTCCGCGGCCTCAGCCGGCGCGAGCTCGCAGCCCTCCTCGACCTCGACATCGAGGGCGACGGGGTCGTGGGATGCGAGCGGGTTTCCTAGCGCCGGCGGCCGCCCCCGCCCACTCCTGTCACGGCGAAGCCAAAGGCGACCTGTCACGGCGAAGCTGTGAGCGAAGCCGGCAGCCGGACCCGCGCCGGCGGCGGCGCTCGCCGCACCCGTCTCCCGCAACCTCCGTCACCGCCACCCAGCCTCCGCTGTGCTAGCGTTCGTGTGGAAGGGGCGCAGCGCCCCCGTCAGCGGAGGGCCGACGCGATGACGCCGGATTACGTGATCTGCCTCGAGTGCGAGTCGCCCGTCTACATCTTCGAGTGGAAGGACGGGGTCCTCGTCGAGGCGCACTGCGCGCTGTGCGGCAACGAAGACCCGGCCCAGTTCATCACCGAGAGCGACTACGAAGAGATGTCGATGGACGGCCGCTACCACCCGAACTCCTGACCGCGCCCGACCCCCGACATGGCCTACATCAGCTTCCTCTGGCATCTGCACCAGCCCGCCTACCGGACCGCGGACGGCGTGGCGCACGCACCATGGGTGCTGCTCCACTCGGGCGGCGCCTATCTCACGCTCGCCCGCGCCATCGCCGACACCGCCGGGCGCGGCCAGGTCGTGAGCATCGTGCCGACCCTGCTCGAGCAGCTCCTCGCGTACCGAGAGGGGAACGTGATCGACCCGGTCGCCGAGGCGTTGACGACACCAGCAGCGGACCTCTCGCACGGGCAACGTGCCACGGTTGGCGAGTGGGCCAGCCACATGACCTCCCGCCAGAGCGCACGCTTCCCGCGCCTCAAGGAGCTGTCGGGCCGGCCCGGGAACCAGCTGTCGGTCCAGCAGTTGAGGGACCTCCAGCTGCTGACCCTCCTCGCCCACGCCGGCGACGCGGCGTGGCGCGAGCCGGAGCTCGCCGAGCTCGCGGACCGAGGCCACGGGTTCTCCCGCGACGACCACGAGCGGCTGGCGGCGTGGCTGCGCGAGCAGCCGGGTCGGCTGGTCGAGGCGTGGCGCACGATCGCGGCCCTGCCGGAGGTCGAGATCGCGACCAGCCCCTACGCCCACCCGATCCTCCCGCTGCTGATCGACACCGGCGTGGTGCGCGACAGCTGGGCCCCTGCGCCGGCGCCCGAGGTGCCGCGCTTCTGCCGTCCCGAGGACGCCTCGCGCCAGCTCGCGGAGGGCCTTGCCTTCATGCGCCGGCACGGGACCGCCGTCGCCGGGTGCTGGCCGCCCGAAGGCGCCGTGTCGGCCGACGCCGTCGCCATGTACGCCGACCAGGGCGTGCGCTGGCTGGTGACTGACGAGGGCGTGCTCGATCGGAGCCTCGGCGAGCCGTCGCGCGACGCCGGCGCCGCGCACCCTGCGCTCTACCGGCCGTGGCAGGCGCCCGGCTCCTCGCCGACGCTGTTCTTCCGCGACCGGGAGCTGTCGGATCGCGTCGGTTTCGTCTACGGCGGCTGGGATGACGAGGGCGTGGCAGCGCTCGACCTGGTCCGCCGGCTCCGCGAGCTTGCGGCGAGGCTGCCGGAGGAGGCCGCCGTCGTGATCGCGCTGGACGGCGAAAACCCGTGGCCTCACTACGCGCGCGGCGGTGGCGACTTTCTCCGTGTCCTCCTCGACGGCCTCGCCGACAGCGGCCCCGAGCTGGTCCCCGCCACGCTCGAGGACCTGGCCGGCCGGCTGGCGCCGGCGCCGCTGCCCAGAATCCACCCAGGGTCGTGGATCAACGCCATTTTCGCCACCTGGATCGGACACCCGGAGAAGACCGCCGCCTGGGAGCTCCTCGCCCGGGTCCGGGACGCGATGCCGGACGGGGTCGTCCCCCCATCGTTGCTGCTCGCGGAGGGCTCGGACTGGTTCTGGTGGCTCGGCGAGGACAACCCCACCGAGCTCGCACCACTGTACGACCTGATCTTCCGCCGCCACCTCGCCGACGCCTGCGCGCAGGCGGGCATCACGCCCCCGGTCGACCTCTCACGCCCGTTGAAGTCGGCCGACTGAACCGCTGGCGCGCGCCCGTCATAGCATTCAGGCAGTGGGGAAGTGAGGCGGTGGGGCGGTGGGCCCCTTTCCCGCTGGCCACGGCGGAGCCGAAGGCAGCGTCTCACCGCCACTGCTGTGCCGGAAGCAGGGGGCCGGAGGCGGAGCCGGGTTCCCGTCCCCGTTCCCGATTTGGTTTTGGACTCCGTGCTCCCGCCCGCTTCCCCTTCCGCGCCCGGGAGGCGAGGCGAGCACGCGGAAAGCGCGTCCTGCGGGCGTGCCATCTTTGGCGATTTCGGGGGCGATGCTCCCCCTGAAGAGAGTCTCGAGTCCCGAAATCGCCATAGGTGGCTCCCTCGGAGAGCGCCTCCAGGGTATCGGCGCGAGGCGATCTCGAGGGCGGAGCGAACGAGCGGGAACGGGAACGGGGACGGGAACGAGCTCTACGCCACGGGCTCCCCCGGCGCGAGGGGCCGCACCACCGCGCGCAGCGGCGCCGCCTCGGCACCCGCGATCGGCATCGGCAGCGCCACCAGCCGGTAGCGCCCGGGCACCGCACCGCCGAGCCAGAGGCCTTCGATCCAGGTCATGCCACGCTCTCGGAGCGCGTGGTGGGCCGGCAGGTCGTGGCTGTCATGAGGATCCACCGACGGCGTGTCGATCCCCACCAGCTCCACCCCACGGTCGGCGAGCCAGTGGACGAGCCTCGGCTCGAGCGCCGCAAAGCCGGGACGAATGGGCGCGTCGATCGGGTGGCTGTCGGTGCGCAGCAGCAGCCGCGGCGTGGCCGGGCTCCACCCGGCCGGCAGGTGCTCCGGGGCGATCACAGCGGCGGCGACGGCGACCACCTCGGCCGGCCCGATGAGGCGCTCGAGGGGGATCGAGTCCAACCCCCCTGCGGACGCGTCGACATGACGGGGCGCCTCGACGTGGCTCCCGGCGTGGCAGCTCGCGGAGAACGCCGACGTCGTGATCCCGCCGGCCTCGGTCCGGGTGAGCTGGAACGGGCGATCGCCCGGCCAGACCGGCGTCGAGGGCGTCAGCGGCCGGCTGACGTCGATCCACGCCGCTCGACCCGACGGCGGACCCTGATCCCCGCGCATCGTTCAGCCGGCCGTTCCCGAGGCGTCGATGTGCCGCCGCAGGAGATCCACGAAACCCTGCTGGTCGGCGATCGGCTTCGCCACGTAGTCATTGGCCCCGGACGAGAACAGCAGCTGCTCGCGATCACCGCGCATGGCGTGGGCGGTCAGCAGGATGACCGGCAGCCGGCCGCAGCCGGCGAGCCGGCGGATGCGGCGCGTCAGCTCGACACCGTCGACCTTCTCCCCCGCCACCCTGGTGTCGGACAGCGAGACGTCCATCACCACCCCGGCCAGCCCGCCGCCCGCCGCCAGCCGCACCACCTCGTCGCCGTCGTCGCTCGAGACCACCGCGAAGCTCCCGAGGCGGGAGAGGATGGTCTCGATCAGCACCGCGTTGGCCGGATCATCCTCCACCACGAGCACCCTCTCCGCCATGGCTTCGCTCCTCCGGGCTGCCCCCACCTTAGCATTACCTTCGGCCGACCTTGCCGGCCCGGATCCGCACCCGCTTCCGCTTCCGCGCCCGCTTCCGCCCCGCCTTGATGACATCGAGGCACTGGGGCAGTGGAGCGCTGGGCTCCGTTCCCGTTCCCGTTCCCGCACTTCGACCCACGGTCGCCGCGGTCTCTGCGGTTCGATGATGCCAATGTGTCTCGGCAGATCCCAGCTTCAGGGGTTTGGGATCGGCCTTCACGAACCGCCTTCCGGGGCCGCTCCCGCCTCCGGCTCACCGCCGCGCCAGCCAGCCTTCGAGGTCTCCGCAGTTGACCAGATGGCGCGGCTCGGCGCCGGCCCGCCGCGCCACCGCCACCCCCCAGCGCAGGTCGGCGAGGCCTGCAGGGTCGTGGGCATCCGGGTTGACCGCGAGCAACGCGCCCAGCTCGATGGCCCGGCGCGCCCACGCCGCGTCGAGATCGAGCCGGTAGGGGCTGGCGTTGATCTCCACCGCGACGGAGGCCTCGGCGCAGGCCTCGAGCACGCGCTCCAGGTCCAGCTCGTAGCCCGGCCGGGCGAGCAGCAGCCGGCCGGTGGGGTGCCCGAGGACCCGGCACGCGGGATGGCGGACGGCCGCCAGGATCCGCTCGGTCTGTGCCTCGGCCGGCATCCGAAACGAGGAGTGCACCGACGCGACCACGTACTCGAGGCCGGGCTCGCAACCGGCCGGCAGGTCGAGCCGGCCGTCGGGCAGGATGTCGGCCTCGATCCCCTTGACGAGACGGAGGCCGCTGCCGTCGTTGAGCTCGTCGATCACCCGCCACTGCGCGCGCAGCCGGTCGGCGGACAGCCCGTTGGCGTAGTGGGCCGCCGGGGAGTGGTCGGCGACGCCGAGGTATCTCCAGCCGAGCGCGCGTGCGGCGTCGGCCATCTCGGCGATCGACGCGGCGCCGTCCGAGTCGGTGGTGTGGTTGTGGAGCGCACCGTGCAGGTCACCGAGCTCCACCAGGACGGGCAGGGCGTTGCGGGCCGCCGCCGCGACCTCCGTCCCGTCCTCGCGAAGCTCCGGCGGCACCCACTGGCAGCCGAGAGCCGAGTACACGTCGCGCTCTTCGGCAGTGGACAGGGCGCCGCGGCTGGACCACAGCCTCCCGTCAGCGACCCGCAGGCCAGCCTCCGTTGCCCGCCGCCGCAGCGCCTCGAGGTGGGCGGGGCTGCCGGTCGCCTCGACCAGCCTCCACGCCGCGCTCTCCGCCGTGGCCGTCCAGACCCTCGCCGGCACCCCGCCGGCGGTGACCCCGGACCAGCCGACACCCGGCAACGGCTCGACGGCGCGGACCACTGGCCGCAGCGCGTCGCCGATCCGGGCGGGGTTCCCGACCGCGACCACGTCGACGGCCGCCACTGTCTCGCACCCCCGCCGCAGCTCTCCCGCCACCTCGAGCCGCTCGATGCCGGGGGCGGCCGCGAGCTCGGCCAGCAACCCCTGCGCCGCGTCCCACGCCTGGTGGACGAGGCGGCGTTCGCGGGAGGCCTGGTGGAAGCGGACCGCTTCGAGCAACCGCTGCTGGCTGGCTGCGCCGAACCCCGGCAGCCCGACCAGCCGGTTCTCCCGGCACGCGTACTCGAGCTCGCCAACGCTGTTGATCGCCAGCTCCTGCCACAGTGTGCGCGCGCGCTTGGGGCCGAGGCCCGCGATCTCGAGCAGCTCCCGGACGCCCGGCGGCGTCGCCCGCTCGAGCTCGGCCAGGGCCTCGGGCTCGCGACCGCTCACGATCTCCGCGAGCACCGCCGCGGTGCCCTTGCCGATCCCCCGGACCTCGAGGATGTCGCCGCTCGCCACCATCTCGGCGAGGTCGCCTTCGATCCGCTCCACCGCCCGGGCGGCGTTCGCGAACGCCCTGGCACGGTGCGGGTTGCCGCCGTGCAGCTCGGTCAGCTGGGCGATCGTGCGCAGCGTTCGGGAGGCGTTCTTGCGGTCCGACACCAGTCGTCTCCTCGCCCGGCCGGGAGCTCGGGACGGTCACCGGCTCCGGGGCGCGGGCCAACAGGGTGTCGCCGCGCACCAGGCCGAAACCACGCCCATGATATAGTTTTCACGGTCCACATGGGACTTCTGTCGCGCCTTCGATCGTCTCTCACCTACCCCATCGCGGCGACCCTCGTCCTCGTCACAGTGGTCCCCGTCACCCTGGTAGGATGGCTGCTCGCGTCGTACAACCGCGAGCACCTGACCTTCGTCGAGAAGCGCTTCCTCAGCCTCGAGGCGCGAGGCCTCGCCGGTGAGGTCTCCGAGTTCGTCGACGGCCACCGCATCCAGCTCAAGAGCACGGTACGCGGCCTCGAGGCCGGAGGCGCCATCGAGGTCTCCGGCTTCGAGCAGCTGCTGCAGGACGTCGCCGGGGAGCCGGACCGCGCCTTCGTCTACCTGCAGATCCTCGACGAGCGCGGCGAAGGCACGTTCGTCCGCAGCCCGTCGATGGCCGCGGAGATCGAGCAGATCCTCAGCGATGCGGTGGCCGACGCGCACGAGGTGGCGATCGCCGGCGAGCCGGTGGAACGCCTGATGACCGGCCTGCCCGGCGGCGAGGCGACGAAGGCGATCTATGCGTTCCCGCTGCGCTCCGCGGACGGCGTCGTCTGGGGAAGCCTGACCGGGATCCTCGACCTGGCCGCTCTTGAGCGCCGCTTCGACGAGAACGCGCACGCCGGGTTCATCGTGTCCCTGCTCGACGGGCACGGCAAGGTTCTCGTCTCGTCCCACCCCAGCCTGCGCGGCCTCGACCTCACGGCGTCGCCGCTGGTGCGCGACCTGCTGCGGCGCCCGATGCACCTCACCAGCACCTACCGGCACCCGGTGCCGTCGGTCGCTCGCGAGGCCCTCGGCGCGGTGGCTCCCGTCACCGGCGCCGGCTGGGGGCTGCTGATCGAACGGCCGACCGAGGAGGCGTACGCGCCGGTCCGGGTGGCCCAGCTGCGGACCCTCGTGGTCAGCGCCCTCGCCGCCTTGGTGGCTCTCGTCCTCGGCTTCGTGCTCAGCCGGCGGCTCATCGTCCCCCTGCAGAGCCTCACCGGCGTCTCCTCGGAGATCGCCGAGGGGAACTTCGCGGTCCGCGCCGACGTCAAGGGCGCGGACGAGCTGGCCCGGCTGGCGGGCAACTTCAATCACATGGCCAGCAGCATCGAGGCTCTGGTCCGGCGGCTGAAGCAGGCGCTGCGCCAGAACCAGGAGCTGTTCCTCGAGACCATCCGGACCCTGGCGGCAGCCATCGACGCCAAGGACCCCTACACCCGTGGCCACTCCGAGCGTGTCAGCTCGTACTCGATGGCGATCGCCCGCCACCTCGGGCTGTCCCAGGACGAGGTCTTCCGGGTGCGGACCGCCGCCATCCTCCACGACGTCGGCAAGCTCGGCATCCGCGACGGCATCCTCAACAAGCCCGGCGGGCTCACCGAGGAGGAGTATGCGGTGATGCGGCAGCACACCGCGATCGGCGCCCAGATCATGGAGCCGATCCGCATGCTGAAGGACATCATCCCGGGCATCCGCAACCACCACGAGACGTGGGAGGGCAGCGGCTACCCGGACAAGCTTGTCGGTGAGGACATCCCCCTTGTCGCCAGGATCATCGGGGTCGCAGACACCTTCGACGCGATGACCACGAATCGTCCCTACCAGGCGGCGAAGACCCTCGACTTCGTGCTCGGCAGCCTGCGAGCGATGTCGGGATCGCGGTTCGACCCCAAGGTCGTCGACGCCCTGCTGGCGGCCGTCGCGGCCGGCGACGTCACCCCGCCGTCGTCTGCCCTGGGTTCCGATGCCCAACAGGAGGTTTCATGATGCGCTGGATCGGGTGCTCGTTGCTGCTCGCGTCGGCCGCCCTCCTCGGTTGCTCCTCGACCGCCTCCGCTCCGGGCACCCAGGGCGCCGCCGACGGCCCCACGAAGAAGCAGCAGCAGGCCGCGGAGAACGACCCGCTGGCGTCACTGACCCTGATGCGGCAGGGCTCGGTGCTGGTGCAGCAGGAGCAGTATCAGCAGGCCATCGAGAAGTTCCTGGAGGCGAACCGGGTCGCACCGGGCAACCCCGTCGTCCACAACATGCTCGGGCTGTGCCACCTGCAGCTGAGGCAGTACGACAAGGCCCTGTCCTCGTTCAACACCGCGCTCGACCTCGCGCCCTCGTTCACCGACGCCCGCAACAATCGGGGGACCACCTACCTCGCGCTCGGCCAGCTCCGGCTCGCCGAGGTCGACTTCCTGGCTGTGCTCGGCGACTCGACCTACCCGCACCGCTACCAGGTCTACTACAACCTCGGCGCGGCCTACTCCCAGCAGGGCCAGCTGGGAGCCGCCGAGGAGAACCTCCGCAAGGCGGTGACCGCGCCGTTCCCGGTGTTCGAGGCCTACATCCGGCTCGCCGAGGTGTTCCGGCAGCAGGGTCGCGATGCCGAGGCGGTCGAGCTCCTCGAGGAGGCCGAGCTGCGCTTCCCGGACCGCCCGGAGGCGGCCTTCGCGCTCGGCAGGATGCTGGCGGATCTGGGACGGATCGAAGAGGCCAGACCGTACCTGGAGAAGGTGATCGCGAAGGAGCCGGGCTCCGAACGCGCCCGGCAGGCGGCTGCGCTTCTCGAAGCCCCGTGATGCCGTTCCACTACATTCTGGCCAATCTGCTGGTGGACGTTCCCGATGCCCTGGGCGCGGTGTTCGTCGACGGCGAGGGCGAGGCGGTCGAGTGGGTCAGCGATCACGACGGCCCGCCTTTCGAGCTCCGGGTGGAGGGGGCCTGCCAGGCTGCGATCCGGCGCCAGCTCGCGCGGCTGACGGTGGCCCATGGGGGCGGCGCCCTGTGCGCGTACGAGCTCGTCGGCAGCCGGCTCATCACGTTGACTCAGCTCCTGCCCCACGGCTACCATGTCGTGCTCGTGGCGCGGCGCTCGGCATCGCTGGGCCTCGCCCGTTTCCACCTCCGGCGCGCCGCGGCGGCGATCGCCGGGGAGATCTGAGCCGCAGCACCGATCGCCGCGCGGGGGCGCAATGGCAAGCACGTTCCTCAAGAAGCTGAAGCGCGGCCTGTTCATGACCCACACCGAGTTCCTCGAGCGGGTGGGAGACGCGTTCAAGAGGACCGGGCCGGTGGAGGCCGTCCACCTCGACCGGCTCGAGGAGGGGCTGATCGCCGCGGACGCCGGCGTCGCCCTCGCGACCAGGCTGGCCGACGGCCTTCGCGAGCGCGTGCGCAGAAGCCAGATCACCACTGCCGAGGAGCTGCGGCCTGCCGTCCGCGAGCGCCTGCTCGCGCTGCTGCGCGCTGCCGAGGAGGCCGCGATCGTGCCGGACCACCCGGCCGCGCCCAAGGTCACGCTGGTGGTGGGCGTCAACGGCACCGGCAAGACCACCACCGTCGCCAAGCTCGCCAGGCGGCGCCAGGAGGCCGGAGCTCGGGTGGTGCTGGCGGCGGCCGACACCTTCCGCGCCGCGGCGGTCGATCAGCTGAAGGTGTGGGGGGAGCGGGTGCCGGCCCCGGTGGTGCACCAGCGCGAGGGCGCCGACCCCGCCGCGGTGGTCTTCGACGCGATTGCGGCGGCCCGTTCACGAGGGTTCGACGAGGTCATCGTTGACACCGCCGGCCGCCTTCACACCCGGTCCAACCTGATGAAGGAGCTCGAGAAGGTGTGCAAGGTGGCGGAGCGCGAGGTCGCAGGCGCACCACACGAGGTGCTGCTGGTCCTGGATGCCACCACCGGGTCCAACGGCATCGAGCAGGCGCAGCGATTCGGGGCCACGGCCGGCGTCAACGGGGTGGTGCTCACCAAGCTCGACGGGACCGCAAAGGGGGGCGTCGTGCTGGCCATCGCGGACACCCTCAAGCTGCCGGTTCGCTGGGTCGGCGTCGGCGAGGCGATCGACGACCTGCTGCCCTTCGACGCGGAGGAGTTCGTCGACTCGCTCCTCGACATCGAGCGGTGATAGCATTGTTCGGCTCGCTGGGCAGCTCCTGCTGAGACCGGAAGAGAAGCACACGATGGTGGCGCCGGGACATCACGCGCGAGAGGTGGGCTCGACCGGGCGGGCCATCCGACGCTCGCACAACCTTCACCGGACCGGAGATCGGGGACCGGCGCGCTCGCGCGTGCCGGTGCGGCGGCGGGACGATGGCTGGCGACAATCGTGACGCCGACGCCCGCTGGATGCGCCGCGCTCTCGAGCTGGCGGCGCGTGGCCGCTTCGGCGCCTCCCCCAACCCGATGGTCGGGGCGGTGGTGGTCGACCCGGATGGGCGCCTCGTCGGCGAGGGCTACCACGCCCGCTGCGGTGGCCCGCACGCCGAGGTCGTCGCGCTGCGCGAGGCCGGCGAGCGGGCCCGAGGCGGCAGCCTGTTCGTCACCCTCGAGCCGTGCGCCCACCACGGCCGAACGCCGCCCTGCGTCGATGCCATCCTCTCGGCGGGCATCCGCCGGGTCGTCGCCGCCATGCGGGAGCCGAACCCGCACGCCGGCGGCGGCCTCGACCGGCTCCGCGCCGAGGGCGTCGATGCCGGGGTCGGCGGTGACAGCGACCGGGCGCGCGCCCTCAACCGTCGCTGGCTGACCTGGGTGCAGGAGCGCCGGCCCTGGGTGACGCTCAAGGCCGCGGTGTCGCTCGACGGCCGGATCGCCACCCGCACCGGCCAGTCGAAGTGGATCACCGGCGAGGCGGCGCGCCGCCGCAGCCTCGAGCTCCGTGAGGAGCACGACGCCGTCGTGGTCGGGGTCGGCACCGTCCTCGCCGACGACCCGCTGCTCACCCGGCGGCTCGGGCTCAACCCGGGCGACACCTGGACTCGGGTCGTGCTCGACTCCGGCCTGCGGACTCCGACCGCCGCGCAGGTCGTCCGGTCGAGCCCCGAGCAGACGTTGATCGCGCACACCCCCGAGGCGGCGCCCGCCGAGCGACGCCGGCTCGAGGCGGCCGGAGTGCAGCTGATCGAGGTCGCGGCCGCAGATGACGGCCGGGTCGAGCTGCACCAGCTCCTCGAGCAGCTCGCGCGGCGCGACGTTGCCGCCCTCCTGGTCGAGGGCGGGTCGGCGGTCCACGGCTCGTTCGCCGACGCCGGGCTGGTCGACGAAGCGGTGTTCTTCGTTGCGCCGCTGCTGATCGGCGGCAGCGGCCCGAGCGCCGTCGGGGGCCGCGGGGTCGCCGACCTCGAGCTGGCGAGCCGGCTGCGCTTTGCGGGCATCGCACGCCACGGCGACGATCTCGAGCTGCGCGCCGTGCGTCCGGAGGATGAGGATGTTCACGGGTCTGGTTGAGGCGATCGGCCGCGTTGGCCAGGTCCGCCGGGCCGGGGCCGGCGCCAGGCTCGAGCTGGCGGTGCGGTGGCCGCACGGGGAGCCGCCGCTGCCCGGCGACAGCGTCGCGGTCGACGGCGCCTGCCTGACCGTCATCGAACCAGCGGCGGACGGCTTCTCCGCCGAGCTGTCGCCGGAGACCCTCCGTCGCACCCTGCTCGGCGAGATCCGCCCTGGCGGCGAGGTCAACCTCGAGCGCGCGCTCAGGCTCGGCGACCGGATCGGCGGTCACCTCGTCCAGGGCCATGTCGACGGGCTGACCAGGATCCTCTCGATCCACGACGAGGGCGGGTTCTCGCGCTGGCGGCTGTCGCTGCCGGCGGAGCTCTCCCGGGCGGTGGCGTCCAAGGGCAGCGTCGCCGTCCACGGCGTGTCGCTGACGGTCGCCGCGGTCGGCGAGGACTGGTTCGAGGTGGCGCTCATCCCCGCCACGCTGCAGGCGACCACGCTGCGGCGCCACCGGGCCGGGGCGCGGCTCCACCTCGAGACCGACGTGCTCGCGAAGTACGTCGCCCGCCGGCTCGGCGGCAGCGAGAGATCGGCACTCGAGGAGATGTTCGGCTCCGGGGCCGACCATGCGTAGGGTCGAGCCCGCCTACCCCGACCTGATCCCGATCACCCACCTGGTGCGGCCCGGCTTCCTGCCGGGACCGAGGGTCGCGCTCGACCCGATCCGGATGGGGGTGGTCTGGGAGGATGCGCCGCGCCGCATCCTGCCGGTGGACGGCTCGGTGCCGCGCGACCCGGTGCGGGCGATCGTCTTCGCGCGGGTCGCCCGCGAGCGCGACGACGTGCTGCTCCGCCTGCTCGAGCGGGGCAGCTCGGCGCTGCTGGTGCTGGACGATCCCGAGATCACGCCCGCCGAGCTCGGCCTGCAGGGCCCCGCGCACGAAGCGCGGATCACCGCGCTGCTGCCGGTGCTGCCCTTCCCGCTCAGCGATGGCCTGCGGACGCCGCAGGAGTGGCAGGGGTTCCGCTGGGGCGCAGTGCTCGGGCTGTTCCCGTTCCCGGGCGCCGCCGACGAGGTCGAGCGCCGGGTAACCCAGCTCAAGAAGTCGGGCGCCGGCTTCGCGATTGCCGCTCCGCTCCTGCTCACGCCCACGGACCGCCACCGCATCCTCGACGGCAGCGAGGGTACCGGTCTCGAGGACCGCCTGGAGAACTGTCTGTTCCACGCCGACGTCGGCCGCGGCCTGCACGCCCTGGAGCGGCTCGCCGGCGTCGCCCTGCACCGGGCCGGAATGGACCCCTTCCTGCCCTGCATGGTGCCGCGCGGCCAGAACCCGGAAGCGGTGCGGACCGCGGCCATGCTGCGGCTGTGGGCGCGCCGGCTGGACCAGTCGCACGAGGAGTCGTCGTGGGGCTGGCGGCTGCGGCGCGCGGCGGCGGCCCTCGATCGCCTGCCCAACGACCCGGCGGCGCTGGCCGACGAGGACAACCTCCGGATCGTGCCGGGCTTCGACTCCTGGGTCGAGTCCTTCACCCGGGCCGTCTGGCGCGGCGGCGAGCCGGTGGACAGCGCCTGGAAGCTGTGGTCCGGTGACGGCGCCGAGGGCGCCCCGCGATGAAGCCCCAGCCGCCGCTCCGCTGCCCGATGGAGGAAAGCCGACGAGGCGACAGGATGTTCTGACCGTTGCGACCGCGCCGAAGGGAGCTGATCATGTCTGAGAAGGTCTTCAAGAGGATCACCGTCACCGGTTGCTCAGAGTCGAGCTACGAGGCAGCCATCGAGGCCGCCGTCCGCAAGGCCTCCTCGACCCTGCGGAGCCTCTCCTGGTTCGAGGTCAAGGAGCTGCGCGGCGGCATCCACGACGGTGCCATCGAGTGGCAGGCGACGGTCGAAGTGGCGTTCAAGGTCGAGGCCTGAGCGCTGCGACGGGGCTCCGGCGGCCCGGCGCCGGCACCATCGCGTCCGTCGCAGGAGCGCGACCGGATGCCGTTCGCTTGCATGAAACGGCGGTTCGGGTTAGCATGCGCCTCCCAGAGTGGGGCCGTAGCTCAGCTGGGAGAGCGCTAGAATCGCACTCTAGAGGTCGGGAGTTCGATCCTCCTCGGCTCCACCATCGACTCGAATTCGCCGCCCTTCGGGGCGGCTTTTCTCGTCTCCGGTGTCGCGGCGTCGGATCTCACTCCTCGGGTTGCTCGCGCGCTGCGCGCGCGGCGCCCCGCCGAGATGAGGGCGCGGCTGTAAGCCGTCCACCCGCCCTCGCGACGACCCCCTCGGCAACAGCCGCAAGGCCCTCCCTTCGGCGTGGTCGACCCCTTCGGCTCCACCAGGCTTCGTCCGAAACTGCGTTTCGTACTACGCCCTGGCAAGCCAGGCTTCTGAATAACGCGGTTTCGGACGAAGCCTGCCACGGCGTAGCCCGCAGGGCGAAGCCGGGCTTCGTCCCCCACCAACCAGCCACCGCGACTCTGCCCTGGCAGGACCGGGCTTCGTCCCCCACCCTCCGACCACCTCCACTACGCTTGCCACGGCATAGCCCGCAGGGCGAAGCCGGGCCCTGGAAAGTGGAAACAGCGGTTGCTTTCCGATCCCGCGCCAAGGCGCTGTCCTTCGAGCGCTACCTCAAGAGCCACTCAGGACGGGCCTTCGCACGTCGTCACTTCTAGGCGGGTATCTCGCCGCCTGAGGACCGGTCTCGGGGGATTCACGCTGCGCGCGCGGCGCCAGGGTTAACCCGCGGCGACGGTTCTCCGTTATAAGGGACGCGTTCGATCAGCCCCTTCGGAGGACTTCATGTCTCGACGCCTGCTCACCGCTCTCGGCCTCACGATCGTCATCGCCGCTTCCGCCTTCGCCCAGACGGCCGCGCCGGCCATCTCGGAGAAGGTCGAGCAGGACTCGCCCCGCGCGACCGCCGCCGGCACCACCTTCACGGTTCCTGCCGGGTGGACGGTGACCACGAGGGGAGCGATGGTCGTCCTCGAGCCGCCGGAGCCCGACTCGCACGTGGCGATCGTCGACCTGCAAGCCGGTGATGCCGACTCGGCGGTCGCCGCCGGCTGGGCGGCCTACAAGCCGGGCTTCAACCGGCCACTGCTGATCGCCGTGCCGCAGGCGCCCCGGGACGGCTGGGAGGAGCGGAAGGCCTTCCAGTACGAGACCTCGCCCAACGAGCGGGCGGTGGTGAGCGCCTACGCCTGGCGCGCGGGCGACTCCTGGACCGTGGTTCTCATCGACGGCACCGAGCCGACGGTCGAGAAGCGCGGCGGCCCGCTCGGCCTCGCCCTGCAGAGCCTGCGGCCCAAGGGCTACTCGCGCGAGTCGTTCGCCGGCAGGAAGGCGCATCCCCTCGACGAGCAGCGCCTTGCCGCCCTCAGACAGTTCGTGGCGAACGGCATGGCGATGCTCGACACGCCCGGCGTCGGGCTCGCCTTCATCGACGGCGGCAAGACGGTCTGGGCCGGCGGCCTCGGCGTCAAGGAGCTGGGCAAGCCCGACCCGGTCGGCCCGGACACCCTCTTTGCCGCCGCGTCAAACACCAAGGCGCTGACCACGCTCCTGCTCGCCGAGCTGGTGGACGAGGGCAAGATGCGCTGGGAGCAGCCGGTCACCGAGCTCTTCCCGGCGTTCAAGCTCGGCGATGCGGCGACGACCAATCAGGTCCAGGTGAAGCACCTGGTCTGCGCCTGCACCGGCATGCCGCGGCAGGACATGGAGTGGCTGTTCGAGTTCCGCAACGAGACGCCCGCCTCGGCGATCGAGCTTCTCTCCACGATGCAGCCGACCAGCGGCTTCGGCGAGGTCTTCCAGTACTCGAACCTGATGGCGGCGGCGGCCGGCTTCATCGGCGGCGCGATCGCGGTGCCCGGCAAGGAGTGGGGCGCCGCCTACGACGAGGCGATGCGCACCAAGGTCTTCGCGCCGCTCGGCATGGCAACGACGACCTTCGACTTCGCGGCCGCGCTCGCCGCCGACGTCGCCCAGCCCCACGGCGACGACCTGGATGGGAAGGTGACCCGGGCGCGGATGGACGTCAACTACGCCGTCGTCCCGGCCCGGCCTGCGGGGGGCGTCTGGACGAGCGCCCGCGAGCTCGCACGCTACGTCGAGATGGAGCTCGCCAAGGGGATGCTGCCGAACGGCACCCGCCTCGTGTCGGCGGAGAACCTGCTGGCGCGCTACCAGCCCAACGTCATCATCGGTGAGGACGTCAGTTACGGCATGGCGCTGATGGTCGACCGGGCGAACGGCATTCCGGTGGTCCACCACGGCGGCGACCTCGCCGGCTACCACAGCGACATGATCTGGCTGCCCGACCACGGGGTCGGGGCAGTCATCCTGACCAACTCCGACTCCGGCATCTTCATCCGCGGGCCGCTGCTGCGCCGGCTCCTCGAGGTGCTGTTCGACGGCAGGCCGGAGGCCGAGGAGGCGCTGAAGGCAGCCGTGGCGCGACGTCGTGCCGCCATCGCCGCCGCGCATGAACGGCTCACCATCCCCGCCGATCCGGCCGCCGTTGCGAAGCTGGCGCCGCGCTACGTCAGTCCGGCGCTCGGCGAGCTGATGGTCGTGGGGAACGCGGGTTCGACCGTCTTCGACGCCGGCGAGTGGCACAGCACGGTCGCGTCGCGGGTCAACGACGATGGGACGGTCTCCTTCATCACCGTCGATCCGACGATCGACGGGCTGGAGTTCGTGGTCGCGGACGCGGACGGGCAGCGCCGGCTGATCACGCGCGACGCCCAGCACGAGTACCTGTTCGTCGAGGAGGCGCCCGCCGCGCAGCCCTGACCGCCCCTACAGGGGACTCGCCGCCTCGTGGCGCTCGCGCGCCCCGTCTCGGTCGGGGGTCACGGCACGGCAGCACTCCACGCGGAGGTGTCGCCGGACTCGAAACCGTCGCTGAACAGGGCGTCGCCGCCGAGGATCGTGAAGGACCGCGGCGTGACCGTCGTGACGGTTTCGGCGCCGACCGTGAGCGAGAGGCGCAGGAAGGCGGTCGTCGACGAGGGCGTGTCCGGCGGTACCCGCCACTGGAAGCGGCCCGAGTTGGCGATGTCGGTTGCGATCGGCGTCCACTGGCCGGAGGGACCGTCGAGCGACAGCTCGAGGGTGACGGCGCCCGGACCGCCGGCCGGGACGGCGGTGATCCAGTCGATGAAGGTCACCGCGCCCGCGACCAGCTTCTCGCCGCCGCACGGGTCGACCGGCCAGATGCCAAGCGCTGTCGGCACCGACGACTCCTTGAACACGTGCATGTGGTTGAAGTCGTTGGGCCAGCTGCCCTCGTCGGCCACCAGCACGAGGTCCGGGAAGCCGTTGTGGTCGACGTCGCCGCCGGCGCGAAAGGCCTCGTAGTCACCCGGCGAGGGCGTTACGAAGGACGCGGCCTCGGTCCAGCCGCCGGCGCCATCACCCGCCCACACCCGGCCCTGCCCGCTGCCGAAGGCCGCCATGTCGACGTGGCCGTCGGCGTTCATGTCGACAAGCTGAGTCGCCTCCCAGAGGCCGCTCGCCGGCAGGCTGCCGCTGAGCTCGATCCAGGCGCCGGGTCCGCTCCAGGCCCAGACCTCGAGACCGCCCGAGGATGTGCGGAAGGCGAGGTCCTCGCGGCCGTCGGCGTTGACGTCGCCGAGCGAGATGCCGAGCCTCCCCGAGGAGCCGCCGGCGGGAAGGTTGCCGTCGTCGAGCGCGAATCCTCCGGCGCCGTCGCCGAGGTAGACGGTCCCGTATTGCTGGGAGACGGCGAGGTCGGCGTTGCCGTCGCCGTTGATGTCGCCGAAGACGATCTCGTCGGCCGAGTTGCCGCCGACGAAGCCGAACGACTGGGCCCACGTCCCGTCGCCCTGGTTCAGGTAGACGTGCACCCCGGCACAGCAGCCGAAGGAGTTCGAGCCGACGTCGAGGTCGCCGTCGTTGTCGACGTCGGCGAAGTCGGTGCTGAACATCCCCCAGTCCTCGCCGTTGGTGGCGAGGCCGTCGTCCCACGGTGTCCAGCTCATCCCGCTGCCGTCGCCGAGCGCGACCTCAAGGAGCTGGTCGCCGAGGTCGACGCCGGAGTAATTGTGGTGCATGCCGTAGCCGACGTCGACGAGGCCATCGCCGTTGACGTCGCCGAGCGCGACCCCGCCGTACCCGAACTCGCCGACCATGACGACCGACCACGAGCCGGCGCCGTCCCCGAACCAGACCATGACGCCGTGCTGGTCGCTGTTGACGTACGGCGACCCGTGATCGCCGATCGACACCAGGTCGAGCCGGCCGTCGCCGTCGACGTCGCCCATCTCGAGCTCGGTGCCGCCGCCCTCCATGGTCGGAGGCACCAGGCCGGTCGAGGACTCGACATAGGCCAGCCGACGGATCGGCGCAGAGGGCGGCTCGCCGGCGGCGGCGTCCTGAGATCCGCAGAACGGCCCCCATGCCGCCAGCACCAACAGCAGGGGCATCGCGACGCGAGCGCGCGGTCCCATGGTCACTACCATGGCAGCCGTTGGAGATCGCGTCAACCGACCGAGACCCCCTGCCCGCCCGCTGCGGTCCTGCGGTCCGGCGGCCGCGGGCGAACTCGTCCTGGGCCCTTGAAGGGTCCCGCAAGGGGGGTCGGCGCTCATCAGAAGACGTAGCGCAGGCCGAGCTGGATCTCGCGAGGTGAGAGGGTCGCCGTATAGCTTCCGAAGCGCGAGTTCGCCAGTGTCTGCAGCTGCATGGTGGCCGGGTCAAAGACCTGATAGAAGCGAGCGCCGTCCACCGAAACAACATCGTAGTTGCTGGTGTTGAAGAGGTTGAACGCCTCGACGATGAGCTCGAGCTGATCGCGATCGGCAATCGAGAATGCCTTGGTCAGCCGCAGGTCGAGCTGGCTCAGTCGCGGGCCGTCCTGGCCCATGCGGTCGTCGCCGGGCAGCCGGTCCCACTGCTGGCCGTCGCCGTTGAGGTCGTAGCCGGCGTAGGCGGTCCACGGCCGGCCGCTGCCGTAGCGGTACACCGGCGCCAAGGCCAGCCCCCACGGCAGCCGGAAGATCCCGCTGACGACCAGGGTGACGCGCTCGTCGGTGTTGCTGCGCCCCCACTCGCCCTCGATGTCGGCAGGGTCGCTCGGGGTGACCGTCCCGATGGCGTCGTCCCAGATGTTCTTCTTGTCGGAGAAGGTGATCGACGACATCAGCAGGTGGCCACCGCCAAGCGTGCCGCTGAGCCCAAGGGCGAGCGCGGCGTAGCTCGAGTGCCCTTCGCTCGTGTAGCGATCGATCTTGTTGTAGTCGGGGTTGGGCCGCACCGGGTTGTCGTTGCCGCCCCAGTTGGTGTCGCGGAAGACCAGCTCGTTGTCACCCTCGACGTAGACCGCGTCTGCCTCGAACACCAGCCCGGTGTGGCCCAGCTGCCGGCTGACGCCGAGGCTCAGCTGGACCGACTCCGGGGCCTCGAGGTCGTCGGCGAGGAGGATCGCGTCCGGCGGCAGCAGCCAGCCGCTGGTGTCGGGATCGTTCGGGTCCAACGGCAAGCCGGGGATGCCGACCCTGCTCTGCAGCACCCGGCCGGTCTCGCCGTTGAACTGCAGCTCGAAGGCAGGCGGAATGTGGTTGAGGCGGCCGACGTAGCGGCCGACGCCGCCACGGATGACGGTGCGGCCGTCGCCCGCGAGGTCCCAGGTGAAGCCGAATCGTGGCTGGATATTGTCACCGTCGCGGCTCCGGTCGCCGGCCAGCGGGTGGCTGAAGTCCGGGTTGGTCCCGTTGAGGTCGAGGTCGTACCTCAGACCGAGGCCGAGGGTGAGCCGGGCGGTGGGCCGCCAGTCGTCCTGGATGAACAGCCCGATCAGATCGGTCGAATAAGTGACCGCGCTCGAGCCCGTGCCGAACAGATACATCACCGGAAAGGACCGGTCGTCGGTTGCGTAGAAGAGCACGCCTGCCTCGTATCGTTCCTGCGTCATGGGCGTGTGGTCGTGCTGGTAGAGGATCCCGGCCCTGAGGTCGTGCCCGCGTCCGAGCTGCCAGTGGAATGTGTCCTGGAGCTGGAAGCGATCCTCGTCGAGCGAGCTCGATCCCGTGATGTTGGCTCCGGTGCGCAGCGTGGTCCCAAAGGACAACCACTCGGTTCGCTCTGTGGAGTTCAGTCGCCCCACGTATGCCGTGCGAAGCCCGAGGACGCGCAGGTCGTTGAGCCGGTCCGGCGAGACGACCCAGGTGTGGCCGAGCAGCAGCGCCAGGGTGTCTCCGTCGAAGCTCCAACCCGATTCCGGGGAGGCCACACCGCCGACCTGGTAGTTGTCCCTGCGATACCGCTCCGCGGCCAGCCTGGCGGTGCCGGAGCTCGCGGACGAGAAGGCGTGTTCGAGGCTGACGAGGGCAGTGGTCTGAGTCGTCGGGAACGGCACATCCTTGGCCAGGCCAGCGAACGCGCCGCCGGGACGGAACAACGCGATGTCGTCCTCGTCGACGTGCTCGAAGGCCGCGAAGTAGTGCGTCCGGTCGCGGGCAATCGGCCCGCCCAAAGTGAACCCCCCATGCCAGCGTGAGAAGTCCACCTCGTCTTGCTCGAGCTCCCCTTGCGCGCGCAGCGCGTCGGACCGGACAAAGCCGAAGAGCGATCCCTGCACCTCGTTGGTGCCGCTCTTGGTGACCACCGCCAGCCCGCCGCCGGTGGTCTGGCCGACCTCGGCGTCGAACCGCTGGCTGACCGCGCGAAACTCGCGAATCGCATCCTGGCCGATCCGGATCGCGACCTGCCCGTTGGTGGGCTCGGACAGGTCGAGGCCGTCGACCAGGTAGACGTTGGCCCAGCCGGTGCCGGCGTTGGCGAGCACCGGGCTGCCGCCGCGGTCGAAGAACTCAGCGCGGTCAGGCTGCACGTTCGACGACAGAAAGGCCAGCCGCTCGAACCGCCGGTCGGGCACCGGCAGGGTGGTGATCTGCTCGGGGAGGATGTTGGTCGAGACGTCCTGCTTGTAGAGATCGACCACCGGCAGCTCGCCGCTGACGGCGATGGTGTCGGAGACCGTCGGCCGCAGGACGAGCTCGACCCGGGCCCGCTGCCCGACCCGAAGCACCGCGATCCTCGGGTCGGGGGCGCGGAAGCCGTCGCGCACCGCAGAGACCCACCAGCCGCCGGGAGCGAGTGACACGATCATGGACTCGCCCAGGGAGTCGGTCACGGCGGTGCGCTGGAGGCCGGTTTCGGTCGAGCGCACGGTCACCACGACGCCCGCCAGCGGCACGTCCTCGTCCGCCACTGCAGCGACAACGAGGTCGGCGGTGTCGACCTGAGCCGTCACTGCCGCCGGAATGGCGACAAGACATGCCGCCGCGATGCTCCGAATGCCGGTCATCGAGAACCCCCTTGCCTTGAGGTGCCTCCGGCACGATCCGGTCGCATTCACGTTTTGGTCCTTGAGCCGGTGCCATCATAGTGCCGCGGCGCGGAGCAGGCTCTGGGCGGCCGCGAGCCGGGTGGCTCGAGGCGCCAGAATGTCGGGCCGGCCGCAGTGGCCGACCGGCCCGTGAGGGTCCCGCCATCGTTGGTCATCAGCCGTCCCAAACGACCAGCTCGGCCTGCCGTGGCAGTCGGCTAGTAGCTCACTGCCCCTGCGAGGACGAACTCGATCGGCCACGACGGATCGTCGAAGCCCTCGAAGGTGACGTACACCACGCCACGAAGCCACCCGGTGGCGTTCTCGAAGCGGCCGGTCCCACCGACGATCACGAAGTCGGCTTCCTGAATGATCAGCGGCGGCGGCGCCACGGTGACCGCGGTGTAGGTTGCCAGGAGCTGGTCGCCGTTGGCGGCGGCGAACGTCGCCTCACCGGCCACCGCTGCGCTGCCGTCCACTGTCGAGCAGTGCGCGGTGGAGAGCTCGGTCCGGCCGAGATGCGACATCCTACCCACGGACGAGCTCTGGGTCTGGAACGGCGCTCCGGTCACGTCGAGGCACGCGTCCGACGCAGGGAAGGTGACCTCACCGGCGAACGTCCCGTTGATGGGCCGCAGCTTGGGATTATCGCTGGCGCTCACCGACGCTGTCGCGGTCAGCAGGAGAACCAGGATGACGAGGGTTGTGTTTCTGAGCATGACTCTCCCTCCATTGTGGGCAGATGCCCGTTGCCTGCGAACGTTGATTGGAACTGAGCTCGAGCTCAGCAGGTGATCGTGCCGGCGAGTGCCATCTCGATGGGCCACTCGGGTTCGTCGTAGCCCTTGAAGGTGACGTAGACCATTCCGAGGGCCTGACCCGAAGCCCGGGCGAACCTCCCGGTGCCGCCGTCGATGATCAGCTCGACCTGCTGGACGATGAGCGGCGGGGGTTCCACCGCGAACCCGGTGTAGGTGAGGTGCACCTGGTCTCCGTCCTCGGCCGTCAGCGTCAGCCGGCCGTCGAGCGCGCGACCGTCCCCGGTCACGCAGTGGGCCGACCTGAAGGTCGACGGCCCGAGTGGGGTGACCTCGCCCGCGGCGGTGGCCACGGTCCGGAACGGCTGTCCGGAGATCTCGAGACAGTCGTCGCTCTTCGGGAAGGTGGCGCTGCCCGCCACGTGCCCCCAGAATGGCCTCAGCTCCGGTTCGCTGCCCATCCATGCCTCCTTTCGTCCGCTGCTGTCAGCCCGGCGTGGCCTCGCAAGTGGGCCGTGATCTGCGTGCTACACTTCATATATATGCCGGCACTCGAAAAGTCATGGGCATGACGCAACGTGACGCGGAATGACGTCCATGGCGTCCGATGTCGGGCCGGCCGATCAGGACTGTAGCTGCATCGAGGCCCAATCGTGCCGGTCAAGCACTCAGCCGATAGCCCGTCGCGGCAGAGCACTCGAGCCGACCGGCTGATGGGCTGGAAGGCCATTGCCGGGCACCTCCAGGTTTCGGTGCGCACCGCCCAGCGGTGGGAGCGGCTCGGCTCGCTGCCGGTTCACCGGCCGGCACACGGGAGCCAGGGCCCGGTTTTCGCCTTCGGCGCCGAGCTCGACGCCTGGATGGCGGGCCACCCCGACGAGGATCGGCCGGAGACCACGCTCCAGGACCGCCCCGGGTCGATAGCCGTGCTGCCGTTCGCCGACCTCGACGGCGACCGGGCGACCGAGATCCTCGCCGATGGCCTCACCGAGGATCTGATCAACCTGCTCGCCGGCATCGCCGGCCTCCGGGTGGTGGCGCGAACCTCGGTCTTCCACTTCAAGAACCGCACCGCGGACGTGCGCGAGATCGCCGGGCTGCTGAGGGTCGACGCCGTGCTCGAGGGCAGCGTCCGCCGCTCCGGCAGCCGCGCGCGGGTGGTGGCGCAGCTGATCGACGCCGGCACCGGGTGTCACCTCTGGTCGGACCGCTTCGACCACGATCGCAAGGACCTGTTCGGGATCCAGGACGACATCGCGCACGCCATCGCCGGTGCGCTTCGCAGCTCGTTCGCCGCAACGCTCGGCGAGCCGCCGCCCAGCCCCTACCGCGGCAGCTCCGACACCTACGAGCTCTACCTCGAGGGGCGCTACCACTGGAACAGACGCACCCCTGCCGGGTACCTCAAGGCGGTGGACTGCTTCAGGCGCGTGCTCGAGGCCGACCCCAACCTGGCACGGGCATGGTCCGCGCTGTCCATGTGCTATGCCATGTCGACCGCGTACTCGACAATGTCGAGCGACGACACCATCGAGCGCGCCGCCGACGCGGCGCGCAGAGCGCTGGCCCTGGATCCCTCGCTCGCCGAGCCGCACCTGACGCTCGGCTTCATGTACGCCTGCTACCGCTTCGACTGGCAGGCTGCCGAGACCCAGTTTCGACGCGCCCTCGAGCTCGAGCCCGGCATGGCGTTCGCCCACAACCTCATCGCCGCCATGCTCCTGGCCCCGACCGGGCGCTGGGCCGAGGCCGAGGCGCACATCCAGCGGTTCGCCGAGCTCGACCCGGTCTCGCCGCTGTCGCTGCAGACAGTGGCAAGGCTGGATCTGCTCCATCGCCGGTACGACCGCGCCATCGAGCGCTTCCGCGCCTCGCTGGCGCTCGACCCGGCGCTGCCGGCGTCGCTCGTCGGCCTGGCCGAAACCCTGATCCTGCAGGAGCGGTACGACGAGGCGCTTGCCGAGCTCGCCAAGGTCGAGATGCCCACCTTCGGCGCCGGCTACGCGGGCTACTGCCAGGCCAGGACGGGGCGGATCGAGGAGGCCCGCCACACCCTGCGACGGCTCGAGGAGCTGGCGCAGGCCGAGGTCGCGTACCAGGTCGCGGTGCTGCGGTTCGGCCTCGATGACCTCGACGGAACATTCGCCTGGCTCAACCGCGCGGTCGACCATCCCAGCATCTGGATTCACTGGATCGGCGTGAATCCGTTCTGGGAGCCGCTGTGGAGTGACCGGCGCTTCGTCGCCGTGCTCGAGCGGATGAACCTCGCCTGAGCTGGTTCCCGTGATCCGCGAGTTCGGTTGTTGGGGAGCCAGGGCCGTCGAGGCGCCCCTGCCTCCCCGGCTCCCTGGGCTCGGACGCCAGATTACCGGACGTCGACGAGCATGTACTGCGCGAGGGCAGCCAGCGTCGCTTCAGAGACCTTGCCGGCGTAGCCGGGAGATTTCCCGGACACCGCCGGCATGGCGATGGCGTACTGCTCGGCCTTGTAGGCGAGGCGCGGGTTTGCCTTGACCACGGCGTCCGGGTCGGCGAGGTAGCTGACCAGCTGCTCGGCCGACCAGTGCTCGACGAGGCCGTGCAGGGTGGGCCCGGACCGCTTGCCCTCGCGGTTCTCGCCGTGGCAGCTCGCGCAGTTGAGGTCGACGTAGGCCTGCCAGCCGGCGGTCTGAGCTTCGGTGAGTCCCAGCGGCGGCGTCGGCTGCCGTGACCCGCGGCCCCACGCGACGGCGACCAGAGCGCACATTCCTGTGACGACGGGCGTGATGCAGACAGGTCGTTTCACTTCACACCTCACAGCTGCATGACGGCATCGCCGGACGGCGGCCATTGGGCGTGGCGGGATGATAGCAAACGATCGGTGGCAGCGACCTGCCACGGCCTCACGACGGGCCGCACCTGTATCCGTCGCTCCGGTCGTCGCTCGATCCCCGGCCCACAGCGTGGGGGCTCGGCAGCTGCTCCCGGGGCCGGGCTCGGTGGGACGCGTCAGTCGGCGAGGCCGGCCAGTGAGATCAGCCACCACGTCGCCGCGGCGAACAGCGCCGAGGCCGGGATGGTCAGGATCCAGGCCCAGACGATGCGGTAGGCGATCCCCCAGCGGATGGCCCCGAGCCTGGTCGGGAGGCCGACGCCGATGATGCTGCCGGTGATGGTGTGAGTCGTCGACACCGGGATGCCGCCGACAGTCGACATGAGGATCGAGGCGGCGGCCGCGGTCTCGGCACAGAAGCCGTGAATAGGCTGCATCTTGGTCATCCTCATGCCCAGGGTTTCGATGACCTTCCAGCCGCCGGCCAGGGTCCCGAGCGAGATCGCGGCCCCGCAGGCGAGGATCACCCAAACGGGCACGAAGAAGCTGCCGCCGAGGTAGCCGGTGCTGAATAGCAGCACCGCGATGATGCCCATCGTCTTCTGGGCGTCGTTGGCGCCGTGACCCAGGCTGTAGAGGGCGGCCGAGACGAGCTGCAGGCGCCGGAACCAGCGGTCGACCGGGCCGGGCGCCGCGCGCCGGCACACCCACATCACCGCGATGATGAGTGCCGCACCGAGCGCCAGCCCGATCAGAGGTGCGAGCACGATGAAGATCATGATCTTGGCCAGTCCGGAGACGACGAGACAGTCCGGTCCCGCCTTGACGAGCCCGGCCCCGACCAGGGCGCCGACCAGGGCGTGGGAGACGCTGATCGGCAGTCCGGCCCGGGTACATACGTGGGTCCACACGATCGAGCTCACCAGAACGGCCAACAGCATCATCGGCGTCACGATGCTGGGAACGACAACCCCGGTGCCGATCGTCGATGCGACGTTCACACCGAAGAGAAAGGGCGCTACCAGGTTGAAGAATGCCGCCCAGGCAACCGCGAGCCGTGGCGTGAGAACCCGGGTCGACACCACGGTGGCGATCGAGTTCGCGGCGTCGTTCATGCCATTGAGGAAGTTGAACACCAGCGCCAGCGCCACCAAGCCAACGACCAACGCGAGCACGCGCGGCCTCCCCTACCCGTGCGCGAGGACGATGCCCTCGACGATGTCGGCCACGTTCTCGCAGCGGTCGGTGGCCTCCTCGATGAAGTCGATGATCTCCTTCCACTTCATGAACTCGAACGGGTCCTTCTCCTCGGCGAGCAGGCCGGCGACGGCAGCACGCCTCACGCCGTCGGCCTCGTTCTCGAGGCTGTTGGCGGCCACCGTGAGCTCGAGGATCCTCTTCTTGTGCTTGAACGTGCGCAGCAGACCGACCATCTCCTGGACCACCTCGGCCGAGCCGACCAAGGTGGACGCGAGCGCAACCGCCTCTTGCCGCCACGTGCGAGGCCGGTAGAGCGCGAGCCGCGACCCCGCGGCATTCGCGAGGTCAAGGATGTCGTCAAGCCGAGTGACCAGGTGGTGGATGTCGTTGCGGTCGAGCGGCGTGACGAAGGTCCGGTGCAGATGGGCCAGCGCCTTGTGCACCGTCTCGTCGCCGCGGTGCTCGCACTCGTGGAGCCGCTGGGCAAATGCCTCGACATCCTGGCCGGAGACCAGCATCTCGTGCAGCACGCGGACCCCATCGACGATGTGCGCGGTGAGGGCATCGAACAGATCGAAGAACTCATCATCACGCGGGATGATCGAACGCATCGTCTCTCTCCTCCGTTCCCCTCACCGATCGACAGCCACCCGCGCCAACCAACCGCGAGCCACACCGCGAGACGTCCCCCTCACCGGCGCCGGGGCCCCTCCCAGCCTAACCACGATCTCTCGGCGCCAGACCTTCGTCAAGTGGACCACCGCGCACCGTCGACACAGTGAATGACCCGGGGCGCCGGGCCGATTCGAGGCCAGTAGTTCCAGGAGCAACTGCTGATCCTGTCGAGCGTTTGGCAGCGTTCCCAGCCTGGCCGCTGGGTTCACCAGTCGCCGTTGGTGCGGTCCGAGCCACCCCTCGTGGACAGCCGCATCTGGTGCCGAAAGCTTGATCAGAACCATGTAACATTGAATTGGAAACTATCGCATGCGAGTGTTGGGCATGCGAAAGCAACGGCTTCTCGAGTTGCGTGGGATTGATCGAGAGGAGTTGGAGCGGCGGGCGCGATCGCGGCGCGAGCGAGCAGAAGACGCGCGGCGGGCGCGGGTACTGTTCATGCTCGCGGAGGGGGCGACGTACGACGCGATTCAGTGTGCGGTGGGGTGTGGCCGTGCGTATGTGAGCCGGTGGCGGACGCGATTTGAATCTGAGGGGATTGGGGGGCTGTACAGCCGGTATCAGCGTTCACCTCGCCGGTTGCTGACGGCGAAGATGGAGGCGCGGATTCTGGCGATGACGAGATTGAAGCCGAGGGACGGGTCGACGCACTGGACGACGAAGAAGTTGACGCGGGAACTTGGAATCCACCACATGGCGGTGCAGCGGGCATGGGCGCGGGTGGAGATCAAGCCGCATCGGATCGAGAGGCACATGGCATCAGACGATCGGGATATTGATCCCAAGGCGGCGGGCATTCTGGTGCTGTACTTGAATCCGCCACAACACGCGGCGGTGTTCTGTGTGGACGAGACGAGCCACATTCAAGCGCTGGTCCGGCTCGATCATGTCTTGCCGTTCTCGCCGGGTCGCGTGGAGCGCCATGGTTTCGAGTACTACCGCCACGGAACCCTGTCATTGATGGCGGCGTTTGACACCAAGACGGGGACAGTCTTTAGTCAACCGACGACGCGCCACACCAGTGCAGAGTTCGTTGCATTCCTCGCGCAGGTGGTTGGCCGCGAGCCGGCCGACCGCGAGATCCACATCGTCCTGGACACCCTACCGAACCACAATACACAACGCGTTCGGGAGTTCCTTGCCGAACACCCCAACGTCCACCTGCACTTCACCCCGACCTACTCATCATGGATCGATCTGGTTGAGCTCTGGTTTTCAAAGAGCGAACGCGAGGTCATCGCCCCCGGCGTCTTCACCTCCACGCACGACCTCGCCAGGAGACTCATGCGATACATTCGTCGCTGCAACCAGATCCCCAAACCCATCAAGTGGAAATTCTCCGACCCCACTCGTAGGATTCACTCGAAGAGTTCCACTTTGACCGATACGGGTCACTAATGGCCTGTAACATTGACTTCGATACCGTCGTGTGCCATGATTGGGCATGCGAAGACAGAGGCTGCTTGAGCTGAGCGCGAGTGATCGAGAGGAGCTGGAGCGGCGGCTGCGTTGCCGGAGCGGGCGGGCGGAGGACGCGCGGCGGGCGCGGGTGCTTCTGATGCTGGCGGACGGGGCGACGTACGACGCGATCCAGGGCGCGGTGGGGTGTGGGCGTGCGTACGTGAGCCGGTGGCGGACGCGGTTCGAGGCGGAGGGGATCGGCGGGCTGTACAGCCGGTATCAGGGGGCACCCCGCCGTGTGCTGACGGCGAGGATGGAAGCCCGGATCCTGGCGAGGACGCGGACGAAGCCGAAGGATGGCTCGACGCACTGGACGACGCGCAAGCTAGCGCGGGAGCTTGGGATCCACCACATGGCAGTGCAGCGGGTGTGGGCGCGGGCGGGGATCAAGCCTCACCGGATCGAGCGATACATGGCGTCAGACGATCCGGAGTTTGAGGCCAAGGCAGCGGATATCTTGGCGCTGTATCTGAATCCACCGCAGCATGCGGCGGTGTTCTGCGTCGACGAGAAGAACGACATTCAAGCCCTGGACCGGCTTGACCCTTTGTTGCCGTTTTCGCCGGGGCGCCTGGAGCGGCATGGCTTCGAGTACTACCGTCACGGAACCGTGTCATTGCTGGCTGCTTTCGACACCGAGACGGGGACGGTCTTCGGCCAACCGGTGCCGCGCCACACTAGCGCAGAGTTCGTTGCCTTCCTGGCACAAGCGGTTGCCCGCGAGCCGCGCGACCGCGAGATCCACATCGTCCTGGACAAACTTTCGACCCACAAGACACAACGCGTCCGGGAGTTTCTCGACGAGCATCCCACCGTCCACCTGCACTTCACGCCGACCTACTCCTCGTGGCTCAACCAGGTCGAACTCTGGTTCTCCAAGATCGAACGTGACGTCATCGCCCGTGGCGTCTTCACCTCAACCAAGGACCTCGCCAGAAAACTCATGCGCTACATCCGCCGCTACAACCAAACACCAAAACCCATCAAGTGGAACTACTCCGACCCCAGCCGTCGAATCCGCCCTACCAGTTCCACTTCAACCGTTACAGGCCACTAGGGACTCGCGAGAAGTGAGCTAGCGCGTTAGTGACCGCCTGCGCGCCTCCGCAGCCTCGGTTGCCCGTCAGCTTCCACCGTGCTATCTTCATGTGGAGTCTCTACTGTGAAAGAGCGACGTCAAACGTGCGATACGAATTGACGCGCCACCTCCACTTTCGCGACCGCGAGATTGAACGCGACTTCCGCGCTCGCGACAATCTCGCGAGCGTCCGCCCAGCTCGCTTCTGCTACCTATCTGGATCAGCGCTTTGGGCGGGGTTCGGTTTGGTCGACGTACTGGTTGCATCAGAGCACCTGCAAGCTCTCTGGGCGATTCGCTTTGGGATCGGCTTGCCCACCCTCGCGTTGGCGCTGATCGCGACCTATGTGACGAGCCTCCAAAAGGGACTGAAGACAATTGGATTCCTGGTCACAATCATTTGCGGAAGTTCAATTATCGCAATGGTGGCGGTGCTAGATGCTCCGGCATCAGACCTTTATTATGTAGGCCTTATCCTCGTCCTTTTTTACTCCTATATACTCGCTCAACTCTCATTTCTGCAGGCAGCGATATCAGGATCTTTTCTGTTTCTTTTCTATGAAATCATCCTGTTCAATAAGTCATCAAATATGGATGTGTTGGTGAACAACACCTCGTTCGTCATCTCGACGATATACATTGGGCTCTTTGCCTGTAGGACACTTGAGACGCACCGCAGAACGGATTACGCAAGGCGTCGGACAATTGCGGATGTCAATCGTCGACTGAGTGAACTCACGGTTCAGCTTTCACATCTTAGCTCGCACGACGATCTCACAGGATTGCTTAACCGGCGTCGGCTGCAGACAGCATTCACTGAGGCGACGAATCGCATTGAGGTACTTCGGGAGGCGACCGCGGTGATGCTGATCGATGTCGACGATTTCAAGCAGGTTAATGACCAGTACGGTCACGACGTCGGCGACGAGGTGCTCGAGCAGGTCGGCGACGCGATCCGCAGAAACGTGCGCGCCGAAGACACGGCTTTTCGCTACGGAGGTGACGAGTTCCTGATCCTCCTTCCCGGCAGGTCCGCTGTCGGGAGCGCCGCCACGGCGACTCGAATCGCCGCCGCGTTTCGGGAGTGGGCAGGCGCCGCAGCCATGCCGGCCGGCACCGGCGTCGGCGTCAGCATCGGCGTGACCGAGGTCGTGTCCTCCCTCGACACGCTGCGCTACGTGATGCAGCTCGCCGACGCTGCGATGTATGAAGCCAAACGTCGCGGGAAGGGCAGGATCGTGATTCAACCTCGGTCCCGCGACGCTGCCCCCGAGCCTCGCTCAGAAGCGAGGGATCCACACCACCTTTCCCTGGCGGGCCGTGAGGGCAAGCCGCTCGGCGGCCACACCCATCGGCGGCGCCGCAGGCTGTAACGGATCTCGCCGCGCCGCCAATGGTGGCGTCGGGCCCCGACTTCCAGGATAATGCTCTGCAGTGAAGATGACCCCCATGCTGCGCCAATATCTGGAGCTGAAGCAGCAGGCCGGCTCCGCACTTCTGCTGTACCGAATGGGGGACTTCTACGAGCTCTTCTTCGAGGACGCCCAGCGGGCAGCTCCGGTGCTGGGCATCGCGCTCACCCGCCGCCGCCACAACGATGCGGTCGAGGCTCCGATGTGCGGCGTGCCCTACCACGCTTTTGACGGCTACCTCGGCAAGCTGCTCGAAGCCGGGTTCAGGGTTGCCGTTGCCGAGCAGGTCGAGGACCCGGCCACGGCCAGAGGGCTGGTACGGCGGGAGATCGTCCGCACCCACACTCCGGGGACCGTGTCGTCCACCGATCTCCTCGAGGGCAGCGAGCGCTGCTTCCTGGCAGCCTTCGGCGGGGACGACGAGTCGTACGCCCTGGCGTGGCTCGAGCTGAGCACCGGGACGTTCGAGGGCATTCGCTGCGACACCCGCGTCGCGCTCTCCGAGCAGCTTGCGCGACTGCGACCGCGCGAGATCCTGGTTGCCGAGGGATGGGATGGGTGGCTCGAGGTCTGGCCAGCCGAGCTGGCACCCCCGACCGTGACCCCGATCCCGGCCGAGCAGTTCTCGCCGTCGGCCGGCGAGGAGCGCCTGCGCAGGGTGCTCGGCGTCAGCTCACTGCGCGGGTTCGGCCTGGAGTCAGGAGAGCCGCTCGTCGGCATGGCGGGCGCCCTGCTCGGCTATGCCGAGGGCACGCAGCGAGGCAGCCTCGGGCACCTGGCAACCTTCGTGCGTCGGCAAGCGGACGACGCGCTCATCATCGACCGCGCCAGCCTCGGCAACCTCGAGATCGAGCGCGCCGCCGACGGGCGCCGTGAGGCCTCGCTTGTCGGGGCTCTCGACTGCACGCGAACTCGGATGGGGTCGAGGCGGCTCCGCGACTGGCTGACGCGGCCGAGCGTCGACCTCGAGGTCATCGCCGAACGCCATCGTGCGGTGGCCGAGCTGACGGAAGACCCCTCGCTGCTGGGGGTGCTGAGCACGGCACTCGAAGACGTCCCCGATCTCGAGCGCCTGGCGGCGCGAGTGGGCCTGCGGCTCGCGACACCGCGCGAGCTGCACTCCCTGCGCAGCTGTCTCGTTCAGCTGCCGGCCCTGCGCGAAACCGCTCGTCGCGCGACCTCACCTCTCCTGCGTCGCCTGGCTGACGCGCTCGACCCTCTCGAGGACGTCGCTGGCCTGCTGCACACCCGCCTCGCGGCGAACCCCGCCGCCGTCGTCGGCTCCGGAGTGCTCGCCAGCGGCTGGGACCCGGAGCTCGACGAGCAGCGCCAGCTCGCCCGCGGTGGCAAGGAGCTGCTGGCCGGGATCGAGATCGCCGAGCGCGAGGCCTCGGGCATTTCCTCGTTGAAGGTCCGCTACAACAAGGTCTTCGGCTACTACATCGAGGTCAGCAAGGCCAATCTCGAACGGGTGCCGCAGCACTACGAGCGGCGCCAGACGCTCACCAACGCGGAGCGCTTCGTCACGCCGGAGCTCAAGGAGCTCGAGTCCAAGATCCTGGCCGCCGAGGAACGGGTCGTCAGCCGCGAACGCGAGCTGTACGACGCCCTCCTCGCCGAGCTGTGTCGCCACGCGCAACGGATGACCACCAGCGCCGGCGCCGTGTCCGGGCTGGATGTGCTCTCTGCCTTCGCCGAGCGTGCGCGGCGGTGGAACTACTGCCGGCCGCTGATGGAGGACTCGCCCGGGATCGTCATCCGCGAAGGCCGCCACCCTGTGCTCGAGCAGATCCAGCGGTCACCCCCATTCATCGCCAACGACTGCGAGCTCGACCCGGGGTCGGCTCAGATCGTGCTCTTGACCGGCCCCAACATGGGGGGGAAGTCGACCTATCTGCGCCAGGTCGCGCTGATCACCCTCATGGCGCACGCGGGCTGCTTCGTGCCGGCAGCGTCCGCCACCATCGGTCTGACCGACCGGATCTTCACCCGCGTCGGGGCCTCCGACATGCTCGCCCGGGGCGAGTCGACCTTCATGGTCGAGATGACCGAGGCCGCGAACATCCTCCACCACGCCACCGCGCGCTCGCTGGTGATCCTCGATGAGGTGGGCCGCGGCACGGCGACCTTTGACGGCCTGTCGCTGGCGTGGGCGATCGTCGAGTACCTCCACGATCAACCGGCTCACGCCGCACTGGTGCTGTTCGCGACCCACTACCACGAGCTCACCGACCTCGCCAGCGTGTTGCCGAGGCTCGTGAACCGGTCAATGGCGGTCAAGGAGTGGCGGGGCGCCATCCTGTTTCTCCACCGAGTGGTGGAGGGGCCGGCCGATCGCTCGTACGGGATCCACGTCGCCCAGCTCGCCGGAGTCCCAGCGAGCGTGTGCGGTCGAGCCGAGCAGATCCTCACCACCCTGGAGCGTCACGAGCTCAAGATCATCGACACTTCCGCGAGCGGGGACCAGGTTCAGGGGCGGCTCGAGCGCATCCAGCAGCTCGGCCTGTTCCGGCCGGCGGCGGAAGAGGTGGCCGATCAGCTGCGCCGGGCCGAGCCCGACCGGCTCACCCCGCTCGAGGCGCTCAACCTCGTTGCGACGCTCAAGAAACGGCTGACCGATGAGGATTGACGAAGCGCCGCTGATCGTCGGCCTGCCCGGAACCTCGCTCGACGCCGGGCAATGCGGGGTCCTTGCCGGAGTGAGGCCGACCGGCGTCATCCTGTTCGCGCGGAACATCGTGAGCGCCGAGCAGGTGCGTGAGCTCGGGGCGGCCCTCGACGACCTCGAGCCGCGACCCTTCGTGGCGATCGATCTCGAGGGCGGCGCGGTCAATCGGTTGGCGGGGCTGTGGGGCACGCTGCCGTCGCCGGCCGCAGCTGCGGCGGTCGGACGGCGAGCCGTGCGCGCCCTCGGCGAGGCCGCGGGGGCGGGATGCCGGGCGCTCGGGATCCACCTCGACCTCGCTCCCGTCATCGACCTCGACTGCGGCGAGGGCTTCATCCCCGCCCAGGGACGCTGCCTGAGCGCGAGCCCGGAGCGCGTGGCGACGCTCGCGCGGGTTTTCAACGAAGGCCTCGCCTCCTGGGGCGTGGCAGGCTGTCTGAAGCACTTTCCAGGTCTCGGGGCGATCGCTGCCGACACCCACGCGGAGCTGCCGGTGATCCCGCCGCTCGATCAGGGGCGTCACATCGAGGCTTTTGCAGCGCTGTCAGAGGATATCCCGATCGTCATGGTCGGCCACGCGGTGGCGCCAGGCCTCGGCGACCCGGACCGTCCGGCGACGCTTGCTCCGAGCGCGGTCGCGAAGGCGATCAGCTTGCCCGGCTCGCCCGTGGTGCTCAGCGATGACCTCGAGATGGGTGCGTTGTCCGGCCTCGGCGACCTCCCCGATCTGGTGGTTGATGCGCTGCGCGCGCGGAACCATGGAGTGCTGGTCTGCAAGGCCTTCGACCGCCTGCCGGAGATCATCGGTCGGATCGAGGACGCGATGGCGTCGGACTCCGCATTCCGGATGCGCCTCACCGAGACCACGGCTCGCCTCGGCACGCTGCGCCGGGACCTGTGCCGGAGCATGGCCGCGGTGCCGATGCCGGACGACCAGCTGGTGGCGCAGCTTTGGGAAGACGCGCGTCGTCTGGTCGGCCCCTGACGGGAGCGGTGGCGCCCCGCGGGCGACGATCTCCAGGCTGATCATCGCCGGAGCCTTGTGCGGCCACCTGCCTTGGCGGCACAATGTCGCTGATGCCGGCGCCACCTGCTGCCGTCCTGCTGTCCGGCGGGCTCGACTCGGCGACCGTCCTCGCGATCGCGCGCGCCGACGGCTACGTCTGCCACTGCCTGACCGTCGACTACGGCCAGCGCCACAGGATCGAGTTGGAGGCGGCACGCGCCGTTGCGCAGGCGCTCGGCGCAGCTTCCCACCGTGAGCTCAAGGTCGACCTCCGCGCCATCGGCGGTTCGGCCCTCACCGACGCCATCGAGGTCCCGTCGGACCGGCGGCCAGATCCCTCGAGGGTGCCGGTGACATACGTGCCGGCGCGCAACACCGTGCTCCTCTCGCTCCTGCTCGGCCTTGCCGAGGTCGTTGGCGCGGCTGACCTTTTCCTCGGCGCCAATGCGGTCGACTACTCCGGCTACCCGGACTGCCGTCCGCGGTTCATCGAGGCGTTCGAACAGCTCGCAAACGTCGCCACTGCTGCCGGCAGCGAGCGCGGGACTCGCTTCCGCGTCCACGCCCCGCTGCTCCATATGACCAAGGCCGAGATCATCCGGCGCGGGCTTGCGCTCGGCGTCGACTACTCGCTGACCCGCTCGTGCTACGACCCGGCACCGTCGGGCGCGGCCTGCGGCCGGTGCGAGGCCTGCCAGCTGCGGCGCCGGGGGTTCGCGGAGGCAGGGGTCGCCGACCCCACGCGATACGCGGGATAGGCCCTCGCCGTGCCCGAGCCAGGGAGCGGAATGGGCGATCACACTCTAGGCCCATACCAGCTCGAACCGCAGCGTGCGCGGAGCACGCAGAGACGGACCATTCAACCTTCCAGCCATTCCCCCCGCGGTCTCTTCGGCCTCTGCGGTTCAAGTCCGCGACAGGCCGGACTGAAACTCGCCACCGACCGGGTCAGGTGGCGATGGCGAAGGCGAAGCGGCCGGCAAACGCGATCGCGGTGGCGACCACTGTCGTCAAGCCTGCCACCCACGCCGTGTCCCGCCATCCCATCTCGCGCGCCATGACCGCGAGCGTCGCGATGCAGGGCACGTAGAAGACGACGAACAGCGTGAAGGTCATCAGCTGCGCGACGGTCATCGCGCTGCCGACGTCAGTGGTGCCGAGCGCCTGCACGAGCATGACGAGCGTGAGCTCCTTGCGCAGCACGCCGAACACCAGGGTCATGCCGACGGCGGCCGGCAGCCCGAGGACCGTCACGGTCAGCGGGGACAGCATCGCGTTGATGCCGTCGTGGGCATGGAACCACTCGAGAAGGCCGAGCACCACCGACGAGGCGACCAGCAGCGGCCAGGCGATGGTGATGAACTCGCGCATCGTCAGCCATGTCTTTGCCGCGAGGGTCCTCGGGTGCGGCACGCTGAGCTCCGGGATCTCCAGGATGAGCCCGGGAGAGCTGCCGCGCATCCTCCGGCCCAAGATGTTCCCGAGGACCACGACCACGCCCAGGTTGAGCAGGTAGACGAGAAGCGCCCACAGCGGGCCGAGATAGGCTGCGACCAGCCCGAAGATGACCACGCTTCGAGCTGAGCAAGGGATGAACGCCGCCAGCGCGCCGGTGATACGCCGATCTCGCTTCGACTCCAGGATCCTCGTCGACATGATGGCCGGCACCGAGCAGCCGTAGCCGAGGATGAGCGGCAGCACCGACTTGCCGTGCAGGCCGATGCGGTGCATGAGGCTGTCCAGGATGTAGGCGAGCCGCGGCAGGTATCCGGTGTCCTCGAGGATCGCCAGGCCGAGCAGGAACGGGATCAGGTACGGCAGGACGATGGCGACCCCGCCGGCGAGGCCCATGACAATCCCGTCGGCGACAGTGGCGAGGAGGCTTCCCGGTTCGAGACGGCCGACGACCGCCGCGTTCACGTGCTCGAAGAGCTGGACGAGGGGGCCTTCGATGCGCCGCCCGACGCCGAAGACTCCCCAGAACAGCGTCGTCAGGATGGCGACCATGAGCAGGCCACCGGTCCACGGGCCCAGCAGGAGCCGATCGAGCCACTCCCTCCAACCGACACTGGGGCTGCCGTGGACCGACACCTGCTCCTCGATCGAGTGCGCCACCGCGTGCCGGCCCCCGGACACGATCTGGTCGGCCGACCATCCATGGGCCCGCTCGAGATCCGAGACGGCCACCGCGACCGCCGCCTCCAGCCCGGGGTACCAGCCGAGGACGATGCCGTGGAAGTGGCGGTCATCCTCGATCAGCTTGGTGGCCGCAAACCTCAGCGGCACGCCGGTCTTGACCCCCGATTCCTGCAGAGCCGATGACACCGTCGCCAGGGCGTGCTCGACCTCTCGATCGAGGCGCCTCGCGGGCGCTGGGCCGCCGACGTGCGCGTGCCGGAGGGCGGTCCGGAAGAGCTCACGCAGACCCTTGCCCCGCCTCGCGATGGTCGCGACCACCGGCACGCCCAGCTCACGCTCGAGTCCGGAAACGTCGACCGAGATGCCGCGCCGCTCGGCCTCGTCGACCATGTTGAGGGCGACGATCATCGGCCGCTGAAGCTCGAGCAGCTGGAGCGTGAGCTCGAGCGACCGCCCGAGCCGACTCGCGTCGACAACATCGATGATGAGGTCGTAGCCGCCATCGAGGAGGTAGCTCTCCCCCTCGCCCGCAACCGTGTCCGACGAGGTCAGCGAGTAGACGCCGGGCAGGTCGACCACATCCACCTCGCGACCCTGGATGAGGGCGCGGCTGACCGTGTAGGAGACCGAGGAGCCCGGGAAGTTCGCGGTGGCGGACCGGTAGCCCGCCACCGCATTGAAGATCGTGCTTTTCCCGGAGTTGGGCTGCCCGGCAAGGACGAACTTCATCTGGGCGCCGCCCGCCCAGGGTTGGCCGTGTCCACGAGGCTGGTGACCGTGCCGTCGACATCGACCCGGACCTTGCTGGCGATGCCGCGGCCGATCGCGATCCTGGTGCCGTTGACCTCCACCAGAACCGGGCCGTGGAATGGCGCGCGCTCGACCACGGTCAGCCAGTCGCCGACGTGGATCCCCAGCGTGTTGAGGTGCGACCGGACGCCGTGCCCGCCATCGATCATGATCACCCTGGCCTGGCGGCGGACGCCGACCGCGTCGAGTGTCATCATGCGCGAGACCGCCCTCCCGAATTGCGATCATAACTCATATCGCGGAAATTGCTAACCCACCTGAATTCTTCAACTTCGGTCCGGCAAACCCTCTCGACGGCGATGACTCAGGGACATTCGTTGTTGCAGGTCGGTCCTGTCAAACGAGACGCTGTTTCACTGTCGGCCAGCGCTCTCGACCCCCGCTCCGGCCCGTCGAGCCGTCCCCGCAACGCTACAATCCCCGGCAACGGAGGTGGCCATGACCGCGCAGCCGTTCCAGATGGAGCTGACCGAGCTTCCGGAGCAGCCGTCGTTCGAGCCCGGGATCCGCCGCGCTCCCAGCCGCGGTTTCGACCTCAGCCGGCGCGACGCCGCCATCGCCCTCAGAAACGCCCTGCGTTACGTCCCGGTCGAGCACCACGGCGTGGTCGCGCCGGAGTTCCTGCGGGAGCTCGTCGCGACCGGCAGGATCTACGGCTATCGGTATCGGCCCGCGGGACGCATCGTCGGCCACCCCATCGAACACTACCGCGGCCGCATCCTCGAGGCCCGGGCGATGCAGGTCATGATCGACAACAACCTCGACTTCGATGTCGCCCTCTACCCCTACGAGCTGGTCACCTACGGCGAGTCCGGTCAGGTCTGCCAGAACTGGATGCAGTACCGGCTCATCAAGCGATACCTCGAAGTCATGACGGCGGATCAGACCCTCGTCGTGAGCTCGGGGCACCCGCTCGGGCTGTTTCCGTCACGTCCCGAAGCCCCCCGGGCCGTCGTGACCAACGGCCTCATGGTGGGGATGTTCGACACCCCCGAGGACTTCCACCGGCTCGCCGCGATGGGCTGCGTCAACTACGGGCAGATGACTGCGGGCGGTTGGATGTACATCGGGCCGCAGGGCATCGTCCACGGCACCTACATCACGCTCCTCAATGCCGGCCGGCTCTACCTCGGAGTCCCCGACAGCGGGGACCTGCGCGGGCACACCTTCGTGTCGTCCGGGCTCGGGGGCATGTCAGGTGCGCAGGGCAAGGCCCTCGAGATCGCCGGTGGCGCCGGCATCATTGCCGAGGTTGACCGGTCGCGCATCGAGACCAGGCTCGCGCAGGGCTGGGTGACGAAAGCGACCGCCGACATCGCCGAGGCGGTGGAGTGGATGATCGCCGCGCGCGACCGCGGGCAACCGGTTTCCGTGGCCTATCACGGCAACGTCGTCGACCTCCTCGAGCACATCGACCGCCAGGGGGTCGACGTGGAGCTGCTGTCCGATCAGACCTCCTGCCACGTGCCCTACGACGGCGGCTACACCCCGGCCGGCCTGACCTTCGAGCGTGGCAGGGAGATGCTGCGCGATGACCGTGATGCCTTCCGCAGGCTGGTCGATGTCAGCCTGGGCCGTCACTTCGAGGTGCTGCAGCGCCTGTGCGGACGCGGCGTCCACTTCTGGGACTACGGCAACTCCTTCATGAAGGCCGTGCTCGACGCCGGCGTGACGGCGATCGCCCGCAACCGGCGGGACGCCACCGAGGGGTTCATCTGGCCCTCCTACGTCGAGGACATCATGGGCCCGATGTGCTTCGACTTCGGCTACGGCCCGTTCCGCTGGGTCTGCCTCTCCGGAGAGCCGAGCGACCTCCGCCAGACCGACCGCGCCGCGATGGACTGCATCGATCCCGACAGGCGCGGCCAGGATCGCGACAACTGGCAGTGGATCCGCGATGCCGAGGCCAACCGGCTGGTGGTGGGGACCCAGGCCCGGATCCTCTACGCGGACGCCGAGGGCCGCACCCGGATCGCCCGTCGCTTCAACTCGATGGTCCGCGAGGGCCGGATCGGTCCGGTGATGATGGGGCGCGATCACCACGACACCGGCGGCACCGACTCGCCGTTCCGGGAGACCGCCAACATCGCCGACGGCTCGAACCTGACGTCCGACATGGCACACCAGTGCTGGGCCGGCAACGCGGCGCGGGGCATGACGATGGCGGTGCTCTCCAACGGCGGCGGGGTCGGCACCGGCAAGGCGATCAATGGCGGCTTCGGGCTCGTCCTCGACGGGTCCGAGCGCGTCGACCGGATCCTGGACACGGCGCTGGAGTGGGATGCCATGAGCGGCGTGTCGCGTCGCGCCTGGGCGCGCAACCCGAACGCCATCGAGACGGTGACGGCCTGGAACGGGTACAACGCCGGCCGCGGGCACGTGACCGTGCCGGCGGTGGCCGACGACGGGCTCGTGAACCGCTTGGTGGCTGCCGCCTTCGAGCGGCGCTAAGTGTCGGTCCCGAGCGAAGATCGACCGGACAGCTCATCGTCGGAAGTGGGCGCGGAAGCGGGCGCGGATCGAACTGCCGACCGGATCCAGCACCGTCCAACTGGACCCGCATCTCCCCGTCTCCGCTGCTTCTCACCTACACTGAGGGCATGGGAACCCTTCTCCAGCACCTCCCGCCGGAGCTATCGGGGTTCGTGCTGACGCTGGTGCTCGGGCTGCTCATCGGGTTCGAGCGCGAGGAGCACGAGCCGCAGGGCCTGGGCGGCGTGCGGACCTTCCCGATCATCGGCCTCGGCGGCTTCCTGCTCGTGAGGGCGTTCCCGGGGTCCGCCGTGCCCTTTGCGGCCGGGCTCGTGGCCCTCGGCACGCTGGTCGCGCTGTCGTACTGGGGCGGCCTGCGCACCGGCGAGCCGGGCATCACCACCGAGACCGTTGCCCTGCTCACCTTCGTGCTCGGCGGCGCGGCCGCCCAGGGCCTTTACTGGGTCTCGATCGCGGCCGGTGTGGTAGCCGTCATCCTGCTCCAGGAGAAGACACGCCTGGAATCGCTGGCCGTCAACCTGCCTCAGAACGAGCTGCGCACCGCGGTGAGGTTCCTCCTGCTCACCGGCGTGATCCTGCCGGCGGTCCCGAACCAGCCCTTCACCGACTTCGGGATCAACCCCTTCTCGATCTGTCTGGTGGTGGTCGCGGTCTCCGGCATCTCGTACCTCAGCTATCTGCTGCAGCGGTTCTGGCGGCGCGAGGGCGGCCTGTTCCTGGCCGGGCTCCTGGGCGGCGCCTACTCATCAACCGCCACGACGGTGGCCCTGGCGCGCAGCGCGAACCAGCAGGTCTGGCCGCCCACTGCGTATGTCGGCGCGATCGTGGCCGCGACCGGAATGATGTACCTCCGCCTGTGGGTCCTGGTCGCTCTGTTCGCGCCCAATCTCGCTCGCGAGCTCGCGGTTATGTTCTGGCTGCTCGGCCTCGCCGCGATCGGCTTCGGTGCGCTCGTCGGCCGGCGTCACGCCGGCAACACCGTTCCGAGCCAGGCCTCGGCGGAGGGCGACCGACGCCCGGCAACCACCAACCCCCTCGAGCTCTCTTCGGCGCTCACCTTCGCCGGGCTCTTCCTCGTGGTCCTCGTTGTCACCAGGATCGTTGCCGGCCGCTTTGGAGGCACCGGCCTGCTCGTGATGGCAGCGATCATGGGGACGACCGATGTCGACCCGTTCATCCTCGGCCTCACCCAGCAGGCCGCCGGCGGACCGCTGGTGGCGATCGCGGCGCTCGCGGTGGTGGTCGCTGCTGCCGCCAACAACCTCATGAAAGGGATCTACGCCTTCGCCTTCGGACCGCGGAGCGTCGGCACCCCGGTGCTGCTCATCCTCGTCAGCCTTGCGGCCGTCAGCATCGTCCTCTTTCACATCATCTGAGGCGACGGGAAGCACTCCTGAGGACCGTCTCGGGTCATGGCTCCCGCGGTGCAGTCGTATCTCGTGTGGGCTCTGGAGCCGACGCCGCCGAGTAGTAGTACGCCACGGTCCGCGCGCGTATCGGCGTCTGGTTGACCGGCCCGCACTCGAGATCGATCTCGACCGCCGTCGACCAGATCGGCGCGTCGCCGAGCATCAGGCGGTACATGGCGGTGGTGGCGGTCCCGCCCGCCTCCACCCGGTCCTCGGTCATCCCGTGCAGGGGGTGTCGAAACGGCACCGGGCCCGGACGGTCGATCTGAAAGTAGAAGCCGCCACCGAAGAAGTCCTCCACGCCGGTGCCTCGCAGCAGGGGCTCGGGCCCGCCGTCCACCAGCACCTGCTCATCACCTTCCAGGTAGTCGCGGCTGCCACCGGACCGCGAACCCAGCTCGGCGAAGAGGCCGACCCACTTGCCGCGGCCCGAGGCCGCCAGCACCCGATGTGGCCGGCCCGGCGTCGTCGACTCGGCAGCACTGCTCGCGGCGCCGAACAGGCCACTGTCCGGGTGCGGCGCGCGGCCGACTCGCCGGACCGCGAACTCGACCGGCACCTTGCCGCGGGCGCCGGTGCGGCCGCGCGCCAGCTCGACGACCGCGCTCTCGAAGAACGGCATCGGGAAGTAGGCGTAGAGGTCGTCGTCGTCGGTCGCGCCGAACAGCAGCGAGCGCACCGGCTCGGAGTCGCCGCCACCGACGCCGAAGAAGTCGGCGACCGGCATCGACACCCGGACGGCCCCGTCGAACAGCAGCCGCAGCTCGACGCCGTCCCAGCGGTCGCGCGGCAGCCTGAGCAGGAGCCCGTTGATCACATCAGCGCGGGAGAAGGCCGCGACGACCGCCCGGGTCCCTCGCCCCAGCTCGATCGATCCTGCAGACGTCGGGAACGGCCCTCCGGCCCAGGGGTCGGCCGCAGGCTCCCCCCCGAGCAGCGCCTGCCAGCCCTCCAAATCCTCCTCCCCGGTAAACGGCGCGACACCCTCCCCGGTCGCCAGCTCGTGGGCGGTGATCTGGAACCAGAGCTTCGCCTCCTCGGCACCGAGGAGCGACACGACGCAGGACTCCCGATAGGCGATCGGCACGAGGCTGATGTTGCCGCCGCTCGACATCAGCCGGTGCTCGACGAGCGGGGGGGCGAACGGCGGCACCTCGCCGCCGAAGAAGTCGGGCAGCGGCAGCTGCACCGCCACCTCGCCGTCGACGACGATCCGGATCCAGACCTCGGGGTCCAGGGGGCCGCTGACTCCGTCGTCGCCCTGGGTCATCCAGATCCGGGTGATGACGCCCGGCCCCTCAGCCTCGAACAGCACCCCTTCCTGTCCGTCGGACCGCAGGAAACGGCTGTCATCGGCAGAGTGACGGTCGAGAGCGCACCCGTCCGGGCAGTGGCTCGACCGCATGACCACGCGATCGCCGGTCGGAATCACGGCCAGCGCGGCCAGGTCGCGCCACACCTCCCACGGCGGCGGGACGGCGGCCGGCCGATCGGCAGCCGCTGCCGCGCCGCCGGACAGCAGCAGCGCCGCGACGAGGTTTCGGAGGCTGCGAGCGCGTCGTCGACGGTCCGCCCCGCCGTGGTAGCGGGCCACCGAACGCCGCGGCCGCCGCCCGAAGTCGGTCGGCAAAGAGCACGGGCTCACCGCGCCATTCTCGCCGACCTTCCGCAAAAAGAAAGGGCCCGCGCGGGCGGGCCCCTGCTCGGTAAATCGTGCGCGGATCAGCCGCCCGGGATGAGCTCACCGTCCTGGACCCTGAAGGTCACGGTCTGGAAAAGGCCGTCGAGCGCCTCCGGGTCGTCGTAGTAGCTGGTGAAGATTTCGGAGCTCGGGATCTCGTACAGGGTGACCAGCAGCGCCTCAGGGCCGGCCTCCAGCACCGAGAAGCCGTGGGCCCAGGTGTTGGCATAGACGATGTCGGACGTCGTGTACGGGTCGCCGATCGTGGAGACCTGGAGCAGCGTCGCCAGGTACTGCAGGAGCAGGTCGCGCTCCGGGCTCGGCGGGAGAATCTCGCCGATGCGCCGCGCAACCTCGTCGCCGATCGTGGCCGAGGAGATCGCCGCCGAGGTGAACTCGTAGACCCCATTCTTGTGGTCGGTGACGAAGGCCGCGTGGATGTCGCCGGAGATCACCACCGAGTTCGGGACCACGCCGAGCAGCCCGAGGATCTCCAGCTTCTTCTGCGGGAAGCCGTCCCAGTCATCGGCCGTGATGCCGATCCGGGTGCGGAGGTAGGGGGGAAAGTCGTCAGGCAGCATGGGCTCGATGGCCGGGTGGGTGAAGTCGACCAGCAGCGGGGTCAGCATCACCGAGGAGCCGAGCACCTTCCAGGTCGCCGGACTTTGCAGCATGGTGCCCTGGAGCCACGCCGTCTGCGCGCCACCGAGGGCCTCCTGGGCGGCGCCGCCGGTGGACAGGTAGCGGTGGGCCGCAAGCAGGTTGAAAGTGTCCCACAGGTACTGGTTGCGCGAACCGATCGACGAGTACAGTCCGGTCTTGCCCACATAGGCGTAGGAGATGCCGCGCGGCAGCGTCGCCGTCACCTCAGGGGTGAACACCTCCGCGATGCCAAGGCCCGCGAACAGGGAGTTGAGGACGGTCGTGCTCACGTTCCCGCTCAGCGCCTGCTCGGCGATCCCGATCGCCGCCGAGATGTTGAGCGTGGGATCGGCCTGCATGTAGCCTCCGGCAGCGGCCAGAGTCGCGGTTTGCCTGAGGATCGGGAACGCGGCGCCGAGCACGTCCATGTCGACGTAGGGATCGAAGCTGCCCCGGACTGCCTGCCACACCGGCTCGGTCAGCAGCTCGATGAGCGCCGGCTCGTCGACCGCGATCGTGCCCGGGAAGGCGTCCTCGGGGACGATGTGGTCGGGCCGGTAGGTGCGGTAGTCGGTGAGGACCAGGTGGAGGTTCCGTCCGAACAGGTAGTCGCGGTAGATCCGGGTGTTCGGCCACAGCACGCTGGCGTCGATCTCCAGCGTCCCGTCGTCGCCGAGGCCGATCTCGGTCGGCGCCCACTCGAAGAAGGCCTGCTCGGCGTTGAGCTTGCGGGCCTCATTGTACTCGTCGACACGGCCTGCAAAGTAGGTCGATGTCGCGCCCCACGCATCGTCCGAGTACTCGTGGTCGTCCCAGATCACGATCATCGGCCAGCGCTCGTGCACCTGCTGGTACACCGGATCGGAACGGTAGGTCCGATAGATGTCGCGGTAGTTGGAGAGGCTCGCCGCGGCGTAGTACGGGTCGTCGGGGCCTCCCAGCGCGATTGCGCCTTCGAGATCCTCGAAATCGATCCGGCGCTCCGGGTCCGGCGTCTGGAACTCCGGATCGCCGGTCGTCTCGTAGATCAAGTCGCCGAGGTGGACCACGAAGTCGATGTCCTCGTCGTGGTCGCGCAGCAGCTTCAAGTACGCGTTGTAGTAGCGGCCGATGTAGTCCTGGCAGTAGACCACGGCGAAGCGGACCGGCACGTCCATGTCGGGCGACGGCGCCGTCTTGGTCCGTCCGACCGGCGACACCTCCATCGCGGCGCCGCTGCCGTAGACGAAACGATAGTAGTAGGTCGTGTAGGGCTGGAGCCCTTCGATGCGGGCCTTGACCACCCAGTCGTACTGCTCCAACGCCACCAGGTCGCGCGTGGCCACGATGCTCTGGAATTCCTCGTCCGTGGCCACCTCGACCCGGAGCGCATCCGGCATCTCGGGGCTGGCGAGGCGGGTCCACAGCACCACGCTGTCCGGGTGCGGGTCGCCCGACGCCACCGACTGCGGGAACATGTCGGCGGACGCGATCGCGGCAACCCAGAGACAGCCCACCATCACGAGCGCACAGGCAAGCCACTTCACTCTCTGCAGCATCATCGATATCCCCCCTTCTGCCGCGGAGCCATCACCCCGCAACAGCGTTCTCGGCACTCACCCGATTCAGGCCCTCCGCTGCAACCCCTTCGATTGGCACCCATGGTACACGGACTTCCGCGCGGCGTCACGCCTGCGCCCGCCGGTGCGCGCGTCGGCGCTGCGGCCCCTGCGCGCCGGCCGGCCGGCGACCGCCCGGCTCTCGACAACGGCCAACTGCCAGCCTTCGCGGGGGTGCCGGCGCGCGCGCCCGGGCCCAGCGCGCCCAGCCTACCCGTCGCTCTCCGTCTCGGCGACGTCGGGGCTGCTCGCCATGATCTTGCTCATGTGCGCGAACGCCTCCAGGGAATGCGCCCGGTGGCGCACCGCGTACTGGGTGGCGATGGCGTTGAGGAGAACGATGATCGCGGCGACGGCGTTCGTGAACATCATGTTGTGGGTGCGCACCGGCAGCGTCCACGTCGCCAGGCCCGCCGCCGGAGAGGCGAGGCTGTCGGTGACTGCGATAGTGGTCGTTCCGCGATCCTGTGCCACCTTCAGCATGTCCAGGGTCTGGCGTGAGTAGGGCGGCAGCGAGATCACCAGCAGCAGGTCCGACGCCCGCAGCGCGAACGCCTGCTCGGACGGCGAGGTGAAGTCACCGGAGAGCGCCGTACAGCGCACACCGACCTCGGTGAAGATGTATCTCGCCATCGCGATCAGAGGCGCCGACACTCCCATGCCGAAGACGTAGGTGTGGTCGGCGCTGCGCAGCAGATCCGCCACACGCTCGATCGACTCCACCGGGTTGAGCACGACCGTGGCGCGGATGTTGTCCGTCTCCAGGCGCGCCACCGACAGCAGGACGTTGCGGGGGCTGTCGGGCGCCGGAGGCTCGAGCTCCGGACGCTGCTCCGCAGCGTTGGGCAGCTGCAGCAGCTCGATCTTGAGGTCCCGGTAGCCTCGAAACCCGAGGCTCTGGGCGAAGCGGACGATCGTCGCTTCCGAGACCTCGGTCAGATCGGCCAGCTCCGGCACCGCGAGGAACGGCACCTCCTCGAGGTGCTGCACCAGGAAGTCGGCGATCGCCCGCTGCTGGGGCGGGAGGCCGCCGGCGGTGGAGAGCACGAAGTCCCGGAACTTCTCGGTCGACTCGAAGCGTGCCATGTGAACTCCTTCCCGGCCTCACCGGGGCGGCGCGCTGCCGCCTCCCCGCAGCCCTCGTTCAACCTTTCTTCCCTGCACCGCGAAGTCCCGGGACAGCGCCTGGTTCCCCACGCGGTTGTGGAGGTCGGCGAGCAGGTAGTACGCCAGCGCCAGGTCCGCGCCCGCGGGCCCGCGCGCCAGCGCCTGGTTGGCGAGCTCGATCGCCTCCTGGTACCCCTCCCCCGCCTCCAGGTAGTTGCGCGCGAGGTGAAGGTACGCCGGCACGAAGTCGGGCTCGAGCCGGATCGTCTCCTCGAGCAGCCGCCGCTCCTCGCCCGCTTGCCCGACTCGGCCGTGCAGCCGCGCGAGCCCATAGACCGGCCGATGGTCCGCCGGCGACAGGCTGCGCTCCGCCTCGTACTCGGCCATCGCCGCATCGAGCTGTCCCCGCGCCTCCAGGCTCTGGGCCAAGCACAGGTGGGCCCCCCGCAACCGCGGGTCGAGCTCGAGCGCCCTGGACGCCTGCTTCCCGGCGCGGTCGGCCGCTCCCTGCGCCAGCGCCACCACGGCCATCTCGAGGCTGGCGCCGGCCGACTCCGGATCGAGCTCGAGCGCGCGCTCGAGCGCCTGCCCAGCCGCGTCGAGCCGGCCGGCCTGGCGGGCGAACGAGCCGAGCACGAGCATCGGCCACGCCTCGTCCGGGCGCTGCTCGGCGGCGCGAGCGACCACCTCGAGGGCCTCGTCGGTGCGCCCCGACCGGAGCATCGCCGTCGCCAGTCCCATGCTCAACGCGAAGCTGCCGGGCTGGTGCGCAAGGCCTTTCTCGAACATGACCGCCGCCTCGTCGAAGCGGCCCCGGGCCAGCCGCACCCTGCCGATCAACGAGTAGGTCTCGGCGACCGCCGTGTCGCCGGCGAGCGCCTCTCCGAGAAGCTGCTCGGAGAGCTCGAGATCGCCGGCGCTGAGCGCGAGCCTCGCTTCCACCAGCCGGTTGTAGACGTCGATCCGCTGCCGCGGCGGCACCAGGCCCGAGCGGCTCGCCGGCAGCGACGGCTCGGCCGCGCCCGAGGCATAGCCGAGGGCGGCCAGGCTGGCGACCGTGTCGGGGTCCGGGAGCGCCCCTTTCCGGGCGGCATCCCGTGCCAGATCCGCGGTCAGGACGGCGTGCGCCTCGCGGAGACGCTCGACGGTCTCCGCCTCGGACGCTGCCAGGTCCTGCAGCTCGCCCGGGTCGCTGTCCAGGTCGTAGAGCTCGGGCTCGGACGACTCGAGGTAGTGGTAGCGCCGGTCCTGGATGCCGCTGAGAGGGCTCCAGCCGTAGCTGAAGGATGGGTAGAAGGTCTCCGAGTAGACCGGGCGCTCCTGCCACCGGCCGCCGCCGCCCAGCAGAGGCGCCAGGCTGCGCCCCTGGACAGCGGCTGGGATGTCGAGCCCGAACCGCTCGCACAAGGTCGGGAAGACGTCGACCAGCGACACCACCTCCGGCCGCCGCGATCCGCCGCCGCCCCGCAGGGGGTCGACGATGACCAGGGGCACGCGCAGGGTCGCTTGGTAGAGGAAGAGACCGTGCCCGTTCTCACCGTGCTCGCCGAGGCTCTCGCCGTGGTCGCCGGCGAGGACCATCATCGTCGTCGGCGCGCGGCCGCTCGCCTGCAGCCACGAGTCGAGCCGCGCGAGCTCGGCATCCGAGTAGGCGATCTCGCCGACGTACGGCCGGCCGCTGTAGCGCTCGCGGTAGGGGGACGGCGGATCGTAGGGATCATGGGGATCGAACACGTGGACCCAGGCGAAGAAGGGCTGTTCGGGACCGACCCCGTCGAGCCACGCCAGCGCATCGCCCACCACCTCGCCCGCTCTCCGCTGCAGGTCGCCGATCGAGACCAGCTCGGAGACGTCTCGGACCTGGAAGTCACCCGAGTAGTGCTCGAAACCCTGGTCGAGGCCCCAGCGGCGGTCGAGCACGAAGGCCCCGACGAAGGCCCCGGTGCGAAAGCCCTTGGCCTGGAACAGCTCGGCCAGGGTGGTGAGCTCCTGCGGGACCTTGAAGTCACCGTTGTTCCGGACACCGTGCCGCGGAGGATAGGTGCCGGTGAGCAGCGAGGCATGCGACGGCAGCGTCAGCGGCACCGGGGTGAGCGCCCGCTCAAAGAGCACGCCGCGCTCCGCGAGGCCGTCGATGAAGGGCGTCTCGATGTCGGCATACCCGTAGGCGCCGATGCGATCGGCGCGAACCGTGTCCAGCGTGATCAGGAGCAGGCCGCCGGGCGGCGGCGGGGCGGGCGAGGAACAGCCCGGCGCCCACAACCAGAGGGCGGCGCCCGCCGCCCCCAGGATAACGGAGACCAGCCGGGCCGTCCCTGTGCGCTGCACTCCCGCCACCTGCTACTCCTCGGCTGTCATGTAGCGCTCGAGCCACGATAGCATGCGCTGGGTCGCGTCGACGGCGTTGACCAGCGACCAGTCACCCGGGACATGCCCCTCGCCGGCGTAGACCGCGAGCTCGGCCGTCCGGTCGAGCCGCTTCAGCGCGTTGTACATCTGCTCGGCCTGCTCGACCGGGCAGGTCTTGTCGATGGCGCCGTGGATGAGCAGCAGCGGGGTGTGGATCCGGTCGGCGCGGAAGTAGGGCGAGTTCGTGAGATATCGCTGGAGGTTGGCCCACGGGTGGGTGCCCATCCGGCCCTGCCCGGTTTCCGACCAGACGAAGCTGAAGGTGTCGCCGTCGGGGCCCATCGTGGCGAAGCCGGACGCCAGGTCGTAGACCCCGTCGAGGGCCATCGCCGCCCGGAACAGGTTGGTGTGGCTGACCACCGCGGCGGTGCCGTAGCCGCCGTACGACTGGCCGGTGATGGCCACCCGATCGAGATCGACGAAGCCTCGGGCGGCTGCCTGGTAGACCTGGGCCAGGATCGCATCCGTCATCTCCTCGAGCGGGTTGCCGCCGGTCTCGCCCTGGGGGCTCAATGGCACGTCGACGAACAGCACCGCGTAGCCGCGGGTGGCGAAAATCTGGACCGGGATCGAGTTCGGCGCGCCGCCGCCGTAGTCCTGCGCCAGCTCCGAGAACCGCGAGCCGGCGTAGAAGTAGACGATGGTCGGCAGGGGCTTCCCGGGCTGCCACGCGGCCGGCAGGAAGACGGCCGACTGCACCTTCTGCAGCGACCCGTCGAAGGTCGGGATCACCGTCTCGAACATCTCCATTGGGCCGACCGTCACGTCGCCGAGCCGCGGCTCGACGGTCGTGATTCGGCGCAGCGACGTGAACCCCTTCTCGAAGCTGTAGAAGTCGGGCGGCGTCGTCAGGTTCTCGAAGCGGGCCACGATCTCCTCGCCGCCAGCGCCCACTCCGATCACGCCGATCCGGCCCGGGCCACGCCACAGCACGCGCTCCGCGCCGGTGGCGAGGTCGCGGCGCACGATCGTCCGCTCGGCGGATCCCTCGGCGGTCCGGATGAGGTGGATCGCGCCAGGCTCGGGCTGCCAGAGTGTCGCCGCGCCGGCCTTCACCGGCGTGCCGGCGGCCTCGAACCTCGTCGCCGCACCGCCGCCGACCGGTACCAGGGCGAGCTCGGTCGACGGCACGCTGTAGTAGGCGACCGCGCCGGCCGGCATCAGGCCGACCAGGATCGCGCTGCCGTCGGCGGTGAAGGCGAGCGGCAGGTCGTTGAGGTCGCCGAGCTCGTCGGCCAGCTTCCGCGGCTCGCCCGGCCCGTTCGCGGAGAAGTCGACCACCCACAGCCGCTTGCCCCTGGTGAAGGCGAGCCGCCGGCCGTCCGGGCTCCACAGCCACTCGGTGCCGTCGTAGAAGCGATCGGTGGCCTCCACGTCGGTCGCGACGACGATCCGGTCGCCGCCGGCCGTGGGCGCCACCGCGATGTCGTACACGAAGGTCGAGCTCGACTCGCCGGTCGCCCTGAAAATCGAGGAGTACGCGATCCACCGGTCGTCGGGCGACAGCGTGAAGAAGGTCGGCCGGGGCTCGCTGCCGGCGGCGGCGACCACCCGCACCGCGCCGCTCTCCACGTCGACCTCGGCGATCTCGGAGTTGTTCTCCTTGATCCAGAACTCAGTCATCGGGCTCGCCTCGGGTGGGGCCTCCTCAGCCGCGGCCGCTGCCTTGGTGCGGTAGACGGTGACGGTCGGGCCCTGCGCCTTCTCGGCGGCCGCGGCCTTCTCCGGCGGCTCGGGAGGTGCGAGGCCGGGCGCCAGCGGCACGTAGACGACTGTCCCGTCGGGGCTCCACAGCGGCTTGTCGACCGCCCACAGCTTGGCCTTGACCGGCGCCTCGCAGACCCGCCGCGAGGTCCCGGCGGCCAGGTCGTAGACGTAGAGCTGCGGGTAGCCGCCCTGGTCGGAGTAGTAGGCGAGCAGCCGCCCGTCGGGCGAGATCGAGGGGCGCCAGCAGTTGAGTCCGGCGGCGCACACCGCCCTGGCGTTGCCGTCGGCCACGCTCGTCACGAGCAGCTGCAGGCCGACCGAGCTCGCCGGCGTGCCGTTCGGCAGGTAGCGCGGCTCGGCCTCGAGGTCGCTCCCCGGGGCCTTCTCGGGCGGGGTGAAGACCTCGTAGGCGAGCCAGCGGCCGTCCCGGCTGAGGTCCGGCTGCTCCATGCGGCGCAGCTGGTTCTGGGTGTATGCAAGCTCGAGGTCGAGCGGCTCCGCCGCCGCCGCCCCGAGCGGCAGGGCGACCAGCAGCCCGGCCAGCGCCCACGAAACGCCATGGACTCGAATCGTCATCATCTCAGCCTCCAGCGGGTCATCCGCGTTCCTGTCCGGTTGGGGGAAAGACACCGGCCGAAGCGACCCACACCGCACCCGGCCCGTCCATGGTCGACGCAGCGCCCCAGGCCACGTAGAGGCGCCCGTCGTCGGTCAGCGCGATGCCGCCGTAGTCACCGTAGAACACCGCGAAGCCGTCATTGGTGGTGTGGCCCTGGGCGCTCGCCACGTTGGACAGCAGCAGCTCCTCGCCCCAGGTCGTGCCGCCGTCGGCCGTGCACCGCGCCCACATGCTCCGGGCCCCGGTGCGGTCGTCCACCCAGGCCACGCATGCCCGGCCGTCACCGGCCGCCGCCACCATCGGATAGTCGTGGTCCGCGAGGTCGCCCGAGGACGGCCGCGGCGCCTCGCTGACCGGGTACGGCGCCGACCAGGTCTCACCGCCGTCGGTGGACGTGCGCAGCACCAGCCGGTACGGCCGCCCGGCGCTTCCCTCGGTGGACACCGCGAAGGCGCGGCCGGTCGCGTCGACGGCAACTCCCGGATAGGCGGTCTTCACCCGGCACTCCGGCTCGTGGACGCATCCTCCCCTGGACCAGGGCGACGAGCCGAGGATCGACTCCCGCCAGCTCGCCCCCCAGTCGTCAGAGCTCAGCACGTGCAGGGTCGTGGTCGACGGTCCGCCGGCCTGCAGCTCGTCATTCGGGATCGAGGGGACCGAGAACCAGAGCCGGCCGTCGGGTGCCACCGCGAGCCCGGTGGGCCAGAAGTGGGTGTCGCGGTCCTGTACCGGGACCACGACGAGCGGCCCGGTCCAGCTGGACCCTCCGTCGTGAGAGACCATCAGCGAGGGACCGGGGCGGGACTCCAGCACCAGGGAGATGTCGCGGCCGTCGCGCGCCACCGCGAGCTCCGGCTTGTCGCTGACGTCGTGGTCCAGCACCGTCTGCACCGAGAAGCTGCGGCCGCCGTCGCGGGAGGTGGCGAGCCGCAGCAGCGCAGTGACCTCTCCGTCCGAGTCTTCGGCCACCTCCATGTACGAGACATGCACGGTGCCGCGGTCGTCGACCACGACCCGCTGGTCGCCCTGGAAAACCCCGGCCTCCGACACCGGCCACGGGCCCTCCCACGTCGCACCCGCGTCCGGCGAGCGCCAGATGACGATCCGCTGCTCGAAGGGAGCGCCGTCCGCGGCGCCATCCGGCCGCGGAGAACGACGGCCCGCAGTGACGTACACCGTTCCGTCCGGGCCCACTGCGAGCGCGGGCTCCCAGTCGTGCTCCGGCCCCGAGAGGAGGACCGCCTGCTCCACCGACGCTTGGAAGGGCGAGATCGCTCCGCCGCAGCCGACACCGAGCACTGCCGTCAAGGCGACACCGGATGCGAGCACGATCTTCATCTCTCATCCACTTGGCCGGTGACGGCGAGCTGGACGGCCGGCGTCTCGAGCGGGTCCGCGAGCTTGAGCTTGACCACCACCGGCCCGGAGATGGCGCCGGCGGCGAGCTCGCCGAGGTTGCCGAGCGCGTCGTCGAAGCCGTACCGGGCGCCGATGCCGGCCTGCCCGTTGTCGGCCCCAACCACCACTGGGATCTTGGACTCGTCAACCGTCTCGCCGGGAAAGTCAAACCCGAAACCGATGACCTCGAGGATGATCGGCGGGTAGATCGCCTCCTTCGAGACGTTCTTCAGGCGGACCGGGATCTCGGCAGTGCCGGTCTCGCCGTCGTAGCGCGTCGGGTCGAACACCAGCTCGACCAGGTCGTTCAGCGGCATCGAGGTGCGGGGCGCCGGCTCGGGAGCGGGAGGCGAGGCCACGTCCACCGCAGCATTGGTCGCCGGTTTCACCGCCTGTGCCACCTGCAGCTTGGCGGTGTAGAGCTGGAAGGTGCCGGTGCGCGCGTCGGGCCACAGCGGCCAGAACGCGCCGGTGCGGTCGGCGGCGAGGCCGATGTAGTCGCCGCCCGCCGGCCAGCGGCTCGCCGCCGAGGTGAAGCTCAGGTGCAGCTTGCCGTTGTACGTCGAGACGCCCGGCGACAGCGCGACGTTGCCCGGGCCGTCGTGGTCCGACGGCGCCGAGGACACCTTGACCGCCGGCAGGAAGGTGTCGCCGCCGTCGAGCGAGGCCGTGAAGTAGGCGTTGAACAGACCGTCCTCGGCGTGCTCCCGGGTGTCGAGCCAGAGCAGGCCGAGCACCCCGGCAGAGTTGACCGTCATCTCGGGCATGAACTGACGGCTGCCGACCGGGACGTCGCCGTCGAGCAGCCGCGGCTCCGTCCAGGTGCGGCCGCGGTCGAGCGAGCGGCTGAACAGGATCCTCGGCGCGCCGAAGCGCATGTCGGCCCACGCCATGTAGAGGCGATCCCTGAACGTGCCGGCCGACGAGTCGGCCGCGATCGCCGGCACCCCGGCTCCCTGCCGCCAGGCGGGGTCGTCGAGGTTGACCTCAATGGCGTGGCTGCGCACTCCCTTGGCGAACGTCAGCCCGCCATCGGTCGAGGAGGTGAACCAGATGTTCATTCTCGTCCAGCCGGTCTTCGGCGTCTTCTCCGGCTTGAACTCGAAGTCGACGTAGGGCACCACCAGAGTGCCGTCGCTCAAGATCTGGATGTCGACCACGTTGATGCCGAGCTCGCCGCCGCCGTTGGCCGCCTCGACCGGACCGATGAAGCTGCGGCCGTCGTCGTCGGAGCGGAAGATACCGACGGTGTACACCGGGTAGCCATAGAGCGTGCCGACGTAGATCCGGCCGGCGTGCCGGCCGAGGGTGGTGTCGACCACGGTCTGGGGGTGGTCGTTGGAGCAGCAGATGTCGACGGTCGACTCCCAGGTCCGGCCGCCGTCGGTCGAGCGGTAGACGTGCATGCCGCCGCGGTCGCGGCCGGTGTCGTCCCTCATCGAGCCGAAGGCGAGGTCGAGGAAGATCGCGGTGCCGTGCGGCGTGAACACGACCTGGGGGTCGCCGCCGCCGAACCCGACCTGGTCGGGGAAGTCCGACACGCTCCAGGTCGCGCCCCCGTCGAGCGAGCTGTAGGTCCGGCAAGCCATTCCACCCTCCGGCCGGGTGTCGGTGATGGCGGCGCCGACCAGGTTGGCCGGGTTGCGCGGGTTGACCGCCAGGATCGGCTCGACGTGGGCGACGTCGCCGTCCCGGCTGACCAGGATGTTCGGACCCATGACGATCTCGGGGGCGTCCGACGCCACCGCAGGGGCGACGGTGAGCAGAGAAGCGAGCACCCAGAACGCGGACCGCATGCCGTGCCTCCTCCCATCCAGGGTCGCAAACGACCCGGATCTCGTTTCGTGCGGGTGGGCCCCACCCGGGGGGCGCGAGTACCGCGCCCCCCGGTGGATCAAGCAGCATCAGCGCATCGCGCTAGAAGACGTACTTCACGCCGATCCGGTACTCGCGGCCGCGGGCCAGCGAATAGGGCTTGCCGAACGCGGACACCAGCTCGCCCTGCTCGTCGGACTCGCGCCCGTAGACGGCGTCGATGTCGTTCTGGACGTTGGTGTTGACGTCGATCTGCTCGTTGAGCACGTTGAGGGCGTCGATCAGGATCGACAGCGCCGACGAGCCGCCGAGGTTGAAGTCCTTGCCGAGCCTCAGGTTGAGCATGGTGCCGTCGTCCCGCTCGCGGGCGTCCTTGGGCTCGATCAGAACCTGGCGGTAGTAGGGGTCGTTGGCTCCCTCGATCGTGTAGTTCGCCTGCACCGCACCGTAGGGGCGGCCGGAGTACCAGCGCAGGTCCCAGCCAACCTGGAAGTCGTAGGGCAGCAGGTAGGTGCCGCGCAGCTTGATCTGCCACTCCTGCTGCTGGGACAACGAGCCCTCGGTGAAGAAGGGGTTCTGCTCGTAGTTCGGGTTCCCATCCCTGCCGTTGGAGCACAGGCTCAGGATGCCGCACTCGTTGTTGTCCCGCGTGCCCTCGGAGTTCTCCCAGGTGATCGAGGCGTCGAACTCCAGGTTGTTGACGAAGCGCCGCCGGAACTGCGCGATCACCACGTCGCTCTCCTGGTAGTTGAAGTCCCGGTTGCCGAGCGCGAACGCCGGCTCGACCTCGGGGTTCGTGACCTGGTAGATCGTGAAGGTCCTGCCCGTGAAGTCCGAGGTGTACTCGAACGGCGCGAACTCGTGGGCGTTGGCCCACTGGGTGAGGACGATGAAGTCCTCGGTCCGGCGGTGGACGTAGCTGAAGCTGAGGGCATAGTCGTCGCCGAGCTGCTGGTCGAAGCCGGCGCTCAACACGTCGACGTAGGGTCCGCTGATGCCGTCCTCGACCGGGATCGACTGGGTCTCGAACGTTGACGTGACGTTCTCGGGCTGGTAGAGCAGGTCGTGCACCGCCTGCCAGTCCGTCGGGTCGATCGGCTCCGAGGTCACGATGCCGTAGTAGGTGATCAGCTCCATGCCGGTGCCCGCATATTGGGCGGGGCCGTAGGTCGGCACCTGGTCATAATAGCGGCCCCACGACAGCCGCCCCAGCGACCGTCCCTGGCCCGTGAAGTCGTAGGTCACACCGAGGCGCGGCGACCACTGCTCGAAGTCGAGCAGCGTCTTGCCGGTGTTGTCGTCGGAGGTCTGCGGCTGGTCATAGCGGACGCCGATCGTGACGGTCGCGCCGCCGAAGGTGGCCTTGTCCTGGGCGAAGACGCCGGTGCGCTCCAGCCGGGCCGCCGTGTTCGAGTTGTAGCCGAGCAGGCCGCCCACGTAGTTGAGGTCGACGTCGATCGGGACGATCCACATCATGCCGTTGGGCGAGCTCTGGATCACGGTCTCCTGCCAGGCGTCCTCGTAGTCGAGGCCGGCCTTGAGCTCGTGGGAGCCGTTCAGGAAACCGTCGACGAAGTGGGTGACCGTGGCCAGGGCCTGGTTCTTGTCGTTGGACTGGACGCGCTGGAAGCCCTCGCCGCCGTAGGTCAGGCCGGTGCGGTAATCGGTGACGCTGGGAATCTCCAGCGGCGCGGTGGGGATCCGGCCGAGCTCGCCCTCCACGTAGTTGTAGCGGACCTCGCTCAGGGTGCGGTCGCCCCACACGCCGAGCCAGCCCAGGTAGGCGGTGTAGGAGTCCTGCTCGCGGTAGTAGCCGACGTCGGTGCCGGTCTGCTCGACGTCGACGAGGCCGAGGTTGTCGAGCATGATCGGCTCGGAGGTGACCATCCCGGTCAGGGTGTGCGACGGGTTGACCAGCCAGTCGAGCCGCGCGCTGTACGACTGCTTGTCGTAGTCGTCGTAGTACTCGCTCCCCGGAGCGGCGTTCTCCGACTGGTTGATGGCGGCGCTGGCGAAGAACAGCAGCTTCTCGCGGACGATCGGGCCCCCGAGGGTGCCCGACAGCTCGTAGTTGAACTTCGTCTTGTCCTGCTCGAGGTCCTTGATGCCCTCCGAGTTGTCGGAGAGCAGGCTGTGGTCGGTGTAGTAGCCGGTCAGGCTGCCGTGGTACTCGTTGGTGCCGCTCTTGGTCACCACGTTGATCACGGCGCCCGAGTAGCCGGCGTACTCGGCGCCGGAGCCCGGCCCCACGACCTGGACCTCCTGGATGAGGTCGTAGTTGGGCACCACCCAGGTGTTGCCGAACTCGATGTTGCTGGTGCTGACGCCGTTGACCTGGTAGGCGTTGGTCGCGGCGCCGTAGCCGAAGTAGTCGTAGCCTTCGATGTTGCCGCCCGCGCCGTAGGCCGAGCGGTTCGAGAAGCCGGCCGTGGAGTCGATGGTGTCGAAGAAGTTGCGGTTGGTTGGCAGCAGCTTCAGCTCCCCGACATCGAACTGGTTGGCCAGGCTTGGCGAGGTGGGATCGACCAGGGGCGCCCGGTCGAGCACCTCGACCTCGCCGGTGAACTCGCCGACCTGGAGCATGACCTGCAGGCTCGTGGTGCGGCCGACGTTGACGTCGACGTCGTACCCGGAGGGCGCGAACCCCTCCTTGACAATCGTCACGGTGTAGCGGCCCGGGTTCAGGTTCGGGAAGCGGAACACGCCGTTGTCACCCGTGACCTCCTCGACCTGGCGCTGGATGAGGCCCTCGCCCGCGACTGTGACGGTCGCGCCCGCGACGAGCGCCCCGTCCGGGCTCGCCACGGTGCCGACGATCTCGCCGCGCGTCGAGACGTCCGTCGCCCATGCGGTGGCAGCCAGACCCACGACCAGCGCCACAACTCCGATGATGTAGGTGATGTAACCGTACCGTCGCATGAACCTCCTCCTTTCCTTTCGTGCGCATCGCATGACCGGTGCGTCAGTTGCCGGCATCTGCAGCGGAGTCGCCTCCCCCTCGCCGGGGCCTCGAATCGTTTATGAAACCGCGTTTCATATTTCCACAACAACGAAACTTCTCTTCAAGCACCATAGGTCGCGGAACGGGCGCTGTCAAGCGGCCGGCGCCCTTCACGGCGATGCTTCCTTCGCGACGAGCCCGGTGATCTCGGCGCCGATGTAGAAGTCGGTCTCGACCGCCGAGGCGGCGCGCAGCCGCCAGACCACGGCGCTCGTCACCGCGCCCGGGTCGAGGCGGTCGAGGTCGCCCAGCGCGTGCGAGTAGTCGAAGATCGCGCCCACTCCGGTCGTGCCGTTGGCGCTGTTGAGGATCTCCGGCACGGCCACCTCCTCGCCGGACTTGGCGACGTACGGGTGCACGAGCTCCTTGAGCTCGACCTCGAACGGTGGGTAGAGTGGCACCTGCGAGGTGTTCTGAAGGCGAACCGGGAGCAGGACCTCCCGCGTCCCGGCGTCGTAGGAGATCGGATCGAAGGCGATCGTCACCTTGCCCGAGAGGCTCGCCCGCTGCTTGGGGACGGCGGGCGTCGGTGCCTCCTGCGCCACGCCCTCGACCACCCGGACCGCGGCCGTGTAGAGCTGGTAGGTGCCGCTGCGGCCGTCGGCCCAGAACGGGTGGAAGACACCGTCCGAGCCGGCCGTCATCCCGATGTAGTCGCCGCCCTGCGGCCAGCGCGACATCGCGGACACGAAGTGCGCGGTGACCAGGCCGCGCTCCTCGTGGACATACGGCCCCGGCCGCAGGTTGCCGGAGCCGAAGGGGACCGAGGTCTCGCTCGACACGCGCCGCCTGGGCAGGAAGGTCTGCCCGCCGTCGACCGAGGCGGTGAAGTAGATGTCAGAGCGGTCGCGCTGCGGGTGGCCCTCGGTCGAGTACCAGAAGATGCCGAGCACGCCGTCGGGGTTGACCGCGACCATGGGCTGGAACTCGGAGGCATCCGGTGGCGCAGCCGGGTCGACCGGCGCCGGCCGGCTCCAGGTCGCCCCGCGGTCGGCCGAGAAGCTCGCGACCAGCCGGAAGCGGTCGCCGTCGAGCTCGGTCCAGGCGGCGTAGATCCGGTCGCGGAAGCGGCCCCCCTGCCAGTCGGCCGCGAACACCGGCCCCGTCACCTGATCGACGCGGCCGCTATTTTGGGAGCTTCGCATCGCCCTCACGCCGCCGAAGCGGATGTCAGCGATCGGCGACGGCGCCGAGAAGGTCACGCCGCCGTCGGACGACAGCGAGAAAACCATGTGCCAGGTGTCGGCATTCTTGTTCACGGCGTAGTTCGGGTACGAGAGCATCGGGATGAACAGGGCGCCATCCGACAAGACGAGGGGGTTGTGCGCGGCCAGGCCGGTGTTGTCGCCGCGCGCGACCTCGATCGGGCCGACGAAGGAGCGGCCGTCGTCGGCGGAGCGGAAGAGCACCACCCGCCGCTTCATGACCAGGGTCTCGAGCTCGTCGGAGCCCGGCACGTCGGCCTCGTCCGTGATGTAGACCCGGCCGGCGAACGGGCCGAAGGTGTGGTCGGTGACCAGCATCTCGTGGTCGTGGCCGCGGCCGAGCAGAATGGGGGCGCTCCACGTGCGGCCGCCGTCCTCGGAGCGGTAGAAGTTCATGCCGTCCGAGAGGCCGACGAAGTAGGCGGTGCCGGTGAGGCCGAAGCCGACCTGCGGGTCGCCCCCGCCGTGCTCGAGCTCCCTCGGGAAGGCCACGTCGGCCCAGGTCGAGCCGCCGTCGAACGAGACGTAGGCCTTGTTCGCCGAGCCACCGTCGGGGCGGATCATGACGATCGAGCCGCCGACCAGATTCGCGGGGTCCTTGGGGTTGGCCGCGATCATGGTCTCGCAATGCCCGACGTCGCCGTCGCGGCTGACCAGGATGTTGGGCCCGATGACGATCCGGGCGGTGGTGGCTGCCTGGTCGCCGAAGAGCGGCAACGCCAGTGCAGCGGTCACCACGAAGAGAACGACTGTACGCGAAAGGATGGTTCCTCTCCCCTTTGCGCAGGATGATGCGGTCACGGCTCGACCATCCCCTCGACCTTGAACCGGATCGGCTGCGGCAGCGTCGGGTCCTCGAAGCGGAACTTCACGACCACTGGGCCGCTGAGGGCTCCCGGCACCAGCGACTCGAGGTTGCCGAGCGCGCCCGAGAAGTCGAAGCTCGCCGTCTCGCCGGCCGCGCCGGTCACCGGGTCGATCACCCACATCGGCGGGTACGGGTACTCCGGGAGCTCCGGGTCCTTGAAGCCGAAGCCCGTCACCGTGAGCGTGATCGGCGGGTGGATCGGTTTCCCGGAGATGTTCTGTAGGCGGGCCGGGATCTCCACCACCTTGGCGGCACCGTCGAAGCGGGTGGGATCGAACACCACCTCGACCCGGTCGTCCACCACCGCCTTGACCAGCTCGGGCGAGGCGGCCGGAGCCGATGCGCCGTCCGGATCCTTCGCCGGCAGCACGACCGAGACCGCCGCGGTGTAGATCTGGAAGGTGCCGGTGCGGGCGTCGGCCCAGAAGGGATGGAAGACGCCGTTCCTGTCGGCCGCCATCCCCATGTAGTCGCCGCCGCCCGGCCAGCGGCTCGCCGCCGACACCAGCGACAGCAGCGACGTGCCGTTGTGCTCGAACACCGTCGGCCCCAGGTTCATGTTGCCGGGGCCGAGCGGCGACGAGATCGCCGAGGACACGCGGACCGGAGGCAGGAAGGTGCTGCCGCCGTCCACCGAGGCGGCGAAGTACTGGTGGAACTGGAAGCCGTCGGTCGCGTCGCGGGTGTCGTACCAGGTCACCCCGACCACGCCGTCCGGGTTGACCGCGACGACGGGCTGACCCTGCATCGCGCCCGCGGGGACGGCCGGATCGACGAGGATCGGCTCCGACCAGTGCAGGCCGCGGTCCTCGCTTCTCGAGAACAGCACGCGCACCGGTCCGGACCGGAAGTCGGTCCAGGCGACGTAGATCCGGTCTCGGTACTGCTGCGACCGGCTGTCGGCTGCGAAGGCCGGGAACACGGACAGCCTGCGCCCATCCTTGTCGTCGACGTTGTACTGCATGGTCTGGATCTTGCGCGGCGCTCCGAACGACACGCCGCCGTCCTCCGACAGCACCAGCCAGGCGGTGCTCGACGTCATGCCCTCGTACTTGACCTTGTCCGGCAGGAACTCGAAGTCGGCGTACGGCACCACCAGCGTGCCGTCGGACAGCACCATCGGCTGGATGACGTTGATGCCCTTGGTGCCGCCTCCGCTCGCCGCGGCCACCGGCCCGATCCAGGTCTGGCCGTCGTCCTCCGAGCGGAACACCCCGACCGTGTACTCGGGGTAGCCATAGAGCGTGCCGATGTAGATGCGGCCCGCGAAGCGGCCGGTGGTCTGGTCGACCGTGATCTGCTCGTGGTCGTAGGAGCAGCCGAGGTCGATCGTCGGGCCCCAGGTCAGGCCGCCGTCGGACGAGCGCCAGACGTGCAGGAACGCCCGCCCGCGGCCGGTCTCGTCCTCGGCGAAGGCGAGCGCGGAGAAGATCCCGGTGCCGTGCGGGGTGAAGGCGACATAGGGGTCGGCGCCGCCCCACCTCACCTGTTCCGCGAACTCCGACGGCCGCCAGGTGGTGCCGCCGTCGACCGTGGCGTAGGCGCGGCAGGCCGTGCCGCCGTTGGGACGGGTGTAGGTGATGGCGCCGCCGAGCAGGTTTTTCGCGTTCTTCGGGTTGGCGGCGAGGATCAGCTCGACGTGTGGGAAGTCGCCGTCGCGGGAGACCAGCATGTTGGGGCCGACCAGGATCCGCGGCGCCGCTGCCGGCTGGCCGGCCGCCGCGGCGATCGTGGAGCCAACAGCGAGCGCGAGCAAGACCACACCGAGCGTCAGTCGTGACATCTCTCTACCTCCTTCATGGCTGCGGCGGATCAGCCGCCGGGACGCGGACGTTGAACGATGGCATCGGTTCATGCCTCACGGCTCCTCGACCGGGAGCCAGACGATGGTCGAGCCGAGCGCGACCGCCTCCGCCGGGCCCTGCCCGAACTCTCCCCCGGCACGGGTGACCTGCGGGCTGGCCACGACCACCCTGCCGGCGAGCCGGCGCGGCGGCTCGGGGAGTGACGCAACCCACGCGTTGGCCTTCGCCGTCCACGTGCTCGCGGTCGTGCGCGGCTCGGTCAGGTCGGCGACCGCGATCGCGCCCAGGGCCGGGTGCGTGAAGAGGTCGACGACCTCGTACTCGACCGGTCCGCTCGGGACCGAGTAGCCGTCGACCACCACCAGCCAGCGCCCGGCCTTCGGGCTCGCGACCTCGACCGCGCCGCCGGCGCCGACGTCCGTCGCCTTGGCGCGGGGCGCGCAGATCGGCGGCGGCGCGGCCGGCGACGTGTTGCCCTTCTCCAGCTCCTCGGCGGGGCTGGCGGGCTTCTCCTCCGGCACGGTGCAGTCGAGCAGGTAGACGTCGACGTCCGCCGCCGGGCCGCTCACGCTGACCGCGGCATGGAGCGACGTCGCCCCCTCGGGCACGGTGACCTCGTGGACGCGCTGCTCGCCCTCGGCGACCGTGCCGTGCGACCGGCTGGCACTGGCCAGTGCGAGCGGCACCGCCCCGGCGCTCACCTTGCCGAAGCGGTTTGCGAGCTCGAGGGTCAGCGGCTGCGAGCCGCCGACCCCGAGCGCCGCCGAGGTCGACGCGTCCGCTGTCGCCTCGACGCCGAGCAGGGTGGCCGTGATCGAGACCGGCCCGCCCTTGAGCGGGACCGGGGCGGTGGCGTCGAAGTTGAAGGCAAACCGGGCGTTCGACACGTTGATCTCCCACACCCCGGGATGGGGCCGAACCACCGTGCACGGCTCGGTCGTCCCCTCGGGCTTGAACGGGCAGGCGAAGAGCATCTCCTTGTCCGGCGAGATGACGCCGAGACCGACGCTCGGCGATGAGGCGGAAAACTGCAGCACCTCCGCGCCGGGCGGGACCTCCACGAACAGTCCGGTGTCGCCGGGCAGCGGCGGCGTGAGCTCGGCCGTCACCGAGTGGCCGTTCTCGGCCGTGAAACGGTAAGGCACGACGATCGCCGCGAGGACCCGGTGGACCGGCGCCGGGCACGACGGGTGATCGATTGACAGGATCGCGGTGTGGGCGCCCTCCTTGGCGGAAGTGACTGTCACCGGCACCGCCACCGGCGCGCCGAGCGGCAGCGTCACCGACGCCGGGCCCGCGAAGGTGCCGTCGTTGCCGATCCAGCTCAGGGCGAAGATCATCGGCTCGCTCGGGCCCGAGGTCCGGGTCAGCGTGATCTCCCGGGTCTCGGTCCGGCCAACTGTCCAGCCCTCGCGCTCATAGAGGCCGACGCCCCGGTCCGGGGTCAGCAGGAGATGGCTGAGCGCGGTTCGCACCGGAGCGCTGCTCGTGATCGTGATCGGCGGCGCCCCCTCGAGCCTCGTCAGCAAGTCGAAGGCCGGGCCGACTTGGATCAGGCCGTTGCCCTGCTCGTGGACGGCGAGGCGCGGGATGTGGCGGGCGCTGCCGGTGATCGCTGCCTTGAGACGACCGGCGTCGTACGCCACCCCGCTCTGCTTGGCCGCGCTCACCACCAGCGCGGTGGCGCCGGCGGCCATCGGCGTGGCGGTCGAGGTGCCGCCGTCCACCGAGTAGCCCGGCGGGAGCTGGAACAGCCCCTTCCTGAGCTCGCCCTTGCGGTAGCCGGGGTCGGTCGACACCTGGCCGCTCGGCGCGAGCAGGTCGGGCTTGAGCGCGCCCGAGCCGCTCGGCCCGTGCGACAGCGCACCCCAGTGCAGGTTGTCGTCGTTCTCCGGGATGAACCCCCAGTTCAACCGGTAGCTCTCCTTGCTCTGGTAGCCGCCGACGCTGACCGCGCCGGGAGCGAGGCCGTCCTCGGCCACGAAGCCGAACGCCGGCGCGTTGTCGCCGGGCACGAACAGCAGCTTGCCGTGGCGCTCGATCAGCCTCTGGGCCACGACGCTGACCGGGTGGGTGCCGTCCGCGAGCAGGTAGGGCAGCGAGGCGATCGCCACCGACTGCTCGCAGACGATGAGGTCGACCTGCGGGTGTTTGAAGGCGGCGATCAGACCCTCGATCATGCCGTGGGCGTTGCTGACGCCGTAGAACATGGACACGATCCGGGCGCCGGGCGCGACGCCTTGCACGCGGCCGTTCGGCTGCCGGTTCCCGACCACCGAGCCCATGATGATCGTGGCGTGCTGGTAGATGCCGACGTTGATCGAGACGAACTTGTTGACGCGGTCGGTCTGGACGGCGAAGCCGATGGTGTCGCGCTCCGGCGTCGCCGGGTCATCGGTGCCAAAGACCCCGACGTCCTGGCGCACGATGTAGTCGGTCATCGCCTTCTCGTCGGCGAAGCTCAGGTCGCGGTCGGTGTCGACCCAGACGTCGTTGGTCGCCTCGTCCCACAGCACGCCGAACAGCCCGTCGTCCCCCTTCGGGTTGCCGTTGCGGTCGATGTCCTGGCCGATGTAGGAGGCGTTGGAGTCCATGTTGAAGCGGCGTTCGCTGAACAGCCCGATCCGGTAGGTCCCTCCCCTGGGCACCGTGAACGCCTTGCCCTCGAACGACACGCCTTCGCTGACCGAGCTCACGGTCGCCTTCATGTCGACCCACTGCGGGTTGAGCTCGAAGTCGTCCCGGGGGTCGGTGACGTTGAGGAAGTCGGCGATCTTCGGTACCGGCGTGCCGTCGAGAGCGTAGGCGGTCTGGAACTCGGGCAGCAGCAGGTCGACGTTGCCGTCGAGCAGCGCGATCGTCACACCGCGGCCGTCCCAGGTCGGATGCGCGGCGAGAAAGTCGGCGGCCGCGAGGTCGACGATCGGCGAGTAGGGGTGCTGGAGCGGATAGTCGCCGAGCCGCGGCGGCCAGCCGTCTTCGGTCGTCGCGGCCGCCCCTGACGCCCCGGTCACGGTGGCGTCGCCCGGGGCCCGCGCCTGAGCGTCGCCGCCGAGCCGCGCCGGGTAGCTGTCCTCGTAGTCCATGGCGGCGGTCTCGACGGCCTCGTGCTCGGCCAGCTCCGTCGCACGGTCGGGCGTGATCCGCACCCGCAGGTACCCCACCTCGTCCTCGCGGTAGCGCACCTCGCCGCCGAGGCGGGCGGCCTCCGCAGCGACCGCGGCCGCGGCGCCCGATCGCGCGGCCAGCAGCAGCATGACCCGGTCGCGGCCCTGGGCTCGGGCGATCGCGAGCGACTGCCGGCTGTCCTTGAAAAGGGCCGGCCGTCGCACGGCTTCACTCGGCGATGGGCTCGCCGCAAGGGCGACGGAGCGGACACCCCCCCCTGCCACGATCGACACCACGGCGGCGGCCGCCGCCACCAACGACACCACGTTGAGCCGGGTCATGGTCCCTCCTCCCGTTGGCAAATGAAACTAAATTTCATGTGCGATTGACACGAAAACTCCTTTCACCCATAATGGGCACCCGAGTCGAGACTGTCAAGCGCAGAGGAGGCTCGACATGATCCACACCGGCCGGACTCTGACCCGTGCGTGGTGGGGCGCGTGGGCGGTCGTCGCACCGTTCGCCCCCGCGGACGCGAGCGGCGAGCCACCGATCCGACCCCTGGAGATCGAGGACGCCGTGTGGGCCCTCGACTTCCAAATCCAGGGCGTGGTCGCCGCCTTCTCCCCCGACGGGGCGTGGGTGGCTTCGACCGTCTGCGATCCGAAGCGGAGGGTCGTCACGGACCAGGAGGGCGGCAGCTCGCTGGGGATGGCTGCCGACCTCAGGGTGGGCTGCGACATCTGGCTGACCGCGACGGCGGGCGGTCAGCCGCGCAATCTCACGCTGGCCCAGGGCAACAGCTGGGGCCCTTCGTGGTCGCCCGACGGCACGATGCTGGCCTTCACCTCCGACCGGGACGGCAAGCCACGGCTGTGGATCTGGGACCGGTCGGCCGACCGCCAGCGGCGGGTGTCCGACGCGGTCACCCGGACCTGGCTCGGCGACCCGGTGCTGGGCTGGACGGCCGACGGCAGGCGCCTCGTCGCGCAACTTCACCCCGAGGGCATCCCGGAGGAGGAGTTAGAGCCGAAGCACGGCGGCCCGGTTCGTTCGGCCGACGCCGAGCCGGGCGTCACGGTGGTCGTGTTCCGTTCTCCCCCGGCACCGCCCGCCCTGGGGAAGGGGGAGTCGACGGGCGCTCTCGCTTCCCACCTGCTGTGCGACATCGCGACCGTCGACCTGACCACCGGCGGCGCGCACCGGCTGCTCCGCCAAGTGAAACCCGTCGCGTCCCGGATCTCGCCTGACCGCCGCACGCTGGCGTACCTCGACGTGCGGAACCCGCCTGCCGCCGACTCGGTCGGACCGAGCTGCGCGCTGGTGGCGCTCGATCTGGCCACGGGCCGATCCAGAGATCTCGCCTCCGACGTGGTTCAGAGCTTCTCCGGAGCCATGAGCTGGAGCCCGGACGGCTCGTCGCTCGCCTACACCTCGATCGCCCCGCGGCCGCCCGCGACCGAGCGCTTCACCTCGCCGGCCGGCGACAGCGGGGGCGGAGACCTGTTCGTGGTCGCGATCGATGGTGGCGCTCCGCGGCCCTTCAACGGAGCGCCGGCCGGGCAGCTCGACACCGACCTCCTGCCACCGCTGTGGACCTCCGACGGCGAGCAGATCTTCGTCGTGGGCGACGGCCGGGTGTGGAGAGCGAGCGTCGCCACGGGCCGCATCGGCGCGCTCACCCGCGAAACCCCGTCGAGGGTGCGGCGGCTGATCGCGGGCGCGGGGGGCGCTCGCGTGTGGTCTCCGGACGGCGGGGCGTCGCTGGTCGCGATGACTCGGGACGAGCGCACCAAGCGCGACGGCTTCCAGAGCGTCGACCTGGCGACGGGCGCCCTGCGGCCCCTGCTCGTCGAGGACGGCGAGCACGGGTACCTGTTCAACGGCCCGGTGGTTTCACCGGACGGGAGCTCGGTGGTCTGGGTCGCCGGCAGCGCGCGGGAGAGCCCGGACCTGTGGATTGCCGGCCCGGAGTTCGCGAGACCGCGCCGCCTCACCACCCTCAACCCGCAGCTCGACGGCTACACCTTCGGCGAGGGCCGCCTCGTCGACTTCACCAGCGCCGACGGCGAGCCGCTGCAGGCAGCCCTGCTGCTGCCGGCCGGCTACCAGGAGGGCCGGCGGTACCCGATGGTGGTGTGGGTCTACGCGAGCGACAGCGGATCGCGGGCGGTGCACCGCTTCGGCCTGGTCGGCTATCCCGCCTACAACATGCAGATGCTGGCCACCCGCGGCTACGCCGTGCTGTGGCCGGACATCCCCACCCACCTCGGGACGCCGATGCAGGACCTCGTGAAGGCGGTGATGCCGGCCATCGACCGGGTGGTGGAGCTCGGGATCGCCGATCCGGACCGGCTGGCCGTGATGGGGCAGAGCGGCGGCGGCTACTCCACCCTCGCGCTGCTCGTTCAGACCACGCGTTTCAAGGCGGCGGTGATGAACGCCGGCTACGGCGACGTCGTGGCCATGTACGGCCAGATGGGCTTCGACGGTACCGGCGGCTGGATCCCCTGGCTGGAGCGGCTGGGCGGCAGCATGGGGGCGCCGCCGTGGGAAGTGCCGCTGCGCTACGTCCAGAACTCGCCGGTGTTCTACCTGGACCGCATCGCGACACCGCTGATCGTCCAGGCCGGCAGCGAGGACGGGAGCATCGTGCCGCTGTCGGACGAGGTGTGGGTGGGACTGCAGCGCCTCGGCAAGGAGGCGACCTATCTGAGGTACGAGGGCGAGGGGCACGTGCTGGTCAAGGCCGCCAATCTGCTCGACTACTGGAAGCGGGTGCTCGCCTTCTTCGACGAGCGAGTCAAGGCAGCGCCCGCCCGAGCGGGAGATCAGAATTCCGGTTGCCCCTGAGGACGCGGTGGACATCCGGCCTCACGGCGTGTCGCCCGTGCCGGCGTCCCGGAGGGGGGATCGATGATCAGGGGATCGGGATCGCCACGCGCGCAGGTCGTGATCAGAAGCGGAATCGAGGAGGGAGGGGATGACGATGTGGCGTCTCGAGAAATCAGTCCCTGTCGTGTCGGTGCTAGCTGTCGGGGTGGCGTTGGGAGGCGTCGCGCGGCCGGCCGCCGCCCAGAGCACGCGGCGCGCGGCGGCTGCGATCGAGGTCGGCCCCACCGTGCACGTCAGCGGGTCGTACGCGGATCGGGAGCACAACGAGAACCTCGCGGTCGGGGACCCGCGGCTTCCGGGCCAGCTGATCACCTGCTCGATGGTGTCCTCGAACGACGTCGGCAAGATCTGCGACCAGCACTGCTACGTGTCCTTCGACGGCGGCGCTACCTGGGCCGCGACCCTCAAGGTCAACGAGGGTCTCGTCAACGGTGATCCGACCGCCGCCTACGGCCTCGGCGACGACCTGTACGTCGTGGCGCTGGTCATCAAGGACCTCGACAAGCCCAAGGACCCGGACCCCGGTGCGCCCGAGGACGACGCGAAGACCGTGGTCTACAAGTCGAGCGACGCCGGCCGCAGCTGGCGTGAGTCCTCGCGGTTCGAGTTCATCGACCGCGAGTTCATCGTCGTCGACACCACCGGCGGCAAGCACTCCGGCCGGGTCTACATCGCCGGCCAGGCCTCGATCCGGGGCATTGACGGGTCGCGGGTCGGTCCGGCTCTCAAGCTTTACCGCTCGCTCGACGGCGGCACCACCTTCCTCGGCCCGGTCAGCGCCCAGTACCCCATCGGCACCGAGATCGCCGGCGTCGGCACCGCCGCCGTGCTCTCGGACGGGACCTTCGTCGTGATGTTCGGGCTCACCAAAAAGGACCGCCAGCAGAACCTCGAGCAGGAGCCCACCGTCGGACCCAACGGCGAGCTCTACGTCATCAGCTCGAAGGACGGCGGCGAGACCTTCGGCGCGGCATCGAAGATCGCCGACTGGAAGTTCGACCGCCAGCGCTCGGAGGGCGGCATGCTCGGCCAGCTCGCCGCCGACCCCGGCAGCGAGGCCTTCAAGGACCGGCTGTACGCGGTCTACCCGGCCATCGTCGACGACCGCATCCAGGTCCAGTCCTCGTTCTCCGCCGACAAGGGGAAGACCTGGTCGAAGCCGGTGGTCATCAACGACGACCGCTCGCTCGAGGAGGGCGGCAAGGGGCCGGACCATCTGCTGCCGGCGGTGGCGGTCAACCCAGACGGCGTCGTCCTGGTGACCTGGTATGACCGCAGGGAGGCCGGCGACAACCTCGGCTGGCGGCTGCGCGCCGCCGCCTCGCTCGACGGCGGCGAGACCTTCACCGCGAGCGTGCCCGTGACCGACGCCGCCAACTCGTACCCGCAAGCGATCGCCTGGGACTTGCGGGGCGGGGCGATGAACGACGCCGCGACCTCGCTGGTCACGCTCGGGGTGTACCTCGACCCGTTCTTCGTCTCCGGCGGCCACACCAGCGGCCTCGCCGTCGATGCCGACGGCTCGTTCCACCCCACCTGGACCGACAACCGGACCGGGATCGCCCAGCTCTGGTCGGCGCCGATCCGGGTGGGCGGCGCCGTCGCCAAGCACGGCGCCGCCGACCTGGCCGCGCTCGACGACATCTCGAAGTCGGTGACGCTCAAGCTCGGCGAGGTCCGCTTTGACCGGGCGGCCGGCACGCTGACCATGGCGGCCCGCCTCAAGAACGTCTCCGGGGACGCTGTGCAGGGCCCGGTCAAGGTCCGTGTGATCACCCTCGAGTCGGCGCTCGCCGAGGCCGAGATCACGAACCCGGACAACGGCGAGCGGGGCACGGGAGCGGTCTGGGACTTCAGCGCGCAGCTGCCGGAGGGCGGCCTGCCCTCGATGCAGCTGTCGGCGCCGAAGCAGCTGACGTTCCGGCTGACCGGCGTTCGGGGGCTGCATCAGGGCAAGGACTTCAAGACCGGCCTGCTGAGCCTCGATGCCCGCGTGCTCGGCAAGATTCTCAAGAAGGAGGACGGGGAGAAGACCAGCGGCGCGCAGCCGCCGACTGCGCCGTGACGGCGGCAGGGCGGAGCAGCTCAGCAACGGCGAGAATCCAGCCCAGCAGCGCCACACCGTCGCCACTTGCCTGTCGTGGGTGTTCCTGCTGAACAACTACCTCGCGCCTGCCGACTCGAATGCGCCAGGCACCCACCTCTTCGGAAGCCCGCATTCCTCAGCGGACTCCCGTGGCACTGCTTCCGGTGACCTTCGCCTCGATGCAGGAGCCGGTGAGGCATGCGGGCTACGCGACCAGCAGCTCCTCGCCCGCGCGCACCAGGCGCGCGTAGTGGCCGCCGGCCGCCATCAGCTCGGGGTGAGTGCCCTGCTCGATGACGCGGCCGCGGTCGAGCACCACGATGCGGTCCGCCTTCTCCACCGTCGACAGCCGGTGGGCGATGATGATCACCGTCTTGCGGGAGAAGATCCGCTCGAGCGCGTCCTGGATCAGCTTCTCGGTGATGCTGTCGATGCTCGCGGTGGCCTCGTCCAGGATCACGATCTCCGGGTCGTGCGCCATCGCGCGGGCGAAGGTGATCAGCTGCCCCTCTCCCACCGAAACGTCGGTGCCACGCTCGCGCAGCTCATGGCTCCACCCGGTGCGCTCGACGACTCGGTCGGCGTGAACGAGGGCAGCCGCCCCCGCGGTGGTGGTGAAGGGGATCCTCGGGTTGTCGAGGTCGACGTTGAAGCGGACCGTCTCGGAGAACAGCTGGGCGTCCTGCCGGACGCCGGCGACGTGGCGCCGAACCGCCTCGACGTCGAGATCGCTCAGCTCATGACCGTCGAGCGTGATGCTGCCCCGGTAGCCGCGATACGAGGCGTCGAGCAAGCGCGTCAGGGTGGTCTTCCCGGACCCGGTGGCCCCGACGATCGCCACCACCTCGCGCGGTCTCACCTCGAGGTTGACACCGCGCACCACGTCCTCGGCCTCGGGCCGGTACCGGAACCAGACGTCACGCAGCACGAGATGACCCTGGATCGCGGGCAGCGGCGCACCGCCCACCGGCAGCGTCTCGTCGACATCGAGCAGGCCGAGGATCTTCTCGACGGCGACGATGCCCCGCTGCAGCTCGGCGATCCTCGACGAGAGCTCGCGCAGCGGCCGGAACAGCCGATCGAGGTACTCGATGAACGCCACCAGCAAACCGACGCTGATCGGCGCCGGCCGCACCAGCGGCACTCCCATGGCTGCCGCCAGACCCGAGCCGTACCACAGCATCGCCGCCACGCACATGGCGGCCGCCCCATCGACCACGGCGAACATGAACGAGTCGTAGACGTTCGACCGGCTGGTCGCCCTCCGGAAACGGTCGTTGTGCTCGTCGAACTTCTGCTCGGCGGCCGCCTCGTGGCTGAACAGCTGGATCACCTCGACGCCGTCGATCCGCTCGGCGAGGTAGGCGTTCAGCGCCGCCACCGCGTCGCGGACCTCGCCAAACAGCACCCGCAGGCGGCGCCGGAGCACCTCCAGGACCGCGAGCAGGGGCGGCGCCAGGAGCAGCAGAACGACGGTCAGGCGCGCGTCGAGCAGCAGCATGGCCACCAGGGTGCCGAGGATCATCAGCAGGTCGAGGACGATGCTGACGAGGCCGGAGCTGACGGCCTCGCCGAGGGCATCGACGTCGCTGGTCGCGCGGGTCAGCAGGCGGCCGGCCGGCTGCCGATCGAGGAAGCTCTGCTGGAGGCGGAGCAGGTGGCGGTAGATCGCGGAGCGCAGGCGCACGATGGTGCGCTGCGACCCCCACGCCAGCGCCATCACGTATCCGCCCTGCAGCAGGTAGCCGGCGATGACAGCCGCCAGAAACAGCAGCGCCAGCGCCATCAGGCCGTCGGCGACACCGGGGACCACGTGGTCGTCGATCGCCCGCTTCAGCAGGTAGGGCTGGACGAGGTTGAGCGCGGCTGCCGCCGGGGTCAGCAGCAGCGCGACCGCGAACGCCCACCAGTCCTGGCGCACGTAGGGCCACAGGCGCCGCAGCAGCTTGACGTCGCTCACGTCGCCGCCTCGGCGGCGGCGGGCCCGCCCCCTTGGCGTTGAACCCACCATGCGTCGCGGTACGGGCCCGGCCGCGAGACCAGCTCATCGTGGCTCCCGCGGTCGACCAATCGCCCCCGGTCGAGGACCAGGATGGTGTCGCAGGTCCGGAACGCCGACAGCCGGTGGCTTGCGATGAGCACCGTCGGCGCGCCCGGCCCACGCGCGATCCGCGTGATGGTGTCGACGAGCCGTGCCTCGGTCGCGTGGTCGACCGCCGACAGCACGTCGTCGAGAATCAGCAGGTCGCCGCCGCGGGCGAGACCCCGCGCCAGGGCGACGCGCTGCCGCTGACCCCCTGACAGCGTGATGCCTCGTTCCCCGACCACCGTGTCGATGCCATCCGGCAGCGCCTCGAGGTCCTGCTCGAGAGCCGCCATGTGCGCAGCCTTGCGGACCTCACTTGCGTCCGCAGCCCCGGCGAGTGAGATGTTCGACGCGATCGACTCCGAGAACAGGAACGGCCGCTGGGGAACCATGGTCACCCGGCGCCGCCACGACGGCAGGTCGAGGTCGATGATGTCGTGGCCGTCAACGAGGAGGGTCCCCCGAGGCGGATTGAACAGGCGGGCGAGCAGCCGGAGCAGCGTGCTCTTGCCGCTGCCGGTGCGCCCGAACAGGCCCACGACAGCGCCCGCCGGGATCGCCATCGTGATCCCGTCGAGCACCCGGAGGTGGGGGGCGTCCGGGTAGGTGAACGCGAGCTCCCGCAGCTCGATCGAGGGGCCTGCGCCGTGCGGCAACGCGACGCCAGCCTCACCCTCGGGCCGCTCCACCGGCTCGTCCATCAGCTCGAACACGCGTTCGAGCGAGGCTCGCCCGCGCTGGATGACCGACAGCATCCAGCCGAACGACCGCAGCGGCGGCAGCAGCACCGTCAGCAGCGCCGTGAAGGCCGCCAGCTCGCCCACCGTGAGACGGCCCTGCAGCACCATCGGTCCGCCCACCGCCACCACCGCGAACATCGCGACGCCCCCGCTCAGCACCAGCAGCGGGAGGGCAGCTGCCCGGATGAGAGCGAGCTTCATCCCGATCCGCATCCACTCGCGGTTCCGTTCCTCGAAACGGTCGAGAAACGACCGCTCGGCGACGAAGCCCTGGATCGTCGCCATGCCCTGCAGGCTGCCGAGGACGTGCTCGGAGATCTCCCCGAGCTGCTCCTGGCTGATCCGGCTGAGGTGGAACAGCCGCTGGATCGCGACCTGGACGGCCGCGACGCCGGCCAGGATCGGCAGCCCCGCGAGCAGGGTCAGGCGCGGCGACAGCGCCACCATCTTCCATCCCGTGAGGACCACGGCGATCGTCACGTTCACGACCTGGAGGCCACCGAACCCGACCAGCGTCCGGACCCACGAGATGTCGTTGGAGGCGCGGCTGACGATGTCCCCCCGCTTGTGCTTCGCGTAGAAGGCGGGCTGCAAGGCGAGGAGCTTGGCGAACAGGTCTCCGCGAAGGTTGTACTCGAGGTCGCGGCCGGGGTTGAAGATCAGGATGCGTGACAGTGTGCGAACGCCGATGATAGAAAGCCCCATGACCGCGATCGCCAGCACGTGAGGCGCGACCGACGAGCTCGCCCGGAGGGCATCGACGGCGCGCCCGATCTCGCCGGGGATGCTCACCGCGAGGTAGTTGGTGAGCGCCACGAAGACGATTCCCCCGAGGAAGCTCCATCGGTACCGCCAGCCGTAGCGGCGCATGAGGCGCAGGATCGAGCCGCGCACCGGGCCCTCGCCGACACCGCTGTGATCGTCGTGGCGCGAGTCGCTCAACCTCACCCTCTCACCAGAACCCGGCCGGCACCGTTCGGGCTTCCTCCGCTGGCCGCCAACCCTCCTTCGGCCCTCTCCACCCGGCCCCCGCCGATCATGCTACCGTGACGGCCGCAGGAAAAGGGCAGGGAGGCAACCTCGTGAGCGAGCCCAAGGTGCTGATCAGCGAACAGGAAATCGCCGCCAAGGTCTCCGAGCTTGCCGAGACCATCTCCCGCGACTACGCCGGGGTCGAGGACCTGGTCATGGTCGGCGTGCTCAAGGGATCCTTCATCTTCCTGGCGGATCTCTCTCGCCGCCTCACCATCCCCCGGTCGGTAGATTTCATGGCGTTGTCCACGTACGGCAACGCCACCAAGACCGACGGCGCCGTGCGGATGATCATGGACCTCAGGCGGAACATCGGCGGTCGACATGTGCTCGTGGTCGAGGACATCGTCGACACCGGCTACACGATCAGCTATCTGCTGCGCGCGCTGGCCACCCGCCAGCCCGCCTCCCTGAAGACGTGCGTCCTCGTCCAGAAGCCCGACCGGCGCCGGGTCCCGGTCCAGATCGACTACCTGGGCTTCGAAATCCCGGACGTCTGGGTGGTCGGCTTCGGCCTCGACTGGAGCGAGCGCTTCCGCACCCTGCCGTACATCGGCGTCGTCGAGCCGGAAGGCTGACGGATGACGCCGCGGATCGCCACCGTGCTCGGCGCGCTCCTCGCCGGCACTGCGGTGGCTGCCGGCGCATTCGCCGCGCACGGTCTCAGGGGCCGGCTCGACCCGGAGTCGGTCGCGATCTTCGAGACTGCCGCTCGCTACCAGATCTACCACGGGGTCGCACTGGTTGTCGCCGCCCTCGCGTCGGAACGTTGGCCCGGAGCCAAGCTCTCGCTGGTTTGGTGGCTGTTCCTGGCCGGCACCGTCGTCTTCTCGGGCAGCCTCTACCTGCTCGCGCTCACCGGCCTGCGCGCGCTCGGCGCGTTCACCCCGATCGGTGGCGGCCTGCTGATCGCCGGCTGGGCCACCTTCGCCTGGAGGGTGGCGAGATCCTGAGGATGCCGGTCTCGCGGCGGCAGGGCAGCGGCTCCCGCGCCCTGTGACGCGGCTCACAGCGAATCCCCGCCTCGGCTCGTATATTCGATATCGGACGCACCAACCAATCTCCTCCTTCCCAAGCCCTTTCGGGCTTGCTTTTTTTTCGTCATCCAGCGCAGCGGATGGCCGCGACCGGCTATCCTTGGGCCGCCCGGTCGCCCGAGCCGACGCTGACCGCAGCGTGAGCGCGGCCCTCCCTCGTGGACATCCGGGCCAGGGAGCCACGGCATGCCCGACGATCATCTCCACGCCGCCCCGGTCCCGGCCGCCCGCAGGATCTACTGCAACCGGACGCTGAACCTGCGCTCGATCGCGGCGATCGGGTACGACATGGACTACACGCTGGTCCACTACCGCGTCGACCACTGGGAGCGGCGCGCCTACGACCACATTCGCCGCATGCTGCTCGCCGAGGGCTGGCCGGTCGGGCAGCTCCAGTTCGAGCCGAGCCTGGTGACGCGAGGGCTGGTCATCGACACCGAGCTTGGAAACGTGGTCAAGGCGAACCGCTTCGGCTTCGTGATGCGGGCGGCCCACGGCACCCGGGAGATGTCCTTCGAGGAGCAGCGGGAGGCCTACCGCCACCTGCCCATCGACCTGGCCGAGACCCGCTTCTACTTCCTCAACACGCTGTTCTCGCTGTCCGGGAGCTGCCTGTTCGCCCAGCTCGTCGATCTCTACGACCAGCGGGCGTTCCCCGAGGTTCTCGGCTACCACGACCTCTTCCAGCGCGTGCACCGGCACCTCGACACCACCCACCTCGAGGGCACGCTCAAGGCGGAGATCGTCGCCGACCCGGAGACCTACGTCGACCTCGACTCCGACGCGCCGCTCGCCCTGCTCGACCAGCGTCGCTCGGGCAAGCGCCTGCTGATCATCACCAATGCCGACTGGAGCTACGTGCGCACCATCATGGCGCACGCCTTCGATCGCTTCCTGCCCGAGGGCATGACTTGGCGCGACCTGTTCGAGATCGTCATCGTCGGCGCCCGCAAGCCGGACTTCTTCAGCGCGCCGCTGCCGTTGTTCTCGATCGTCGACGAGGAGCGCGGCCTCCTCGCGCCGGCCCCGCAGGGGCTCCGGGGGCCCGGCTGCTATGTCGGCGGCGACGCCAGCTCGGTCGAGCAGTACCTCGGTCTCTCCGGGTCCGAGATCCTGTACGTCGGCGACCACATCTTCGCCGACGTGCGCATGTCCAAGAGCCTGCTGCGCTGGCGGACCGGCCTGATCCTGCGCGAGCTGGAGGACGAGGTCGCGGATCTGGAGGCCTTCCGCCCGCGCGAGCGCGAGCTGGCGGCGCTGATGGCCGACAAGGAGCGGCTGGAGGCCGAGCACGCGCAGGTTCGACTCGAGCTGCAGCGCGCGCAGCTCGAGTACGGGCCCCGGTCGGCCACGCCGCCCGACGCGCTCGCGCTCCGGCTCGCCGGGCTCAAGGAGCGCATCCTCGACCTCGATCAGAAGGTCGCGCCGCTCGCCCGGCAGGCGTCGCAGGCCGTCGACGCCCGCTGGGGCCCGCTGCTGCGCGCCGGCAACGACAAGAGCCACCTCGCGCGACAGGTCGAAGCGTCGGCCGACATCTACACCTCGCGCGTCTCCAACTTCCTGTTCGCGACCCCGTTCGCGTACCTGAGGGCCGGCCGGGGCAGCATGCCCCACGACCCGGCCCTTCCTCAGCAACCGCCGAGTTGACGCCGGGCTGCCGCCAACCGGCCGTCCGTTCAGCCCCCCCGGCGCCGCCTCGGCTGCCAGCGATAGTGCTCGATGTCGAGCGTGCCGTTGGTGCGGAAGACCACCCCCTCGGCCTCGAGCATCGCCCGCTGCAGGCCCTGTGGAAAGTCGGGCAGGCGGTCGGTGGAGCAGCCGCCGGAGGCGTTGACGACCCGGTGCCACGGGACGTCGTCCGGGCAGCGGTGGAGCATCCAGCCGACGGCGCGGGGCGACAACCGGCTCGCCAGCTCGGCCGCAATCTGCCCGTAGGACATGACACGGCCGGCCGGGATCCTGCGGACCAGCCGGCAGACCTGCTCCGCCGCGTTGAGGCGGCTGCCGTCGACCTCGCCGTGGACCCGCGAGCTTCCTCTCATGCTGCCCTCACCCAGCATCCTAGCAGCCGCGAACGTCTGCCCGTTCCCGTTCCCGTTCCCGTTCCCGAAATGGACGACCCGCGCGGAGATCCGTCACTGGGACCCGGGCGTGGAAGCGGAAGCGGGCGCGGAAGCGGGAGTGAACAGGGCATGTGCAACATGCCAGCATCGCCGCCCATGGCGACCCGTTCGCGACCCTCTCCCCGTCCGCCCCCCTGCTACGATCGTCCCGTGTTCGCCCTGGTGGCCGTGCCGCGCAGCGCCCCTGAGCCGCTGACCTACTCGATCCCGCGCGAGCTGGAGCCGTTCGCGGTCGCCGGCGCCCGGGTCCGGGTGCCGATGCGCGAGCGGCACGTCACCGGGGTCGTGATCGAGGTGCAATCCGACTCTGGCCTCGAGCCAGGAGTCATCCGGCCGATCGCCGAGGTGCTCGACCCGCAGCCACTGCTCGCCGCGGCACAGCTGCAGCTCGCCCGGTTCATCTCCGACTACTACCGCTGCCCGCTCGGGACCACGCTGTCGGCAATGCTCCCCGTCAGGCTCCTGCAGGCCGACAGCGAGACGGTGCTCCTGACCGCCTCCGGCGCCGGCGCCGACGCGGCCGGCCTCGATGCGACCAGCGCGGCCATCCTCGCCGCGCTCGCCGGATGCGGCAGCATCCGGGTGCCCGCGCTGCTCGCACAGGTCGGCAGCCGTGAGCGGCGCGTCCTCGACGAGCTCGTCCGGCTCGGGTTCGTCGAGGTCCGCAAGCACCGTCGCGATCGACCGCCGCCGAGCGAGGTGCCCGCCGTGCGGATCGCCGACCGCCCGCTCGAGCAGCTGCTGGAGGAGTGCCGGCGGGCGCCCCGCCAGCGGGACGCCTTGCAGTGGCTGGCCGACGCCGGGCGCCCTGCCCTGGTGGCGGAGCTGCGCGCGGCGGTCGGATGCTCCCTCGCCACCGTGCGCGCGCTGATCGAGCGCGGCGCCGTCGATTCCTTCACCCAGCGGCCGCCGCGGCCGCCGCGCTGGGCGCTGCGGGCTGCGCCGGAGCGGCTCAGCCTGACCGACGAGCAGCGGTCCTCGGTGACGGCGATCTCGGACGCCGTCGCCGCCGGCGGGTATGCGCCGTTCCTGCTCGAGGGCGTCACCGGCTCGGGCAAGACCGAGGTCTACCTGCGCTGTCTCGAGAGCGTCATCGAGCGCGGCGGCAGCGGTCTCGTGCTGGTTCCCGAGATCGGGCTGACTCCGGCGGCCGCGGGCGCCGTCGAGCGCCGTTTCGGCGGCCGTGCCGCCATCGTTCACTCGGCGCAGTCGGACGGCGAGCGCTGGCGGGAGTGGCGCCGGGCCGCCGACGGCGAGACCCGAGTCGTGGTCGGACCGCGATCGGCCCTGTTCACGCCCCTGCGCGACCTCCGGCTGATCGTCGTCGACGAGGAGCACGATGCGGCCTACAAGCAGCAGGAATCGCCTCGCTACCACGCCCGCGATCTCGCGCTGGTGCTCGGCAAGCGGCTGGAGGTCCCGGTCGTTCTCTGCTCGGCAACGCCGTCCGTCGAGGCGGCCGCGCTGGTTCGGCGAGGCCTGGCAACCCACCTCCGCCTGACTCACCGGGTGGCCGGTGGCAGCCTGCCCCACGTCGAGGTGGTCGACCTGCGCGGCGAGCCGCCGGAGCCGGGAGAGCATGGCCACACCTGGCTCAGCCGGCGCCTGCGCGAGGCAATGACCGAGACCCTGGCGGCCGGCAACCAGATCATCCTGCTGATGCAGCGGCGGGGCTGGGCGCCGCTGCTGCTCTGCCGCGACTGCGGCGCCCGGATCCGCTGCCCGTCGTGCTCGGTGTCGCTGGTCGTCCATCGCCGCAGCAGCGACCTGCGCTGCCACTACTGCGGTCACCGGGCTGCCATCCCTTCTTCATGCGAGAGCTGCGGCGGCACCCTGCTCGACGCGGTGGGCGCCGGCACCGAGAAGGTGGCGGAGCTGCTGGCCCGTGACTACCCGGACGTTCCGGTGGCGATTCTCGACCGCGACACGGTGCGCCGGCGGGACGGGCTGCGCCACAGCCTCGGCGCCTTTGCCGCGGGCAAGGTCCGCATCCTCGTCGGCACCCAGATGGTGGCCAAAGGACACCACTTCCCGGACGTCACCCTGACCGGCGTGATCTCGGCCGACGCGCTGCTCGGCCTGCCCGACTTCCGCGCCGCCGAGCGCACGTTCCAGCTGCTCACCCAGGTCGCCGGACGCTCCGGGCGCGGCAGCCGGCCGGGCCGGGTGATCATCCAGACCTACTTCCCGGACCACCCCGCGGTCCGCCACGCCACCAGCCACGACGTCACCTCGTTTCTCGACGACGAGCTGGTGTTCCGCAACGCCTTCGGCTACCCGCCGACCACCCGGATGGCGGTCGTGCGCTACGAGTCGAGCGACACGAGGGCCGCCACCGCCGCCGCGACCCTGGCCGCCCGTGCAGCGGCGCCGCTGCCCCATGGTGTGCGGGTGCGGGGTCCGGCGCCGGCGCCGATCGAGAGGATTCGCGGCGCCTGGCGCTGGCAGCTCCTGGTCACTGCCCCCAGCCGCGACCTCCTGCGCGAGGTTCTGGCGCGGATCGAGACCGCGACCCCGGCCCGATCGGTGAGGACCGTGATCGACGTGGATCCCCTCTCCACCCTGTAGCCCCGAACGTTTCCGCCCCCGTTCCCGTTCCCGTTCCCGACGCCGGAGGTCCCCTCCTCACCAGGCATGTCCGTCGCCGACGCGAACGCTTCCGACCCGCGAGCCCGGCGACGTCCACGGGTCGGTGTCAAGCATCACCGGCGGGCGCGATCCGGGGGCGAGCGACATCGCGCTGCCGTATCAGATTGATAGTATTGAGCTCATGAGGTCGAGCACCGCCCGATGAGCGACAGGGGCTTCGGCGAGTTCCTGGTCAGCGAAGGGATCCTGCACGCCGAGGGCCTGCGCCAAGCCCTCGACACTCAGCGCTCGATGGAAGGCCGCCTCGACACGGTGCTGCTCGACCTCGGGCTCGTCAGTGAGCTGACCCTGCTGGCGGCCCTCGGCCGCTACCATTCCACGCGCACGGTCTCCAGGGCCGAGCTGGCCCGCGCGACTCCGGACGTCGCCCGCCTGGTCTCGCCCCGGGTCGCGACACGCCTGCTCGTGGTGCCGTTCCGGCAGGAAGGCAAGACCATCTCGATCGCGACCGTGGTCCCCGGCGACCTGCTCATCGAGGATGAGATCAGCCTCCTCACCAACTGCCTCGTCTCGACGTTCGTCACGCTCGAGGTGCGCCTCTACGAGGCGATGGCGCGGTTGTACGGCGTCGTGCCCTCGATCCAGATCGCGTCGGTCCTCAAGAGGATCAACGAGGAGCCGGCCCACCGGGGTGACGCCGCACTCGCCGCCGCGGCCTCCCGACCGCCCCGGGACGGCGCGGCGGCGGCAGCATTTCCGGATGCTCGCACCACGCCATGGGCGGTCGCGATGCGGCCGTCCCGATCGCCGGACGACTCCTTGGTGCTCGAGATCAGCCAGGATGAGCTCGAGGAGTTCCCGTCGCTGAAGGGCGGCGTCGAGGCCGCGCCGCCGTCGATCTCGGACCGGTCGGTGCCCGCGTCCACGGCGCAGCCCGAGGGGCCCGACGAGCGCCTCGTCGCGACCTCGGTGGCCCTTCAGAACGCCGAGATGCGCGAGGACATCGGCGACGCGTTGCTCGAGTACTGCGCGCCGTACCTGAGCCGCCGGCTGCTGCTGGTCGTGCGCCGTGGCAAGGTCATCGGATGGCGCGGCGACGGCAGCGGCATCGAGCGGAGCGCCGTCCGCAAGCTGGCGCTGCCCCTCGATCAGCCGTCGGTTTTCACCAGGCTGGCCGACCGGAACGCCTACTGGCTCGGACCACTGCCGAGGCTGCCGGCGGACCAGCCTTTGATCCGCGCCCTCGGCGGCATCCCGCCCTCCGCATCGGTGATCCTGCCGATTTTCGTCGGCTCCAAGCCGCTCGGGTTCCTGTACGGCGACAACCGTGACCGCGGTGTGGCCGACGTGCCGCTCGCGCAGCTCCGGCGACTGGTGGCCAAGGCCGACCTCGCTTTCCAGGCCTACCTGTTGAAGGGGAAGATCCGCACGCTGTAGGAGCGCGCCGGCACAGGCCCCCTGAGCGCGCACCTGAAGTCGTCGTCGTTCTTGGCCTCTGCCCGCGCGTTCCTCGGGATGCACTGCGCGCATCGTTGAGACGGCAAGTAGAGTGTCATCACGGGCGATCCGAACCGAATCGATCAGCAGATCTTGCATGACCATCGCCCGTAAGCTCGTCCCGAGTGGCCGTCGCACTGGATTCGATCCGTCAAGACCTCCAGGATCTCCGATCTGGTTCTGACTCAGCCCCCCAGCAGACCCGAGACCAACGCGCGAGCCCGTGGGATCATCAGGACCGGCGCGCCGAGGAGTACCGACGTCAGGTGTAGACTGCCGCCAACGCCCGGCGAGGGCGGGAACCTTTTCCGGCGAGTCTTCGTACATACGAGACGAACCGGGGGAAGCCAGGAGGAGCCACCGTGAACCTCAAGATGTCAACCGCGGCAGCGATCACGGCCGCCGCGCTGCTCACGCCCACACTCCGTTCCCAGACCCTCGATGTGCCGGCCCTGCCTGCTCAGATCCCGGGGCCGCCGGCCGCCGAGGACCAGGCCCTCGAGCTCGACCTGCTCAAGGCCTACGAGATGGCGATGAGCCGCAACCTCGACCTCCAGGTCGGCCGGTTCTCGATCGCGGCCGCCGATGCGGGTATCCACTCCGCCTCGGGAGCTTTCGATCCCAACTTCGGCATCCTGGCGAGCGGGGACTGGACGAGGACGCCCTCGACGACCATCCTCGAAGGCTCGCTGGTGCCCGAGTACCGCAACACCCGCTACGGCCTTGGGATTGACGGCCTGCTCCCCACCGGCACCCTCTGGTCAGCGGAGCTCGGCAGCAACCGGTTCGAGACCAACAGCACCTACTACTTCCTCAACCCGAACTGGACCTCCGACCTCAGCCTGTCCGTCACCCAGCCCCTGCTGCGCGGCTTCGGGACGCTGGTCAACCGATCCGGCATCGTGGTGGCGCGCATCAGCCGCGCCCAGACCGCCGAGGCCTTCGACCTGCTCGTCATCGCCACCCTCCACCAGGTGGAGACCTCGTACTGGAACCTCGTCGCGGCCCGCCACGCCGTCCAGGTCGCGGAGTCGTCCCTGGCGCTGGCCGAGCGGCTGCTCGGCGAGACCCAGGAGCGGGTCAAGGTCGGGACCTCGGCACCGATCGACCTCGTGCAGTCCGAGGCCGGAGTGGCGACCCGGCGCCAGGCGCTGATCACCGCCCGCAACGTCGCCTCCAATGCCGAGGATGCCCTCAAGACGGTGCTCGGCTTCGACCAGCCCAGCGAATGGCTGACGCCCATCGAGACAACCGAAAGCTACGAGTTCAAGCCCTTCCTCCCAGACCTCGCCAGCTCAATTGAGACCGGGCTGGAGAAACGGCCCGAGATCCGTCAGAAGCAGCTCGAGAACGAGATGCTGGAGTACTACGTCCGGATGGCGAGGAACGACGTGCTGCCGAGCCTGGACCTCCAGGCGGCCTACGGATGGGGAGGGGTCGGAGGCAAGGGCCGGACCGTGGACCCGGACACCGGTGAGGTAATCATCGTCGACGACGGCTACCCCGACACCATGGATCAGATCGTCAAGCGGGACTTCCCCAACTGGCGCCTCGGCGTCCAGCTCGGGATCCCGATCGGCAACAACGCTGCCCAGGGACGTCTCGCCCAGCGCCGGTTCGAGCACGATCAGAGCCTGGTGGAGATGGCGGCCCTCCAGCAGAACATCGTCGCGGAGGTCCGGGTGGCGGTCCGCGCCCTCGAGGACGGTGCAGCTGCTGTCGAGGCGGCGATCGCGTCCCAGGAGCTGGCCTCCCGCAACTTGGAGGCCGAGCAGACCAAGTTCGACAACGGCATGTCCACGAACTACCAGGTGCTCGAGATCCAGGAGGACCTCGCCCAGGCCGAGCTGACCCTGATCCGGTCCTACCTGGATTACCGCAAGGCCAACATCGGCTATCGCGTCGCCACCGGCACCCTGCTCGATTTCCTCGGGGTCGGCATCGTCGATCCGGGCCAACCGGACGTCCCAAACGACTACTGGAAGGACATCGAGTGGCTCCAGTTCGACGACCTCTCCCGCTCGGGCGATGCGACGCCCGCCGCCGATCCTGCCGATCGCCCGTAGCCGCCGCCGAGCACTCGTACCCGTTCGCGTCACCGTTCCCGACTGCCGTCGGGAACGGGTTCGGAGATCCGATCCGGGCCGATCACCACTCGCGTCCCTGCCGATCGCAACCAGCCCGGAGGATCTGGAGATGACGCTCTGTCCGGTCATCTAGAAGCGATTCGCCGCTGCAAACGCAGTTTGCAGCCTCCCCGCGTTTCCGCATGCCCCTGACCGGACCCTCTCGAACCGGCATAGCGCCCAGGCAGGGGCAGGCGGAAACGCGGGCAAGGTACAATCCGCCCGCGACCGGGAGGGCGCCACCCGCCATGGACCTGACGGTGGTTCGACAGCTGCCGCGGACGCTGTACTCGGCGGTCCTCATGGAGCTCTTCGAGCGGCTGGCCTACTACGGGATGGTCCTCGTGCTCGGGATCTGGGTGGTCGAGCACCTCGGCATCCCGGCCGATCGCTACGGCTGGGTGTACGGGCTGTTCACGGGCGCCCTCTACCTGCTGCCGCTGCTCGCCGGCGCCCTCGCCGACCGCTTCGGGTACAAGCCGGCGCTCGCCATCGCCTTCGCGACGCTGACGGCGGGATACCTCGTGCTCGGCGCCGCCACCAGCTTCGGCTGGCTGTGCGTCGCGCTCGGCCTGATTGCCGTCGGCGGCTCGATCGTCAAGCCCACGATCTCGGGGACCGTGACCCGCACCACGGTCGAGGGCAGCACCCGCCCGGTCGGCTTCGGGCTCTACTACATGATGATCAACGCGGGCGGGCTCATCGGGCCGGTGATCGCGGCCCAGGTCCGCAACCGCACCGAGTTCCGCTATGTCTTCTGGGTGTCCGCCGCGGCCTGCGCCCTGATGCTCGCGCAGGCGCTGCTCGCGTTTCGCGAGCCGGTGACCAGGGACGAACGGGCCGCGGGAAAGAGGCTGGGCCGGGTTTTCGCCGAGATCTTCATGGTGCTCGGGAACTGGCGGTTCGTGCTGCTGCTGGTCATCTTCTCCGGCTTCTGGGGCATGATCAACGTGCTGTTCGGATTCATGCCGCTATACGTCGAGAGCTTCACCGACCTCACCGCCGTGGAGGAGAGCATCGACCGGATCGTCCCGGTCACCCGATGGGCGGGGCACTGGCTCAACCCCGAGGTCTTCATCTCCCTCGACTCCCTGCTGATCGTCCTCTTTCAGGCCACCGTCTCGTACCTGACCCGCCGCTGGCGCACGGTCAGCGCATTGCTCGTGGGCACCACCATCGCCACCGTGTCGTGGATCCTGCCGACGATGTCGGCCGCGGCCGCCTTCATCGCCGCCGGCATCGTCGTGTGGTCGATCGGCGAGACGACATGCTCGGCCCGCTTCTTCCAGTACTGCGGCTCGATCGCTCCGTCTGACCAGGTGGCCGTCTACCTTGGCTACTCGTTCCTCGCGCTGTTCCTCGGCAACCTGTACTCCGGGCCGTGGGCGGGCTGGCTGTACCAGCGCTTCATCCAGGGCCCGCTCGATGCCGGCGCCACGCCGGCGCCGCTGCCGTTCTTCGCGGGCGTGATGCTGATGGGAACGATCTCGGTGGTCGGCCTCGCCCTCTACCGCGCGCTCGTCGCGCCGGCGGTGGAGCATCGCGAGGCCCCGACGTCCGCCTGATCGCCGCCGCGGCGTCGCCGAGGTCGACCGCCACGGAATGTCGGCGTGACCGGCGCCGGCCCCCTCAGCCGAGCCGATCGGTCTCGACGGCGGCCGCCACGCTGTTCATGAGCGCCAGCTCTCCGGAGGCGGTCGCCACCACGTCCTCGAACCGGACCCGCGACCTGAACGCGGCGACCTCCTCGTCGCTGCACTGGCCGCTGCCGTGGAGCAGCCGGAGCCCGGTCATGACCACGTCCCTCGCGGCGGCTCCACCGTGCAGGCTGGCGCACGCCGTCAGCAGCCCGGCGTGGCGGCCGCCGGCGGCCGCCTTGTCGGCCAGCGCCACCGCGGTTTCCACCTCGGCCGACAAGCGGGCCAGCTCCATCAGCACGTACTGCTCGCGCGGCAGCCGCTTCGAGTGGCAGGCCAGGATCGTCTCCGCCAGCGCGTCAGCCGCCAGCGCCGCCGCCTCTCCGAAGCCCCGATCCCGCAGCCCTGCAGCCATGTCGCGGAAGAAGGCGCCATGGGTCCTGACCGCGGCCCGCCAGCGGTGGGTCCCGATGATGTTCTGCTGGATCTCCGACGTCCCCTCGTAGATGGTCGTGATCCGGACATCGCGGCGGATCTTCTCCACCTCGTACTCGTGGGTGTAGCCGTACCCGCCGTGGGCCTGGATCGCCGCGTCCGCGGCAGCATTGCCGGCCTCGGTCGCGAAGTACTTGGCGATCGCGCCCTCGACCTGGAGGCCGGCCACCCCCTCGTCGAGCCGGCTCGCGACCCGCTCGCAGTAGGCTCGCGCTGCCTCCAGCCGGACCACGTGCGGCACGATGAGCCGGTGCGTGAAACCCTGCTTGCGGTACAGCGGCTCGCCGAACTGGACTCGCTCGCGGCCGTAGTCGATGGCCCGCTGGAGGGCTTCCTCGCCGGCGCCCAGCCCGAACGCGGCCACCATCAGCCGGGTGAAGCCGAAGACCTCGTTGGCCTGCTCGAGGCCCTTGCCCTCGACCAGCCCGAGCAGGTGATCGGCCGGGACCTCCACGTCATCGAAGACGATCTGCGTCGTGTTCGACGCGCGGATGCCGTGCTTCTTCTCCGGCGGCCCGACCGACACCCCGGGCGCCGCCCGGTCGACGACGAAGAAGGACGGCCCGCCAGGCGCCCGGGCCAGCACCGTGAAGATCTGCGCGACGCCGCCGTTGGTGATGAACTGTTTGGTCCCGGTGAGGCGGTAGGCGGAGGGCGATCCGTCGCTCCCGCCGACCGGCCTCGCCTCGGTCGCGAGACGCGCGACGTTCGAACCGGCCTCGGGCTCGGTGACCGCGTAGGCGACGATCAGCCCCTCCTCGGCGATGCGCCCGAGCCAGTGGCGCCGCTGCTCGCCGGTCCCGCCGACGATGATGGGATCGACGCCGAGGGCGATCGCGAGAAAGGCCGTCGCGACCCCGAGGTCGATCCGAGCCATCTCCTCGGACACTCGAAACAGGTCGCGACCCCCGCCCGCGAGGCCCCCGACCTCCTCCGGCAGGAAGAGCAGGTGCAGGCCGATACCCGGTCCGAGCAGCTCCTCCACCAGCTCGGCCGGAAAGCGGTCCTCCTCATCGAGCCGCAGGCGGGCCTGCCGGTCGAGGCGGCGCTCGCTCACCGTCTTGATGGTCTGCAGCACGGATCCGAGTGAGTCGTCGTCCAGCCCGGCGCACTGTCTCATGCGGACGTCCCCCCGCTTCGATCGAGCGGGGATTATGGCACGGGCGGCCGCCACGCGGCCGCGCCGAAGGCCGCGGCGCCGGCGGAGAGGGGCATGGGGCGCACGTGACGTCGCAGCAGCCAGTCACGGCGCGGAGCCGGCCGACGCCAGGCCGGCTGCGTCGCTGTCACCGTCGGCGGACGCGGTCGCAGCGCTCACTCGGCGCGCAGCGCCTCGATCGGGTCGAGGCGCGCGGCCCGGCGCGCGGGGGCCACGCCGCTCACCACCCCGACCACGGCGCTCATCAGCAGCGCCGCGATGACCGCGCCCGGCGGCGTCTTCAGGGGGATCCCTGGCGCCAGCGCCCGGATCACGGCGCCGATCCCGAACCCCGCGCCGAGGCCGAGCAGGCCGCCCGCGCCTGCCAGCAGCATCGACTCGAGGAGGAACAGGCGTTGAACGGTCGACGCGCCCACTCCCATCGCCCGCAGCAGCCCGATCTCGGCTGTCCGCTCGTGCACCGAGATCCACATGATGGTGAGGATCCCGATCGCACCGACGATCAGCGAGATGGCGGCGATGCCCGACACCGCAACCGTGATCATGCCGATGACCCGATCGAAGGTGCCCATCATCTCGGTCTGGGTGGTGATCGTGAAGTCCTCCTCGCCGCGGTGCCGGTCGGTCAGCACGCGCCGGATGCCGTCCACCACGGCCGGGATCTCGTCCACCGACGCGGCCACCACGTCGATCTCGTGCACCTCCTCGAGGTTGAACAGCTCCATCGCGGTGGCGACCGGGATGAAGGCGGTGTCGTCGAGGTCGAAGCCGAGCAGCTGGCCCTTGGGCTCCATGACCCCGATCACCAGCAACGACCAGCCACCGACCCGCACCCGTTCGCCGAGCGGCGAGGCCGTCCCGAACAGCTCGCTTGCCAGCCTCGTGCCGAGCACCGCCTGGGAGGCGCTCCGTCGCGGGTCCATCCGCGGCAGGAAGGCCCCCTGCGCAACGTTGAACCGCCAGGCACTCGCCGCCTCCCATCCGACGCCGTAGAGGACGACACCGCGGCCTCGTCCGTTGCCCTCCACCCTGGCCGGACCCATGACCACCGGGGCCACCTCGCTGACACCCGGTATCCGGCGCAGCGCCTCGGCGTCGTCGACGGTCAGCTTGTGGGTGGTGCCGCCGAACACGCCCGGGATCCCGAAGGTCTTGACCTTGCCGGGGTTGATGCCGACCAGGCTGGTCCCGAACTGAGTGAACTGCGCCACCATGTAGTCGCGGGTGCCCTCGCCTAACGAGGTCAGCAGGATCACCGCCGCCACGCCGATGGCCACGCCGACGGCGGACAGCAACGACCGGAGGCGGTGGCCGGTCAGCGCCCCGACCGCAAACCGGGTCAGCTCGACGGCATCCATGCCGGGCCCCGGGCAAGCGGTTGGCGTCGGCCCGCGCAGGACGGGCGCGGGGAGGCGGCCAGACTGAGCGTGCGCGATCGTCGGCCAGGCGCGCCGCAGACCCCCGGGGCGTGGTGCATCAACGCCTCACCTCCCCTGGAGCGCTCGAACCGGGTCGAGCCGCGCCGCGCGCCGTGCCGGCAGCGTCCCGAACACGACCCCGACGCCGACCGCGACGGCGAGGGCCGCCGCCACCGCCCATGCGGGGGTCGTCGCCGGGAAGCTCGGGTAGACCCTGACGAAAGCCTTCACGGCGAGCCACCCCACGGCGAGCCCGACGATCCCACCGATCGCAGCGAGCACGGCCGCCTCGACGAGAAACACGGCCAGGACCTGGCCGGTGCCGGCGCCTACCGCCTTCAGCAGCCCGATCTCCCGCCGCCGCTCCGCCACCGCCACCAGCATCACATTCATGATGCCGATGCCGGCCACGGTGAGCGAGATCGAGGCGATGGCGACCAGGGCGAGCGTGAGCACGCCCAGGATCGACGAGAAGGTCGCGACCACCGCGTCCTGGGTGATCACCGTGACGTCGTCGGCGCGATGGCGATCGCGCATCAGCTCCAGGATCACGAGCTCGCCCTCCTCGAGCTGCTCCGCCGACTCCATCTCGATCAGGATGCGAAACAACGACGTCCGGTTGAACATGCGCATGGCGGTCCGCACCGGGATCAGCACGACATCGTCGAAGTCGAAGCCGAGCGAGTGGCCGTGCGGCGCCAGCACGCCGACCACGCGATGGCGCCAGTCGCCGATCCGCACCACCTGGCCGAGCGGGCTGACGCCGCCGAAGAGCTCGTTCGCCACCTCGACGCCGAGCACCACCTCGCTGCCGCCTTCATCGGGATCTCGCGGAGGCAGGAAGCGACCGGAACCGACCTCGAGCCGGCGCACATCTTGCAGCTCGGAGGTGGTTCCGAGGACCGCCACCGAGCGGCCACGGCCGCCGAACCGCACGGTCTCCTCTCCGGTCGCGATCGGCGCCGCCCGCACCGCTCCCGGGGTCCGGCGCACCAGCTCCTGGAAGTCGTCGAGGGTGAGATCATGCGTCGTGCCGCCGAAGGGCACACCGCCGGTCGTCTCGACCTTGCCCGGCAGCACGATCAGCAGGTTGGAGCCGAGCGACATGAACTCGCGGACGACGTAGCCGCGGGCACCCTCCCCGAGTGCGGTCAGCGCCACCACGGCGGCGATGCCGACCGCGACGCCGGCGACCGAAAGCGCCGTCCGCAGCCGGTGCCCGCGCAGCGCGCCGATCGCAAACGTGACCACCTCGCCCAGGCCCACTCGACCGCCCTCCCTTGTCAGGTCGAGGCCTCCCGGCCCGCCTGCGCGCGTCACCGGATCTGACGGCCGGTCCACGTCCTTCGCGGCGGGTGGACGCGTCTCACCCGGCGCTCAACCTTCCCTGTCGACGATCGCGCCGTCCTCCATCCTCACCCGCCGGCGCGCGCGCGCCGCGAGCTGGGGATCGTGCGTCACGAGCACCAGCGTCTGCCCGGCCGCGTTCATTTTTTCCAGCAGGCCCATCACCTCGAGCGCAGAGCTGCGGTCGAGGTTGCCGGTGGGCTCGTCGGCGAGCACCAGCGCGGGCCTCATGACCACCGCTCTCGCGATGGCGACCCGCTGGCGCTCGCCGCCGGACAGCTGGTCCGGACGGTGGTGGACGCGCGCCGCGAGCCCGACCGCGTCCAGCGCCTCCGCCGCGCGCCGGCGCCGCTCGACCCGGCCGACGCCGGCGAACAGCATCGGAATCTCGACGTTGGCCTGAGCGGTCAGCCGCGCCAGCAGGTGAAAGAACTGGAACACGAAGCCGATGTCCCGCTGCCGCATGGCGGTGCGCTCGGGCTCCGACATCGCGTCCACCGCGCGGCCGCGGAAGGTGTAGCTGCCGGCGGTCGGCCGATCGAGGCAGCCGATCACGTTGAGCAGCGTCGACTTCCCGGACCCGGACGGTCCCGCCACCGACAGGTAGTCGCCGCGGGAGATCGTCAGGCCCACGTCGCGCAGGGCGTGGACCTGTGATCCACCGACCTGATAGGTCCGCCAGATGCCCTCGAGCTCGATCACGCTCGCACCTTCGACTACGGCCGAGCCACCGCCCGGGCGCCGGGTCTCACCTCGGTCGAGTGGCGGCTGGTGACGACCACCTCGCCCTCGGCGAGGCCGGAGAGGACCTGCACGACCTGCCAGTTGCGCAGCCCCACCTCCACCGCCCGCTCCTCGAGCACCCCGCCGTCGAGCACCAACACCGCCCCTCCTTCGGCAACCGCCGCCGCCGGCACGCGAAGCACCCCGTCGTGCCGGTCGAGAATGACCTCCACGTCGGCCGAGGTGCCGGCCAGGATCCCGCGCACCCGGTCGGCGTCGACGAACTCGACCTCGACCTCCACGGTGCGGTTCTGCTCGAGGTCATCGACAACGTAGGACGCCACCCGGGCCACCCTGGCGGCAAAGCTCTCCTCCGGCCGCGAGTCCACGGTCACCCGGGCGTCCTGGCCGGGCAGCACGCGCTCCGCGTCCACCTCGTCAATGGGCGCGCTGACGTAGGTCGACGCGGCGTCAAGGAGATCGATGATCGCCGGGATCGGCACCCCGGGCGGCGACGGCGTGATCCACTCGCCCACCTCGGTGGTCAGCTCGGCGACGGTCCCGGCGAACGGCGCCCGCAGCTCAGTGAACTCGAGCTGGACCCTGGCCGCATCGACCCGGGCGCGGGCGCGGTCGACAGCGGCCCGCGCAGCGGCGCATGCCGCCCGGCTGCGGTCCCGCTCGGTGCTCAGCGAGTCCAGGCTCTGGTCCGAGGCGATGCCGCTCCCGTGCAGCGCGAGGACCCTGGCCAGCTCCTTCTCGGCGAGCTCGGCGGCGAGGCAGGCCTCGTCGCCCTGGGCCTCCGCCGCCCGGACGTCACGCTGCGCCAGCTCCAGGTCCGCCCGCTGGGCACGGTCGTCCAAGCGCAGCAGGAGCTCGCCCTCCTCGACGCTGTCTCCCTCCTGATGCGGCAGCTCGACCACCACACCGCCGAGCTGCGGCGACAGCTTGGCGCGCCGCCGCACCTTGACCGTGCCGGCCCGGGTGTTCGTCACCGTGTCCTCGACGACCCCGCGCTCGACGGTCGCGACGTGGACCGCGACCGGCTCCGGCGCGAGAACGGTCAGCCGCAGCGTGACGAAAGCGGCAGCCACCAGCAGCGCGACGACAAGCCATCTCAAGCGTTTCATGATGCTCAAGTCTAGTACGGACGCCCGCGCGCTCGCGTCGCCGCGGCTCGGCGGCGGTCCCCTCGTGCCACGTGCTAGAACGCCGCGTCCGCCGCCGCGTCCCTGCTCGCGCTGATCGCCGTCGCCCTGACCTTCCGCCCGCCCGCGGACGAGGCTGCGCGCCCGCGGAGCATCGCCGAGACCCTGCGGGGCATGTGGATGGCGATCAGCAATCTCCGCCTCCGCGCCCTGATCCTGATCGACGCGCGCGCCTCGCGCTGAGGCCGTGAGACGGCGGCCCGGCCGTCCTGCCGGGGCGGTCCCCTCTCAACCTTTCCCCGCCCGAGACGTATCTCAGGACCGACACCTTCCGGAGGTCGTCATGGCAGGACGCGACAATCCGCTCCACCGGTCGCGAAACGACCGGGTCATCGCCGGGGTCTGCGGCGGTTTCGCGCGCTGGCTGGGCTGGAGCCCGACCGTGGTCCGCATCCTGTACGTGGCGCTGTCGGTGCTGTCGGCCGCCTTCCCTGGGATCCTGATCTACCTGCTGCTGTGGATCGTGATGCCTCAGGCCCCACTCGCCCGCGGCAGAGAACCGATTGACTCGAGCTTCCGTTAACAGAGGGCGAAGAGAGACGTTCTTAGACTCAGATGGCAACGGAGGACACAGAGATGAAACGCGCCCTGACAGTGATCTTCGCAGCCGCGCTCCTGGTCGCCGCCCCGCTGGGAGCGGCCGATCCCGACCGCTGGCTCAACGTCAACGTGCTGGACAAGAGCGACGGCACCAAGGTCGACGTCCATCTGCCGCTCCAGCTGGTGATCGCTGTGCTCAACAGCGTCGACGTCGAGAACCTGCACGGCGGCAAGGTCGAGCTCGACATCGAGGATGCCGACATCGACTGGCCCCAGCTCCTGACCGCGGTCAAGGGCGCGCCGGACGGCGAGTTCGTGAAGGTCGACGCCCCCGACGCCCAGGTCCAGGTCAGCAAGCGCGCCGGGACCCTCTACGTCAACGTGGTCGAGACCGGCGACGAGCACGCCAACGTCAACGTCACCTTGCCGATGTCGATGATCGACGCGCTGAAGTTCGACGAGGCCAACCAGATCGACGTGGCGGCGCTGCTGACCAGCCTCGACCAGCTGCCCAACGGCGACCTCGTCACAGTCGAGGCGGACGACGCGACGGTCCGGGTGTGGGTCGAGTAGCGATGCGCGAGCGCGGAGTCTCCACCGTCGGCGCCGTGGTGCTGGTCGGCCTCGCCGGGACGCTCGCCACGGTCCTGGCCATGGACTGGATGATGGTCGACGTCAGAACGCCGCCCCCGGACGCAATCCACATCAGGATCCCGATGCCGCTGGTGGCGGCCCGGGTCGCGACCGCCTTCATCCCCGACCAGGCCCTGAGCGACGTCCAGGTCCCCCCCGACCTCCGCCAGCAGCGCGAGCTCGTCCTGGCCGCTCTGACGTCGCTCGCCGAGTCACCCGACACCAACCTCGTCTCGGTGGCCGCCGCTGACTCCAGGGTGGAGATCGCGAAGCAGGGCGACGTCCTGCAGCTCGCGGTCGACGCGGATGACGCCGTCGTGCGCTGCGCCGTGCCCCTCGATGGCGTCATCGAGGCGCTCGAGGACTGGGACTGGCAGGCCTTTGACGCGGGCATGATCATCGACGTGCTGTCGGCGGCCCCGATGGGGGAGCTGGTGCGGGTGGAGGCCGACGACGGCACCCGGGTCGTCATCACGATGTGGTGATCGCGGGCTGAGCCGATGGGCTGATTCTCGCGGTCCGGAAGAGCCGGCGGCGCGCCTTCGGGCGCGCCGTTCGCTATCTGATCGCGGACTCCCCGCTACCCCATTTCAGCCCGGGTTCCCGCCCCCGTTCTCGCTTGTCACGGCGGAGCCGAAGGCGAAGCCGGATTCCCGTTCCCGCCACCGCCCCCGACACCTTCACCCTCGCGCCCGGGGTGTGGACGAGGGGTGGAAAGCGCCGGGCGCGCGTCTCTCGTGACGCCGCCGGCGCGGACTGTCACACGGGCGTCAAACTTCTCCGCGCACCGCAAAACCGCGACCGCTCCGTGCCTATAGTGCGGACCCTGCAGCGCAGAAGACCCGCGCTGCGGCTCAAGGAGAGGAACCATGAGCTCACTCGGAAGGATCACGTGGGTGGTCGCGCTGGCGCTGGCGCTGGCCTCGACGGCGGCCGCACAGCAGCAGGCGGAGCAGCAGCCTGCAGTTGGGGCGGACCCGAGTGAGGTGGTTCAGGAGCCTCCCTCCGAGGCCGAGGCGGCCGAGGTGGTGGAGGAGGGCGGCGCACGGGTCTTCAAGGACCGGATCGTCGTCACCGCCTCACGGCAGGAGGAGGCGTCGGCCGACATCCCGGCGCCGATCACCGTCATCGACCGGAAGATGATCGAGCAGGCACAGCCCGAGAAGATCGCGGACCTGTTCAAGGAGATCCCGGGCGTGGAGATCGACGGCGAGGGGCCGTTCCGCGGCCTGCCCGTGATCCGCGGCCTGTCGTCCAACCGCGTGCTGGTCCTGGTCGACGGGCAGCGGCTCAACAACGGCCGCGAGTCGACCTCATTTGCCGGCATCCAGCCCGGCCTCGTGAACCTGTCGGAGGTCGAGCGGATCGAGGTGCTGCGCGGACCGGCCTCCGTGCAGTACGGATCGGACGCTATCGGCGGCGTCATCAACATCATCACCCGCGCGCCGGACCTCGGCGCCGCCGAGTTCGAGGTCAACGGTGACGTGAGCTACGGCTACGGAACGGCCGCGGACGCGCAGCAGGCGGCGGCGTACGTGTCCGGCTCGGGCAAGGGCTTCGCCTTCCAGGTCGGGGCCAGCTACCAGGAGGCCGGCGACTACACCGCGGCCGACGGCGCCCACACGGACTCGCGCTACGTCGACTACACGCGCGAGGACGACTCGGTGCCCAACAGCGGCATGGACCAGACCAGCTTCGACGGCAGCCTGCGCTTCCTGACCGGCGACCAGGGGATCTTCAGGGTCAACGCGGAGTCGGTCCGCACCAACGACATCGGGTTTCCCGGCTTCGATCCCGAGACCAGCGGCGTCAACATCCTGTTTCCGAACTTCGACCGCGACAAGCTCGGCCTGGCCTGGAACTCGGGCCCGCTGTGGGGGCTCTCCGACGTCGCGCTCAGCACCTACTACCAGAAGGTGGACAAGGAGAGCGTCCGCGACATCATCGTGCCGGGCTTCTCGTCCGAGACCTTCACCGAGTCGGTCGTCGACAGCCTCGGCTTCAACGCGCAGGGCGTTGCGGACCTCTCGCGCCACCGCCTCACCTTCGGCCTCGACTTCTACCGTGACGCGGTCGACGACGAGGCCCTGTCGCAGATCTGCTACGGACCGTACTGCATGGACCCGACCACCGAGGTGGCGGTGCCGGAGAGCCACCAGACCGGGCTTGGCGCCTACCTCCAGGACAAGATCCGGGCCGGCGACCGGCTCACCATCCACGCCGGGCTGCGCGGCGACACCTTCGCCTTCAAGAGCGAGAACGACCCCGACTACCGGGGCGAGCCCTTCGACGTCACCGACTCGGACATCTCCGGCAACCTGGGCGTCAACTTCGCGGTCACTCCCAACGTCGATCTGACCGCGCTGGTGGCCCGCGGCTTCCGCTCGCCGAACCTGCAGGAGCGCTCGTTCCAGGGGATCTCGACCCTGCCCAACACCTACATCGTCCAGAACCCGGACCTCGAGTCGGAGCGGTCGCTCAACTACGAGGCCGGCTTCAAGGTCCGCTACGACCGCTACTTCGGCGGATTCACCGTGTTCTACAACGACATCACGGACTTCATCTCCTTCGAGTTCATCGGCCAGGACCCCAACACCGGCCAGGACCTGGCCCGTTTCGCCAACATCGAGCAGGCGGAGATCTGGGGCATCGAGTTCGATCTCGAGACGCTGTTCGCGGCCCACTGGAGCGCCTTCCTCAACTACGCCTACCTCGAGGGCACCAACCAGATCACCGACGAGCCGCTGCCCACGATCCCTCCCCAGAAGATCGTGGTCGGGCTCCGCTACCAGCGCGCGAGCTGGTGGGCCGAGGCGAGCGCGCGCATCGTCGACCGCGAGGACGAGCTGCCGCCCGATGACCCGTTCTTCGAGACCGGCTACCCGGGCTTCACCGTCTACGGCGTGAGCGGCGGCTACGACTTCCGGTTCGGCCTCGGCCTCCTCGCCGCCGTCGAGAACCCCACCGACAAGCTCTACAGCGAGCCCTTCAACAACCGGCCGGAGCCGGGACAGAACCTCCGGGTGTCGGCGCGCTACCGCTTCTGACGCCTTCCGCTCGACGCTGAGCTCGCGCCCGGGGCCATCGGCCCCGGGCTTTTTGACCAACGGCCGTCGCCGGTTGGTCTATCATGACGGCGCATTCGAGTCGACCCGGCATCGCGGGCGCGGCGGCGTGCGCGCGGACCATCCCAGCGAAGGGGGCCAGCCTTGGGGCTTGAGAAGCCGGCGATTCCGCGGGTGTTTCGAGGGACCTTCGAGTGGTTCGTCAACTCGGAGGTCGCCGGCAGCGCCCTGCTCCTCGCGTGCACCGTCATCGCCCTGCTCCTGGCCAACTCGCCGCTTGCGCCCGCGTACGACCATCTCCTCCACATCAAGGTCGGCGTGTCCTGGGGCGACACGACGTTCAAGCTCACCGTCCACCACTGGATCAACGACGGTTTGATGGTGATCTTCTTCTTCGTGGTCGGCCTCGAGATCAAGCGCGAGCTGATCGTCGGCCAGCTGTCGTCGCTGCGGCGCGCCGCGCTTCCGGTCGCTGCGGCCGCCGGCGGCATGCTCGCCCCGGCGATCCTCTACGCCACTCTCAACAGCAGTGGCGAGGGTTCGGCTGGTTGGGGCATTCCGATGGCCACCGACATCGCGTTCGCGCTCGGCGTGCTGGCGCTCTTCGGCTCACGAGTCCCGGTCGCGCTCAAGGTCTTCCTGACGGCCCTCGCGATCGCAGACGACCTCGGGGCGGTGCTGGTGATCGCGGTGTTCTACACCGCGTCGCTGCGGTCCTGGGGTCTCATCGTCGCGGCGGTGTTTCTCGCCCTCCTGGTGCTCGCCATCCGGGCGCGGATCCGCCGCCTCGATGTCCTGCTCCCGCTGATGGTCGGCGTGTGGTTCGGGATCTTCGCCTCCGGAGTTCACGCCACGGTGGCCGGCATCCTGGTCGCCATGGTCATTCCGGTTCGCTCGAGGATCGAGCCCGAGCGCTTCCTCGCGGCGGCGCGCGAGCGGCTGGAGGAGCTGGAGTCGGTGCCGCTGACCAGAGAGAGCATGATCGACGACGAGCGCCAGTTCGACGCCATCGACTCGCTCCACAGGTGTGCAGAGGACATGCTGCCGGCCGGCCTGCGGCTCGAGCACGCCCTCCACCCGGTGCAGGTCTGGTTCATCCTTCCGTTGTTCGCCCTGGCCAATGCGGGAGTCCGCATCGACAGTCACCTCTTGGAAGCCCTCGCCAACCCGATCAGCCTCGGAATCGTCGTCGGGCTCGTGATCGGCAAGCCGGCCGGCATCTATGGATTGAGCCGCCTCGCGGTGCGCCTGACAGGAGCCTCGCTCCCGGATGGGGTCGCCTGGCGCCACATTCTCGGCGCTGGCTGCCTGGCCGGCATCGGCTTCACGATGTCGCTGTTCATCACCGGTCTGGCGTTTCCGGATGAGGCGCTGGTCGCCGAGGCCAAGATCGGCATCCTCGCGGCGTCACTGGTGTCCGGGATCATCGGTTCCACGATCCTCGGCCTCACCCTTCCCAGCAAGGAGCGGACGCGATGAGCGCTCGCGCAATCACACCCCGCCCGTACCGTCGGGCCAGCCACGCGCGGGTCGCCGCCGCGGCGGCCTGCGTCCTGCTGGCGCTGCTTGCCGGCTCGTGGAGCCGGGCTTCGTACGCCCAGGAGGCCGCGCTCGCCGCGCCGACACCGACGCCGGCGCCGACGCCGTTCCCGGCGGCAGAGATCCCGCTGCGCGCCGAGCAGACCGCTGTCGAGCTCCGGCAGCTGGTGATGGCAGCCGCGCCACGCGACAACGTGGCCAGGATCGAGGCGGCGTTCGAAGACCAGCGGGGGAAGGTCAGGGCGCTGGCCACGACGACCGAGCAGCTGACCGCACACGGCGCGTCGCGGTCGCAGCTCGATGACCTGTCACGGCGCTGGCTCCGGGAGGAGGCGACCCTCGACGGCTGGCTCAGCACTCTCCAGACCAGGGCGGCCGCGCTCGAGGTTGACCTCGCACGCATCCGGCAGATCAGCGAGCTGTGGGCGCTGACCCGGGACAGCGCAACCGAGCAGGACCTGCCGCCGGCGCTGCGCAGCGCCGTCAACGCCGCCGTCGCCGCCGCCGCCGACGCGAAGGCCGTGGTCTCACGGCGACGCGACGCCGTGCTCACCCTGCAGACCGAGATCACCGGCCTCAAGCTCGACATCAGCGATGCCCAGATCCCGCTTCGCGACGCGATCAAGGAGCAACGCCGCAACGCCCTGCTTCCCGAGCAGGCGCCGCTCTGGACGGTCTCCATCTCCCCCGAGCGCGGTGCCGCGAGGCTCGCCGAGCGGGTTCGCGACCGCTGGGCCGACATCTTCGCCTCGATCCAGTTCTACTTCGACGAGGAGCCGGCCCGCGTCGTGCTCCACGTGGCGCTGTTCCTGGTCGGGATCGGGATCCTCGCCGCATTGTCGAGGCGGGCGGCCCGTCGCTCCGTCGACGATGATTCGCTGCAAGCGGCGGCCCGCCTGCTGAGCCGGCCGGTGGCAGCCGCAGTGCTGCTGGCCGCCCTGGTCGACGGCTGGGTGCACCCGACGGCGCCCGAGGCATGGCGCAAGCTGCTCGAGATCCTGGCGCTCCTCGCCCTGCTCCGCCTGCTGCCGAGGATGCTCAGCAAGCGTCTCGGCCCGGCGATCTACCTCATCATCGTCCTCTTCATCCTCCAGCACACGCTGGGCGTGGTGCCGGAGAGCCTGCCCCTGTACCGCGTCGTGCTGCTCGGCCTCAGCGCCGTCACCATGGGCTCGCTGCTGTGGCTCGCGCGCCGGCTCGGCGAAGCCAAGGACCCGCAGCACCCGCACTGGTCCCGGAGCATCGTCCTCGCCTGCAAGCTCGGCGCGGGGCTGATGGTCGTCGCCGTCATCGGCAACGTTCTCGGCACCGTCTTCCTGGCCGATACCCTCACCGACGGGCTGCTGAACAGCGTATTCACCGCCCTGCTGCTGTGGGTGGGCGCGGTCGTTGTGCGAGGCGCCGAGGCAGTCCTTCTCCGAACCGGGGCTGCCCAACGCCTCAACATGGTGCGCAGCAACGCCGCCAACATCCGCGCGGTGACCGGCAAGCTGATTCGCTTCGCCGCGATCGTGCTGTGGGCGCTGTACACCCTCGCCGGGTTCCGGATTCTCGAACCGGTGACGGCGTTCGTCGCGAAGCTCTTCAAGTTCAAGATTCCGCTCGGCAACCTCAGCTTCTCACCGCTGAGCATCGTGTCGGTCGTTGTCGCGGTGTGGGTGATCTTCAAGGTCTCCAAGCTCGTCCGCTTCGTCCTCGAGACCGACGTCATGTCGAGGGTCGACCTGCCGCGCGGCGTTCCCAACACGATCTCCAAGATCACCCACTACCTCATCCTGCTGGTCGGCTTCTTCGTCGTGGTCGGCATGCTCGGCCTCGATCTCGGCAAGATCGCGATCATCGCCGGCGCGCTGTCGGTCGGCATCGGCTTCGGCCTTCAGAACGTGGTCAACAACTTCGTCTCGGGGCTGATCCTGCTCTTCGAACGGCCGATCAAGGAGGGCGACCGGATCGACCTCGGGACGACCTCGGGCGTGATCCGGAAGATCGGCATGCGGGCGAGCGTGGTCGAGACCTGGCAGGGGGCGGACGTGATCGTGCCGAACGCGACCCTGATCTCGTCCGAGCTCGTCAACTGGACCCTGCAGGACGAGGTGCGGCGGATCGACGTCCAGGTCGGGGTGGCCTACGGCACCGACCCGGAGCGCGTCCTCGAGCTGCTGCTCGGGATCGCCGAGCGGCACCCGGACGTCCTCCACGATCCCAGCCCGTTCGCGATGTTCGTGCGCATCGGCCCGAGCTCGCTCGACTTCGAGCTGCGGGTGTGGGCCACCCGCGACTTCCTGCGGGTCGGCAGCGAGCTGCGGGTGGCAGTCTACAAAGCCCTCAAGCAGGCCGACATCGAGATGCCCTTCCCCCAGGTCGACCTGCACTTCAGGAGCGGGTTCCCGGAAGGGACCGGCCTGGCCACGGCCGAAAGCGACGACCGGAAGGGCTGAGGGGGCGGCCGCCGCTGTGGACCGCCGCACGCCCCCGGGCCGCGCTCTACCAGCGGTAGCCGATCACCAGCGGCAGCAGCTCGGTGGTCTCCGGCGTGTCGACGCTGTGGTAGCGCACCTCGAGGTAGACCTCGGAGCTCTGGCCGACCTCGAAGGCGACACCGATGCCGAGGTTGAAACCGAGCTCGGTGGTCGACTCGCTGGCCGGGACGACCTCGCCGGCGACGATGCCCGGGACGCACCACCACAACCACGGATCACAACCGGTCCCCGTGTAGTGACCAGGCTCGGAGAGCCTGTTCTCGACCCGGTAGGCGCCGAAGCCGGCCACGGCGTAGAAGCCGGCCGAGCTCCCGAGACGGGGGGACCACACGGCGTTCGCCGTCAGCGACCAGAACGTGACGTCCCCGTCGATCCTCGAGCCCGGTGGCTGGATCGGCTCGAGGGCGTCGTCCTTGATGTCGTGGTTGCTGTAGGAGAGCTCGAGCGCGATCCCGACCGGCCACGGCTCCGGGTAGTAGCTGACCCCGCCGGCGAACCAGAGGTCCTCGTCGATGGCGTCGCCAGTGTCGCCTTGGGGTAACAGGTAGCCCATCCCGGCCTGCCCGTACCATCCCTTCCAGTCCTTCTCGAACTGGGCCTCGGCCGGAGCAACCCCGAACAGTCCGGCGATCACGAGCAGCGGAGCGAAGGGCTTCAGGCTCACGGTCACGACCCCCTTGTCAGTCTCGAGGTCCTTCGGGGTGGCCCCGTTCGGCCGGACCCAGGGCCTCGCGCGGTCGCCGCCGCCGGCGATCGACGCACCGGCCGCATGCCAGCACGCTAGCAGATACGCGGCGCGGAATCACCCCGTCGCGCACCGTCACCGGCCGCCCTGGTCCGTGCCATCTCCGCGCACCCGCCACAGCGTCAGCACGTTGGTGCGCCCGGGACCGCTGATCTCGAGCATGCCGAAGGTCACCGCGATGTCGTCCCCGGCCCCGGCCATGCCGCGCTCCAACACGGTCCGCTCCACGAGCCGCAGGCCCTCCTGCAGGTCGGTGATCCAGTGACTCACGGCGACCGGCATCACCCCCCAGCGCAGGGCCATGCGCCGCAGCGACGCCTCGTTCCGCGACATCCCCAGGATGCGCGTCTCCGGGCGGTAGGCGCTGACCATTGCCGCGCTGTGACCGCTCTCGGTGAAGACGGCGATGGCCTTCAGCCCCAGATCCCTCGCCGCCTTGGCCGCGGCTCGGGCAATCGCGTTGTCGAAGCTGTACTCGTCGATCCGGACCGGCTCCGGCTGCAGACGGTAGAGCTCACTCGACTCGACCTCGGCGATGATGCCGGCCATCCGCCGCACCGTCTCGACGGGATGGGCGCCGACTGCCGTCTCGCCGGACAGCATGAGCGCGTCGGCGCCGTCGAGGACCGCGTTGGCGACGTCGGAGACCTCGGCCCGCGTCGGCACCGGGCTTGAGATCATCGACTCCAACATCTGGGTCGCCACGATCGCCGGCTTGCCGCGCGCCGCCGCATCGCGAATCAGCTGCTTTTGCATCAGCGGCACCTTGTCGAATCCGGCCTCGACCCCGAGGTCGCCGCGTGCCACCATCAGGCCGTCGGCGGCGTCCGCGATCGCCTCGCGATGCTCGATCGCCTCGGGCTTCTCGATCTTGGCGATCACCGGCACGTCACCGGCCAGCCGCTTCGCGGCAAGCACGTCCTCTGGCCGCCGCACGAAGGAGAGGGCGACATAGTCGACCCCCAGGCCGAGGGCCCGCTCGAGGTCCCGCCGGTCCTTGTCGGTCATCGCCGGTGTCGACAGCTTCGTCCCCGGGAGGTTCATGCCCTTCCGGTCCCTGAGCGTGCCGCCAACCACCACCCGGGCCACGACCTCCCGGCCATGAATCGCTTCGACCTCGAGGCGGAGCAGTCCGTCGTCGAGCAGGATCGGTTCGCCGGGCCGGACGTCGCCGGCCAGCGAGTGGTACGTGGTCGAGATCCGGCCTGCGGTCCCAGGCGCGTCGTCGGCCGTGATCGTGAGGCGGGACCCTGCGACCAGCTCGGCCCGACCGCCGGCCATCTGGCCGACCCTGATCTTCGGGCCCGCAAGATCGGCGAGGATCGCCACCGCCGCGCCCGCGCGCTCGGCCTCCGCACGAATGGTGGCGAACGTCGAGTTGTGGTGCTCCCACTCTCCGTGCGACAGGTTGAGGCGCGCGACGTCCATCCCGGCGGCAATGAGCGCTCGCACCACCGACGGGTCCGAGCTCGCAGGACCGATCGTGGCGACGATCTTGGTTCGCTTCACGGTGTGCTCCCGGCGCACGCACCGGCCAGAATAGCAGCCCGCCGACGCCGCCATCGTTCTCCGGCCTGGCCCCCCTCCGCCCGCCTGCGTGCCGCCGCTGCCGGGGGGCGCCGCTTCCCGACCTCCGATTCGTCGCACCCCCTGTGCTAGATTTCCACCGAATGATACCGGCTTCGCGCCCAGGGATGGCGAGCACGCGCTCGCGTTCCGTGCTCGGCCACGCGCGTTTCGCCGCTGCCGTCGTCGCGCACGCGTTCGCGTCGTGGGCGATGCTGACCGCGTTTGTTGCCCCGGCCTCCGCCAGGGACAAGGTCGACGTCGTGGTGCTCGCCAACGGCGATCGCGTCACCGGCGAGATCAAGACCCTCGAGCGCAGCGTCCTGCAGGTCAAGACCGACGCCATGGGCACGGTCGACATCGAGTGGGAGAAGGTTGCCCGGGTCGTCAGCCCGCAGTCGTTCCAGGTCGAGGACCGGGAGGGCAGGAGGTTCTACGGACTCCTCAGCGACGCCGGCGAGCCCCGCACCCTTGCCGTCGCCGGCCCGTCGGCCAGGCAGACCATCGCCCACGTTGATGTGGTCCGCATCGCCGCCATCGACGAGGTCTGGACCGACCGCGTCAAGGGGTCGATCGACCTCGGCCTCGATGCCAAGAAGGCCGGCGACGAGGCCTCGTACACCCTCGGCTTCAACTCCAGCTACCGCACCCCCAAGTTCCTGTCGGAGCTCGACCTCGAGTCGAGCATCACCAGCCTGTCGGATGTCCCGACCACCCAGTACAACGACCTCACCTTCCAGTACAGCCGGTTCCGCAAGAACCGCTGGTTCTCGGTCGGCAGCGCTCGCTTCCAGACCAGCTCCGAGCAGGCCCTCGACCTGCGCGCGTCGCTCGGCGGCGGCCTCGGCAGGTACGTCCTCCAGACCAATCGCTCGCTGTCCTCGGTGGTCGGTGGTCTCATCGCCACACGCGAGTGGTACGCGGCCGAACCCGGGCCGCAGGACAACCTGGAGGTGGTGATCGCAGGCGACTACGAGTTCTTCGAGTTCTCGCCGCGGAAGACTGACTTCACGATCGACCTCTCGCTCTACCCGAGCCTGACGTCGTGGGGCCGCGTCCGGGGCTACCTCGGGTCGAGCCTCCGCTGGGAGCTGATCAAGGACTTCTACTTCAGCCTCAATCTGAGCGTCGACTACGACAGCAGACCGCCGCAGGACTCCGAGAGCACCGACTGGCGGTTCTGGACCTCCCTGGGCTACAGCTTCTGACGCATGGCGCCACCGCGGCCCACGGACCAGCGTCGCCACTGGATTCCCCACAGGAGGCGCGACCGCCGCCCACCGTGACGGTACACTGTGGCTGATGAACCCGGAAAGGAACCGCCCGCCAATGCGTGAGGCACTCCATCGCGTCGTCCTCGAGAGCCGCCAGCGCACCTACTCCAACCTGCTGGTGGTTCTGACGCTGTACCTGGTCGTGGTCCCGTTTGTGCCGGTGCTGCCGCGCTTAGCGTGGATCGATGACTACCTCCTGGTGCTGGTCCTGCTCGCCTCGCTCTACAGCATCTCGGGGGACCGCACGCACCTCTTCGTCGGCCTCGTGCTCGGCTTCCCGGCTATCGCTTCACGCCTCGTCACCGCCCACCTCCGCGTCGTCACCGTTGCCCCAGCCACGCTGGCAGCGCTCTCCGTGTTCGCATTCCTGGCATATCTGATCTATCGCGTCATGAGAGACGTGCTGTGGGGACGGCGCCGGACCGGGGAGAGGATCATCGGGGCGATCGTCGCCTACCTCCTGATCGGGCTCCAGTGGTCGCTGATCTACGGATTCGTCGAGCATGTCCACCCGGGCTCGTTCGCGATCCCAGCGAACGTGTTGCCCCAGGGGAACGTCCAGATCGCCGCGGCCCCGGTATCGGTCTTTGTGTACTTCAGCTTCGTGACACTCGCCACCCTCGGCTACGGCGACATCACCCCGATCAGCGCCGCCGCGCGGACGTTTGCCTGGTCCGAGGCGATCGTGGGCCAGCTCTTCATCGCGGTCACGATCGCGCGTCTGGTCGGGATCCACGCCGCGGAAATGGCGGCATCGTCCCGCGACCCCGGCGCCACCGACACCTGACGCGACGCGGGCTCGACCCCGAACGACGGCCCCGGGCAGCGCCGGCCCGACGCACCCTCCCCTGCCAGTTCCTGTATCATGGCAGCCTGACTGTGGGAGGTGCCGTCGTGAACCGACTGTCACTCTCGGCCAAGGTTGCCCTCGCCGCGCTGGCGACAGTGGCCGCCACCGGCTGCGGCAGCAAGGCGGCCGTCGGCGTGTTGCTCCCCTCGACAGGCGCCGCTGCCAGCTATGGCCGGTCCATGAAGCAGGGCATCGACCTGGCCGTCAAGCAGGGAGTGGCCGACGGCACGCTGTCATCGTCGGTGCGGTGGGTCTGGGGCGACTCCGGCACCGACCCGGCCAAGGCCGTCGACGCACTCGAGAGCCTGGCCAAGCAAGGTGCGCACATCGTGATCGCCGGCACCACCAGCGACGAGGCCAAGGCCTTTCTGCCCGAGCTCGAGAGACTCAACGTCGTCGCCCTGTCGCCGTCCGCGTCCGCTCCCGACCTGACCAAGGCCAGCAAGAACTTCTTCCGGGTGTTCGCGTCGGACGAGCTCGAGGGTCGTCGTGCCGGGCGCTTCCTGCGCGAGGAGCAGGATGACGACACCGTGGCAATCTACGCCGAGGAGTCCGAGCAGGCCCGAGGCATCGAGCCCCCGTTCCGCCAGGTCTTCGAGCAGGCGATGGAGGGCAGGGTGATCGGCCGCATCTCCCTGGCGGACCCCGCCTGGCAGCAGAAGTCGGCGGATCTCCTGGCGGCCAACAACCCGGACGCGGTCTACATCATCGGCTATGCCGAGCCGGCGCTGCGCGTGCTCCGGCACCTCCGCGAGCGCTCCTATGAGGGCACGATCTGCCTGACCTCGGCCTTCTACACCGCTGACGTGGTCAAGCGCGAGCCGAGGCTGCTCGAGGGCGTGTTTTTCCCGCAGCCGGCCTTTGACATGAAGGACGAGCGTGATCTCGTCCAGAAGTTCGTGAGCAGCTACCAGAGCGCCTACGGCCAGCCGCCGGACATCTACGCCGCCCACGCGTTCGACGCCGCCCGGATCGTCATCCACGTGATCAAGCAGACGCCGGGATTCGAGACCGCCGAGCTCCGGAAGAGCCTGATGTACTCGGTCAAGGAGTTCCCGGGGGTGACCGGGCCGATCCAGTTCGACGAGCGCGGCGACGTCAAGCACAACCCGATCATGTTCACAATCCGCGACGGCGAGGTGCTCAACTTCGAGCGCTTCGTCAAGGACCAGAAGAAGCTGATCCGGGAGCGGATCCGGGACCTCCTGCTGCGCGGGAACTGAACGGCTTCCACCCGCTTCCGCTCGTGTCACGGCCGTAGTTTGCAGGACGAAGCGGGATCCGCGCCCGCTTCCGCGCCCGCTTCCGTGCCCGTCTCCGTGCCCGTCTCCGTCTCCGATGAGGCGTCGTGAGGCCTCCAGGCGCGTTCGGGCAAGGGCATGGAGACGGAGACGGGCAGGGGCCCCGTTTCGCCAGGCATGTGGAAAGGTGGGAGGGGGACGTGGAGGCTGTCCAGGAGCCGTCGGATTCCACAGTTCGAGGCGCCGGATGCCCGGCAGCGGCCGGCACCCCCCTCTCGTGATCGCCACCCGCGGTACACTCATTCGGCCGGGGGTGACCGTGAAGCGCATTGTCGAGTTCCTGTTCGAGGTCGGGATGCTCAAGCGCACGCCGCGCAGCGGCTGGCAGTTCCTCGGCAGCGGGACCGAGAGCGTGGCCGACCACGCGTTCCGGACCTCGCTGATCGCGTTTGCGATGGCCCGCCTCGACGGCTCGGTCGATGCCGGGCGCGCCGTCCTTCTCGCGCTGGTCCACGATCTGCCCGAGGCCCGCACCGGTGACCTGAACTACATGAACCAGAAGTACGTCGCGGCGGACGAAAAGCGGGCAGCCGAGGAACTGGCGGACGGGCTGCCGTTCGGCGATGAGCTGCGCGGGCTGCTCGAGGAGTACCGGGCCGAGAGCAGCGCCGAGGCAATCCTGGCCCACGACGCCGACCAGCTCGAGCTGCTGCTGTCCCTGAAGGAGCAGCTCGACGCCGGCAACCCGCAGGCCGACGAGTGGATGCCGTTCGTGCTCCGGCGGCTCCGCTCGGCCGCGGCCGTGGAGCTCGCCGGGCAGGCGCTGGCGGGGGGCTCCGAAGACTGGTGGTTCGACCGCGGCTCCTCCTGGTGGGTCCGCGGCGGCAAGCGCTAGCCCGCGTTTCTCACCGCTCTCCTGAATCGAGGGAGAAGTGACTGGTAGGCGGTGCCACAGGAGATCGATGAGAAATGCGGGCTCTTGGGGGAAGTGGGTGTTTGGTTTCTTGAGGTTCGGAAGAGCGGAGGAGTTGGTCAGCGGGCAGAGCGATGGCAGGCACGTGGCGAGGGGCAGGTATTGCTGGGCGGGATCGACCTTCAGATGCGCAGGGGCAAGCCGTAGTAGCCGTGAAAGCCGACAAGCGTCGCCAGCAACGTGTCACGACGCAGGTCTCCGTGGTCGTCGACGTCTTCGTATCCAAGCGCTATGCTACCTCCCGAACAAGCGAACAACCTGCATCTGAGGTCACCGCCCCGCCGCTGAAATCCGCAAACACGTCCGCCAAGAGGCCAATGCGGTGCGAACTCCCAGACCTTGACGAATCGCCGCGCACGCGGCACGCTGGCTGTGCGACTCTCGATCGAGCCGGTGCCACGCCGCAGCGGAGGTCCACGTGCCACGAGCGACCGTCATTGCAGTCACCGCGCTCGCGCTGGCCGTTGCCTGCTCGACCAGCCGGCAGGCCGCCGAGCTGCAGGTCCGCACCGAGTACGAGCCCGGCACCGACTTCTCGCAGTGGAAGACCTTCCGGGTCGCGTCCGATCCTTCGCTTCCCCATGACGCGGCGCGCCACCCGTACCTCGAGCGAACGGTGCGCGACGCCCTCGTCGTGGAGCTCGAGGCGCGCGGCTACCAGCGCGCCGACGACGGCACCACCGACTTCCGGGTCGCCTTCGAGCTGGTGTTCCACGGCACCACGGTGCGCGACGGCCTCGAGAGCACCCACGGCGTCGACACCGGCCCCTCCGCGACGACCAGCGGCAAGCCGACCGCGATGCTGGCGGTGAAGATGCTCCACCCTGCGACGTCGCAGGTGCTGTGGCAGGGCGAGCTCGGCGGGCTCGCGGTCGACGCGGTCAGCCAGGAGGCGACGATGCGCAAGGCGGTGTGGCGGGTGCTGGTGGAGTTCCCGCCGCTCACCCGCTGACCGTGCCGGACTTGCCGCTGCCGGCGGCCCATCCGTGGCGAGGCGGCGAGCTTCCCGCGAGGTGATCGCCCGTCCTGTTGTTGACAGCCGGGATCCGGTAAGATCCACACGAACATCCCGGGCCTGCCGGGCACTGACAGCTGAACTCCAGGGAGGTGGAGAAACCATGAGCAGAGATCGCCGCACCATCTGGATGATCTGCGTGACCCTCGCGGTCGCCGCCGCCAGCACGGTGGCGCCGGCCGCACTGGCCGGCAGCCACGCGCTGCGGCTCCCGGCCGCCGACGCCGACGCGGTCTACAGCCTCGGCGTCCGGCCGCTCCACGACCTCGACTACGGCAGCTTCCGCTGGCTGGTCGTGGACGACATCTCCCTCGACAGGATCGAGGCAGCCGGCGTGCCGCACGACAAGGTCGAGGACGCCACCACCGTCCAGGTCCAGGGCTTCGTCTTCGACCCGGTTGCGGACGGCGAGCCGGCGATCCCCGACGGCCTGCGCGCCAGCGGCGATCGTGCCGGCCTCCACCTGCTGCAGCTGATCGGCCCGGTGCGTGACGAGTGGGTCGCCGCGCTGGCCGAGGCGGGGATCCAGCTCCTCCAGTACTACCCGCACAACGCCTACCTGGTGTGGGCCGACCCGGACACGATGGCCGGCCTTGAGGCGCTGCCGTTCGTGCGCTGGCAGGGCCGCTTCCACCCGGCCTACAAGATCAACGAGAGCCTCGAAGGCCGCGGCGGCAACATCAGCAACGTCGACGTCATGTTCTACGCGGAGGGCGTGCTGGAGAACGTCCTACAGGACTTCGAGAAGCTCGGGGCGGTGGTGATCCAGCACTATCCGTCGCAGCCCGACAAAGCCTTCTACGACGCCATCATCCAGGTCAACGCCGGCAGCCTCGAGGACATCGCGCGGATGACCCCGGTGCTGTGGCTCGGCTACCAGAGCCCGGAGCCGATCCTCGACGACGAGATGTCGTCCCAGATCGTGGCCGGAAACTACACCGGCGGCGTGCCGTTCGTCGGCTACGAGAGCTGGCTCAACACCGTCGGCTTCGACGGCTCGGGCGTCATCTGGTCGATCACCGACACCGGCGTCGACTACCAGCACCCGGACCTCAACACCCGCATCGTCGGCGGCCACGACTACCCCGGCTGTACGCCGGTCCCGGGCGAGCCCGGCAATGACTGCGGCGGTGGCCACGGCACCCACGTGTCCGGCATCGTCGGCGGCGACGCCACCGCCGGCTACTCCGACCCGCAGGGCTTCAAGTACGGGTGGGGCATCGCCCCTGGCGTGAGCTTCTTCGCCCAGAACTCGGTGGACAACGGCGGCCCGTGGCCGCCGGCCGGCGGCTGGCAGGAGCACAGCAAGTGGGCGACCCTGGGCGGCGCCGTCGGCGGCAACCAGTCCTGGACCACCGGCGAGGGCACGGCTCACGGATACCAGGCGTCCGAGCGGACCCACGACATCATGGTCCACGACGGCAACTTCGACACCGCGACGGTGGCCGAGCCCTACATCCAGGTCTTCTCGGCCGGCAACTCCGGCCCTGGCTCGCAGACCCTGACCTCGCCCAAGGAAGCCAAGAACATCATCACCGTCGCCGCGTCGATGAACTACCGTTCCGGCAGCATCGACGCCCTCGCCTCCTACTCGAGCCGCGGCCCGGCGGTCGACGGCCGGATCAAGCCGGACATCGCCGCTCCCGGTGACCAGATCGCCTCGACCCGCAACGACACCGGCGGCTCCTGCTCGACCCCGATCTCGGGCACCAACAACATGTACGCTTACTGCTCGGGCACCAGCATGGCCGCCCCCCACATCTCGGGCTCGGTGGCGCTGGTGACCGACTGGTGGCGCTCCTTCAACGGCGGCGCGAACCCCTCCGCGGCCATGGCCAAGGCGCTGCTCATCAACGGCACGGTGGACATGGCCACGGCGGACCGGCCCAACTTCAACGAGGGCTGGGGCCGCGTGCAGCTGACCAACGTCGTCAACAACGCCACCAACATGGTCTACAAGGACCAGCAGCTCACTTTCAACAACACCGGCGAGAACCTGGTGGTCGCGGTCGGCATCCCGGACCCGGGAAAGCCGCTGCGTGTGACCCTGGTGTGGACCGACGCGCCGGGCGCGGTCGGCGCCAACCCGGCCCTGGTCAATAACCTCGACCTGACCGTGGAGACCAACGGCAACACCTACAAGGGCAACGTGTTCTCGGGTGGCTGGTCCACCACCGGCGGAACCGCCGACATCAAGAACAACGTCGAGAACGTGTTCGTGGCGAGCCCCGGCGGCGACGCGGTGATCACGATCAACGCCACCGCGATCGTCGGCGACGGCGTCTACTACAGCGGCGACACCACCGACCAGAACTTCGCCCTCGTCTGCTACAACTGCGCCGAGCAGGCGGACTTCATCCTCGATGTCGACCCCGACAGCGTCGCGGTGTGCGCGCCCACGAGCGCGACCTACGACGTGGCGATCGGGTCGATCCTCGGCTTCGACGACCCGGTCACCCTCGGCGCCACCGGCAACCCGGCCGGCACCACGGTGGGATTCACGGTCAACCCGGTGATCCCGGTCGGCAGCTCGGTGATGACCATCGGCTCGACCGGCTCCGGCGCGCCCGGCAGCTACACCGTCGACGTCAGCGGCACCTCGACCACCGGCACCAAGACCCGGTCGGTCGGGCTCGACCTCTTCAACGCGACACCCGGGGTGGTGACGCTGGTCGCCCCGGCCAACGGAGCGACTAACCAGCCAGCGCGGCCGACCTTCGAGTGGGCCGCCGCGACCCAGGGCGGCACCTACCAACTGCAGGTCGCTACCGACTCCGGCTTCGTCACCCTCGTGATCGACGAAAGCGGCATCGCGGGCACCACCTTCACTCCGAACAGCGACCTGATGACCAACACCGAGCACTGGTGGCGTGTCCGCTCGACCAACGCCTGCGGCAGCGGCGGGTGGTCCGCGGTCCGCTCCTTCACGACCGAGGCCATGCCGGGCGACTGCGGGCTCGGCACGATCCCGTCCGAGGAGTACTTCGACGACTTCGAGGCCGGCGTGGGCCTCTGGACCCACAGCGGCACCGGCGACAGCTGGGCGCTCTCGACCGCGCGCTCCTACAGCGCGTCCCACTCGTTCCACGCCAACGACCCGTCAACCTCCAGCGACCAGCGGCTGGTGTCGCCGTCGGTGGTGCTGCCCGCTTCGAGCAGCCCGCTCACCCTCCAGTTCTGGAACTGGCAGCTGATGGAGGACAGCAGCAGCGGCTGCTATGACGGCGGTCTGGTGGAGATCTCGACCAACGACGGCGGTACCTGGACGCACCTGCCGGACGCGGTCATGCTCACCGACCCATACGACGGCCCGGTCACCGGCCTCGGCGGCCTGGACGGTTGGTGCGACGACCTCGGCGCACCGGCCACGGTGTGGAAGAAGGCGGTGGTGGACATCGACGCCTACGCCGGCCAGACCGTGCGCTTCCGCTTCCGGATCGGCTCGGACGGCTCGGTCAGCCGCGAGGGCTGGTACGTCGACGACGTCTATGTCCAGTCATGCATCCCGGACTCGCCCGACTTCACCCTTAGCGCGACCCCGGACACGGCGCAGATCTGCCAGGGCGACAGCGCCGAGTACACCGTCAACGTGGGCTCGATCGTCGGGTTCTCAAACCCGGTCACCCTGGGGGCGAGCGGCAACCCGGCCGGCACCACCGCCGGCTTCTCGCCCAACCCGGTGACGCCGCCCGGCTCGAGCCTGTTGACCATCGGCAACACCGGAGCGGTGCCCGCCGGCGGCTACCCCATCACCATCACCGGCACCGCCTCGGGCAGCGGCGGCCACTCGCTCGACGTCATGCTCGACGTAATCGTGCCGGCGGCGCCGCCGACCCTGACCGCGCCGCCGGACGGGGCGATCGACCAACCGCTGCGGCCGGTCTTCCAGTGGGCCGCTGCGGCCGGCGCCGATAGCTACTGGATCCAGATCGACGACGACCCGGCGTTCGGCAGCCCCGCCATCGACGAGAGCGGGATCACCGTGACCACCTTCACCCCGACCAGCGACCTCGAGGAGGGCACGACCTACTACTGGCGGGTCTCCTCGGAGAACCTGTGCGGGCCCGGCGCCGCCTCGACCGTGTTCTCGTTCGAGACCCTGAGCACGATGCCGTTTGCGGACGGCTTCGAGTCGGGCGACACCAGCGCGTGGAGCGCCACGGTGCCTTGAGGAAGGGGTTAGGGGTTCGGGCGTAGGGGCTGGATCCACCCACCCGCGCCCGCTTCCCCTTCCGCTTCCGCGCCCGGCCGCAACGGACACGACCGCCCCGGGAAACCGGGGCGGTCCTTTTTGGGGTGGCCATCCTGGCTGCCTCTGTGGCAGGCTGGAAGCCTGAGACCCCTGCGTGCTTCACCTCGCGATTCTGCCCTGAACATTGGTCCTCGTCGAATCGCCGGGTCTCGACAATGAGAAGCCTCATCCTCAGGAGAATGTTGGCCTTCTGCTGGATGGTCGTGGCGTCAGTGAAATCTCGCACGAGCCTCGAAAGGGCACAGTGCGGGGCCCTGCATCTCGCAGCCAGATCAGGCACCCCGGCCCGACGTCCAGCTGCGAGCGCCGATCAACCGACCACCAACGAGCACTCCCAGCGCGGTGACGAGGTTCAGGACGAGCATCGAGGCCATCTCGACCGGTCGATCGAATGCACCGAGGACTGGAATCGACATGGCGATGAAAGCGATGACGCAGACCCATGCCACCGACCTCACCGGTCGGCCGCCGCTGAGCAGAGCCGACACTGCGCCTCCCCCAAACCCACCAGCGAAGTGAGCCAGGGCCAATAGTGCGGCCCAGTACACCCAGCGCGCCTCCCCGAGGTTGCGCGAGGAGTCGTCCGGCCACGCGTTTTCAACGACCATGACGAGGGCGGTCGTGATGCCAACCGTTGCCACCACTCCGACCACCAGGGCAACGACTCGTCGACTACGGGAGCTCATCCCGTCACTCCTCCTGAGTTCGCCGTTCACGGGCCATGGCCTCAATCTGTGACAGTATCGCTTTCCGTTTCTCCTTCTCCGTTTCAGGGAGGCTCACATAGGCCTGAATGAGCTCTTCGACCTCGGCGAACTGAACGAGCGCGCCCTCCCCACGGAAGCCCACGAGCGCTTCAAATGTCGCCTTCGCCATGCGAGAGGCCTTTTCAGGGTCGTTTGATGTGACATCTGGAGCGGTCCCATCCAGGACATGACCAAGGACACGATCGTATCCGGCATGCGAGTAGGAGTCCTGCAAGGCATGCAGGTAGTGACCCAGTTTCTCATCCGACTTCGTCGACGTGGCCCGAGTTCGCAACTCGGCCCGCCGCTCTGCTGTCGTGAAGTGATAGTCCTTCGTGCTCCCATGGAGCAGGCCAACCGCGGTGGTCGATGACCTTATCCCTTGATCCGTATTCTGATCTGCTGCCGCGATCGCAAGTGCGCGGTTCGGATCGAAGCCTGCGGCGAGCGCCAACGCCTTGGTGAGGTTGTAGTGGACGTCGCGGTGATAGGTGCCGTCCGGGTCCACCGCCCGTAGCGGGTTGCCGGAGGTGTAGCTGTAGCGGTTCCAAGACTGCGAGGAGGAGGGGTCACCGCCGACGGTGTCGACGCTCACGAAGCGGGCGAGCAGCGGGCTGTGGTAGCGCGCGTGCATGTAGTCGAGCTCGGAGGAGGTGGCGCCGAGATCGCGCTCGTGGCCGGTGAAGAGGACGCTCGCATCCGGGACCGGCCCACCGGTGCGCAGCGCCCCGAAGGGCTCGTACTCGAGCAGGTCGATGATCTCCCCGTCCGGTTCGATCAAGACCCTGGTGCTGCCGAGGTGATCGTGGGCGAGGAAGCGCGGCGACGGCAACCCTTCGGCCCAGTCGAGCTGCGCTACCACCCGGTCGCCGGCGTGGACATAGTCGCGCGCCGGCCCGAAGTCGCTGCCAGGCAGGAGCCGCCATTCCGACAGCAGTGCCCCCGCCTCGTCGCGGACGAACAGGCGCAGCTCGGCGAGCGAGCCGGTGCCGCTGCGGCGCCAGGAGGCGACCCGCTCGCCGGCCGCGTCGTACGCATGGCGCCACCGGGTGCCCGAGGCAGGGTCCACGGCAGCGAGCAGCCGGTCCTCGTTGGAGAAGGTGAGCTGCTTGGCCCGCAGCGGCCCGAGCGCGGGCAACGCGCTGAGGTTGCCGCGCGAGCTCCACTCCAGCGAAGCGCTTCCGGCCCCGGGCACGGTCAGCAGCTCCGGCCGGTTGTCGTTGGCGGCGCCGGCAAGGCGCAGCGTGAAGCCGCCGCCGTGGCCGGCGTCGGTGTTCACGAGTTCCGTCAGGTTGCCCCAGCGGTCCCAGGCGTAGGTCTCCACCGGCAGCGCCCCCTCGTGGTAGGCCACCAGTCGGTCCACTCCATCATAGGCGAAGCTCCGCGCTCCAACCCGCCTCACGTTGCCCGAGCCGTCGTAGTAGTAGCTCCCCTCCAGCCACCGCTGCTCGTCCTCGGTCGGGCTCTCGGCCCACCACAGCTCGAGGCGGCGCGGCCTCGCCATGCCGCTGGGGTCTGGGATTTCGACCAGCCGGCCGTTCGTCTCGCCCTCGGATCGGTACTCCGTGCTCGCCACCCGCCCGCTCGCGTGGTAGGAGCGGTCGGCTCCGGCCACCGCCGCCGTGGCTCCGGCCAACCGGGCATCCGTGGCTCGCAGCCAGCTGCCCTCGCTCGACCGCTCCTCGTGGAGCAGCTCCTGGCAGCTCGCCGGCCACGCGCTCCACCGCGGGTGGTCGATGCGGCTCGGGTTCCCCCAGCGGTCGTAGGCGTAGCTCAGGGAGAGGCGGTCGCCCGCCGCACCCACGCCGCCGATGGCGACCATCCGCGAGTCGATGCGGCCGCCCGGGCCGCCATGGCTCCATGCGGTGGTGACGGACACGTCCTGCGACCCGAACCGGTTGTGCTGGGTCGCCTCGACGATCGCACCGTAGGCGGGCTCGCCGACCGTGGCCGGGGTCCCGGGCAGCGTGTCGCCCCACAGCCACGAGGCCGCTTGCAGCCCGCCCACCGTCGTCGAGCGGCGTCGCCCGAAGGCGTCGTAGCCGATCGTCGAGGTGGTCCCCGAGGTGCGGCTGGACCGCAGGTTGCCGAGGGCATCCCACCCCAGATAGCTGGTCGAGCGCTCCGGCTCGGTCGCTGCGGTCAGGAATCCCCCCGCCGAGTAGCTCCAGCTCCGGCTCTGCGATGCCGACGCGCCGGGCTCCCCTTCCCAGAGCCGCGCCGACACCTGGCGGTCGTCACGGTCGTATCCGTAGTCCGCCGAAACCAGCGTCCCCGGCGCGACCTCCTCGTCGAGGGCGCGAAGCCTCCCGAGGCCGTCCTCGAGGGAGACGGTCGCGAGCCACTGCTGCCCTCCCCCGGGCTCGGTCGCGACCGAGCGCAGGACCGTTCTTTGGCTGTCGCCGACATATCCCAGAAAGGACTCGCTGCCGTCCGGCAGCCTGACGATCGCCGGCCGGCCGGCCGGATCGTAGCGGGTCTCGGTCCAGTCGAGGTCTTCGCAGCTCGACCACCCGGCGTCGTCCCGCCACTCGCTCGAGAGCGCGATCCGCGAGGTGTGCGCGAGCCCGGTGCCCTGGCCGGTGCCGCAGGGGTCGACGCCGTCCCAATAGAGATCGAGCGACAGCCTGGTGCGCACGCCGGAGCCCGCCGGGTAACGCTCCTGCTGCCGTGTGACTCGCCCCAGCCCGTCGAAGTCGACCGCCACGCTCAGGGCCGGGTCGATCCACGCCGCCTCCAGCCGGCGGCCTCCGCCGGCTGGCACCAGGTCGTAGGCGCTGTCGTGGAGCTCATGCCGCAGGAGCTGCGAGGCGTCCGGCAGCACGCGATCGAGGTGGCTGCCGACCATCGTCGCCCCATCAGCCGACCGTGGCAGCTCGAGCTGCCACTCGCCAGCGACGAGGTTGCCCTCAACGGGCGCGAGCTCCGTCAGCCGGCCCATGGCGTCGTAGCCATACGCGAAACCGCTGCCGTTGCCGGCCACGTGCCAGCGCGGAAGACCGGTGCCCGGGTCGACCTCGCGCTGCCAGCGCAGGAGCGCCGCGCCCCCGCTCTCGAGCTGGCGCCGCACCGCGCGGCCGTGGCGGTGGCCGGTGCGGGTGGTCATGGCGAGGGCGCCGAAGGCGGTGCCGTAGCCGCCGTCGACGGTCACCAGCTCGCGGTTGCCGAGCGCGTCGTAGCCGAAGGTCGAGCGGACGCAATCGGCCGTGCAGCCCCCGCCGTCGCCCGGGTTGCGCACCTCGACGTGGGGGACGAACCACTTCCGGGCAGCGGACTGGGACTGGTTCGCCCACGTGCGAGCCTGCCGCGAGCAGGCGCCGGACTCGCAGACCCGTCTCTCGCTTTCCCGGCGGAGGAACCACGTGCTCTCGGCGTCCCACATCCGGTAGCTCGTCTCCCAGGTGCGGAGCAGCTCGGCGCCGGGGGCAGAGCGCAGCGACGCCAGCGTGCGCAGACGCGGGTTGAGGTAGCTGTCGACGCTGACGGTCTCGCGCCGTTCGGCGCAGTCGACGGTGACCGACGGCGGCCCCGCCGGATCGGCGTACACCGGCGGCGAGCAGCTCTCGACGTCGGCAACGGTCGAGTCCCCGCTCGCCTCGTCGGTGAGCACTCGCCGCTCGCGGATGTAGGTGTAGCGGTCGTCGCCGAAGACGATCGACGGGTAATCGAGGCCGTACTTGAGCTCGCGATCGATCTCGGTGTGCCGGAGCACCCGCAGCCCGGGGCCGGTCAGGTCCTCGACGCCGATCAGCGCCCGCAAGGTCAGCGCGGCCAGCTCCTCGCTGTCGCCGGCCAGCACGTCGACCGAGAACTCCTCGCGGGTCAGCGGGTGGAAGCGGTGGATCTCCGCCATGCCCTGCGAGCCGGGGCCTGCCGAGCCACCGGCCGTGTACACGACGGTCCACAGGTACTCGGGGTGAATGAGCCCCGCCGCGTCGCGCAGCGCCCAGTCGAAGTCGTAGGGCCACGGCAGCAGCTCGCCTGGCCTCGCGAACTGCGGGCTGACCGCGCAGTTCAGCCCCTGCTGGAACCAGGTCGTCTCCCGGCGCGGCGGGCCACCACCGGCGCCGGCGTCCAGGTAGCTGAGAGTCCGGCTGGTCACCCCTTCGCTCGCGAGGTTGGTCGAGTGGAGGACGCCCATCCGCGGCACGAAGGCGCCACAGGTCAGCCAGAAGCGGCAGTCGTCGTCATCTCCCAAACCGTCCTCGCAGCGGCCGCGCCCGACCGGGTAGGGCCCGTGGCCGTACTCGACTCTGCCGCCGGATGGCAGCACGACGTCGGAGAGAGGCTCCTCGCCCGGGACCAGCAGCTCGTCGAAGCGGAAGGCCGCGCCGTCGGGGAAGCGGATCTCGGTCAGGTGAGCGGCCGTGAACTCGATCCGGTTGGCGGCGTTGCGCTGCTCGAACCTCCGGCTGTCGAGGGTGAAGCGGATCTCCTCGCGCATCGCCGACGGCTGGTTGTCGCCGAGGACCGGGTTGAAGGCCGGGAGCAGCACCCGCTCGATCCACCCGGTGCCGGGGTCGTAGCCGATCTCGATCGACCGCGGCACCTCGCCGCTCGCGGTCACTCGCTGCAGCAGCCACGGCCGGTCTGGGCTGCAGGCCGAGCTCCACGGGGCGGAGGGGGCGGCGTACTCGAAGCTGATCCGATTGGCCGGGCCGGACGCCCGCCAGGGCCCGCGCTGGATCTCGCTCAGGTAGAGGCCCGCGGTCTCGACCCGGAAGTTGATGTAGAACAGGTCGATGTCGGTCGGCAGGACGCGCCGGCTGGAGTCGCAGCCGATCGGCACCACGTGAGCGAAGACATAGAGGCTGCCGTCGCCGTCCTCCATCTCGACCCGCAGCGGCCTCCCGGCGCCGTCCACCTGAGCCACGGTGAACCGGAAGTTGCTGCCGTCCCTGGTGTAGAAGCGTTCGCCGACTGCCCACTCGGTCACGGGGTCGCCGCCGTCGCCCCCGACCATCTGCCACGGTGGCGTGCCGCTGACGCCGTGCCGGGCGCCGGTGGCGTCCAGGTAGGCGGTCTGGCGGGAGCTCGGCCGAGTCCTCGCCACGACGAGCCGCGGCGGCCGCAGGTCCCAGCCGAAGCCGTACGCCTCGACCCCGTTCGCGACCTGCGCCTCGAGGATCGCGCCCCCGGCTCCCTCGCAGCTCTGGTACCCGTCGGGCACCAGCGTGCAGTAGCGGTGGGTGTGCCAGACCTTGGAGTCATGCTGCAGGGCGAGCTCGAAAGCGAGGCCGCCGTCCGTGTGCACGGTCCACAGCGGGACCCGGAAGCTGAGGTTGCCGTTGGCAAGGTTGATGTTCTCGTAGTCCGAGAGGCTGTACCCGCTGCGCTCGTGGCCGCGCGCCTCGTGAGCCACCTCGTCGCTCGCGCGCGCAGCCGTTGGCATCGCCGCCGCCACGGCCGCCAGCCCCAACACCACTTGGCCCCACCGGACCCTCTGCTGCCGCAATCCCGAACGCACCATGTCGTCCTCCTCGATTCAGGGAAGGTTGAGGCCCGGAACCGGGCAGACCGCGGTGCCGCCGAGCACCTGCACGGTCTCGGAGAAGCTGCCGATGGAGAGGCCATCCTCGGCGGCCGCACCGAAGATCCGGTACGAGCCTTCGGAGAGCGGCCGCCACGGCGGCCAGAGCTGGAGGAAGGTGGCGGCGCCGGGCGCCAGCACGACGGTCGCGGCGCCGGACATGACGTGGACCGCCAGTCGCTCATCCAGCGGCCACACCTCGGCCGCCGCGGTCAGCTCCGCGGTGCCGGCCGTGCCGAGGTTGCGGACCTCGACCGCGAGCTCCACGGGCACCTCCCTCGGCAGCTGGTCAGGCACCGGCCGCCACTGACCGGACTGCAGGATGCGCAGCCCACTCACGATGTAGACCGGGTCCGGCGTGGCCCCGAGCTTCGGGTCTGCTGACGCAGCGGCTGGAGCGGGCCGGAACGCCGTCGCCCGCCCCGCCTGGGCGGGGCCCGCGTCATGCGTCGCGGAGAGACCTCCGGCGGCCGCCGCCAGCGCGACGCCGGCGATCAGGGTCGGTGCCATCGAACGGATGCGGGCAGCTCGGACCATGGTCTTGAACCCCCTCGGTTTGGCGCATCAGAAGCTGTCGGGCCGGCCGGCCTCGCACGAGCAGCCGCGGCGCCGGCCCGGCTCGTGGAGATCGACCTTCGGCCAGGCCGACCGCGAGAACTCGATGACCTCCGCCTCGCGGCAGATGCTGCAGTGGAAGAGGTGTCCGTCGGCGGCGCAGAACAGCACCCAGACCTCGGAGGGGGGCCCGTCGAGGGCCTCCGCGGCGAGGTCCGGGAAGCGGACAACGACCGACTCTCCGGTGTCCGGACGCTCGACGATCAGCGCCCCGCCCTGACGCGCGATCAGCCACTCGTGGCCGCCCCCGTCGACCCACCTGCACTTCCCGGTGGGGCCGCCGCCGTCGAGCGGTCGCACGCTGGTGTCGGGTGAGCTGTCCATCGGGCCTCCTTCCGACCGGGTCCGCACCCTCCGGCTGCGGTCACCGACAGAGAAGGAGGCCTCCACCGACCGGTGTCAACGGTCGAATCGGGAGGTTGCCCCCCGGCTCGTGCTCGGAGATGATGGATCGACGAATCTCGAAGCTCCGCGCTGAGGTGCCGCCCATGTCCTCTGACCGTGGCAAGGACGTCGCGCTCGTGATCGGGCTCGCCATCCCGGTGCTGATGATCGTGTTCGTCGCCGGTGCGATCTACTTGCCGCGCCTGTTCTTATCGGTTGACCCGCCGCAGCACGACTTCCTCTACCTGGTCGGATCGCCGTACGGTGACGAGCGCTACCTGGTGGTCGACGGCCGACTCGAGGTTCGCAAGGTCGACCCACCTGACTACACGCCGCCCGGCGCCAGCTGGCCGAGGAAGCTCTACGTCCACCACGTCGGCTCCAACTCGAGCGAGCTGATCTCGTTCGACGCCGCCGCGAAGCTCGCTCTCGACGGCAGTCCGCGGTCGCCCGACGGCTTCGAGATCGTCCACGGCCGCAGGAGCGAGTTCTTCTTCCCGGTCCTCTCGTCGACCGACTATCAGACCTGGTACCTGAAGCACGACGGCTGGTCGCACAAGCTCGATCTGGAAGTGGGGTCGGACGCCGGCTACGCGAGCATGTTCAACTTCCTGGGCTGGATCGTCGAGGAGGCACAGTGGACAAGGTGACGCTTCTCGAGGCGGTGCGTGACCTGGCCGCCGCCGGCGAGCTCACCGAGGCCGAGGTCATCGCCGCGGTTCGCGAGGCTGACGACACACGAGCGGCCGAGATCGCCGAGCGCGGCGGCCGCTACTCGAAGCTCCTCTACTTCCTCGGTGGCGGTGTGGTCGTCATCGGGATGGTCGCCTTCATCGCCCAGGTGTGGGAGGAGCTCGGCTCGCTCATGCACGTGGTGGTCACTCTCGGCTCCGGACTCGCCGCCTTCGTCACGGGAGTGCTGTTGACCTGGCACGGCCGCCTCGGAGCAGCGGGCCCGGCGTTCTTCCTGATCGCAGCCTTGGTGCTGCCGGTCGGCATGGCGGTCAGCCTCGACGAGGCCGGGCTCGACCCCGGAAAGCTCGGCCTCCAGTGCCTCATGGCGCTCGTGCTGCTCGCCGCCTTCCTCGCCGCCTACCGGCTGTTTTGCGCCTCCAGCCTGTTGGTCTACGCCATCGCCTACGGAACGTGGGCGTTCTTTGCGATCACCGGATTCCTCGTCGGCTCAGACCCGCGCTTCGCCGGCAGGGCGTTCTTCGAGTACCGCACTCTCGCGGTGGGCCTCGCCTTCATGGTCCTCGGCTGGGCGTTCTCGGCAACCGAGCGCGACGGGCTGACAGGCCCGCTCTATACCTTCGGCTCGCTCGCGTTTCTCGGCTCGGCGCTCGCCCTCGGCGGCTGGGAGCCGAGCCAGAGCGCCTTCTGGGAGCTGATCTTCCCCGGTCTCGTCTTTGGCGTGCTCTACCTCAGCGTCGTCCTCAGGAGCACGGCGCTGCTGGCCTTCGGAGCGCTCTTCCTCGGCGCCTACCTGACCAAGATCACCGGCGAGTACTTCTCCGACAGCATGGGCTGGCCGCTCGCCCTGATCGTCCTCGGCCTCCTCCTGATGGGCGTCGGCTTTCTCACCTTCAGGCTCAAGAGGATCGCTGACAGCGGGTAGCTGGCAGCGGATCCGGACGAGTCGGCGAAGAAGGAGCGGGCTCTCGAGCGGATACAATCTTCCAGATGTCCGACCCGGCGCTGGTCCAATTCGTGCGCGACGTCCTCGGCTGCGCCTGCCCGGACGAGGTCCTGCGGTCGATCCGGGTCGACCGCGGCGCGCTGATCCTGGGCTGTGACGTCGAGGTGACGCGGCTCGACGCCGGCGGACGGCTGCTGGTCTGGGTGGTGCGGGCTACGGGGCCTGCACCGCTGCCGGCGCTGATCGCTGCCGCCGTCGCGGCCGGCTTCGTGGAGCGCGAGCAGCGGCGCTTCAACCGCTTCCGCCTGGTGATCGCCACCGACGATCCCGCAGGGCTCGAGGGGACGGCCCGCGCCGCCTTTGCCGAATGCTGCGTCCCGGACGACCGCGTCCACCTGCACGTGGTGGCGGTCGAGGACTGCCCAGGGTCAGCCGTTGACAGCTGACCGAACTCGTTTCACTCCTTGACGACCAGCTTCTCGAGCTCGGCAACCGTGCGCTCGAAGAACTCGAGCGCGGCGGCGATCGGGCGCGGCGTGGTCAGGTCGACGCCCGCCCCTTGCAGCAGCTCGACCGGCGGCCTCGAGTTGCCGGCCTTGAGCATGCCGAGGTAGGCGTCCGTGGCCCCCGGCTCGCCGGCGGCGACCCGCTCGGCGATCGCAATCCCGGAGGCGAGCCCGGTAGCGTACGAGTAGACGTAGTACTTGTAGTAGAAGTGCGGGATGTAGGCCCACTCGACGCCGTCGTTGGGGTCGATCGTGTAGCCGGGCCCGTAGTAGTCGCGGACCAGGCTGGCGTAAATCTCGTTGAGCCGGCTGGCGGTGATCGGCTCGCCCGCCTCGGCGAGTGAGTGCACCTTGAGCTCGAACTCGGCGAACATGGTCTGGCGGTAGATCGTGGTGCGGACCGACTCGGCGAGCTCCGACAGCAGCCACGCCCGCTCGGCGTCCGACGCGGCGTGGTCGAGCATGGAGCGCGACAGCAGCATCTCGTTGCACGTCGAAGCGATCTCGGCCAGGAGCATGGTGTAGCGCGAGGTCAGGTAGGGCTGATTGGCGGCCGACAGCTGGCTGTGGAGGGCGTGGCCGAGCTCGTGGGTCAGCGTCGACACGTCGTCGTAGCGGTCCATGTAGTTCATCTTGATGTAGGGGTGGACGCCGTAGACCGAGCTCGAGAAGGCGCCGCTGTCCTTGCGGTTCGAGGGATAGACGTCGATCGCGCCGTTGGCCGGATCGATCATCTCGCGGGCCATCGCCACGTAGTCCGGGCCGAGCGGGGCCATCGACTCGAGGATGGCGCGGGCGCCCTCGGGGTAGGTGAACGGCCGATCGACGCCCTCGACCATCGGGATGTACAGGTCATAGAGGTGCACCTCGTCGAGGCCGAGCGCCCGCTTGCGCAGCTCGACGTAGCGGTGGAGCGCCGGCGCGTGGGCACGGACGGTGGCGATCAGGTTGTGGTAGACGGCGGCCGGGACCTCGTCCTTGTCGAGGTAGGCCTCGAGCGCGGTGTCATAGCGCCGGGCGCGGGCGAACAGCACGTCGAGCTGGGCCTGGCCGGCAAGGGTCGCGGCAAAGGTGTTCTCGAAGCCCTTCAGCGAGCCGAGCAGGCCCTGCACCGCGTCCCGCCGCACCCGGCGGTCTGCCGAGGCCCGGTAGAGGCCGTAGTTGGCCAGGGTCAGGCCAACCGTGTCGCCCTGCTCGTCGACGATCTGGGGAAGCGGCAGCTCGGACAGCATCGACTGATAGGCGCGCTCGATCGGCGACGGCAGCTCGTTGAGGTCGATGGCGGCCCACAGGTTGTCGCCGGCCAGCGCCAGCACCCTCTCGGCCTCGGGGTCGAGCACCCGGCCCGCGCGGCGGCGCAGGCTGTCGATCGCCGGCCGGTACCGCTCGAGCGCGGGGACCGCGGCGTACGCTGCCGCCATCTCGTCTGCCGACAGCGCCAGCACCGCACCACGCAGCACGGTGCCCTCGTTCATGATGTCGGCGGTCAGCGCCAGCCCCTGCTGCTGCCGGGCGATCGCCGCCTGGTCGGTGGTGTCGGTGTTCTGCGACAGGTTGGCGTAGAGGTTCAGCCGGTTGCCGGCGAGCTCGAGGTCGAAGTAGCGGCCGAGGTAGGCGGCGAGGGTCGCCGGGTCATCGAGCCGCGGATGGAGGGCGGCGAGGCGTGCCAGCTCGGCCTGAGCGGCGGCGTAGTCCGCCGCCCAGCTCGCCTCGTCCGGGTAGAGCGCCGACAGATCCCAGCGGTAGACGGCGGGAATGCTCGCCCGCTCGGCGTTGCCGTCCGGGGTCACAGCCGGCAGCCTGTCCAGCCCCCCGACGCCGGCGGTCGCGGTGCACGCGAACATCATGAGCAGACTCCACGCGTTGGTTCTCATCCGGCCCTCCCGGCAGCGCCTCGGTCGAACACAATACCGCACCGCCCGGGGAAAGGCGAGGCGGAAAAATCTGAGCACAGGTCACGCAGAAACCGTCTCACCTAACGGACCACGGGATATGAGTCGATTGCGCTCAGATATCTCGCCGAGGGGGTTGACAGGCGCTCCGGGAGCGACTATATTCCCGCTAGCACTCGCGTTCGCCGAGTGCCAAAAGTACAAGATAACTCGAAAGGAGCGAGGAAGATGAAAGTGAAACCTCTCGGTGACAGGGTGCTCGTCAAGCGGATCGAGGCGCGCGAGGAGGTCCGTGGCGGCATCATCATCCCGGACACCGCGAAGGAGAAGCCCCAGGAAGCCGAGGTCGTGGCGGTCGGCGACGGCAAGCTCGACGACGACGGCAAGCGCCTGCCCATGAGCGTCAAGAAGGGCGACCGAGTCCTGATCGGCAAGTACTCCGGCCAGGACATCAAGATCAACGACGAAGAGCACACCATCCTGCGCGAGGACGAGATCCTCGCCATCATCGTGAAGTAAGGGAGGCGGACCATGGCAGGCAAACAGATCGTCTACTCCGAGGAGGCTCGGAGCAAGGTTCTCGCGGGCGTCAACAAGCTCGCCGACGCGGTCAAGGTGACGCTCGGCCCCAAGGGTCGCAACGTCATCCTCGAGAAGAAGTTCGGCTCGCCGACGATCACCAAGGACGGGGTGACCGTGGCCAAGGAGATCGAGCTCCCGGACCATCTCGAGAACATGGGCGCCCAGATGGTGCGCGAGGTCGCGTCCAAGACCTCGGACGTGGCCGGCGACGGCACCACCACCGCCACCGTGCTCGCTCAGGCCATCTACCGTGAGGGCATCAAGAACGTCACCGCCGGCGCCAACCCGATGGAGCTCAAGCGCGGGATCGACGTCGCCACCAAGCGCGCCGTCGAGGCGATCACCAAGATGGCGGTCCCGGTCGCCGGCGAGGCGATCGCCCATGTCGGCACCATCTCGGCCAACGCCGACACCGAGATCGGCGAGATCATCCGGGAAGCGATGGAGAAGGTCGGCAAGGACGGCGTCATCACGGTCGAGGAGGCCAAGGGCCTCGACACGACCCTCGAGGTGGTCGAGGGCATGCAGTTCGACCGCGGCTACCTGTCGCCCTACTTCGTGACCGACGCCGAGCGCATGGAGACGGTGCTCGAGGACGCCAAGATCCTGATCTTCGAGAAGAAGATCTCCAACATGAAGGACCTGCTGCCGATCCTCGAGAAGATCGCCCAGCAGGGCCGCCCGCTCCTGATCATCGCCGAGGACGTCGAGGGCGAGGCCCTCGCCACCCTGGTCGTGAACAAGCTGCGCGGCACCCTGTCCGTGGCCGCCGTGAAGGCCCCCGGTTTCGGTGACCGGCGCAAGGCCATGCTCGAGGACATCGCGATCCTGTCGGGCGGCAAGCTGATCTCCGAGGACCTCGGCATCAAGCTCGAGAACGTCCAGTGGGACGACCTCGGCTCGGCCAAGAAGATCGTCATCAACAAGGACGACACCACGATCGTGGTCGACGACGACGACTCCAAGAAGCACGAGGCCGTGCTCGGCCGCGTCCAGCAGATCAAGAAGCAGATCGAGGACACCACCTCGGACTACGACCGCGAGAAGCTGCAGGAGCGGCTCGCGAAGCTGGTCGGCGGCGTGGCCCAGATCAAGGTGGGCGCCGCCACCGAGACCGAGATGAAGGAGAAGAAGGCGCGCGTCGAGGACGCGCTGCACGCCACCAAGGCGGCGGTCGAAGAGGGCATCGTCCCGGGCGGCGGCGTCGCCCTGCTGCGCGCCATGGACCAGGTCGAGAAGCTGATCAAGGAGCTCGAGGGCGACATCCAGACCGGCGCCAGGATCCTGCTGCGGGCGCTCGAGGAGCCGACTCGCCAGATCATCCTCAACACCGGGCTCGACGAGGCGGCGGTCATCGTCCGCGAGATCCGCGCCAAGAAGGGCGCCGTCGGCTTCGACGCCGCCAAGGGCGAGATCACCGATCTCGTCAAGGCCGGCGTGATCGACCCGGCCAAGGTCACCCGCAACGCGCTGCTCAACGCCTCCTCGATTGCCGGGCTGCTGCTCACCACCGAAGCGCTGGTCTGCGAGATCCCGGAGAAGAAGGAGAAGATGGGCGGCCCAGGCGGCGGCATGGGCGGCGGCGACATGGACATGTACTGATCGAGATCCGCTCCGCGGATTCCGAATCACGGCCCGGGGCAACCCGGGCCGTTTGTTTTCCCCGCTTCCGCGCCCGCTTCCGCTTCCGAGTCGTTCCCGCGCCCGTTCCCGTTCCCGTTCCCGATCACGGTCGTCGGGCGACCGCATCACGCGGATGGAGGCTGACCAGCGAGAGCGTGATGGCTGCCCGTTCGGGAACGGGAGCGGGCACGGGAACGGGAACGGAACGTGCCGGGCGGGGGCGCTATCCCCTATCCCCTACCCCCTCACCACGCCCGCCAGCCCGCCGGATCGCCGGCCGCACCGCCCGGGGCGGCCGGCTCCGCGAGCTCCCGGGCGCCAGCCGCGCGCGCGGTCGCCGGCGCGCCCTCGAGCAGCGCGAGCAGGGCCCTGAGCTGGCGAACCGCCCGGTCGAAAGGCTCGAGGGACGCCGCTGCGCGGCTCTGCATCGTGGCGCCCTCGAGCACGGTCACCACGAAGCTCGCCAGCTCGGCCCGATCGACGTCCGCCGGCAGACGGGGTCCGGCGTCATCCAGCCAGCTCCGGATCCGCGCCGCCAGCCGCGCCCGATACCCCTCGGCGAGCCGTCCGACGCCCGGACGTCGCGCGGCCAGCTCGGCGGCCAGCAGCCCGCTCGGGTCCGGGCCACCCGGCAACCTCCCCTCCAACCCGAGGCGCCACCGGCCGAGCAGCGCAAAGACCCGCTCGAGGGGGTCCGTGGCGGCTGCCTCGGCGGGGTCGAGCAGCGCCTCCCTGGCGCGGTCCGCGCAACGGGCCACCACCGCCTCGGCCAGCGCCTCCTTGCTCGGGAAGAAGTGGTAGAGGCTGCCGCTGCGGACGCCGGCCCCGGCCAGCACGTCCGCCACGGCGGTGCCGTCGAAGCCGCGCTCGCTGAACAGGCGGCTCGCCGCATCGAGGATCCGGTCACGGGTGTCGCGAGGCATGGTCCCTCTTAGTTGAATATTCAACCAAATTGCAGCAAAAACGTCAAGAGCGCCTCTGGCGCCAGCCCACTGGGTTCGGGTCAGGGCCCGGGCTGCGGATCGCCGCCGGCCGCCCCGAGGCGCAGGAACACCTCGGGCGGCACCTTGTCCTCCAGAGTCGTCAGCAGCGATGCCACCGCTCCGTCGGACGCGTACTGGAAGCGGACCACGAACTCGTCACGCAGACCCCAGCCACGGACCTTGAACAGGAAGGCGTCGTCCTGGAAGTGCTCGAGGGGGCCGGTCATGCCGTGGAAGGTGGCAGCCAGACCGTCGTCCCCCGCCGCGATCACGATGTCGCCGTATGCCGGGTGCCGGTACCTGCCGGCGAGGGCTTCCACCGGGACCGTCGGGCTGGTGCCGATGCGCCGCTGGGCCTCGCGCGCGAGCTCGGCTGCCCGCCGCTCCTCGCGCAGCCGCTCCTCCTGCGCGCGCAGGCGCGTGTCCCAGCTGACCTCGGGCAGGCCCAGGAAGCGATCGACGACCCATCGCGACACCACCTCGGGGACGCGGTGCTGCGAGGCGTTGGTCAGCACCACCACCCCGAGCCGGTCGGCCGGCAGCAGGACCACGATCGAGTAGAAGCCGTCGATCGCGCCGGCGTGCGAGACCATCAGGCGGCCGCGGTAGCTCTCGACGAACCAGCCGAGGCCGTAGCTGCTGATCGGGATTTCGGGCGGGCCGAGGGCCGACACCGCCATCTGGGGAGTGAACATCTCCTCGACCGTCGCCTCGGCGAGCAGGCGGCGGCCGCCGAACGCGCCCCGGCCCTGCAGCAGCTGCACCCACCGCGCGAGGTCGTCGGCGCACGAGCGGATCGAGATCGCCGGGCCGGCCGCCCAGCCGGTGTAGCGGGGGACCGCGGCCACGCCCCCATTGCGGTCGATGCCGTGGGGCATCGCGACGTCCCGATCGCCGGCGGGCGGTGATCCGAAGCCGCTGCGTGACATCCCCAACGGGTCGAAGATCCGCCGCTGGACGAACTCCTCCCAGGTCCCGCCGGAGACCCGCTCGACGACCCGGCCCGCGACCATGTACATCAAGTTGCTGTAGCTGAACCGCTCGCGCAGCCCGGCGCCCGGCCGGAGGAAGCGCAACCGCTCCAGCAACTCCTGGCGGCCCTGCTCGGAGCGGTACCAGAGCGCGTCGTGGCGCTCGATGCCCGAGCGGTGGGCCAGCAGATCCCGCACCGTCAGGTGGCTGGCCACGTACTCGTCGAACAGCTCGAGCCCGGGGAGGTAGGCGCGCACCGGCTGGTCGAGGTTGACCGCGCCCTCGTCGACCAGCATCCCGATCGCGGCCGCAGTGAACGCCTTGGTCGCGGATCCCACCGAGAACACGGTCTGCCCCGTGATGTCGCCGCCGGACTCCAGGTCTCGCCGGCCGATCCCCGCCGAGTAGACCACCCGGCCGTCCCGCACGACGGCCACCGCGACCCCGGGAACGCCCCAGGCGGCACGCACCTCCTCGACGAAGTGCGGCAGCTCGGCGACCGCGTCTCGAGTGGCGTCGTCGACGGCGGCGAAGCAGGGCGCCACGGCCGCCAACGCAGCCACGGTCAGCCACCACTTCAGCCGGGCGCCACCCGTTCCGGCCACCCGCGCACCGGCGCTCCCGTCCTGGCGAGCAGCCCCGAGCTCCCACGGCCTCGAGGTCCTTGCCGGCTCAGCGGCCATCGGCGCGATCTCCATCCCGGCAGCCTACGGTGCCGGCGGCGGCAGTGTCAACGCACCGTCGCGCGCGAGGCTGAACCGGGCTCGCCGTCACGTCGCGCGCCCGCCGGCGGCCACCGTCGAGCGACGGTGGGGCCCGGCGGTGCGCACGCGACTTGCGGAGCCGCCGCGGCCGTCCTACCCTCGTGGCGCCGGCGCCCGACGCCGGCACGACTCGATCAGGAGGCGGTGGGATGAGATTCACGGCATTCTCCCTGGCGATGCTGGGCGCGATCGGGGCGCCGCTGGCGGCGGCGGCCGAGGACTGCCCGACGGTGGTCCGGGCGTGGTTCGCCGACCGTTCGCAGGTGGCGGAGGTGGCGGCCTGGACCGAGCCGTGGAAGGTGAGCTACGACCAGGGCTCGATGGTGCTCGCCGTCGATGCCGACGGCTTCGCCCGCCTGATGGCCGCCGGCCTCTCACTCGAGATCGACGAGCGGATGACCGAGCAGCTGTGCGCGCCGCGCGAGAAGCTCGCGGGCCAGGTCGCGGGCATCCCGGGTTACCCGTGCTACCGCATCGTCGAGGAGACGTTCGCCGACGCGCTCGCCCTCACCGTGGCCTACCCTGACCTCGCCGAGCTGATCGACGCCGGCGACTCCTGGGAGAAGAACGCGCCCGGAGGGCTGCCCGGCTACGACATGCTGGTGCTCAAGCTCGGGAACAGCGCGGTGCCGGGGACGCCGACCGGCAGCGACCCGCCCCACGGCAAGCCGCGCCTGCTCCTCACCGGAGCCATCCACGCCCGCGAGTACACCACGACGGAGCTGCTGCTGCGCTTTGCCGAGCAGCTGCTCTCAGCCCACGGCACCGACGCCGACGCCACCTGGCTGCTGGACGAGCACGAGATCCACCTGCTGCTCTACACCAATCCGGACGGACGCAAGCACGCCGAGGACGGCGACTGGTGGCGCAAGAACACCAACGAGAACTACTGCGGCGCCACCTCGTCGGACCGAGGCGCCGACCTCAACCGCAACTTCGAGTTCCAGTGGGCCTGCTGCGGCGGCTCGAGCGGCTATCCCTGCGACGAGACCTACCGGGGCCCGGTGGCCGCGTCGGAGCCCGAGGTCCAGGCCGTCCAGGCCTATGCGCGCACCATCTTCCCCGACCAGCGGGACCCGGACCTGGGCGCGGCGGCGCCGGCGGATGCCACCGGCGTGTACATCGACATCCACTCCGCCGGCGGGCTGGTGCTGTGGCCGTGGGGCTTCACCTCGAACCAGGCTGGCAACGGCGCGGCGCTGCGCACGCTCGGCCGCCGCCTCGCCTGGTTCAACGGCTACGAGCCCGACCAGTCGATCGGCCTCTACCCGACCGACGGCACCACCGTCGATTTCGCCTACGGCGACCTCGGCGTGGGCGCCTACACCTTCGAGCTGGGGACCGCCTTCTTCCAGGACTGCGGCAGCTTCGAGTCGACGATCCTGCCCGACAACCTCGAGGCGCTCCGCTACGCGGCCAAGATCGCCCGCACGCCCTACCTCACCGCCGGCGGCCCGGACGTCACCGAGGTCGACCTCGGCGGCGTCACCGTGGTCGCGCCCGGCGACCCGGTCACCTTCAGCGCGCGCCTCGACGACAGCCGATTCAGCACCCTGAACGGCTCGGAGCCGGTGCAGGCGATCGCCGAGGCCACCGCCTACCTCGACGCCCCGCCGTGGCAGGCCGGCGCGACCGCGATCCCGATGTCACCCGCCGACGGCACGTTCAACGCCCCCCAGGAGTGGGCGACCGTCACCCTCGACACCAGCGGCCTGGCGACCGGCCGCCACACCGTCTTCGCGGTCGGGCGCGATGCGTCCCCCGCGTGGGGCGCGACCGGTGCCGCGTTGTTCTGGGTCCTCGATCCGGGCCAGGCAGCCCACATCGCGGGGACCGTGACGAGTGCCGGGACCGGGGCACCGCTCGAGGCCGTCGTGAGCGCCGGCGCGTTCACGACCACCAGCGATCCCGGTGACGGCTCCTACGACCTCGTGCTCCTGGACGGCACCTATGACGTCACGGCCAAGGCTCCCGGCTACGCGGCGGCGACGGTTGCAGACGTGGTCGCGACCACCGGCAGCACCACCACCGTCGACTTCGTGCTCGATCCGCACCCGACCCAGCTGCTCGACGACGCCGAGGGCGGGAACATCGGCTGGACCGCGGACTCGCCTTGGGCCATCACGACCGAGATGGCACACAGCCAGACCCACTCCTGGAGCGACAGCCCCGGCGGCAACTATGGCGACGGCGTCGAGGTGTCGCTGACCTCGCCTGCGATCAACTTCGGCGGCACCACCGCCGTCGAGCTGCGCTTCTTCCACCGATACGCGCTCGAGTCGGGCTATGACTACGGCCACGTCGAGTACTCGACCGACGACGGCGCCAGCTGGCAGCCCATCACCAGCTACACGGGGGCCCTCAGCAGCTGGCAGGAGGCGGTGTTCCTGCTGCCGAATCTCGACGGCGCCACCGACGCGCGGATCCGGTTCCGGCTCGCCTCCGACGGCTGGGTCAGCGAGGACGGCTGGCACATCGACGACATCTCGCTGGCCGGCGTGCAGGCCTTCCAGGGTTTCGAGGACGGCTTCGAGTCCGGCGACACCAGCGCCTGGTCGGCCACCGTTCCGTGAGGAGGAGCTAGGATCTGGGGGATAGGATCTAGGGCCGCCACCCGCTTCCGCGCCCGCTTCCGCTTCCGCGCCCGATGCGATGAACTGATCTCGTCCGGCAGCTACCAGGCGTCTGAACGGTGTGGAATGCCATTTGCGCGTCGGGGACCTGATCTGTTCGATGCACGACGGGGGAGGTGCAAGCCGGTCAGGGCTCAACAGATCAGCGCCGCCCGATCGGAGGACTGTCTCACGCGCGGAAGCGCATCCGGAAGCGGGCGCTGACCCCTTCCCCGATCACCCCATCCCGGAAGCGGGCGCGGAAGCGGAAGCGGAAGCGGGAGCCAATCCCCAACCCCTACCCCTCCGTCCCCTACAATGGACCCGTGAAGGCCATCACCACCCACCTCTCCGCCGACTTCGACGCCTTCGCGGCGGCGGTCTGCGCAGTGCGCCTCTACCCCGACCATCAGGTGCTGTTCCCGGGCTCGCAGGAGGTGGCGGTCCGGCGCTTCATGGAGGACACGCGGTTCAGCTTCCCGGAGGTCAAGCTGCGGCAGGCGCGCCGCGAGACCCTCGAGCACGTCGTGGTGGCCGACACCCGGAACCCGGCTCGCCTCGGCGAGGTCTGGCAGCTGATCGAGCGCGCCCGCTGTCCGATCACGATGATCGATCACCACGTCACCGAGGAGGACCTGCTCGGGGCCGCCGAGGTGATCTCGCGGCCGGTGGGAGCCACCTGCACCATCGTGGCGCAGCTGCTGCGGGAGCGAGAGCTGCTGCCGTCCTCCGAGGAGGCCTCGCTGCTGCTGATGGGCATCTACGAGGACACCGGCGGCCTCTCCTACCGCGAGACCACCCCGACCGACCTGCGGATCGTGGCCTGGCTGCTCGAGCAGGGCGGATCCCTGGACTGGGTGCGGCGCTGGGTGATGAAGGCCCTCCAGCCCGACCAGCTCGAGCTGCTCAATCGGATCGTCGAGGGCTGCGAGGAGGTCCTGGTTCGCGAGACCCCGGTCCAGCTGTCGATGGTCGAGGTCGATCGCTACCACGAGGAGGCGGCCTACGTGGTCCACCGTTGGGTGGAGACCTTCGAGATTCCGGTCGGCGTGGTGATGCTGGTTCGACCGCCGCACTGCAACCTGATCATCAGGAGCCGGATGAGCGGCCTCCACGCCGGGCGGGTGGCGCAGCGATTCGGAGGCGGGGGCCATCCCACTGCGGCTTCGGCGCGGGTCGCCGGCCGGATGCCGGTGGAGCTTCGCGAGGACCTGCTGCGGGTCCTCGAGGAGGAGATGCCGCCGCCGACGGCCGCGATCGACATCGCGGCGCGGCGGATCTTCACCATCGAGCTCGACGCGACCGTTGCCGAGACCAAGCGGCGGATCAACCAGCTCCGGGTCAACGCCCTGCCGGTCCGGGACCCCGCAGCCGACCGGCTGGTTGGGATGGTGACCCGGCAGATCCTCGACCGCGCGCTCAGCCACGGCATGGCGGAGCGCCCGGTGCAGTCGGTGATGCAGCCGGACCTCCCGGTGGTGCCCGCGCGGACCCCCTTGCCCGTGCTGCGCGACCTCTTCCTCGAACGCTCCCACCGTTTCGTGATCGTCGAGGACGACGGGCGCCCGGCGGGCATCGTCACCAGGATGGAGCTGTTCCGGCGGATGTTCGAGCGGCAGCACGCCACCGGGGCACCCCTCGACCACCGCATGGCCGGAGTGCGACCGATCAGCCAGCCGGTGACGAGGCTGCTCCGCGAGCAGGCGCCGCCGTGGGTGCAGGAGCTGCTGGCCGCCGCCCGACAGGTGGCGGACGAGCAGGGCTGCACCGCGTACCTGGTCGGCGGCATGGTGCGGGACCTGCTGCTCGGGCGGCCGAGCGAGGACGTCGACCTGGTGGTCGAGGGTGACGGCATCCTGTTCGCCGAGGCGCTGGCCGCGGCCCTGGGCGGCCGGTCGCACCCGCACGCGCCGTTTCTCACGGCGGTCGTGACCCTGGCCGACGGCCACCGCGTCGACGTCGCCTCGGCGCGCACCGAGTTCTACAGCACCCCGGCGGCGCTGCCCGAGGTCGAGACCTCGCTCATCCGCCAGGACCTGTACCGGCGGGACTTCACGATCAACGCCCTCGCCGTGGCGCTCGCCGGCGACCGTCATGGTGAGATGGTCGACTTCTTCGGCGGTCGCAAGGACATCCATCGCAAGGAGATCCGGGTCCTTCACTCGCTGTCCTTCATCGACGACCCGACGCGCGCCATTCGCGCCGTCCGCTACGCGCGGCGGCTGTCCTTCGCGGTCGCTCCCGACACCCGCAACCTGATCGCGACCGCGGTTCGGGAGCGGGTCTTCGACCGCCTGTCCGGCCAGCGGCTGCGGCGCGAGCTCGAGCACCTCCTGGAGCAGCCCCACCCGACGCTGTCGCTGTCGCTCCTCGCCGAGCTCGGCCTGCTCCCGGTGATCTTCCCGGACCTGCAATGGAGCGAGGATCTGCGGTCGTTCCTGCTGGAGGTGGAGGGCCAGCTCGCCTGGTACCAGCTCGAGCGCCTCGGCCCGCCGCCGGATGCCTGGTTCCTGTTCCTGGGCGCGCTGGTGCTGCGCGCGCCGACCGGGGCCGAGCGTCGCATCACCGAGCGGCTGCAGCTGGCGGGCGATCTCGCGCGGCGGATGGTGGAGCTGCCGGGCAGCGTCGACGAGGTGCGCGCCGCAGCCAGGGACGCCTCCCTGCCGCCGTCGCGGCGGCTCCGCCTGGCCGAGGGCCGGCCGCCCGAGGTCCTCCTGCTGGCAATGGCCGGCATCGATCTCGTCGCGAGGCGACGGCTGGCTGACGCGATCGAGCTGGCGGTGCGGCTGCAGCCACCGGTCAGCGGCGGCCAGCTGCTGGACGCCGGAATCCCGCCCGGCCCTCACGTCGGCCGCGCCATCCGCCGCGCCCGCGACGCGGTGGTCGACCGCGAGATCGGTCCGGAGCAGGCGCTCGAGTTCGCGATCGACGCCGCCCGCAACGCCGGCGGCACGGAGGTGGTCGAATGACCGCCGCGACCAGGCTCATCGCGGCCGGGCTCGCCGCCCTCGGCGCGGTCGTCCTGGCGGCGCCGGGGGCGCCGGCCGGCGAGACCGCCGCGCCGGCGCCGGTGGTGGAGCGCATTCTCACGATTCGCGACCGCGAGATCCGCACCTCGCTGTTCTCGAACGCGGTCGTGGTGGTGTCGGGCCGGCGCGGAGGCGAGCGCGGCCTGTTCCGCCAGGTCACGCTCCCTGCCGATCAGTACGCCGGCTACCTGGCGGCCATCCAGCGCGACGCAGCCGAGCTCGCCGAGGCCGACGAGCTCCCGAGCGCGAGCGGCTCCGGAGGCCGCGGGGTGGTCACCGTCCACGTCGCCCCCGGAGGGCCGATCCGGTTCACCTACTCGTCGATGACCGTCTACAGCCTGGCCGCGACGCGGCTGATCGCCACCCTCGACGACCTCGAGCAGCAGGCGCTCGTCGGCGTGTCGGCCGGGCCCGGCGTCGACCGCTGGCAGCCCCGGGTCGGGGACGTGGTCCGGCTACGCGGCGGTGCGGTCGCCGAGCTGATCGAGGTCCGCGACGACGGCGCCCTGGTCCTCGAGCATCGCGGGAGCTACATCAACGAGCTGGTGCCGGCGGGCGAGATCCGCACGCTCGTGGTCGAGGTCATCGAGCACGCCCCATGAGGATCACCGGTGGCGACTGGCGCTCACGGCGGCTCAAGGGCCCCGGACGCGGCAACCGGCGGCTGCGGCCGACCCCCGATGCCATGCGCGAGCGCGCCTTCGCGGTGCTCGGGGACCGGGTCGCCGGAGCCATGGTCCTCGACCTGTTCGCCGGGACCGGAGCGGTCGGGCTCGAGGCCCTGTCCCGCGGCGCGGCCCGCGCGGTGTTCGTCGAGCGCGACCACATCGCGGCTCGACTGGTCGAGGCCAACTGCGAGGCGCTCTGCGGCTCGTCCGGGCGGGCGCGCGTGCTGCGCCGGCCGGCCCGAACCGCGGTGGAGGAGCTCGCCGCCGCCGGCGAGCGCTTCTCGCTGGCGTGGGCCGACCCGCCCTTCGAGTCGTGGCAGGAGGGGCTGGAGGCGCTGGTGGCTGCCTTCTCCACCGGGGCGCTGGAGCCCGGGGCCACCGCCTGCCTCGAGTGCCCGGCGCGGGCCGACGTCGAGGGGTCGCTCCCGGAGCGGCTGGAGATCGAACGCGACCTCGCCGGCGGCGCGTCGCGGGTGGTCCTGCTACGGCGCCGCAGCTGAGGAGATCGCGTCGGCGAGGATCCTGCGCTGGATGGCGATGTTGTCGCGGTGGCCGGTCAACCGGGCCGTCACCCGGCCCCGCATCCGGTAGCCGAGCAGGTAGAGGTCGCCGATGATGTCCAGGATCTTGTGGCGCACGAACTCGTCCGGGAAGCGGAGCGCGGTGTTGACCACCTCGTCCTCGCCGACCAGGATGAAGTTGTCGAGGCGCCCGCCCGACCCCAGGCCGAGCTCGTTGATCATCTTGAGGTCGCGCATGAAACCGAACGTCCTCGCCGGGGCGATCTGGTCGCGGTAGGCCTCCGGGCTCGACAGCGTGAACTCGAAGTACTGCTCGCCGATCGGGGGCGGGTAGCGCAGCAGGTAGGACACCGAGAAGGAGTCCGCGGGCTCGATCACCATCGACTTCTCGGTCCCGCCTGCCAGCTCGTAGCGTCGATCGATGACGATCTCGCGCTGCGGCGCGTCCTGGTCGACCACCCCGATCTCGTCGATGTGGCGGCAGAACTCGACCGCGGAGCCGTCGAGGACCGGGATCTCGCCGTGCACCTTGACGAGCAGATTGCAGACGCCGTAGGCGTGCAGCACCGACAGCAGGTGCTCGACGGTGCGGACGCTCTCGCCTCCGCGGGTGAGAGTGGTCGCGTACTCGGTGTCGGCGACCGAGCTGATGTGGGCCGGGATGACGGTGGCGCCGGGCAGGGTCAGGAAGTGGATGCCGCTGTCCGGGGGTAGCGGCTGCAGCGCCATGCCGGTGCGCCCGCCGGAGTGGAGGCCGAGCCCGTACATCACCGAGCTGGTCCGGATCGTCCGCTGCGGCCGGTCGCTCGTCTCGAGGAGCGGCAGCTCGGGCGGCGGCGCCAGCTCTCGAGCCGGCATTGCGCGCTCGCCGCCGGCGTCGAGCAACTGGGGCCGGCCGGCCGCCGCACGGGCTGCCAGCGCGCTGCGCACGGCGTCGATGGTGAGGTCGTAGGACAGCGGCTTCTCCAGGTAGTCTTGGGCGCCCATCTTGATCGCCTTGACCGCGGTGGTGGAGGTGCCGTGGCCGGACATCATGATCACCGCCGCGCCGGGGTCGAGCTCCCGCAGCGCCTGCAGCGTCTCCAGGCCGTCGCGGTCGGGCAGCCAGATGTCGAGGAACACCGCGTCCGGCCGCTGCATCCGGTACAGCTCGAGGGCCTCCTCGCCGCGGGTCGTGGCGATGGTCCGGAACCCCTCGTCGCGGAGGATGTTGGCGAGCGCGACCAGGATGCCCTCTTCGTCGTCGACGATCAGGATCAGCTCGTTCATGACGGGAGTTTCACGCGTTCGGGGGGCGCGGGTCAAGCCGGTTCCACCTGCCGCCGCCCGCGAGGGGGCCTCGAAACCCGTTCCCGCTCCCGTGCCCGTTCCCGTTCCCGGGTTTGCCCCGGCCCTGCTTGGTCATTTCGGGAACGGGATCGGGAACGGGAACGTGTACGGTGAAGGCGCAGCCGTCCCTCGGACCGGCTGAGCCCTACCCCCACTCCCGCCTGGCGAAGGCGAGGAAGTTCGCCAGCGAGCCCTGGCCGAGGATCTCGAGGTCCGGGTCGGGCGCAACAGCCTCGGGCGGAGCGATCCACCAGGCCGCCATCCCCGCCGCCGTCGAGTGCACGACGTCCCACAGCCAGTTGTCGCCGACCATCACGCACTCCTCGGGCCGGCGGCCCAGCCGCTCGGCGACCTCTGCGTAGTAGGCCGGACGCACCTTGGTGGCGTGCATGTCCTCGTAGCTGGTGACGAGGCCGATCGGCAGCTCATCGAGAGTCAGCCCGGCCCACTCCATCCGCTGCAGGATCGCGGTCCTGGGAAACAGCGGGTTGGTGGCGATCGCCACCTGGCGGCCGCCGGCGAGCGCCCAGCGGACCGTCTCGAGGGCGCCGGGCACCGGCGCGGTCAGGCTGCGCAGCCCGGGGAAGGCGTCTCGGTAGAAGCGCTCGAACAGCGGCCCCAGCTCGGCCGGATCGCGGCCGAGGCCGGGGAAGAAGGCATCGGCGAAGGCCTGCTCGTTGGTCCGCGCCGGATCACGGTTGTCGTCCATGGCGCGGGTCGCCGCGAGCAGCTGGTCGACGAGCAGGCGCGGCGGCAGCTCGCCCGCCAGGTGCTCGGTGAGGGCCCGGAAGTAGGCCGGCACGAAGGTGCCCATCGGGTTGGCGAGCAGCGTGTCGTCGAGGTCGAAGAGGATCGCGAGCGGCCCCACCGGTCTCCCGTCGCCGCAGCCGCGGCGGGCCCACTATACCCGGCTGCCCTCGAGGTCCGCCATCCGTTGACGGACGAAGCGCGCGAGCCGGTCGGCGCCGTCGCCGTCGATGCGGACGAAGCGGGCGGCGAAGCCGACCAGCCCCTCCCGCTCGCGGGTCGTCGGCCGGACCACCTCGGCGACGCCTCGGATCGGCGTCGGATCGCCCGACAGCGGCATCTCGAACGGCATCGGCGCCCCGACCTCGACGTCGTCGTGGCCGCGGATCAGCATGCCGCTGGTCGACAGGTTGTCGAGCTGGGCAAGGGTGTACTCGGTGCGCCGGCCGTGGGGCAGCTCAACCTTGACCAGCGTGGTGTAGCGGACCCGCGGCTCGACCGCCAGCAGCTCGCGGAGCACGCTGTCGAGCTCCCAGTCGGTGGCGTCGCGATTGACGACCCGGTTGACGCCGCGGTTGACGAGCTCGTCGGCTTGCTGCCGCTGCTCGCGGCTGGACACGACCAGGAGGGGCGTGCGCCGGCAGGCCGATTGCTTCCAGCGCATCGACTTGAGCAGCGCCGGCAGCGGCGGCTCCCCGATCGGGAAGGAGACCACGACGAGGTCGTACTGCCTCCGCTCGACGATCGCGGTGACCCCGTACCCCTCGGACGAGAGCTCGGTCGAGCACCCCAAGGGCACCAGCAGCGGCATCAGCAGCCGCATCAGATCAGTCTCCCCGGCCCGGTCGCCTGGAATCACGAGAACGGTCCGCCGGCCATCGCTCATCGCCCGCAGTCCCTCCGCTCCGGGCCGCCCGTGCCCGGGGTCCTACTGTCTGTTCCCGGACCCCAGCCGGAAAGTACGCAGCCCGGCCGCCGGGAGCGCAGGCCGGCCCGGCCGGTCGCCGCGAGGGGCGGTCAGGGGACGAGCCGCCCGCCGGGCCGTCGTGGGGGCAGGCGGCAGGAGTCGATGGCCCCGTCGCCGTCGAGATCGTCCACGGTGCCGGCCGCGATCTCGCAGCGGTCGATCAGCTGGTTGCCGTTGCAGTCGGCGAGCCCGGCGGCGAGATCGTCGCTGTCGCCGAACCCGTTGCCATTGCAGTCGGTGTCGCCGATCCGCAGGTAGTAGATGTCCTGCTCGCCGTTGAAGGTCGCCGCGTACGCGAGGTCCGCGCCCACCAGGTCGGAGACCATGTGGTAGTAATCGCCGAGCTTCTCCTGCTGCGGCCACCCGACCCAGCTGTCGAAGGGCGGCGTGATCGCGACCGGCGGCGCCCAGCTCCAGCCGCCGTCGTACGACGTCGTGTAGTAGAGCTCGCCGACATTGGGTGGGTAGGGCTCGAGCGACTCGATCCAGACCACATCGAGCCGGCCATCGGGGGCGATCGACATGGTCGCGAACCACTGCCAGACATTCCGGTCGTCGGGGTGGATCCTCACCGGCTCGCTCCAGCTCGCGCCACCGTCGGTCGAGCGTGCGAAGTGGACATCGTGAGGGTCGGGCCCTGGTGGATTGACCGACGACGCCAGGTAGAGGTCGCCCCGATTGGGGCCGTCGGAGTGGTCGGAGGCGATCCACACCTGGCCGATGAGCCCGACCGGGTTCGGCGACGAGCCGGAGCTGCCGCCGTACCCCTGGGCGCCACCGAGATCGACGAAGAAGGTGTCGAAGTCGGGCGAAGCCCCCGGATCGGAGGCGTCGAAGGAGCGCTTGACCACGAACCGGTCGTAGTCGTAGTTGGCGTTGCCGGCGATGTACAGCTCGCCCTCGGTGCCGACCGTGAGCGTGCCCCAGGTGGGGGTCGGCGTGGTGGCGAGCGGCTCGGTGTAGCTGAGCCCGCCGTCGAAGCTGCGGATGAAGGTCCGGATCCCGAACTGGTTGCTGGCCTGGGCCCAAGCGAGGTAGAGGCTGCCGTGGCCAGGCCCGCCGGTCGAGTCGATGGCGAACCACGCCTTGTCGCCGCCGTAGGCCGGGATCGGCCCGAGCCAGCTCTCGCCCCAGTCCTCGGAGATGAACATGTCGCAGAAGATCTCGGGCCGCGACACCAGGCTGTAGTAGTAGAAGCGCCCTTCCGCGTCGGAGGCGAGGACGGGATCGGAGCGGAAGACGCCGTCGTCGAGGGTCTCCCGCTCGGCCCAGCTGCGGCCGCCGTCGGCGCTCCAGCTCGAGCCGGCCTCGCGGAAGTTCGAGGCGATGCTGTCGAACTGCCGCCAGCCGATCGCAATCCGGAGCGGGGCGTTGGGATCGACGGCGATCGAGGGCTCGTTGGCCGCATCGCCGACGATGTTGCTGCCGTCGGCCGCGACGTTGACCTGGACGCTGACGAAACCGTTGCGCTCGACCTTCGCCGGCGGGCCGAGCTTGGCGGCGGCCTCGGGGTCGGGCACCGGGGGCTGGTCGATCCGCTCCGTGGACTGGGGCGGCATTCGGCCGGGGCCGGCTGCCGCCGGCCCGACCGGGCCGCCGGCGAGCAGCGCCGGTGAGGCCAAGGTCACGGCGGCGGCGAGAAGGAGCGTGGTCCTCGTCATGGCGTCCCCCTTCCGGTCGGCCCACGCGGGCCCCGGGGACCGCTACGGCCCCAGGTCAGGATACTCGTCCGCCGGCCGGTTGGTTGCAGCTCCCGACTTGTGTAGACTTGAAACACTGGTTGCGAAGGGGGCGACCCTGCCCCGCCCAGACGGATCTCGGAGACGCCGCGAGGGCCGCGGATCGCGAACGCGGTGGCCCGCGGGCCGGCTCTCCAGCCCCGGCCGGGTCAGGTTGGCTCTCCGCAGCGGCAGGCCGTGGACCGATCACGGCCAGGGAACGGGGACAGAAGGAGGCTCGACCGTGGTCACTGGCGCCTACCTGCTGCTCGCGGCCGGCGGGATCCTGGCCCTCGGGGGCTGGGTGATGCTGCTGGTGCTCGGTTTCAAGAAGAGCATCGGCTGGGGCTTCGCCATCCTCTTCCTCTCCTGGCTGGTGGTCCCCCTCGTGGTCTTCCTGGTGAAGTACTGGGGCGAGGCCAAGACCGGGCTCCTGCTGCTGGTCGCCGGGACCGTGGCGTCCGGGATCGGCTACTTCGCGGTCGTGGGCTCGGAGGCGACCTCGGCGATGGGCGATTTCGAGACCTTCGGCCTGGCTCCGACCGAGGTGGTGGCCGAGGAAACGCCCGCGGTCGCGGTCGAAGAGGAGGCCCTGCCGCCGGCAGGTGAAGACGCCACCGCGATCGGTGCCGTGGCCGCGGTCGGCGACGCCGGGGCGTCCGGAGGCGAGGTCCCCGCGCCGCTGCCCACACCCGCCGGCGCCGTGCTCGGCGCGCGTGTCGAGTGGCTGCCGCTGGCCGACCTTGCCGGCCTGCCGGCCTACCTCGGCGAGCTGATCGAGCTCCACATGCGGGACGGCTCGGTGCGCCGGGTGACCCTGGATGCGATCGAAGGTGACCATCTCCAGGTCACCCAGCGGGTCGGCGGGGGCGCCCTCAGCTACGCGGTGGACCTCGGCCTGGTCGCCGAGATCCAGGTCGCGAAGTGAGCCCTTCGGCCTGCCGCCGGTGGTGCTGATCCGCCGCAGCGCTGCGCGGGCCTGCACGGCCGCACTCGCCATCATCGTCGCCACGGCGTGCGGCAGGGCAGCCGCCGACCCGCCGCCGGTGCTGGTGGTCGGCGTCGACGGCGCCGAGTGGTCGGTCATCGAGAGGCTGTGGGCCGAGGGCCGGCTGCCCAACCTGCACCGCATGGCCGATCACGGCGCCGCGCTCCGCCTCGAGACGATCCACCACGCCTCGCCGGTGATCTGGACCTCGATCGCCACCGGCGTCCGGCCGCAGAACCACGGGATCACCGACTTCGCGGTGCCGACGGCCGGCGGCGACCAGCCGGCCTCGTCGACGCTGCGCCGGGTGCCGGCGCTCTGGAACATGGCGACGGCCGCCGGCCGCCGCAGCGCCGTGCTCGGCTGGTGGGCGACCTGGCCGGCCGAGGACATCAACGGCGTCATGGTGTCCGACCGCGCGCTGTCGCCCCTCAACCGTCGTGTGTCGCCCCCCGCCTTCCTCGACCGCTTCCTCGCGATCGAGGCTGCCGCCCGCGCCGCGCCCGGCGGGTTCGGCGGCAACGAGGCGACCCGCATCCAGGACCAGGTCATGTCATCGACCGCCTTCGAGCTGTGCGGCGAGGGCTTCGACCTGGTGCTGGTCTACCTGCGCGGCATCGACATCGCTTGCCACTTCGACTGGAAGTACCTGGAGCCCGACCGGTTCGGAGTCCTCGACCGGGCCGAGATCGCAGCCGGGCGCGAGCGGATCGCGGCCGCCTACGAGGCCGCCGACGACGCGGTCGGCGCGCTGCGCGAGGCGATCGGCCCGGCGGCAACCGTGCTCGTCCTGTCCGACCACGGCTTCCACGCCATGGAGCGCGAGGAGCTGCGCGTGCTGCTCGACCTCGACGCGGTCCTCGCCGAGCTCGGCTTGCTCGAGCGCACCAAGGACGGGGTCGACATGGCCCGCTCGACCGTCCACACCTATGCCTCGCCGAGCCATCTGATGGCCAAGAAGGTCCGCCTCTGCCTCGCCGGCCGGGAGCCTGGCGGGACGGTGGCCGAAGGCGAGCGACCGGCGGTGCGGGCCCGGCTCGCGACCGCGCTCGCCCGGGTCACCTGGGCCGGCGGATCGCCCGCCTTCCGGCTGCGCGAGCCCTCGGCCAAGGAGCGCCGCGGCGGCGCCGACCTGGTGGTCGAGGTGCTCGAGGAGGGCGCCGCGGCGCCGCTGCTGGCCGGCGGCCGGCCTCTTGCCGGGCCGCCGCCGCAGATCTCCCGGCTCTCCGGCACCCACGGCCGGACGACCGCCGGGGTGCTGCTCGCGGATGGCCCGGCGATCGCTCCCGGCGCCGCGCCGGCCGGCATGACGGTGCTCGACGTGGCGCCCACGATCCTCTACGCGATGGCGCTGCCAACCGCCGAGTCGTTCGACGGCAAACCCAGGCTCGAGCTGTTCCGCGAGCCCTTCCGCCGCCACCACCCGCCGCGCACCATCCCGACCTGGGGCGCGCCGCGCGACGGCCAGGGCACCGCGTCCGCCGTCGACCAGGCGATCATCGACGAGCTGGCCGCTCTCGGCTACATCCAGTAGGCCCGGGCACAGGCAACCGTGGTGCTACCATGTGGGCGCTTTCGCCGCTTCGAGCGGAGCCTCCAACCATGCTGCCGAGCGCACGCGCACTGCTGACCGGGATCCTCGACTACGCCGGGCTGTTTCCGCCGGCGCAGCTGCCGATGGCGGAGGCCGTGCGCCGCTTCCGTGGCCACCAGACGGGCGGCGACGTGTGGATGCTGGCCCGCTTCGTGATCCCGGCCGGCCGGCTCGCGGAGCTGCCGCCGCTGCTCGGCGGGACAGCGGCACCGCAGCCGGCGGTCCGGCTGGCCGTGCTGGTCCGGCCGGCAGATCTCGACGGCGACCTCGCCGACATCGAGTCGTTCACCGGCCGGCACGGCGCCCTGGCGACGGTCGAACAGCTCGAGCTGCGGCTGCCGCACGACCCGCGCCAGATCGCGGGCATCGTGGGCCGGTCGGCCGCGGCCATCCGGCGCCGGCTGCCGTCGGCGACGGCCTTCTTCGAGCCGTCGCTGCTTGACCGCTGGCCGGAGCAGCTGGCTTGCACCATCGACGCGCTCGGCGCCGTCCCCGGCCACGACGCCGTCGGTCTCAAGATCCGCTGCGGCGGCCTCGACGCTCCCGCGGTGCCCTCGCCGCAGGCGGTGGCGGCGGCACTCGCCGCCTGCCGGCTCGCCGGCGTCCCCCTCAAGGCGACCCAGGGCCTGCACCAGCCGCTGCGCCACCTCGACGGCGGTCTCGGCGCCACGGTGCACGGCTTCCTCAACCTGCTCGTCGCCGGCGTCCTCGGCCACCTCCACGCGCTGTCCGAGCGCGAGCTGCTCGCGATCGTGGAGGAGGTCGAGGCGGCGGCGTTCCGATTCGACGACAACGGCCTCGCCTGGGCTGGGCTCGCGGCCGGGCTCGACGCCATCGCGGCCGGCCGCCGCGCCGCGGTCACCTCGTTCGGCAGCTGCAGCTTCGCCGAGCCCCGTGACGCCCTTCGCGAGCTCGGGCTGCTCGACCGGGGTGGGCCGACCGCGAGTCGATCCGGGCCAGAGCGAGGAGGGAGGACGACCGAGAATGGCACCGACTGACCGCACCCGGCACTCGTTCGTCGAGGTCGCGCCCGGCTCCGACTTCCCGATCCACAACCTGCCGTTCGGCGTCTTCCGGCCGCGCGCGCTGGCCAAGCCCCGGATCGGCGTCGCGATCGGCGAGGAGGTCCTCGACCTGTCGCTGCTGGTCGAGCGGGGGCTGTTCCGCGGCCCGGAAATGCGCGACACCTACGTCTTCCACGAGCCGAGCCTCAACGCGTTCCTGTCGATGGGCCGGCCGGCCTGGCGGGAGGCGCGGCAGCGGATCGTCGGGCTGCTCGACGCCGGCGAGCCGGAGCTGCGCGACGACGCCGGCCTGCGCGACGCGGCCCTCCTGCCCGCGGCGTCGGTCGAGATGCTGCTGCCGGCCCGCATCGGCGACTACACCGACTTCTACTCGTCGCGGGAGCACGCCACCAACCTCGGGACCATGTTCCGCGGGCCGGCCAACGCCCTGCAGCCGAACTGGCTCCACCTGCCGGTCGGCTACCACGGCCGCTCGAGCTCGATCGTGGTCAGCGGCACCGACGTCCGGCGGCCCTGGGGCCAGTACTTGCCGGAGGGCGCCGACCGGCCGAGCTGCGGGCCGAGCCGGGTGATGGACTTCGAGCTCGAGGTGGGCTTCCTGGTCGGACCGGGCAACGAGCTCGGGTCGCCGATCCCGGTCGACCGCGCCGCCGAGCACATCTTCGGCCTGGTGCTGGTCAACGACTGGTCGGCGCGCGACATCCAGCGCTGGGAGTACGTGCCGCTCGGGCCCTTCCTGGGCAAGAGCTTCGCGACCTCGATCTCGCCCTGGGTCGTCACCCTCGACGCCCTCGAGCCGTTCCGCTGTGCCGGACCCGCCCAGGACGACCCGGCGCCGCTGCCCTACCTCTCAAGCCCCGGCGACTGGGCTTTCGACATCTCGCTCGAGGTGCTGCTGCAGACCGCGGCGATGGCCGAGCCGGTGCGCATCGCAAACGCCAACTACGCCTGGCTCTACTGGAACATGTGCCAGCAGGTCGCCCACCACACCGTGAACGGCTGCAACCTGAGGCCCGGCGACCTGCTCGCTTCGGGCACGATCAGCGGTCCGGAGCGCGAGCAGCGCGGCTCGCTGCTCGAGCTCGCCTGGCGCGGCGCCGAGCCGCTTCAGCTGCCGAGCGGCGAGAGGCGCAGCTCGCTCGAGGACGGCGACACGGTGATCATGCGGGGCCGCTGCGAGCATGACGGCCTGCGGCTCGGCCTCGGCGAGGTCCGGGGGACGCTGCTGCCGGCCCGCGAGCCCTAGCCCGCCTTTCTCACCGCCCTCCTCGATCAAAGCGAGAGTGACCGGTAGGCGGTGCCAGAGGAGGTCGATGAGAAACGCGAGCTTTGGAGCGCCGCGATCGCGGGTCATCCGTTGACAGAGCCTCGCGGCCGACCGACCTTTGACGCAGGGAGGGACCGCGATGACCGAGATCCCGACCAAGCTCGATCTCCATCCGACCCGCTACTGGCGGCGGCTCGACGACGAACGGGTCGTGTGCGAGCTCTGCCCGCGGCTGTGCAAGCTCAAGGAGGGCCAGCGCGGGCTGTGCTTTGTCCGCATGGCGCACCGCGGCGAGATCGTGCTCACCACCTACGGACGCTCGTCGGGCTTCTGCGTCGACCCGATCGAAAAGAAGCCCCTCAACCACTTCTACCCCGGCACCGCCGTGCTGTCCTTCGGCACCGCCGGCTGCAACCTGGCGTGCCGCTTCTGCCAGAACTGGGACATGTCGAAGTCGCGCCAGATGGACACCCTCGCCGACGCCGCCTCACCCGAGCAGATCGCCCGCGCGGCGGCCAGGCTCGGCTGCCGCAGCGTGGCCTTCACCTACAACGACCCGGTGATCTTCCTCGAGTACGCGGTGGACGTCGCCAGGGCGTGCCACGAGGCCGGCCTCGCGGCGGTGGCGGTGACCGCCGGCGAGATCCTGCCCGAGCCGCGCCGCGACCTCTTCGCCCACATCGACGCCGCCAACGTCGATCTCAAGGCCTTCTCCGAGGACTTCTACCAGCGGCTGTGCGGCGGCTCCCTGCAGCCGGTGCTCGACACCCTGGTCTGGCTCGCCGAGGAGACCACGGTCTGGGTCGAGCTGACCACGCTGCTGATCCCCGGCCACAACGACTCGGACGACGAGATCGACCGCATGACGCGCTGGGTGGTCGAGCGGCTGGGACCGGAGGTGCCGATGCACTTCACCGCCTTCCACCCCGACTTCAAGATGCTCGACCTCCCGCCGACCCCGCCCTCGACCCTGTCCCGCGCCCGCCGGATCGCCCTCGCCAACGGGGTCCGCTTCGCCTACACCGGCAACGTCCACGATGAGCGCGGCGGCAGCACCTTCTGCCCGGGCTGCGGGGAGCTGCTGATCGGCCGCGACTGGTACGAGCTCACGGCCTGGCACCTCGACGACGAGGGCTGCTGCCGGCGCTGCAAAGCCCGCTGCCCCGGCCGCTTCGACGCCCGGCCTGGAAGCTGGGGGCCGCGCAGGCTGCCGGTGCGGCTCGGGGACCTCGCGACCGGCCGGCCCTGACCGGCGCACGGGCCCGCCGGTGGGCCGGTCACTCCTCGACGATCGCCTCGGCCTCGATCTCGACCCGCCATCGGGGATCGATCAGCTGCTGGACCACCACCAGCGTCGCCGCCGGGAAGACCTCGCCGAAGAACTCGCCGTGGACCCGCGTCACCGCGTCCCAGTCTGCCGGGTCGACGATGAACATCCTGGTCCGGACAACGTCCTCGCGGCGCCCGCCGAGCGCCGCCACCGCCTCGAGGATGATCGTGAAGCAGCGCCGCGCCTGGGTCGCGGCGTCGCCGGCCACGGTTCCGCCGTCGGCGTCGATCGGGGCGGTTCCTGACACCAGGATCCGGTCGCCCCGGCGGACGGCTCGGGAGAACCCGATCAGCCCTTCGTACGGAGATGCGGAACGGTACCGGTCAGCCGCCATTCGAAACCTCCCCAGCCGGAGTGCGTCGACTGTCGGTGGGACTCGCCACATGATACCTCGGCCGCCGCGGGGCTGACCGCCGAGGTCCCCTCGACCTGGATGAAACCGGCGCCGATCGGTGTTGGGGTGAGTGCGCGATCGTCCACCGACCGAGGAGGAGCACCATGGCGCGACTGTTCCCGACCAGCATCCTTGCCGTTGCCGCCCTGTCCCTGGCCGTGGGGTGCGGCGCGGCCCCCGACGAGCAGCGCGAGCACGCCGACCGGATGGCCAAGGAGCACGCCCACGACGCGCCGGTCGCCAACCCGGCCTCGCAGACCGCGCCTGCCGTCGAGGTCGTCGCGAGCGACGTCCAGTACGCCACCGTCGACGGCCGTCCCGTCACCGGCTTTCTCGCCCGCCCGGCGGCCGCCGAGGGCGCGCTCCCGGGGCTGATCGTGATCCACGAGTGGTGGGGCCTCAACGACAACATCCGCGCCATGACCCAGCGGCTCGCGGGCGAGGGCTACGTCGCACTGGCCGTCGACCTCTACGGCGGCCAGGCCGCCGCCGATCCCGACGCCGCCTACAAGCTGATGACCGCCGCCAACGAGCGTCCCGCCACGGCCGAGGACAACCTCCGGCAGGCCTACGCTCACCTGACCGGCGAACTCGAGGCGCCGGCGGTCGCGAGCATCGGCTGGTGCTTCGGCGGCGGCTGGTCGCTCGCCACCGCCCTGCTGCTGCCGGACCGGCTTGACGCCGCCGTCATCTACTACGGCCACCTGGTCACCGACCGAGAGCGGCTGGCGGCCCTGAAGATGCCGATCCTGGGGCTGTTCGGCGAGCAGGATCAGGGCATCCCGATCGACAGCGTGCGCGCCTTCGAGGCCGCGCTCAAGGAGCTGGGCAAGGACGCGACGATCGTCGTCTACCCCGGCGCCGACCACGCCTTCGCCAACCCGTCAGGCAAGAACTACCAGCCGGAGGCCGCCGAGAAGGCCTGGCAGGAGACGGTGGCGTTCCTCGCCCGCACCCTCAAGCACGGGAGCTGAGCTACCAGGCCAGATCGATCCTGCGCACCCGCGGCCACGGCAGGAAGGCTTCACCGCCGCCGTCGGGCTCGACCACGACCCCCACCGGGCGCCCGGCTGCGGCCTCCGCGTCGTCGAACCGCAGCTGCTCGCCGTCGGTCAGGGTGACGATCGTGGCCGAGCCGTCGCGCTCGAGCGAGCTCACCCTGGCAAACGGGATGCTGAACTGGAGGCCGTCGCTCACGCCTTCGAGCAGCTCCCAGCTCTCCGAGGCGTCGAGGTCCCAGTGGATCCTGCCGACGTGGGCAGCCCCATCGGTGGTGGTGACCGCGCCCTGCAGGCGCACCGGCTTCGGGAATTCGGCGTAGCCCGGTCCGCTGCCGTCCGGCCTCGCCAGCTCGATGCGCCGGAAGCAGCGCCACGGCACCCGGACGCGCCCGTACCGCGGGTCCTCGACCAGGATGCCGCGGTTCTCCGCGTTGACGTCGTTGGTGCCGTCAAGCACCAGGGCTCGTCCGTCCGCGAGCTCGACCCGGGCGCTGGTCGCCGACCGCTGCTCGATCGCAGCGACGGCGCCGAACGGGATCGACACCCGACCGTCCTCGGAGTCGCCGTCGAGGCGGTCGGTGCTGAGGCCCTCGTCCTCGTCCCACTGGATGAAGCCGGTGAACCGCCGCGAGCCGGCGTCGACCGTGCCGTGGAGCCGGTGCCCGGCGAACACCGCTCCCGCAGGGGCCGGCGAGAGCTCCACCACGTCGACCCGCCCCCACTCGATCGCGGTCTCACCCTCCGTCTCGTCGGTCACGGTCAGGGTCGCGCCGACATCGTCGGCGTAGCCGCTGACGCGGCAGCTGGTGCCGCTGCGCATCGTGACAACGGCCGCGTTGCCTCCGACCACCTCGAGCCTCGCGATGTCCCCGAAGCGGGCGGCGAAGACTCGCCGTGGGCCCGGCTTGACCTCCCGCAGCAGCCGCCGGCCGATCTCCTGCCACCACCAGTCGCTCTCGACCGGCTCCTCGACCGGCTCGGCGTAGGCGGGGAACGGCAGGTCGAGCTTCGCGGACTGGAAGAGGTCGTCCCAGAACGCCTCCTGGCCGCCCCACCGGATCAGCCCGGTGTACCGGCTGCCGGCGTGGGTGGTGACGGTGCCGTGGATCCGGCCTTGGGCGGAACCGTCGGCGCCGGGCCCTGCCTGCAACGCCGGGGCCGCAGCCAGCAGCGCCACCAGCCCGCAACCGGACACCAACCTCCCCAGGCTCATCAGACCTCCTTCGCGGCGGGCTCCGGCCGCGTCTCCATGATGCGCCCGCCGCAGCCGCAGCGTCACCCCGGGGCCTCGGCCGCCGGCCGGCGGCCGCCTCCGGTGCCGGCCCCAGTCGCGCCCCGGCGTGCGCCGGGACGCGGGCGGCAGGCTACAATCCGGGCGATGGCAAACGACGACTCGCTGATCGAGGTGCTCCGACGCCACCGGGGGGCGTTCGCGCCCGTGATCCCGTTCGACCTCGCCGCCGGCGAGCCGGTCGTCTTCGATTTCACCAGCGCCAATCGCGACCTCGAGCGGGTCGGCAGCCACGACACCGTCTCCTTCGCCGCGTATCTCTTCGAGCAGATCTCCGCCGGCGCCCTCCGCGTCGGCGTCGGCCGCTGGGACGAGGACCGCGTGACGTACCGCCACTCGCCGCTGTTCGACGACGCGGTGGAACAGCGCAGCGTCCACCTCGGGATCGACCTCTTCGTCACCCCGGGCACCGAGGTCCACACGCCGCTCGACGCCACCCTCCACTCGTGCGCCGACAACGACCGGCTTGGCGACTACGGCCCGACCATCATCCTCGAGCACACCCTCGACGGAGTCCGCTTCCACACCCTGTACGGCCACCTCGGCCGGCCGTCGCTGGCGGGGCTCGGCCCGGGCCTGTCGTTCGCCGCCGGCGACCTGATCGGCTGGGTCGGCGAGCAGCACGAGAACGGCGGCTGGCCGCCCCACCTGCACTTTCAGGTCATCGCCGACCTCCAGGGCCGGCGGGGCGACTTCCCCGGCGTGGCCGCGCCGTCCCAGCGCGCCCGCTACCTCGCTCTCTGCCCTGACCCCAATCTGATCCTCGGCATCAGAGGTCTGTAGGAGCGCGCAGGCCGTCCGCCGGTCATCCGCCCCAGGGCCCCCGGTCAGAACAGCAGCCGCCAGCCGGCGAGGAAGACCCCGGCGTCGGGGCCGGCACGAGCAGCAGCAGTGCGACGACCGCGGAGGTGCGGTTGGGGGCGCGGGCAGGGCTGGCCACCACCGGACATCGTAGCGCGGCCGCCGCGATCGGGAACCGGAAGCGGGCGCGGATCCCGCTTCGTCGCGCGGCCGCAGCGGTGAGGAGGCGAAGGCGGCCGCGCAACCGGGATCAGACCTTGTCGGGTACGGGAACGGGAGCGGGAACGAATCGGGCGCGGAAGCGGAAGCGGAAGCGGGCGGGGGGCGGATTCCCCAACCCCCATCCCACATCCCCTGGGTGGGCGGGTGGCAGGTCCGGCGCTACAGCCCCGCCCGGTCGGCCAGGTAGTGGATCAGGTCGCACATCCGCCGGGTGTACGAGCCGAGCTCGTTGTCGTACCAGCCGAAGACCTTGAGGTGGGTGACCGGCACCTCAACCGCGCCGCGGTCGCTCTCCACCCCGAGCTCGGCGAGGTCGACCCGCGCGAAACCGGTCCTGGCGTGGGTCTCGAACCCTTCGATGACGACCGCGGCCGGCTCACCGATCATGTCGGTCGAAACGTTCTGGTTCTCGCTGAAGACGACGCCGCTGTCCGGGTTCAAAGCGTACTCCTGGAAGATCCGGTTGACCGACTGGCGGTTGACCAGGCTCGAGCCGTCGGCGTCGAGCTTCGACTGGAAGGTGCAGTTGAGGATGATCAGCGACGCGGTCGGGATCGGGATCCGCACCGAGTCGGCGAGGAAGCCGATCGAGGAGATCTCCGGCATCACACCCTCGAGGGCGGCGGCGGCATTGGTCGAGGTCAGGATGATGTTGTTCATCACCGAGCGGCTCTTGCGCAGGTCCTTGGCCCCCGCCTTGGGCACGGTGTCGAGCACGCTCTGCGAGTTGGTGGCGGCATGGACGGTCGACATCGATGCGGTCAGCATGCGGTGCGTGAGCTCGTGCTGGAGCAGCGGCAGCATCATGTGGGCGAGCGCGGTGGTGGTGCAGGAGGCCGCCGACACCATGCTGTGCGCGGCGGGGTCGAAGGACGCGTGGTTGATCCCGTAGATCAGCATCACGCTGTCGGCCGGCGCGCGCGCCGACTTGTCCTTGATCTTGAACGCCGAGCTCACCAGCACCAGCTGGGCGCCGGACTCGAGGTGTCCCTGGAGGCTGCCGCCGGGATGGGTGGCCGGCAGCGTGGGGTCGAGGAAGGTGCCGGTCGTGTCCACGACCAGGCCCACCCCGTGGGAGCCCCAGCCGATGTCCTTGGGGTTGCGGCTGGCGGTCAGCAGCTTGACCTCGACCCCTTCGATGTCGAGCAGGCCGGCGCCCCGGTCGACCACCTTCACCGCGTCGCGCGGGCCGGCGTGCCCGTGCAGGAAGCGGCCCAGGGAGCCGTAGGTGCTGTCAGTCGACAGGTAGTGGGCGACGGCATCCAGCGACTTGCCCACCTCGCGGCCGGTGTTGACCACCAGCCGATCAAACCGGCGCGCCGCCGCCTCGTACCAGACGGTGAGCTTGCCGATCCGTCCGAGCCCGTTGATCCCGAGCGTGCCTTCTCGCGCCATCCTCTCACCTCCCTCACGACAGGCGGACCAGGCGTCCGGCGTCGACGATCTGGTGCTCGCCGAGGTAGACCCGGCCGGTGAGGCCGTCGATCGAGATCGGGTCCCCGGCCTGCAGGGGCTGCCGGCCGATCCTCGCGATGTTGCTCGAGTCGTCGACGACCAGGTCGCGGCAGCTGACGACGCAGCACTTGCCGAGCCGTTTTGCGGTCACCGCCGCGTGCGACGTGAACCCGCCGCGCGCGGTCAGCAGGCCGTCCACCGACAGCACCAGCGGGATGTCCTCCGGGACCGTGTCCGGCCGCAGCAGGATGACCCGCGCCTGCGGGTGGAGCGTCCGGCAGCGCTCGACGTCGGTGGCATCGAACGCGACCCGTCCGCTCATCGCCCCGCCCCCGGCGCCCACCCCGCAGCCGACCAGGTGCAGGTCGACCCCGGCCGGGTCGGCGAAGACCGGCAGCGCCGCCTGCCCGAGCAGCCGCAGCGGCCGGATCTGGAGGATGTGGAGATCCTCCGCCGCGCTCGACGAGAACGTGAACTCGATCTCCTGGTGCTCGTACTGGTGGTCGTTGATCAGCCGCGAGGCGACTCCCTTCAAGGCGCGGTAGACGTCGGGGAAGCACGACTCGAGGGAGTGCTCGAGCTGGGGCGACAGCTCGCGTCGCTGCCGTTCGCTGACCGGGAGCGGGTGCACGAGGCCGGCCACCACGTCCTCGCCCTGCGAGCGGATGGTGAAATCTCCGAACAGCCCGATTCCGGTCGACGGCGAGCGCGGGTTGCGGGTGAACACCACCCCGGAGCCGGAGCTCGAGCTCATGTTGCCGAACACCATCCGCTGGACCAGGACCGCGGTCCCCCAGGCGTCGGCGAGCTGCAGCTGCTGGCGAAACAGCCGGGCCGGCTCCGAGTGCCAGGACTTGAGCACCAGGAACACCGCCTGCAGCAGCTGCTCCTGTGGATCGTCGACGAGCTCCACCCCCTGCCGCGCGGCCTCCTCCCGATAGGCGAGCGCCATCCGCCGCATCTGGGCGGCGGTGAACTGCTCCTTGCGCTCGACCCGGTGGCGGCCCTTGAAGCGGAGCATGATCGCGTCGAACAGGTCGCGGCCCGCGCCGCACGACATGGCGACGTTCTGCAGGTACCGGCGGTAGCAGTCCCAGTACCCCCACTTCGCCTCCGGGGACCCGGCCATCCTCTCGAGCAGCTCCTGGTTGAGCCCGACGTTGAGGATGGTGTCCATCATCCCGGGCATCGAGAACGCGGCGCCCGAGCGGACCGACAGCAGGAGCGGGCGGCGCGGGTCGCCAAAGGAGCACCCGGTCGCGCGCTCGACCCGCCGCACCGCGTCCATGATCCGCTCGCGGGTGTCGGCCCGCAGGTCCGCGTACTCGAGCGCCGGCTGGATCGCGAACAGCTCGGTCGAGACCACGAAACCGTCGGGGACGGGAAAGCCGAGGGCCTTGATGCGCTTCAGCGAGTACCCCTTGTAGCCGAGCCGGAGCCGGTCCTCGTGGGGCTCGATCGGGTCCCCGAGGTGCGAGATCAGCCGCGCCGGAGAGTAGCCCAGCGCGACCTCGGAGGCGCGGTCGCTGAGGCCCTCAGTCATCCGCTGCAGGGTCCTGCGGATCCGCACCAGGAAGGCGTCGAACTCCTGGATGGCGTAAGTCTTGGCGATCAGGTCGCGGAGGAAGCGCTCGGACAGGCTGCCCGCGTCGCCGCCGTCGGCCGGCCGCGCCCCGGGAGCGCCGGCGAGCCGCCCGGCCAGGCGCTCCAGGCTCGGGTTGTGGAGCGAGATGTAGTTGGTCTCGATCGCGTCCTTGAGCGCCTCGGACATGAAGTCGAAGATGTTGAGGTACTGGCGGGTGGTCAGCGTGCCGAGGGCGATCCCCCGCCCGAGCAGCTCGAGGTTGCCCTCGAGGTTGCGGACGCGCAGGCCGGAAACCAGCAGCCCGGCCAGCATCTCGGTCATGATCTGGTGGGCGCGCCGGATCGACTCCCGCGTCATGTACCGGTAGTTGAACTCGTCGACCAGCGCCTCGAGGTGCGGCCTCACGAAGGCCATGACCCGCAGCAGCAGGCCCATCGCGTCGAACTTCGGCTCGCGGTAGGTGCCGTACATCGACGGGATCCCGGCCGCGATGTGGCGCTTGTAGAAGATGTTCTCGAAGGCCTCGGTGACCTCCGGGGAGACGATCGTCGCCTTCAGCTCCTCGAGCACCCGGTTGCCGGCGGTGACGATCGCCAGGTGGTCTCCCGACTGGCAGGCCTCGAGGAAGCCCTTCCGGACGTCGGCGCCGAGCAGCGGCGACAGCTCGAGCTGCGAGCGCAGCTGGTCGGTCGAGTACGAGTACTTGGCCTTCAGCAGCTGGTAGAAGCGCACCAGGAGCCGGACCCGCTCGCGGTCCGCGGGGCTGCCCTCGCCCGCCTGCGTCAGCAGCTCGTCGAGCTGGTCCATCGCCAGCGAGTCGAGCTCGCTGTCGGTGACGCCCCGTCCCGCGAGCGCCGCCGCCACCTGGTGGACGCCCCGGAACCACTCCGCATCGCTCGAAAGCCCCTCGAAGACGGACCTCGGGAGGTAGGGCGCGAGCCCCGCCGTGTCGCCGGTGCGCCAGGCGCGCAGCACGCTCGCCGCGAAGCCGACCAGCCGGTTGTTGCTCTCGGCGTGCGACTGCTTGCGCAGGAAGTGGATCACCGGGTCGCGCCGGAAGCTGATCTCGTCGAGCCGGGTCGACACCTCGCGCAGCTCGCCCTCCGAGCCCACCTCGTGGAAGAACACCGGGAAGCAGGTGAGCAGCTGCATGATCAGGTTGAAGGCGTCGCCGATGTTCGAGTTGAGGAGCGATGAGATGTCGCGCTGGAACAGGTCGGTGTCGGAGACGAACACGCCCTCGAAGTGGAGGTTGATCACCAGCGCCGACAGCAGCTGCTCGTACTTGACGGGGTCGGTCTCGATGACCGCGAGCCAGGTCCTCAGGCAGGGCAGATGGTAGGGGTTGACGTGGGTCTGCCACTCCTCGGAGACGCCGCGGACGTCCGGCCCCTCGAACCCGATCGCGATCATCCGCTCCACGAAGTAGCGGACCATGGCGTCGTCCTCGCGCGGCGCGATGCCCTCCCCGAGCTTCTCCAGGCACTTGTAGAGCATCGCCTTGTGGCTCGGCCGGCACACGGCGAGGTGCCCCGTGATCAGCCCGACGGCGCGGACGATGTCGTCGTGCGAGCCGGTGGCGCCGACGGTCCGGATGGCGGCGTGCAGCGCGCGCAGGACCTCCATGTTGCGGTGCTGCAGCTCGTCGATCCCGGCGAGGTGGACGTAGAGCGCGATCCTCTCGATGGCGCTCGGCAGCTCGCGCGCCCGCGCCATCACCATGTCGAGCAGATCGTCGAGGCTGGGCAGGGCGAGCAGGTCGGCGGGCCGGGCAGCGGTCGAGCGGGAGCTCTTGGCCGCCCCGATGGCACCGGCCAGCGGGCCGGCGACCCCGGCCAGCACCTCGGCCGCGGTGACCACCGGCTCCCGCCAGCACCACCGCTCGAGGTCGACGGACTCGTCGAAGACGCGCAGCCCGAGATCGACGGTGCCGGCGTAGATCTCGGCGAGGCGCTCGACGAGCCCGCCCCCCGCCGCCGCCCGCCGGGCCAGCCGCCGGATGAGGCCGGTGTGGCGCAGGAGGACCGTGCCCCGTGACCCCTGGACCGCCCGTAGCTCGGCGAGAGCCCGCTCCACCAGCGCGCCGTACTCGGCGCCGAACCGCGACTGGACGAGGGTGTCGACGAAGGACAGGTGGGTCCCCACCAGGTCGCCGAGGAACGCCTCGTCCGACTCGCTGGCGTAGAGGGCCGGGAAGACGCCGTCGATGAGGCCGGCGAGCTCGGCACGATCCGCCGACCGCTCGAAGTAGTGGAACATCCCGCCGCACAGCCGCCCCAGCTGGCTGTTGATCTCGGCCAGGTTGCGCAGCGGGTGGAAGAGCTCGGTGAGCAGCCGGTCGAGCGACTGGAGCACCCCGAAGTAGGGGGCGACCGCCTGGCGCAGCGGGTCATACGCCGCCGGGATGACCACCTCGCGCCGGGTTTCCTCGAGGTTGGCCAGCAAGGCTGTCGACGCCGGTCGGTGGCTGACGGCTTCCTGGGACATGACGCCCTACCGAGTATATCGGAGGCGGCTGGCGCGCGGCGGGTGGCCCCGTCCTGCGCCGCCCGTCGGCAGCCGCACCGTGCCCGCGCCGGGCTACACTGTCTTGCCCGCGCGGCGCCGCGGCGCCGCCGGGCCGAGGAGGGTCCTCATGCGCAGCACCGCCGTTTCGACCGTCGCCGTCCTCTGCCTCGCCGTCTCGCTGCCGGTGGCTGCGGGAGACCGCGAGGCGGCGGCCCCGGGTGGGCCGCTCCTGCGCTTCCCCGACGTCGCGGGCGACACCGTGGTCTTCACCTACGGCGAGGACATCTGGTCGGTGCCGGCGGGCGGCGGCACGGCGCGGCGGCTGACCGACGACGAGGGCCAGGAGCGCCACCCCAAGCTGTCGCCGGACGGCTCGCTGATCGCCTTCACCGGCGACGTCGACGGCAACCCCGACGTCTACGTGATGCGGGCCGACGGCAGCGGGCTGCGGCGCCTGACCTACCACCCCGAGGCCGACGAGGTCGTCGGCTGGCACCCGACCGCGGGCACGATCCTGTTCCGCTCGAGCCGGTCCTCATGGAGCCGCTTCGACAGGCTGTTCCTGATCTCGCCCGAAGGCGGCGGCGTCGAGGAGCTGCCCCTGCCCGAGGCCGGCCGCGGCTGCTTCTCCCCCGACGGCGCCAGGATCGCCTACAACCAGATCGCGACCGAGGACCGCACCTGGAAGCGCTACCACGGGGGCATGGCGCAGGACATCCGGGTATACGACTTCGCGACCGCCGAGGACCGCCGGATCACCGACCACAGCGGCGCCGACCGCCTGCCGATGTGGATCGGCGACGCGATCTACTTCGCCTCCGACCGCACCGGCACCATGAACATCTACCGCTACGACACGGCCGGCGGCGGCATCACGCAGGTCACCCACCACACCGACTTCGACGTGCTGCGGCCGAGCGAGGGCGGCGACCGCGTCGTCTACGAGCACGGCGGCGCCCTGTGGCTCCTTGACACCTCGACCGGCTCGACCGCGCCGATCCTAGTCGAGATCCCGACCGAGCCGCGGGAGGCGCGCCCCTACCTGAAGAACGTGCGCGAGTTCATCACCGACGCCGCCATCTCGCCCGCCGGCGGGCGGGCGGTCGTCGCGGCACGCGGCGAGGTCTTCACCGTGCCGCGGGAGCACGGCGAGATCCGCAACATCACCCGCACCCCGGGGGCGCGGGAGCGCAACCCCGCCTGGTCGCCGGACGGCGAGCGCATCGCCTTCCTGTCCGACCGCAGCGGCGAGTACCAGATCTGGGTGGTCGATGCCGCCGGGACCTCCGAGCCGCGGCAGCTGACCAGCCGCCAGCGCGGCTACCCCCACACCCTGCGCTGGTCTCCGGACTCGACCAGGATCGCCTTCACCGACGAGACGCTGGCCCTGCTCTGGGTGGACGTGGCGACCGGCAGGGTCACCGTGGTCGACCGCGCCGAGGTCGAGCCGATGGACGTCGGGCCCGAGGCCAAGCCGATCTCGGACTTCGCCTGGTCGCCCGACAGCCGCTACATCGCCTACTCCAAGATCGGACGCGACCAGGTGTCCAACATCTGGGTCGCAGCGGTCGACACCGGCACCACCTCGAATTTGTCGAGCGGCCTCTATAACGACTTCGGCCCGGTCTTCACCCGCGACGGCGAGCACCTGCTGTTCGTCTCCAACCGCCGCTTCGACCCGACCTTCTGCGACTTCGAGTGGGAGATGGTCTACAAGGACGTCGCCGGCATCTACGCGCTGACCCTGCGGCGGGACGGGCCGCCGCTGCTGCCGCTGCGCTCCGACGAGGCCGCTGCGACCGACGACGCTCAGCGGTCGAGGTCAGCAGGGGAGGCCGACCCGGTGACGGTGCAAATCGACCTCGACGGCATCACCGACCGCATCGAGGCGCTGCCGCTGCCGCGCGGCAACTACCGCCAGCTCGCCGCCGGCGCGGACACCCTGTACGCCCTCGACGGCGAGGACGGCGACTTCAACCGTTTCGAGTTCCGCGAGCTGCCGCCGCGGGAGCTGGTCGCCTTCTCGTTCGAGGAGCGGTCGGACACCGTCCTCGTCGACGGCGTCATCGACTACGCCCTCGCCGCCGACGGGCTGCACCTCGTCTACCGGACCGAGGACGGGATCGCGATCTGGGACACCGAGCCCGGCCACGAGCCCGCGCGCCGGACCGGACGGCCGGGCGAGGGACTGGAGGACGACCGCTCCTTCGTCCTCGACCTCGCAGGCCTCGAGACCACGATCGACCCGATCGCCGAGTGGACTCAAGTCTTCTGGGAGGCGTGGCGGATCGAGCGCGACTTCTTCTACGACCCCAACCTGCACGGCCTCGACTGGCCGGCGCTGGGCGCGAAGTACGCCCGCTTCCTGCCCGGCCTGTCCTGCGCCCAGGACCTGCACTTCATCGTCGGCGAGCTGATCAGCGAGCTCTCGACCTCGCACACCTACGTCCGGGTCGGCGACCGCCGGAGAAGGGCGCCGGCGGTCGAGGTCGGCCTGCTCGGCGCCGACTGGACGGTCGATCGCGGCCGTTACCGGCTCGCCAAGATCTACCGGGTGCCGCACTGGAGCCGCGAGGTCGACCCGCCGCTGGCCGGGCCCGGGATCGACGTCCGCGAGGGCGACTACCTGATCGCGGTCGACGGCCGCGACGTCGCCGCGGCGGACTCGATTTACGCCCACTTCCAGGGCCTCGCCGACCATCAGGTGCGGCTCACCTTCAGCGCCGATCCTTCCGGCACGACGCCCCGCGAGGCGGTGGTGGTGCCGATCTCGAGCGAGCGCACGCTGCGCTACCTCGACTGGGTCGAGCACAACCGCCGGGTGGTCGACGAGGCCTCGGGCGGCCGCATCGGCTACCTGCACCTGCCCGACACGTACCTGGGCTCGGCGATCGAGTTCCCGGCCTACTACTACGCGCAGACCCGCAAGCAGGGCATGCTGATCGACGGCCGCTTCAACGGCGGCGGCCTCGACCCCGACATCTTCCTGGCGCGGCTCGCCAAGGCACCGCTGTCGTACTGGACCCGCCGCTACTCGGAAGACCAGGTGACGCCGGTCTTCGTCAGCGGCGCGCACCTCGCGCTGCTCACCAACCGCCAGGCCGGCTCCGGCGGCGACGAGCTGCCACACGAGTTCCAGCAGAAGGGCATGGGGCCGGTGATCGGCACCCGCACCTGGGGCGGCCTGGTCGGGATCTCGATGTCGTTCGAGCTGATGGACGGGAGCGAGGTGACTGCCCCCGACTACCGGATCTACACGCCCGGCGGCGAGTGGACCGTGGAGAACGAGGGCGTGACGCCCGATATCACCGTCGAGCTCGACCCGGCCGAGATGGCCCGGGGGTGGGACGCCCAGCTGCAGAAAGGCATCGAGGTGCTGCTCTCAGCGATCGAGCGCGAGCCGATCGTCCGGCCGCAGCATCCCCCCTTCCCGGTGCTGAGGTAGAACCCGTTCCCGTTCCCGTACCCGTTCCCGTCCCCGTTTCCGTGCCCGCTCCAGCTTCCGCCCCGGGAGACGAGGCGAGCACGAGGAAAGGGCGTCCTGCGGGCGTGCCATCTTTGGCGATTTCGAGACGACGTTCCTCTTCACGAGGTGCCCGAGACCCGAAATCGCCAAAGGTGGCTCCCTCGGGGAGCGCCTCGAGAGCAACGGCGCGATGCGATTTCGAGGACGGAGCGAACGAGCGGGCCCGGAGACGGACACGGGCACGGACCTCATCCCTGAACCCCTCCCCTCGCTCCTGCCTCTTGACAGCCACGGTCCGGGAATCTAGAGTTCAACCATCCGGTTGAACCGACCGGTTAGTTAGGAGCCGAGATGCCATCGCCACGAGATCCAGAGCGGCGCGACCGGATCCTCGACGCGGCCTCGACCGTGTTCGCTGCGCAGGGCTTCGCGGGCGCCAGGGTAGACGACATCGCGGCGCGCGCCGGAATCAACAAGGCGATGCTCTACTACCACGTCGGCGACAAGACCGCGCTCTACAGCGCGGTGCTGCTGCGCAACTTCGACCGGGTGCGGATGGCGATCGACGAGGCCCTGACCGCCGGGGGGACCGCTCGCCAGCGCCTCGAGGCGGTGATCACGGCCCTGACCAGGATGGTGCAGCGCCACCCCGACCACCCGCGGATGATGCTGCGCGAGATCGCCTCCGGCGCGGCGAGCCTCGAGCCGGAGGTCCTGGCGGCGATGCTCGAGGTGCTCGGGGTGGTCCGCGGCCTGATCGCCGAGGGCACGGCCGCCGGCGAGTTCCGGCCCCTCGACCCGGTCCTCACCCACCTCACGTTGGTCGGAGCGGTGGTGTTCCTGAACGCGACCTGGCCGATCCGTGACCGCGCCGCCGCGCTCGGGCCCGGCTTCAGCCTGCCCGAGCCCACGGCCGACATCGCGGCCTTCATCAACCAGATGATGCTCGACGGCCTCGCCGCCGACCGGTAGACCGGAGGACCCTGATGCGATCGCCATCCCTGCCCGCAGCCATCCTCGCCACGTCGCTCGCCCTGGCCGCCTGCGGCGACAACGGCCGCAACGGCCGCATCCACGCCTCCGGCCACGTCGAGGCCACCGAGCTGCGGCTGGCGGCCAAGGTCGGCGGGCGGCTCCTCGAGGCGCCGTTCGAGGAGGGCGATGCCGTCCGCTCCGGCGACGTGGTCGCCCGCTTCGAGACGGTCGACCTCGAGCACCAGCTCGCGGCGGCGCGCGCCGAGGTCGCCGCCGCGGATGCGCGGCTCCGCCTGCTGCTCGCCGGCACCCGCAGCGAGGACCTGCGGCGCGCCGACGACCAGCTCGGGGAAGCGCAGGCCGAGCTCGATGCCGCCCGGCGGGACGTCGCGCGGCTGGAGGGCCTCGCCGACCGCGGCACCGCCACCGAGAAGGCCCGCGACGACGCCCGCACCCGGCGCGACGTCGCGGAGCGGGCAGCGGCGGCTGCGCGCGCCGAGCTCGACAAGCTGATCGCCGGGCCGCGCCGGCAGGAGATCGAGGCCGCCCGCGCGCAGCATGCGGCCGCCGCGGCGCGGGTCGAGGCCATCGCGCAGCAGGTCGCCGACTCCACGGTGGTCGCACCCAGGGACGGCGTGATCACCGAGCGGGTGGCCGAGCCGGGCGAGGTGCTGGCCCCGGGGGCCACCCTGTCAGTCCTGACCGACGTCGGGCGACCGTGGCTCAACGTGTGGGTCGATGAGCCGAGCCTGGCCAGCATCCGCCTCGGCGACTCGGCCGAGGTGCGCGTCGACGGCAGCGACCAGGCCTTCGCGGGCGTCGTGTCCTTCGTCTCGCCGGTCGCCGAGTTCACCCCCAAGAACGTCCAGACCCCGGAGGAGCGCGCCAAGCTGGTGTTCCGGGTCAAGATCGCCCTCGACAACCCGGACCGGGTGTTCAAGCCGGGGATGCCGGCCGATGCCTACTTCCGCCCGGCGACGGCGGAGGGCGGCCGGTGACCGGCGCCCAGTTGCTCGCCGCCCGCGACCTCGTGGTGAGCTACCGCGCCGTCGAGGCGGTGCGCGGCGTGTCGCTCGCGGTTGATCGCGGCGAGGTGGTCGGCCTGATCGGTCCGGATGGGGCCGGCAAGACGTCGACGCTGCGGGTGCTCGGCGGCCTGCTGCGCGCCACCTCCGGGCACGCGGAGGCGTTCGGCGTCGACTGCTGGCTGGCTCGACGCGCGCTCCACCGGCGGCTCGGCTACCTCGCCCAGCGCTTCGCGCTCTACGGCGACCTCACGGTCGACGAGAACGTCCAGTTCTTCGCCCTGATGTACGGCGTGCGGTCGTGGCGGGCGCGGCGCGACGAGCTCCTCGAGCTGGTCGGGCTGGCCCGCTTCCGGCACCGCGTCGCCGACCACCTCTCCGGTGGCATGAAGCAGAAGCTGGCGCTCGCCTGCACCCTCATCCACTCGCCCGAGGTGCTGCTGCTGGACGAGCCCACCACCGGTGTCGATCCGGTGACCCGCCGCGAGCTCTGGCGCCTGCTCGCTGAGCTGGTCGCCGGCGGCCTGACCCTGGTCGTCGCCACCCCCTACCTCGACGAGGCCGAGCGCTGCACCCGGGTCCTCCTCATGCACGGGGGGCGCCTGCTCGTCGATGCGCGCCCCGGCGCGATCCCCGACCTCCTGCCGGGCGCGGTGGTCGAGATCACGAACGCCGACCGGTCCGCGGCGACCGCGGCGCTCGAGGCTTGCCGCGAGGTGGTCGACGTCGCCGTCTTCGGCGCGGCTCTCCATGCCCGGGTCGAGGGGGCCGCCGACCCCGAGGCGATGGTGCGCGAGGCGCTCGCGTCCGGCGGTGTGACGGACGCGGCCCTGCGGTCGGTCCGCCCCGGCCTCGAGGACGCGTTTCTGTTCCTCACCCGCTCGGATCCCGGGCAGCCGGCACAGGAGGCATCATGAGAAACCCATCCCTGTCCCTGAGGTGGGGGATCACCGCCGCCCTCTGGTTGATCACGGTGGGCCCGGCGGCTGCCGACACGCTGCGAGTCGACGCCGCCACGGCGGTCGAGATGGCGCTGGCGGCGTCGCAGCGGGCGGTCGCGGCCGACGCGAGGATCAGCGCCGCGCAGCTTACCGTCGACGCCGCCGATGCCGCGCGGCTGCCGGTCGTCGGCGCGTCGGCCGCCGTGTCGCAGCGAAGCGCGGTCCCGGAGTTTGCCGCCGCCACCGGCGGGCCCGGGGCCGAGCCGGTCGTCATCTTCCCGAACATCGAGACCGCCTACGCCGCCGGCATCGGCGTCAGGCAGCCGCTCTACTCGGGGGGCGGGATCCAGGCTGGTCGGGAGGCGGCTCGCCACGGCCTCGCCGCCGCCGACGGCGGCCAGGACCTGACGCGGCTCGACCTCCGGTACGAGGCCCGCGTTGCCTACTGGCGGTCGATCGCCGCCGACGCCGCGCTCGGGGCAGCCGAGGCCCAGCAGCGACGGGCCCTGCGCCTCCTCGACGACGCCCGCGCCCTGCGCCGGGCTGGGATGGCGGTCGACGCCGATGTCCTGGGCGCCGAGGCGCGCGCCGCGTCGGCGCAGCTCGACGTCGTGCGCACCTCGACCGAGCTTGCCAGCCGCCTCGCCGATCTGCGGTCGCTGCTCGGCCTGGCCGGCGACGTCGACCTCGAGCTCGCCGACCGCGGCAGCCATGCGCTGCCGCCCCTGCCGGCCCCTCTCGATGAGATGGTGGCGGCCTCGGAGGGCCGCCCCGAGCTGGCGATCGCCGATGCCCGCATCGCCCAGGCGACCGCCACCGAGCGCGCGGTCGCCGCCGCCAGGAAGCCCGCCGTCGGGCTGTCCGCCCAGTGGGACCTGGAGCGGCCGAACAACCGCTATCTGCCGCTCGAGGACGCCTGGAACGACGCCTGGAGCGTCGGCCTTCGCGCCACCTGGACGGTGTTCGACGGCCAGCGGACCGCCGCCGAGGCTGCCGCCGTGCGCGCCGAGGCGCAGGCCATCTCCGCCGACCGCGACGAGCTGGCGCGGCAGGTCCGCCTCCAGGTCGAGACAGCCCGCCTCGAGCTCGAGGCCGCGCTCGAGGCGGTGGCGCCGGCAGACGCCTCGCGTTCGGCGGCTGCGGCGCGCGAGGAGGCGTCGCGGGAGCGCTACGCGGCCGGCCTCGCTCCGATCGTGGAGATGCTCGACGCGCAGGCCGAGCTCACCGATGCCGAGGTGGCGCAGATCACGGTCCGCGTCACCGCGTGGATCGCGGCCGCCGCGCTGGAGCGGGCGATCGGCCGATGAGCGCGATCGCCACGTCCGCGGCCGCCGCCCCTGCGGTGGTCACCGCCCGCGACCTGACGCGCACGTTCGGAGACTTCACCGCCGTCGACCGGGTCTCGTTCGAGGTCGCCCGCGGCGAGATCTTCGGCTTCCTCGGCTCGAACGGCGCCGGCAAGACCACCACCATCCGGATCCTGTGCGGCCTGCTCGCCCCGACCTCCGGCAGCGCATCTGTCGCAGGCTTCGACGTGGCCACCGAGTCGGCGCGCATCAAGACCAGGATCGGCTACATGTCGCAGCGATTCTCGCTCTACTTAGACCTCACCGTGGACGAGAACCTGCGCTTCTGGGCCGGCACCTATCGCCTGTGGGGGCGCGAGCTCGAGGGCCGGCTGGGCTGGGCCCGGGATGTCGCCGGGCTCGAGCGCCGCCGCACCACGCTGGTGCGCGAGCTGCCCGGCGGCTACCGCCAGCGCCTCGCCCTGGCGGCCTGCCTGCTCCACCGGCCGCCGGTGGTGTTCCTCGACGAGCCCACCGGCGGCGTCGACCCGGAGGCCCGGCGCCGCTTCTGGGACTTGATCGACGGCCTCGCGGCCGAGGGCACGACGGTCTTCGTCACCACCCACTCGATGGACGAGGCCGAGCGCTGCCACCGCGTCGCCCTGATGCACGCCGGCCGGCTGCTCGCCCTCGACACGCTGCCCGGGCTCAAGGGCGGCTTCGCCGACAGCACCGTCCTCGAGATCGAGTGCGCACGGGCGGCCCAGGCCCTGGCCCGGCTCGAGCAGCTCCCCGGCGTGTCCGACGCCGCCCTGTTCGGCGACCGCCTGCACGCCGTGGTCGACGGCCCGCAGCGCGGCCGCGCCATCGAGTCGGCGCTGTCGGGCGCCGGCTTCGCGCCGGTTGCCGCGAGGCCGATCGCGCCGTCGCTCGAGGACGTCTTCATCCGGGCCATCCGCGAGGCCGACCAGGGCGGCGCCCCATGATCCGCCGCGTGCTCGCGGTCGCGGTCAAGGAGCTCCTGCAGCTGCGGCGCGACTGGCGGACGACCTTCGCCCTGGTCGCCATGCCGGTGGTGCTGCTGCTCATCTACGGCTTCGCGCTGAGCTTCGACGTGCGCGACATCCGGCTCGCCGTGGTCGATCAGTCCCGGACCCGCGCCTCTCGCGGGGTGATCGAGGCGTTCCTGCAGAGCGGCTACTTCGTCCGCGTCGCGGACCTCGCGGAGCCACGGCCGCTGGACCGGCTGTTCGACCGCGGAACGGCGCAGGCCGCGCTGGTGATCCCGGCCGACTTCGGCGCCGACGTCGCCGGCCGCCGGCAGACGACGCTGCAGTTCGTGCTCGACGGCTCCGACTCCCAGACCGCCAGCACCGTCCTCGGCTACGCCCGCCAGATCGTGGGCTCGGCCACCTCCGGCCTCTACGGCCTGGCGGTGCAACCGCCGGTCGTGGCGCGGCCGCTGGTCTGGTACAACCCGGACCTCAGCTCGTCGCTGTTCCTGGTTCCCGGCCTGGTCGCCTTCATCCTGATGGTGACCTCGGTCATCGCCACCGCGCTCGCGGTGGTCCGCGAGAAGGAGCGCGGCACCCTGGAGTCGCTGCGTGCCACGCCGCTGGTCGCGATCGAGCTGCTGGTCGGCAAGACCGTGCCATACCTGCTCCTGGCCTCGGCGGCCGCCGCCGGCTCACTGATCCTGGCGTGGGCGCTGTTCGGCGTCCCGGTTCACGGGTCGATCGTCTGGCTCGGCGTGGCCACGGTCCTCTTCCTCGCCGGGGGATTGGGCTGGGGGATGTTCCTGTCCTCGCTCGCCGACTCTCAGCAGGTGGCCTTCCAGCTCGGGCTGCTGACGTCGATGCTGCCGACCCTGCTGCTGTCCGGCTTCATCTTCCCGATTTCGTCGATGCCGCCGGCGCTTCAGCTCATCTCGCACATCGTGCCGGCGCGCTACTTCATCTCGGCGCTGCGCGCGATCGTGCTCAAGGGGGCCGGGCCCGAGGTGTGGTGGAGCGACGCACTCGCCCTGATCGCCTTCGGTGCCGTGGTGCTGGTGCTGGCCACGGTGCGGACGGTGCGGAGCCTGTAGCATGCGAACCCTGCTCAACATCCTCGTCAAGGAGCTGCTCCAGCTTCGGCGCGACCCCAGGATCCTGCCGATCCTGTTCATCGCGCCGGTGATCCAGTTGACGATCCTCGGCTACGCCGCCACCACCGACGTCCGCCGCGTCGAGCTCGCGGTGTGCGATCTCGACCGCACCGCAGCCAGCCGCGACCTCGTGCGCCGCTTCACCGGCTCTTCCTACTTCCGGCTGGTGGCTTCCGTCGACGAGCAGCGCGACCTCGACCGCTGGCTGGACAGCGGGCGCGCCCGGATCGCGCTCACCATCCCGGCCGGGTTCTCGGCCGACCGCGAGGCCGGCCGCGGCGCCGACGTCCAGCTGGTGGCCGACGGGTCGGACGCGATGGCCGGCACTCTCGGCCTGAGCTACGCCCAGGGCGTCCTCGAGCAGGTGGCGGAGTCCGAGGGGCTCCGCCTGCCGGTCGAGCTTCGGCCCAAGGTGCTGTACAACCCCGACCTGGTCAGCCGCAACTTCATGGTGCCGGCCGTGCTCGCCATGATCCTCATGATCATGACCATGATGCTGACGTCGATGGCGCTGGTGCGCGAGATCGAGCTCGGCACCATGGAGCAGCTCCTGGTGACCCCGCTCAAGCCGGGCGCGATCATCGCCGGCAAGCTGGTGCCGTACGCCCTCGTAGGCGCTGTCGAGATCCTGACCGCGATGCCGGTGGTGCTGCTCTGGTTCCGGGTCCCGCTGCGCGGGTCGCTCGCCGTGCTGGCCCTGCTCACCGCGCCTTTCATGCTGTGCACGCTCGGGCTCGGGCTGCTGGTCTCGACGCTGTCGAGAACCCAGCAGCAGGCGATGATGATCTCGACCTTCGTCTTCATGCTGCCGCAGATCTACCTGTCGGGCTTCGTCTTCCCGATCCAGAACATGCCGAGGGCCTTCCAGGCGATCACCTACGCGGTGCCGCTGCGCTACTACGTCGAGGTGCTGCGCGGCGTGTTCCTCAAGGGAGTCGGGCTCGAGGTGCTGTGGCGCCAAGGCCTCGTCATGCTCGCGCTCGGGACCGTCATCCTCGCCCTCGCCCGGATCCGGTTCCGCCAGCGCCTCGGCTAGGCGACGTTCCCGCTCCCGTACCCGTTCCCGTTCCCGAACGCCCGGGGCGATCGGCATTGGGGCAGTGAGGCACCGCGGCAGTGGACCACCTGCCCTCCCCGCTCATCTGAACCGCGGAGGGCGCAGAGAACGCGGAGCACGGACGGAAGGCCTTCGCCGCGACCGTCTCTGCGATCTCCGCGGCCTCTGCGGTTCGATTTGGGTGGAAGGGGAAACCGCCGGATTCGAGGGGTCGTGGGTCGAGCTGCCGCGTCCGCTCCCGCATCCGATGTCCGACACTGGTTGTCATCATGCCCGGGACGAGGCATCGGGCGCGGGCGGGGAAGCGGAAGCGGATGCGGGGAGGCATTCCCCAGAATCCCGGAATTCGAGCGATGACCCGCGTCGCCTACCAATAATCGGTGGTGATGGTGACCGGCCCCGCGATCCGCGCGCAGCAGGCCAACCGCTCCTCGGGCCGCGCCCGCAGCGTCTTGAGCAGCCGGCTCTCCTCGGCCGCCGGGGGCGTCAGGTTGGCCGCGCCCGCCAGCACCCGCACCCGGCAGAAGCCGCACACGCCGACTCCGTCGCACGACTGGCCGAGCGGCAGGCTCGCCTGATGGACGGCCTCCACGAGGCTGGTGTCGTGCACGACCGCAACTTCGCGCCCCGATGGCACGCAGCGCACGATGGCCGTCTCGACCTTGAGGTCATCCCAGTCCATCACCTGCCCGCGGGCCACGCTCGCCGCCCTCTCGGACGGGTCTCTCGCCCTCTCCCCTATCACCTATCACGTATCACCTATCACCTACAGCAGCTTCCGCTCGGCCGCCGCCCGCTCGAGCTGCTCGCGGAAGTCGGGGTGCGCGATGTCGATCAGCCGCCGGGCGCGCTCCCGCAGGCTTCTGCCGTAGAGGTTGGCGATGCCGTGCTCGGTGACGACGTAGTGGACATCGGCGCGAGTGGTGACAACGCCGGACCCCGGGAGCAGGGTGTCGGTGATCCGCGACAGCTTCCCCTCCTTCGCGGTCGACGGCAGCGCGATCACCGGGACGCCTCCCTTGGAGCGCGCCGCGCCGCGGATGAAGTCGAGCTGGCCGCCGAAGCCCGAGTACATCGAGGTTCCGATCGAGTCGGCGCAGACCTGTCCGGTGAGGTCGACCGCCAGCGCCGAGTTGATGGCCACCATGTTGTCGTTCTGCGCCACGATGAAGGGGTCGTTGACGTACTCGTTGGGGTGGAACTCCATGAACGGGTTGTTGTCCACGAACGAGAACGCCTTGCGGGTCCCGAGCACGAACGACGTCACGATCTTGCCGCGGTGGAGGGTCTTGCGCTCGTTGGTGACGACCCCGGCCTCGAAGGCCGCGACCAGCCCGTCCGAGAACATCTCGGTGTGGACCCCGAGGTGCCGCTTGCCCTGGAGGAAGATCAGGACGGCGTCCGGGATCTCGCCGATGCCCATCTGGAGGGTGGCGCCGTCGGGGATCAACGACGCGACGTTCCTGCCGATGGCTCGCGACACGTCGGACACCTCGGTGGCCATCGGCAGCTCGAGCACCGGCTCGTCGACCTCGACCACGTGGGTCAGCTTGGACACGTGCACGAACGAGTCACCGAGGGTCCTCGGCATCTGCTGGTTGACGAGCGCGATCGTCGTGCGGGCGCTCTCGACCGCGGCCTTGGTGGCGTCGACCCCGACTCCGAAGGAGCAGAAGCCGTGCTCGTCCGGCGGCGAGATGTGGATCAGGGCCACGTCGATCGGCATCAGGCCGCTCGTGATCAGGGTGGGGACCTCGTGGAGGTGCACCGGCACGAAGTCGGCGCGGCCGGCCTTGACCGCCTCGCGGACGTTGGCGCCCATGAACAGCGCCCGATGGCGGAAGTGGCCCTCCATGCCGGGCGCCGCGTAGGGCGCATCGGCCAGGGTCAGGATGTGCGCCACCTCCACGTTCTCGAGCTCCGGGGCGCGCGCGACCATGGCCTCGATCAGCCGCTTCGGCGTGTTGCAGCCGGGGTGGACCCACACCCGGTCGCCGGACCGGATGTCGAGGACCGCGCGTTCCGCCGTGGTGACACGCCGCCGGTAGATGTCGACCCAGTTCACGGCGTCCCTCCACCCGGATTCCGGTACGGCACGTGGAGCTGCTCAGCAAGCCTCCTGCGCACGCAGGCGCCGTCGTAGGTGTAGGTGCCGCGGCACAGGGCGCTGTTCTCGGCGATCGCGCGGTCGAAGCCGTGGTCGGCGATCTCCTCGACGAACGGCAGGATGGCGTCGGTCAGGGCGCGGGTCGATGCCCGGGAGGCGGTGGACGGAAGGTTGGGCACGCAGAAGTGGATGATGCCGTCGACCTCGTAGGTCGGGTTGGAGAAGTCGGTCGGCCGCGAGGTCTCGCAGCACCCGCCCTGGTCGATCGACAGGTCCATGATGACCGAGCGCGGCTTCATCAGCCGCAGCATGCCGCGGGTCACCAGCTGCGGCGTTCGCTCGCCGTGGACCGCCACCGCGCACAGGAAGATGTCGGCGAAGCCGAGCGCCTTCTCGAGGTTGCTGCGGGTGGCGATCATCGTCGGCACGTTGAATCCGACCCGGTCCTGGACCCGCCGCAGCGCGTCGACGCTGCGATCCAGCACCACGACGTGGGCGCCGATCCCGCGCGCGGTCTCCGCGGCAGCGCGGCCGAGCGTGCCGGCGCCGAGGATGACCAGCGACGCGGGCGGGATCCCAGGCGAGCCGCTCATCACCAGGCCCTTGCCGCCGAACTCATTGAGGAGCAGGCCCGAGCCGACCGTCACCGCGATCCGGCCGGCGATCTCGGACATCGCCTGGAGCACCGGCGCGTGGCCGTTGTCGTCCTCGATGATCTCGTAACCGACGGTGGCAATCTTGCGCTCGAGCAGCGTCGCGAACCGGTCGGCCGGCGCCAGCGCGAGGTGCCAGGAGGACAGCACGATCTGGCCGGGCTGGAAGCGGTCGTAGTCCGCCGTCGGAGGAGGCGAGATCCGCAGCACCAGCTGCGACCGGAGCAGGGTCTCCTCCTCCGAGAACACGATCGTCGCGCCGACCTGGCGGTAGTCCTCGTCGGTGAACCCGGCTCCGAGGCCGGCGTTGCTCTCCACGTACACCCGGTGGCCGCGGTCGGTCAGCGCCTTGACGCCGCCCGGCGTGAGGCCGATCCGATGCTCGAACGGCCGGCGGTCCCTGAGCAGCCCGACATCCATGTCGCTCCCCCTTCGTCCGGCCCAGCCCCGGAGAGGGGAATTGCACCACACCCGTCGCGCCGCGGCAAGAAGGTGCTGGCGCAGGTTGGTAAGTCGTCCGCCACGCGTGTCACCACGAGAACGACGCGACTCTTCCCTCGTTCCCGCTCCCGTTCCCGTCCCCGTGCCCGTGCTCCGCGCCAGTCTCCGTGCCCGTGCCCATCTCCGTGCCCGTTCGTTCGCTCCGTCCTCGAAAGCACATCGCGCCGAATCTCTGCAGGCGTTCCCCGAAGCCGTATCAAACCGCGGAGACCGCGGGGATCGCAGAGGCCATCGCTCAAGAGGCCGTGTGCCCGTGCTCCGCGCCCTTCGCGCCCTCCGCGGTTCAGACGATCCGAAGCCGACTCGGTGAGCATCTCAAGGTCGCTGGTCGGGTGGGCAGACCTTCGTTCCGGTTGTCGGAACGCTGCCATCGAGCGGGCGAAGAAGGGCAAGGGGATGGGAACTGTGTCGGCAGCGGGCTCGGAAGCGGGCGGGGGGCCGTCCCTGGATCCCAGATCCCAGATCCCAGATCCTAGATCCCCGACCTTAGGCCCTTCTCCAGCGCCACCTCGACCGCCGGCGCGGCGTCGGTGGGCACGTAGAGCACGAGCCGGAACGCGAGCGACGGGCCGCGGGGCGCGAAGGCGGACGCCATGCCCCAGCGCATGCCGGAGGCCGCCAGCAGCCGTTCGGGCTCGCCGGCCGCCTCGGGGTCGTATCCGAAGGGATCGACGAAGTCGACCACGCGGCGCGAGCGCGGCAGCGTCAACCACACCGCGGTCCGGCCGGCCATCGGCGCCGACCCGAGCACGAGGTGGAGCCGCTCGGCCAGCTCCTGGACCAGGGGGCCGACCGGCAGGACGACGGTCTCGTCGGCCGCACGGTCGCGGTACATCAGATGGTAGACGTCGTCCGGCCGACGCAGGGCCTCGGCGACCCGGGCCACCGTCTCGGTCAGCCGCCGGCGGAAGTCCATGACCGCCGCCGTGGGCACGTCTGCCGTGGTGTCGATCCGGGCGAGCGGCGGGCCGGCGACCATCGCGAAGGGCGCCCGGCCGCGCTCGACCCGAAGCTCGGATCCCCGGCGCCATTTTCGGATGCCGCGCACAGCGAGCGCCAATGGCGCGAGCACGACCAGCCCGGCCAGCCCGGCGGCGGACCGCAGGCAGCCGGGCGCCATCCGCCGCGACGCCGGCGCGGGCTCACGCATGACGGTGCTCCTGGTCTCGGGTCGGGGCCTCGGGGGAGAGGAACAGGCGCCGCACGTACCCCAGGTAGGCGATCCAGCTGCCCCACAGGGCCAGCGAGAGCGCCACCCTGAGGCCCGGTGACGGCTCGCCGAAGGCCGCCACCAGCTCGGGCCCTTGCCCGGCCGGCGCCACCCGGCCGAGCCACGCCGACCACGGCACCACCGCCGCGGTCACCGTCGACGAGCTGGCCGCCACCAGCGACGCCGCCATCGAGACCGCCCACGCCTGTGGATCGCGGCGGGCCGTCCCGATCATCAGGTAGAGGAGGAGCACCAGGACCAGGAGCCACGCCGCAGCCCCGCCCCAGCCGTCCAGCACGGCACCGAACAACGGGAACTGGAAGCCCCAGGCGGGCACGGCCACCAGCGACGCCGCGCCGAGCCCGTAGACCAGCGCCAGCGACACGATCGGCGTCGGACAACCGTCGACCCAGGACGGCCCGGGGTCGCGGGCGCGGCAGGTGGCGGCGACGTTGGGCGAGCGATAGAAGAGCACGAAGGCGAGAGGAAGCAGGACGTAGATGAAGCCCACCAGCAGGCTGGTGGTCACCAGCGCCAGCGTCATCGTGCCTCCGGGCAGGTCGGCGATCCCCGCGAGGTCTCCGATCCGCGGCATCAGCAGCCAGAGCCCGATCATCGCCAGCGCGCCGGAGATCAGCCACAGCCACGACAGCGAGAGCATCACGGCGGCCGCCCAGCGGCGGGCGCGGATCGATCCGATGCCGATCCAAACGAAGACGACCGCGATCACGGCGTAGAGCGCCAGGCTCGGGCCCAGGGTCCGGACATCGAGGCCGGCGCCGAGCCCCTCGATCGTCCGCGATGCCAGCGTCACCGCGAGCGCGAGCGGAATCAACAGCGCGCAGAAGGCGCCGATCGCGATCTCGATGATGCCGAACACGACCAGGCCAGCCGAGCGGTCCTTGTGGGCTTCCGGGTCCATGGGGACATTATCCCGCCCCCACCCACCCAGGATCTAGGATCTGGGGAATAGGGCTCTCCGCCGCCCAGATTACCGCTCGGCGGAGTTTCTCCCCGATCAGATCACGGTCGGCCATGGCACCGTCTCGCGCGAGGATCCAGCACCAGACATGAGGCTAAATCCTAGATCCTAGACCCTAGACCCTAGATCCTCCTGCCTCTGTGCTACCGTTCCCGCAGGCGCATGAAGCTCGTCATCCAGATCCCCGCATGGAACGAGGAGGCCCACCTGGGCGAGACCATCGAGGCACTGCCGCGGCGCGTCGAGGGCTTCGACAGCGTCGAGGTGCTGGTGGTCGACGACGGCTCCCGGGACAGCACCGCGGAGGTGGCGCGGCGGCACGGGGCGGCCGTGCTCCGGCTGCCGGTCCACCGCGGCCTCGCGGTCGCCTTCTCGGCCGGCCTCGCCCGCGCGCTCGAGCTCGGCGCCGACGTCATCGTCAACACCGACGCCGACAACCAGTACGACGGCCGCGACGTTGCCGTGCTGGTGCGCCCGATCCTCGACGGCGACGCCCAGATGGTGATCGGCGACCGCCAGGTCCACACCATTCGCCACTTCTCGCTGACCAAGAAGCTGCTCCAGCGGCTGGGCTCGTGGGTGGTGCGGCGGCTGTCGCGGACGTCGGTGCGCGATGCCACCTCCGGGTTCCGGGCGATCTCGCGGCTGGCGGCGCTCAAGCTCCACGTCTTCACCCGCTTCACCTACACCCTGGAGACGATCCTCCAGGCGGGCGAGGCCGGGCTCAGCGTGGTATCGGTGCCGGTCCGGATCAACCCGGAGCCGCGGCGGCCGTCGCGGCTGTTCGGCAGCAACATCGGCTACGTGGCGCGCTCGCTCGAGAGCATCGCCCGCATCGTCGTGCTCTACAACCCGCTCCGGATCTTCCTCGGCGCCGGCGCCGTTCCGGTGCTGGTCGGCCTCGCGCTGCTCGCCCGCTTCCTCTACTACTTCGTCAGCAACCGTTCTCCGGCGGGACACGTCCAGTCGCTGATCGTGGCCGTGATCCTGATCGTGGTCGGCGTTCAGGTCTGGGTGGTCGGCATCGTCGCCGACCTGATCGCGGTCAACCGGCGGCTGCTCGAGGAGGCGGTGGAGCGGCAGCGCATCGCCGGATCCCCCCGCGGCCCAGCCGGAGAATGACGGCCCCGATTCCCCCGAGCGGCAGGCGCCGGATCGCCGGCGCGGCGGTGGCGCTCGTGCTCGTGGCGGTGGTGCTGGCGGTGGCCGGACCGCGCGCGGTGTGGGGCCTGCTGCGCCGCTCCGACCTCGCCTGGGTGCTGGCCGGCGCGGCGGCGGCCGGCGGCGCGCTGGTGATGCGCGGGCTCCGCCTCACGTTGCTGCTGCCGGAGGGACGGCTGCGTCCCTCGTCGGCCACGCTGGTGGCGGCAACCGCGCAGGCGGCGGCGCTCTTCGTCCCGGCTCGCGCGGGCGAGCTGGCGCTGCCGTGGCTGCTGCGCCGGGTCGCCGGCTGGGAGGTGGCGTCCGGTGTCGGCACCCTGCTCGCGGCGCGCACCCTCGACCTGGCGGCGCTCGGCCTGTGGGCCGGGGTCGCAGTCGTCGCCATTCTCGGCCCCCTCCACCCGCTGGCGGCGGTGGCGGCCGCGTGCCTGGTGGTGCCGCCGCTGCTGCTGCCGGTCACGCTCGGTGTGGTGGACCGCCTCGCCCTCGTGTGCCTGGCGCGCCGCGGCCAGCGTGGGCGCCGCTGGGCGCGGCGGGTCCGGCGGGTGCGACGCTCGGTCGACGCCCTGCGCCGCCGGCCCGGCCGGCTGGCCGCGGCCACGGCCGCATCGGTCGCGATGTGGGCGGCGCTGTGGGCGCTGGCGTGGTTCCTGCTGGCCGGCATGGGCTACCGGTGGCCGGTCGCGCACGTGGTCGGCGGCTCGGCCGTGGCCTCGCTCGCCAACCTGCTGCCGGTCAACCTGATCGGCAATCTCGGCACCCTCGAGACCGGCTGGACCGCGGCCTTCATCGCCCTCGGCGTGCCGCCGGATGTCGCGGCCGCGACCGGCCTCGCCTCGCACCTGTGGGCGCTGCTCTTCGCCGCCATCTACGGCGCCGCCGCCTGGGCCATCCTCGCCGCGCGACCGGCCGGCCGCTAGCCCGCGTCGGCCTCCGCCCGCTTGGCCGCCTCCCAGAGCGCGTCCTGCTCGGCCAGATCGAGCTCGCGCAGGCCACATCCCCGCGCCCGCGCGTCCGCCTCCATGGCCCGGAACCGGCGCAGGAACTTGGCGTTGGTCCCCTGCAGCGCGGTCTCGGGCTCGACCCCGAGGTGGCGCGCCAGGTTCGCCATCACGAACAGCACGTCGCCCATCTCGGCGCGCACTCGGTCCGCGTCGGCGGCGATCAGGCCGTCGAGCTCGGCCTCGAGCTCCGCGACCTCCTCGTGGAGCTTCGCCATCACGTCGCGAGGTCGCCGCCAGTCAAAGCCGACCGCGGCCGCCTTTTCGGTCATCCGGAAGGCCTTGAGCAGGGCCGGCAGGGAGCGTGGCACGCCGTCGAGCGTCGATCCGGGGTGATCGGCGCCGCGCTCCTCGGTCTTGATGTCCTCCCAGTTCTGCTTCACCTCGCGCGAGCCCGACACCTCCCGGTCACCGAACACGTGCGGGTGCCGCCGCACCATCTTCCCGGAGATCGCGTCGGACACGTCGTCGATCCCGAACCACCCCCGCTCGCGGGCGATCCGGGCGAGAAACACGATCTGCAGGAGCAGGTCCCCGAGCTCCTCGCGCAGCCGCGCGCCGTCGTCGGCCGCGATCGCGTCGACCACCTCGTAGGCCTCCTCGAGGAGGTAGCCCGCCAGGCTGTTGAGGGTCTGCTCGCGGTCCCAGGGGCAGCCCCCAGGGTCGCGCAGCCGGTCCATGATCGCCACCAGACGGTCGAATGCGTCGGACATGGCGGGGATTGTACCCCCCACCCACCCAGGATCTGGGATCTGGGGGAGAGGATCCAGCCCCACCCGTTCCCGTCTCCGCTTGTCACGGCGAAGTGGGGAGCACGAAGCCGGATCCGTGCCCGTGCCCGTCTCCGCGCCCGAATCGTTCCCGTTCCCGCACCCGTTCCCGTTCCCGAACGCCCGGGGCGCTGAGCACTGGGGCAGTGAGGCACTGCGGCAGTGAACCACAAGCCCTAGCCGCTCACCTGAACCGCGGAGCGCGCAGAGAACGCGGAGCACGGTCAGAAGACCTTCTCCGCGATTGTCTCGGCGATCTCCGCGGTCGCTGCGGTTCGATACGCCGAAGGGGTTGCGGATCCCAGACTCCGTGGGGGTAGGAAGGGTTCCCGCAACCTCGCCCGATTGACTCTCCCGGCTCATCCCGGCTAGCGTGGCGCGCGGTGACCAGCTCAGACTCCGCCCTCACTACCTTCACCGTGGTCGCGGCCGTGATCCACGACCACGCCGGCCGGGTCCTGCTCGCCCGCCGGCCAGCTGGCCGCCACATGGCCGGCCTGTGGGAGTTCCCCGGCGGCAAGGTCCATGATGGCGAGGCGCCGGTGTCGGCGCTCGAGCGCGAGCTCGCCGAGGAGCTGGACCTCGAGGTCGCGGTCGGCGAACCGCTCACCTTCGCGGTCCACGAGGAGGCGGGGCTGCGGATCCTGCTCCTGTTCTTCGAGGCCGCCATCCGGCGCGGCGCGCCACGGCCGCGGGAGGGGCAGGAGATTGCCTGGGTGGCGCCGGCCGACCTCCGCCGCTATCCCACCCCACCAGGTGACGCCGGCCTCATCGAACGGCTGGCGGCCGCGGCGAGGCCTTGACCAGCGTGCCATCGACCGGATGCCGGCGCGCGATCCGGAGGGGCTCCACCAGACCGTCCACCGCGAGGGCATCAGCACCTGCGGCGTGATCCCGGCCACGGTCGCGCTGGTCGCGGCGAACCTCGTGGGGCGAGCTCGGCCCACCGCTCCTCCAACGCCACCTCCGGCGACGTCAGCGGCGACCGCGGCGCGGTTGTCGGCTGCGCCGGGATCTGCCTCCCCGCCCGACCCTGCGCCGGTCGCCGCGCCGCACCGCCCGCTGCGGCCCCGCCCGCCGTATAATCCCCGCTCGTGAACACACGACTGCGGGTCTTCGATCGGATCTCGGATGCGGTCGGGTGGACGCCCCTGGTCCGGCTCGGCCGCTCGGTCGACGGCAGAGGCTGCGAGGCCTTCGCCAAGCTCGAGTTTCTCAACCCGATGGGCAGCGTCAAGGACCGGATCGCCCGCCACATGGTGGCGAAGGCGCTGGCGGACGGCCGGCTGCACGCCGGCGACCTGGTGGTCGAGAGCTCATCCGGCAACACCGCCATGGGCCTCGCCATGATGTCGATCCTGGAGGGGCTGCGCTGCACGATGGTCGTGCGCCGGCAGACCTCCCGGGAGAAGCTCGACTGCCTGCGGGCGATGGGCATCGACCTGGTCCTGGTCGACGGCGACCTTCCGCCCGAGGACCCCGAGAGCTATAACCAGAAGGCGAAACGGATCGCCGCCGCGAGCCCGGGAGCGTTCTTCCCGGACCAGCACAACAACCGGGAGAACTCCGAGGCCCACTACCTGACCACGGGCCCCGAGATCTGGCGGCAAATGGAGGGGCGCATCGACTACCTGGTGGCCGGGATCGGCACCGGCGGGACGATCTGCGGGACCAGCCGCTACCTCAAGGAGCAGGACCCCTCGATTACGGTCATCGCGGTCGACCCCGAGGGCTCGGTGTTCTATGACCACTTCCACACCGGGCGCCACGGCCGCCCGGGCCGCTACCTGATCGAGGGCCTCGGCGACGAGGAGATCATCGGCTGCCCGGACTTCTCGCTGATCGACGACATGTACCGGGTCAGCGACCGCGAGGCCTTTCTCGCCGCCCGCGAGCTCGCACGAACCGAGGCCATCCTCGCCGGCGGCTCGAGCGGCGCCGCGCTGTGGGGCGTGCGCAAGCTCATCGCCGGCCTCGACGCGCCGGCGCGGATCGTCACCATTTTCCCGGACTCCGGCAGCCGCTACATGAGCACCATCTACTCCGACGACTGGATGCGCGCAAAGGGGTTCCTGTAGGAGCGCGTGGGGCACAGGCCCCTGTGCGCGATCCTGATGAGGTCGCTGTTGGTGGCCTCTGCCTGCACGCTCCTCGGGCTGCGCTGCGCGCATCGTCACCGGGCATGACGAGGTGACGCTGCAGCTCGGAATCGCGCAGCTTCCGAAGATCCTCAACCCTGGCGCCGCAGCTACTTGCGGTTCGGGTTGTGCCGAAGCGGCTTGCCCTCGACTCTCTCGATCGGGTCGTTCACGTAGACCTTGCCGAGGCCGATCGCGGACGTGAACGTCCCGCCCTTCTTGTCCTCGCTGATACCTTCGGAGTAGCCGAGATCCACCGGGATCTTCCCCCGCCCGCCCTGGCCATCCACGACGAATGTCGGGCGCAGGAAGCCGGTCGTGGCCCCGCAGAGGTCCCTGCAGATCTCCCGTCCCTTGTGGACCTGGGTGCGGAAGTGGCCGGTCCCCTCCACGAGGTCGGCGTAGTAGAGGTAGTAGGGCTTGACTCCCATCTTGCCGAGGAGGTGGACCAGGTCCCTCATGACGTCGGTGTCGTCGTTGACGCCCTTGAGCAGGACCGACTGGTTCCCGATGGGAATCCCCAGCCCACGAAGGATCTTGATGGCCTGGTAGCTCTCGTCGGTGACCTCGTTGGGGTGATTGAAGTGGGTGTTGATGAAGAGCTGCGGCTCCGCCAACGACTGCGGCGTGTGCTTCCTCAGGACCTCGACGAGCTCGGCGTCCTCGATGATCTTGTGCGGCCAGACGCAGGGGACCCTGGTCCCGATCCTGATGATGTCGAGGTGGCGAATCCCTCGAAGCTTCGTCAGGATTTCATCAAGCCTCTTGCTGGAGATCATGAGAGGGTCGCCGCCGGAAATCAGCACGTCTCTGATGTCGTCGTGGGCGGCGATGTAGTCGATGCCCCTCAGAATCTCCTCGAGCGACGGCGCCTTGAGATCGTCACCCACCTTCCGTTTCCGGGTGCAGAACCGGCAGTACATGGCGCACTCGGTGGACACGAACAGCAGCACCCGGTCCGGGTACCTGTGGATGATCGTCCGCGGCCCGCCGAGTGGGATGTCGCCCTCCTCGTCGAGGGGGTCTTCCTGGAGGTCCATGTAGTGCTCGAGCTCCTCGACGTCGGGGATCGCCTGCTTCCAGATGCCGTCGTTCATCTTCTCGATGAGGCCGAGGTAGTACGTGTTCACCCGCATCGGGTACTTGGCGATCACGTCCCTGAGCCGGGGATCGACCCTCGCCTTCTGGCCGGTCAACCACTTGTCGAGGTCCTCGAAGGTCCGGATCGCGTTCCTCAGCTGCTCTTTGTGGGCCATCTGAAAGTGCTCCGTTTCACGATCGAAATCGCGTCAGCCACGGCTCGCAGCGAGCCGGTGAAGACATGGTACCGTCTCGGAAGCATCCGGGGACACCTTCCGCCTGGACGTAGGGAGTCGGCATCCCGGCATTCGAATCCAAGCTCAAGCCGCTTCCTCCGACTCCCCCACCGCAACCACCGCCGCGTCCCTGCCACCCGGGCGACGCCGGCATCGACCGCCGGCAGGCCGCGTCGTTGACTCGGCTCTCATCATCGGGTTATACATGAGTCGAGGCTGGGGAGGTAGGAGCATGAACACGTCTGCGATCGCGCGACTGCTGACCGCGAGCGTCATCCTCATCGGACTCCTGGCGTGGGCAGGGACGCTTCCGCCGGATGCGGACCTGCTGGCCAGCGCAAGGGAGTACTTCGAGCCGCTGCCCAAGGTGATGGCCAGCGCCGACAACCCGCTCTCCGACGTCAAGGTGCAGCTCGGCAAGATGCTGTACTACGAGCCTCGGCTGTCCAAGAGCGGGGTGATCAGCTGTAACAGCTGCCACAACATCGCCACGTACGGCGTGGACAACATGCCGACCTCGATCGGCCACAAGTGGACGATCGGCGACGTCAACTCCCCGACCACGATGAACGCCGCCGCCACCGTCGCCCAGTTCTGGGACGGCCGGGCCGAGGACGTCGAGGAGCAGGCCAAGGGCCCGGTCCTCAACCCCGCCGAGATGGGAATCCCGCACGAGCAGTTCGCGGTCGACCGGATCGCCTCAATCCCGGACTACCGGGACCTCTTCAACCAGGCCTTCCCTGGCCAGGAGAACCCGCTCACCTACGACAACATGGCGAACGCCATCGGCGCCTTCGAGCGCACCCTCGTCACCCCGGGCCGCTTCGACACGTTCCTCGAGGGCGACACGACGGCTCTGACCCAGGTCGAGAAGGAAGGCCTCAACGCCTTCATGGAGAGAGGTTGCACGAGCTGCCACTTCGGCGCGACGGTCGGTGGCGGGCAGTTCGACAAGTTCGGCATTTACAGGCCGTACCAGGAGCTCACCGGGAGCACCAAGCTCGATGTGGGCCGCTTCGAGGTGACCAAGAACGAGGCCGACCGTTTCATGTTCAAGGTGCCGGTCCTGCGCAACGTGTCGCGCACCTACCCCTACTTCCACGACGGCACCGTCTGGAATCTGAAGGACGCGACCAGGATCATGGGCGAGGCCCAGCTCGACGAGGAGATCCCGGAGCCGGAGCTGGAGGCGCTGGTCGCCTTCCTCAACAGCCTCACCGGCGAGATCCCGAAGGACGCCCTGCAGCTGCCGGTTCTGCCGCCGTCGACCGAGCTGACCTCGAAGCCCGACGTGAGCTGAACCGTACTCGGTCCCCCGCCCGCTGCCGGGCCCGTCGAGCCGGCGGCACGCAATCTCGTCAGTTGCTCGCGGGCTCGAGCATGGCGGTGTAGATCTCGCCGGTCGTCTCGGCCGCGTTGAACACCAGGCGCCCGCGGCCCACGGCGAGCGAGAACCAGCTCTTCTCCGGGCGCAACATCTTCATGTCGCTGCGGTGCGCGTGGAGGACTGCGAAAGGCTCGCCCGCCGGCCGCCTGGTCACGGGGTCGAGGGGACGCGCCCACATGCAGTTGAAGCCATCGCGGTCCGAGAGGTAGTAGAGGAGCCGCCCGTCCGGCGACCAGCGCGGCGACCCGACGAACGCCGTCCCGTCCGCGAGGTCGATCCACTCGCCGGGAGGGGCCGGGGGATCGCTGACAGGGACGAGGTGGACGGCGGTCCGACCGTCGGGCCGCGCCGACGATACAGCGAGCCAGCGGTCGTCCCACGACAGATCGGCGTCGACGATCGTCAGCTCGCCGGCGTCGAGGACCAGGCTTTTCGCCCCGTCGGCGAGGCGGTGCCGCACCAGCCGGTCTGGGAACTGGTGCACGAGGGCCTCGGCGCCGTCCGCGAAGAAGCCCACGACCGTGCAGCTCCGGCAGAGCTCACGGCCGATCGGCTCGTCAACCGGGGCCACGTACGCCACCCGCTGCCGGTCGACGAGGTCAGACCAGGCGACGAGGGTACCGTCCGGGCTGATCCGGGGGCGCAGCGATGTGACCGCGGCCGGGGCCGAGACCAGGACGGCCTCGTGCCCGCTCGCGAGGTCACGCAGACGCACCTCGGTCAGCCGGCTCTCGCGCGGCCCCGAGAAGGTCGAGAACGCGAGTCGCGAGCCGTCACGGGTCAGCGAGAAGTGGAACTTGGGAGCGGCGTCAGGGGTGACCTGCCGGGGCTCCCCGATCGCGCCACCGCGGTCGTCGAGCTCCTGCCGCCACAAGCGCAGCACCCACTGGAAGCGATCGATCGCAATCCGACCGTCAGCTGAGACCGATGGCGTCATGGTCATGCCCGGCCCGGAGCTGAGCACCTGCACCGGGCCGGCGATGCGGCCCTCGGGCGTGATCGATGCGCTGTAGATGTTGACGCCCTCGATGGTGGAGCCGGCCGCGAACAGGACCCGGCCAGGGAGCCACGCGCACGGATATCGAAGGACATCGATCGCCGGCAACGACTCCATGGCCCCGCTCGACGTCGGCTCGCCGCCGTCAGCGGAAGCGACCCACCAGTCCAGCTTCGCAGGGCTCGCGAGCGGGGCGCCGGCGAACAGCAGCCGCGTGCCGTCGGGCGACCACAGGGGCCCGGCGCTGTAGGGGTATGCCAGTATCCCGTACTCCGGCAGCAACGGGCGCGGCTCGCCGCCATCAGCCGCAATCACGAACATCCGACGAAGACCGGAGGGGGTGTAGTCGGCAGTCGCCACGAACGAGATCCGCGCGCCGTCGGGCGCAAAGCGCGGGCTCATGCCGTGGCTCGCCAGCCTGCGGGCCTCGCCGCCGAACGTGTTGACGATGTAGAGGCCGCCGCCGTCACGGTCGGAGCTGAAGACGATGCGCGAGCCGTCGGGCGAGAAGGCGGGCATCCAGTCGTCGGTCGGGTGGTCGGTGAGGCGCGCCGGCTCGGGACGGCTGATGTGGCGCACCCAGACGTCGAGCTGGCCGTCACCGGCGCGGTCGGAGGCATAGGCGACCAGCTTGCCGTCGAGCGTGATGGCGGGCGTCCAGGCGAAGCCGGCGTCATACGTGAGGCGCCGCATGTCGAGCGGTTCCGGGGCCGTTGGTGCGCGCCGAAGCAGCAGCACGCCGGCGACGGCGGCGATGCCGGCCGCCACGATCGCCGCCGGCAGCCACCAACGGCTCCGGGCGCGCCGCGAGCCGGCGGCCTCGACGATCACCCGCCGGCCGGACTCCGAGTCGTCCTTCAGGTCCTCGAGCACGGCGGCGAGATCCGACAGGCTCTGCCAGCGCTTCGCCGGCTCCTTGCGCAGGCAGCGCAGCACCGCGCGGTCGATCTCGGGCGGCAGCGAGGGGACGAGCCGGCTCGGCGGCGGCGGCTCGTCGTCACGGATCGCCGCCAACGTCTCGACGGTGGTCGCACGCCGGAAGGGCTGCCGCCCGGTGAGCATCTCGTAGAGCAGCACGCCGAAGGCGAAGACGTCGCTGCGCGCGTCGACCGGCCCGCCGGAAGCCTGCTCCGGCGACATCCACCCGGCCGTGCCCATGATCACCCGCTCCCGGGTCAATGCGACTCCGGCGGGAGACATCGTCGGCGACTCGGCGTCCGCGAACGGTGACTCGATCAGCTTGGCGAGCCCGAAGTCGAGCACCTTGACGCCATCGGCGGTCACCATCACGTTGCCCGGCTTGAGGTCGCGGTGGACGATGCCGGCGGCGTGCGCCCGCGCCAGCGCGTCGGCGATGCGGGCCGCGAGGCCGAGCGCCTCGCCGAGCGCCAGGCGCCGGCGCGCCAGGAGACTCTCGAGGGTCTCACCCTCCACCAGCTCCATGACCAGGATGTCCTCGCCGTCGACGGTGAGCACGTCGTACACCGAGACGATGCCGGGGTGATTCAGAGCGGACGCGGCCCTCGCCTCCTGCAGGAAGCGGCGGCGGCGCTCGGGGTCGAGCGAGCCGGACGGCGGCAAGACCTTGAGCGCCACGAAACGGTCGAGCAGCGTGTCCCGGGCCTTGTAGACCACCCCCATCCCGCCCTGCCCGAGCTGTTCGATCACCTGATAGCGGTCGATGGTCCGACCGATCATGAGCGCGCTGTCGCTGGTATCCGGCCTTCAGTCTACCGCCGGCCTCGAACCGCGGGCAAGATGCCCTCGATGCCGCACCGCGCTTACGGCCGGGGAGCGCCAGACAGGGTCAGCGACCTCTCGATACGCCGGGGCCCTACCGAGAGCTCGGCCAGCAGCCGCAAGGGCTCGCTCTCTGCGATCTGCCGGGTCGGCACGAAGACGGCCAGGAGGTCGAAACGGTCTCCAGCCGCCGCGATGCGCGGCAGCGCCGTCTTCCGCTCGATGTCCGGCCTCGCCTCGTCGCAGTACCGAACGGCCCCTTCGCGCCGAACCACGGCCGCCAGCCCGACTGCGCTCAGAGCGGCCGCCACAACGATCGGATCGACGGGCTGCGACGAGACCTCCCCCGACGGTGTCTGCCACGATCCGCTGGAGCTCGGGCTCTCTTCCGGGATCGAGATCAGTGCCGCAAGGCGGCCCGGGGCGAGGGGATCGATCACCTCTCCGGAGGACAACGCGAGCCGCAGCGCGCCCGCCCCCAGCTCGACGGGGGCGTCTTTCGCCGTGAGCGAGAGCTGGACCACGACCGCGGCGCTGGCGAGGCGTCGGCTGCGTGGACCGAGGACGCGTGCGACACCGTCCTCGTCGGTGAGGCGTGCAGCGACGAGCGTGAACCCAGCCTCGTCGAGCGCGTTCACAGCGGAAGAGCTCAGCACCGCCAGTGACGCAGCGCGGTAGTGGGCGCAGCCGGCGAGCCACACGGCCAGCATCACCAGAGTAGACACGAGCGGCTTGCGGGATGCCAACATCGCAACCTCCGAATGGTCATGTTCGCTGGCTCGAGGTCGCTTGCAGCGGCGGGGGGCAGCACCTTGATCGCCACGTCCCGCCCCAGCCGCTCGTCCCGCGCCCGCCACACCTGACCCATCCCGCCCGCTCCGATGAGTGCGGCGACCTCATACGGCCCAAGCCGCGTGCCCGGCAGCATGTGATTGGATTTCCCGCCCCCAACTCTACCGCTTTGCAGGGGGGCGGTGAATGGGGAAATGGCCGCGCACCTGGCCCCGCAGATGCGGAAGTGCGTGCCAGGCGCGTTTCTGGAGACAGATACGGAGTTCGGTGCCTGGCACCCGATGCCGGGCCTCGCAGGGGGGCGGTAAATGGGGAAATGGCCGCGCATCTGGCCCCGCAAATGCGGAAGTGCGTGCCAGGCGCGTTTCTGGAGACAGATACGGAGTTCGGTGCCTGGCACCCGATGCCGGGCCCCCGACAGATACGGAGTTCGGTGCCTGGCACCCGATGCCGGGCCTCCTGGGAATGGGCCGGGCGGACGTGGTGATTCAATCCGATGATCGCCGGACTGGCGGCAAGCCAACCCGTTGTCGGCACTGGGGGCAGCATGACCGATGGATCGGTTCGTGGAGCACGCAGAGCAGGGCGGCTGACGCTCTGCTGCGCCGCCGTGCTGGCGGCCGGCGCCGCGGTTGCGAGCGCCGCGGTGGGCGCGGGCCGCACCGACCGGCTCGAGGGCGCGCCGTACTACAAGCGCTATCAGAAGAACGTCCCCGGTGGAGCAGTGGTCACGCTGCCGGTCAGCCTCCTCCCGGGCGCGAGCGAGGACGTCGGCGGTCTTGGCCGGCCGCAGGCACTGCGGCTCCTACTGGAGGCGCTGAACCGCCACCTCGCAACCCTCGAGTGGGCCCGCCCGCTCGACGGCGCGTTGCCAGAAGACGGTGCGCCTCGGGTGTACGTCGGCAGCGCGGACGGTGAGCATGCCCCGGCGGCCGCTGCCATGGAGCTGGGCGGGCCCGACGAGCGGGCCCCCATGGTCATCCACCTACAGTACCCCTCGAAAGCCTGGCGCCAGGCTGCTGCGGCGGTGCTCGCCGACCAGGGTGCCCAGGGCGCCATCGTCGTCACGCTCGGCTTCAGCGAGCTCTCCAAGTCCTACAAGGGGACCTTCAAGAAGCGGGTGGTCCTGGGGACCGGCCACGAGGTCGACATTCGCTTCTTCAGCGCCGAGCTCGAGCCGGTGCACGTCCTCATCCTGACCGGCGCCCTGGTCGACCTCGAGGCCAAGGTCGTTCGCGCCGGGGCCGAGGGGATCCTCTCCGAGGACACGCCGTTCTGGGCCCAGTCGATCGGCGCGCAGAAGGAGATCGACACCGACATGGTGCTGCGGCTGCTCGAGCAGGAACGGCGCGAGGACCTCCCGGGGCATCCGCTCACGTGGCAGGTCGCGCTCGAGAACCTCGTCGCCCAGCTCCTCGGCGATCACTCGCGGGTGATCCAGTAGGCTCCCGGGCAGCGGCCTGCCATCGGGGGCGAGGTGCCGAGATTGCGCCTGGCTACGCCGACACCTGCAACGCCCCGCCGCCGTTCCTCATCGTCTGCGGCGTCAGGCGCCGCTGGCGGGTCGCGACGTCGTCCGCGAGTCCATCTCCGTTTCGCGGCGAAGCTCCGGAACCGGACGCGGCGGACCGGCTCCGAGGTCACTTCCCAGCGGCGAGGATCGGCATCTCGGTGCCGAACACGTACCGGTCGAACCACGGTCTCCAGTCCTGCCCGGTGACCTGGTTCAGAATCCCCAGCAGGTGCCGGGTCTCGCCCCAGCGGTACGGGAAGCTCGCGAGCAGCGTCCGCAGCACGGTGAAAAACGCCTCATCCCCACGGTCGTCGCTGCCCAGCGTCCGCCGCAGCTCTGTCCGCAACGAGTGCAGGACGAGCGGTCCCTTGGCGTACAGCAGCGCGTACCGCTCCTCGTCATCCACGTCGGCCTTGCCGGCGAGGTGGTTCGCCATGAACACGGTGGCGCCCTCACCAATGACTGCCGCAGAGGATCTCCAGTCCTTCGTGATCTCCGCCAGCTCGCGATCGGCCTTCTTTCCGGCGCCCCGCGCGAACACCAGGAACACCGCGGACGAGTAGTCGGCGATGCTCTCCTCAAGCCACTGCTCGTCGAACGAGTTCATCTTGACCACGTGGCCCCACCAGGCGTGCGCGACCTCGTGGACGAAACGGTCGTTGATCGCATACGAGTAGGCCCGCGCCTCATCACTGCCGATCTGGTCGAACGCCTCCTTGGTGAGGAAGATGACCCCCGGGGGAGCCTGACCGTAGCCCCACGAGTTGAGCTCGACGATGGTCACCTCCTTGAACGGGTACGGCACCCCGAACAGCTCGCCGTAGAACTGCGACGCCGAGAAGAAGTTGTTGACCAGCCGCTGTGCCGCATCCTTCTTGGCGCCGCCGTAGTTCGCGACCCGGCAGGTAATGCCGTTCCTCGTCTCGCTGACGACGGTGTAGTCTCCCGCGACGATCACCGGGTTCTGAATCGGGTGGTCGAACGCGGTGCGGAGCACCGTCATCGCGCCCTCTGTCGTTCGGCTGACCGTGTCGCCCGACGCGAACACCTCCAGGGCACTGGGCACACGAACGGACAGCTCCAGGGTGGGAAGCTCGGCGCCCAGGTCACCCTGCGGATACCAGCCCCACATGCCCAGGACCCAGTAGGCGTCGCCCTCGAAGCGCAGCGCCATCTCGCCCTCGTTCACGACCTCGACCTCGACCGTGCCGTTCGCCTGAAGCGGGGTGGGGAGCATGACGAGGAGCTCATTGTCGGCCCGGAGGTAGTCGGCCGGCTTGCCGGCGACCGAGACCGACCTCACGGTGATCGGGTACTCGTGATTGTCTCTGACCCGGCGGCTCGCCAGCTCGGCGCGCCATAGCCGCGCGGCGCGCGTCGCCTGCAGGCGGGTGCGCGACCTGACGGTGACGTGCTGCCCGGTGTCGTTGTCGACGTCGATCGAGCGCCGGATCGCCACCAGGCAGCCGGGGGGGCGCTCCAGCCAGCTGCGCCCGACCGGCTGCGTGACCAGCTCGTAGAGAAAATGGCGACCCCGATCCAGCAGCCCGGCACCCTTGACGACGCCGACGCTGTAGAGAGATTCCTCCTTCGCCTCCGCCGGATCGTAGACGGCGAGCAGCGTCTCACCGGGAGCCTTCATCACCGCGTAGAAGACCTCCGGGCGACCGTTGTGCAGGGCATCCAGCATCTCCACCGCGGGCGCTGAAAACCCGGGTCGGTCGAGCACCTCCGTCACCCAGCCCGGCAGCGAGGCGCCGCTCGCAGGGCCCGGCGCCGCGTCGAACGAGCCCAGGCTCCAGCTCCACACCGCCGCGTCCACCGCGACCTCGAAGGTGAATGGCCCGTCTGGTTCGGCCGCGAACCCTATGGTCGACTTGAAGTTCCGTGACGCGACGGGCAGGCTGAGGGGGTCGTCCACCCGGTACCTCAACAGCGCCCCCTGAAGCAGCACGCCGCACCGACGACCGTCCGCCTCCAAGGCGAGCACCGTTGCGCCGGGGTCCAAGGTCAGCTCGGCCCTTCCGAATCGAATCCCATTCGGGGCGGACACCGCCGCGCCCACGGTCGGCCGGTTCAGGGCCTCGGCCATCACCGCGAGGGTCTCGGCGTGGACGAAGCTCGCAGCGGCCGAGATCACGATCGCGGCCGCCACCGCGGCCGGGACGCGGCGACATCGGCCCGTGGGCTCCTCGACCGTCTCGCGCACCAGGTGCGATTCGCTCCCTGGAGGCTGCCCTCCCGCGGCCTCCTCTCGAGTGCCGACTCGGATCGATGTTCTCATCATCTCTCGCCTCCATTGCAGCGGCTGTTGCACTCCCAAGAGCGGATGTCGACGGGTGGATGGTCATTCGGCCCGTGGCATGCTGCTGAAGTGCCGATCGCACGGGGTGGCGTCCCGGTGGGCCCGCCCCAGTTGCGACAACCGATCGCGTGATTTCGACCGCGGCCAATGTGCTTCGACACCCGTACGCTGTCAAGGCCTTGGAGACGGCTCGCGAAGTGGCCGGGCGCCAACTCGAGGTCGCTACGGGAGATCTGAATGCCTGCCGCGGGCGGCGCGGTAGACGGCGTCGCCGGTGGCCTGGTCGACCCGTGAGGCGTAGGCGTACCAGGCCAGGGTCGGGTCGCTGCAGCGGAAGACCACGTAGCCGTCAAGCAGCCCGTCGGCCCCGAACGCGTCCAGGCTCTTCTGCTGGAGCCCGGCCTGAGGGAAGGTGACGCTGCCCTGGCCGGCGACGGCCCCGTCCGCGTCGAACACCGTCACCGTGAACACCGCGGGCTGGCCCGGCATCGGGTCGACCGGCAGGAAGATGCCGACGTTGGTCCGGAACAGGCTGTCATTGCGGACGCCGGCCACCCACGCCTGGTTGGCCGCGAGGATCGCGTGGACGTCCTGGCCGTAGCTGCCGCCCTCGCCGTCAAAGGTGTAGGTCCGGGAGCTCATGACCAGCGGCGAGCCGTCGAGCGACAGCACCGACAGCGCACCCTTCTTGTTGGTGAGGCCGAACTCGGTCTGGACGACGTTGGCCATCGTCCGCTGGCTGTTGGCTGGCAGGAGCACGGGATCGGTCACCACCGGCTCGAAGGTCTGGGCGCCGTCGCGGATCTCCGGCAGCAGGTACATCACGATCGAGACGTCCCAGTCGTTGAGGTTGAGCACGCTGACGTCGGAGCGCCAGTAGGTGCCACCGACGCCCGGGTTGTTGGCGACCACCGGGATCGAGCCGCCCGGGCCGACGAACTGGGCCGCCGCGACCGAGGCCCACAGCAGGCCGACAGCCAGGACCACGAAGAGTCTCCGCATGGCGTCCTCCCCGACCAGTGTACCGAACCTCGTTCGCGCCCGAGGCGTGCCCGAGCGGAACCCGCACCCCGCCGCCGGTGATAAGATTCCACGGTGGTCCATCAGCCTCCGTGGTCCGGGGGCGAGCGCCGTCCGCTCTACTCCCCGCTGCTCGAGGCGGCCGCCCGGCTCGCCGCGCAGGGCCACCATGGGCACTTCCGCAAAGGCGATGCCGCCGATCGCTGCAGTGAGGCGGCTGCCGAGGCGCCGCTCCCGTCCGGCTGCGTTCCCTATATCACCCACCTGATGGGGACGATGGGAATCCTGGCCAGGGTCGGCGCGCCGGACTCGGTGCTCGCCGCCGCCCTGCTGCACGACTACCTCGAGGATGTGCCCGACCCGGACGGGCCCGCGACGATCCGGGCGGCGGTCGGCGACGAGGTGCTCCGGCTGGTGCTCGAGGTCACCGAGGAGAAGCGTCCTGAGCTCGACAGCAGCGAGACCTGGCCGGTGCGCAAGAACGAGCAGATCCAGAAGATGGCCGGCAACTCCGAGGGGGCGGTGATGATCAAGACCGCCGACCTGCTCCACAACGCGCTGTCCCTGCTCGTCGACCTCGACTCCGCGGGCGACCAGGAATCGGTGTGGCTGCGCCTGAACGCCGGTCCGGACCGCCAGCTGTGGTACTTCTCGAGCGGGCTCGACGCCGCCCGCCGGCGGCTCGGCTCCCACCGCCTGGTGGACGAGCTCGAGCAGGCGATCGGCCGCCTGCGCGGGCGGGTCGAGAGCCTGGGGTCGTCCCGATGATGGGGATCGCCCCAGTCGCCGCAGTCCGGTCGGTCCCTTGAGCCCGACGACGCGCGCCGGCAGCAGACCCGGGGTGTGGGTCCTCGCCGCCTTCCAGTACTTGGTGGGAGTCCTCGCGACCCTGGTGTGCGCGCCGACGGCGATCCTGTTCGCGGTGCTCGGCGCGGAACGCGCCACCTACGCCCCGGTCAGGGCCTGGGCCTGGGTGCTGCACGCGGCCACCGGGGTTCGCTCCCGGGCGACAGGCCTCGAGAAAGTCCCCGCTGCCGGCGCGTACGTCGTCATCTCCAGCCACACCAGCCACCTCGACGGACCGGCGGTCGCCCACGTCCTCCCCCACCCGGTCTACTTCGTGATCAAGCGGGAGCTGGCGCGGATCCCGCTGTGGGGGCACGCGGCGGTGAAGATCGGCTTCATCGCCGTCGACCGGTCCGACTCGGAGCGAGCGCGCCTCGAGATGGCGCACGCCGTCGACAGCATCAACGCGGGGCGCCGGGTGATGGTGTTCGCGGAGGGCACCCGCTCCCCGGACGGTCACCTCCAGGCCTTCAAGAAGGGCGGCTTCCACCTGGCGGTCGAGGCCCAGGTGCCGATCCTGCCGGTGGCCGTCAACGGCAGCCACCGCCTGCTGCCCAAGGGGGCGCCGGCGGTGCGGCCAGGCCGGATCGAGGTGGCGATCGGCGATCCGATCCCCACCGCCGGGCTCGCCAAGGACGACGTTCCGGCGCTGCTCGAGAAGACCCGCGCCGTGATCCTCGCCCTGCGCCGCCGCGACCCCGACTTCGTCGAGTCTGCGTGACGGCCCCGGACCGGCCTCCCGGCCGGCCGTCGCGGTGGATGCGAGGCGGGATCAGCCGCGCGGCAGCCCCAGCAGGGTCAGGCCGTCCTCCTCGAATCGCGTGACCAGCCAGGGGTTCACGGCGCGCACCTTGGCGAGCAGCTGGTGGGCCTCGCCGTCACGGCCCTCGGCCAGCAGCGTCTCGACCAGGAACAGGCGGTTGTAGAGCTTGAACAGCCCGATGAATGAGTTGTGGTAGGTGAGACGGGCGTCGGCCTCGGCGAACGCCTTCTCGGCCGCTGCGCGGTCGCCCGAGAGGGCCAGCCGGACCCCCTGCAGGTGGAGCAGGGAGGGCATCGAATCGTCGACCTTCATCGCCTCGCCCTTCTCCTTGGCCTCGTCCCGGTAGGCCTCCACCTTCGCCTCGATCGCCCGCGCCACCTCCCACTCGCCGAGCTGGCACGCCGCCCGGTGGGTGATCCGGGGGCAGAAGTCGGTCATCGAGGCGTCATTCAGGCAGGGCGTCGACTGCAGCGCGAGGACCTCGCGCCAGCGCGCGTTCGCCTCGAGCTCGAGGCAGGTCGCCACGCAGCCGATGCCCTCCGCCATCTCCGCCGGACAGCTCGGGACGGCCTGCGCCGCGGCCGCGGCCTGTGCGGCGCCAGCGTAGTCCTCGAGCATCGTGCGCGCCAGCACCAGGTGGACGTACGAGTCCCAGAAGTCCTTCTTGATCTCGAGGGCGGTCTCGAAGCACTGCACCGCCTCCGGTAGCCGGCCCAGGATGATGTAGAGCTCGCCCAGGGAGTCGTGCGGGTTGGCCTGGTCCGGGGCGATGAAACGGTAGCTGGTGAAGTGCTCCTCGGCCTCGGCGAAGCGCCCCTCGCGCATCGTCAGGTAGCCGAGCTGGTTGTAGGCGATGACCCAGTTCGGGCTGAGCTCGATCAGCCGTCGGTAGAGCCGCTCGGCGGCCTCATTGTCGCCGCGCTGGAACGCGACGGCGGCGGCGGTCTCCAGCACCGCCGGGTCGTCCGGGAAGCGCTTGCGGTACTCGTCGATCAGGCGGTTGGCATCCTCGGTCCGCTTGCCACGGATCGCCTTCATCCGCTCGACGTAGAGCCGCTCGCGGGGACGCAGCGAGTCCACGTCCGCCTCGAGCACCTTCGCCCGGTGCTCCTCGGCGTCGATCCGATCGTCAAAGCCCGCGTACTCGGTCAGCAGGAGGTGGGCCATCATGAAGTCGGGGTCGAGCGCGACCGCCTTCTCGAGGTGGGCGATGGTGTCGGCATGGTAGAGCTTCATCTTCGACTGCAGCGCGAGCTGGAGCTCCGCCAGCGCCGCGGGCGAGGAGGTCGTCCACTCCGGGCTCCTGGGCAACGCGATGATGCTGATGGCGGCCGCAATCACCACCACGGCAACGAGCGCCAACCACATCCATCGCTTCATGTGTCCTCCATCAGCACGCAGACGGCTCACGCTGGGCGCGGGAGCCCTCCCGTCAGGTACGCGTCCCGGGGCGCCGGGTTTCACGGCAGCAGCTCCCGGGCCCGCTCGAGCAGGACGCGCGCCTTGCGCGCGGTCGGCCACGCCGACGCCATCAGGAGGGCGCCGGCCAGGGCAAAGCACAGGCCGATCCGCGGGCCGGCGCCCCACACCGCGACCGCGAGCCCTCCGAGGACGACGAGTTCGAGCCGCAGCAGCACCACCAGCAGCACGGCCCAGTGATCCCGCAGCAGCCGGGCGGCGTCGCCGTGCACCGCGAAGGCCCGCTTGACGCGCTCGAGGCGCCATCGGGCGTCCCGCTCCGCCGTGACCGCCACCCACAGGCTCATCGCCAGCACCAGCAGCGTCACGATGAGCGGCGACCCGACATCGGTCGACAGGTGCGGCGCCCGGAACCCCATCGCCGCCGCCACCGGCGCGGTTGCCATGAACGCCGCCCAGACGACCCGCATCCGGTGCAGGTGGCGGGCCAGCAGCCCGGCCTCATCGGTGGCCACGGCGTGGTTCACGCCCGCCTCCCGGGGCCGCCTGCCGGCGAGCGGAGGCCGCCCCCGGGGTCCACCGCCGTGGCGCACGGCGGCAGCATCAGTCGGGCCCGACGCTCAGGCGGTAGCCCACGCCCCGCACCGACTGGATGAACGAGGGCCGCTTGGGATCGCTCTCGAAGTACCGCCGCAGCCGCACGATGAAGTTGTCGATGGTCCGCGACGACGTCGAGAAGCGGTAGCCCCATACGCGCTCCAGGATCTCCTCCCGCGACACCACCTGGTTGCGCCGCTCGACGAGCAGCTTGATCAGCATGCACTCCTTCTCGGTCAGCTGCACGGTGCGTCCGCCGGCGGTCGCCTCGAAGGTCCGGAAGTTGACCTCGTTGTCGCCGAAGCGAAAGACCTCCTGCTGCTCCGGAGGGGTGGCGTACCAGTCCTGGCGCCGGAAGATACCCTGGACCCTCAGCATCAGCTCCTCGAGCAGGAACGGCTTGGCCAGGTAGTCGTCGGCCCCGAGCTTGAGGCCCAGCAGCCGGTCGGAGTCGGTCGACTTGGCGGTGAGGAAGAGGATCGGCACCCGGTTGCCGGTCGCCCGCAGCCGGCGGCAGACCTCGAGCCCGTCGAGCTTCGGCATCATGATGTCGAGAATGACGAGGTCGAACTGGATCGCCTGCGCGGCCCGCAGCCCCTCGTCGCCGTCGAACGCGAGCGTCGTGGCATAGCCCTCGAACTGGAGGTTGTGGGACAGCGCATCGGCCAGGTGCTCCTCATCCTCGACGATCAGGATGTGCTTCTTCATGGCCCATCCTCCTTGAGCACGGCGCCGGGCAGCTCGACTCGAATGGTCGTACCTTCAGGCCCGGTGGAGGCGATGCCGACTGTACCACGGTGCGCGTGCACGATCTGCCGGACCAGGTAGAGGCCGAGGCCGGTGCCCTGGCTGGTCCGGCTCAGCTCGTCTCCCGCCCTGTAGAACATGTCGAAGACGAACGGCGCCGCGTCGGCGGGGATCCCCTCCCCGGTGTCGCTCACCTCGAGCACGGCGCGGCCGCCCTCGCGCGCCAGGCGGACCGAGATGCGCGGACAGCGGCCCCCGTACTTGACCGCGTTCTCGAGCAGGTTGGAGACCACGATCGCCAGCGCCTCCTCATCGATGGCCGCGCAGACCGGCCCCTCGAGCCGGCACGTGACCTCGCCGCCGGCAGACTCGACGCGCGACCGCACCGCTTCGACGGCGCGCGCCACGACCACGCCGAGGTCGGCCTGGCGCTGGCGCAGGGCGTCCGATCCCTGCCCGTAGCGGGTGGTCTCGAGCACCTTCTGGACAAGGTCGCGGAGCCGCTCCGCGTCCTGGAGCGCGTTGCCCAGGAAGCGCCGGCCCGCGGCCTCGTCGGCCCGCCCCGACAGCACCGTCTCGAGCGCGAGCCGCATCGAGGCGAGCGGCGACTTCAGCTCGTGGGTGATCGCCGAGAGGAAGTTGCGGTGCTGGCGCTCGAGCTCGGCCTCGCGCCGCAGCGTGCGCCACAGCAACGCGACCAGCACCAGCAGCATGATGGCGAAGAAGGTCCCCTCGGTGACCATCATCAGGATGCGGTGGCGGTAGCCGGAGAGCGCCTCGTGCCACGGCCCGGCAGCAGGCCGGACCTCGATCGAAGGCGCGCCCTCGACCGCCACTGCGGGTGCGCTCTCCCCGGCTCGGGCGCCTGGTATCACCGGCATCACCTCGACGGCCGGGGCCACCGACAGCAACTGCCCGGCAGCTGCCGCGCCGGCGGCCGCCGTCAGGCAGCCGGTCCCGGCCGGCAGCCGGAGGGCCAGCCCCTCCAGGCTGACGGTCCACTGCCTGGCGCACGCCTGCTCGGAGAACGACCACGAGGCGAACGGCTCGGGCGGCGCCGCGGCCAGGGCCGGCGACCCGGCGGCCAGGGCGGTGCGGAGCGCGGCCTCGGCCCGCTCGAGCCGCCGCGCGATGCGGCCGGCCTCGCGCTCGGCGGCGGCGACCATGCGCTCGCGCTCGAGCTGCAGCCGGGTGCGGTTCTCGCGCAGCACGAAGATGATCCACCACGTGAGCTGGGCGTTGACCAGCACCACCACCAGCACCGTGACGGCGAGGTGCTTGAGGGTGACCGATCGCGCCCGGGTCATGCGGGGAGTATAGCGATCCGCCCACCCCGCCAGGGGATAGGATCCAGGATCTTGGGGATAGGGGGTAGGGCCGCGCCCGCTTCCGGTTCCGCTTCCGCATCGGTCCCCGACAGGGACGGGGCTCAGGTGCCAGGGTCGAGGGCCGCGATCCGCTCGCGGGCCGCGGGGCCGACCCGGTTCGGGTCGAGGGCCAGGGCGCGGCGGTAGGCGGCGGCCGCCTCGGCGTTGCGCTGCTGGCGGGCGAGGACGTCCCCCCGCAGCATCTCGACCCGGCCGTCGCGTGGATCGAGGGTCGCGTAGAGCGCCAGCACGGACTCCGCCGCTGCGTACTCCTGCTCGAGGATCAGGACTTGGGCGAGCGAGCGGACGAGAAAGGCGTCGGGATGCCGGGCCACCGCCGCCCTCAGCTCCGCGACCGCCTCCTCCGCCCGCCCGGTCTTGAGCAGGCTGAAGGCGAGCACGCGCAGCGCGTGCGGCGAGGTCGGCCACCGCTCGAGCACCTGCCGGGCGACCCGCTCCGCCTCCGGCAGTTCGCGCGCCAGGTAGAGCTGCTCGGCGCGGCCGCTCAGCGCGAGCAGCGGCATCATCGACTCGGGGTCCACCGGCTGTGCCGACGGCGGCTCGCTCCCGCCCACCGCGTAGCCGAGAGAGCGCAGCCGCTCGAGCTCCTCGTCGGTGAGCAGCCGCTCGGCCGGCTCGCCGGCGCCGAACCCCTGACGCCGCGTGGCGAGCTCGCCCGACAGCCTGGCCTCGACCGCAAGCCCGGCGCCGTGGAGGTTCCTGGACTCCGTCGGGTCGGCTGCGATGTCGAACAGCCGGGGAACCGGGCCGTCGATCAGCTTGTGCGTCCGCGTCCGCAGACCGTAGAGCGGGCTCCAGCCGGCCAGATCGAGGGGCTCACGAGTCTCGAGGTAGACGGCACGGTCACCGCCCTGCTCCGCGTCCAGCAGGCTGCCGCCGTCGCAGGGCGCGGTCAAAGGCAGGCCGAGGAGGTCCTCGACCGTCGGTCGGACATCGACCAGGCCCACGGCTCGCGTGTCGACGTGCCCGCCGCCGAACAGCGCCGGGCACCACAGGATCAGCGGCACCCGGATCGTCGCGTCATAGAGCAGCATGCCGTGGGTGTCCTCGCCGTGCTCGCCGAGCGACTCGCCGTGATCGGCGGCCGCCACCACCACCGTCCGGTCGAGCTGCCCGGCGTCGGCGAGGCCGTCCAGCAGCCGGCCGAGCTGCCGGTCAACGAACGCGATCTCGGCGTCGTACGGCCGGCCGGCGAACTCAGCCTCCCGCGCCAGGGGCGAGGTGTAGGGGAGATGGGGATCGAAGTAGTGGACCCAGGCGAAGAAGGGCTTGCCGGAAACGGGCCGGTCGTGGAGCCAGGCCAGCGCGGCGTCGGTGACGTGGTCCGCGGCCCGCTCGTTGTAGTCGGGCATGGTGTCGCGAAAGCCCTGGCGGCTGACCTCGAAGTCGTAGACCTCGAAACCCTGGTCGAGCCCAAACCTGGCGTCGAGGACGAAGGCGCCGACAAAGGCGGCGGTGTCGTAGCCGCGGTCGCGCAGGGTCTCGGTCAGGGTGACGCGCTCGGGCGGCAGCCGGCCCTTGCCGTTCGCCCGCGCGCCGTGGTTGGGAGGATAGAGGCCGGTGAGGATGGTGGCGTGGGCGGGCAGGGTCAGCGGTACGCTGGTCACGGCATCGTCGAACCGCACCCCCTCGGCGGCGAGGCGGTCGAGGGTCGGGGTGACGGCGTCGCGGTCGCCGTAGCAGCCGAGCCGGTCGCGACGGACGGTGTCCAGGGTGACGACGAGGAGGTTGAAGCCCGCGGCGTCCCCCCTGCCGGCCGGCCAGCGCTTCCCAGGGGCGGCTGGCCCGCCGCGGCAGCCGATCAGCGCCGCCGCCTCGACCGCGAGGACCGCCGCCACGGCGAGCCCCAGCCGGCGGCGGCCGCGGCGCGCACGAGAGCCCGGGTCCGGTCGGTCGCCGTTCATGCGTGGGGCAGCCTACCTCGCTCCCCCTCTGTGGACAACGGGGTGAATCCGGAAGCGGGCGCCGAAGCGGGCGCGGGCCCCCAGATCCTATCCCCTGTATCCTGGATCCTGGGGTGGGTGGGGGCTACCTGGTCAGCCTGCGGTAGCTGATCCGGTGCGGCCGCGTCGCCTCGTCGCCGAGGGCGGACCGCCGCCACTCCTCGTACTCGGTGAAGTTGCCCTCGAAGAGGTCGAGGGCGGAGTCACCCTCGAAGGCGAGGATGTGGGTGGCGATCCGGTCGAGGAACCAGCGGTCGTGGCTGATCACGACCGCCGAGCCCGCGAAGCGGTCGAGCGCGTCCTCGAGCGCCCGCAGGGTGTTGACGTCGAGGTCGTTGGTCGGCTCGTCGAGCAGCAGCACGTTGGCGCCCGACTTGAGCATCCGCGCCAGGTGGACGCGGTTGCGCTCGCCGCCGGACAGCTCGGAGACCCGCTTCTGCTGGTCGCCACCGGCGAAGTTGAACTTCCCGCAGTAGGCGCGTGCGTTGACCTTGACCCTGCCGAGTGAGATCTCGTCGAGGCCGTCCGAGATGACGTCGAACACGGTCTTGCCCGGGTCGAGGGCGGCGCGGCTCTGGTCGACGTAGGCGAGCTGGACGGTGTCGCCGAGCCGCAGGCTGCCGGCGTCGGGCGCCTCCTCGCCGACGATCATCCTGAACAGCGTGGTCTTGCCGGCGCCGTTGGCGCCGATCACGCCGACGATCGCTCCCGGCGGGATCGTGAACGAGGCGTCGTCGATCAGCAGCCGGTCGCCGTAGCCCTTGGAGAGCCCGCGCGATTCGATGACGACGTCGCCGAGGCGCGGCCCGGGCGGGATGTAGATCTCGAGCTCCCGCGCCACCTCCTCGGGCCGCGCGTCGAGCAGCTGCTGGTAGGCGGTGACGCGGGCGCGGCCCTTGGCGTGCCGCGCCTTGGGCGCCATCCGGATCCACTCGAGCTCGCGCTGCAGCGTCTTCTGGCGCTCGCTCTCGCTCTTCTGCTCGCGCCGCAGCCGCTCCTGCTTCTGCTCGAGCCACGATGAGTAGTTGCCCTTCCAGGGGATGCCGTGGCCGCGGTCGAGCTCGAGGATCCAGCCCGCCACGTTGTCGAGGAAGTAGCGGTCGTGGGTGACCGCGATGACCGTGCCCTCGTAGCGCTTGAGGTGCTGCTCGAGCCAGCCCACCGACTCGGCGTCGAGGTGATTGGTCGGCTCGTCGAGGAGCAGAATGTCGGGCTGCTGGAGCAGCAGCCGGCACAGCGCGACCCGGCGCAGCTCGCCGCCGGACAGGACCTTGATCGGGGTGTCGCCGGGCGGGCAGCGCAGGGCGTCCATCGCCAGCTCGAGCCGGCTGTCGAGGTCCCAGGCGCCGAGCGCGTCGAGCCGCTCCTGGATTTCGCCCTGGCGCTCGAGCAGCGCCGCCCTCTCGTCGTCGTCGAGCGGCTCGGCGAAGCGCTCGCCGATCTCCTCGAACCGGCGCAGCAGCTCCGCCGCCTCGCCCATCCCCTCGCGCACGACGTCGAGCACGGTCTTGCCCGGGTCGAGCCGCGGCTCCTGCTCGAGGTAGCCGACGCTGTAGCCCGGCGAGCAGGCGACCTCGCCGAGGTGCTCGGTGTCGACCCCGGCCATGATCTTGAGCAGCGTGCTCTTGCCGGAGCCGTTGAGGCCGATGACGCCGATCTTGGCGCCGTAGAAGTAGCCGAGCGAGATGTCCTTCAGTACCTGCTTCTTGCCGTGGACCTTGCCCACCCCGACCATCGAGTAGATGACCTTGTTGGGCTCGTCCCTCTTGGCCGGGGCCATGAAGTCCTCCAGTGTTCGAGCGGGCTGCGGCGCCGGCCCGGCCTCACAGCGTGGTCAGCACCTTGGCGATGCGCTCGGTCGCCCAGTCGATCTCGTCGCGGGTGATGATCAGCGGCGGCGCTATCCGAATCACGGTGGCGTGGGTCTCCTTGCAGAGCAGGCCCTCGCGCTGGAGTGCCTCGCAGAAGCGCCGCGCGCCGCCCGCCTCCGGCTTGAGCTGGATTCCGATCCACAGCCCGCGGCCGCGGATTTCCGCGATGTGCGGCGAGCGAATTGCCCGCAGCTTGCCGAGGAAGTAGTCGCCGAGCTCGGCCGAGCGCTCGACCATGCCCTCGTCGATCAGCACCCGCAGCGCCTCGCGCGCCACGGCCAGGCCGAGCGGGTTGCCGCCGTAGGTCGAGCCGTGCTGGCCGGGCTTGAAGACCCCCATCACCTCGTCGTCGGCGAGGATCGCCGACACCGGGTACATGCCGCCCGACAGCGCCTTGCCGATGATCACGATGTCCGGCCGCACGCCCTCGTGCTCGAAGGCGAACAGCTTGCCGGTGCGGCCGAGGCCGGACTGGATCTCGTCCACCACGAGCAGCGCCCGGTGCTGGTCGGCAAGCTGGCGCAGCCGGCGCAGGAAGCCCTCGGGCGGCACCACGATCCCGGACTCGCCCTGGATCGGCTCGACCAGGATGGCGGCGACGTTGGCGTGCATCGCCTTCGCCACCGCGTCGGCGTCACCGTAGGGCAGGACCCTGAAGCCCGGCGTGAAGGGGCCGAAGCCGTCGCGGTAGTCCTCCTCGGTCGAGAAGCCGACGATGGTCGTGGTGCGGCCGTGGAAGTTGCCCTCGAAGACCAGGATCTCGGCCTGCCCGTCGGGGACCCCCTTGACCTTGTACGCCCACTTGCGGGCGGCCTTGATCGCGGTCTCGACCGCCTCGGCGCCGGTGTTCATCGGCAGCACCCGGGCGAAGCCGGTGAGCTCGGTGATCTCCTTGCAGAACGGCCCGAGCTGGTCGTTGCGGAACGCCCGCGACGTCAGCCCGACCCGGCCCGCCTGCCGGACCATCGCCTCGACCAGGCGAGGGTGGCAGTGGCCCTGGTTGACCGCCGAGTAGGCGGCGAGGAAGTCCATGTACCTGTTGCCGTCGACGTCCCACACCCAGGCGCCCTCGGCCCGCGCCACGACCACGTCGAGCGGGTGGTAGTTGTGGGCGCCGTAGCGGTCCTCGAGCTCGATGTACTGCGTTGCCTTGGTCATGTCTCTCCTCCCGGGAGTTGATGATGCAACCCGTCCGGCGCGCTGCCCGGCCGGCTACGTTGCGGCCGCCTGCTGGGCCTGAGCCTGCAGGAAGGCCTCGATGAAGCCGTCGATGTCACCGTCGAGCACCCGGTCCGCGTCCCCGACCTCGTGCCCGGTGCGCAGGTCCTTCACCATCCGGTACGGCTGCAGCACGTAGGACCGGATCTGGTTGCCCCACGAGATCTCCTTCTTCGGCCCCTTCAGCTTGTCGAGCTCCTGCTCGCGCTTCTCCAGCTCCAGCTCATACAGGCGCGCCTTGAGCACCTTCATGGCGCTCGCCAGGTTCTTGATCTGCGAGCGCTCGTTCTGGCAGGTGACGATGATGCCCGTCGGGAGGTGGACCAGCCGCACCGCCGAGTAGGTGGTGTTGACACCCTGGCCGCCGGGCCCCGATGAGCAGTAGCGGTCGATCCGCAGGTCCTTCTCCTCGATCGCGATGTCGACCTCCTCGTCGACCTCCGGGTAGACGTGGGCCGAGGCGAAGGAGGTGTGCCGCCGCGACTGGGCGTCGAAGGGCGAGATCCGCACCAGCCGGTGGACCCCGTTCTCGGACTTGAGGTTGCCGTAGGCGTAGGGCCCCTTGACCAGCAGGGTGGCGCTCTTGATCCCGGCCTCCTCGCCGAGCTGCTCGTCGATCACCTCGACGGCAAAGCCCCGGCGCTCGCACCAGCGCAGATAAAGGCGCTCGAGCATCTGCGCCCAGTCCTGCGACTCGGTGCCGCCGGCCCCGGGATGGATCTCGAGGTAGGCGTTGGCCAAGTCGTGCTTGCCGGTCATCTTGGTCGTGAGCTCGATCCGGTCGAGCTTGGGCCCGAGGCGGCCGAGCGCCGCCCCCAGCTCCTCGAGCGCGCCAGCCTCGTCCTCCCGCGCCATCTCGAGCAGGACCTCGAGCTCGTCGGCGGCCTCGCGCAGCGACCTCGCGGTCGACACCGACGCCTGGAGCTCGGCGCGGCGCCGCATCAGCTCGCGCGCGCGCTCCTGGTCCGACCAGATGTCGGGCGCCTGGGCCTGGCCGTCGAGCTCGGCCAGCTGGGCGGTCAGCGACTCCTCGTCAAAGGTACCCCCGCAGGCGCTCGACGCGCTCGATCTCGCTTGTCCCGCGTTGCATCAGGTCTTCGCGCATGGGTCTTCCTTTGACCGCCGCCGGGAGCCGCCGCACGGCCGCCGCAGCGGGCCATCATGCTAACAGAAAACGGCGATACGTGATTTCGCGGGGGCTGGGAAGTGGGGCGGTGAGGCTATGAGGCTATGAGGCGGTGAGGCTATGAGGCTGTGAGGCGGTGAGGCTATGAGGCGGTGAGGCGGTGAGGCGGTGAGGCGGTGGCATGACCCGCTTCCGCGCCCGCTTCCGCTTCCGCGCCCGATATGGCACCGCCAAAAGTGCAGCGATCAGTGACCAGCGACAGAACTCAGCGGCAGCACTCAGTGGGCAGCGACAGCGCTCAGCGGGCAGCCCTCAGCGGGCTGCGGGCCGCGTTCCGCGGGCAGCGATCCGTGCACAGCGGCAGCGCTCAGCGGGCAGCCCTCAGCGGGCTGCGGGCCGCGTTCCGCGGGCAGCGATCCGTGCACAGCGGCAGCGCTCAGCAATCAGCGGCCCGCGTTCGGCGGGCAGCGGCGGGGTCACCTCCGGGTCGTTCGACAGAGGGAATAGCCGGTGGTCAGCCCATGTAAAGGGCAAGCCGGGCCTTCGGCCCGGTGCTTCGCACCCTTGACATGGTCTGCCGCACCGGCTTTCAGAGACAGCATGAACGACCCGGAGGTGACCATGCTCGACGCCCCCACCAACACCGGCCTGATCGCCCACTGCAAGGCCCTCGAGGCTGCGGGTGTCGCCATCAAGCTGGTTCTGCGGCTGCCGGCACCCCTGAAGCCCATCGCCGACCAGGTGATCCGATCGGCGAGCTCCGTGCCTGCGAACCTGGCTGAAGGCCATGGCCGCACCGGTCGGGACCGGCTGCAGTTCTGGCGGATCGCCTATGCCTCGGCCAAGGAGGTCGACAGCCACCTGCGGCTGCTCGCCGCGACTGGAGCCGTCAGCTCCTCCGCCGCCCAGGTCGTTCTCGATCATTTCGACCAGGTGCGAGCGATGGTCTGGCGCCTCATCAATCCCAAGGCGTGATTTCCGCGGTCAGCCCCGCTGCCGCCGCCCAACCGCGAGCAGCGCCAGCGCTGCGACCGCCGCCACCGCCATCCACCAGTCGCCGAAGCGAGCGCGCGGGGTCACTCCGCGGCAGGGCACGACCTCGGCAACCAGGGCGCCGTTGTCGCCGACCTCGAGCCGCGCCACCTCACGGCCGGCAGGGTCGACGATCACCGAGATCCCGGTCAGCGCCGCCCGCGCGAGCCAGCGCCGGGTCTCGACCGCCCGCAGCACCGCCTGCGCGCAATGCTGGCGGGGCGCCCACGAGTAGCCGTACCAGCCGTCGTTGGTCAGCGTGGTCAGCAGCTGGGCGCCGTCGCGGACCTCGCGCGCGGCGAGCTCGGCGAACACCACCTCGTAGCAGATCGCCATCCCGGCCGGCACGCCCACGTCGAGCAGGACGGTCCTCGCTCCCGGCTCGAAGGTCCCGACCTCGCGGACCAGCGCGTCGCTGAAGGCGAGCCGCGCCCACCACGGCACGAACTCGCCGAACGGCACCAGCCGCAGCTTGTCGTAGCGCGGCCCGGCCTGCCCATCGGGGCCGACGACGAAGGCCGAGTTGGCGTACCCCTCGGTGGCGCTGCCGGCCACCGAGTTGAGCACGATCGTGAGCCCCAGCCGGCGGGCGGTGTCGATCACCCTGGCGCGGTAGTCGGGCTCGGCGTCGAACCGGAACGGCACCGCACTCTCCGGCCACAGCACGACCTGCGCGCCGCGCGCCGCCGCCTCGTCGGTCAGCGCCCACACCCGCCGCTCCATCTCCATCCATTCGTTCGGGTCCCACTTCTCCTCGAGCGAGCTGCCCGGCTGGAGCACGGCGACCGCGAGCGGAGCGCCGGCGGGCCGCGCCGCGGGCGCGACCAGGGTGGCGGCGACGGTCAGCCCCAGCGCCGTCGCCAGCACGGCGAGGCCGGGCCGGCGGGACGGCAGCCGCACCAGCGCCCACAGCCCGCTGCCGGACGCCACCAGGGCCCAGCCGAGGCCGGTCGCCCCCCACACCGGCAGCGAGCCGAGCAGCGCCGGGGCGTCCGCCACCACCGACGCGGGGGGGTTCCAGGGGAAGCCGAGCGGCCAGAACTGGCGCCAGGCGTCGAGCGCGATGAAGGCGCAGGGGAAGAGCCACACCCGGAACCGGGTCGGGGCGAGCGAGGTCACCCAGGCCGCGAGCGCCCAGCAGGTGCCGAGGATCGCCGCCATGCCGACCAGGCAGCCGATCGCCGCGGCCAGCGGCATGCCGCCGTAGTGGTCCATCACCGGCAACACCCAGTTGACGGCGATCACCCAGTGCACGATGCCGGCGAACCATCCCAGCACGAGGGCCCGCCGCCCGCCGGTCGAGCGCTCCAGGGCCTCGAGCAGGAGGCCGGGGAAGAGCAGGACCAGCGGCCGCCACCCGGCCCCGGGCAGGGCGAGGGCGAACGCCGTTCCGGACGCGGCGGCGAGGAGCCAAGGTATGAAACGCCTCACAGGGGGAGTTTAGCGCTCCTGCCGGACCAGGGGTTGGGGATCAGGGTCGGGGGATCAACCCCCCGTTCCCGCTCCCGTTCCCGTTCCCGTACCCGGATTCAGCCAGTCACGACAGGTTACTCAGCCGGCGCGTCGACTCGGGAACGGGTACGGGTACGGGTACGGGAACGAACGGGACAGCACCCCGGTGCGAGGCGGACGAGCCGATCGGTTACGGAATCCCAAACTCGGCGAGCACGCGCGCGGTGTGCTCCCCCACCGCCCCGACCGGGGTCGCCGGCGTGCGGCCCAGGCTCGGCACGAACGGCGCGACGCCGTCGATGGTCCCGCCGCCGGGCGCCGGCGTCGCCTCGAGCTGGCCGGCGCCGGCAGCGGCGGCCTGGGCCTCGGCCGCAGTGTGGACCGGGCCGACCGGCAGGCCGAGCTCGAGGGCGAGCCGGAGCCAGTGGGCTCGCGGTCGGCCGGCGAAGATCTCGGCCAGCCGGGCGGCGGCCGCCGCCCCCTCCTCGCCGACGTCCCAGCCGGCCGCGGTCAGCTCGGGCGCGCTGAGCGCCGTGACCAGGGCCGCCCAGAACTTCGGCTCGACCGCTGCGACCGCGATCTCCGCGCCGTCGCCGCACACGTAGGTCCGGTAGCACGGGCAGCGCCCGGACAGCAGCAGCTCCCGGGGGCCTGCGCCGCCGGCGGCGGCCTCCGCCCACGCCCAGGCGACGAAGGGCAGTGGCCCGGCGGCCAGCGGCTGGTTGAGGAAGCGCCCCCGGCCGTGGCGCTCGCGATCGAGCAGGGCGGCGAGGACCGCGGTCGCGGCGAGCAGGGCGGCGCCAATGTCGGCCACCTGCAGCCCGGGCACCCCGGAGGAGCACAGCTCGCGCAGCGCCCCGCACTCGGCGATGAAGTTGAGGTCGTGGCCGACCCGCGCCGCGGCGGCCCCCGACCGGCCGTAACCCGACAGCGAGCACCAGACGAGGCGGGGGTTGGCGCTCGACAGGGCGTCCCAGCCGAGCCCCCGGCGCTCCATGGTCCCCGGCCGGAAGCTCTCCACCAGCACGTCCGCCCGGCCCGCGAGCGCCCGGACGCGCTCGACGTCGCGCGCGTCCCGGAGATCGAGCGCGACCGACTCGCTGCCGCGCAGCAGCGCCGCGTAGCCGGCGCCCACGCCCCCGACCAGCGGCGGCACCATCCGCATCGGGTCGCCGAGCCCCGGCTCTTCGACCTTGATCAGGCGCGCCCCGAGGTCGACGAGCTGCCGCGCAAGCACTGCGCCGGGGAGCATCCTCGACATGTCGAGCACGACCATGCCGGCAAGCGGGCGGCCATTTTCCGGGCCTTCGGCCATGCGCCCCCCCCGGGTCGCCCGGGCCCTGGCGAGCCGCCGGGCCGGGCCGCTGATCACCGGCTCAGGGTACACCCGGGCCGGCAGCCGACGCCGGCCGCCCGAGCGCTGCGCCGATGAGCAGCTGCAGCGTGTAGTCCGGCGTCACCCCGACCTGCGGCAGGTTCTCGCCGAACGACATGGCGAGCCAGGAGCCGCCGCCGAGCTCGCGGCGCACCCCGAGGTCGAAGAGCAGCGCCGTGTCCCCGAGGTCGGATCCGTCGAAGCCATCGATCGGCGAGCTGTCGGCGCGGGCGGCGAGGCGGAGCGACCACGCCGCCCCGAGCTGGAGGTGGTAGGCCGCCTGCAGCTGCCAGGTGTCCTGCCGCGGAAGCCCGAGCCAGCCGCCCTCGCGATCGAGGCGGGCGAAGCCGACGGCCGCGAGCAACGCGCTGCGCCGCAGCTCCCAGCTCGCGAGCCAGCGCAGCCCGAGGTCCCAGCCGCCGCTGCCGGCCAGGGTCGCGTCGTCACCGGTCGGCGCCTCCACCACCGCCGCCCAGCGATGCCGGGCGCCCAGCCAGCGGCCGGCGGCGCCGCTCACGGCCAGGCTCAGGTCTCCCCAGCCCGACCAGCCTCCGCCCAGGCGCTCGACCCGCCCGGCCTCGCCGTGGGCCCAGGCAACGGTCTGGCCGTAGGGGAAGACTTCGAAGCCGTCCTGCTCGGCGCCGATCAGCTCGTGCAGCGACCGCGCGAGGTCGTCCCAGTGGGGCCGGCCGACCTCCAGCCACGGCAGGTGCGCCGACAGCACCACGCCGCGGCCGAGACCGGCCGAGGCCTGGAGGTCGACCTGCCAGCCCTCGAGGTCGAGCAGGTACATCTCGTCGTCCGGGTAGGCGCGCTCGAGCATCGCCAGCTCACCGGCGGTCAGGGGCTGCCCGTCGAGGCCGAGGTCGTGATGGATGGTGGGAGCGTGCCAGGTGCTCTCCTGGACGTTGAAGTACCCGGACGTCACCTCGAGGCTGAAGCGGCCGCGCTCGGGCACGATCAGGTCGGCGCCCCGCAGCGGCAGCGAGGCCGCCCGCAGTGGGTCGAGCGGCGGCGGCGACCACAGCGGCGGCGGCTCGCAGCGGCCGCGAGCGGCCGCCAGCAGGAGAGCGGCGGCCGCTGCGGCCACGACGGGGAGCGATCGCCGGCGGCGGCTCAAGTCGCGGCCCGCGCGCATCACGAGGGCCGCGCCGGGTAGAAGCGGCCGCCCCGCTCGGCCATCTCGACCAGCAGGCCCGCCGGCTGGAACCGCGGGCCGTGCCGGGCGGCGAGCTGCTCCATCCGGTTGACCAGGATTGCCGGGCCGTACGCGTCGACGTGGCGGAAGGGCCCGCCCCGCAGCGGCGGGAAGCCGAGGCCGAGCACCGCGCCGAGGTCTCCGTCCCGGGGCGACGAGATCACGCCCTCCTCGAGGCAGCGCGCCGCTTCGTTGACCATCAGCAGGGCGAGCCGGTCGCGGACCGCCGCTTCCTCGACGGCGCGGCGCGACGACCCACCGAGGAAGGAGTACACCGCCTGGTTGACCCGCTTGGTGCCTTTGCGCTTGGCTGCCGGGTACTGGTAGAAGCCCCGCCGGTTCTTGCGCCCGCCGAATCCGGCCTCGCTGAGCCGCCGCAGGGCGTCGGAGGAGACGTGGCCGCGGTCGGCGAAGGCGGCGCCGAGGTCACGCGACACGTGGGCGCCGACGTCGATGCCGACCTCGTCGAGCAGCGCGATCGGCCCGACCGGGAAACCGAAGTCCCTCAGCACGCGATCGACGTCCTCGATCCGCCCGCCCTCCTCCAGCACGAGCATCGCCTCGTTGAGGTACGGCGCCAGGATCCGGGTGGTGTAGAAGCCCGGAGAGTCCCGGACCACGATCGGGGTTTTGCCCTGGGCGCGGCCGAGGGCGTGGGCGGTGGCGACCGCCCACGGCGCGCTGCGTAGGGTGACCACGATCTCGACGAGCGGCATCTTGGGCACCGGCGAGAAGTAGTGCATGCCGAGGACCCGCTCCGGGTGGTTCGCCACCGCGGCGATCTCGGCGATCGGCAGCGCCGAGGTGTTGGACGCGTACACCGCCGTCGGCGCGATCACCCCCTCGGCCTCGGCCAGCACCCGGCGCTTGAGCGCGAGGTCCTCGAACACCGCCTCGACCACCAGGTCGGCTCTGGCCAGGCCCGCCACCTCGGTGGTCAACTCGAGCCGCGACCGCCGCCGGTCGGCCTCGTTTCTCGAGATCGCCCCGGACCGCACCTGCTTGCGCAGGCCCTCGTCGATCGCCCTGGCCGCGGCGGCGAGCGCCTCCTCAGCGACGTCCCGCACCACGACCGGGGACAGCCCGAGCGACACCGAGGCGACCCCCGAGCCCATGAAGCCGGCCCCCAGCACGCCGAGTGAGCGCACCGGCCGCGGCCTGGCGCCGGGCGATGCCTTCCTGGCCTCGTTCACGGCGTGGAACATGGAGACCAGCGACCGGCTCACCGGGCCGGCCGCGAGCGGGCCGAAGTGCTCGGACTCCTTGGCCAGACCGGCCTTGCGTCCCCGCTTCAAGCCGGTCTCGACGCAGTCGAGGACCGCCTCCGGCGCCGGGTAGAGGCCGCGGGTCTGCCGCCGCACCCGCTCGCGCGCGGCTTTCAGCACGCGGCCGCGCACCGGCGCGTGGCGGGCGGCGCGGTCGAGCAGGCTTAGCTTCCTCGGCGGCCGGCGCAGCGTTCCGTCGGCGAGCGCGAGGGCGGCGCGGCAGGCGGTCTCGACGATGCCGCCGGGCGTGGTCACCGCGTCCACGATGCCCAGCCGCCGCGCCTCGCGCGCCCGCACCCTCTTGCCGGTCAGCAGCAGCGGCAGCGCGCCGGTCAGGCCGGCCCGCTCCACCAGCCGCTGGGTCGCGCCGCCGGCCGGCAGCAGCCCGAGCTGCACCTCGGGCTGGCCGAGCACCGTCGCCGGGTCGTCGGAGGCCAGGATGTAGTGGCAGGCGAGCGCCACCTCGAGGCCGCCGCCGAGGGCCGCGCCGTGGACCGCCGCCACCACCGGCTTGCGCTGGGTGGCGATCCGCTCGAGCAGGGCGTTGCCGTCGCGGGACATCGCCGAGATCTCGGCCGCGTTGAGGCCCTCGATCACCTCGAGGTCGGCGCCGGCGATGAAGGTGTCGGGCTTGCCGGAGGCGACCACGATCGCCCGCACCGCCTCGTCGTCGAGCAGCGGGAGCGCCGTGGCCTCGAACTCGTGCACCAGCTCGGGCGACAGGGTGTTGACGCTCTTGTCCGGATGGTCGAGCCAGACGATCGCCACTCCGTCCTCGCGCCGCTCCACTCTGATCATCGCCATCTGTGTTCTCCTACTCCAATTCCTCCGACACTTCTTTTCCCCGGACGGGGGTTGCCCTCATTGGCGTTCCACCGCGCACTCGCGCAGCGGGCAACCCACGGCCGGGGAAAAGAAAACGAGCATCACATCGCCTCGAAGACGAGCCCGATGCCGATGGCGCCGGCTGCGCAGGCCGCCACCGCGCCCAAGCGCGCGCGCTCGGCCTGCATGCGGTGGCAGCAGGTGGTGATCAGGCGGGCGCCGGTCGCGCCGAACGGGTGGCCGACCGCGAGCGACCCGCCCCAGGCGTTGAGCCGCCCCCGATCGACCGCACCCACCGCGCGGTCGCGGCCCAGCCGCTCGCGGCAGAAGCCGTCGTCGTCGAGCAGCCTCAGCACCGCCAGCACCTGGGCCGCGAACGCCTCGTGCAGCTCGAGCACCCCGACCTCGGGAAGCTCGCAGCCGGCGGCGTCGAGGGCGCGCGGCAGGGTGAGGGCCGGGCCGAGCAGCAGCTCCTCGAGCGGGTCGAGCGCGGCGGTCGCCGACCCCTTGAGCGCCGCCAGCGGCTCGAGCCGGAGCCGCCTCGCCGCCTCCTCGGAGGCGAGCAGCACGGCCCCTGCGCCGTCGGTCAGGTACGAGGAGTTGCCGGCGGTGACCGTCCCGAAGCGGCGGTCGAACGCCGGCCGCAGGCTGGCCAGCCGCCCGAGCGTCGAGTCGCCGCGCACGCCGTTGTCCTGGGCCACCGCGGCGAACGCCGGCGGCACCCGCACCGGCACGATCTGGCGGGCGAGCAGCCCCTGCTCGGCGGCGCGGGCCGCGCGCTGGTGGGAGGTCAGCGCGTAGCGGTCCTGGTCCTCGCGCGAGATGCCGACCCGCTTGGCCAGCCGCTCGCAGTTCTCCCCCATCAGCTCGCCGGTCGAGAACTCGGCCAGCGCCACCGGCTCGGGCAGCAGGTCACGCAGCCGCAGCCCCTTCAGCAGCCCGGCGTAGCCGAGCGGGCCCCTCGCCCGCTGCGAGGCGATCAGCCGCTTGCGGAAGGGCCTCCGGAACCGGATCGGTGCGTCGGACAGGGTCTCCGCGCCGGCCGCGATCGCGACCTCGGCGGCGCCGGTCGAGATCGCCCGGGCGCAGTCGAGGAAGGCCTGCAGCGACGACACGCAGGCGACGCTGACGGTGTAGGCGGGACAGCTCTCCGGCAGCTGCGTGCCGAGGACGACCTCGCGGCCGAGGTTCGAGGTCCGCGGGTCGGCGATCACCGTGCCCATGACCAGCAGGTCCACCACCGCCGGGTCGATGCGCGTCCGCTGCACCAGTCCGGCGACGGCCATCCGGCCGAGGTCGTACGTCGTGAGGTCGTTGAAGGCGGTGCCGGAGCGGCAGAACGGGGTGCGGCAGCCGTCGATGACGACGACGCGGCGCTGGGGCAGCGCGGACTGGCTCATGGCGACCCTCCCCGGTGCGGCCCCGTCTTAGCAGAACCGCCGGCGAGTTGCCACTCGCAGCCGGGCCTCTCCCGCTCGCTCCCGCGGCGCCCCCCTCGACCAGAGCGCGACACCTTCGTGCCGCCGAGGGCTTGCGAGTTTTGGCCGGCGGGACGATATTGTCGGCGTGGGCTCCATGCGAATCCTCACCGTCGTCGCCCTCGCGTGGCTCGCGGCAGCGGCCACCAGCGCTGCCGAGGAAGGGGACCAGGCCATGGACAGCGGACTCGCCATCAGCTCGCCGGCGTTCGCGGACGGGCAGCCGATCCCGGCCAGGTTCACCGCGGATGGCACCAACCTCAGCCCCGAGCTTGTCATCGCCAATCCGCCGCCCCGGACCGCGTGCTTCGCCCTGATCGTCGACGACCCGGACGCCCCGATGGGGACCTGGGTCCACTGGGTGGCGTGGAACATCCCGGCCGCCACCGCCAGGATCCCCGAGGGCAAGCTGCCGGCAGGCTCTGTGGAGGGCCGCAACAGCTGGGGCCGCACCGGCTACGGCGGGCCGTCGCCGCCGTCGGGCACCCACCACTACCACTTCAAGCTCTACGCCCTCGACCGCCCGCTCGAGCTGCCGAGGACCGCCGACAAGCAGACGCTGATCGACGCCATGGAAGGGCGCGTCCTGGCGCGCGCCCAGCTGATCGGGACCTACCGGCGCTGACCCGCATATCTCTCCGCCCTCCTGAATCGAGGCGGAGGTGACGGGTGAGCGTTGCCAGACGAGGTCGCTCGGCTCTCCGCTCAGCTCGGCGACCGAACGACATCCACACGGGCGCCTTGATCACGTTCTCGTCGGGCCTTACCCCATTCAGGCACTCATTTTCCGGGGCGGTGGATTCCTGCGACCCGGCTTGACCGCGCCCAATGCGGATGGGAGAATCCGCGCTCGCGCGCGCCGGAAGCGCGTCCGCATGACCGAGATCGTCGACCTGCTCGCCGCGAACCAGCTCCTGCTGCTGTTCGCCGTCATCGGGCTGGGCTACCTGCTCGGCAGCGTACGCGTCGCCTCGTTTCGCCTCGGCGTCGTCGCGGTGCTCTTCGTCGGCATGGCCGTCGGCGGTCTCGACCCCCGTCTCGCGCTGCCCGACCACATCTACGTCATCGGCCTCGTGCTCTTCGTCTACGCCATCGGCCTCCACTCGGGACCAGGGTTCTTCGCCTCGTTCCGCAAGCGCGGACTGCGCGTCAACGCGCTCGTGGTGGGTCTCCTGACCGGCGGTGCGGCGCTCGCAGTTCTGCTGTCGCGGCTTTTCGGCATCCCGGGAGGCACCACCGCGGGAGTGTTCTGCGGCGCGCTCACCAACACCCCGGCGCTCGCGGCGACCATCGAGACCATCAAGGGGACTGCCGCCGGAGGCAGCGGAGCCGCCGCCGAGGCGAGCGCCGCGGTGATCGCCTACGGGCTCGCCTACCCGATCGGCGTCTTCGGCGTGATCGTGACGTTTTTCGTCGCCCGCCGCATCCTCGGGGCCGCGGCCGACGCCGCCGAGACCGAACCGTTGCAGCCGATCCTGTCGCGCACCTACCGCGTCTCGAACCCCGGCGTCTTCGGCGCGACGCTCGGCGACGTCCTCGAGCACGTGCCCAATCGCGGCTTTTCGCTCAGCCGCATCCGCAGCGGCGGCGTCGTGTCGGTGGTGACTCCCGAGATGACGCTCGCCGAGGGCGACCTCGTCGTCGCGGTGGGTACCGAGAAGGAGCAGGAGCGCGCGCGCATCCTGTTCGGCGAGGAGGCGCCCGAGCATCTTGGCGAGAGCCTCGGTGAGATCCGCTTCCGGCGCTTCTTCGTCTCCAACCGGGAGGCGGCCGGAAGGCCGCTGCGCGAGCTGCACCTCGAGGAGCGGTTCAACGCCACGGTGACGCGCGTGCAACGGGGCGACGTCGAGTTCGTCCCCAACCGCGACACCGTTCTCGAGCTCGGCGACCGCATCCGCGTCGTCGCGCTGCGCTCACGCCTCGACGCGCTGGCGTCGTACTTCGGCGACTCGATGAAGGGGATCGCGGAGACCGACTTCCTCTCGCTGTCGCTCGGCATCGTGCTCGGCGTGCTGCTTGGAATGGTGCCCTTCCCGCTGCCGGGCGGGACGGTGGTCCGGCTCGGCTTCGCCGGTGGCCCGCTGATCGTGTCGCTCATCCTCGGGCGGCTCGAGCGCACCGGGCCGATCACCTGGGGGCTGCCGTTCGCCGGCAACCTCGTCCTCCGCCAGGTCGGCCTGGTGTTCTTCATGGCCGGGATCGGCACCAAGGCCGGGTTCGGGTTCGGCGAGCAGTTCGCGGCCGGCGGATGGCGGCTGCTCGCGCTCGGCGCAGTCGTCACCATCTCGGTCGCGGTCGCCGCCGTCGTCGTCGGCGTCCGCGTCCTGCGCCTTCCGCTCGCCGCGGTGATGGGCGTGGTCTCTGGGATGCAGACGCAGCCCGCGTGCCTCGCCTACGCCAACCAGCAGACGCCCTCGGAGCTCCCGAACGTCTGGTACGCCGCGGTCTACCCCGCCGCGATGGTCACCAAGATCCTCCTCGCGCAGCTCCTCGTCTCGCTGCTGCTCGTCTGAGCAGGCGCCGGCCCCGCGGCACGGCCGCACCGGCTCCGGAACCACGTGCAACCTGGCCGCAAAAGTGCCGGTTTCGCACATTCGGTGATTCGAGGTCGAACGGCGCGAGCGCTCCGTGATGCCGAGGGTGCCGCGGGTGTTCGTTGAGGGCGGGATCTCCCACCTCTCCAACAGGGTGACGCGCGGCGAGCGGATGTTTGCCGACGACGGCAAGGCCGAGCGGCTGCGGCTGGAGAAGGACCTGGCCGCGACGTCGGGAGTCCGGTATGACACGGCATGTCTCAGTCAGGGGGAGAAGAGGCATTTGCCGGCGACGCGACGACGACGGCAAGGCCGCCAGATGGACGAGCTCGACCCTGCCCTCGCCGCGGCGGTTCCCTCCCGGACGGTGACCGGCGATGGACATCGCCAAACACCGAATGTATGAACCCGGCACCTTTTCGAATGTATGAACCCGGCACCTTTTCGACAATCGAGCCGGCGGGCGCTACGCCTTCGGTTCGCCCATCGCCATGGCGACGAGTTCGATGACGTCCCAGGTCTTCGCCCGCTCGTGGCCGAGCTCGCGCTGGGCGTCGGACAGCATGGCCCAGCAGTAGGGGCAGGCGACGCCGACATTCTTGGTGCCGGAGGCCGCGAGCTGGGTGAAACGGGTCTGGTTGATGCGCTCGCCGAGCTTCTCCTCGAGCCACATCCGGCCGCCGCCGGCGCCGCAGCACATGGCCCGCTCGCGGTGAAGCTCGGCCTCACGCACCCTCACCGCCGGGGATCGCGCGGAGCAGGAAGCGGGGCGCGTCGTACTCGCCGTTGGTGCGGCCGGCTCGTAGATCTGCGGAACAAGCGGTGGAGCCAGTAGCTCGATCTTACTTAATCGCCGTCTACGGGTCCGACGAGCATAATGTACTTCGTATACACCCAGCCTTCTTTCACCACTCCGTCCCTAAGATCAAACACCCCTACCTTAGCCCACGGGCCGTTGATTTCGAGTGCCGCAACCGTGGTGCCCCGACGTAGGACCGTTATCTTCTCGCTTTCTTCGGAGGGGCCGTTTCGCAAGTTGACTGCCGTATGGACGATAAACTCGGGATGATCCAATCCTCCGTCACGTATTTCGTCGGGTCTACTCAGAAGGCGCGTTTCTATCGCGCTCAACCGATCGGAGACTTCCCTCCTGGCCTCTTCCGATTGGCTGTGGTTCCAGACGGCGATGACTAGAGGCAGGAGTATCGACATCAAGTACTTGGCTATGGGTAGACTCTTCGGCGCCAGGGCAAGAAGACCAGCGACATAATCAAGGCAACGTCGAAGACGCGGATCGGCTGCGTCAAGCGGACCGTCTTCCGCGAATTCGGCTACCGTGGCAACGACATTAGCTGAATACGAGTTGACGTACGCGAGGAGATCCTCCGTTGAATCTAGGGCACCCCAAGGCCTCAGTAGGGATCCCGCTAGCAGCTCTTCAAGTTTGACACTCTTGGCGATTCTCTCGATGTGCTCGCGGTAGCTGCCGTACGGCTCCAACGCCTGTCTCACGAACTCAGACTGCGCCTCCAACTGCCTAATTGTTTGCTGCAGCTCGCCCCCGGCGCCAAGGAGGTATTGAGAGCTAATCGCGGCGACCATTCTCTCCATCTCCTCGCGGTACCTACCGTAAGGCTCCAAAACTTGTCTCACGACCTCAGACTGACCCTCCAGCTGCTTGATTGCCCGCTGCAGCTCCTCCCCTGGGCCAAGCAATCGTTGAGAGTTGACGGCGCCGACTATTCTCTCCATCTCCTCGCGGTACCTACCGTAGGGCTCTAACGCCCGCCTCAGGAAGCCTGATTGTGCGTCCAATTGCTCTATCGCCGTCTGGAGTTGGCTACCACAGGCCATGGCTACATGTCGGTCTAATTCACTGATGACCTTCTCGAACGCAGACCCGGGCTGGTTCAGCTGTCTTACTTGTTCGAGGAACTCCTCAATTCCCTTCATGTGCTGGCTCGCGTATAGACAAGTTCGACCTTCACAACGACAAGGATAACTGCGCTGAGAGTGATCGAGAAACGAGGAGGTCGGCCTTGCCGACCCTGCTCTCGATGAAGGTAGATCTGGTGACGGATGGTGCCGGGTCCATAGACTCAGGAATTCTGGTTCGGCAGCTCGTGGCCAACAATCGAGCCGGCGGGCGCTACGCCTTCGGCTCCCCCATCGCCATGGCAACGAGCTCGATGACGTGCCAGGTCTTCGCGTGCTCGTGGCCGAGCTCGCGCTGGGCGTCGGACAGCATCGCCCAGCAGTAGGGGCAGGCGATGCCGACGTTCTTCGTGCCGGTCGCCTTGAGCTGGCCAAAGCGGGTCTGGTTGATGCGCTCGCCAAGCTTCTCCTCGAGCCACATCCGGCCGCCGCCGGCGCCGCGGCACACCCGCGCGTGCGACACGACCCGTAGGCGCAGCTCCGCCGGGTACCGCAACTTCCTACTGCGGCCCGATCGCAGCTCCTCGGCGATCTCGCCGGCGAGCTGCTCGCACAGGCTGCTCAGCTCACTCGTGCCCACCCCTGGAGCATGCCCGGCCATGTCGCCCCCCGCAAGACGGACTATGGCGAGGAGTTACGGGGTACCCAGCACCCGCCGCACAACAATGACTTGAGAGCATGCCTTGAACGATTCGAGTGGCGCGTGCAGCCGCCCTCTCCTCGTTCACACACCCGCTGAGGTTACCTCGCGTGCCCGCCACTTCTTGTCTATTCTGTTCGTGGAAAGTGCGACGATCAATTGTCAGGACCGCTCCGCTTCGATAACTGCATGCGACACGGGGGGCATGATGGAATTAGAGATCATTGGCGCGATTTCAGCCACCGCAATTGCTGTCAGGGGCATTGCCGGAGTAGTCGAAGACGTTCTCAACGTATTCAAGCGCATGCGGGAGAAAGTAGTCGCCAGCGTGACTGTGCACAAGATCACTGGATTAAAGACTGTCGACTGCGGTACGAGAAACGTGATCTATCAAGGCGCGGTGAACATCCGGATTGACAATCGCACCCCAAATCCACTCAGAGTCGCAGATGTAATACTGGAATACAGAGTCGGACTGAAATGGAAGAGATTGGCGCGGGTATGGCAGCCGCCGACGGGGACGGCCGTTGTGATTCAGCCGTTTGATAGCGTGTCACGCGACTACCGAGTGGAGAGAGACGTTGACGAGTACGCCGCCCGCGTTGCGGTGAGACTCAGAAAGGACGAACAGGTCGACGATCCCGTAGTCAGGATTCGGCCGGTTGTGGTTGATTCTGTAGACCGCCGCCACCCGGGCGCGACTTCCAAGTTTGAACCGGACACATGGATTTACGGAGAACCCGCCACCGAAGAGGATCTTGACGGTTGTGAAGATGCATAGGATGGAGCGCGGCAGCTGGTTGTCAACGCCGGTTTTGAGTTGGACAGATTAACCTGCGTACCCCGGTGCCGGGTGCGGGGGTTCCTCAGGGCTTCGTCGAGGATCCCTGCCCCTCGACGGGAGCCCCGGATGAGATCTCGTCGAACCAGCGGAAGATCTGTACCCACATGTCGCGGATGTTGGCCGGGCTCTCGAGCACGTGGCCCTCGCCCCAGTAGCGGACGAAGCGGGCGCGCTTGCCTTGGCGGTACAGGGACGTGAAGAACTCCTCGCCCTGCTGGATGGGCACGTAGTCGAGGTCCCCCTGGATGATCAGCAGCGGGGTCTGCACCCGCTCGACGTGGAAGATCGGGCTGTTGCGCAGGTATCGGCCCAGATCCCGCCAGGGCGGGTTGCCCATGCCGACCTGCGCCGACTCCATGATCGCCTGCTGGAAGAAGTGCTCGTGCGGGTAGGGCGTGTAGCGCTCGCGCGCGTCGAGCTGGCCGTACATGCTGATCAGGTTGGACAGGCCGGCCAGGGCCACGCCCGCCCGGAAGCGGCGCGTCTGGGTGACGAGGCCGTAGGTCGAGAAGCCGCCAAAGCTCTGCCCCATGACGAAGAGCCGGTCGGGATCGGCGATTCCCAGCTCGACCAGCCGGTCCACCGCTGGCAGCACCCCTTCGGTCAGGCGGAGCATGGGCTCCTCGGCGAGGCCTTCCCTGGCCAGCGGCATGCTGGGAAGCAGCACGACATAGCCGTGCGCGGCCGCGACCTGCAGGTTCAGAGCGGAGCTGCTGTTGATGCCCATGAACTCGGGGGGGCGCTTGCCGTAGACCGCACCCGCGTACACCCAGGTGATCACAGGGTAGCGCCGGCCGGGCTCGTAGCCGGGCGGCAGCAGCATCCAGCCGGCGAGCTTCTCCCCGTTCAGGCTGGTGTACTCGAGCGCCCGGAAGGCGGCCTCGGCGACCTGCGACAGGAAGCGATTCGCGGCCACCAGCACCGCGGCCTCCTGAGCCCCCGGCGTCGTTCGCCATACGGTCATGCCGGCGCGATCGGCGGCATACATCACCGCCGTTCGCGTGACCGGCTCGTAGGCGACGAGGCGGGCTCCGGGCGCAGCTTTCGGAAGGGTGATGATCGCGCCGGTGTGCAGGTCGAGGGCGTACGGCGCGATCTCCGCGTCGCGGCCCGCCGCGAACAGCACCTGCCCGTACGTCCTGCCCGGCTGCCGGTACTCGTCGTCCCCCTGGTTGGTCATCGCCGGCCAGGAGATGTGGTCGACCTCCGGCTCGAGCTCGCTCGTCAGGTTCTCAAGCGTCCCGACTGCGGGATCGAGGCGCCAGATGTCTCCACCTGCCAGCCCGACGAAGGCGCGCCGCCCGTCCTGCGGCCAGAGCTGGGTGGGCGGGCTTTCGAGCTCGGCGGTCAGGAGGCGGGGCGCGTCGGTCCCGCTCACCAGCCACCAGTCACGGCGGGTGGCGACATCGATCGCCTGCCCGGGCGTCCGCTCGGCGCCGCGAACCATCAGGTCGCCGGCGGCCGTCCACTCGAGCTGGGAGGACTCGCGGATGATGGGCGCGGCATCGATACCGCCGAGGGGCAGGGCCGTCACCCTCCGGAGCGCGAGGTCCACGCGGTAGAGCACGGGCGGGTGCTCGCGCCCGCCTTCACGGGCGAGGTAGGCGAGCTCGCCGCCGTCCGCCGACCAGCGCAGGGAGTCCTCGAGCGCTTCGCCGGGGAGCCCGCCCTCAATGGCGATCGGCCCGCCGTCAGTGCGCACCAGGGCCACCCGCGCCGTGCCCGCGTACATCGAGGTGTCGAACCCGAGCGACTCGTCGGGCTTCGGTGTGTAGATCGAGACCTGCCGGGTGAAGGCGACTGCCGCGCGGTCCGGCGACACCTGGAGCCAGCGGATGTTCCCCTCGAGGATGGTCTTCGCCTCGCCGGTGGCGACGTCGATGAGGAGAAGCTCGCCCTGGGGGCGGCAGTCGAGGCACGGCGACACACCGCTGTCCAGGACGCTCGCGGTCGGCTCCGTTCCCTTCGCCGCCTTCGGCCACTCGGCCATCGCGATCGCGGGGGTCTGCAGCTCGATCCTCATCCCCAGCGGCTGCTCCCCCTCGGGCAGGACGGGGCAGAGCAGATGCCCGTCGTCGACCCACACGAAGGGCCGCTCGTGGACGTCGGCGCCGAGATCGACGGCCCGCTCGGTGAGCGGGCGCAGCTCGCCCGTGGCCGAATCCCAGAGCCAGAGACGAACGCTGCCGCCGCGGGTGGACAGCATGGCGATCTTCGTGGTGTCGGGAGAGAACTGGGGCGACCACCAGCCGGAGCCGTCCGAGGCGCCGTCGGTGAGGTTGGCGAGCTCCACGTCCGGCGAGGACTGCACCCAGACGTCGCCTCCGGCGTTGCCCCAGAGGTACTCCCACTTGTGGTTCGCCAGCTGCTTCTTGGGACGCACGCGGGTCATGGCGAGCTGCAGCCCGTCGGCCGAGAAGGCGTAGGGTCCTCCGAAGTACCGGCCCACGTCCTCGAGCTCGAACAAGTCGTCGACCCGAAAGGGGCGCATCTCGGATGTGGTGTCGGCGGCGGCAGTGACCGAGGCGATCAGGATCGCGCTCGCGGCGAGCCGGGAGACGAGGCGACGCGACCGGCAAGCGCCCGTGCGGGTCGCCCGGTGGGGCGGGCCGTCCGGTCCGAAACGGGATGTCCGGTCGGCGGAGCATCCTGATCCGACGCCTGTGACCAATGCGGTTGCGTGTCGCATGCCGGCCTCCCGAGTGCAGCAATGAAACGCGTTTTCATGTAGCTGTTGACGCGAAAACATATTTCAGCCACCATAGGCCCGCTGAGGGTCACTGTCAAGCGCGGGAGGCTCTCGATACGGCGAGCCCCGGATGTCTGAACCTGGCACTCTTGAGGGAGGGAAGAAAACCATGCAGTACCGTGTCGCACGAGCGCTCGCGATCGTGACCATCTCGCTCGCCGCGTCGGGGAGCTCGCGAGCAGCGACGGCCTCCGGGATCTCTCCGCGCGCGATCCTGTCGGCCAACGCCATCCAGGATGTCCAGCTCTCCCCCGACGGCGGCGCGGTCGCCTACGAGCTGCGCAGAACGGATTGGGAGCACAACCGCTACGACACCGAGCTGTGGCTGGTGGGCACGGATCCCGGCGCGGCGCCCCGCAAGCTCCTCGACGGACCGGCGGGCACGTCGGCCTACCGCAGCCTGCACGCCGTCTGGAGGCCGGACGGTCGGTCGCTCGTCTACTTCTCGACCCGTGACGGCGCCACCCGGCTGTGGGAGTTGGAGGTCGCGAGCGGAGCCGAGCGGCCGCTCACCGCCATGGCGGAGGGCTGGCGCGAGGAGGACCCCCGGGGCGTGCCGGCCAACCTGCTGCGCTGGTCGCCGGACGGCTCCCGGCTGGCCTTCGTCGCGCTCGTCGTGCCGCCGGTCGACCCGGCGAACGATCCCGGCGGAGATGCCGTCAAGGGTTACGTCGCCAGCCCGTTCTGGCCGAACGACCACGGCACGCCGACCGGCCAGCTGTGGGTCCTCGACGTCGCCGACGGGAGGCTCGCCCGAGTGACCCCAGACACCCTCTCGGTCAGCGACATCGCCTGGTCCCCCGATAGCCGGCGGCTTGTCGTCTCCGCTCTTCCGGTGACCGACGGCCGGATCCTCAATCCCTTCCAGGCCACCGGACTGGACAACGACCTCTACGTGGTGGACGCGGCGACCGGCACTCACAGCATCCTGGTGGCGCAGCCCGGCTGGGACATCAGGCCGGCCTGGTCACCGGACGGCCGCTGGATCTCGTTCGTCTCCCAGCGCGGCGTCAAGGACTGGAACTACGGCTCCTGGGTCGCCGTCGTGCCGGCGGCCGGCGGCCCGGTCTCCTACCCGGACGCCGACGCGGAGCGGGAGCGGGGCAGCGCGCCCGGCGAGCTGACCTGGGACGCCCGCAGCGAAGGGGTCTACTTCGACGCCTTCCGTCGGGGGGGCCGCCACCTGTTCCACGCGAGCCGGGAGGGCCAGGTCCGCCAGATCACCCCGGACGGCGGCGACTACTACGAGCACTTCAGCGTGCTGCCCGAGCGCGACCTGGTGGCGATGACCGCGGAGCGGCCCGCGACGCCGGCCGACATCGTGACCTCTCCGCTCGGCCGCTTCGATGCGCGGGCGCTGACTGCGGTCAACCCCGAGTGGCCGCGCGAGGGGCTCCCGGCGATGGAGACGCTGTCGTGGCGGAGCGCCGACGGCACGCTGATCCATGGCCACCTGCTGCTGCCGCCGGGCCGGCGCCCCAGCGACCGCCCGCTGCCGACGCTGGTGTACCTCCCGGGCGGGCCGTCGATGGTGCGGACCGGCTTCCAGTTCGACGAGTCGCTCTACCCGTTCCTCACCTTCGCCTCGCGCGGCTATGCGGTCTTCGTCCCCAACAGCCGCGGCCGCGGCGGCTGGGGGCGCGCCCTCCGGCAGGCGATGCCGGAGCACGGCGACTTCCTCCCCGGCCCATACGCCGACGTGATGGCAGGCGTCGACTCGCTGGTGGAGCGCGGCATCGCCGACCCCGAGCGGCTGGGGCTCGCCGGGTTCAGCTACGGAGCCTGCCTGACGGGCTACGCCATCACCCGAACCGATCGCTTCCGCGCCGCCTCGATCGGCGAGGGCTACTTCGACTGGGTTCACGCCCAGTTCACGGCGGCCGGAAATCCGGAGTACGTCCAGCTCCGGCGCGACCAGACCGGCTTCCGGCTGCCCTGGGAGCCCGGGGCGCTGCAGGAGCTCATGGAGCAGTCGCCCTCCTACCAGGCGGATCGCATTCGCACGCCGGTCCTTCTCGAGTACGGCGAGGCCAGTGCGGCGCGCGATGCCGGCGCGCCGTTCTACGGAATCCTGCAGCACTTCCAGGTGCCCTCGGTGCTCGTGGTCTACCCGCGCACCGGGCACGGCATCGACGAGCCCCTGCTGCTGCTCGACAGCTTCGAGCGCAATCTCGCGTGGTTCGAGCGCTGGCTGCTCACTGAGCCCACCGGCGATCCAGCGGCTGGCGCGGACGAGGTCGAGAGGAGGGAGAGATGATGCAGGAATCGATGCGGAAGTCTCTGATGGTCACCGCTGCGATCATCGGCGTGGCGGCGCTGGCGGCGGCAGAAGTCCCGCTGCGCGAGCCGCTGCCGCTCGACGTCGCGGCCGACATGCGGGGCCACAACGGGCGCTCGCCGATCGCACTCTCGCCGGACGGCCAGTGGGTCGCCCACACGGTCGAGACCGGGGACACGGTCCCGCGCGCCACGCATCAGTTTTCGGCCACCGGGTTCCCGTTCGCCGAAGGGGACTCGCGGATGGAGGCGACCATCACCAACACCAGGACCGGCGAAGACATCACCCTCGGATCGCCCACAGGCTCGAGCTGGGCGGCGGTGTGGTCGCCCGACGGCAGCCGCGTCGCGTTCTACTCCGACGAGGGGGGCGAGGCCGGGCTGTGGATCTGGTCGATGGCGACCCGAACGACGGAGCGCTTCCCGGGAGTCATCGTCCGCCCGTTCTTCGGTTTCGAGATCGTCCGCTTCAGCGCCGACGGCCGCAGGGTGCTGTGCAAGCTCGTGCCGGAGGGGATGTCGCTCGCCGAGATCAACGCGCTCGCAACGAGCCTGGATGAGACGCGGAAGTTCCCGGACGTCGAGCCCGGCCAGCCCTCGGTCATTGTCCAGAAATCGGAGCCGGCCGGCGAGGAGGGCGCGCCTGCCGCGGCGGTGGAGGGGACCGTCGGCGACGTCTCCTGGGGGATGGCCGACCTCGCCATCCTCGACCTGGACACGCAGGAGGTGAGACGGCTGCTCCGGCGGGAGCCGGTGCGATTCTATGCGTTCTCCCCGGACGAGAAGAGCGTCGCCTGCACCGTGCTGAAGGGCTGGCGGGCAAACACCCAGCAGCCGATCTTCGACATCGACGTGATCGACCTCGAAAGCGGCGCCCGGAAGACGATCGCCGGGGAAATCACCCTCGGCTACGGGATCGAGTGGACCTGGATGCCCGACGGCCGCAGCATCGCCTACATCCCGAGCGGCATCGCTGGAGGCGGCCCGCCCGGGCCCATCGTGGTCGTGCCGGTGGGCGTGGGCGCCGCGCACACCCTCAAGGCCGAGGGGGTGCCGAGCTTCGACCCCGGTGAGGGAGAGTACGCGCCGGTCCCGGACGCCGGCGGCACGAGCTTCTACGCGGTCGGCGACGGGGAGCTGTGGCGGGTCGACGCCGCCACCGGCGCCGGCACGGCGGTCGGCACGATCCCGGGCTGGAAGATCGTCTGCCTGGTGCAGCCGTTCGGCCGGGGCACCCTGCTGTCGCCCGAAGGCCGCACCGCCTGGGTGATCGCCCGGCTCTCAGCCACCGACCCGGGCGCGGCGGGCTCCTTCGCCGCCCTCCAGGACGGCGGCAAGACCGGCGTCTTCGCGATCGACCTTGTCACCGGCGCGGCGCGCCCGATCATCCAGGAGGGCAAGAGCTTCTCACCGATCTTCAACGTCGATGGCAACGCCGAGACGGGCGAGATCGTGGTCGTGGCAACCGACCAGCAGCACCCGCAGGATCTCTGGGTCATCGACGCCGGCGACGGCACCTCGCGCCAGGTCACCCACCTGAACCCCGGCATGGAGCGATACGAGCTTGGCGAGGCCCGCCTGATCGAGTGGCGCAGCCTCACCGGCCAGCCGTTGAAGGGCACTCTCCTCCTCCCGCCGGGGTACGAGCCGGGGCGGCGGCTGCCGCTCGTGGTCTTCGTCTACGGCGGCGACTACGGCTCCCGCTTCCTGAACAGCTTCGGCTTCTGGGGCCTGCCGACCTTCAACTGCCACGTCCTGGCCACCCGCGGCTACGCGGTGCTGGCGCCGGACGCGCCGATCCGCGAGGGACGCCCCATGGAGGACCTGATGGGCACCGTGATGCCCGGCGTCAACGCGGCCATCGAGCAAGGATATGCGGATCCTGACCGGCTGGCCGTGATGGGCCAGAGCTACGGCTCCTACTGCACGCTCGCCCTGATCACCCAGACCGACCGCTTCAAGGCGGCGATCATCACCGCCGCGGTTCTCCACCCGGATCTCTTCGCGGACTACCTCGCGTCGGAGGGTTCGATCGGCTACTACGAGAAGGGGCAGGGGAACATGCACGGCACGATCTGGGAGCAGCGCGACCGCTACTTCCGCAACTCCCCCCTGTTCCTGTTCGACCGCGTCGCGACGCCGCTGCTGATCGGGCAGGGCGAGAACGACGGCCGGCTGATCGCCTCGGACGCGATCTTCGCGGCCCTGAACAGGCTCGGCAAGAACGTCGAGTACCGGCTCTACGAGGGGGAGGGGCACGTGATCACCCAGCGCCCCAACGTGCTCGACTTCTGGAACCGCCGGCTGGACTTCCTGGCCGAGAACCTGGACCTGGCGCGCGCCGAGGGGGGCAGCATCGTCTTCGAGGGCGGCACGGCGAAGTCGCGCCGGTAGAGGTGCCGGGCTCGCATGCTCGGTAATGCGAGGCGGGATGGCGCCAGCGCTCCGTGATGCCGAGGGTGCCGCGGGATCTCGTCGAGGGTGGGATCGACGACGTCGACGATCAGCTCTGGCTGCGAAACGCGGGTGTGCGGAGGACGTAGAATCTCGAGACGGCGCGCCGGGCTTGCGGCGGCGCCACGCTCTTGGAGGACACGCATGCGTCACCTGCCCCTCGCCCTGCTGGCCCTGGCCATCGTGGCCATCCCCGCCGCGGCTGCGGACCCCGCCGACGATCCCTACCTCTGGCTCGAGGAGATCGACGGCGAGCGGGCCATGGAATGGGTCGCGGCGCAGAACGCGCGCTCGGCCGGCGTCCTCGAGCAGGTCCCGGAGTTCGCGCCGATCCGGTCGCGGATTCTCGAGATCTACGACTCCAAGGACCGCATCCCCTACGTGTCGATCCGCGGCAGCCATCTCTACAACTTCTGGCAGGACGCCGAGCACCCGCGCGGCATCTGGCGCCGGACAACGCTCGGGCAGTACCGCAAGGCGGAGCCGAGCTGGGAGGCCCTGCTCGACATCGACGCCCTCGCCGCGGCCGACGGCGAGAAGTGGGTGTTCAAGGGCGCCGACTGCCTGCCGCCGGCGTACGAGCGCTGCATGATCGCGCTGTCGCCCGGCGGCAGCGACGCGGCCGTGTTCAGGGAGTTCGACGTCGCGACCAGGAGCTGGGTCGACGGAGGCTTCGCACTCCCCCTCGCCAAGAGCGAGGTCGCATGGCGAGATGAGAACTCGCTGTGGGTCGAGACCGACTTCGGGCCGGGCACGCTGACGGCCTCGGGCTACCCGCGTCTCGCCAAGCTGTGGGCCCGGGGGACGCCGCTCGCCGCAGCGGCGCCGGTGTGGGAGATACCGGAGAGCTGGGTCGGGGTCGGCGCCTACAGCGTCCACAACCCGGAGGGGCGGTACGACGTCATCGCCGCCACTCCCGAGTACTACCGCGGCCACTACTACCTGATCCTCGGCGAGCGAAAGGTCAAGCTCGACCTGCCCGAGGACGCGTCGCTGCAGGGGATCTTCAAGGACCAGCTGCTGGTCTCGCTGCGCTCCGACTGGACGGTGGGTGGCGCCACCTACCCGCAGGATGCGCTGCTCGCCATCGACCTCGACGAGTTCCTGCAGGGCAGCCGCGCCTTCGCGACGCTGTTCTCGCCTTCCGAGCGGGTGTCGCTGAGCGAGGTCGCCACCACCCGCCACTCGGTGCTGATCGCGACACTCGACAACGTGCGCGGCCGGCTCTACCGCCTGCGCCCCGGCGACGGCGGCTGGACGCGGCAGGAGATCCCGCTGCCGGGGCCGGGCACGGCCGGCTTCTCGGCGACCAGCGACCAGGAGGAGCTGTTCTTCTTCAGCTACACCGACTTCCTGACCCCCTCGAGCCTGTACCTCGTCGAGGGCGACGGCGCGCCGGTACCGCTCAAGCGGTCGCCCGCCTGGTTCGACGCCGCCGGCATGACGACGGCGCAGTACGAGGCGACCTCGAAGGACGGCACCGCGATCCCCTACTTCGTGGTGACGCCAAAGGGTTTCGTGGCCGACGGCACGACGCCGACCGTGCTCTACGGCTACGGCGGGTTCGAGATCGCGGAGCTGCCGACCTACTCCGGCACCATCGGCACCGCGTGGCTCGCGCGCGGCGGCGTCTGGGTGCTCGCCAACCTGCGCGGCGGCGGCGAGTTCGGCCCGAAGTGGCACCAGGCCGCGGTCAAGGAGAACCGGCACAAGGTCTACGAGGACTTCATCGCGGTCGCCGAGGACCTGATCGCGCGCCGCATCACCTCACCCCAGCACCTCGGCATCATGGGCGGCTCGCAGGGAGGGCTGCTGGTCGCGGCCACCTTCCTGATGCGGCCGGAGCTGTTCGGGGCGGTGGTCAGCCAGGTGCCGCTGATGGACATGCAGCGCTACAGCAAGCTGCTCGCCGGCGCGAGCTGGATGGGCGAGTACGGCAACCCCGACCTCCCCGAGGAGTGGGCCTACATCCGGACCTGGTCGCCCTACCACCTGGTGCGGGCCGACGCGAAGTACCCCGAGGTCTTCATCTGGACCACCACCCGCGACGACCGCGTCCACCCCGGCCATGCCCGCAAGATGGCAGCGAAGATGATCGGCCAGGGGCACGAGGTGCTGTACTGGGAGAACGTCGAGGGCGGCCACGGCTCGGGCTCGACCCACGCGCAGAAGGCGACCGCGTCGGCGCTGGAGTGGGCGTACCTCTGGCGCCGGCTGAGGTAGGGACAGGGAACTGCAAGTAGCGGATAGTGGATCGCGGATAGCCGGCAGCGCACAGCCGCTTCCGCACCCGCTTCCGCTCCTATCACGGCGAAGCCGCGCGCGAAGCCGGATCCGCGCCCGAAATGTCCAGCGGGGCGGCGCGGCTTCACTCCACCCCTCCGTGGGCTTGCTGCACGAACCCTGAAACAACGATCCCGTATCTCGAACGGTGATCTCGTTGCCGAAGGAGGGTCCGTTGCAGATTCGACGCTTGAGGACCATTGCGGTGACCGCCGTGTTGGTGGCCGTGGCATCCGCAGCCGCCGTGTACGTGCCCCCCCGGGCCCGCCATCGAAGCGAGAACGTGGCCCTGGGCAGGCAATGGGCCGACCTCCTCGAGAAGCACTCGACCTTCTCCGGACAACAATCGTCCCCTGCGGTCGAGGTCGCGTTCAGCTATGCCCCGCCGACCGACGAGAACCTCCGCAGGCTGCGCGAGACCTACGACCTCGCGGCGATCGCCGGTGATGGCTCGGAGACCGAGCGCCTCATCAACCTGATGGCCTGGGTCTGCCGGCTCACCGGCCACGCCAACGAACCCGTGATCCCGAAGGAGCTGAACGCCTTCAACTTGATTCGACTGGCGACGGTCGAGCACATGCTGATCAACTGCTACATGAAGACCGTCATCCTGAACGAGGTGTACCTGGCGATGGGGTGGGAGTCCCGGTGGACGCACCTCCTGCCCCATTCCAACGAAGACGCGGCAAGCCACTTCGTGACGTCTGTTTACGCTCGCACGCTCGGGAAATGGGTCCTCATGGATCCTGACTTCGGCGTCTACCTGACGGATGAAGCGGGACAGCTCCTCGGTGTCTCGGAAGTGCGCAGCCGTCTGATCTCCGGCCAGCCTCTCATCGTCAACGACGTCAACGCCGGCGGGCGCCTTTCGACCGCCTGGGAGAGCGCGAGGGACTTCATCATCGGCGCGGACTACCTCTGGTTCCTGACCGATTTCATGTTCAAGATCCGGTGTCCGCAGCGCAGCCTCTTCAACCAGGCCGCGGAACCGAACAGGGTGTACTTCGAGTTGATCCCAGACGGTTACCGCGACGAGCTGCTGCAGCAGCCGAAAATCACCGAGGACGGAAGAAGGACGTTCTACCTCAACGATGAAGGCTTGTTTTGGCAGGACCCGCCGGCTCCGCTGTGACGCAAGAACAGGGATGGGATCGGGGAGGAGGAGTCGGAAGCGGCCGCGGAAGCGAGTTCACAACTCCTCCCCTGCCACCCTGCGACAGAACCAGCTGCGGCCGACTCTCGTAGTACCTGGCGAGGAGAGGCAACATGCTCGAGCTCATCGGTCTTGCAGGCATCCTGATCGTCGGGGGGCTGGTCATCGGCGGCCTGGTGCTGGTGTTCAAGCTGCTGGGCCTGGTCCTCAAGCTCGCGCTGCTGCCGGTCAAGCTCGCCCTCGGGCTCGCCTTCGGCCTGGTCGGGATCGTGGTCGTGGGCGCGCTGCTGCTGGTGGCCGCGCCGGTGATTCTGCTGGTGCTGATCGGCCTGGCTCTCCCGCTGCTGATCCTGGGCGGGCTGGTGTGGGGCGCGGTGGCGCTGGTCAGCTGAGAGCACGAGGGGCACGGGGCTTGTGATCAGTCGCCTGCTCAAGCTGGTGAGCAGCCACCGGCGGCGAGCGCCCCGTCTCCGTTCGTCCTCAACGGCACCGGCGGGCGCCGACCGATCCAAAGCAGGTTGCACGATGAGCGAACCGATCGCCCCGGTCAAGGTGGGCCACCCGGTCCCGGACTTCGAGCTCACCACCTACGACCCCGTCGCCCACGGATTCATCAAGTTCTCCCTCGCCGAGGCGAAATCGGCCGCAACATCGACGAGCTGATGCGCAAGTTCAAGGCCAACCTCTACCTGTCGCGCAAGCAGGACGAGGGCTGCCCGTCCAAGTGGAAGGACGAGGGCGACGCCACGCTGCGCCCGGGCCCGGAGATGGTCGGCCGCGTCCACGAAACCCTCGACCCGTAAGCGTCCCGGTCACAGATCGATGAACGAAGTCGACCCCGTCCAACTCAGGGCGGGGTCTTTCTTCGATCAGATCGTGCTCGTCCGGCTGCGGTGGCCACGCGCGGCAAACGGAACACCGGTAGAATCGCGCGCGAGCTCAACCGTTCGGAGGCCATCGTGCGCCGACTGATACTCTGCGTCGCCATCCTCGTTGTCGCGCTGACCGCGCCGTGATTGTCGCCATCGACGCATCGACGCCGGGCGCCGGGCTCACTCCCTCGACGGCTTCAGCGCCCGGTACCCATTCCAGTCACCGAGCACCTCGATCGCCTTCTCAAGGACCTCGTCCCGACCCGCCCGGAGGCCGGCCACGGTGGGATGCACGACGACGTCGGGGCTGATGCCCCGGCCCACGAACTCGCGACCGTCCGGATAGGTGGACCACAGCGAGCAGACGCGCAGGACGGCGCCACCCGGGAGAACGACGTTGACCGGGTTGCCGGTCGTGCCGGCGGTCGGCTCGCCGACGATCAGTGCCCTGCCCGAGAAATCGAGCGGAACGATGAAGTCCTCGGCGGTGCTCATGGTGTTGGGCCCGGTGAGAACGACGAGCGGCCCGCTGTAGCGCTTGCCCTCTGCGGGGTCGATCCGCACCGCGTCGCCGTGGAGCGGCGTCTCCGCCTCTCCCCACGAGGTGTAGGCCGGATGGTACTCGGGCGTGGTCCACGTGGAGCCCAGCACCGGCCGATCCACCAGGCGCGACACGATCGGGTACGCCCAGCGGTCATCGCCTCCCATGTTGTAACGAAGGTCGAGGATCATCCCCCGCAGCTCGCCCAGGTCGAGTCGGTCGAGCTCGTCGTTGACCTCCCCGACGACCCGTTCATCGTCGAAGGTGCTGAGACGCAGGTACGCGATGCCGCCGTCGATCGTCGTCGACTCGATCAGGCGCGAGACGTCGCGGATCCGCAGCCGGAACTCCGTGCCGTCGCGATTGCGGCTGCTGCGGGTGACAGTGACCGTGCGCCTCGCCCTGGTGGCGTCCTCCAGGGCCAGCGTCACGGTCGTGTTCTTCGGCCCGCGCAGGAACAGGTACATCCCGAAGGCGTCGCCGCCCTGCGGGGTGCTCCCCGGGTAGAAGCGCAGGGCGTTCTCCTCGAGCCAATTCCGCGCCGGGACGCCGTCGCCGACCGCGACCAGCTCCATGCCGGGCTGGATGTCCTGGGACCGAACCTCGTCGCTATCGCCGGTGCGTGCGAGCATGATCCGGCCCTCGACAACCTGGAACTCCAGGGGCGGGCCGTCAAAGGCGCCCTCGCGGAACGATGGCGAGACGACGAGCGTGTGCCCGTCGTGCAGCAGGGCGGTCAGCTCGCCCAGACGCCGGTAGTACTCCTCCTGGTCCGGGGCGTCGAGCACTCGCGGCACGGCGGCGCGCACGGCGGCGTCCCAGTCGAGGTTCGGCAGCCGGTCGAAGAAGGCGAAGTTGTGCTTCACCGTCGCCCAGACCTGCATCAGGCCCCAGATCCTCTGCTCGCGCGTGTCCTGCCACTTCTCGTCATCGGGAGCCGTGGTCTGAGCGCCGATCGCGGTGACGATGAGCAGTGCGGCCGCTGCTGCGATCACCCGACGCACGAGCTTCGGATCCGACATGGGAGGCCTCCCCCGTCGACCGCGTCCGCAGCTCGGCCGCGGCGATGGTTCCTCCCGTCGTCTACGGTGACGCCCATGCGCCGGTTGCGACTGGCTGCCGCGGGCCGGGAACGGCGCAACGGCGGGTGGAGATTCATGCCGCCTTGGGCATGTTCAGGCCGGCCGCCGACGCCGTCCTCGCCGCCATCGACCTCCACCGCCTCCATGGCCTCTCAGTCTGGGGCGCGCTGATCGTGCGTCCCGCTCGCGAATCCGGCTGCCAAGTGCTCCACATCGAGGACCTCAAGCACGGTCGGAGCGTCGACGGGGTCGTGGTCCTCGATCCGTTCCGGGCCGCCTGAGCGCAGATCCTAACTCAGGTACCACATATCCCAGTCTTGCAGAGCGCGCGGCCAGAGCTGGCATTCGACGGGCTCCCTCGTCCCTGCACCAGGTCCGCAACCGTGAGATACGTGGTACCTGGAATCGCCTCAGTCCGCCAACATCTCGAGCACCTTGACCGTGCTGTCCTCGAAGCGGCGCAGCGCCAAGTGCGGGTGCTCGATCCGCAGCTCCCTGAGCGTCGCCGCCCAGCGGAAGAGGCTCGACGCCTGAGCGTTGGCGTAGAGACGGTCCCAGGCCCGGAACACCGAGCCGGCCCGGTCCGGCAGCGAGAAGCCCTCGATCGTCAGCGACAGCGTGAACGGGTTGCAGCGCACCCTCTCCACCGTCGCCTGCCGCCTGAGGATCTCAAGCGAGCGCTTCTCGATCTGGCTCTTCGCGATCGGAGGCACCACGAAGAATCCGATCAGGGCGTGGAGCACGGCCGCGGCCACCACCTTCGACCGCCAGCTCACCAGCCGCCAGGACCACAACCACTCGCTCACTGCCTTCGTCGTTGCTTCCATCTCCACTTCGATTGGCACGGCCGGGCGCGATGGCGCGGTTATCCCCTCGACGCACGTCAGACCAGACCCTGCAACACCTGCTTCACCGGGTTTCGCCTCTCCCTCGTCGGCTACGGGCTCTCCGACCTCTGACGAGCCACAGTCGGATAGACACGACTCCAGTCGCGCTTCATGTCAACGACGGTCCAGCGGCGCGCACTCGCCTCGTCGAGCCCCTTGTCGAGCCGGCCGACGCTCGAGGCGCGGTCATAGGCCCACTCGCGATCGGCGTCGGTGTGGTGGACGTAAAGGCAGAAGCTCGGGCCCGGACCGGCGGCGGTCCACTCGAGCATCTGCAGGTCACCGTCGGAGTTCCCGAACGCCGCGATGGGCCGCCGGCCGATGTGCGCATTGATACCCACCGGCTTGCCGGCCCCATCGTCGATGAAGTCGATCTTGGGCTGGCGCACGAGCGTCGGCTTGCCGTCGCGCAGCTCGAGCTTCGTCTTGATGCTGCTGCCGATGACCTGTTCCGGCGGGATGCCGTAGACCTGCTCGGTCCATGGGCGCATGAACTCGATCCCGCCGCCGGAGACGATGTACGTCTTGAAGCCATTCGCCCGCAGGTAGGCGAGCAGTTCGAGCATCGGCTGGTAGACCATGTCCGTGTACGCCCGGCCGGTCGTGGGGTGCTTCGCCGTGCCGATCCACTGCCGTACGGTCTTCTCGAACTCCTCGGTCGTGACGCCGGCGTGCGAGGCCATGACCAGCTCGAGCAGTGCGTGCTCGCCGCCGGCCAGCACCGTCTTGAGATCGTCTTCGAGCACTGCCTTGAACGGCTGTGTCGTCGTCCACTCGGGGTGTTGAGCGGCCAGCGCCTTGACGTGGTCGAGCGCGAAGGCGAGCTGGACGTACATCGGCTGCTCGGCCCAGAGTGTGCCGTCGTTGTCGAACACCGCGATTCGCTCGGCCGGAGGCACGAAGCCCGGCGAACCGGGCGACGTGACGTGTTCCACGAACCCGATGATCGCCGCCTTGGGCGCGGTGTCGCGCCACGAGGCCAGCGGGTCGGCGCCGTGGACGTGCATCGCGACAAACAGAGGCAGGAACGCAAGGGCGGCTTTCACGTCGGGCCCCCCAGATGGACCGCGCTCCGACGGTGCCGGAGCGCGGATCATGGTCGGCTTCAGATCATGGGCGAGAGGGCGCCGCTAGTTGGCCGTGTTGCTCATCACCGTTTCCATCGCCCGCTCCAGCGTGAAGCTGCCCGGCTTCTGGCGCGGCGGGAACTCCCTGAAGCTCTGGAGCCACGCCCCGACATAGGCACCGGCAGGCGCGATGGCGAACATGTGCTCCATGTACCACCGCTGGTACCCCATCGCGTGCTCCTCCTCGGCGCGCTCGAAGGGATCCATCCTCAGGTTGGTGACCAACGGCGCGCGCAGCTCCGTGAACGGCTCCTGCCACACCTTCAACCCCTCGGCCTCCTGCTTGAGGAAGGTGATCTTCCAGTTCTCGTGGCGCAGCGCCGCCACCTGGCCGTCATCGGTCCAGTAGATGAACTCCTTGCGCGGCCACGCCGCCTCGCCGCGCAGGGCCGGGCCGAGGTCGTAGCCGTCGAGGTGGACCTTGTAGGTCATGCCGCCGATCGAACGGCCCTTCAGCAGGTCCTCCTTGACGGTGGTGTCGCCCGCCGCGGCGAGCAGCGTTGTCAGCATGTCCTCGTGCGCTCCGATGTCGTTGATCAGCGTGCCGGGCTTGATCACGCCGGGCCAGCGGATCATGCAGGGCACGCGGTAGCCACCCTCCCACTGCGTGTTCTTCTCGCCGCGGAACATCGTGGTGCCGCCGTCCGGCCAGGTGAAGGTCTCGGCGCCGTTGTCGGTCGAGTACATGACGATGGTGTTGTCGTCGAGGCCGAGCTCCTTGAGCTTGGCCAGCACCTGGCCGACGTGACCGTCGTGCTCGACCATGCCGTCGGCGTAAACACCGAGGCCGGTCTTGCCGTCCGACTCCGCCTTCAAGTGCGTGAAGATGTGCATCCGCGTCGAGTTCCACCACAGGAAGAAGGGCTTGTCCGCGTTCGCGGCGCGCTCCATGAAATCGAGCGCCTTCGCCGTGACCTCCTCGTCGATCGTCTCCATGCGCTTCCTGGTCAGCGGCCCGGTGTCCTCGATGCGTCCGTCAGCGAAGCTGTGGATGACGCCGCGCGGGCCGAACTTCTGCCGGAACTCCGGGCTCTTCGGGTAATCCGGGTTCTCCGGCTCCTCCTCGGCGTTGAGGTGGTAAAGGTTGCCGAAGAACTCGTCGAAGCCGTGGTTCGTCGGCAGCATCTCGTCGCGGTCGCCGAGGTGGTTCTTGCCGAACTGCCCGGTCGTGTAGCCCTGCGCCTTGAGCAGGGTGGCGATGGTCGGATCTTCCTTCCGCATCCCCTCGGGCGCGCCCGGCAGGCCGACCTTGGTGAGGCCGGTGCGGATCGGCGACTGCCCGGTGACGAACGCGGCGCGGCCGGCGGTGCAGCTCTGCTGCCCGTACCAGTCGGTGAAGAGCGCGCCCTGCTGCGCGATGCTGTCGATGCTCGGCGTCCGGTAGCCCATCATGCCCTGGTTGTAGGCGCTGATGTTGAAGCCGCCGATGTCGTCACCCCAGATGACGACGATGTTGGGTTTCTGCTGGGCCGCTGCTGTGCCGGCGACCAACCCCACCGCGAGCGCGACCGCGACGACAGCAACTGTCCTGACAACTGCACCTTTTGCCATTCGACTCTCCATCCGTCCCTGCGTGGACTGCTGATCGACTTCGGTGTGGCCCTACGGCCATCACCTCGAACCCCTCGGGGGCCCGGCGGATTCCATGAAGTCTCATCCCAGGAAGCTGGCGGCGGCCCGGGGCGTCGAAGACGCGCGAGCCGACGAGTTCAGCAGGCTCAGGCCACCCGACCGGCGGCGGCTTCCGGACCCCGGCCGCGCCTACTGGCCTCACCCTCGCTCGGCGCCGCTTGCCGCCACGTCCGGGCTGGCGGGGCCGACGCCACCTGCCGACCGGCACGCACTCCTCCAACGCGCACCTCGCCCGGAGCCGGCGAGGTCCGGCGACGCGAGCGCGAGCCGCCCTGCTCGGGTTTCTACTTGAAGATCTTCAGCAGCTTGAGGATGAAGATCAGAATGATGGCGCCGACCAGGGCGACGATCCAGCGCACGACGTTGTCGGTCGGCGCGACGCCGAGCAGGCCGGCGATCCAGAAGCCGAGAAACGCACCGATGATCCCGACGATGACGTTCGCCAGGATCCCCATCTGGGCGTTCGTCTTCATGATGATGCTGGCGAGCCAGCCGATGATGCCGCCGATGATGATGGTGATGAGGATGTTCATGCTCTCCTCCAGATTGTTGCCCTGCCGCCGCAGTGCGCTTGATTTCCCCGAGCATACTCCTCCGCGGTCCATTCTCCCAGCGCGGTGACCCGACGCGACCGCGGCGCACGCCGCCGCCCTGTTCTCGACCTCAGGAATGTCGCCCGAGGCACACCCTCGCAGCCGGCCGTAAGTTGACGGCAAAGGGCGCATCGCAGAACAGAATTCCCCGCCACGGAGGGCGGGGAATTCCGGCTTCCCAATGTTGGGTCTCCAGTCGCTTCGGCTACTTCGCCTTGAGCAGGTCGCGGATCTCGGCGAGCAGGATCTCCTGCCGAGGCGGCTCGGGAGGCGCCGCCGGCGCCGCCGCTTCCTTCTTCTTGGCGGCGTTGAAGGCCTTGACCAGCATGAACACTGCCCAGGCCACGATCAGGAAGCTGATCACGGCGTTGATGAACAGGCCGACGTTGATCGACACCGCGCCCGCGCCCTGCGCGGCCGCCAGGTTCGCGTACGGGCCAGCCGGGCTCCCCTGCTTGAGGGTGAGGAAGATGTTCGAGAAATCGATGCCGCCGAGCAGCAGGCCGATCGGCGGCATCAGCACGTCCTTGACCAGGCTCTGGATGATGGTGCCGAACGCGCCGCCGATGATGATGCCGACGGCCATGTCCAGCACGTTCCCCTTCAACGCGAACTCCCTGAACTCCTTCAGCATTGCGCACCTCCTCCTGTCAATGAGACTTGATCCGGCTCCGCCGAGCCGCGCTCATCGTACTCTATTCCGGCAGCGTCTGCAGGAAACGGTCAGCCTCGGCGATCGAGGCCCGCATGTCCGCGATCAGGGAGTCGATGTCGGCCTCGATGTCGGCGACCTCGGCGGTCAGGCCGCCGATCGCGGCGGCGTTGAGGTTGTGCTTGAGAAAGAGGACGTTGTCCTTGAGCTGCGTGAGCACCGGCTCCATGCTCGCCTCGGACTTGCGCAGCGACGACTCGAGCCTGGCGTAATTGCGCCTGGTCTCGTCGAGCTTGCGCCGGCTCTTGGTCCGCATGTCGGCGTTTGAGATCTCGCCGATCTCGCCCTCCCACTCCGCGAACAGGTCGTTGGCGATGGAGTCGATCTTCTCGATCCGCTCCTCCACGCCGTCGGCCCTGCCCTGGGCGTCCTCGTAGTCGGCGCTGAGGTCGTCGTAGACGTCCTCGAGCTCGCCGGCGTCGACTGCGGTGAGCTCGCGCAGCCGGTCGAGCGCGCTCTCGAACTGATCGGCTGCCTCGTCCTGCTCCTCCCGCACCGCCGAGACGTTGCTGCGCAGCAGGTCGCGCTTCTCCTGGCCGAGCATCTCCCACGCCGAGTAGTACGCGGTCGAGCATCCGAGCGACGCCACTGTCACCATCCCGACAGCAACTCCGACCAGAACCTCCGTCCATTTCGCATTGCGCGTCGCCATCGTGGCCTCCCGTTCGCGTCCTCGGTCCCAGGCGCGACCCCGGCGTGCCGGGGTCGCCTCTCGAACTCTACGCCTCCTTGGCGAGGCTGCGCACCCCTACCGGGTCGCCAGCGGGGCTCGGCCTCGGAGCAAAGCGGGGCCTCGGGCAGCTGGAGGTCATTGCCCGTCCTTGACCTCGAAGCGCGCGACGAGCTCGCCGTCCGCGTCGAGAAGGTCGAGACGCTGGCCGAGGATGCGGTAGCTGCGGGCGTCCGCGAGCGCCGTCGCGAAGGCCGCCTCGAGCTCCATGCCGTCGAGGCAGGCCATTTTCGTCGACGCGAGCTGGCCGAACGCGATCGACCGCCCGCCCGCCTGGTAGCTGCCGGCCAACCGGTTGCAGCCGTCAAAGCCTGTGACGCGGCCGTCGGCGCCCAGGGTGAGGTTGGGCCGCCGCTCCGGCCGGGCCACGACCACCGCGGTTTCCCCGAGCCGGGTCAGCTTCCACAGGGTGCCGGTGAGCTCAGCTGTCGTCATCCGGGCGCCGCAGGTCTCGCCGGGCCAGACGCCGATGAAGCGCTCCGGCACCAGCGACAGCACCTTCTCGTCGCCCTCCATCGCCGGCCGCGGCGCGATCCGGCCGTCGAGCGAGACCAGGAGGGGCGCGCCCGGATCGTGCTGGGCGTCGAGGTAGGCGCGCTCGAGCGCCACGTTGTCGGCCTCCGTGGCGACCGGGAAGCTGCGGCCGGTGAGGCACTCCTCGAACACGGCAGCGTCCGCCATGTAGCGGTAGATGCCGCGCATTGAAAGGCGCGGCTCGATGGGCGAGAAGTCCGCCGTGCACCGCAGCTCGTAGTTGAGCGACGACTCGATCTCGCGACCCTCGAGGTCGAGCGTGCGCAGGGTGCGGCCGTCGACCACGCGGAACACCACCGGCGCCTCGCGGCCGCCGTGCAGCGTCAGGGTCGTCCCGTCGGCCTCGACGCTGTAGGTCCCGATGTCGTCGAAGACGCCGTCCCTGCCGAGATAGGTCAGGCGGTAGAAGAAGGAGCCGTCCTCGAACAGGTCGAGGTGGTGGCGGATGCCCTCGCAGTCGGCGCACGGCAGGTCGCCCTCGAAGCTCGCCGGCAGTTCGATGCGCTCGCGAGAGGACGCGGTGCCGCGCACCGAGCCGGCGGTCGGAACCGGGGAGCATCCTCCGACCATGGTCACGGCGGCAGCAATGACGATCATCGCCAGGCGCCGCGCATGACCACTCGCGGCTTTCTTGTTCGCCTGCATGTCTCACTCCTCCCCTCGTTCGGATGTCACCGCCTGATCGTATTCGATTGCGAGACGCGCGAGGAGTCGCGGCGTACTAGAATCCGTGCCGGCGGCCACGACGGCGGCTCAGGTCCGAGGAGGCTGCATGCACTGGTTCGTCGACGCCCTGCGGGAAAACCCCGAGCTGGCGCTCTTCCTGACCCTGGCCCTGGGCTTCGCCCTCGGCCGGATCCGGATCGGGAGCTTCGAGCTGGGACCGATCGTCGGCTGTCTGTTCGCCGGCGTGGTCGTCGGCCAGCTCGGCATTCCGGTCTCCCAGCCGCTCAAGAACGCGTTCTTCCTGCTCTTCCTGTTCGCCATCGGCTACCGCACCGGCCCGCTCTTCTTCCGGGGGCTCAAGACCACGGCGCTGCCCCAGGTGGCGCTCACCATCATCCTGTGCGTGACCGCGCTCGCCACCACCTACGCAACGGCGCTCCTCTTCGGATTCGACGCCGGCGCCGGCGGCGGCCTGGTGGCCGGCGCCATGACCTCGGCCGCTGCGGTGGGAACGGCGGGCGACGCGATCGTGCGCATGGCTGCTGATGCCGCCACGACTGAGGCGCTCCTGACCAGCCGGACGGTCGCCTTTGCCGTGACCTACCTGCTCGGCATGGTGCTCGTGGTCTGGCTGCTGTCGCGCCTCGGGCCACGCCTCCTGGGCGTCGACCTGGCCGCCGAGTGCCGGAAGCTCGAGGAGGAGATGGGCGTCAAGAGGCAGCAGGAGGGCACGATCTCGGCGTACGTCCCGGTGGTGGTCCGCGGCTACCGGGTGCCCGAGCACCTGGCCGGCCTCTCGATCCAGGAGCTCGAGTCGCGCTTCGAGGATCGCCGTGTGTGCGTGGAGCGGCTGCGCCGTGGCAACGAGCTCGTCGAGGAGCCCGATGCCTCGCTGCGCCTGCGCCCATCCGACCGGCTCGCCCTGTCGGGCCGGCTGGAGTGGCTCGCCGGCAGCGACAACCCACTCCACGGCCACGAGCTGGACGACCCCGAGCTGCTCGAGCTGGCCGCCGTGGAGGTCGACGTGATCGTCACCCGCGGCGAGCTGGCCGGGCGCACTCTGGCCGAGCTGGGGCAGGAGGCCGGAGCTCGCGGCGTCTACATCAGGCGGGTGACTCGCGTCGGGCTCGAGATGCCGTTCACCGCAGCCACCCGGGCGGAGCCGGGGGATGTGCTCCGCCTGATCGGCATTCGGCGCAACGTTGAGCGGATCGCCGACCGGCTCGGCTACCCCGAGTGGCCCAGCAACCGGACGAATCTGCCCACCGTCGCGGTGGCCATTGTCGTCGGCGGCCTGATCGGCCTCCCGGTCCTGGCCCTCGGGCAGGTCAAGCTCAGCCTGAGCGTCTTCGTCGGGGCGCTGCTGACGGGGCTGATCACCGGCTGGCTGTGCACCCTGCAGCGCCGCATCGGCCCGTTCCCGGGGCCGGCGCTCTGGCTATTCGAGAACCTCGGCTTGACCGCCTTCCTGGCCCTGGTCGGCATCGAGGCGGGACCCGACTTCGTGCGCGGACTCATGGCGTCGGGGCCAGCGCTGATCGCAGCCGGGATCCTCATCACCTCGCTGCCCCACATCGTCACCATCCTGATCGGGAAGCACCTCTTCAAGCTCCACCCGGGGATCCTGCTCGGAGTTTGCTGCGGGGCCGGGACCTCGGCGCCGGCTCTGGCCGCGGTCGAGGAGGTGGCCGACAGCAAGGTGCCGGCCCTGGGCTACGGCGTGGGCTGCGCCCTGGGCAACGTGATCCTCGCCCTGTGGGGAACCGTCATGGTGCTGCTGATCGGCGGCTGACGGCCGGCAGGGAGTACGTTCGGGGTCGACGAGGCACGCCGCGCCGAGGACCGAGTCAGCCGTGAGCGTCAGGGCTGGCCCGGCGACCAACCCAGGGAGGAATCGAGCACGGTGATCGCCGCCTTGGACCGCAGCCCGGCGACCGCCGCTGCCACCGCCTGACAGGTCCGGTCCGCTTCGAGGTCGGAGATCACCGACTCCCGCACCTCCTTCTTGCCGAGCGTCTCCGCTGCCGCGCCGGCCTCGCCGGCGAGCAGGATGTCGGCGACCACCTTGTCCATCGCCTACGCCGTCGCGGCGGCATCGTCCGAGGCCTCGGCCGGCGCCTCGAGCTGCGCCAAGTGGCGGGCCAGGGCCGATCGCTGTTGAGCCGGCTCCTCCGGATTCGGGCGGCATCGTCGCGGGAGCCGCGCCGGCTCTCCGGCACCCTGCCAGCTGACCAACAGTGTCGGCCAACGCTACAATGTTCGTGGCAAGCAGATCGCTCAGCGCACACACCACCCGTCGCGAGGATCGAGGAGAGAGCCCATGATCACCTTCATCCAGTGCGTGAGGCGCCGCCCCGAGCTGTCGATCCAGCAGTTCCGGGAGAGCTGGCGTGCGTACGGCGTCAAGGCCGAGGCCCTGGCTCGAGCGACCGGCGCGGTCGGGCTGTCCATGAACACGACCCTGGCGGTGGAGCCCAACCTCCAGGTCCAGCTCCAGAGGGGGACGTCGGAGCCCTACGACGGGCTGCTGAAGATCTCCTGGCCCAACGCCGCCGGGCTCAAAGCGCAGCTCGAACGACCGGAGGTCGCCGAGGCGCTCGAGGCCTTCCAGAGCCACCAGCAGGCCTACTTCGATCTCGAGCACTCGAGCTTCTTCTTCGGGTCGGAGGAAACGCTGGTCGGCGACCGCGGCTGACCGGCGCGCCGCGCGCCAGCGCGGAGCCGACCGCCTCAGAACCTCTCGGGCACGAGCCTTCGGCCTTTGAGCGTGGCCTGGTCGTCGTAGCGGCCCCGGTTCGACCGCTTCGGCAGCTTGACCTTCTCCCGCTTGACCTTTTGGTACGGGATCAGGCTCAGCAGGTGCGAAATGCAGTTCAGCCGCGCCCGCTTCTTGTCGTCCGAGTGCACGATGTACCAGGGCGCGAAGTCCGTGTCAGTGGCCTCCAGCATCGCGTCCCGCGCCGCCGAGTAGTCGTACCAGCGGGTCCACGACTCGACGTCCATCGGGCTGAGCTTCCACTGCCGCAGCGGGTCGTCGACGCGCGCCTCGAAGCGCCGCGCCTGCTCCTTCTCGCCCACCTCGAGCCAGAACTTGATGAGGATGATGCCGTTGTCGACCACCTGTCTTTCGAACATCGGGCACATCTCGAGGAACCGCCGGTACTCCTCGTCGGTGCAGAAGCCCATCACGCGCTCGACGCCGGCGCGGTTGTACCAGCTGCGGTCGAAGATCACGACCTCGCCGGCGGCCGGGAAGTGACGCATGTAGCGCTGAGCGTACATCTGCGTCTTCTCGCGGTCGGACGGGGCCGGCAGCGCAACGACTCGGAAGACGCGCGGGCTGACGCGCTCGGTGATCGCCTTGATGGTGCCGCCCTTGCCGGCGGCGTCGCGGCCCTCGAAGACCACGATCAGGCGCAAACCCTTCTCCTTCACCCACTCCTGGAGGTGGCAGAGCTCGGTCTGGAGCTTGCGCAGCTCCTTCTCGTACTGCTTCGGCTTCATCTTGGGTTTTGGCTCGGCCACGTCGCCCCCAGCTGTCTTCGCGATCTTCTCCTTCGCTTTCATGAGTCGACCCCTTCCGCCATGCAGACGTTGCGTGCTGCCGTCAGCCAGCCCGCGCGAACCACGGCGGCTCGGCGCATCCCGGGCTTTCCCGGCGCTCCCCAGCCTACCGCAGGAGAGGGCGATCGAGCTCTCCCACCGTCGAAGCCCGGACCACGATCACACGGCCCAGCCGGGCGTGAGAGCCTCGACCAGGCAGCCTGCCAGCGCTTTACCAGTGCTGGCGACTGCGGGAGAATGCTCGCAGCGCAATGGGTTTCCTTTGCTCCCTCCAGGCCGGCTCCCCTCGCCGCGACGGGCGGCGGCCGAGGTGGCTGGTCCTGTCCGCCTGCGCGGCGATGATGGTGCTCGTATCGGCAGGGCCGGCGATCGCGGCCCCTGCCGACACTTACGGCGAAGTGAAACGGGTGCTCATCCTGCAGTCGTTCGGCAGCGACTTCGCACCGTACAACGCCCTCTCGTCGTCCTTCAGGACCGAGCTAACCCGGACCTTGGGCGAGCCGTTGGCTTTCCTTGAGGTTTCGGTTCAAGGCGCGAGCTCGACCGGCTCGGCGATCGATGACGCGCTGACCACCTACCTGATCGCACTCAACGCCGAGAGCCGGCCCGACCTCGTCGTCGTCATCGGCGGCGTCGCCGCCCGCTGGATGCAGTCGCACCGCGACCCCGTGTTCTCGGACACTCCGGTCCTGTTCGCCGGCGTCGACCAGCGGCTGATTCCCACCGCCGAGCTCAGGCCCCACGACGCGACAGTGCCGGCGGCGAACGACGTGCCCGCGGTCGTCGACACCATCCTCCGGGTACTGCCCCAGACCGAGAACGTCGCCGTCCTTATCGGCCACTCCCCCCTCGAGCGCTACTGGCGGGCCGAGTTCGACCGCGAGCTTGAGCCGTACCAGGGCCGGGTCCGGCTGCTCTGGTGGGACGACCTTCCGGCACCCGAGATCCTCGCGCATGCCGCTGAGCTCCCGCCGCGATCAGCGATCCTCTACGTTCTGTTCCTGGTCGATGCGGCCAACGTTCCGCAAGGCGGCCGTTCGGTGCTCACCGACCTGCACGAGGTGGCAAGCGCCCCGATCTTCGGGCTCTTCGACACCCAGCTCGGCGACGGCGTCGTCGGCGGCCCCATGATGCCCGTCGAAACGCTGAGCCGCCTCTCGGTGACGGCCGCCGCAAACGTCCTCAGGGGCGGTCCGCCGGCCGAACGCCGATTCCAGCCGGTGCAGCAAGGCCCTCCTGTCTTTGACTGGCGCGAGCTCAGGCGCTGGAGGATCCCGGAATCCAGCCTGCCGGCCGGCAGCATCGTCCGTTACCGCCCACAGTCGCCCTGGGTCCAGTACCGCTGGCCGATCCTCGGCGGACTGCTGACTATCGCCGTGCTGGCCGGGCTCGTCGCCGCCCTCCTCCTGCAGCGGGCGCACCGCCGCGTGGCTCAGCGCGAGGTGCGGGCGCTGAGCCGGCGGCTGCTGACCGCCTCCGAGGACGAGCGACGCTGGCTGGCGCGGGAGCTGCACGACGACCTCGCCCAGCGGCTCGCCCGGCTCGCGATCGATGCCGCCCGGCTCGAGCGCGGCGATGCAATGACGGTCGCCGGCGTCGATCTCGCGGCGATGCGCAGCGAGATCGTCAGCATGAGCAGCGAAGTGCACGCGTTGTCGCACCGCCTGCACCCGTCCCTCCTCGACAACCTCGGCCTGGAGGCGGCGCTGCGCGCCGAAGCCGAGCGCTTCGCAGACTCGGAGACGATTGACGTCGGAGTTCGAATTGACGAGCTCCGCGCAAAGCCCTCACCGGATGCGGCGCTCTGCCTGTACCGCATCGCGCAGGAGGCGCTGCGCAATGTCGCCCGCCACGCGCGCGCCGAGCGCGTCGAGATCTCGCTGCAGATGACGAATGGCGGCTGTCAGCGCGAGGTCCGCGACGACGGCGTCGGCTTCGACCCGGCGAGGCTGCGGCCCGGCGCGAGCCTCGGCCACGCCAGCATGCGCGAGCGCGTTCGCCTGGTCGGCGGGCGGCTCACCATTCGCAACGTCCCTCACCGCGGGACGGCAGTGGTGGCGTGGGTGCCGCTTCAGGGGGGTGGAGCATGAGTCGGACACGCGTCCTTCTTGCCGACGATCACCGCATGGTCGCGGAGGGGATTCGCAACCTGCTTGAGGACCGTTTTGAAGTCGTCGACGTTGTCGAGGACGGGAGGGCCCTGCTCGAGGCCGCCCGCAAGCTGGTGCCGGACGTGGTCGTGGCCGACATTGGCATGCCGGTCGTCAACGGCATCGAGGCGACCATCCGCCTCAAGCAGGAGCAGCCCGGTATCAAGGTCGTGATCCTCACCATGCACCGCGAGGAGGCCTACGCGCGGCGCGCGCTCGAGGTGGGGGCGTCGGCCTTCGTGCTGAAGGCCGCGGCACCCTCCGAGCTCGTCGAGGCCATCGAAGCGGCGCTGGCCGGCAAGACCTTCGTCACCCCGGAGCTGGAGGGCGGGCTCGCCCAGGCGCTGCGCCGTGGCGCCGGCAAGCCGCACGACGAGGCCCTCCCCATCACCCGCCGCCAGCGGGAGATCCTGCAGCTCCTGGCGGCGGGCAAGACGGCAAAGGAGATCGGGGCCGTGCTCGGCATCTCGGCCCGCACCGTGGAGAGCCACAAGTACGAGCTGATGCAGGCGCTTGGCGTCGAGCGCTCGGCCGAGCTCGTACGGTACGCGGTGAAGCGCGGCCTGGGCGAGGGCTGAATTCCGCCGTCACCGCGAGCGATCGGACCTTCGCGGGCGCCTTCGTCTTCTCCGTAGATTTGCCGATCGACACGGATCCCGGGTCACCAACACATTGGTAGGCGTGGCCGGGGGCCACGGACCAGCACGAAGAACGCCTGGCCGCGTGAGAGCGGTCGAACCGTCACGTCGAGGAGGACACGCTGAGAGTCGCCGGGGAACGCTCGCGGCCGCTGCCGTCAGATCAGTCCCGACCCTGGATCGCGGTCGCGCTCGGGATCTGCCTCGCCACGGCAGCCCCTGCCCCGGCTTGGGCCCAGGATGAGGCGCCGGCGACCGAGATCGAGGAAGGCGAGAAGGGCGAGACGACGGCCGACGCGAGGGGGGGCAGCTGGCTGCCGGTCCCGATTTTCATCACCGAGCCGGCAATCGGCATCGGCCTCGGGGCCGCTCTCGGCTACATCCACCCTCGGGCCGAGGAGACAGGCGAGCTGTCGACGGTCGCCACCCCACAGTCGGTGGGTGGGACCGGCTCGGGGCGCAAGCGCCCCCCGGACATCAGCGGCGTCGCAGCCGGCTACACCGACAGCGACACCTGGGCCGCCGGCGTCGGCCACAGCGCGTCGTGGCGCCAGGACCGCATGAGGTACGTGGGCGCGGCCGCCTGGGCCGACATCAACGCCAGCCTCTACCCGGCCGACCGTGAGGTCGGCTTCAACCTCGAGGGGACCTTCCTGTTCCAGGACGTGAAGTTCCGGCTGGCGGCGAGCGACTTCTTCGTCGGCGGCAAGCTGTTCTTCCTCGACACCGTAACCGCGTTCGAGCTCGATGCTCCACTCGAGATTCCCTGGCCTCAGGGAGAGGGTGACTCCCAGGACGTGGGCCTCGCCGTGCAGGGCTACTACGACGCCCGCGACAACACCTTCACGCCGAACCGCGGCCAGCTCTTCACCCTCGACGTCTGGCGTTTCGACCAGGCGCTTGGCGGCGACTACTCGTACTGGCGGGGCAGCCTCGAGGCGCAGTCCTTCCACCAGCTGCACCCGCGCTTCGTGCTCGGGCTGCGCCTCGACGCGTCGGCGGTCAGCGGCGACCCGCCCTTCTGGGGTTACCCGTGGATCACGCTCCGGGGGGTCCCGGCCATGCGCTACCAGAACGAGCTGGTCGGCGTGGTCGAGGTTGAAGGCCGCTGGAACATCCTCAAGCGGTGGGCGCTGGTGGGCTTCTACGGCAAGGGTGCGGCCACCGGCGACACCCGGGTGTTCGACGACGCCAACGACGTCGACGCGATCGGCACGGGAGTGCGCTACCTCTACCTCGCGGACCTCGACCTGTGGGTCGGCGCCGACGTCGCCTGGGGCCCGGAGGAGGAGGCCTGGTACATCCAGGTCGGCCATGCCTGGTAGCCGCCGCACGTCCCCAGTGACAAACCGTGGCGCCACGCTCGCACGACCTTGGCCAAGTCTCCGGTCCCCGTAGATTTGCTGATCGACACGGCGTGACGGCGACTGCCACATTGTCCCCGGGATTCCATGCAGGGACCGACCGATGGCCACCGACCACTCTGACTGCTGCGTCGTGCTGGGCGTCCGGCACCCGCGCCTCGCCGAGGGGCTGCGCGACCTCCTGGCGTCCGTCTTCGACCCGGTCGTCGTGGCCCCCGACGAGGAGACGCTGTTTGAGGCCACGCGGACGTTGAGGCCGCAGCTCGCCGTCGTCAGCCTGTCGCTCGACGCCGGCGACATCGTCGGGCTTTTAAAGCGGCTGCGGAGCACCGCCCCGGAGATGAAAGTGATCGTACTCAGCATGGAGGAGGCGCCGGCGGTCGAGCGGGCGGTGGTCGCGGCCGGTGCGGACCGCCTGATCACCATGAGCGACGCCGCGTTCGAGCTGCTGCCGGCGGCCGAGGCCCTCATCGCCGCGCCGCACAACCCAGCACCAGAGGAGATCTGATGGGAGTCTTGTTCCGCTCGCTGAATCGTCCCGTAAGAGCCGCAGTCATCGCGACCATGACCGCGGCGCTTGCCGCCGCCGCTGCCGCCGTCGCGCAGGACCAATCACCTGCCGGCAGCGTCACGACCGCGGCCGGCGCCCCGATACCAACCGTGACCTGCAGCTCGCAGCCCGGCGAGCGCCGGCACTGCCCGGCCGACACCTCGGCCGGCGTGCTGCTGGCGCGGACGACCGGGACGGCCGCCTGCCTGCTCGGAAAGAGCTGGGGCTACGACGACGCCGGCATCTGGGTGATGGACGGCTGCGGCGGCGAGTTCGTCGTGAGCCAGGCTGCGCCGCAGGTCGTTCCGGCGCCAGCGGCGGTGCCGGCCGCGGCACCGCCCGAGGCCGAGCCGGCGGCGACACCGGTCCCACCGGCCCCGGCCGCGGCGGCACCGGTCAAGACGCAGCCGGCCCGGCGCATCGAGACCTGGGGGGAGTTCGATCCTGGCGACGGCTTCCTGGTCGGCAGGTCCGATGCCGGCGAGCTTTCGATCAGCGCCTACGCGCTGCTGCGGTACATGAACCAGCTCCCCGAGGGTGAGACGTTCACCGACCACCTCGGCAACGAGCACCCCGTCGACACCCGCCAGGACTTCTTCCCGCACCGGGTGATGATCTTCTTCAAGGGGTGGGTCGGGAACCCGAAGCTGATCTACAACCTCTTCGTCTGGACCGTGAACGCGACCGACCAGGACGCGCTGTTCGCCTCCATGGGCTATCAGTTCAGCCGGAAGTTCAGCCTCTACGGCGGCATCAACGGCCTGCCGGGGACTCGCTCGCTGCAGGGCTCCCATCCCTACTGGCTCGGCCACGACCGGGTGATGGCCGACGAGTTCTTCCGGCCGTACTTCGGGTACGGCATCTGGGCGCAGGGCGAGAGCTCGCGCGGCCTCTGGTACAACGTGCAGGTCGGCAACAACTCGAGCTCGCTGGGCATCAAGGCCGTCCAGCTCGACCGCGACCTGTCGTACGGCGGCTCCGTGTGGTGGATGCCGACGACCCACGAGTTCGGACCGCGGGGCGCGTACGGCGACTGGGAGTGGCACGAGGAGGTCGCGACCCGGTTCGGCGTCTCGGCCTCCTACAGCCCGGAGGAGCGCTTCACCGACGCCAACACCGGGGCGTCCGGCAACACCACGATCCGGCTCGCCGACAGCCTCAACGTCTTCGACACCGGGGCGCTGGCGCCGGGCGTGACGGTCCAGAACGTCGACTACCAGCTGCTCTCAGTCGACGCCGGGTTGAAGTACAGGGGCATCTTCCTCCAGACCGAGCTCTACTCCCGGCGGCTCGACAACTTCGTCGCCGACGGGGCGCTGCCGGTCGGCGCGATCGAGGACCAGGGCTTCTACGTGCAAGCGGCATTCTACCCGTGGCGCGAGAAGCTCGAGCTCTACGCCGCCACCTCGCAGATCTTCGGCGACTCCGATGCCGGCTTCGACGACAGCTCCGAGTACCTGGTCGGCGCCAACTTCTATCCCCTCGACACGCGCAACCACCGGCTCAACCTGCAGGTCATGGACGTCAACCACTCGCCGGTGTCGAGCACCTTCGGCTACTACGTGGGCGGCCAGGACGGCACGACCGTTTCGGCGGCGTTCTCGGTGTTCTTCTGATGTGGTTCTGATTGGAGGGAATCATGACATCGATGCAACTCCGCCATGGGCTGCGCAGCCCCGTCCTGCTCGCGGCCTTGGCCGCTCTCGCGTTGTCGAGCGGGCCTGCACTGGCGCAGACGCCGCCAACACCGGACCCGTACGTCGTCAACGACGCCCACTTCCACCTGACCAACTACATCCAGGAAGGCACCGACATCCGCGACTTCCTGGCGATCATGGGCGACAAGGTCGGGCGTTCGGTGGTGTTCGGCCTGCCGCTGCAGCAGACCTGGTCGTACGGCAACACCGGGGACTTCGCGCCCTGGTACTACCTGCAGACCGACGCGCCGCTCTACTACTACTCGTTCACCGACGCCGCGATGGCGATGGCCTATAGGTCCCTGACGCCGGAGCAGCAGGCGCGCCTCGACCCGATGATCATCGGCTTCAACCCGGCCGACATGTACGCCGCCGACCACATCAAGCGGGTGCTGCTGACCTTCCCGGGCGTGTTCTCGGGCATCGGCGAGTTCACGATCCACAAGGAGTTCGTGTCGGCGAAGATCGCCGGCGGCCCGCCCAGCCTGACCGACCCGGCGCTCGACCGGATCTTCGACTTCGCGGCCGAGGCCGGGCTGGTCGTGATCCTGCACAACGACATCAACATGCCCTTTCCGAAGCCGGACCAGGAGCCGTACATGCTCGCCCAGATGAAGGAGCTGTTCGTGCGCCACCCGGGCACCACAATCATCTGGGCGCACCTCGGCGTCGGCCGGATCGTCCGGCCCCTCGAGCAGCAGGCCGCGATTGTCGAGCACATCTGCACCAATCCCGCCCTCAGCCACGTCTACATGGACATCTCGTGGGACGAGGTCGCGAAGTACATCACCGCGACCCCGGAGTCCCTCGAGCGGTCGGCGGCGATCATCAACCGCTACCCGGACCGCTTCCTGTTCGGGACCGACGAGGTGGCGCCGCGCGACCAGGCGAGCTACATGAAGGTCTACGAGATGTACGCGCCGCTGTTCGCGAAGCTCACCCCCGAGGCGAGCGAGAAGCTCCGCAAGGGCAACTACGAGCGGCTGTTCGACGCGGCCCGCGTGAGGGTCCGCGCGTGGGAGACGGCGAACCTGAAGGCGCCCCGCGTCGTGCCGCCGTGGACGCCGATCTCCGGCACGGGAGAGGAGCACGGAAATTGACATCGGGGCGATCCGCCGCTGTCGCACTCCGCGCCTGCCGGCGGCGGCCCACCGGAAAGCGCCCGAAATCTCGGCAACCAATCGTGAAAGGAGCGAGAGTATGAGAACAGGACGACACACAGGGCGACTGGTCATCGCCGGCCTCTCCGCAGCGCTGCTGCTGCCGCTGGCGACGGCATGGGCCCAGGAGGCCACCGAGGAGGCCAAGCCGCGCTTCGACCTCTACGGCTTCGTGATGACCGACGCCGGCTACCGCACCGGCCAGATCCACCCCGACTGGTTCGACGTCATCCGGCCGACCAAGATGGCGTCGTACGAGGACGAGTTCGGGGCCGACGGCAACACCTACTTCAGCGTCCGCCAGACCCGGTTCGGCACCAAGGCGTGGTTCCCCACCAAGCTCGGCGAAGTGTTCACCGTCTTCGAGTTCGAGCTGTTCGGAACCGGCGTGGACGCCGGCCAGACCACCTTCCGCCTGCGCCACGCCTACGGCGAGCTCGGCCACTTCGGCGTCGGCCAGTACTGGAGCCCGTTCATGGACATCGACGTGTTCCCGAACTCGCTCGAGTACTGGGGGCCGAGCGGCATGATCTTCTTCCGCAACATCCAGATCCGCTGGATGCCGATCAAGGGCGACACCCGGCTGACGATCGCGCTCGAGCGTCCGGGCGCGAGCGGCGACCAGGGCCAATACGACGACTTCATCGGGCTCGACGACGTGGCCACTCACTTCCCGCTGCCCGACCTCTCGGCCGAGTACCGACACGCGGGCGAGTGGGGCTACGTCGAGGTCGCGGGCATCCTCCGCTACATGGAGTGGGACGACCTCGGCACCGACCAGTGGGACCTCGCTGGCGACGCCACCGGCTGGGGCGTCAACCTGAGCTCCAACCTCAAGCTCGGCGACGCGAGCACCCTCAGGCTCCAGGTCGTCTACGGCGAGGCGATCGAGAACTACTTCAACGACTCCACTGTCGACATCGGCATCGAGCCCAACCCCGGTCACCCCGAGGCGCCGATCAAGGGCGTGGCCCTGCCTGCCCTCGGCGTCGTCGCGTTCCTCGACCACAACTGGAGCGACGAGTGGAGCACCTCGATCGGCTACTCGTTGACCGACATCGACAACGCCAGCAGCCAGGACCCGAGCGCGTTCTCCTCCGGCCAGTACGCCCTGGTCAACCTGCTCCACACCCCGGTGCCGAACGTCATGTACGGCGCCGAGCTGCAGTACGGCTACCGCGAGAACTTCGCCGATGACTGGACCGTCGACGACTTCAAGGTCCAGTTCTCCTTCAAGTACAACTTCTCATACTCTCTGGGAGGCAACTCATGAGCGCATTGAATCGTGTTCGTGACGGGCGGGCGGCGCTGATCGGGCTCGCCCTCATCGGGCTCATGCTGCTGCCGGCGATGGCGCCGGCGCAGTCTGCGGCGCAGCCCACGGCGCAGGACTTCCAGCGCCTCGTCGACGAGGCGTACCACCGCTTCAAGGACGTCAAGGAAGGCGCCAACGCCAACTACATCCCGATCCTGGACACGGTGCCCAGCGAGCTGTTCGGTGTCGCCATCGCCACCCGAGACGGCAAGGTCTACTCGGCCGGCGAGCAGGCGTACCGCTTCTCGATCCAGTCCGTGTCCAAGCCCTTCACCGCGGCACTGGTCATGAGCCAGCAGGGGCCCGAGGCGCTGCGCGAGAAGATCGGCGTCGAGCCCACCGGGATGCCGTTCAACTCGAAGATGGCGTTGGAGGTCTACAAGGACCGTTCCGTGAATCCGCTGGTCAACGCCGGCGCCATTGCGGCCGTCAGCCTGGTCCAGGCAAGCTCCGAGGAGGAGCGCTGGAAGCTGGTGCACGAGAACCTGGAGGGGTTTGCGGGCGGCACCCTGCCGGTCCTCGAGGAGGTATACACGTCCGAGTACGAGACCTGCTGGGGCAACCGCGGCATCGCCAACCTGCTCTACAACTACGGGCGGCTCTACTGCGACCCCGAGGAAGCCCTGAGGGTGTACACGCGCCAGTGCTCCGTCGGCATCAACACGCACGACCTCGCCGTGATGGGCGCGACGCTCGCCAACGGCGGCGTCAACCCGCTGTCCGGCCGCCGGATGATGGCGGCAGAGGACGTCCCCGAGCTGCTGGCCATCATGGCCACCGCGGGCTTCTACGACGAGTCCGGCGAGTGGATGTACAGCGCCGGCCTGCCGTCGAAGACCGGCGTCGGCGGCGGCATCGTCTCGGTGGTGCCGGGCAAGTTCGCGATCGCGGCCTTCTCGCCGCGCCTGAATGAGGCCGGCAACAGCGTCCGCGCCATGCGCGCCATCAGCTACATCGCGAGCGAGCTCGGTGTCGGCGTGTTCGGGCCCAACAAGGGCGAGTGAGCTCCGGTCGACCCGCCCGCGCGCGGCGGTTGCTCGAATCGAGGAAGAGGCTCCTGACTGGCGGGGGCCCTGCCGTTCATGGATGGCGCCCTCCGCCATGTCAGGGCTGTTGCGTGGCGCGATCGGGAGCGGGAGTGTCCTGCTCATGAGAGGAGTCTGAGCGATGCTGCTGTGGATCGAGCTCGCGCTGCTGCTCGCGTGCGTGGTCGTCGGCTCGAGGATCGGCGGCATCGGGCTCGGCATCACCTCGGGCATCGGCCTATTCGTGTTCGTGTTCGTGCTCGGCCTGCCTCCCGGCAGCCCGCCGGCGACCGTGCTCGGCATGATCCTGGCCGTGATCTCGGCGCTGTCGCTGCTCGAGGCGGCCGGCGGCCTCGACTACGTCATCCGGGGCGCCGAGCGGCTGCTGCGCCGCAATCCGAAGGGGATCACCTTCTTGGCACCGCTCGTCACCTACGCGCTGGTGCTCGCCTCCGGCACGCAGCACGTCATCTACGCGCTGCTGCCGGTGATCGCCGAGGTCGCGCGCAAGGCCGGCGTCCGGCCCGAACGGCCGATGTCGATGAGCGTCATCGCCTCGCAGCAGGGGCTGGTTGCCTCCCCGATCTCGGCGGCGACGGTCGCCCTGATCGGCGGGCTGGCCTCGGCGGGCGTCAGCCTGCCCAAGGTGCTGCTCGTCATCATCCCGGCCACGCTGCTCGGCGTGCTCGCCGGCACGCTCTCGGTGGCCTTCCGCGGCCGCGAGCTCGCCGACGACCCGGAGTACCAGCGGCGGCTGGCGGAGGGGATCGTCGCCGCCCCGGCGGCGGCTGCCGAGCTCGGCGCCGCGGAGAAGCGGCGGGCCCTCGGCGCCTGCGTCGTCTTCCTGCTCGCGGTCGCCGCGGTCGTGCTGCTCGGGCTGTTCCCGGGGCTGCGGCCGGTCTACGAAACGGTCAGCGAGGGCGCGGCCGAGACCGGGCAGATCGACATGGGCCGCGCGATCATGGTCGTCATGCTCGCCGCCGCCGGCCTGCTCGCGATCCTGTTCCGCGCCAGCCCGGAGAAGGCGATCAAGGGCGGCGTGATGAAGGGCGGCCTGACCGCCATCATCTGCATCCTCGGCGTCTCCTGGATGGGCTCGTCGTTCTTCGAGGCCAACCAGGCGACGATCGTCGGCGGAATCTCGGACGTCATCCGAGCCCAGCCGTGGGTCTTCGCCCTCGGTCTGTTCGCGCTCTCGATCCTGCTCTTTTCCCAGGCCGCGACGGTCGTGACGCTGCTCCCGGTCGGGGTCGCCCTCGGCCTGCCGCTGCCGCTGCTCGTCGGCACCTACCCGGCGGTCAACGGCAACTTCTTCCTGCCGACCTACGGCACCGTGCTGGCGGCGGTCGCCTTCGACACCACGGGCACGACGAAGATCGGCAAGTACCTGCTCAACCACAGCTTCATGCGGCCGGGGCTGGTCGCGAGCGCGGTCTCCGTGGTCGCGGCGCTCGTCCTGGCCCAGCTGGTGTTCTGAACGATGCTCGTGACCAAGGAGGCACCCATGCAACGGATTATCACCATCATCATGGTCGCGGTTGGACTGCTGGTCGCACAGGGCGCGGCGGCCGCCGGCCAGCCGGTGCGCATCGAGCACGACCTGCTCGGCCCCAAGGAGATCCCGGCCGACGCCTACTGGGGCGTCCAGACCCAACGCGCGCTCGAGAACTTCCAGATCTCGGGGGTCCCGATCTCGCACTACCCCGAGTTCATCGAGGCGTTCGCCATCGTCAAGCTCGCCGCCGCGCGGGCGAATCACGACGTCGGCGCCCTCCCGAAGGACCAGCTCGAGATGATCGAGCGCGCCTGCAAGGCGGTCATCGAGGGCAAGTACCGCGACCAGTTCCCGGTCGACATGTACCAGGGCGGCGCCGGCACCTCGACCAACATGAACGTCAACGAGGTCCTCGCCAACATCGGCTTGGAGCTGTCGGGGCACTCGAAGGGCGACTATCAGCTCCTCGACTCGCACGACCACCTCAACATGTCCCAGTCCACCAACGACGCCTATCCCACGGCCATCAAGGTCGCGTTCATCCTCCGCAACGACACGCTGATCCGGGAGATGGAGGCCCTTGCCGCCTCCTTCCGCGCCAAAGGAGATGCCTACCTCAATGTTGTGAAGATGGGCCGGACCGAGATGCAGGACGCCGTGCCGATGACGGTCGGCCAGGAGTTCCATGCCTTCGCCGCCTCGATCGAGGGCGAGGTCGAGCTCCTTCGGGACGCCGAGAAGTACCTGTACTCGCAGAACATGGGAGCCAGCGCGATCGGCACCGGCATCAACGTGCCGAAGGGGTACCCGGAGCGGTGCGCCGCCCACCTGGCCGAGCTGACGCGCAAGCCGATCGTGCCGGCGACCGACATGGTCGCGGCGACCTGGGGCCAGCAGGGATACGTCGTCTACTCCGGGGCGCTCAAGAGCCTGGCCGTCACGCTGGCGAAGATCTCCGCCGATCTGATCGGTCTCGCGTCCGGCCCGCGGGCGGGCCTTTTTGAGAGCAACCTCCCACCACTTCAGCCGGGATCCTCGATCATGCCGGGCAAGGTCAACCCCGTCATGCCCGAGGTGATGGGCGTCGTCGCCTTTCGCGTGATCGCGAACGACGGCGGAGTCGGCCTGTACTCCACGCACGGCCAGCTGCAGCTCAATGCCTTCGAGCCGCTCGCCGCCATCGCGGTCATGGAGTCCCAGGAGCTGCTCCAGCGGACGGCCGCTGCCTTCCGGACCAAGTGCATCGACGGCATCACGGTCAACGAGAAGGTCCTGCAGCGGAACATGGAGACGACCGTGGGCATTGTCACCGCGTTGAACCCGGTCATCGGCTACGAGAAGTCGACCGAGCTCGCCGCCGAGGCCTACCGGACGGGCAAGGGGCTGCTCGAGATCATCCGGGAGAAGCACATTCTGACCGAGGACCAGATCAGGCAGCTGCTCGACCCCGAGAAGCTGACCGGCCTCGACCCGTCCATCTATCCACAGCCCAAGTGAAAGGAGAGGAGTGGAAATGAACGCTGCACGCATCGCCCGAATCACCGGCCTGGCGCTGGCCGTCCTGGTCGTCGGCGCCGCCGCCGCCCAGGCGCTGCCCAACATCGTCATCCTCGCCACCGGCGGCACCATCGCCGGCGCCCAGCCCAAGGAGGGCGATCCCGGCTACAAGTCCGGCAGCCTCGCGATCGAGTCCCTGATCGCCGCCGCGCCCGGCATGGACAAGATGGCCAAGATCACCGGTGAGCAGATCGCCTCGATCGGCAGCCAGGACATGAACGACGCGGTCTGGCTCAAGCTCGCGCGGCGCGCCAACGAGCTCCTCGCGACGCCCGGGGTCGACGGCATCGTGGTCACCCACGGCACCGACACCCTGGAGGAGACCGCCTACTTCCTCAACCTCGTCATCAAGAGCGACAAGCCGGTGGTGCTGGTGGGATCGATGCGGCCCGCCACCTCGACCAGCCCCGACGGCCCGCTGAACCTCTACAATGCGGTCGCGGTCGCCGCCGACCCGGCAGCCAAGGGCCTCGGCGTGCTGGTCGTCTCCAACGACGACCTGTTCGCGGCACGCGAGATCCAGAAGACCAACACCACCGACCTCCAGACCTTCATCTCTCCCAACCGCGGCCAGCTCGGCGAGGCCTACTACGGCAAGGCCTGGTACTTCTGGAAGCCGACGACCGTTCACACCACGGCCAGCGAGTTCTCGCTCGACGGCCTCGAGGCGCTGCCGCGGGTCGACATCGTCTACGCCCATGAGAACGCGGACGGCGCAATGGTCGAGGCCGCGGTCGCCGCCGGCGCCAAGGGCATCGTGCTCGCCGGCGTCGGCGACGGCAACGCGACCGCGCCGATGGTCGACGCGCTGGCTGCCGCCGCCGCCAAGGGCGTGGTCGTGGTCCGCTCGACCCGGGTCGGCAGCGGCATCGTCCGCCGCAACATCGAGGTCAACGACGACAAGCTCGGCTTCGTGGCCGCGCTCGAGCTCAACCCGCAGAAGGCGCGGGTCCTGCTCCGGCTCGCCCTGACCAGGGCCAGCGACCCCAGAATGATCCAGGACTACTTCGACCGCTACTAGGACAAGAGGCCGGGAGGCCGCCACTGCTCACGATTCAACGGCCGCGGGCAACCGCGGCCGTTCGTCATGTCGACGGGACAACCGTGCCGCGGATCATGTAAACCCTCGACTCCTCCTAAAGTGCCAGGCACTGTGGTTGATGTTATCATCAAACGCACCGTCCGCGGAGGCATCGAATGGGCAGACGTCCAAGACTTCTGATCGAGGGTGGGATCTACCACGTCTACAACCGGGTCTCGCGCGGCGAGCACATTTTCCGCGACGAGGCCGAGGCGGAGAAACTCCTCAAACGGCTCTTCGACACCAAACGCCGCGACGGCTTCCAGGTCCTCGCATGGTGCGTGATGTCCAACCACTACCACCTCGCGCTGCGCATGGGTGAGGTTCCCCTGTCGCGGTCGATGCAGACCCTGAATCACCGGTTCACGCAAAGCTTCAACGGGCGCCACCGGTTGTTTGGCCCCTTCTGGCATGGCCGCTATCGCTCAAAGCTGGTGGAGGATGACGATTACCTCCAGCAGCTGATCGTCTACATCCATCGCAACCCGGTGACGGCCGGCGTGGTGAAGGACCCCGCGGACTATCGATGGAGCGGGCACGCCGAGGTGCTGCGGGGCGGGCGAGGGCGCGGGCTGGTCGACGTGGACGAGACCTTGGCGGCCTTCGAGCCGACGAGGCGGGCGGCTCTGGCTCACTACCGGCGGGCGATGGCGGCGGCGGAGGGGGAGGAGTGGATGGGTGGGGGGCCGGGGCGCTTGCCGTGGTGGCGGCTGGGACGGCCGTCGAGGAAGGACGCAGACGAGCTCGGTCTCGACCGGGAGCGGCCGCTGATCGGGATGGACGGGCTGAGCACGTCGGAGCCGCGGCCGCCGGTCGAGCTCGAGGAGCTGCTGCGATGCGGGGCGGGCTCTCTTGGCTTGGCATTCGAAGATCTTCGGAGCACGCAGCGGTCGCCGGCGGTAGTTGCGGCGCGGGAGGCGTTGGCGTGGGTGGCGGTGGTGCGGTACGGGTTTCAGGTGAAGGAGGTGGCGCGGGGGCTCGAAAAGTATGTGGAGACGGCGAGCCGGCTGGTGAGTCGAGCGGCGGCGAAGCGGGTCGAGGACGAGGAGTTCAGAGCGACTGTGAGGTTGGTGGAGGCCGCGGTGATCGAGCGTTTTGGCGATCAGTGAGGGCCACCATGTCGACGACTGACAGTCAGAACATCAACCAACGTGCCTGGCACATTTCTGGCACATTTCAGGGGCGCACGATCACGTTGAGAAGACCAAACATCAACCACGGTGCCTGGCACATTTTCGGGAGCTGCTGCAGCAGTTCCAGGAGGTCCAAAAGCTGCCGAACGACGAGAAGCTCCTGGTCAAGAGGTTCCTCGACGCCTTCCTGTTCCAGCGCAGGGTCCACGAGATGGCGGCGAGGTAGAGGAGCATGAGCCGCGTCGTCGAGTACGACCTCGCCTCAGCCGCCGACAGCCAGCAGCTCAAGGCCAAGGTCAACGAGCGGATCGCCGAGGGCTGGCAGCCCTACGGCACGCCCTTCGCTCACGCCGGCCAGATTCTCCAGGCGCTCGCCCTCACCCGCAAGGCCGAGAAGCGCATCCGCAAGACCAGCGAGGACTGAAGCCGGCCCGGTCTCAACTTCCCAAACTCCTCAAGCCAGGCACTGAAGCTGAAGTCATGAAGTCATGCGCAGATAGAGTGCGCACACGTATCGGCCTTCGTAACAAATGGGAACGCCGATCAAGACGCCAGTTGCCTGCTGTGAAACATGAGGGACATCCTCATCCACACCGAATTCGCACGGCTGGCCGAACTCATAGCGGACGAATGGCCCAGCGTACATGTCACCCCCGGATTTCCCGAGCCAGTCCTGCCGTTGTTCCTCAGTCTCGAATCGTCGTTCAACGAAGAGAACGAACTCGCCATAGGCGAGAAACGCCAGGTCGATCGTCGGATCCGAACGGATCTGAGCCTCAAGCTCGTTGCGCGCCAGCGTTTCCGCAGCCTTGATTGACCCATACGCGGGTTCGGACGTCTCGGGATCCAGGGGATTCAGCATGCCATAGCGCGCACCCCATTCTGACCCGTTCACGAGCCTGAGCAGTTCGTATGCTCTCCCGGAAACCTGCGACGCCAGATCGCGAGCGACAGCTAGCTGCTGCGAGACAGGGTCCGCGGGAGGAAATCCGGCAGCCATACATGCGACAGCCAGGCCGGCCAACGCAAAACCGCCAAGGCTACGAAAGAAAGGTCGCACGATCATGATGACCCCCTCCGACCGATCAAGGTACAGCGTCTTCTTCTGGGCGCTGTGGCGTGTAGGTCACGACCTGACCGCCCTGGGGCACCTGGTGAACCGCGGGATTCTCTGGAGTAGGATTCGGGTTCGTAAACCACGTAGGACCTGTCGGGCCTGACACCGGCACACCTAGCTGATTCGCCATTGCCTGCGCCATGCTGGGGCTGCCAAGACCGGTTCTACACCCGTACAAGTGTGCACTCGCGCCTGGCGCCATCGTGGGGTTAAGCTGATTCACCTCCATGATGTCCATCCGCTTGGCAGAGTCGCCAATGCCGCCCTCGCCGAAGTTGATGCCGCCTTCGTATCCATGCGAGAACACGTCAATGGACTTCAAAGCGCCGCTCGGATAGTCAGCGTTCACCGCGTCGGCGAACTCAGTTTCGTTCCCGGCGGCCACGACAACGACAGCGTCGTTAGCGCTGTCAAACTCCGATGACGCCCTTATCTCGGCGGCACGGGTCTCCGCGGCGTGTCTGAACAGGTCCCCGACGTTGTGCCCTCGAAGATCGGTGTCGGTATACCCACGGCCATGGACCACAACATAGGTCTGTTCCCCGTTTGGATCGACAAAAGCCAGCGGATTGTTAAGGACGTAGCTGTACCGATTCCAGCTCTGCGAGGCATCCGGAGTGCCGCCGATCGGGTCGGTGCTCAGGAAGCGGCCGAGCCAAGGGTTGTAGTAGCGGGCGTGCATGTAGTCGAGATCGTCGGTGGTCTTGGTGGGGTCGCGCAGATCCCGCTCGTGCCCGGTAAACTTCAGCGCCTCCGTATCCTGCGAGCTTGATGTGATTTCCTCCCCGAACGGGTAGTAGTCGTGCGAGGCGATGATTGCTCGGGAGCTGTTGGTGATCCTCCGCGGCGTCCCGAGGTGGTCGAGGTGGACGTACTTGGTGCCGGTCGAATCCTCCGTCGCCAGTAGCAGCCCGTCCCGGTACACCCAGTCCTTCTGCCAGGTCCAGCCCCCGTTGTACTCCCGGTACTGCCGCAGCGGCTTGTTGTCGAGCCCTCGCAGCACGTAGGTGATCCCGCCGGCCACGCTGTCGTAAGATCCCACCCGCTCCCCGTCCGCCGAGTAGCCAAACAGCGTCGTGCGGCCGTCCCCGACCATCTGCTTCATCTCGTTCGTCGGGTAGTAGGCGTAGCTGTAGGTCGTCCCGCCGCTGCCCCACGAGGTCATGCTGCCGGCGGCGTCGTAGCCCGATCCCGAGATCCGGTTCGTGAGCGCGTCCGCGGCCAGGGTGCGAGGCGTGCCGTTGGTGGTGATCGTGCTCAGGTTGCCGAAGGAGTCGTACGCGTAGGCCTGGGTCTTCAGCACCCCGCCGACGGTCTGCCGCGCCTCCTTGATCCGGCTGATTATGTCGTAGACGAAGGTGTCAGTTGTCGACGTCCCGGTCATCGTGATGATGTTACCCGCCCCGTCGTAGCCGTAGCTGCCGGTGTCCCACGACGAGGTGGCGTTGCCGAGACTGATCCGGGACGGTCGCGCCATGTCGTTTCCGTCCTTGGCGTGGTCGACCCAGACGCTGTTGCCGTAGGTCACCCGGTTGACGGTGGCGTTGGTGTGGTAGCTGATCGACGAGGCGTAGTTGGTGGCGCCTTGCGCCACCTTGGTCAGAAAGCCGTTGGTGTAGGTGTTGGTGACCCTCCGCGGCGCTACCCCGAAAACGCGGGCTTCCCTCTTGAGTGGCCAGCTCCCTCGTTCACTGAAACAGAATTGGCGCATTCAGAGAGATTCCGAGATCGCAGAGGTCAATCAAAGCCTGAAAGAGATTCGTACCATCGACGTTGTGAAAACAGTCATAGAGACTCCGCGCGTTGCTCCTGTATCGTCGGGTGTGCTCGAATGCTCCGATTATCGTACGCGGCGGGAGGACCTTGCAGCTACCGGCGATACTCTCAATCTCGTTTCTCAACAAGGGAAGATCATGGGCCTCCCATTCACCGTCACAGTCCGAGTGCTCCATCAGGAGCGGAGCCGATCCGGCCAGGATGAGCTCGCCAACGCATTCACGAAAGTAATCAAAGTCGCTGTAATGACCAAGAACCCAGCCATCGACTTCGCCGTTCCCAGAGAAGACCGTCAGATACAAACTCACGGATGACCATCCCTCTTGACGATCTGAATACCGTTTTCACTAACATAGGTACTCAGCTCAGAGTCCAGCGTTGTTCCCGACGTGATCGCTAGGATCATGCTCCTTCCCGTCTCGCGGGCAAAGTCACTCGCAATTCTGATTTCTGAGGTTAGCCTCAGGGATGAGCATGCCTTTACTATCACGAGCCGAGTGGAATCCATACCGTCCGGGAGAATGGAGATTCGTAGCGGTTCCTGCACAGGACCTCCGGTTCTTCACTGCGGTCCGATATCTGGTCGACGAACCACGGTGCTTGTCTGGTCTAGAGGTTTAGTGACCTTCGTCTTCGCACCTGTTACGACAACGTGATCGCGGCCCGATTCGGCGGCCGCCTCTTGTTGAATCCTGATCTGCCGGGTTCTTGAAACGCTGCTCGAGTCTTTGATTTCCACAACCGAAGTGTCGGTCTGCGCGTCAGGTATTGAATTGCCTTCAGTACCCGAGACCGTCTCCGTGTTCTTATCAAGGCCCATATCGTCGAGCACCTTGGCTTCATTCTCGCGACCCCGCACGCGAGCATCCTGCGTGTTCTCGTTGAACATTCCTCCAATCGCATTGGAAACGCCCTGGAGTGCCTCGCCTCCGGTCTGGATCACCACCTGGCCGTTCGAAACCGATGGATTGCCAGGTGCCGGGGCATTCCACCATGCCACAGTAGCCGCCGTGAGAGCCGCGCCAGCTGCCCATGCAGCCTTCCCCCCGGCAATAGCGATTGGAAGAGCAATGAACTCGCCCGTCGGATCCACTGCATTGACCGGGTTGTTTCTCACATAGCTGTAGCGATTCCAGCTCTGCGGCGCCACGGGAGTGCCGCCGATCGGATCCGTGCTGAGGAAGCGGCCGATCCACGGGTTGTAGAACCGGGCGTGCATGTAGTCGAGGTCGTCGGTGGTCTTGGTCGGGTCCCGCAGATCCCGCTCGTGCCCGGTAAACTTCAGCGCCTCCGAGTCCTGCGAGCTCGCCGTGATCTCCTCCCCGAACGGGTAGTAGTCGTGCGAGGCGATGACGGCGCGGGAGCTGTTGGTGATCCTCCGCGGCGTCCCCAGGTGGTCGGGGTGAAAGTACTTCGTGCCCGAGCTGTCGATGGTGGCGAGCAGCAGCCCGTCCCGCCAGATCCAGTCCTTCTGCCAGGTCCAGCCGCCGTTGTACTCCCGGTACTGCCGCAGCGGCTTGTTGTCGAGCCCCCGCAGCACGTAGGTGATGCCGCCGGCCACGCTGTCCCAGGTCCCCACCCGCTCCCCGTCCGCCGAGTAGCCAAACAGCGTCGTCCGTCCATCCCCGACCATCTGCTTCATCTCGTTGGTCGGGTAGTAGGCGTAGCTGTAGGTCGTCCCGCCGTCGCCCCACGAGGTCATGCTGCCGGCGGCGTCGTAGCCCGAGCCCGAGATCCGGTTGGTCAGGGCGTCCACGGCCACGGTGCGAGGCGTGCCGTTGGTGGTGATCGTGGTCAGGTTGCCGAAGGTGTCGTACGCGTACGACTGGGTCTTCAGCACGCCGCCGACGGTCTGCCGCGCCTCCTTGATCCGGCTCACCTTGTCGTAGACGAAGGTGTCGGTCGTCGACGTGCCGGTCATGGTGATGATGTTACCCGCCCCGTCGAAGGAGTAGCTCCCGGTGTCCCACGCCGAGGTCGCGTTGCCGAGCGTGATCTGGGACGGCCGCGCCATGTCGTTCGGGTCCTTTGCGTGGTCGACCCAGACGTTGTTGCCGTAGGTCACCCGGTTGACCGTGGCGTTGGTGTGGTAGCTGATCGCCGAGGCGTAGTTGGTGGCGCCCTGCGCGACCTTGGTCAGGAAGCCGTTCGTGTAAGTGTTGGTGACGGTCCGCGCCGATCCCACCCCGGCCTTCTGCGGGTAGGTCACGGTCGCCACGTCGCCGAGCGGCGACCACGTGTAGCCGAGCGTGAACGTCCCCTGATTGACGCCTTCGAGCCCGCCCAGCGTCACCCGCTGCGAGACCCGGCCGTCGGTGCCGCCGTAGGTGGAGGTATCCCGAAACTGGAAGTTGTTGGTGCCGTCGTAGAAGTTGCCGGCCTCGGCGATCGTCAGCTTGCCGTTGGCGAGGTTGCCGCTCGTGTTCGCGGTGCCGTAGGTCAGCGAACGCACGACCTTGCCGGTCCCCGTCTCGGTGACCGAGGTCAGGCGCCCGGCGTCATCGAAGAGCGAGCTCAAGTCATTGGGACCGTCGATCACCCGACCGGCCTGGCCGCGCACGTCGTAGGAGCTGTAGCTCACCGTGCCGTAGCCCCCGGTCCCGCCCTTCTCCGGCACCACCTCCGACAGGAGGAAACCCCGCCCGTCGTAGCTCCAGTCCCGGTCCTGGGTGACGCCGGACGTCGTCGAGGCGTTGCGCAGTCGGCCGAGGGCGTCGTAGGTGTAGATGGTGGTGACGTCGGTCCCGCCCGGGCTCGAGGGCTCCGTTCGCTTCCAGAGGTGCCCCACCCCGTCGTAGAGGTGGGTCGTGGTCACCGAGGTCTCGTTGACCACCGAGCCGGTGCGCGAGGTCCCGACCTTGACCGTGCGCTGCACCCGGCGCTCGCCGGTGTAGGCGATGGTCACGTTGTGAGCCGAGCCGTCCGGCGGAGTGATCGTCAGCGGCCGCCCGAACGGATCGAAGTTCGAGAAGGTGGTGGTCTTCAGGGTCGCGGCCCCCTCCAACTGCCATTCGGTCTGCCACAGCTTCCACCCCATGGCGTTGTAGCCGTGCAGCCGCTGGTTCCAGACCGCGCCAGGGAGCAGGGTGTACTCCCCGGCCAGCCGCCCCAGATCGTCGTAGGTGTACGACGAGCGGGCCAGCACGTTCTGTGAGTCGGTGCAGGTGGGAGTCAGCCCGTTCGGCCTCATCGTCACCTCGACCTCGGCCGGCGCCGACCCCGCGGCGTTGAAGTAGCAGTGCTGGACCCAGGCGCCCCGCGTCACCGTCCCGCCGCCCGGCGCCTGCCCGGTCGGCTTGATCCAGGTCAGCCGGCCGGAGCTGTCGAACACGTACTCGGTCGGCAGCCCCGAGGAGTCGCGGCTGCGCGACGGCAGGCCGGTCGACAGATCGATATCGCGGTCGAGGAGCTTGAAGCTCATCGCAGCGCCGGCTGCTGTCATCGGCGTCGCGGTCGCCATCGACCCGTACTGGTAGGTGAGGTCGGTGCGCGCCTGGGTCGAGGCGGGCAACGCCATGCCGCAGAGCGCGGTCGTGGCGATCGACTGGAGGTCCGCACCATAGGAGCGGCGGCCGGTGAGATCGCCGTAGCCGTTGAAGACGTTGACCGTCAGCACGTCGTTGGCGTTGAAGCCGCCGGGGTGGGTCGTGTCCTTGAGCCGGCGCGAGCGCAGCAGCTTGCCGGTCGCGGCGTCGTAGCAGGTGTCGCTCCTGCCGTAGGTGACCACCCCATCGTCGTCCTCCTCGAATTCCTCGGCGTACGTCGAGGTCCCGATCACCCACGCGCTCGCTGCGGGCCACATCGTGAAGCTGTCGGCCGGAGACTCGACTCCGCCAAACACTGTGTACCAGTCCGACGAGGCGGGGTCCCCCGCATCGGGCGTCCTCGCCTTGTAGGTGCCCTGCCCCGGGTTGAGGTTGGTGAAGCTCTTGTGCCGCACCGCCCCACCGAGGTTGCCGTCGGTCACGGTGGTCCGATGGTGGCCCAGGCCGTCGAAGTCGAACGAGGTGATCTGGCGGTACTTCCCGCCATCGTCGTCGTAGGTGGTGCGGCTCGCCGCCCGGTGGCGGGTCAGATGGCGGTAGTTGAAGTCCCAGCCGGTGACCAGGTGCTCGTTGAAGTGCGAGTTCTCGTACCGCACGTACTCCGACCGCTTCTTGGACCCCGTGACCGGGGTCGCGTTGTAGTTGGCGGCGCCGTCGTAGTACTCCACGGACAGGTACAGCGGCAGCCCGGTCTTAGGGTCGCTGACGCTGGTCCGCCGGGTGTACGGCAGCGCGTAGTCCCACATGATGATCTCGCTGTGGTATTGACCGTCGAGACCACCGTCCGCCGGCAGCGCCCGGAAGTAGTAGACCGTGTCGTCGAGCTCCGGCGAGGTCACCACCGTCCGCCGCTCGGTGTGAAGGTCCGCCGGCCCGTTCGGGATCGCCACCCCCGTCCAGGTGGTGTAGCTCCACGTGCCGAGACCCGAGCCGCTTCGGTCCCAGTAGATCTTCTCCTCGACCCCCACCCAGTCCCTGCAGAACTCGACCGCTTCGGGGCCGACAACCGGCGACGTGTCCGGGTAGATCCACTCCACGCCAGGGGTCCACCACCTCTGCCAGGTCCACTCCACGCTGCCCAGGGTCGGAAGGACCACCTTCTTGATCACGCCCGGCAAGTCGCGCAGGTCCCTGGTGGCGGTGGTGTGGTAGCTCGACAGCACCGGCATCGAGTAGCTCGTCCCGTCGGGCAGGTCGATGCGGGTCAGCAGGGGCACCGAGGTGGTAAGCGATGTCTCCGGATCGCTGTCCTTGAGGCTGCGGTCGATTGTCGTGCTGGCGTAGGTGAAGCTGTAGGTGGCGGTGGCCCCGCCGAAAGCCTCGAGCTCGACGCTCGAGACGTAGCGTACGGGCTCACTGTCCGACATGCGCCCGGTGAAGTGCACATGATGCTGGCGGCCGTGGCGGTCCGTCAGCGTCCACTGGGTCACCGGGCTGCCAACGTAGCCGATGTTGAGGTAGTTGCCGTGGCGGTCCTCGATCCTCGTCAACCGGTAGCGGTTCGGGTACGACGCGTCCTCCTCGAAGGTGTGGATCGTGCCGTCCGGGTGCTCGATCCAGCGGCTCTCGTACGCCGGCGGGCTGCTCTGGAACTTCATCCGGAGATAGCTTCCGTCGCGGCTGTACCAGTACGAGTAACCGCCGTAGGATGACGGCGCGTCGCGGGGGTGGAGCGTCTCGAAGAACACGTGCTCGCTGCCGTCAGGAGACACGTAGGCCCAGTCGGTGTCCCAGGGGCTGTCCGGGTCGACCGGGCTGTACAGCTCGCCCAGGGACAGCCGCCAGCCGATCCCGGCGTTGCTGCGCCGGCTGGGGAACGCCTGACGAAACCACTCGCAGGGATCATTGGGCGGATCGCAGTCAGGAAGGCCCTCCACCCGCACGTCGAAGTCCCAGATCAGCGAGCTGTAGGACAGGATCAGGCCGTAGCTGAAGTCACCGCCCACCGGGTAGCTGCCGCCGATCGGGATGGTCAGGGTGAGGCTGCCTGTGGACAGGTCGATCGAGTCCGGGTTCGAAACCTGGTACACCCGATCGGCCTGGAACGCGGGCTCGGTCGGGAAGCCTTCCATTTGAACCGCGGCGGCGAGCGACGGCATGGCGAGGGCGATGATGATTGAAGCGGCCTGGCGGAGCGGTGTCATGGCGTCACCTCCCGCTCAACCGCCGACCCGCTCGGCGAGATAGGCCATCTCACGAGGATCGATCAGCACGATCGAGTCGCCAGGGCGCACGCCGTGCAGCGGGCCCGAGCCCTCGATCATCGGGGTCATGTTCGCAAACTGAACTTGCAGCGCTCCGTTTGGGGATCCGTCCTCGTCGCTGAGACCACCGTCGCCCACGTGCAGCCGCCACGCGCCGACTCCTGGACGAATCACCAAAATGTCGGCCTCCGCCACACCCGCCAGAATTCGACCGCTCGCGACCTGGCCGACGGTCATCGGGCTGCCGTCGTCCTCGAGCAGCGGGATGCCCTCCATCCCCTCCGGAAACCCCACGCCGACCTCGCCCGTCGCGAGGTCCGCCACTGCCCAGATCGACATCTGCGGCACGGCTTCTGGCAGCTCCAGCGACATCGAACCTGTGCCGTCGACCTCGACCGGTAGCGCAAACTGGCTGATCCGCCGCAGCCATCCGTCCCGCGTCCGCGCCACGCCGAACACCACCGCAGTGCCGCCGCTGGTCAACCCCTCGGCTTGCACCAACGCGTCCCCGAAGCTGACCTCAACCTCCGCCCACGACGCGACGGCTCCGCCAGTCAACATAAACGCAACAGAGAGCGCGATCAGGGGTTTCACCGTCCAAGTACCTCCCGCATTCCTGCAGCATAGCGGACGTTCGTTGCCGGCCCTCATCTTCGTCGTGAGGGCGATCACAGGCAGGCCCCATCCGGACAAGCTCACGAGCCGTACACTCGCCATCGGCAAACGGCCGCGGGCAACCGCGGCCGTCTTTGCTCGCCGGCGCCTGGGCCGGAGAGGCTCACGACATGAGGGCGACGATCAGCGGCCCCCAGGCCGTGAGCAGGATGTTGCCGATCGCGTAGGGCACGGTGTAGCCGAGCACCGGCAGCTTGCTCGAGGCCGCGTCCTGGATGGCGCGCAGCGCAGCGGTGCTGGTGCCGGCGCCCGAGCAGGCGCCGAGCAGGATCACCGGGTTCATCCGAAGCGCGTAGCGGCCGAACAGGACCGCGACCAGGTGCGGCGTGATCGCCACCGCGAGGCCCACGAAGACCAGGCTGATGCCGGTGTGGCGCAGCCCGTCGATGAAGGTCGGTCCGGCGTCCAGTCCGACGACACCGATGAAGGTGGCGAGCCCGACCGTGTCGAAGACCCACAGCGCCGGCTCGGGGATCCGGCCGAAGGTCGGGCGGACCGACCGCAGCCAGCCGAACACCAAGCCTCCGACCAGCGCGCCGCCGCTCGAGGTCAGCGTGAGGCTGAGGCCGCCGACGGTGACCGACAGCAGCCCGAACAGGCCGCCGAGCACGATGCCGATGCCGACGAAGATCATGTCGGTGGCGCTGGTCGGCCGGTCGGCGTAGCCGAGGCCCTCGGCCGCGCGCTCGACGTGCCGCTGCGGGCCGACGATCTGGAGGATGTCGCCGCGGTTGAGGGTGGTGCCATGGGCGAAGGGAATCTCCTGGCCGGCCCGCACGAGCTTGCGCAGCCCCACTCCGCGGCCGTGCAGCACCGCGAGCTCGCCGAGCGTGAGGTCGACCAGGGCCTTGTTGGTGAGCACGACGTCGAGCATGGCGACCGGCAAGTCGAGCAGCTCCTGGTCGTCGACCTCGGGGCCGATGACGTCCTCGGCATCGACGATGACCCCGCGCAGGGCCATCATGGCGATCACGTCCCCGGCCCGGATGATGGTGTCAGGGGCGGCGTCGATCAGCTCACGGCCGCGGCGCAGCCGCTCGACGAACACCCGCTCGCCGCCGAACTCCTCCTCGAGCTGGGCGACCGTCAGCGCGTCGAGCCTGGGGCTCGCCACCCGAAAGGCGCGCAGCGCGAAGCGGCGGTAGCCGGACGCGACGCCGGGCTCGCCCTCGCCGGCGCCGGCCGACTCGGACTCGAGCGCTCGGGCCTCGGCGGCCAGATCGGTCCGCAGCAGGCGCGGAGCGATGTTGGAGAGGAACCAGACGACGAAGATGGTGCCGACCAGGTAGGTCACCGCATAGGCCATCGGGATGTTGTTGAGCTCGCGCTCCTTCTGCTCGGGCGGGATGTCGAGGCGGTTGATCGCGTCGCCGGCCGTGCCGATCACCGTCGACTCGGTGAACGCGCCGGCGAGCAGGCCGGCCGCGGTGCCGCGGTCGTAGTCGAGAAGCTTGGCCGCGGTGAACGCCACCGCGAGCGAGGTCACGCACAAGACGACCGTCAGGGCGACCTGGGTCAGGGCGTTCTTCTTGAGGCCGCGGAAGAACTGCGGCCCCACCTTGTAGCCGGTCGCGAACAGGAAGAGATCGAAGAAGACGGTCTTCACCGCGCCCGGGACGTTGATGTCGAGCTGGCCGATGAGCACGCCGGCGAGCAAGGTCCCCACCACGGTGCCGAGCGAGAAGTTGCCGATCTTGAACCGGCCGATGAAGAACCCCACGGCGAGGGTCAGGAACACCGCAAGCTCGGGATGGCTCCTGAGGGCGACGACGAAGAAGCTCATGCGCTCTCCTCCCCTGCGCCAGCCGGCGCTGCTCCAGGGGTCAGAATAGCCCAGCGCTGATCCGGCGTTACGGGCCGCGGTCCATCGAAGCTCCTCGCAAAATTCCGGAGTGCCGCGGCGGCGGACACGCTCTAACATGATGGGTTGGCAGCCCAGCGGAGGACAGCACCATGGACATCGTGAAGAAACGGGGAGCAGCCACCAAGGGGCGCGCGGCCAACGTTGTCGCCGGCGCGGACTTCGTCGAGGTCAAGGCCACGATCCCGCCGGGACAGGTCGCGGCGGCGCTCGCGCGCTACGGGCTCGATCCCGGCAAGGAGACCGACCGCTACATCTACTTCTTCGACACGCCGGACCTCACCCTGCTCGAAGCGGGGGTCATCGCCCGCGCCCGGCGCATTGTCGGCGGCACCCACGACAGCACGGTCAAGTTCCGGCCGGTGGTTCCGGACCAGGTGGCGAAGCGCTGGCAGAAGTACAAGGGCTTCAAGATCGAGGCCGACGCCAGCGACCGGGGAGTCGTCACCTCGGCCTCGCTGACCATGCCGGTCGACAAGGGCGTGATCAAGAAGGCGGCGTCGGGAGCGCAGCGCATCGGCGTCCTTTTCACCGAGGAGCAGATCAACTTCCTGCTCAGCATGGCGAAGCGGAATCTCCCCTACTCCGACCTGATCGTTCTCGGTCCCATCGAGGCCTTCAGGTGGAAGCTCGCGGAGCCTGCCCTGCCCTGGCCGATGACGGTCGAGCTGTGGCGGCGGCCGGACGGCGAAGAGATCATGGAGATCTCGGTCAAGGCACCGGCCGTGCAGGCTGCGGTGATCTACTTCGGCTTCATGGCCTTCCTGGCCGAGGTCGGGGCGGAGCGCGACGAGAACCAGCAGGCCAAGACCCGCTGGGCGCTCGACTTCTTCGCGGCCAAGGCGAAGCGCCCGGCCGAGTCCGGCGCGCGCGCGAAGGCCGGGAAGGCCCGCGCGAAGGTCAGGAGAAGCGGTCGGCCAGCAGGCCGTGCCGCAGGCCGCGGTCGCTGACCGAGAGCGCATCGCGGTCGAGCTTGACCATCACCGTGCGCACCACGCACGCGCCGGCCAGGATGACGTCGGCGCGCTTGGGCTGCAGGCCGACGATCCGGCGGCGGGCCTCGACATCGCGCGTGCGGTAAAGCTCGATCTGGCGCTCGACCTCGCCGCGGGAGAGCTCCGAGCCCTGCACCACTGCGGGATCGTAGGTGGCGAGGCCGTGCATCACCGCGGTCATGTTGGTGATGGCGCCGCCCATGCCGACCAGGGACTCCGGCCTCGGCCGGCCGTCGAGGCACGTGAACTCGCCGGCGATCGCCGTCAGCGCCATCTCGAGCTGGGACGCGGTGAGCACGCCACCGAGGCCGTGCTGCTCGGTCAGGCGGACCGCGCCGACGTTGACGCTGAACTGTTCGTCGACCGCGTCGCCATGGCCGAAGGTGAACTGGGTGCTGCCGCCGCCGGTGTCGAAGATGGCGAGACGCCCCGCGGCGAGGCCGAGCCCGGTCTTCACGGCCAGGTAGGCCAGCCGGCCCTCCTCCGGGCCGGAGATGACCTCGACGGCGACGCCGCAGCGCTCCCGCACCCAGGCGATGAAGTCGTCGCTGTTGGACGCAGTGCGCATGCCCATGGTGCCGACCGCGATCAGTTGCGACGCGCCGTGCCGCGCCGCCTCGGCGGCCATGCCGGCGATCGCCTCCACGGTCCGCTCGACCGCTGCCGGGGCGATCGCGCCGGTCTCCCGTATGCCCTCGCCGAGCCTGGTCACCTCGCCGCGGTCGACGATCGTCCGCCACGTGCCGTCGGCCCGCCGCTCCGAGATGTTGAACTTGATCGAGTTGGTGCCGCAATCGATCACCGCGTAGACCGGCATGGCGCCCCTCACCCCTTCATGCCGACGGCGGCCTTGAGACCGCGCGGGTAGCTGATGTTAGGCCGCCCCGCCAGGCCCATCTCGCGCACGGCCGCGACCACGCGGACGGCGTCCTCGGACTCGATCGCCACCGTGCGCACCGGCACGCCGTCGGCCACCACCTCGGTCATCTCCGACATGCAGCCGTTGATCGTGTAGCGCAGCCGCCGCTTGTGGACCTCCACGGCCCGCACGCCGCGCCCCGGCCGCGCAAGCTCGGCGATCAGCTCGTCGAGGGCGAAGGCCTCGCGGCCGGCCGGGGCGGACACCCCGAGCGCGGCGCAGACCGCCGCCACCTCGGCCTGCCCCAGCGGGAAGCTCGCCTTCAGCACCGGCCGCCACTGCTCGAGGCCGACCTGGTCGGTCTGCTCGAGGGTCTTGATGTCCATCAGCTCGGCGCGGATCTTGACGTTGGCGTGGGTCACCGGCGACAGCAGGTAGAGCTCGTCGCTCTCCTGCACCTTCTCGACGGCGAGCGCCGCGAAGCCGGCGTCGGCGGCCCCGAAGTCACTCCCGAAGGTCCGCCACTCCCAGCGTGGAACGATCGCAGCCATCTCAGCCTCCGCTGTCTTCGTTGAACGTCCCGTGGGAACGAGAGCTTCCACCCACCCGCGGCGCCCTCACGGCCCCGACGCCGGCATGCCGGCAAGCACCTCCTGGATGATGCCATCCAGGGAGAGCTTCCGGTTCAGCTCTCCGATCATGGCCTCGCCGCCGCCGGCCCGGACGAAGTCGCGCACCGAGGCTCGGGCGTTGGCGAAGCGAAGCGGGATGCCCCGCGCTGCGAGCTCCTGGTGCAACCCGCCGAGCATCACGGCAGCCGTCACGTCCATGGTCGGCGAGGTGGAGAGATCGACGACCACCGCCCGCACCGGCGCCGGGGCGGCGCCGAGGTGCCGCCGGACCATGTCGCGGATGTGGTTGGCGTTGAAGTAGAGCAGCGGCGCTTCCACCCGGATGATCAGCAGGCCCGGGACCCGCTCGTTGTCGGGGTGGCGCTCGAGGTCGGAGTAGCGCCGGGTGCCCGGGATCCGGCCGAGCTCGGCCACGTGCGGCCGCGCCAGGTCCCGCAGCAGCATCGCCAGCGACATGACCGCCGCCACGATCACGCCCCTCAGGATGCCGAGCAGCAGGACGCCGACCAGCGCCACCATCGCGATCGCGAACTCGGCGCGCCGCACCCGCCACAGCCGGCGCAGGTCGCGGACCTTGATCAGCCCCGCCACCGCCACCAGCACGATGGCGGCCAGCACGACGTTGGGGAGGTTGCGCAGCAGGCCGGTCAGATAGAGCAGGCAGAGCGCGATCACGGCCGAGGCGAAGACCAGCGCCAGCGGCGTCCTCGCCCCGGCCTTGTCGTTCACCGAGGACTGGGACAGCCCGCCGGCGACCGGGTAGCCCTGGCCGAGCCCGGCGGCGAGGTTCGCCGCGCCGAGCGCGAGCAGCTCCTGGCGCGGGTTGATCTCATAGCCGTTCTTCTGGGCCAGGGCCCGGGCGGCCGAGATGCCCTCGATGTAGGCCAGAAGGAAGCAGGCGAAGGCGAGCGGGACGACGCCGTCGACGTCACGGACCCGCAGCTCGGGCAGCTCGATCACCGGCAGGCCGCTGGGGAGCAGGCCGACCGTCGAGAAGCCGATCTCGGCCAGCGGCAGCACCGAGACCAGCACGATCGACAGCGCCACCACGACCAGGGCGACCGGCCGGCCGGGGAACAGCTTCTCGCCCGCGACGAGCAGCGCGATCGCCGCCAGGCCGAAGGCGAGCACCGCGAGATTGGTCTGGCCGAGCTGGCGCACGATGATGACCACCCGCTCGAAGAAGCCCTCGCCGCCGCCCGGCACGCCGAGCAGCTTGGGCAGCTGGGTGGTGGCGATGGTGATTGCCGCGCCGGCCTTGAAGCCGAGCAGCACGGTCTCGCTGATGAAGTTGACCAGCGAGCTCAGGCTGAGCAGCCAGGCCAGCACGCAGATCGCGGCGAAGACGAGCGCCGTCAGGGCGGCGATGGAGGCCCAGCGGGCGGGATCGCCCCCCGCCATCCCGGCGACCGTGGCGCCGACGAGCATCGAGATCGCCGAGGTCGGCCCGACCGCGAGCTGGCGCGACGAGCCGAAGAGCGCGTACAACAGGCCGCCGAAGAGGCAGCAGTAGACCCCGTGCTGCGGTGGCAGGCCGGCGAGCGACGCGTAGGCCAGCGACACCGGGATGGCGTAGGCGGCGAGCGTCGCGCCCGCCACGGCGTCGCCGGCCAGCCAGCGCGGCTGGTAGGAGCGCAGCCACCGCGCGGGAGGGAGGACCGCACGCCACCAAGCTCCCGGCTCCCGACCCGCAGGCACCACGACGGTGCCGGCAGCCTCGCTGCTGCTCTCGTCCACTGCCTGATTCTCCACGCTTCGATTCTAGACAACGATCGGCAAAACTACTGACCGATCAGCGCTCAAACCATGCTCTACAATCGACAGCCATGAACCAACTCATTCATGCGGTCCGCCGCAACCCGCTGTTCTGGCTCCTCCTCTTCGTTCCAGCCGTGCTGGTCGCTCACTCCCTCAGGCCGGAGGCGTCGACCCTACTGTTCGTGCTCTCGGTCCTCGCCATCGTGCCGCTGGCAGGGCTGCTGAGCCATGCCACCGAGTCGGTGTCGGCGAAGACCGGGGACACGGTCGGTGGGCTGCTCAACGCCACCCTCGGCAACCTGACCGAGCTGATCATCGCGCTCGCCGCGCTGCGCGCCGGGGAGTACATGCTGGTGAAGGCGTCGATCGCCGGCGCGATCGTGACCAACACCCTGTTCATGCTCGGCGCGTCGTTCCTGCTCGGCGGGCTCAAGCACCACGTCCAGGAGTTCAACCGCGCCACCGCCCGCCTCCAGGCGGGGCTGCTCTTCCTGGCCACGGTCGCCCTCCTGGTGCCCTCTGCGACGACCAAGGTCAACTCCCCGGCCGCGGCGGCGTTCGCGCGGGAGTTGAGCCTGGGGCTGGCCGTGCTGCTGATCGTCGCCTACGGGCTGGGCCTGCTCTTCTCGCTCAGGACGCACCGCGAGCTGTTCGCCAGCGCGGAGCACGGCGAGGCCGGCGAGGCGCCGTGGCCGATCCGTCTGGCGCTGGCCACGCTGGCCGGCGTCACGGTGCTGGTGGCGCTGGTGAGCGAGATCTTCGTCGAATCGGTGCAGGAGGCGGCGAAGGCGTTCGGGATGACACCGGCGTTCGTCGGCTTCATCGTCGTAGCCCTGGTGGGTGCCGCGGCGGAAATGGTCGCGGCGTTCTCCGCCGCGCGCAAGAACCGCCTCGACCTGAGCGTCGGCATCGCGATGGGGAGCGCAGCCCAGATCGCGCTCTTCGTGGCCCCGGTCCTGGTCCTGGCCAGCTACGCCATCGGCCCCTCGCCGATGGGCCTCGAGTTCTGGCCGGGCGCGGTGGTGATGGTGCTGATCTCGACGATCACCGCGTCCATGGTGACCAACAGCGGCCGCTCGACCTGGTTCGTCGGCGTGCTGGCGCTGATGGTGTACCTGACCTTCGCGATGACCCTCTACCTGCTGCCCCCGGGGCTGCGTTGAGATGACAGCCGCCTCGCGCTCGACCTCGGTCCCGACTCCGCGGCCGGCGCCGCCCCATCTCGCCGGGCCTTTCCGGCGCGTGCTGGAGCCGATCGATCGCACGTCTGAGGTCTTGTTCGGGCTGATCATGGTCCTCACCTTCACCGGGTCGCTGAGCGTGGCCCAGGCGGGGCGCGACGACGTGAAGGCGATGCTCATCGGAGCGCTCGGCTGCAACCTCGCCTGGGCCATCATCGACGCGGTCTTCTACCTGATGGGCTGCCTCGCCGAGAAGAACCGCGACCTCGCCACGTTGCGCGCCGTGCGCGGCAGCAGCGATCCCGAACAGGCGCGGCGCCAGATCGCCGGCGCGCTGCCGCCGCTGGTCGCGTCCGTCGTCCAGCCGGCAGAGCTGGAGGGGATGCGCGTGCGCCTGATCGAGCTTCCCGAGCCGCCCGACCACCCGCGGTTGGACGGCGACGACTGGCGGGGCGCCGTGGGCGTCTTCCTGCTGGTCTTCCTCGTCACGTTCCCGGTCACAATCCCATTCATCGTCATGTCCCACGCCGTGTCCGCCCTGCGCGTCTCCAATGCCGTCGCCATCGCGATGCTGTTCGTGATGGGCTATGCCTCCGGGCGCCGGAACGGGCGCCGGAGACCCTGGCTGATGGGCGTCGCGATGGTCCTCCTCGGCGCCGTGCTGGTGGCTCTCACCATCCTGCTTGGGGGATGAGCGATGCGGCTCCTCGTGGCGCTGATGACGCTCGCTGCCCTCGCCCCGGTCGGCGCGCTCGCCCAGGACACCGAGAACGCACCCGGCGGCTCAATCTCGACCGAGAGGGCGGCCGGTGCCGCGCCCGAGGCCGTCGGGAGCGCGTGGTCCTCCTCGATCAACGTCTACGCCTACCTCGTGCCGGACGGCGACGACTTCCTGCAGCCCACCGTCAGCGCCGACCGTGGCCGGCTCCACCTCGAGGCGCGCTACAACTACGAGGGCTTCAACACCGGCTCGCTGTGGGTCGGCTACAACCTCGGTCTCGACGGCGCCGTCACGCTCACGTTCACGCCGATGGTCGCCGCCGTCATCGGCGACACCGACGGCGTGGCTCCCGGGTACAACCTCGAGATCAGCTGGCGGCGGATCACGTTCTTCAGCCAGAGTGAGTACCTCATCGACACCAACGACTCGGACAACAGCTTCCTCTACACCTGGACCGAGCTCAGCCTCTGGCCGTGGGATTGGCTCGGCGCGGGCCTGGTGGTCCAGCGGACCAGGACCGCCGACCTCGGCTTCGAAGCCGAGCCTGGCCTCCTGCTCGGTCTTGCCTGGAAGCAGCTCAGCATCATCACCTACGTCTTCGGCCTGGACGAGAGCGATCAGACCGTGATGGTGGGCGCTGGCCTCGGCTTCTGAGCTCCTGCCCCAACACCGGCCCATTCCCGCCGATGTTCGGACCAACCCGAAAAACCACCCATTGACACGGCTTCGGGAAGGCCTATCTTCGAATCATCACCGATGGGCTTCCTGCGCCGAGGAACGAGCGGGTTCAGGTTGACCACGTCGGTGCTCAAGTGCAGGGGGTGACACCATGAGACGCTTCACGCTCGCTGCGATCGTGCTCGTCTGCGCCGGGCTCACCCTGGCGGCGGCTGCCTTCGCCCAGCAGGCGGCGCAACCGGCGCCGACCGGGGCGGCGACGGCCCAACCCACGCAGTACGTGTTCCCGGCCAAGGGGCAGACGCCGGAGCAGCAGCAGCAGGACGAGGCCGCGTGCTCGAGCTGGGCGACCCAGCAGACCGGCTTCGACCCGGCCAAGCCGCCCGCGCCGCCCCCGCAGGCCACGCCGCCACCGGCGAAGAAGGGCGCCGGCCTGCGCGGCGCGGCGCGCGGGGCGGCCGCCGGCTACATCGTCGGCGACCTCGCCAACGACGAGGGCGGCGAGGGCGCGGCGATCGGCGCCGTGGTCGGCGGCGCCCGCGCGGCGAGCAAGCAGAAGCAGGCCCAGGGGGCCGCACAGCAGCAGCAGGCGGCCCAGCAGCAGCAGCACCAGCAGCAGGTGCAGCAGCTCCAGGGCGAGTTCCTGAAGGCCCGGGCCGCGTGCCTCGAGGCCAAGGGTTACACGGTCAAGTGACGGGAGGGATGCCATGTCCACGCGATCATGCCTCGCCGCCTCGGTCCTGCTCCTCGCACCGCTCACCGCAGCGGCGCAGACGCTCGACTGGCCGGCCACCGTCGTGTGCTCTCTCTTCGATCCGACCATCTGCACACCGGAGGGCTGTCACCAAGCGGCGCTCGACACCCTCGATTCTCCCCGCTTGATTCGACTCGACCTCGGGGAAGGCGTCATGCACGCCGTGACGCCGGAGCACGCCGGCCGCCAATCGCACTTCAAGGTCATCGATGCCGACGAGACGAGGATCGTCATGCAGGGCTTCGAGAACGGCCGCGCCTTCTCCGGCGTGCTCGACGAGCCGGGCACGCTGGCGCTCAGTGCCGCGGTGGAGAAGACGACCTTTTCGGTGTTCGGCCGCTGCACCGACCTGAAGCTGATCGTTGAAGCCGGAAGGTGAACCGCCCTGAACCCGCAACCGGGAGATTCCGAGCTCAAGGTGCACTCCGATCGCCTGACGCAACCTGGAGGTCGAGCATGGTAGCCTGCTGGAGACTCTGGCTGAGACGTGGCGGAACCGCTGTCCTCGCGCTAACGGCACTCGCCGCCGTCACCGGCTGCGGATCTCGGGAGGAGGCGGCCCAGCCGGACGCGATCACCGCTGAGCAGACGACAATGGCGCCGACCGAGGCGCCGACGCCGCTGCCCGCCGGGATGGCTCCCCTCCTCGAGACCTTCACGGGCGACCTCGACGGCATGGTCGAGCGCCGGATCATCCGGGTCCTGACCGTCCAGAACCCGATCCTCTACTTCGTCGACCAGGGCCGCGAGCTCGGCATCACCTACGAGGCCATCAAGGCCTTCGAAAAGCAGCTCAACACGAGGCTCGGCAACAAGGTGGTCACCGTCCACGTGATCGCGATCCCGGTCGCGCGCGACGAGCTCATCCCACGCCTGATCGCGGGACAGGGCGACATCGCCGCCGCCCAGCTCGCGATCACGCCCGAGCGCCAGCAGCAGGTGGACTTCGCAAAGCCCTTTGTGACCGGCGTGCGGGAGGTCCTGGTCACCGGCCCCGCGTCGCCACCGGTTGAGAACCTCGAGGACCTGTCGGGCAAGCAGGTCTACGTCCGCCCCTCGAGCAGCTACGCCGAGCACCTGAGGAAGCTCAACGCCCACTTCGAGGCCGCCGGCAAGCCGCCGGTGACGGTGCTGCCGGCCGAGGAGGTGCTGGAGGACGGCGACATCCTGGAAATGGTCAACGCGGGCCTCGTCCCGGCGACGGTGGTGGACGAGTACACGGCCGATCTCTACACCCAGGTCTTCCCCGGCCTGCAGAAGCGCTCCGACATCGCGAGCCAGCCGGTCGCGTTCGCGTGGGCGATCCGCAAGGGAAGCCCCCAGCTCGCCGCCGAGATCAACGCCTTCGTCGCGACGCACCAGCAGGGCACCCTCGCCGGCAACGTGGTCCTCAACAAGTACCTGAAGACCACCAAGTGGGTGAAGGATGCGCAGAGCGACGAGGACCGCCAGCGCTTCCTGTCGATGGTCGAGCTGTTCAAGAAGTACGGTGATCAGTACGGGCTCGACTACCTGCTGATGGCCGCCCAGGCCTACCAGGAGTCGGGCCTCGACCAGTCGAAGCGCAGCCCTGTGGGCGCGATCGGCGTGATGCAGGTCATGCCCTCCACCGCCAGCGACAAGGCGGTCGGGATCCCCGACATCGAGAAGCTCGAGAGCAACATCCACGCCGGGATCAAGTACAACCGGTGGATGATCGACAACTTCTACAACGAGCCCGGCGTCACCCCGCTCAACCGCGGGCTGTTCGCCTTCGCCTCGTACAACGCGGGGCCCGCCCGCGTCGCGGGCCTGCGCAAGCAGGCGGCGGCGGAGGGCCTCGATCCCAACCGGTGGTTCAACAACGTGGAGCTGATCGCAGCCAAGCGCATCGGCCGCGAGACGGTCACCTACGTCGCCAACATCTACAAGTACTACCTCGCCTACCAGCTGATGGCGCAGCAGCGCGAGGCCCGCGAGCAGGCGAAGGGCCAGGTCGGCGCATCACCGTCGCCCTCTGCCGGCGGTTGATCAGGTGGTGCGGCGGCAAGGGGGAGGCCCGGGTCGAACCGGGGTGCGGATCGCGGTCGGGCGCGGGCTGGCGTTGCTCGCCGCGCTCGGCGCACTGGCGGCCGCCGCCACGCCGGCCCACGCCGATCCACCCGAGCTGACGGCGTTCGCCGGCGTGCGGACCGGGTACGAGTTCGAGGATGGCGCCACCGGGGCCAACCTGCCGTCCGACGAGGCTCTCTCGCTCGGCCTGATCCTCGGCTTCCCGCTCGACAACGACCGCACCCTCGAGGTGGCCTGGACCCATGAGGAGATCGAGGTCCCGACCGCTCACGACGGCGGCACGGCGGTCGGGCTCCGCTTCGACACCCTGGCCGTCGGAGGGACCTACGAGTGGGGGCAGCACGCGGTCCGGCCCTTCGTGTCGGCGACGGCCGGGCTGACGCTGCTCAGCCCGGACGACAGCGACTACGACCTCGACCTGCTCGCCGCCGCCACCCTGGGCGCCGGCGTCAAGGTGCCGATCTCGAAGCGGGTGGGACTGCGTTTCGAGGGACGGGGCGTGGCGATGCTCACGCTCGACGGCACCGCCGGGGTCTGCGGCCCGGGCGGCTGCGCGCTGGCCTTCGCGGGCTCCGGCATCGGCCAGCTCGAGCTGCTGGCCGGGATCTGGTTCTCCTTGTGATCCAGCCCCTCAGCAAAGCGGAGCCAGAACGCCGCGCTTGAGGCTCAGGCGGCGCGAGCTGTGTGCCCGGCTGCACCGCCCGGGGAGGCGTCTGGTAGGCGTCGCCCCTACTCGAGTGGAAGCGACTCGAGCCAGCCGGACTCGAGCAGGTACCGGTACAGGTGGTCGAGGGGCGGCGGGAAGCGCAGGCTCTCCGCCGTGACCAGGCCTACCGTCGGGAACTCGACCGCGGGCGACCCGGGAGGCAGGGCGGCGAGCGACGCTCTCATCGCTTCGACCGGCATCGGGTAGACATAGACTCGGACGTTTTCCGCAAGAAGCCGCCCGAGGGACTCGAGAAGACCACCCATCAGCTCCCCGTAGTTCGCCGCCTGCATCAGGGGGACGAGCGTCGACACGCCCGCGATGAACCTCAGCGGCTGCGTGGTGTACCTCCGGAGATAGCCGGAAAGCTGATAGTTGCGGGAGTAACGAGTCAGGAGAACTGGCCGCCCGAGGCCGGACAACGCCTCCAGCCGCTCCATGATCGGGGGGGCGGCGGGTTCCACCGTCCCGCCGAGTGGGTCCGTGCTCATCTCGAACAGGCCCAACGGCTCACGACCGGCGGACCCGACCTCGCCGCCGAGACGGCGGAGCGCTGCCTCCAGGATCCGCTGGTGTATCGGTTCGGGGTGGCGGAAGATCCCCCGCTCGACGACGATCGGACGCTTGCGCAAGCTCTCCGACGGTTGGGTCAGCTGGAGGTCCGCAGTGAGGTGCACCGCATTGCCGTAGCCGCCTCGCACCAGGGCCACACCGATCGTCCGAGGTTCAGCGTTCCCGAAGTCGACGCCCGAAAGCTCCATGACGTCGATCTCGATCCGCTCGAGCGACAGCTCGGAGACGAGGGCAGACAGGATGGCCTCGACCGAATGACTGGCAAAGAACGCGGTGTGAACGAGGTTGACGCCCAGGACGCCAATCGCCTGTTGCTGGTGCAGGTTGCTGGCGTCCATCATGTTGACGTGAACCAGGATGTTGCTTGGCTGGCCGCGAGGTGTGGACTGGAAGCGAACCCCCAGCCACCCGTGGCATTCGTTTGTCCCAGCGAAATTGCGGGCGGCGACTGTGTCGGCGAAGACAAAGAACCGCGTGTCGGCTCCGCATCTCGAATCGAGCCGCTCGAGCAGCAACGCGTACTCGTGATCGAGCATGGAGATCAGCCGATCGCGCGACACGTACCGCGAGCCCTTCCCGTAGATGGCGTCGCTGAAGGTCATGTCGTAGGCCGAAATCGTCTTCGCAACGGTCCCTGACGCTCCGCCGACCTGAAGGAACCAGCGGGCCACTTCCTGCCCTGCTCCGATCTCCGCGAAGGTGCCGAAGATCTTCGGGTCGAGGTTGATCTGGAGGGCCTTGTGATGGGTATCGACCTTGGGGGTCTCGCTCACGATGGTCTCCGAAACTCCGCCCTTTCCTGCATCGCGCCACACCCGGCGCCCGCTTGTGCTCTGCTCTCTGAACTCCGCCCCATGTTACCGCAGAGGGGGTCTCCCCGTTGTCTGCAGCTCGGAGCATGGGACAGCTCCATGGCGCGAGAGTGCTCCAGCGCGCCGGCGCCGAACCGGGAGAGTGGTACGAGTGGCACCGTAGTTTTCCCGATAGTGACCGCCGGGGCCGGCGGCTAGCCTGATCGACGAACGATCCCCTGCGACCACGCCCGGATCGTCGCCGAGGACGCAGCGGTGGCAACCTGACGGCGTCGATCGGGCGACATCGTTCGACCGCCGGGAATGAGAGCGAGGTGAACCATGAGCGAGCTTCCGGCCGACCAACTCCGCCCGGATGTCACGCGCCGAACCATCGAGCTGGCGGTCAGGCTGGTCCTGATCGGCCTGCTGGCGTACTGGTGCTTCCGGATCTTCCGCCCCTTCCTGATGCCGCTCGTCTGGGGGACCGTCCTCGCGGTCGCGCTCGCGCCGCTCTACCTGCGGCTAGAGGGCCTGCTGCGGGGCAGGCGCAAGCTCGCGGCGACGCTGCTGGTCGTGGTCTGCCTCGGGCTCCTCGTGGTCCCGACGGTCGCCCTCTCCGACTCGGTGCTCGACGGCGCCCGCTTCATCACGACGAAGCTCGAGCAGGGAGGAGAGGGCGAGCTGAGGATCCCGCCGGCGCCCGCGAGCGTCGCCGACTGGCCGCTTATCGGGGAGAAGGTCTACGAGACCTGGAACGCAGCCGCCACCAGCCTCGCGACGGTGCTCAAGCCGTTCCGCTCGCAGCTGCTGGCCTTCGGCGGCTGGCTCGTTGGGCTCGCCAAGCAGGGGGCTCTCGCCGTCATCATGACCGCGGTGTCGCTGGTGATCGCCGCGGTGCTGCTGGTTCGACGCGAGTCTGCGGTCAAGGCCGCACTCAACGTCGGGGAGAGGCTCGGCGGCGAGCACGGCACCGAATCGGTGCGGCTCGCCGGCCGCGCGATCGGCACCGTCGCCAAGGGCGTGGTCGGCGTGGCGGCGATCCAGGCCGCGCTCGCCGCCATCGGCCTGGTCGCGGCGGGCGTGCCCGGCGCCGGGCTGTGGGCGCTGCTGGTGCTGGTGCTCGCTGTCGCTCAGCTGCCGCCGATCCTGGTGCTGGGCCCGGCGATCCTGTACCTGGTCGCGATGCAGGCCGGCACCACCGTCATCGTCCTGTTCACCATCTGGAGCCTGATCGTCTCGTTCTGCGACGCGGCCTTGAAGCCGCTGCTGCTGGGGCGCGGCATCGAACTGCCGGTCGGGGTGATCCTGATCGGCGCGATCGGTGGCCTCATCCTGCACGGCCTGATCGGCCTGTTCGTTGGCGCGGTCGTGTTCTCGATCGGCTACCGCCTGTGGGGCGCCTGGATGGCCCAACCCGCCCCCCGCGTGGCCGACGCTGCGCCAACGAAGCAAGGCTAGGGAGCTGGTACCGCAAAGGCCTATTCGGCGTCCGTGGTTGACCGAGTTGCTCTCGGACGGCCATTGCGGTCCGAACTCGTCAGGATGCGCGTCGCGCATCCCGAGGAGCGTGTGGGCAGAGGCCAACAGCAGTGACCACGTCACGAACTCGCCCAGGGGCCTATGCCCCGCACGCTCCTACGGCGGGCCCGCCACCGGCTCCCAGCTCGGGTCCGGGTTGAAGCGCTCCACCGCCCGGAACTCGTCGATGGTCTTCTCGCCGAGGTCCTTCTCGTAGACCACGCCGTCGTGGCTGACGATGAAGGTCTTCACCCCGGTCACCCGGTACTGGGCCGGCGCGGCGACCAGCGCGAAACCGCCGATCATCGCGCCGCCGACCACGAAGTCCATCTCGCCCATCGGCGCGTCCGGGCCCTGGCCCTTCAGGATCTTGAAGTAGTAGCCGTGGTAGGGCTCGAGTCGGTCGCTGTAGCCCTCGGCGATCGCCCGCGCGGCCCCCTCGCCCACCGGCCCCTGCCACGATCCGTCGCTGCCCTGCCACGCCAGCCCGTCCTGGGCGCCCGGGGTGCTGATGATGCGCTGGGCGTACTGGTTGACCAGCGAGCCCTCGCGCTTGGTGTAGGCGTACTCGTGCTGCGCCTCGACGTAGCCGAGACACACCTCGATGGCGTCGATCTCGTTGCTGCCGATGCGGCGGAAGAGGAGCTCCTCACGGCCCGCCGCGGTGTCGAAGCGCCACTTTCCGCCCGTCTTGACGATCGGGATCGGCAGCGGCCACTCCTCATCGCCGACCGAGACGACGGCCAGCTTCTTGTTGCCCGGATCGCGGGTGACCGCCATTTTCGTGCGGGCCTGCGCGGCGAAGCTCGCGGCCGTGTTGCGGTCACTGACCGCGTCGTCGGTGACCACGAGATCGACGCCGTCCGGCCCGAAGATCCCGGTCAAGGCCGGTACGTCGAAGCTCTCGGCGGCGGCGATCAGCGCCTCGGCCGCCGCCTCGGGCGTCTTGAACATCGTCTGCTGGTTTGGCGCAGCCGGCGCGTCGGCCGCGACAGCGGCTCCCGGCACCGCCAGCGCGAAGATCAGGCTGATGACGAGCCCCGCACTGCGCGCGCAGAGCTGTGAATGGCCATGACGGTCGAGACTGATGATCATCGCGTCACCTCCGCCCGCCGCCGCCCCGCATGCCGCCGCCCCCGCCTCTCATGCCGCCTCCCATGCTCGAGGCGCCGCGCGAGCTGCTCATCCGGGCGCTCGAGCCGCTGTAGCCCCGCGAGCCGCCGCTGAGGCTGGACCGCGACCCGGTGCTCTTGGGGACGCTGCGATTGCCGACCCGGTCGCCGCCGCTGCTCCGCGTCGACGCGCCGGAGTAGGAGCTGCGGCTCGCCGAGCCGCCGAACTGGTGGGCGGCCAGACCGGAGGTGTCCGCGCGGCCGCCGGTCCCGCCGGCGCGGTTGCTGACGCCGGCGCCTCCGGCCCGGTTGGCGGCGCCGGCCGTCTGCCGGCCGCCCTGTTGGCGGGCGCTCGCCTGACGGTTCGCGAGCGAGTCGCCGCGAGCCGAGCCGCCGTACTTGTTCGCGGTCGCCCGGTCCGAGTACGGCGTGCCGCCGCGGTGCTGCGCGTTGTGCTCCCACTTCCCGCTGCCGGCGCCGCCCCGATCGCCCCGGTTGATTTCGTTTCGGTTGAAGTTGTTGTCGACGTTGATATCGATGTCGTTGCCGCCCCAGCCGCAGCCGCAGCACGAGCCGCCCCACGCCGCGCCCCACATGAACCCGAAGCTGAACGAAACGAACGCTGCGCCCGGCGGGTAGTAGGGGTAGTAGATCGGCGGGTAGGGGTAGTAGGGCGCCCCATAGACGACGGTCGGGTTGTAGGACGGCACGTAGATGACCTCGGGATCGGCGGACTCCACGACGATGACCGTCTTCTCCTCGACGACCCTGGTCTCGACGATCTGCTGCTCGTTGGACTCGAGGGCGCCCTTGTCCTGGGCCTTCTTGCGCATCCGCTGGACGGCGTCCATGACGTCGTCCTGCTGCGCGAGGAAGGCGTTGCCGAGGTCGGTGGTCCACTGGATGTCGTCCACCAGTCGCTTGACCACATCCGGGACCGCCGCCATCGACTGGATGCTCGGATCCCACGGCTGCTTGGCCACCGCCTCGGCCAGCGCGTCGCCCGTGACGTCCGGGTTCTTCGCCATCCACTGCTGGAGCTGGACGAGCTCGAGCGGGTACGTCGAGGCGACCAGCGTCTGGGCGAGCAGCGGGTCGGGGTAGAGGGCGATCGGTGCGACCAGCGAGTCGAGCTGCTCCGGCGGCAGCTTGGCTGCGGTTTCCTCTGCAGCGGCCTCCGCGGTGGGCGCTCCCGCCGGCTGCCCGCCCCGGGTCAGCACCGGCAGCGGCGGTTCCTCCTCCTGGGAGAACGCCGCGCCTGCGGCGAGCGCCAGCAGGACGCCACAGACGATCGCTGTGGGACGGAGCTGGACCGGGTTCCCTGCTCTCAACCGCGAACATCGAAGCTGCATGATCATGCGCTCCCTTTCATGCCGGCGTGACCGGGGTCGATCCTGCCTGCGGCCGCGAAGGGCTGCCGAGTATTGTATCCTGCGCGCATTCTGCGCCCGTTCCCGTTCCCGACGAGGACGATCGACCCGCGACCGCGTCACGCGGTGGCGGCTGCGGAGAGGAAACCACGCTCGGCATCGCATTACTCCCCCACGGCAGCCGGCAGCAGCCGCCGGTCGGCGTCGAGCGGTGTGCCGAGGCCCACGAGAATCAGCTCGGTGTCGTCGGCGGCCAGCGGGCCGCTGCGGTCGCCGCTCATGGCTGCAGGTCGTCCTCGGCGGCCAGCATTTCGGTCCTCGCTCCGGCGCGGATCAGCAGCGCCAGCGCCACCCGCTGAGCGTCACTCATCCCGGCCCGACGCGCCACCACCCGTCGCGCCTCGTCCGGCACGTCGGTGATGAGCCCGTCCGCGCCGCGGCTCATCGCGCTGAGCATCCACGCCGGGTCGTTGACGGTCCACACGTAGACCTGCTGGCCGGCGCGATGGGCGCGACGCACGAAACGCGGAGTGGCCATCCTCGCCTCGACCGCCAGGAAGTCGGCGCCGAGCTTCCTGACATCCCCCACCGCCTTGGCGACAAGCACCCCAACGCGCCAATTGGGCCGCAGATGCTTGAGCTTCCACGCCACGGTGTGGTCCATCGACATGTAGAGGCACTGCTTCTCCATGCCGGACGCCTCGACGATCGAGACCACCCTCTCCTCGAGGCGCTGGTTGTGGCCATAGGACTTGAGCTCGATGAGCACGCCCGTGCGGCCCTTGCAGACCGCGAGCGCCTCGGCGAGAGTCGGCACCCGCTCGCCGGCGAACCGAGGGCCGGCGCGGCTGCCGACGTCGACCGAGCGCAGCGTTGCCGCCGGGGCGCTCCAGATCTGCATGGAGACGCCGGCCACGTTCATGAGATCGCTGTCGTGCACGACCAGCACCTCGCCGTCCGCCGACTCCTGGACGTCGAGCTCGACGAGGTCCGCCCCCTGCTCGACCGCCAGTCGAAACGCGGCCAGCGTGTTCTGGGGCGCCGCCGCCGAGGCGCCGCGATGCGCGATCACCAGCACCGGGCGGTCGCGCCGCGACGCCGCCAGGTTGAGGAGGGCGATGTTGACCACGACAGCCGCGGCGAGGACCGCCGCGCCGATCCTGAACGATCGGGGGATCCAGGCGGGCTCGCCGGGGCGCGCCCAGCTCGGCGCCTCCGGCAGGCTGGGCGAGCGCGGATCGCCGAGGCGCAGGTAGAGCCGGACCAGGAGCAGCGCGAGCAGCGAGACGTTGACGATGCTGACCGCGAGGCCGGCGGCAAACCACAGGACCGCCAGCGCGGCGATGAACACGAGCAGCGCCGCGAGCGAGCCGGAAAGCAGCGGCGCGGCAGCTCGGCCGAGCGCCTCGGGGAGCGATGTGACGGCGGCTGCAAGCGCCACCGCGCCCGCCAACCACATCGCAATCACCCCCAGGATGATCCGACGTTCGCCGACCGACCGCCTCGCGCTCTCGGCGAGCGCCCGCCGCGGGTTGACGTCCTCGAACAGGACCAGCGGCAGCGCGAACACCCAGCGGGCGATCATCCAGCCCAGCACGCTCGCCAGCCCGGCGCCAACCACCGCAGCGAGGGCTGCGGCCGCCCAGAAGGCCGCTGGCCGCTCAGCCAGGTAGTAGTTGATGTCGTGGCGGCCGAGCAGCGCCCAGTAGCCGAGGCCGAGCAGAGCGAGCAGCGGCGCGGCGGCGGCCAGCAGGCGCAGCACGATGTGCAGAGTGAGGCGGAGCACGTCGAGCGCCTGACGCCCGCCGACCACGAGCGCCTCCCTCGCGGTCAGGCGCGACCCCTGGGCTGCGGTGAAGCCGATGCCCATCAGGCAGGCCAGCTCGAGAGCGCTGATGGCGAGGAAGACCGCGCCACCCACGATGAGCGCTGCGACCCCGGCGCGAGTGGTCACGAAGAAGCGGAGAATGTCGGCGTCCGCCACGACCCTGTTGCGGGGGCTGAACATGATCCAGCGCAGCAGCAGCAGGGTCAGTGGACCGAGCACCATGACAGCGAGCGCCTTGTAGGCCAGGTCGGTCAGCAGCAGGCTCCGCCACGAGTGGAGGGCATCGCGAACGGCATCCGCCAGTAGCCCGCGCGTTTGCTTCCACATCGTATCCACCTCAGCTGCACGTCGACGGATCGTGGATCCGCCCGGAATCGTTGCGTTGCCCGTGGCCCGCCTCCCGTCCTGCGACGAAGACGACCCTCCCAGAACCGCCTCGTGCTCGCAGGGCGGCGATCGACTGTGCCCAGTCGCTCCACCAGGGGCCGTGGACCTCCGATCGAGGGTAGCATCGGCCAACTATCGCCGAAGCCCGCAAATTTGCGGATGCCGCCGCCGCCACCGTGAAGTAGCCTCCGCCGTGGCAGCGCAAGCGCCTGTGAAGGGCAAGTTGGAGTAGACTTAGCCGCCACCATGCTGAGTACTCAAGGCGTCGACAACGCTTGCCTGACGCTCCGGGAGGAGGGGTCATGATGCGACACCGATTCACCCCCATCATCGTTTGTGCTGTGCTCGTCTCGCTGGCTGCAGCGGTCGCCTGCAAGAAGGCGCCCGCCCCTCCCCCGCCGCCGGTCCCGGTCAAGGCCGCCGAGGTCCTGGTGCGCGACGTCCCGATCTTCATGGAAGCGATCGGCGAGACCCGCGGCAACACCGAGATCGAGATCCGGGCCCGGGTCGAGGGCTTCGTCGAGAGCGTGGACTTTGCCGAGGGCACGATGGTCAGCAAGGGGCAGCTGCTCTACACCATCGACCCGCGCCCCTTCGAGGCCTCGCTCGCCAGGGCCAACGCCACCCTCGCCCAGGCCGAGGCCGAGCTGCAGCGGGCCCACCAGGACGTGGTGCTGTACGAACCGCTGGTCGCCAAGAACGCGATCTCGCGCCAGCAGTACGACACCGCGGTGGCGGTAGAGCGCGCCCAGGCGTCGGCGGTCGAGGCGGCCCGCGCCGCCGTCGAGAGCGCCAAGCTCGACCTCTCCTACACCCGGGTGCACGCGCCCGACGCCGGCATGGTCGGCAAGACCGAGGTCTACCCGGGCACGCTGGTGGGGCGCGGCCAGAGCACGCTGCTCACCCAGGTCTCGAAGATCGACCCGATCAACATCCGCTTCACGCTCCCCGAGCGCGGCTACCTCATCGCCGCGAGGAGGAACGCGGAGCGAGGGTCTACCGGCAATCCGGATATGCCCATCGAGCTGCTGCTGGCCGACGGATCGGTCCACCCCCACACCGGACGGTTCGTGTTCATCGACCGCTCCGTGGACCCGCGGACCGGCACGATCATGCTCGAGGCCTCCTTCCCGAACCCTGGCGGGGTCGTTCGCCCGGGGCAGTACGGCCGGGTGCGGGCGGCGGTCGACCTCAAGAAGGACGCCATCCTGGTTCCCCAGCGCGCGGTCCTCGAGATGCAGGGCATCGACCGCGTCGCGGTGGTTGGCGCTGACAACACGATCGAGCTCCGCCAGGTGCAGACGGGTCAGAGGATCGGATCGCTATGGGTCGTCGACTCGGGCCTGGCCGCCGGCGAGCGGATCGTGGTCGAGGGCCTCCAGAAGCTGCGGCCCGGCGCCACCGTGACCCCCGAGATGGTGACCATCTCGGAGACCGGCCTTGCCGCAGGCGGCGCCGGGGGGGCGGCTCCCTCCGCAGGGAGCTAGCCATGGCGAACTTCTTCATCCGGCGGCCGATCGTCGCCATCGTCATCGCGATCATCATCGTGCTGCTCGGGCTCAACAGCCTGCGCAACCTGTCCTTCGAGCAGTACCCCTTCCTGGCGCCGCCGATCATCCGCATCACCGCCAACTACCCCGGCGCCTCGGCGGTCGCGGTCGAGCAGTCAGTGGCGACGCCGATCGAGCAGGAGGTCAACGGCGTCGAGGGCATGATCTACATGAAGTCGTCGAACACCAGCGACGGCCGCATGCTGCTCGACGTCAGCTTCGAGGTCGGAACCAACCAGGACATGGCCAACGTGATGACCCAGAACCGGGTGTCCTCGGCCCAGTCCCGCCTGCCCCAGGAGGTGATCGCGCAGGGGGTCACGGTCAAGAAGCAGAGCCCCAGCATCCTGATGCTGATCTCGCTCTACTCGCCGAACGGCAGCTACGACTCGGAGTTCCTGATCAACTACTGCGGCATCAACCTGCGCGATCAGATCCTGCGCGTCCCCGGCATCGCCCAGGTCGACCTCTTCGGCGGCACCGACTACGGCATGCGGATCTGGCTCGAGCCGGACAAGCTGGCCAAGCTCGAGCTGACGCCGTCGGACATCATGTCGGCGATCAAGGAGCAGAACCTGCAGGCCCCGGCCGGCCGGGTCGGGATGCGGCCCTCGCCCGCGGACCAGGAGTTCACCTACACGGTGAGCGCGCCGAGCCGCCTGGTCACCGAGGAGGAGTTCGCGAACATCATCATCCGCGAGACCTCAACCGGCGCCCAGATCAGGATCCGGGACGTCGGCCGGGTCGAGCTCGGGTCCCAGGACTACAACTCCTTCGGACGCCTCAACGGCCAGCCCGCAGGGTCGATGGCCGTCTACCTGCTGCCCGGCGCCGACCAGCTCCAGGCCTCGGAGAGGATCTACGAGACGATGCGGCAGGCGAAGGGCTTCTTCCCCCCCGACACGGACTACCGGATCGTCTACGACACCACCCCCGCGGTCGAGGCCTCGATCGAGTCGATCGTCCACACCTTCATCGAGGCCTTCATCCTGGTCACCCTGGTGGTCTTCGTCTTCCTGCAAAACCCGCGCGCCACCATCATCCCGCTGGTGACCGTGCCGGTGTCGCTGATCGGCACCTTCATCTTCTTCCCGTTGCTGGGCTTCTCGGTCAACACCCTGTCGATGTTCGGCCTCGTGCTCGCGATCGGCATCGTGGTCGACGACGCGATCGTGGTCGTCGAGGCGGTGATGCATCACATCGAGCACGGGATGAGCCCCAGGGACGCGACGGTGCAGGCGATGAAGGAGGTGTCGGCCCCGGTCATCGGCATCGCGCTCATCCTGTCCGCGGTGTTCGTCCCGGTGGCCTTCATCCCCGGTCTCACCGGCCGGATGTACCAGCAGTTCGCGCTCACCATCGCGATCTCGGTGCTGCTGTCGGCGTTCAGCGCGCTCTCGCTCTCCCCCGCTCTCTCCGCCATGGTGCTGAGGCCGGCCAGGCCGATGCGCGGCCCCCTCGGAGCCTTCTTCAACTGGTTCAATCGCGTCTTCCAGCGCACGACCGATGGCTACGTCCACGGCGCCCGGATGCTGGTGCGCCGGTCGTTCCTGACCGTTGTCATCGTTGCCGTCGTCCTGGTGGGAGCGGGCCTGTTCGGCGGCGCCCTGCGCGCCGGCTTCGTCCCCGACGAGGACCAGGGGATCTTCGGCATCAACGTGACGCTGCCGCCGGGCGCCTCGCTCGAGCGGACGAGCGCGGTGCTGGCCCAGGTCGAGAAGATCGGCGGCACGATCGAGGAGGTCGAGTCCTACCAGACGATCGGCGGCTACGGCGCGGTCACCGCCACCTTCCAGCCCAACTTCGGGACGGTCTTCGTCCGGCTCAAGCCGTGGGAGGAGCGGCATGGCGAGCAGGCGCACGTGACCGGCGTGATGGCGCGCCTGCAGGGCCAGTTCGCCCGCATCCCGGAGGCGATCATCTTCCCGTTCAACATCCCGGCCATCACCGGCTTCGGCGCCTCGGCCGGCTTCAACTTCATCCTCCAGGACCGCAGCGGCGGTCTCAGCGTCGAGCATCTCGGCGAGCTCTCCCGGCAATTCCAGGAGGCGGCGAGGAAGCGGCCGGAGATCGGCAACCTCTTCACCTCGTTCGACCCCCGCTACCCGCAGGTGAAGGTCGAGCTCGACCGTGACAAGGCGCGCAAGATGGGGGTGCCGGTCAACCAGGCCTTCCAGACCCTCGCCGCCAGCCTGGGCGGCAGCTACGTCAACGACTTCAACCGCTTCGGGCGGCTGTACCGGGTCTACGTCCAGGCCGACGCCGACTACCGCCGCACGCCCGACGACATCGGCCGGATCTGGGTCCGCAGCGAGTCCACCGGCGTCATGATGCCGCTCGCCACCCTGGTCACGGTCTCGCCCCAGCCGGGGACCGAGATGACCAACCGCTTCAACCTGATGCGCTCGGTGGAGCTCAACGGCGTACCGGCCAGGGGATTCGCCTCGGGCCAGGCGCTGGCCGCCCTCGAAGAGGTGTTTGCCGCGACGATGCCTGCGGAGACGGGCTACGCCTACTCCCAGATGTCCTACCAGGAGAAGGTCGCGCCGCCGGCAACCCCGACGATGATCGCCGCGATCGTCGTCGTCTTCCTGCTCCTGGCCGCGCTCTACGAGAGCTGGCGGCTGCCGTGGGCGGTGCTGCTGGGCTCGCCGCTGGTCGCGCTGGGCGCCTTCTTCGGGGTCTGGCTGCTCGGCTTCGACAACAACGTCTACGTCCAGATCGGCGTCATCATGCTGATCGGACTGGCCGCCAAGAACGCAATCCTGATCGTCGAGTTCGCGAAGGTCAAGCACGAGGAGGGCACGCCGCTCGAGGACGCCGCCCTGGAGTCGGCGCGAGTGCGCTTCCGGCCGATCCTGATGACCGCCTTCGCCTTCATCCTGGGCGTCATTCCGCTGATGAAGGCGACCGGGGCCGGGGCCGGCGCGCAGAACGTGATGGGCACCGCGGTCTTCTTCGGGATGCTGATCGCGACCGCCGTCGGCGTCTTCCTCATCCCGGGCAACTTCGTCTTTGTCGAGGGCCTCGGCAAGCGGAAGCGGGCGGCGGCCGAGCCAGGCGCCGAGGCGGCGCGGATCGAGGGAGGGCACTGAGATGGCACGTCGAGTCCTGATCGCAGCCGTGCTCTGCTCGCTCGCCGCGGCCTGCACCCTGGGCCCCGACTACCAGCGGCCGCCGATCGCCACTCCCGAGGGCTGGCGGCAGGCCGCCGCCGCAGAGGCCTCGATCGCGAACCTGCCCTGGTGGGAGCTGTTCCAGGACGAGCAGCTGCAGAGCCTGATCAGAACCGCGCTCGCCGAGAACCGCGACCTCAAGATCGCGATCGAGCGCATCGAGGAGGCGCGGGCGACCTACGGCTACAGCCGCGCCGACCTCTACCCCAAAATCGACGCGAGTGCGACCGCGGGGAGCCTGCAGTTCAGCGGCGGCAGCCTGACCCACACCCCTGAAGGCGGCGTCGACACCAGCATGGAGCGATACGGCCTGGACGTCGGGCTGTCCTGGGAGCTCGACTTCTTCGGCCGCATCCGGCGCGCCAACGAGGCCGAGCTCGCGAACCTTCTCGCCACCGAGGAGGCGCGGCGGGCGGTCGCCATCGCCGTGGTGGCCAACGTGGCGCGGGCCTACGTCGAGCTGCGCGATCTCGACTGGAGGCTCGAGATCACCCGGCGGACCCTGGAGTCGCGGCGCGAGTACCTCGGGCTCGCCCGCGACCGCTTCGAGGGCGGGCTCACGCCCGAGCTGGACTCCCGCCAGGCCGAGGCGGAGATGTACCGCGTCCAGTCCTACGTCTTCCAGCTCGAGGGGCTGGTCGCGCAGAAGGAGAACGAGATCTCGTACCTGCTCGGGCGCAACCCGTCGGCCGTCCCCCGGGGGCGCGCGGTGGGCGCGCAGCCGATTCCCCCGGAGGTGCCGGCCGGCCTGCCGGCGGCGCTGCTCGAGCGGCGCCCGGACGTCCGCCAGGCCGAGGAGCAGCTGATCTCCGCCAACGCCCGGATCGGCGAGGCCAGGGCCATGCTCTACCCCCAGATCGCGCTCACCGGCACCTACGGCTTCGCGAGCACCGACCTGAGCGAGCTGCTCGACGGCTCGAGCGAGAGCTGGAACATCTTCGCCGGCCTCCTGCAGCCGATCTTCCAGGGCGGGAAGAACCGGCGGCGGGTGGAGGTGCGGGAGTCGCAGCAGCGGCAGGCGGTCTACGCGTACGAGCGCACCGTCCTGCAGGCGCTGCGCGAGGTCGAGGACGCGCTGATCGGCCTGCAGAAGGCCGGCGAGCAGCGCGGATCGCAGGCCGAGCGGGTGGTCGCCGAGCGCAAGGTGCTCGAGCTGTCCGAGCTGCGCTACCGCGGCGGCGTCACCGACTACCTCGAGGTCCTCGACGCCCAGCGATCGCTGTTCAACGCCGAGATCGACGAGGTTTCGAGCATCAGCGCGCACGTGGGCTCGCTGATCCAGCTCTACAAGGCGCTCGGCGGCGGCTGGCCGGTCGGAGCCACTGCCGCTGAGCAGGACCAAAACTCGATGTCAGAGAAAGGGAGTTCAGGATGAGTGCTCTGTTTCGACTGCGCGCGATGTTAGTGCTCGCGGCGACCGTCGGCGCCGCGCTTGCCGTGTCCCCTGCGGCGGCGCAGGAGGAGGCGGCCAAGCAGAAGGTCGACGTCAAGGGCGAGTACGTCCGCCTCGGGTACAACGACGAGGGATGGGTGGTGCTCGGGTACGGGACTGCGAACAGCTCGGTGGGCGAGGAGTGGATGCTGCTCGACGTCGGGATCACCCTGGTCAACGGCACCCCGGATCAGAAGTTGGACCGCGATGACCTGACGGTGACCACTCCCGACGGCTCCACGGTCCAGCTCGCGAGCCAGGAGGAGTTCACAAAGGCCTCGCTGCGGGCGCTCGAGGCCAGGGCCAACATGACCCGTGACTCGATCAACTACTTCCCGGCGATCGCCGACAAGGCGTGCCGGATCGGCTTCTTCACCGACGTCTCGCAGCCGGTCCGCGGCCTCGCCTACGACGTGGTCGAGCTGAGCCACGACCGGGCCTGCGTCGGCCGCGCGTACTTCAAGGTCCCCAACGGCATCCAGTACGGGCAGCACTTCCTCAACGTGCGCTTCGCCGGCAGCACCGTCCAGGTGCCGTTCAAGATCATGACCAAGGATGAGCTCAAGGAGAACAAGGCGAAGTGGAAGGAGCTGCAGAAGCAGCTCAAGCAGCAGCAGAAGGACCAGGGCTAGGAGCGTCTGGGCATAGGCCTCCGGGCGCGTTGCTGATTTCGGGTTGTGGGACTGGCCTTAGCCCACACGCTCCTCGGGATGCGCTGCGCGCATCCTGACCAGTATGTGTCGCAGTGGCCGTCCGACGCCGCCTTGGTCAACCACGCGCGTCGAACAGACTAGCGTGGTGCGAACCGCGAGCTACACGACTACTCCAGGCGCAGTGACGAAGACGAGGGGCGGGAGCTACTCCCGCCCCTCGTTCTCGAACAGCACCGAGTAGAAGCGGCGCACGTACTGCTCGGGGACCTTGTCGATCGGGTAGGAGCCGTGCATCAGAACGTGGACCCATCGACCGTCGCGCCTCTCCAGCACCCCGGTCTGAAACACGTTCTCCAGGCACGACTCGTCACCGCGAAACGACCCGCAGTCGTCGAGGAAACAGGAGTACCAGGCCACGTCGCCAGAGGCCGAGAAGACGATGCGCAGGTCGCGGAGCTCGAAGCGGGTGCCGCGGAACTCGGGGTCCTGCCAGCGTTCGGCGTATCTCCTGAAGTCCTCGATCCCCACCACCTGGCTGTCCGAGGTCAGCCAGAAGTGAAAGAGGTCGTCGCCCCACAGGCGAAACATGGCGTCGAAGTCCTTCTCGATCGCCCAGCCGATCGCCTGCTCGATCGCCTCGGTGACGGCCTCACGATCCCCCGCCCGCTCGCCAGCGCTCACCGTGCTCGACGAGAGAAGGGACGCCACCACGAGGGCAGCCGTCGAGACTCTGACCATCATGTTGACCTCGCATCGCGACCCGGACGGCGCTTCGACGAAGAGGTGTGAAGCGGCGGGCCCACACTTGCAGCCTACGCTCGCGCGGCCTCCGGGTTGCGGTGCGAGGACGAAGCTACTTCGCGTACTTGACCGAGCAGCCGTAGGGCGTGGTCTCGGGCGTCGTCACCGGCTTGCCCGCCAGCACCTCGTTGAGGGCGGCCGCGACGTGGTTGGTGACCGCACCCTCCTTCGACCCGCGCGGGTCGTCGTCGATGGCGCCCGCGTAGACGATCTTCCCGCCGGCGTCGATCACGAACATGTGCGGGGTGGTGGCGGCGCCGTAGAGGTGGCCCACCTTGCCGTCCTGGTCCACCAGGATTCGCTGGCTGAGTCCGTGGCTTTCAGCGAACTTGCGGTTGGCTGCGGCGTCCATGTAGTTGGTCGAGTTGATGGTCAGCCAGGTGACGCCCTTGGCGCCGTAGTCGGCCGCCAGCCTCTTCATCGTCCCAGCCTGGTAGTGCCGCTGCACGAAGGGGCAGTCGGGGTTGACCCACTCGAGCACTCGCACCCCGCCGATCTTCGACAGGGCGACCTGGTTGCCGCTCAGGTCCTCGAGGGTGAAGTCCGGGGCGATGTCCCCGACCGATGCGCCGCCGGCGAACGCGGCCGGTGCGAGGGTCAGCGTTGCCGCCGTCAGAATCCAGATCATGGTCCTCATGTTCGTTCTCCTCTCCATTTCCAGAAGTGTCGGGTCACGATGTGCCGTTGAGCGGGATGACGATCTCCCAGGCCTGTCGCGGGCTGCCACCGGCGCGCGCCGCGACCACCGCGGCCAGGCGCTCCACCGGAACGTCGGGGGCCCCGACCACGGTCAGCTCGAGGTCGACCCTGGTCAGGCTGCCGCGGGTCTGCACCCGGGGGCTCCCCACCTTCAGCCGGCCGCCCGTCTCCGGGAACAGCTCGACCTCGCCGGGCGGTTGCGGCCACGACAGCCAGAGCGCGATGTCGGCGCGGCGCGCACCGGGAGCGAGGCCGCCGGTCACGCTCACCTCGAACGGCGGGTCGCCGGCGGGCAGGGCCGCCCGCCAGACCTCGAACTCCCGCCCGGTCGCAGGCAGCGGCCACGGCTCGTCGAGCCGCGCTGACCCGAGCAGGCAGATGTCCTTGCACGCCAGCCACGACGCCTCGGCCGTCACTCGCGAGCCCCCGGCCGGCGGGCCACCGCCCATCCGGACCTCGGACGCCAGCAGCAGGGACCCCTCGTAGCCATAGCCCGCCAGACCGCCCGGCTGGGTGAAGCGATGTGGCGCCGGCCAGCGCACGGGCCCGGCCTCGACGCCCTGCGGGAGCGTGATCCGAACCTCGGTCGCGAGCCCGGCGTCGCCCGGGTTCTTCCAGTAGACGTGCCAGCCGTCCTCGATCGAGAGCAGCACCCCGGCGTGGAGCGATTGGCCGGGAGACGGCTGGCTGACGTCCGCCACCAGCCTGGCGCGCACCGGGTGGGGGTCACCGGCGGCGGCAGCGGCCACCGGGAAGGCAGCCAGCGCGGCGACGAGCACCCAGCCCTTCGTCATCACACCGCAGAGAAGGCCGGCCGCAGCCCGGGAATTCCCGGCCGTGAGTCCCTGCCGCATCGGCCCATGCGACGGGCGCGGTTGAACAGGCCGCTCTCAGAAGGCCACTTCAGCACGAACCCGTCTGGATGCGCGCAGCGCGTCCTTCTCCGCGTGCGTGGGTCGTAGGCCAGCCAGCCACCACAACGCGTCACGCACACCCCAGAGCCTGCGACCCGCGTGCGCCGAGGGGCGAGCGCTACCGCTCGCGGACCTCGAGCAGCCGGCGGGCGGTCCAGTCGACCACCACCAGGCTGCCGGTCGCCACGAAGCGATCGAGGCCCAGGTCCTGGGTGAGGATGCGGATCACGCCGCCGTGGACGAACAGCAGGTGGCGCCCGGCCTGCAGCTCGTCGACGAAGCCGTGGACCCGCTGCCTGAACTGCGCGTGCGACTCGCCGCCGGGAATCTCGAAGCCCCGGAAGACCATGAACACGTCGGTGAGGCCGCCGTCCACCTCGTCATAGTCCCGGCCTTCGAACGGCCCGAAGTGGACCTCGCGCAGCCGGCGGTCGACCTGCGGCTCCCCCCACGCCAGCCGCGCCGAGCTGACGGCGCGGTCGAGGTCCGAGGACCACACCGAGTCGAAGGGGTTGCCGTCGAGGCTCGCGCGCACCGCCTCCGCCTGCCGGCGGCCGACGTCGGTCAATGGCGGATCGGACCAGCCCGCGATCCGCCGCCCGGCGCTGGCCGTGGTCTCGCCGTGCCGCACCAGCCAGAGCTCCTTGATCTCGTCCATCGAGACGGCAGTGTAGCCGGGATGAGGGGACAGGGTACAGGGGTTGGGGCCCCGCCCGTCCGTCTCCGTGCCCGGTTAACGCTACACTTCGACCGGCATCGTCGTGTCCGTGCCCGTCCTTGGTCCCGAGGCGGAGGATCCTCGGCTCGTTCGGGAACGGGAACGGGAACGGGAGCGGGGACGGGCCGCTGCCAGCGAGGAGGAAGCGCCATGCACGTGATCGCCGACATCAGCATCGTTCCGCTCGGCGTCGGCCTCTCGCTGTCGCCCTACGTTGCGGCCTGCGAGAGGGTGCTCGCCGAGGCCGGGCTCAATCCCCGGCTGCACGCCTACGGCACCAACGTCGAGGGCGAGTGGGGCGCGGTCTTTGCGGCGCTCGAGCGCTGCCATCAGGTGCTCCACGAGCTGGGCGCCCCGCGCGTCTCCACCAACCTGCGCTGCGGCACCCGCACCGACAGGACCCAGAGCCTGGACGACAAGGTGCGCAGCGTGCGCGACAAGCTTGGCGAAAGCTGAGCGTCCGTTCGCGCGGTGCGGCTCGTGGCGCGCCTTGAGCGGAAGGCACACCGTTCCCGCTCCCGTTCCCGTTCCCGTTCCCGGTCGTTACTTCCACGGCTGTCGGCACACGCCCCATTGGCATCGGCGAGAGTGATGAAGCAAGCATCGCGCTTCGGGAACGGGGACGGGCACGGGAACGGGAACGACTGCAACGCGATGTGCCAGGTCGTGCGCCCACTCTCCTCGCCCCGCGGGCATGCCGCGCTACAATGTCACCCCAGCGCCCCGTTCGACGCCGAGTCGGTGACCGAGTGACACCGGAGGCAACCATGACCGACCATCGAGTGGCTTCGTTTTCACCGCGTGAGACGCCGATCGAGGACTTCTTCACGCTTCCGACGCGGATCGAGGGGCTGTCCGAGCAGCAGGCCCGGGCCGAAGCCGCCGGGACGCGGGCGCTGCTCGACCCCGCAAACACCTACTACGGCAACGCGGACAGCCGGAGCTTCGTGGTCAGCCGCGGCGGCGAGCCGGTCGGGCGGATCACCGCGTTCCACAACCGGCTGCTCGCCGGTGAGCACCGCCGCTTCGGCCTGGTCGGGCTGTTCGCCCGCGTCGATGATGTCGCGGCCGCCAAGGCCCTGGTCGACGCAGCCTCGGCGTGGCTGGCCGAGCGGGGGCTGGATGCGATCCGCGGGCCGATGGCCGGCGACATCTGGCACCGTTGGCGGTTCATGACCCGCGGCTTCGCCACCGCCCCGTTCCCCGGTGAGCCCCGTAACCCCGAGCACTACCCCCAGCTGTTCAGCGCCCTCGGCTTTGCGCCGGTCCGCACCTACTCCACCAAGATCGTCTTCGACCTCGAAGCCCAGCTCGACCTGCTGTCGGTGGCGGCGGACCTCAACGCGCGCCGGGGGTTTCGCTTCCGCAGCATCGATGAGGCGCATCTGGATGCCGACCTGCGCCACGTCTACGAGCTCTGCCGGCACTCCTTCGCGACCTACTGGAGCGTCTCCGAGTCGACATTCGAGGAGTTCTCCAGCATCTACGCCCGCTGGCTCAAGCGGGTCGGCGCGGAGCACATCGTCCTCGCTCTCGACCCCGGTTCGGCGGTGGTGGGCCTCGGGCTGTCGGTGCTCGGGCCGGAGGACACCCTCAACATCCGAACCATCGCGGTGCTGCCGCACGTCGCCGGCTTCGGCCTGGGCAAGGCGATCGTCGCCGAGCACTACCGCCGCGCCATCGCGGCCGGACGCGTCCGGGTCCAGCACTGCCTGATGGGGCCGACCACGCCGCCCCAGTTCTGGGACCGCGGCCTGGGGCAGGTGACGCGCGAGTACACGATGTACGAGCGTTCCACCGGCTGATCGGGAACGGGAACGGGGACGGGAACGGGCAAGGCCCGCCCCCCCTTATCCCCCGAGCACCTCGAGCACCGCGTCGAGGCCGGCCTCGAAGGCGCGGCGCACCCGCTCGTCGCGCAGCCCGCCGTACTGCTGGTCGGCGGCCCTCGGCAGCCGCACGTTGTCGGTGCAGAACAGCAGCGCACCCATCGCCAAGCCGAGCCGGGCGCCGACCACCGCCGCGGCAGCACACTCGGAGTCGACGCCGAGCACGAGCCCGGCGCCATCCTCGTACACCTCCGGCCCCTGGCGGTAGCCGGCGTCGGTGGTGTAGACCGCGCCGACGTGAACCGGCACCCCCTTGGTCCCGGCACGCTCCGCGAGCTGGGTCGTGAGCAGCGGGTCGAAGGCCGCCGGGTGCTCGGGCGGCGCGTAGTAGCGCGAGGTCCCCTCGCCGCGGACCGCCTCCGGCACCACCAGCAGGTGCCCGACCTCGAGGGCGGGGTTGACGCCGCCGCAGGCGCCGAACACGACGACGCGGCGGGCTCCGTTGGCGGCGGCCATCTCGAGCGCGTTGGCCGCGGCCGGGGCGCCCATGCCCGAGTAGATCAAGGTCACGCGGTGCGGCCGCAGCTGGTAGACGATCCGGTCGGTCGTCTCGTCGAGGGGCTCCTCCTCGCCGCCCGCCCGCTCGACCACCGCGGGCAGGAACGACCGCCGGCCGAAGGGGAGCAGGATCGCGGATGGGGCGCAGCAGAAGCCCGGGTTGTTGGCGTGCGCGAACCGGCGTTCGTCCATGGTCTCCGCAGCATAACAGGCGTGCTAGAGTGCCGTGGCGCGACGAAGCCCGCTCCTGGGCCCCGCGTCATGAGATTTCATCTCACGGAGGACAGCCATGAAGAAGCTCGCGTTGCTCGCGGCCATCCTGTCGGTCATCGCCCTGCAGGCCGGCGCGGCCAAGCCGGCGGAGAAAGCGGACGCAGGGAAGGGCGCGAAGGCCGACGAACCTCGGATGTCGGCCGACACGCTCGAGGGGCTCGAGCTGCGCGGCATCGGTCCCGCCTACAACTCGGGCCGCGTGGCCGACATCGCGGTCACGCCGGGCGCCCACCACCGCTACTTCGTGGCCACCGCCTCGGGCGGGGTCTGGCGGACCGACAACGGCGGCACCACCTGGAAGCCGATCTTCGACGACCAGGGCTCGTTCTCGATCGGCTGCCTGGCGCTCGACCCGGCCAACCCCAACGTGCTGTGGGTCGGGACCGGCGAGAACAACAGCCAGCGCTCGGTGGCGTTCGGCGACGGCGTCTACAAGACCCTCGACGGCGGCACCACCTGGACCAACCTCGGCCTCAAGGAGAGCGAGCACATCGGCATGATCGCGATCGACCCACGCGACTCCGACGTGGTGTGGGTGGCGGCGCAGGGCCCCCTGTGGCGCGCGGGCGGCGACCGCGGCCTCTACCGGACGACCGACGGCGGCGCGACCTGGAAGAAGATGCTCGACATCAGCCCCGACACCGGGGTCAGCGAGGTCCACCTCGACCCGCGCGACCCGGACACGATCTACGCCGTGGCCTACCAGCGGCGCCGCCACGTCTGGACTCTCATCAACGGCGGGCCCGAGTCCGGCCTCCACAAGTCGACCGACGGCGGCGCGACCTGGCGCAAGGTGAGCAAGGGCCTGCCCGAGGTGGAGATCGGCCGGATCGGCCTCGCCATCTCGCCGGCCGACCCGGACGTGCTGTACGCCATCGTCGAGGCGCAGCGCGACGAGGGCGGCGTGTTCCGCTCCACCGACCGGGGCGAGAGCTGGAGCAAGCGCTCCAAGTACATGTCGGGCAGCGGCCAGTACTACAACGAGCTGTTCGCCGATCCCAAGGACGTCGACACCGTGTACTCGATGGACGTGTGGCTGCACGCCTCGGTCGACGGCGGCAAGACCTTCACCAAGGTCGGTGAGAAGTACAAGCACGTCGACAACCACGCGATGTGGATCGATCCCGACAACACCGCCCACTGGCTGGTCGGCTGCGACGGCGGGGTCTACGAGACGTATGACCGCGGCGCGGCGTGGGAGTTCGTGGCCAACCTGCCGATCACCCAGTTCTACCGGGTCTCGGTCGACACCCGCGCCCCGTTCTACACGGTCTGCGGCGGGACCCAGGACAACAACACCCTGTGCGGCCCGAGCCGGACCCTCGACCGGTCCGGCATCTCCAACGAGGACTGGTTCGTGACTGTCGGCGGCGACGGCTACGAAACCGTGATCGACCCTGAGAACCCGGACATCCTCTACTCGCTGTGGCAGTACGGCGGGCTCGTGCGCTACGACCGCGCCTCCGGCGAGACCATGGAGATCCGGCCCCAGGAGGCGCCGGGCGACCCCGCCGACCGCTGGAACTGGGACACCCCGCTCCTCATCAGCCCCCACTCGCACACCCGGCTCTACGTCGCCTCGCAGCGGGTCTTCCGCTCCGACGACCGGGGGGACAGCTGGCGGCCGATCTCCGGCGACCTCTCCCGGCAGCTCGACCGCGACCGGCTGCCGGTGATGGGCAAGATCTGGGGCATGGACGCGGTCGACAAGAACCAGTCGACCTCGGACTACGGCAACATCGTGTCGCTGACCGAGTCGCCGCTGGTCGAGGGCCTGCTCTACGCCGGCACCGACGACGGCCTGATCCAGGTCACCGAGGACGGCGGGGGCTCGTGGCGGAAGATCGACGGCGTCAAGGGAGTGCCGGAGCGGACCTACGTCAGCCGGCTCGAGGCCTCGCGCCACGACCCCGACACCGTGTACGCGGCCTTTGACAACCACAAGATGGGCGACTTCACGCCCTACGTCTTCGTCAGCCGCGACCGCGGCCGCAGCTGGAACTCGATCCGCGGCGACCTCCCCGACCGCGAGGTCGTGTACGCGCTGGCCCAGGACCACGTCGATGCCAGGCTGCTGTTCGCCGGCACCGAGCTCGGCCTCTACGTCACGGTCGACGAGGGCGCCCACTGGGTGCGGCTGCAGGGCGGCTTCCCCACCATCCAGGTCCGCGACCTCGACATCCAGCGCCGGGAGAACGATCTCGCCGTGGCCAGCTTCGGCCGCGGCTTCTACATCCTTGACGACTACACGCCGCTGCGCTCGATCACCGAGCAGGCCCTCGCCGGCAACGCGCTGCTGTTCCCCGTCCGCGACGCGGCCCTCTACATCGAGATGACCGACCGCAAGGACTCGCGCGGCGACGCCTTCTACACCGCGCCCAACCCGCCCTACGGCGCGCTCGTCACCTACTACCTGAGGGACGGGCTCAAGACCCTCGAGGAGGCCCGGATCGAGGCCGAGAAGGAGGCCGCCGAGGCGAAGGGCGAGCCGCCGCTGCCGACCATGGCCGAGCTGCGCGCCGAGGACGAGCAGGTCGAACCGCAGGTCCTGCTGGTGGTGCGCGACGCGCAGGGCGAGGTGGTGCGGCGGCTGTCTGTCGACCGCACCAAGGGCCTCCACCGCGCGAGCTGGGACCTCCGCTACCCGGCCGAGACCCCGGTCGACCTGACGCCCCCCACCGACCTCGCTCCGTGGGAGCAGCCGGAGCGCGGCCCGCTGGTCCTGCCGGGCACCTACTCGGTGGCCCTGGAGCAGCTCCTCGACGGCGTGGTCACGGCCCTCGCCGGGCCGCAGCAGCTCGAGGTCACGGCGCTCGACCTGTCGACGCTGCGCGCCACCGACCTGGCCGCGGCCCAGGCCTTCAAGGACGAGGTGCGCGACCTGCGGCGGGCGGTCAGCGGCTCGCTCGAGGCGGCCAGAGCCTACGATGACCGGATCAAGCATCTCCGGCAGGCCATCCTCGACACCCCGGGCGCCGATCCGGCGCTGTCGGCCGAGGCCGAGCGGCTCGGCGACACCCTCGACGAGATCCTGGTGGCGCTCTCCGGCGACCCGACCAAGGCGGACCGCAACGTCTTCCAGCCGCCGTCGATCCAGGAGCGGGTCGACCGCATCGCTTACGACCAGTACTACGTCAGCTCGGCGCCGACCACGACCCAGCGCGACGCCTACGGCTGGGCCGCCGACGCCTTCGCGGTCGAGCTCGGCCGGCTCGGCCAGTTCGAGCGCGGACTCGTAGCCCTCGAGGCCAGGATCGAGGCCGCCGGCGGGCCGTGGACCCCGGGCCGGTTGCCGGAGTGGAGGGGGGCGGGAGGCACGCCGTAAGCTGTGGCCCGCTGAACGACGGGAGGGTGAGAACCAACTGAACCGCGGAGACCGCAGAGAGCGCAGAGGGGCCGCGGCTGGACCGGGTGAGCTCTCTCCGTGTCCTCCGCGACCTCCGCGGTTCAATCGTCCCCGCGGCTCGCGGGAAGACTGCCGGACACCAACCTTCGCGTCCATCTCGAAATACTCAGGGTCGGATTGTTGCTTCGAGCATCGGAGGGCATGGCCATGAATGACCGCCGAGAAACCGCGATCTTCGGCGCCGGCTGCTTCTGGGGCGTCGAGGAGGCGTTTCGGAGGATCGAGGGCGTGGTCGACGCCACCGTCGGCTACGCCGGCGGCCACGCCGAGAGCCCGACCTACCGCGAGGTCTGCAGCGGCTCGACCGGCCACGCCGAGGTGGTGCGGGTGGTCTTCGACCCGGCCCGGGTCAGCTACCGGCAGCTGCTCGAGGCCTTCTGGAGCCTCCACGACCCGACCCAGGTCGACCGCCAGGGACCGGACGTCGGCAGCCAGTACCGGTCGCTGATCCTCTTCTCATCGCCCGAGCAGGAGGCGGCCGCCCGGGAGTCGAGGGCCGCGCTCGCGGCGAGCGGGCAGTTCCCGCGCCCGATCGCCACCGCGATCGAGCCCACCGGCGCCTTCTGGCCAGCCGAGGAGTACCACCAGCGCTACCTGGAGAAGCGGGGGATCTGGAGCTGCCACACCCGGTGACGGGGGGAGAGCGCTTGCGGCCGACCTTCGACGGTGATCGCCCCCACGGTCGAGCCGGCGCCGGCAGGCGCTCCCCTTGACCGGGACCGCGCCGCCGGTATGATATGGGCCGTGGCTTCGATTGCTCGAAGTCTGCGCATGCGCTGGAAATCCGGAATCGACATCGAACAGGCAAGGAGGATCCTACCGTGAAGAAGCTCCTGGGCTGCGTCGCCGTTCTGCTGCTGGTCGCTGCGGTGCCGATGTGGGCGGGCAACGACCTTGACGTCGTCAATCCGGCCGACCCGGTTGTCACCAACCCGGCCGACCCGAGCGCCCCCCTGTGGGAGGGCCCGGAGGCCGTGCTCTACGACAACGGCCCGCTCGTCACCCACCCCGGCGGCGGCGGCGGCGGCAACGACGCCAGCGCGCTGCAGACGGCTCTCGGCATGGGCACCTACGGCTTCGGCTTCCAGTCGACCGTCCCCAACCGCATGGCCGACGACTTCACGGTCACCGATGCGGGCGGCTGGGACGTCCAGAGCATCACCTTCTTCGGCTATCAGACCGGCTCCGGAACCACCTCGACCTTCACCGACGTCTACGTCCAGATCTGGAACGGCGACCCGAGCGCCGGCGGGTCGGTGATCTGGGGTGACTACGTGACGAACCGCCTCGCGAACACCGCATGGACGAACATCTACCGCGTGCTCGACACCGGCCTGACCGACACCCAGCGCCCGATCATGGCCATCGTGGCCACCATCGGCACCACCCTCGCGCAGGGCACCTACTGGGTCGACTTCTCGACCGCCGGCAGCGGGGCCAGCGGACCGTGGGCGCCGCCGATCTCGATCCTCGGCCAGACCACGACCGGCAATGGACTTCAGTACACCGCCAGCAGCGGCATCTGGAACCCCGCTCTCGACACCGGCTCGGCCACCCAGCAGGGCCTGCCCTTCATCATCGAGGGCGTGGTGGTCCCGGTCGAGCTGCAGAGCTTCGACGTCGAGTAGCCGTCGTTCGCATTCGATCGACGAGGACCGGGCTCGCGCCCGGTCCTTTTTCATGCAGCCGGGAAGTCCCCGGCTGCCCCGCCGCGTTGATGCAGCCGTGAAGGAGGAGCCCAGCATGAAGCTCGCGCCGCACCCGATCGCATTCGTGCTCGTCCTCGCCGCGTCTCTCGCCGGCTGCGGCAGCTCGCAGGCCCCGGCCCATGCGACCGTCGCGCCGGCGGCGCCGGCGCCGGTTGTGGAGCTCGCGGACGGGGCGCTGCCCCTCGACCCGGCGGTCGTGGCGGGCCGGCTGCCGAACGGCCTCAGCTACTACCTCCGGAGCCACGGTGAGCCGCGGGACCGCGCCGAGCTCCGGCTGGCGGTCAACGCCGGCTCGATCCTCGAGGACGACGACCAGCGCGGCCTCGCCCACTTCGTCGAGCACATGGCCTTCAACGGCACCGAGAGCTTCGCGCGGCAGGAGCTGGTCGACTACCTGGAGTCGATCGGCATGCGCTTCGGCGCCGACGTCAACGCCTACACCTCCTTCGACGAGACCGTCTATATGCTGACGGTGCCGACCGACGACCCCGAGCTGCTGGCCACCGCGGTCGAGATCCTCTCCGAGTGGGCTGCCAGGATCAGCTTCGAGGGCGACGAGATCGACAAGGAGCGCGGGGTGCTGATCGAGGAGTGGCGGCTCGGCCGCGGCGCCCGCGCGCGGATCTTCGACAGGCAGGCACCGGTCATCTTCCACGGCTCGCGCTACGCCGAGCGGCTGACCATCGGCGACAAGGAGACCCTCGAGTCGGCGCCGCACGACGCCCTGCGGCGCTTCTACCGCGACTGGTACCGGCCCGACCTGATGGCGGTGGTGGCGGTCGGCGACTTCGACCCGGCCCGGGTCGAGGAGCTGATCAGGAGCCGCTTCGCGGCGATCCCACCGGCGAGCGGCGCGCGGCCCAGGGTCGCCTACCCGGTGCCGGACCACGACGCCACGCTGACCACCATCGTCACCGACCCCGAGGCCACCACCACGATGGTCCGCGTGCTCCACAAGCTGCCCAAGGAGGAGCTGGTCACCGAGCAGGACTACCGGCGGTCGCTGGTCGAGAACCTCTACGACGGCATGCTCAACCGCCGGCTGCAGGAGCGCACCCGCGAGGCCGACCCGCCGTTCCTGATGGCCTTCGGCGGCTCCGGCAACCTGGTCCGCGAGAAGGGCTCCTACAGCCTGATCGAGGTGGTGGACGAGGGCGGCCTCGACCGCGGCCTCGAGGCCCTGCTGACCGAGGCCGAGCGGGTCCGCCGCCACGGCTTCGAGCCGACCGAGCTCGAGCGCGAGAAGGCGGCCTACCTGCGCGCCATGGAGCAGTCCTATCGAGAGCGGGACAAGGTCCCCTCCGCTGCCCTCGCCGACGAGTACGTCCGGCTCTTCCTGGAGCGGGAGGCCGCGCCGGGCATCGCCTTCGAGCTCGCGCTGGTCCGGGAGCACCTGCCGGGCATCACCCTCGCCGAGGTCAACGCCCTGTCGCGCCGGCTGCTCGCCGGCTCGAGCCGGGTGGTCGCCGTCAGCGCGCCCGAAAAGGCGGGGCTCGCACCGCCGGACGAGGCCGCGATCGCGACGGTCCTGGCGCGGGTCGAGGCCGCCGACATCGCGCCCTACCGCGACCTGGTGGCGGACCAGCCCCTGATGGCCGCGCCGCCGCCGCCGGTCGAGATCGTGGCCGAGGGCGCCATCGAGGAGATCGGCGTCACCGACTGGCGCCTCGCCAACGGGGTGCGGGTGGTGCTGAAGCCCACCGACTTCAGAAACGACGAGGTCCTGTTCAGCGCCTTCAGCCCCGGCGGGACCTCGCTCGTCGAGGACCGCGACTGGGTCGCCGCCGCGACCGCCGGGGCGGTGATCCTCGAGGGCGGCGTCGGCCCCTTCGACCTGACGGTGCTCCAGAAGATGCTCGCCGACAAGGTGGTGGCCGTCGGCCCGACGATCTCCGAGCTCGAGGAGGGCCTGTCCGGCCGCGCCTCCCCCGAGGACCTCGAGACCGCGCTCCAGCTGGTCAGCCTCTACTTCACCGAGCCGCGGCCGTCCGCGCAGGCCTTCGCGTCGGTCCGCGAGCGCTACCGCGGCATGGTCGAAAACCGGCTCGCCCAGCCCGAGGCGGAGTTCTCCGACACGGTGACCCGGCTCCTCACCCAGGACCACCCCCGGCGCCGGCCGTGGACGAAGGAGCTGCTCGAGCAGATGGACCTCGAGACCTCGGCCAGGGTCTACCGCGATCGCTTCGCCGACGCCTCCGACTTCACCTTCGTTTTCGTCGGCAGCTTCTCGCTCGACGAGATCCGGCCGCTGGTCCAGCGCTACCTCGGCAACCTGCCGTCGACCGGCCGCCGGGAGAGCTGGCGCGACGTCGGCGTGGGCGCCCCGGACGGGGTGACCGAGCAGGTCGTGGCCCGGGGCATCGAGCCCAAGAGCAGGGTGTCGATCACCTTCCCCCACGACTTCGAGTGGTCGCGCGCCAACCGTTTCGAGCTGCTGTCGGTGGCGGACGTGCTCAGGATCCGGCTGCGCGAGCTGATCCGCGAGGACGAGGGCGGCAGCTACGGCATCTCGGTGCGCGCCTCCGCCGAGCGCGTGCCGCGCCAGACCGCCAGCCTCACCGTCTCGTTCGGCTGCGATCCGGAGCGAGTCGACGAGCTCAAGGCACTGGTGTACGAGGAGATCCGCTTCCTGCAGACGGACGGGCCGGACCCCGGGCACGTCGCCAAGGTCCAGCAGCAGGACCGCCGCGAGCGCGAGCTCCAGCTGCGCGAGAATGGCTTCTGGCTGGCCCGGATCGAGTCGTCAATCTGGAATGAGGAGGACCTCCGGCTGATTCTCGAGGACGACGCTCTGGTCGACTCGCTCACGCCGGAGTCGATCCGGGCCGCGGCGGCGCGCTGGGTCGATCTCGACCGCCGGGTCGAGGTCGTCCTGGTGCCGGCGGCGACCACGGTGGCGCCGGAGGCGCTCGCAAGCTGAGGCCCGCGGCCCGACTGCGGGTACCGCGGCGATGGCGATCACCGGCGGAGGTTTGACGTGCCGCCGGGGCGGAGATATCGTGCTCGGCCAACCGACCATGCGGAGGCTGCGGGGCCCGTGAAACCTGCCCGAAACGAAGCCGTACGTGACGCGCACAGGAGGCGCTCGATGCCCCGAACACCGACGCTGGCGCCGGCTGCGGCCGGCATCGCCCTGTTCATCGGGCTGTTGCCCGGCGCGCTGCACGCGCAGGCTCAGGAGCAGGGGTCGACCCTGCCCGGGCTGGTGCGCACCGCGATCGCGACCCACGAGGACGTGGCGCGGGCCGACAGCCAGATCCGGCGCGCCCAGGCAGACATCAAGCTCACCTCATCCGCGCTGCTGCCCCGTCTCGACCTCAACGGCTCATGGACCCGCTACCAGGACGAGCTGTCGATCGAGCTCACGCCGGGCGAGAAGTTCGTGATCCAGCCGTCGACCGACTGGGGGTGGAGCGCCGACCTGTCGCAGACCCTGTTCTACGGGCTGCGCGACTGGCGGGCGCGCGACATCGCGAAGCTGAGCCGGGACATCGCACAGCTGCAGCGCACCACCGTGGTCAACGACCTCACGCTCGCGGTCGCCGCCGCCTTCTACACCGCGGTCGCGGCCGAGCAGCGGGTCGCGGTCGAGCGGGTCGCGCTCGAGGCCAGCTCGACCCAGCTCAAGGTGGCCGAGCGGCGCTTCGAGGTCGGCGAGGTGCCGGTCGCCGACGTCGCGCGGTGGCGCGCCGAGGTCGCCGCCGGGCGCCAGCGGCTGGTCGTGGCCGAGGGCGAGGCCGAGATCGCCCGCAGGCGGCTGGCGCGGGCTGCCGGCGTTCCCGAGGTCGGCTCCCTGATTGCCCCCGGGCCGGTCCCGGTGCCGCCCGGGGAGGACGAGTCGCTCCGCCTGCAGGCGATGGACGGCCGGCTGGAGATGGCGACCCTGCGCAACCAGCTCGAGGCGGCCGGCCTCTGGGTCAGGGTGGAGCGCGGCGGCTGGCTGCCGGAGCTCGACGCCAACGTCCAGTACCTCCAGCAGAAGTCGGAGTTCCCTTCAGACAGCTGGCTGTCGCTGAGCCTCAACCTCCGGGTCCCGGTGTACGACGGCGGCCTCACCGCCGCCCGGGTCGCCAGGGCCAAGGAAGACCTCCGCGAGGTCGAGCTGCTCGAGGTTGAGGTCCGCAAGGCGATCAGCGACCAGGTCGACTCGGCGGCCGTCACCTACCGGGCGGCGACGGCGGCCCTCGAGGCGGCCGGCGAGCGCCGCGAGGCCTCGCGCGAGGCCTATCGGCAGGTCGATCGCGCCTACCGCGTCGGCGAGGCGACCGCCCTCGACCTGCTCGACGCCACCAGCGAGGCTACCGACGCGGAGAACACCTTGATCATCGCCAAGGCGCAGCGGGAGTACCAGGCGATCGCCCTTCGCCACGCGATCGGGCTGCCGCCGCTGCCCGACCTCGACCCTTCATCACTGCTAAACGAGGAAGCAACACCATGAGCGCTCGACATCGGACACCGCTGACGATCATCGCCGCCAGCCTGCTGGCCTCGATCATGGCGGCCTGCCACCCGGGCGGTGGCGAAACCCCCGAGGCCGCGGCAGCGGTCCGGGAGGCCGCGCTGGCGCCGCGCGAGGTGCGGCTGATCACCCCGGAGGTCCGCGAGGAGCGGCGCTCCATCCAGCTCGTTGGCGAGATCCGGGCCTTCGACTCGGTCGAGGTCTCGCCCGAGGTGGCGGGCAAGGTGGAGGCGGTGCGCGCCGAGGTCGGGGACCGGGTGCGCAGCGGCCAGCCGCTGGCCGAGATCGACCGCACCACGTACAAGATCTACCTCGACCAGGCCGAGGCGCAGCTGCTCGCCGCCAGCGCAGACCTCGAGCTCGCCGCCAAGGAGCTCGAGCGCAAGCGCGACCTGCTGTCGGACAACACGATCGCCCCGGCCACCTTCGACCAGGCCAAGGCGGCCCACGACCTGGCCAAGGCCCAGGTCCAGTCCGCCGAGGCGGCGCGCAGCCTCGCCCAGCGCAACTGGGAGCGCAGCGTTCTCCGCGCCCCGGCGTCCGGAGCCATCACCAGCCGCAGCGTGGTCGCCGGCCAGTGGACCGATGTCGGGCAGCCGCTGTTCGAGCTCGCGGTCGGGGAGAAGGTCAAGGTCGCGGCGAAAGTGCCGGCCGCCTGGGCGCCGCAGCTCGGCGGGCTGGAAGGGTTCACTTC